>MRWG01000062.1_pt1 | contig 220756 bp, 200 predicted proteins | sample 1013341 | NCBI WGS metagenome assembly MRWG01 (sample SAMN06117577, study PRJNA244670) | biofilm metagenome | biome: Water; feature: Cathode Biofilm; material: Biofilm; isolation source: microbial consortium enriched at the cathode of a solar microbial fuel cell | place: USA: District of Columbia... | reverse complement strand
GTATTCTTGTCGATGAGAATGGACATGTTTCCTTAGGCCTCTTTAACAGCGGCAACAATTTTCTGGGCGGCGTCGTCGAGGTCATCGGCGGGGATGACGTTCAGGCCGGAATTCTTGATGATTTCCTTGCCCATTTCGACGTTCGTACCTTCGAGGCGCACAACCAGCGGCACAGCGAGGTTGGTCTCCTTCACCGCGGCGATCACGCCTTCGGCGATGACGTCGCACTTCATGATGCCGCCAAAGATGTTGACCAGGATGCCCTTCACGTTCGGGTCCTTCATGATGATCTTGAAGGCCGCAGCGACCTTCTCGGCGTTTGCACCGCCGCCAACGTCACAGAAGTTGGCTGGCTCTTCACCGTACAGCTTGATGATGTCCATCGTCGCCATGGCGAGGCCCGCGCCGTTGACCATGCAACCGATCGTGCCGTCGAGGGCGATATAGGCGAGGTCCCATTCGGAGGCCTCGATCTCTTTTTCGTCTTCCTCGGTCGTGTCCCGCAGCTCGACAATGTCAGGGTGGCGGAACAGGGCGTTGCCGTCAAAGCTGACCTTGGCGTCGAGCACGCGCAGACGGCCATTTTCCATGACGATCAGCGGGTTGATCTCGAGCATCGCCATGTCCTTCTCGATGAAGGCCTTGTAGAGGATCGGGAAGAGTTTCATGCCATCTTCGCGGGCCGCACCGTCCAGCTTCAGCGCGTCGCAGAGCTGCGCCGCATCGGCTTCGGTCACACCAGCCGTCGGGTCGATTGGCAGGGTGAGGATTTTCTCAGGCGTCTCGTGCGCAACTTCCTCAATGTCCATGCCGCCTTCGGTGGAGGCAACAAAGGCCGGGCGGCCTGTGGCGCGGTCGACCAGAAGGGAGAGATAGAGTTCGCGGTCAATGTCGGCGCCGTCTTCGATGTAGAGGCGGTTGACCTGTTTGCCAGCATCGCTGGTCTGCGCTGTGACGAGGTGATTGCCCAGCATCGCCTTGGCGTGCTCCAGAACGTCTTCCTTGGAGAAGGCGAGGCGAACACCGCCCTTTTCGCCAGCTGCGGCTTCGATGAACTTGCCCTTGCCGCGTCCACCGGCATGAATTTGGGACTTCACGACCCAGAGCGGCCCCGGCAGCGTATCGACCGCCTTTTGCACATCATCGAGAGAAAGAACGGGTACGCCTTCTGCCACTGGAGCGCCGAAAGATTTCAGCACGGCCTTGGCCTGGTATTCGTGTATGTTCATGGAAACTTGCCTTGTCTGCCCTGGCTTGCGGAAAGAGCCGGCACAGGCCGGCCCGTTTGATTGTCCGCGCTATATAACAGTCTTGGCAGGCCCGTAAACCAGCTGAGTATTCAAGTCTGGACTCAGGTTTCGGCTTCCCGGTCCGGATTGCGCGGATCGAGTTCCACGCTGGCCAGAGGCGTTGGCAGGATCGGGCTCCAATCCTCTTGTTGGTGCTCTTCCGGAGCTGCCCTTGCGGAAACCCGCCAGACCATGATCAACGCCAACAGGATGAGCAACAAGCCAGACAGACCGAACAGGCCTGTCGCACCTGCACCGCGCATGGCGATACCCGACAATAGTGGCCCCACAATTGATCCACCGGCCCAAATGAAAAGCAGACCGGACATGACCTGCGGAATCTTTCCCTTGGGGGTTCGGTCAATGGCGTGGGCCACGCATAATCCGAAAAACGTCAACGCACCGGCGCCCCACACAACCAGCACCATCATCACGCCAACCTCTCCGAGGCTGCGTCCGAATATCGCGATCACCATCGCAGCCATCCCCGAAATGGCGCACAGTACCGCGATCACCAATCGGCGCTCGATTCGGTCGGACAACCGCCCTGCAGGCCATTGAATGATGAAGCCGCCCAGCCACGCAGCCGCCAGGGCGGTTGCGGCAGCCGCCGTCCCTCCTCCGCCAATGGAGAAGCTTTCAAAATAGATCGGCAGCAAAGCGAGCGTACCGGTATTGATGACGCCTGCCAGCATCACCCCGATGACAGCCGCCGGAGCCAGTTTGTACAGGCGCCCAATCGGCATTGCCTTGCGATCCGGCGCTTCCGGCTGTTCCTGCTGTGTGAGGCAGATCGGCACGAGCGCCAAGGTCAGAAACAATGCGGCCCAGCTATAGGCGCGGCTGTCGAGCGGCGACAGGCCGGCCACGAAGAACGGACCAATCATCAGCGAGAGTTTCGCGCCCATGTGATACAGGCCCATGACATTGCCGCGCGACTTGTCCGGCACGGCCTGACCCAACCAGCTCTCCACGCTCGTGAACATGTAGGCAAAACTGACACCCTGTACGATGCGTACGATGGCCCAGAAGCCGGGCTCATACCACAGGGACAAGGCAATGGACCCCGCCGAAGTGACTGCTGCGGCAGCAGCGAACAGGCGGATGTTGCCAAAGGAGGCAAGCGCTGCAGGTGCGGTCCATGCCCCCAGCATGAAGCCCGTCGCATAGAGCGCGGCGATGCCACCGATGAATTGGGGCGCCGTGCCCAGCGCTTCGAGCCCAAGCGGGGTCAACATGCTCAACAAGCCGCCCGCAATTTGCAGGATCATCACCGCCAGGATGAGGGCGAAGACATTGCGGGTATCGGTCATAATCTACAGGCGGCCTTTCCGTTGCCGCGTGGCATAGCTACCGGAATTGGGCGGTTGTTTGACGAACCGTCTCGCCTGCGGCGTTTTTTATCTCAAGATCGACAGACCCAGCGGCCCAATCGATGCCGATTGCACCATAATTGTCCTGCGAAAAGCCTTCGCCGACCTGTGCTGAGTCCATCTCGTCCGTCGTATCCTGGAACGACACATTCAGCGATGACGCCGTCAGCTCATGGGCCGGGTATGGCAGCGCCGTCTCACTGCGATAGAGGTAGGATGCGTGCCGGTCGCCTGACACGAACACCACGCCGTTCGCACCTGCCTCACTGATCAGACTGTAGAGGCGCTGCTGTTCGGCTGGCAGGCGCGACCAGCTTTCCCAGCCATGCCCATCGGTCGGCAAGACCTGGATCGACGAGACGATCAGGCGCAAATCCGCCGGCTTTTGCAGCTGGTTTTCCAGCCAGGTCCACTGGTCATTGCCCAGCATGTCCTGATTGGGATCGGAAGACTGGATGTAACGCTCCTTGCCGGTCACGCCATACTCGTCTGTCGCGGTCAGCGGCGACCGGAAGAAGCGGGTATCCAGCATAATGATCTGGGTGCGCTGGCCTTCCGGGCCAAAGCTGCGCGCATAATAGGTGCCGGGCCAGGCGCCGACATCCATATTCTCGATCCCCCAGAAGCGTTCGTGCACGCGCTCGGCAAGACGACGGAACGGAAATTCTCGGCCCGCATCATTGGCGCCATAGTCATGGTCGTCCCATGCCACCATCATCGGATGGCTTGCCCGCACGGCCTGAAAGTCGCTACGGGCGGCGAGATCGGCAAAACTCTCGCGAAGTTCGTCGAGCTCAGCCTGGTTGGTGGCATAGCTCATGCCGTCCTTGTCGCCATAGACATTGTCGCCAATCATCAGGAAAAGGTCCGCGTCTTCGGCGGCGATGCGCTGCAATGTATCGGACGGTCCGGCTTCTTCCTCATCATGACAAGAGCCAACCAGCACGCGCGACAGGACAGAGTCTTTCGAAGGCAGCGGCAATCCGGCGGGCGCGGTCGGATAAAACTCTTCCGGCAATGTGCGGTAATATGCGTCGAGCGCGTCTTCGGCACTCTGCGGCGCGCGCGTTATGCCCGGAATGGTGATCGGCCCCGGCGCCTGACACGCCGCGAGCCCTGCAACGACAATCGCACTGACAATACGTTTCATTCTACCCCTCCAAGGTACCTCTACCTGCAATAGGTGTAGCGGTCTTTGGAGGGGTCGGTAAGAGGCTTATTCCGGTCAAACGCCGAAGAAGATCGACCACATCATGCGGCCCGGCAGGAAGGTAAACAGGCCAGCAAACAACATGCCCCCTGTGAACATTCCGGTCATTTCCTTGCGGTGCTTCGCAATGTCCTTTCGCCGCGCTGCAGCGATGCCCATGGGCAGGCCGATGATTGTCCAGGCTGACAGGCCATGGATCCAGCTGAAGCTGTTGCCATTGAGGCCTGTCAGGAAGAAGGAACTGATCGCCGTGATCGCCATCGCCACAACCCAGGCATAGCCAAGCCGCTTGTGCAGCCCCCTGCCCTTCACGCCCATCATCAAAGCCGTGCCGATACCAAACGCGCTGAGCGCTCCCGCCAGGTGCATTTTTAGCACGACCGGCGACTCGGTCAGACGCGCGGCATCCAGCCTGAACCGGATCGGAGGATTGTCCGCGCTTTTCAGGATCATCCAGCTGATCACCGCATAGGCGGCAAGGCCGATCAGGATCACGGTGCGGTTGCTGGGCCGTCCCGGCGACAGGCGGGGCAGTCCGGATGGCAGGGCAAAGGCAGGGCTTTTCATGGCAGGTCTCCTTGGCGACAGGCTTAGCGCAGCGTGACTGTGTGGACGGCGCCATCAGTCGGCAGGGCGAACGCGGCATCGCCGAAGCTTGGCGGGCCAAAGCGAACCGGCGCGTCATTGGAGAAACCATAGGGTTCTGTCGGAATACCGAAATTTCCACGCGCCAGTTCGCCGTCGCCATCTACGTCGTGAAACAGCTTCACACCGTATGTGCCAGGCTCCAGCCCTTCAAAGACGACGGAATCAGCGCCTTCTGAAACGTCGACAATGTCCGCTGCAACGGAGTCATTTCCGGACCAGCCGCCTTCGTTGAAGATCGCAATGTGGAGCGCCCCGGTATTCTCACCAAGATTTTCGACCTTGAGCGTCAGGTCAGCGGCAGACGCCGAAACAGGCACAATGGCGATGGCAGCCAGGATCGATACGAGTGTGCGGTTGATGTTCATTTGATGTCTCCATAGTGTGGGGCGGTCGCCCCGTGGTGGGTGATGAAGACAGAGTGTGGTGCGGGCCGGGTCAGCGCTACGGAGATTGCGCGGACGGGCTGGAATCCTTCGCCAAATACCTGCAAACCCATTCACGAAGCGCGAAATACACGGGATGACACGATGGCATCAGCCCTGAAGGATATTGGAAAAACACTCGGCATCGTCACCCTGCTGGCGGCTGGCTTCACATGGTTCGGAGTCTATGGCGCCGGCGGCTCTCTCAAACTCCGATTCCTGATGTGGTTCGTCACAATGCTGGTCGGGTCGGTCGCATCCTATTGGGTCGTACCCTTTGTCTTCCACACGCACATGAAGACGTCCCACCCGGCCCTGAGAATTGTGGCCGCGGCCGTCCTGCTTGCAATTCCGGTCACGATCTCACTCTGTATTTTCCTGGCCTTTCTGGGCGCGTCGATTTCCCTGGTGCACATCCCCATCCAGTTTGCCTATGTGCTGGCGATCTCGCTCGTCATCACGACGGGCGGATTCCTCATTGATCGGGCCCGTCAACTGGCCGAGCTGGAAGACGCCGAACCGGAAGACCGGGTCGCGGGCTTCCTGTCGCGCCTGCCAGTGCGATATCGGGGGGCAGATCTTTGGGCCATCTCCTCGGAAGATCACTATCTGCGCGTTCATACAGACCGGGGAGAAGAACTGATCCTGATGCGGCTGGCCGATGCGATGCGAGAACTGGGCGAAGACAATGGCCTGCAGACTCATCGCTCATGGTGGGTCTCGCACAATGGCGTCGCCGATACGCGGCGCACCAATGGCAAACTGGTTCTCATCCTGAAATCCGGTCAGGAAGCACCGGTTTCGCGTACCTACCAGCCGAATGTCCGGGCTGCAGGCCTCGCCTAGCCCTTTCCGGTGCCTCGGCGTTTGTTGCAAATGGCATGGGCAAGACGGAGATTGCTGATCTCGTCCGACCCCTCATGCGCGCGCGGTATGATATGGTCGAATGTCGGCCGCCATTTCTTCCAGAGCGTGGAATGCGCCACATCGGCCCGGCTGGGGGGCATGGGCTTTCCACACAGGGCGCAGAGGCCATCCTGATCTTCCCAAAGTTGCCGGAATCGCGGCGTGTCCGGCGGGGAAAAGGACTGGCTCACAGACCGTCTGGAACAGGCCAGCCACGCCGGGCGCAGGCGGCCAGCACCGTGTTGCGCAACAGGCAGGCAATGGTCATGGGCCCGACCCCGCCCGGCACGGGCGTGATGTGACCCGCAACTTCCGCGCTGGCGGCATAGTCGGCATCGCCCACCAGACGCGTCTTCCCCTCGCCCTTTTCGGGCGCGTCGATCCGGTTGATCCCGACATCGATAATGGTCGCGCCCGGCTTCACCCAATCGGCCTTGACCATTTGCGGACGTCCGACGGCAGGCACGAGAATGTCGGCCTCGCGGCACATGGCCGGCAGGTCCTTTGTGCGGCTGTGCGCGATGGTGACCGTGCAGTTCTCAGCCAGGAACAATAGCGCGGCCGGCTTGCCGACGAGAATAGAGCGACCAATCACGACGACATGTTTGCCGGAGAGGTCACTGCCCAGCGCGCGCTTGGCCAGGATCACACAGCCGGTCGGTGTGCACGGGCGCAGGCCCGGCTTGCCGAGCGTCAGGCGACCGGCAGACACTTCGGTCAGTCCGTCGACATCCTTGTCGGGGTCGATCTTCTCGATCGCCGCATCAGCATCGAGACCCTTGGGCAGCGGCAACTGCAGCAGGATGCCATCGACGCTTTGATCGGCATTCAGGGTTGCAATCAGGGTCTCGACATCGGCCTGGCTGGCCGTATCCGGCAGGCGGTGGTGCACGGAGACCATGCCAACTTCTTCGGTCTGGCGCACTTTGTTGCGCACATAGACCTGGCTCGCAGGGTCTTCCCCCACAAGGACCACAGCCAGTGAAGGCTGTCCGGGCAATTGGCTGACCGCCTTTGCCACGTCTGCGCGGACATCTGCCGCAACCGATTTTCCGTCAATTACCTGCGCGCTCATTGCCCTGATCCCCGGCCAGTTTCGCCGCCAGATCGGGCGGCCCGTCAATGTCGAGGCCTTTTAACCGGTTCTTTGGGCCCGTCACCACCCTGACCGCAGACTTTGGCACGCCCAGCCATTTCGCGATCAGTTTTTCAACGGCTGCATTCGCCTTGCCACTCTCCGGCACGGCGCGCACACGAACCTTCAAATAGGTCCGGCCCGCAGCGTCTGTTTCCCATGTTTCGACCCGGTCGGCCGAGGCGTTCGGCTGAACGCGAACGATCAGCCTGTGCATGCGATCAGAACGGGACGATGCCGTAGCCGTAGCGCGCGATCACACGCTCGAGGAAGAAAATGATCAGCAGAACCACCATAGGCGTCAGGTCCAGCCCACCCATGGGCGGCAGGATGTTGCGGATCGGGCGGTAAACCGGCTCGGTAATACGCTGCAATCCACCCCAGACACTGCGTACGGTGGGGTTCTGGAGGCTCAGCACATTGAAACCGACCAGCCAGGACAAGACAGCCTGAATGATGATGATGAATGTGGCGATCCGCAGAACGACCATGATGAGATCAAGAATGGCGGCCATGGGGCAACGCTCCGATTTTTCTGTTGTTGCCTTCACTTAGGGTGATGCCCCTAGCTTGTGCAAGGCGTTCTCTCTAGCTTTGCCAGTTGGGAACACATTCCGTTTGGCAAGGCGGGCAAACACAAACAATTATAACAATTGCCGAGGGAGCCCGCTTGCATGACAGATCCGGACAGGCCGCTGCTACCGCTCACCGGGGTCCAGAAAGCGATGATCGGCATTGCCATGGTGGCCATGGGCGCGGGCATGAGCATCAACTTCGTGGTCGTTGCCCCCCTCGCCCGCAAGGCGGGCCTGACCGAAATTCAGGTCGCGGGTATCCTGACCCTGTCTGCGGCCGTCTATGCGCTGCTCATTCCAACCTGGGGCCGGCTGGCTGACCGGTTCGGCCGCAAACGCGTCATGGTTTTCTCGCTGGCGGCCATGGGCCTGACCAACATGATCTTCGTGTTCGCCCTGAGCGCCGCGCTGGCAGGAATCCTGACCGGGCTGACCGCCTTTTTCACACTTGTCTTCGTGCGCCTCTGGTTCGGCCTGTTGTCGCCCGGTCTGCAACCAGCCGCCATGGCCGCGATGACGGATGCCACCACGCCGCTCGACCGGGCCGGCGGGCTCGGCATGCTTGGCGCCTGTATGAGCATCGGATCCATCCTCGGCCCGGCAGGTGCCACCGCGCTCGCCCCGTTTGGGGCGCTGATGCCGATCTGGGGGACTATCGCCTTCAATCTGATCGTAGCGCTTGTTCTGGCAGTGCTTCTGCCCCCGACCAGGCCGCGCCCGAAATCGGCCAAACGCCCCACCCCACTCGCGGTGCGCGACCCGCGCGTCTTCCCGCACCTGCTTTTCCTGTTCACCTATTTCATCGGAATCGGAATCGTACAGCAGACGATCAGCTGGTTCATCGAAGATCGCTACCAGTTTGTGGACACAGCCAGCCGCTCTGCTGGCGAAGCCGTCGTGCTTCATTCAGGGATTGCCTTCGCCTGCATCGCTGCGGGCATGATCATGGTGCAGTTCGGCTTTGTTCAGCCGCGCAAACCCGATCCGCGACGCATCCTGCCCATCGGCCTCGCCATTGTGGCCATGGGCTATGTTTCAGCCGACCTCTTCTTCCCGTTCTGGTCACTCGCACTCAGCTTCTTTGCTGTTGGGTGTGGCGCGGCGCTGGCCGTGCCCGCCGCAAATGCGCTGGGCAGCCTTTCGGTCTCTCGCGAGGAGCAAGGCTCAGCGGCAGCGCTGCTCGCGGCAGCGCCCCCGGCCGGCTTCATCTTCGGCCCCCTTATCGGGGCTATGCTGTACTCATTCATGCCGGAACTCCCGCTCTACGTATCGGCAGGCCTGGTCGGCACACTCGCCGTCTATGCCGTGATCGTGACGTCGAAACGCCCGCTTACACCATCGTGAAAGCATTGAGCTTATTGCCATCCGGATCCCGGAAGTAAGCGGCATAGAACCCTTCATCGCCACGCGGTCCGGGTGCGCCTTCATCACTGCCGCCATTTGCCAGCGCGATCTCATACAGCTTGTGCACCTGGTCCTTGTCCCTGGCCTGCAGCGCCACCATCGTGCCATTGCCGACAGTGGCAGGCTGTTTGTCGAATGGCAGGGTCGCCGCCACGCCTGCTGCACCGCCGGGCGTGCCCCAGGCGATGAATGTGTCGAAATCCATCATCCGCCCAGTGCCCATCTCGGCCGCAATGGCATCATAGAATTTCGCAGCGCGCTGCAGGTCTGACGTCCCGACTGTTACATACCCGATCATAAGTCCCTCCCATCAATTGGACAGAACGGAACATAACAGGAACAGTCGGGAGCGACAAGCCTTTACATGGCCGAGATGCCACCATCCACTTTCAGCTCGATTCCGGTGACGAGCTTCGACTCATCCGATGCGAGATAGAGCACCGCATAGGCGATATCGTCCGGCTCACCGACCTTGCCGAGCGGGATCTGGCGACCGAGCTTGGCGAGCGCTTCTTCCTCGCCGAACATTTCCTTCGTCCGATCCAGGATCGGCGTATTGATGAAGACCGGATGCACCGAGTTACAGCGAATCTGGCCGCCCTTGGCGCAATGCAACGCGATGGATTTCGAGATATGCCGCACGGCCGCCTTGGCGGTGTTGTAGGACACGTAGTTCGCACTCGCGATGATACCGGCAATGGACGAGATGTTGATGATCGAACCAAGCCCGTGCGCGCGCATCAGCGGAATGGCGTACTTGCAGCCGAGAAAAATGGAATCGACATCGACGGTCTGCACCTTCTTGAACATGTCGTAGTTTTCGTCTTCGACCGAGCCGAGCGAACCGATGCCGGCATTGTTGACCAGCACGTTCAGGCCGCCCATCGCATCATGCGCCGCTTGCAGCACTTCCTGCCATTGCGCCTCATTGGTCACGTCATGCTGCCAGGCAAAGGCCGTGCCCGCGCCATGTTCGTCATTGATCGAGGCGGCGACAGCTTCGGCCCCTGCCCCGTTCACATCGGTGACGGTTACCTTGGCGCCTTCGCGAGCCATCATACGCGCCGTTGCCTCGCCCAGCCCCTGCGCACCGCCGGTGATAAATGCCTTCTTGCCCTGTACGCGACCCATGTCTGTCTCCTCCACTGTTTCAGGTTTTCCTACCCGTAACAGTGCACTCGAAACCGGGCCAGCTTGACCTTGGGAGAGGCGACAGTTCTGCCGCGAGGATCAGGAAAGTTTCGCAGCCAGTTCATCCATGAACCGGGCCAGTTCAACGTCCTTTTCAGACACACCGTCCACATCATGCGTCGTCAGCGTAACCTCGACCTTGTTGTAGACATTGAACCATTCAGGATGATGGTCCAACTGCTCGGCTTTCAGTGCGACAGCCGACATGAAGCTCCAGGCCGTCTTGAAATCGGCCAGCTTGAACGTCTTCTCGATCGTGTCACGGTCACCGGCACCTTTTGCCCAGCCGCCCAGTTTTGAGAGCGCTGCATCTGCGCCAATCCTGTCTGTCATGGCTCAGTCCTCTGCATCCTGACCGAGCACATAATAGACCCATCGGCCATTGCCCGCGATGGCGGTGCGCATGCCAGGATAGCCTTCGCCCTGCCGTATCCGTTCAATTCCCTCTTCGCCAATCAGTTCCATGAGGCGTCGCCGGTCCTGGAAGGACAGTTTTTCCGGGATCAGGTCCTCAGCGTCACGCGCGGCAAGGTCTGGCCAGACATACCAGACTTCGCCATCAATCTCGCGCATGCCGGGAGGCAGTTCGAACAACTTGCGCAAGCTGCGGTTCGGATCGGCGCCAATCCGGCGCATCAAATCCCAATACTGCCGGTGCGGCGTACCGCCCAGATTGGAGACAAAGCCGTCATTCGCATTGGCCACTCGCGACAAACGGCTGAGCGATCCGGCTTTCGCATGCGACAATAACTGGTCCCGCATTGCCTCTGCTTCTTCAGTCAGCACGACCGGCTCAGGCACCTGTGGCGGCTGCATCAGGGATTCATCCGGCACCAATGGCCGTTCCGGCTCGGCCGCAGGCGAGCACGCCGCCAGCAGCATGGCCGCCAGCGCGCCGATGAGGGCGTTAGCCCAGTGCATACCCGGTCGCCGCCTGAAGGTCTGACAACAATTGGTCTTCATTGAGTACCTTGATCGTTGTCATGCCCATATCACGGGCCGGTTTCAGATTGTGCCCGAGGTCATCCAGATAGACACAGCTTGCCGGATCAACATCGAGCGTCTCGCACATCAGAGCATAGATGCGCGGATCGGGCTTGCGAATGCCGAGCTTTGAACTCTCGATCACATGGTCGAACATGTCGAAGACCTTGGCCACCTCACGCGCTTTTGCCTCGTCATTGGTCATCGAGGCGCCTTTGCCGACCGGCGCATTGTTGGTGATGCAGCCAACCTTGCCCTTGGTCTTGCAGACGCTCAGCGCCTTGACCACGCGTGGCCGCAGCGAGCCGGACAACAGCGCCAGCACTTCACCCCCGGGCACCTCATGCCCCATCGCCTTTGATTCCTCTCGGAACATGCCGTCGAACTCTGCCGCCGTGACGAGGCTCTGCTCAAGCTTGGCCCAGGCATTGTCCAGCGGATTGGTGGCATTGACCGTGCGGATGAAATCCTTTGGCAGGCCATGCTCGGCCTCGTAGCGGGTGAAGGCGTCGAAGGGAGAGGTCGTGAATACGCCCCCGAAATCCCAGATTACAGCTTGGAATGTCTTTGTCATGCCAGCACCTCTACCCGCACCAGCGACGATTTCAAACCTTGAACATTACGGGCCGAGTTCTAGTGTGGCCGCGACTGCAACATATAAAGGGAGTTTCGTCTGATGGGCGTTCTGGAAGGCAAAGTGGTCCTCGTGACCGGCGGTGGTAATGGCATCGGCAAGGAGACCGCCCTGCTCGCGGCGCGCGAAGGCGCAAAAGTGGTCGTCAACGATCTGGGCGGCAGCCTGACCGGCGCCGATGAAGGCAGTGCAGGCCCGGCCGAAACCGTGGCTCAGGAAATCCGCAAGGCGGGCGGCGAGGCTGTCTCGAACTCGGAAAGCGTGACCGACATGAAAGCGGTCCAAGGCATGATCGAACAGGCCAAGGACGAGTTCGGCGCCCTGCACTCGATCGTCAACCCGGCCGGCATCCTGCGCGACGGCATGTTCCACAAGATGAGCGAAGATGATTGGGACAGCGTCATCGACGTGCACCTGCGGGGCAGCTTCAACGTCACCCGCGCGGCCATCGAACTGTTCCGCGAAAAGGAAGACGGCAATTTCGTCCTCTTCACCTCCACATCCGGCCTGATCGGCAATATCGGCCAGGCGAACTATGCCGCCGCCAAGATGGGCATTGTCGGCCTGTCGCGCATCGTCGCCATGGAAGGCGCGCGCAAGAATGTCCGCTCCAATGTCATCGCGCCATTTGCCTGGACGCGCATGATCGCCTCCATCCCGGTCAAGGACGAAGCCGGCGCAGAGCGTGTCGAGCGGATGCGCCAGGGCATGCGGGCCGACCAGGTTGCCCAACTGGCTGTGGCCCTTTGCGCCGACAAGGCCAATGACGTGTCCGGACAGATTTTTGCCGTGCGCGGCAATGAAGTCGTGCTGTTCGACCAGCCGCGTCCGGTCAAGTCGCTGGCGCGTATGGAGGGCTGGACGCCGGAAAGCCTGCTCGAACAGGCCATGCCCGCCATGAAAGCCAACTTCTTCGACATGGGCGCCTCGGCCAGTGTCTTCCCCTACGACCCAGTCTAGGCGGGTAGCGCTTGGCGGAAGATGGCGTCACCTACCAGAAATGCATCACCGGCGGTGATGGGGAAACCTATTGCCGTCCGGTGGATGCGACGGAAGCGACCGGACAAGCCACTCCGCCATCGGAGGATATCCTCCCGCCGGTAGAAGACGTCATTAATCCGCTACTCAAATGGATAGAGCCTGCTCGACCCTTTCTCGACGACCCAGCCGGCTGGCTTCAGACAAAGGCGCAACAGCCTGAATTTCTCTATCCCATCCTGATCCAGCTCGGCTGTATCATCCTGGCGCTCGCGCTGGGCGCCCTGCTCACCCCACCCTTCAAGCGCCTGATCACGGTCACGCTGCGACGCTTTGTCGAGCCGCCCCGCCGCGAAGGACTGGACGTCTTGCACAAGGCGGTTCGTCCGGCGCTCTGGTCCATCCTTCTGGCGCTTGCGGTCTCATTGCTCAGTTCCATTGACCACTCGCTGATCCTGGTTCGGACAGCCTTGTCACTCGCGATTGCCTGGCTTGCCATCCGCGTGACCATGACCTTTCTGCCGGAAGAATTGCGCGGTCTTGCATCATTCCTGACATGGACGTTCGCGATATTCTTCGCCCTTGGCGTTTTGCCGGATGTCATGAACTGGCTTTCGAGTATTGGTCCATCCTTCGGGAATCGGCGGATCAGCCCAGTCTTCATCTTCCAGGCCATCCTGACCGCCGCTGTCTTGCTGTTCATTGCAAACCGCGCCGCGAAATCCATGAAGCGGCGGGTCAACCATATTCCCAAAGTCGAGCCCTCGATCCGTATCCTGATCGGCAATGCGATCCAGATCGTATTCATCGTCGCCGCCGCCCTGCTCACCCTGGCCGGGCTGGGCATTCCGCTCGGCGCGCTAACGGTCATCTCCGGTGCCATCGGCCTTGGCTTTGCCTTTGGTATGCAGAAAGTTGTCTCGAACTTTGTCTCCGGCATCGTCCTGCTCTCGGAGCGCTCGATCAAGCCGCAGGACGTGATCGAGGTCGGCGAGACGTTCGGCGTCGTGGAATCCCTCGGCCTGCGCTACACGTCGATCACGACGCAGGAAGGCAAGGAATTCCTGATCCCGAACGAAAAGCTGATGACCGATACGGTGATCAATTGGAGCTTTTCCAACAAGCGCGTGCGCATCCACAAAGAGTTGCGCATCGACTATACGTCCGACCTGGAAGAGGCGATTGCCATCGTCATCGCCGCCGCCAAGGCGACCGAGCGCGTGATCAGCTGGCCGCAACCCGTCTGCCTGGTCAAAGACTTCACCGATGAGTGCATTGTTCTGGAGATGCGCTTCTGGATCATCGACCCGGAAAATGGCACGGCCAATGTCGGCTCCAACATCCTGCGCGAAGTCTGGAAACGCTTCACCGAGAATGGCATGTCCGTGCCGCTGCGCCGCAAGGAGCTGTTCATCGAACCGGACTCCGCGCTCAAGGTCGAGATATCCCACCCGAAGCGTACACCTGATCCGGCCCCCGCACCGGAACCGGAACCGGAACCGGAGGAAAATGAGCCGGAACCGGACAGTGCGAAACAGGATGAAACAAAAGCGCGACCGCCGGAAGCCGATTAAGACGGCGCGCTACTCGGGGGAGTCCTCACTGGCCGGGTCTTCAACCGGCTCCAGAGACCGCGGACGCAGATCGGTCGGCCCGCCATCCTGCGCTTCCGACTGGCTCGCTGCGGCTTCGGGCTCCAACGGCTCAGGTTCTTCCTCGATGGGTTCAGGAGATTGCCCGGCCTCGCCAAACCGTTCCTGCGCGCCTTCCAGAAACGCATCGAACTCGTCATCTTCTGGCGCGGCCTGCACCTCTTCAGGCGTGATCGCTTCAGGCCCGGTTTCCGGCTCAGGCGGCAGGTCCGGCAATGGCTCCGGCTGCGGGGCCGGCTGGCCCTGTTGTGGCTGCGGGCGTGCCGGAGGCGGCGTATCGCCCAGCACACAGGCCGCCAAGCCCTGGCTATGCACCACTCGCATGCGCGCCTGCAGCGTGCCGGCGCGTGTGTTGACATAGGGCCCCGGCGGATCGACGCGCCATTTGTTCGGGCTCGGCAGAACGGCGGCCAGCAGTGCGGCCTCGCGCTCCGTCAGGTCGGCGGCGGACTTGCCGAACCGCGCCTGCGCGGCGGCCTCTGCGCCGAACAGGCCATCGCCCCATTCGGCGACATTCAGATAGGCTTCCATGACCCGGGCCTTGCCCCAGAACTTGTCGATGAACACTCCCATCCACATGTCGCCCAGCTTGCGCGGCACGCCGCCCCCATTCCAGAGGAAGACATTCTTGGCGGTCTGCTGTGTGATTGTGGAAGCTCCACGCGTGCCCTTGCCCTGACGACGTTCGTCCAGCGCCTTTTCAATCGCGGCACGGTCAATTCCATTATGCTCGCAGAAGCGGGAATCCTCCGCCGCGATGACCGCGCGCACAAGGTGAGTCGAAATCTCGGACAAGGGCACCGCGTCGCGCCGTACCGTCTCGCCACCTGCCGCGCGCTGCACCATCAGCACCGTGCCCGGAATGGGCAGCCAGACCAGCGCCAGCGCATAGAGGTGAAACGCCACAAACAGGCCCGCCAGAATGCGCATCGCCCATGTCAGAAAGGTCCAGAAACCGCTCATCACTCTGTCATCCATTCCGCCAGAACGCCCGGATCCGTTTCCGGCTCCATCCGGACGGCCTTTTCCGTCGCAAATCGGGCACGATCAAGGCGGGCGAGCGCCCAGATAGCAGACCCACGTACCACCGGCGCCGGATCATCCAGCAGCGGCAGCAGGCTGGCGACCAGCGCCCCCTCCCCTGAATTGCCGATGGCGATACAGACATTGCGCACGAACCGGTCCCGCCCGATCCGCTTGATGGGCGAACCGGAGAACACTTCTCGAAATGTGGCATCGTTCAGCGCGGCAAGTTCATCCAGCCCCGGCGCCTTGAGTTCAGGCCGCGCATGGAAGGCGATCTCGCTGGCGGCTTCGGCAAACTTGTTCCACGGACAGATGGCAAGGCAATCATCACACCCATAGATGCGGTTGGCCATCGCCGCGCGAAACTCTGCCGGGATCGGCCCCGAATGCTCGATGGTAAGATAGGAAATGCAGCGCCGCGCATCGAGTTGATAGGGCGCGGGAAACGCATTGGTCGGGCAGATGTCCTGACAGGCGCGGCACGAACCGCAATGATCCGCCTCCGGTTGATCAGGTTCCAGTTCCGCGGCGGTCAGCATCACACCCAGGAAAAACCAAGACCCCAGTTCGCGGCTGACCAGATTGGTGTGCTTGCCCTGCCAGCCGAGCCCGGCCTTTTCGGCCAGCGGCTTTTCCATCAGAGGCGCGGTATCGACAAAGACTTTCACCTCAGCGCCGGTCTGGGCCACGAACTCCCGGGCGAGCTGTTTCAACCGCTTCTTCAACGTGTCGTGATAGTCTCTCCCCCGTGCGTAGACGGAGATGTTACCAAGCGCCTTCTGTTCCAGAGTGTGGAGCGGATCATGGTCCGGGCCGTAATTGAGCGCGACGACGACGGCAGATTTGGCATCCGGCCACATCGCAGTCGGCGCCTTGCGCCGCTCCAGCGTCGTCTCCATCCAGTCCATGCTGCCATGATGGCCAGCTTCTACGAATGCTTCCAGCCGGTCGCCTGCGTCCCACGCCTCATCCGCCCGCGCTATCGCCACGTCATCAAAGCCAAGCGACCGGGCGAGGTGCTTGACGCGGATGTGGAGGTGATCAGGCAAGGTCTAGAAATCCAAATCGGTATAGTGCGCTACGGGCCGCACCGCCTGCAACCGGTCGGCCAGCAAGGGCCTGAAGCTCGGACGCGACTTGATCCGGGCATACCAGTCTTTCAGCTCCGGCACAGCATTCCATTCGACATCGCCGAAATAGTCATAGGCAGACAAGTGCGCCGCTGCAGCCAGATCGGCCAGGGTGAGCTCCCGGCAGGCAAGATAGCCATTCAGCTCCAGCAGGCCATTCAGGAAGGTCAGACGTCCGCGCAGCGCATGCGCCCCCCGGCGCAAACGCGCTGAATCCGGGTGCCGATCGCGGCGCACCCATTGCATTACGCGTTCGGTCAATAGCGTGTCGGTAACCTCTTCACACGCAGCTTCAATCCAGGCCCACAGGCGTCGGACTTCAGCGCGCGCCGCCGGATCTGATGGCAACAGGCCCCGTCCGCTGGAGGTCTCTTCAAGATACTCGCATATGGCGCGCGTGCCGCAGGCAAACATGCGCGGCTCGCTGTCGATCTCAACCAAAGCGGGCGCAACAGCCCCATGTGCGAGGCGGGGCACGTCCGGATGAGCTGACCAGGGCGGCGATTCCAACGCCTCGAATCCCTCGTCTTTCTCGCCCAAGGCGAGGCGGACCAGCCGTCCGGCCGGATCAAGAGGCCAATGGTAGAGCCGTTTCATGGGTTCAACTTCTCATGGCATCACTGAAAGGGGTGTTAAATTCAGCTGCATCTGATCGCTTTTGCTGGGCCGTATCCTATGTTTTTTGGCTTCAAACTGTTTCCACCGTTACAGGACCACATTCATGCACGATTCCCGGTTTCGCGCTGCCTTGGCGGGCGCGGTCTCTCTCCTTGCACTTCACGCCTGCGGAAATGCGAATTCCACTTCTGACGCAAGCCTCGGTTCCCAGACCCAGCCTGTCCAGATTCAAGTACCGCCCGCAGGGCAGTTGCCGACGGATGTTACACCACTGGCCTACCGGCTGGAGCTGAAAACTGATCCAGATGCCGACAGTTTCTCGGGTAATGTAGCCATTGATGTGGCCCTGACAGCGCCGCATGCGCGCATCTGGTTGCATTCGGTGGATCAGACGGTGCTGTCGGCCAAGGCCGTGCTGGACGATGGAACACATATCCCGGCAACTTTTACTGGCAATCAGGCACCGGGCGGAGTTTCAAGGCTCGACTTCGACTCGCCGATCCCGGCGGGCACGGCCACGCTCGAAATCAGCTATACAGCGCCCTACAATATGGGCCTTGCCGGTCTCTACAAGGCGGTTCAATCCGATACGGACTATCTTGCCACCCAGATGGAAGCGATTGATGCGCGCCGGATGGTGCCCTCATTTGACGAACCGCGCTTCAAGACACCGTGGAGCGTGACCGTCACCGCGCCAGAAGGCATGCAGGTCATCTCCAATGGCGAGGAAATCAGCGCCGAACCGGCCGAAGACGGTTGGACCCGGCATGTCTTCGCCGAAACGCGCCCGATCCAGTCCTACTTGGTCGCCCTCGCAGTCGGCCCTTACGAGATGCGGCCCACCCCGGCCATTCCGGCCAATGCCCTGCGCGAGGTGCCGGTGCCCCTGCGCGGCTTTGCTGCCCGCGGCAAGAGAGACCAGCTCAGCGAGGCACTCGACATCACTGACGAGATGTTGCTCTGGCAGGAGGACTATTTCGACTATCCGTACCCCTATGGAAAACTGGACCTGATCGCCGCGCCGGAATTTGCCTATGGCGCGATGGAGAATGCCGGCGCGATCATCTACCGCGAAGCCGCGCTGCTGATGAATGAGCAGACCAGCCTGTCCCGCCGCCGCGGTATCCTGACGACGCATGCCCACGAGCTTGGCCATCAGTGGTTCGGAAATCTCGTCACGCCGAAATGGTGGAACGACATCTGGCTGAACGAGGCCTTTGCGACGTGGATCAGTTACAAGACGATGGACGGGGTTGACCCGGACGGCGAGTGGGGCCTCAGCCCAATCCTGGCAGGGCTCAGCGCGATGGGGGCCGACAGTCTTCAATCGGCGCGCCAGATTCGCAATCCGATCAAAACCAATGGCGATATTCTCGACGCGTTCGACTCCATTACCTATCGCAAAGGCGGCAGCGTGTTGAACATGTTCGAGACCTATCTGGGCGAAGAAGCCTTCCGCGAAGGTATCCGCTTGCACATGCGTCGCTTCGAGGATGGCGTCGCTGATGCCGACGATTTCATGCAGAGCCTCGCCGACGGGTCCGGCCAGCCGGATATTGTTGAAGCCTTCACCAGCTATATCAACCAGCCAGGCATCCCATCGCTGGATGTCGCCGTGTCCTGCCCTGCTCCAGATGCGGGCCTGATCACGGTCACTCAAAAGCGCTATGCGCCGCTTGGCTCTGATATCGATACCAGTGCTCAGACCTGGAGCGTGCCGTTTGCTGCGCGCCTGAAAGGGCCTGTGGGTGATCGCACGATCCGTCAGATACTGACCGCGCCGGTCACCGAGATTCCTCTGGATGGCGATTGCCCCGACTGGGTGATGCCAAATGCCGGCGGCACGGGCTATTGGCGCTTCGATACGAATGCGGAAAACCTGACGGCGCTGATTTCCAACTTTGATAGCTTGTCTGACGCCGAACAGATCATGTTTGCGGATGCACTGATCTCCGGTTTCCGTGCAGGGCGGATCAGCACCGATGACCTGATGGCTGGACTGGCCGCAACCTCAAGCGGTCATCCGCGTGCGGTTTCTGAAGGGTTCGGCATTATTGGCACGCTCGACCGCATGCTGGAGCCATCAGAGCAAGCGGGCCTTCGCGCGTGGGTCCAGCGCACCTATGGGCCGTTGGCCGAATATCTGGAATCCCGTCCGGCAACAGCGCTGAGCCAGCAGGAGATGCTTTTGCGCGACAGGCTATATGGCTTGTTGCTGGAGTATGGCGAGCGGCCCGCTGAGCGCCGCGCCCTGCTCGCCCGTGCCCGGCAGTATGTCGGACTCGAAGGCAGCCCGGACGCGACGGCGCTTGCGCCGGAGGATCTCTCCACGGCCATGATCATCGGCATAGAGGATGGCGGCGCTGACTTCTATGAAGCTGCCAAGGCCTATGTCACCACTGCAACCAATCAGAATGAACGCTCGACAATCCTGAGAGTGTTGGCCAGTCGCGGAAGCAAGGATGTCGTGTCAGACCTGTTCTCGGCGGTTCTGAACGGCCCGAACTCGACAGACGAAGTCTTTACGGTTGTCTATGGCGCCATGGCCAACCCGGCAGCACAAGACACCGCATGGGATTTGATAACCACAAACTTCGAGACGGTTGTGGAGCGCATGCCCGAAATCCGTCAGCCAAAGCTCGCGGGCCTGACGGGATATTTCTGCAGCGTCAGAAAGGCCGCAGAGGCGGAAGACTTTTTTGAACAGAATGCGCAGCTGATCCCAGGCTATGAGCGATCCCTGGCCCAGGGCACGGAGAAGGCAACGCTCTGCAGCGCGCTAAGGGCTCAGAAAGCGTTGGATGTGAACAACTTCTTCCAACAGTAATCGGCCCGGCACCGCCCGGATAACGGGCTTTGTCGCTAATCGAATTTGTCTGAGATCTCCGGCTTGTATCTTGTCCGGGTCGCTTCTTGCCCAAATGGGAAGCGGCGGTCCGGTCGGGGTATGCTCAGGCCCCGGCCAGCGGATGGGAGGCGGTCCGCTGCAGGGGCACGACTTCCCACACCAATATGAATACCGTCCCTGCCGAAGGCGCCGCCTTCCGTCCGCAAGGACCTTGGATGACAGGAAACCGGAAGGGCACACGCCCTGTCCGGCTCTTGGTGCAACGATCAGTGGCGCATGAACTGGCGCAACGCGTCGGCCGCAAGCGCAAATCGCGCAAACGCCCAATTGCGATCCTTGCCCAGCGTATGCAACTCTGCGAGCAATGCCTTGCGCGCATCATTGCGCTCGGCGAGCCAGGCATCTGCCCCGTCTCCGGCGAGAGCCTTCTCGGTGGCATCCGCCTGCATCCGAACCAGTTCGTTCAACAGGCGACGGCCCGCCACGCGATCCCAATAATCTGCATGCAGCAGATTGTCCCGCGCCATGGCGCGAAGCCGGTCGATGCGCAGCTGGTCGCCAATCGTGTAGAAAGCCTTGCCGGCCGCCTCCACACTGACACCCGCCTTGCCAGCCAGATCGACCACGAGCAGCCCTTGAGCAAACTGGCCCATCGCAGCCGCCCATCGCGAAATCTCTTCCGACGCGCCGCGCTTCATCAGGCTACGCACTTCGCGCTCTATGCGCGCAGCCGGGAACGGCGAGTGAATGCCGGCGAGAATGGCCTTGAACTCGTTCAGAGGCGCTTCGGTATGTTGCACGGCGTCACCGACATGCAGGTCCGGATGGGTTTCAATGAACCAGAGCGCCGCATCGACCATGGCGCTTGCCGCATGCAGACGCAGATCGATTTGCACATCCGCAGGCACGATCGTGTCGAGCTGGTCGACCTCGCGCTGGAAGCCGTCAAAGTTCAAAACGGCACGCGCCGCTTCGAGCCCGCGCGCGACTTGCGCATTGTCGCCGCCGGTCACTTCGCGCAGGCGCAGCAGGGCCACCGGCCCGGCCATGTCCAGCACACGATTGGCAATGATCGTCGCGATAATTTCCCGCTTCAGGCGATGGTTCGACATCGCCTTTGAATAGGTGTTGATCGGACTCGGGAAGTAATTGACCAACAGGTCTTCGAAATACGGATCGTCCGGAATATCGGAGGCCACAATATCGTCGAACAGGGTGATCTTCGACCAGGCGAGCAAAACGGCCAGTTCCGGCCGGGTCAATGGCTGGCCGCGCTCGGCACGCACCTTCATCTCACCGGTCTCCGGCAAGGTTTCCAGCGCGCGGTTCAATACGCCTCGGTCTTCCAGATACTCCATCAGGCGCTCAAGCGCATCATGGTCTTCCTTGGCGGTCGTTTCGGCCAGGGTCAGCGCAAAGGTCTGTGTATAATTATGACGCAGGACAAGCGCCGCCACGTCACTGGTCATCTCCGCAAGAAGGTCGTTGCGGTCTGCCGGATCGAGGTCGCCCTCACGAACCGCCTCAGCAGCCAGAATCTTGATGTTCACTTCGTGGTCAGACGAATCGACGCCGGCGGAATTGTCGATCGCGTCCGTATTGATCCGTCCCCCATGCAGGGCAAACTCGATTCGCCCGGCTTGGGTGACGCCCAGATTGGCCCCCTCCCCGATGACTTTCACCTTCAGCTGATTTGCATCAACCCGGATCGCATCATTGGCACGGTCACCGGCGGCCGCATGAGTTTCATGCGCGGCCTTCACATAGGTGCCAATGCCGCCGAACCAGAGCAAGTCCGCATCCGTCTTCAGCAGGGCGTGGATCAACTCGTCGGGCGTGACCGCATCCTTTGACAAGCCACTCAGCGCCTTGATCTCATCGCTCAGCGTGATCGACTTCGCGGAGCGCTCGAAGATTCCGCCGCCTTTCGACAGGATTCCTTTGTTGTAGTCCGCCCAGCTCGATTGCGGCTTGTCGAACAGACGCTGACGTTCAGTCAGGTTCTTGGCAACGTCCTGAGGGTCCGGGTCGATGAAGATGTGCATGTGGTTGAAGGCCGCGATCAGCCGGATTTCCGGCGATAGCAACATGCCATTGCCAAACACGTCTCCACTCATGTCGCCCACACCGATCACGGTGAAAGGCTCGGTCTGGATGTTCTTGCCGAGTTCGCGGAAGTGACGCTTGACCGCTTCCCAGCCTCCCCGCGCAGTAATACCCATCTTCTTGTGATCGTAGCCAACCGAACCACCCGACGCGAACGCATCGCCCAGCCAGTGGCCCATCTCCTCACTGATCGCATTGGCGGTGTCGGAGAAGGTCGCCGTGCCTTTGTCCGCCGCCACGACGAGGTAGGGGTCTTCACCATCCCAGACAATCGTGTCCGCCGGGTGGGTGACCTGCCCCTCCACGAGATTGTCCGTGATACCGAGCAACGCCCGGATGAATTCCTTGTAGGCATCCCGTCCGGCCTCGAACCAGGCGTTGCGGTCAGAACGATCCGGCAATTGTTTCGGCAAGAATCCACCCTTGGAGCCGACCGGCACGATGACCGCATTCTTCACCTGCTGCGCTTTCACAAGGCCCAGAACTTCGGTGCGATAGTCTGATGCACGGTCCGACCAGCGCAGCCCCCCGCGCGCAACCGCGCCAAAGCGCAAATGCACGCCCTCGACCCGCGGGCTCGACATATATATCTCGCGGAAGGGTTTCGGCTCCGGCAGGTCTTCCAGTTCGCGGCTGGCAATCTTGAGGCTGACAAAACTGTAGGGCGCGCCATCGCCATTGGTCTGGTAGAAATTGGTCCGCTGAACGGCCAGGATCAGATCAGCGAGACGGCGCAGCACCTGATCGTCTGCCAGCGCCGACACGTCGCGTAATGCGTCCTCGATCTCTGCGCGCATTTTCTCGGCTTCATGCGTGCGTTCGGCGAGTGACATATCGCGCGCCGGATCGAAGCGGATAGCGAACAGGTCCAGCAATTTCTGGGCAATCGCCGGATAAGTCGAAAGCGCCGTCTCCTGAACATATTGCGGTTGATCCATGCCGCTCTGGCGGCGATATCCGGCGAGCGCCCGGATCAGGGCCGCATCGCGCCAGCTTGCGTCAGCGCTGAGCACCAGCCGGTTGAAGCCGTCATTTTCGGCCCGTCCGCTCCAGACCGCAACAAACGCATCCTCCAGCGCGGTTCGGATTGCATCGAGGTCAATTGCTGCGCCGGCCGTCGCGCACATGACTACATCGTGGATCCAGTAGGTCTCGGGCGCATCGTCGGCTGGCTTTTCCGTCGGACGGACCGGATAGCCGGTCTCGAAATCCACGAAGAAACCCATTTGCTCGAAGATTGGCACACAGGCAGACAGCGGGATCGAACCATTGCGGGAGTATATCTTGACCCGTATCTTGTTGTCGGAATCCCCTTCCAGCCGGTAGGCGCGCGTCAGGATGGGGTGACCGGCAGACAAATTTGCCATCGCCGCAACATCGCGCATCGCCTCGTCAGGCCCGAAGGCTTCGCGATAGGCTGCATTGAAAGCCCCGATGAAGGAACGTGCATTTTCCTGATGTACGCGTTCAAGGTCAGACTGGACCAGCGCCGACCGGAAGCCTTGCTCCCATGTTCGCGTGATCTGGACGATACGCTTCTCGAGCGCCGCAAGGTCCGGCAAGGGATGGCCCTGTCCCAGCCAGATTTCGAAATGGACCCGAACCAGGGTTTCAGAATCAAAATACGGACGAAAGCGCGTTACGTGCCCATTGTAAGCGGTGACCAGTTCCTGCGTGATGCGTTGGCGCATGGCGGTGTCATAGGCTTCACGCGGCACATAGACGATTGCGGTGACAAACCGGTCAAATTGGTCCTGCTGCACGAACAGGCGCGTGCGTGGCCGCCCGATCAGATGCAGCGCGCCGACAATGATCGGATGGAGGATTTTCGACGAGGTCTGAAACAACTCGTCGCGCGGCCAGGTTTCCAGCAGATTGGTCAACGCCTTTTCGGTATGTCCGCCGGGCGTTGCGCCAGAAGCTTCGAGGATGGCGGCAATTCGACGGCGGATCAGCGGGATCGAGCGGGCCGTTTCGTCATAGGCCTCAGCGGTAAACAGGCCGAGGAAGCGGACTTCGCCATTCACCCTGCCCTGCGCATCATATTTCTTCACGCCGACATAGTCGCAAGCGACCCGGCGGTGCACGAGGCTGGTCAGCGTCGATTTGGCAACAAGGATCGGATACGGTTCCGACAGATGTGCGCCAATCTCGGGCGTCAACACGAGGGGTTCGGCCTCGCGAGACAGAACGTTCAGTTCTTCATCGCGCAGCACGCCCAGATTGGAGCCCTCCACCATGATCGGCTCTTCGGGCAGCACTTGCCCATCGGCATTTGTCTCGAATTCGTATTCGCGGCAGCCGAGGAAAACGAAATGTTCCCGCGAAAGCCATTTCAGGAAGGCAACTGCTTCGTCGCGGTCCATCTCTTTGAGATGCGTGACGCCCTTCAGCCGGTCGATCTCCTGCTGCATGCGCGCCCGCATGGACTCAAAGTCCGATACGGCAACCGCATTGTGCGCCAGCGCCAGGCGAACTCCGGCTTTCAGGCGCGCCGCCTCATCGTGGGTCAGGATCGGCAAATGAACCTGGATGACGGACACGCTGCGCCCGTCCTGTCGTTTGACAATCGGATGAAACAGGGCCGCGACCTCAAACCCCTGCGCGCCGCACTCGCCAAGCACCGAATCCACGAGGAATGGCATGTCCGGGCTGGCGGTCTCTAGAATGGTACGTGACAGGGAGGCCCCGTTTTCCCCATCGACCTCCAGCAGGACGCGCACATCCTGCTCTCCCGGAGCGACCGTCTCTGCCCATTCCCAATGGCGGCGCGCAAGAAATTTTAGGTCGCCATCCGTCAGTCCGGTGAGGTCTTCGTGCCCTGATTCCCGCTGAATCTGGTCGAAAACTTGCTCCAACGGCTCATGTGAAGCAGAATTTACTGTCATGTGGGTGTCTCGCGAAAGAACTTAACGATGTTCCCATCTAGACTGCGTTGGCACACCGGCACAACACATAGGGGCAAATGAATTGCCCCAGCGTCATGACAGGTCTTTGGGGGATTGCATCCTGGGCCCTCAGGGCCCGTTATAAGCGGACCCGCCGAACGGGGACGTGTCCGGCGGGTCCTACAGGCCTATTCCGCAGGCTGGGTGGGGGGACGCACGCGGAGGGCCTGATCTCACTAAATTTGCAAGCGCTGTGCCGAATACAAGTCATCGTCAGCAGCGCCTGATGTTACCAATAATTGAGTATGGGCTCTGAACCGGATTCGCAATTATTAACTTGCCTAACACTTCGCATAATTTATCGATTTTCACCATAGGTCTGAGCAGCGCTGACTGCACCCGGCGGCTCCGTATTGGTACCCTTGCCTTGTGGATTACCATCTGCAGAAAGCAGGATTGCAATCCATCTGGTGCTGGAAGATTGCGCAAAGAATATCATCATCAAAACCGTCAAAGGTGCCGACAGGAACATGCCGGGAATGCCCCAGATTGCACCCCAGATGGCCAGGGAAAGCAGGACGACCAAAGCTGACAAATTAAGCGACTCCCCCATCATGCGCGGCTGGATGAAATTGCCGATCGAAAACTGCCAGAAACTGACGGCAGCAAACACGATCGCCGCATAGATGTAGTTGTCTTGCGGTGGTGTGCCCGGCACCCAGGCCGGAAGTTCCGGCTGCACGATGGCAAACAGCGGGGGCACCAGTGCCGCAACAATTGACCCCACAGTCGGGATATAATTGAGCACAAATATCAAAGCCGACAGGAAGAGCGCATTTTGCACCCCCAAGGCCAGCAATGAGAAATAGGTCAATGCGGTGATCAGGGCGGAGATCACAGTCTGGGTCCACAGATAGGTTTCGATACTGCGCCGCGCTTCATCGCCCACCTGGCGCACCTGCGCGCGTTGCTCGAAACCGGGGAAGATATTGTCCAGTTTCCGGGTCCAACTGGACTGCGCCAGGAACAGGAAGGCGACATAGATCAGGATCAGGACCAGATCGCCGGACAGGTCACCGGTTTCGTTGGCGATGGTCGCAAAGAAACGTTGTCCGGTTTCGTTGAACAGCAGTTCCTGCAGTGTCGGCGCACCCGACATGTGCACCACCTCATACATGTCCGCGATCATGTCGTTGATCCGGTTTTCATACTCTCCGGCGTCGCGCCCAAATTCGGCGATGCCATTTGCGAGCAGCGCCATGAATCCGAAAAATCCACCCAAAACAATCAGGACCGCGAAAACCCGGGCGTGCCCGATCTTGAGCGCGCGAGACCAATTATCGATCATAGTGGCAAAGCCCTCGATGACGAGGAACAGGAACACAGCCAGCGCAAAGGGCGCGAGGATGCTGCGGCCAAAATGAAGGAAGGTCAGGATGACGCCGGTCGCGATGATCCAGATGCCGGTCTTCGTCGCGCGATCCATAATATCCCCCGGAGCTGTGGTTACCACAGGGTGAGGAGAGCCTCGCGCGCCGTCAAGAGCCTGCGCCTCCACCCTTGCCGAATCCGGCGAATTCTCTAGCGTCGCAGCCTGTAAGGAATGAAGGGGACAGGATGATGGATTCCATCTTTATCGGGGGGGCAGATGCCGAGGGCACCGGCACGCCAAATGTGGCGCAGAACCTGTTGCTGAAAATCGCAAACCGGCATGGCCTGATCGCGGGCGCAACCGGCACCGGCAAAACAGTCACCCTGCAAAACCTGGCTCAGGGCTTTTCCGATGCGGGCGTTCCTGTCTTCTGCGCAGACGTGAAAGGTGACCTTTCGGGCATCTGCATACCCGGCAGCACGGATCACAAGCTGCACGACAAATTCGTTGCACGCGCCAACAAGATCGGGCTCGGCGAGTATGAGTACACGTCTGCGCCAACCGTGTTCTGGGACGTGTTCGGCGAGAAGGGCCATCCGATCCGCACCACGATTTCCGAAATGGGGCCCCTGCTCCTCTCGCGGCTGATGGACCTCACCGACGCGCAGGAAGGCGTGCTGAACATCGCGTTCGAATATGCCGACGATAATGGCCTGCTGCTGCTTGACCTGAAGGATCTGCGCAAACTGCTCGTTCATATGAGCGACAAGGAGGTCCGCGACGAACTCAGCAAGGAATACGGCAACATTGCCTCTGCGTCACTTGGCGCGGTGCAACGCAACTTGCTCGTCATGGAACGCGAAGGTGCCGATTTCTTCTTCGGCGAACCCGCACTGGAATTGTCGGACATGATGCGCACCAATACCGATGGGCGCGGCATCGTGAACGTGCTGGATGCCACCCGCCTGATCAACAGTCCAAAACTCTACTCCACATTCCTGCTCTGGCTGTTGTCGGAACTGTTCGAGCAGCTTCCCGAGATTGGCGATCCGGACAAGCCGCGCCTCGTCTTCTTCTTTGATGAAGCCCACCTGTTGTTCGACGACGCTCCTGCGGCGCTGATGCAGAAGATCGAGCAGGTCGTGCGGCTGATCCGCTCCAAGGGTGTAGGCGTCTATTTCGTTACCCAAAACCCGCGCGACCTGCCGGAAAGCGTGCTCGCACAACTGGGCAACCGGCTGCAGCATGCCCTGCGCGCCTATACGCCCGCCGAACGCAAAGGCGTACGCGCTGCGGCGCAATCCTTCCGCGAGAATGAGACTTTTGACACAGAGGAAGTCATCACCCAGCTTGGCGTTGGCGAGGCACTTGTCTCGACGCTGGACGCCAAGGGCGCGCCGAGCGTGGTACAATGGACCGTGATCCGCCCACCAGCCTCACGACTTGGCCCGGCAACGGACGCGGAGCGCAAATCGGTCCAGAATGCCAGTCCCGTCGCCGGAAAGTACGAGAAGTCGATTGACCGTGAGTCGGCCTATGAAGTGCTGGAAGCGCGCGAAGTGAAAGCCGCCAAGGAAGCTGAGGAACTCGCCAAGAAAGAGGCCAAGGCTCAAGCCGAGCTGGACAAGAAGAAAAAGAAAACGACCACGCGCCGCAGCTCCCGCCGGATGAGTTCGCTCGAGAAAGCGGGAAATCAGGCCGCCCGAACGGCCAGCCGGGAAGTCGTCCGCTACATCCTGCGCGGCATCATGGGCACGTTCAAACGCTAGCGGGGATCAGTTGGGCAAGCGGCCGGCTTCGTCGGAGTCTTCCTCGGCATAGGCCTCGTCCTCTTCCGACAGGTCGTCGTCCATCGCTTCAATCTCGGCCAGGGCGGCATCGACGTTTTCCGACGGCGTGATATCGGCTTCGCCCTCATAGGTGTCCTCGAAGTCCTCATCGATATATTCAGCTGCTTCGTCGGCTGCCGCGACGGCCATGACTTCGTCGGTCTTCGGCTTGCGCTTCCAGAATGGCGCATGCGGATCGGCTTTCCGGTCATACTGCATGCTGTAATATTCATGAGCGGTATGGGTCAGCGGGCGCGGCGTCAGGTGCAGACCGTACTGGCGCAGACGTTCAACGACTTCATCGCGCAGATGCATGCCCGGAAAGGAATTTGCCGAGAAGCCATGCGCTTTCATCCAGTCGCGCACGTGCCAGCTGCGCACAGTGCCCGCCTCTGAAGGACGTACACCGGCGTGCTCTTCCCACATGTAGAGCGTCGCAATGCCGTTGATCGTCGCATCCATCGCATCGTCGAGCGTTGCGCTGAGATCGCGCTTCTGGGCCAGCACCGCCCGCAACGCCATCTTGCGCGCCTCAAGTTCCTGATAGGTCGCGCCGATCACGGCGATCGCATTGCGATTGGTCTTGATCAGGGAAGCGTTTACACCGTCGAGCTGCGGATGCTGGACAGGCAGCAGGACATCTGGTCCGGCTTCCTGCGTGTCGACGATCTGGGCGACCTCATTCACCATGCGCTGGAGATTTATTCGCATCTCATGGCTGATGCCGTCGAGGGCGGAGATCGCGCCATCGCGTTCTTCATCCCTCAGCCGCCAAAGCTGCCAGGCGATCATCAATGCTGCTGCGATAAGCAGGCCGAGCCCGCCGGTGAAGAATGTGTAGAATTGCGCTTCACTCATTCTGAGATCCCCTCAACGCGTCCACCGTAAACCATGCTTCCCCCGCATGGCGACCGGTTAAGTGTTGGTAAACCTTAGCCCTTGAGCGCACGTCCTGCAATCACTTGAAGACGGTCGAGCAAATCCGGGTCGCGCGCCTGTGGCGCAGTAATCAACGCATAATCCAGACACGTATCCGTGCCGTTCGGATCCGGCGTACGCTCCATTCCGGACAGGGCTTCAGCAAGCCGGACAACAGCCTTGCGGGCCACCGCGCTGTTCTGGCCCATGATTTCCAGCACATTCGTCACCGATACCGCCTCGGTTTCTGCCCGCCAGCAATCATAATCGGTGACCATGCAAAGAATGGCGTAGGGCAACTCGGCCTCTCGGGCGAGCTTGGCTTCCGGCATCGCGGTCATGCCAATCACGTCGCAACCCCATTGCCGATAGAGTTTTGATTCTGCGAGCGAAGAGAATTGCGGCCCCTCCATGGCCAGATACGTGCCGCCGCGATGCATCTTTGAGCCGACAGCTTCCGCCGCATCTGCTGCAAGCCCCGACAGGCGCGGGCAGACCGGGTAGGCCATGGAGACATGCGCCACCATGCCAGCTGCGAAGAAGGTTTTGTCGCGCGCAAATGTGCGGTCGATGAACTGGTCTGCGGCGACGAAGTCACCGGGGGCGTATTCCTCTTTCAGGCTGCCGCAAGCCGAAATTGACAGGATGTCCGTCACACCCGCCGCCTTCAGTGCGGCGATGTTGGCGCGGTAAGGCACCTCGGTCGGCGTGATGCGGTGACCTCTTCCGTGGCGCGGCAGGAAGACCAGCTCCACCTCCCCTATCCGGCCGCGCACCAGCACGTCAGATGGCTTGCCCCAGGCCGTTTCGACCTGTTCCTCGCGGCGGTCTTCCAGGCCGTCAATTTCGTAAAGGCCCGAGCCTCCGATAATGCCGAGGGTCCATTTGCTCATGATCTGCTCCGGAAAAAGAAAACCCCGCCCTTGGATCAGCCAGGGGCGGGGTCGTCAATTCAAGGTTCTGTCAGAACTGCCTAGTGCTCTACGTTGCGCCAGATGCGCTTGTAGGAGAACCAGAGCAGGATCGCGAGGATGCCAAAATACACCATCACGGCAAGGCCAAGCGATTTGCGGTTGGTCTGTTTCGGCTCACCTGCCCAAGCGAGGAATTGCGCGACATCATAGGCCATCTGATCGATGGTCGCTTCGGTGCCGTCGCTATACTCGACGCGGCCCGGAACGAGCTGCGGCGGCATGGCAAGGAAGCCACCCGGAGGCGCATGGCGGGGATCGCCTTCGAATTGCGGAACCGTATCGCCCGGCATGTACGGATTGTAGTACTGGCCGGCATTCTGGATCAGGTAGCCTTCGTAATGGTCATCACCATGACCAATATGCAGCTTGGACGCGTCGATAACGGTCTGAACTTCGGCAGGCGTATCGTCGCTCGGATCATCCGGCGTGCCCCCGTCAGATGCTTCAGCGACAACGCGCTCTGAGAATACGTCCTCGTCCGGATAGCCTGCCAGCAGGCTGTACACATAAGACGCGCCATCATGGCGGGCCTTGTAGATCACTGACAGGTCTGGTGGCACAGCGCCGCCATTGGCCGCACGGGCCGCACTGTCGTTCGCATATGGGCTGCGGAATGTGTCGGCGGGCGTCGCCGGACGGAAATCATAGTCACCGACTTCATTTGGCGTCGGGCTGAGGATTTCGTTCTGCGCGGCCAGAGCCTTCACATACGGGTTGTCGTTCGGGTTCGGATAGGCCTCGTCATAGAACGGGCCACCCGGATCGCCGAGGTTGCGGTAGCTGAGCAGCTTCATGGAGTGACAGGACGAACAGACTTCCTGGTACACCTGATAGCCACGCTGCAGCGAGGCCTGGTCGAACTGACCCGTCACGCCTTCGAAGGGCCAGCCCTCTTCCGGTTCGTGCGGGTGAGCAGCGCCGCCGGCAGCATGCGCTGACGCGGCGATCATGAGACCGGCAAGACCGGCAGTAAGAATGCGGAACGCTTTCATGATTTTCCCCAAAGCTCCCTATTCAGCCGGCACGGCCGACGCTGACGCCTTGTGGCGCTTCAGCACGGATTTATGGATCGATTCCGGCAATTCCTTCGGCTTCTCGGTCAGACCAAGGAAGAACAGAAGAACGAAGAAGCCGAAATAACAGAAGGTCAGGAACAGCGAGAAGTGACGGAACCTGAAGGTCTCAGCCGACACAGCCGACAGAGACGGGTTCGAGTCAGCTGGCAGGCTCTCCATGAACCGTTTCGCGTCGATATAGGCTTCGCCACCACCTTTGTATTCGCTGGTCGCTTCCTGACCATCCGCCGTGTAGCTGACCACGAGTTTCGGGTCACCTTGCAGCGCCGGGATGACGGCATCGTCCGGATTGGCCGCGCCACACCAGCCGAGCAGCAGGCAGACGGCGACAAAGCCGAAGAAGAACTGCTTGGCCACCGGACGGTAGCGCATGGACTTCACTTTCGACGTGTCGAGCCAAGGCAGGATGAACAGGACCGCGATGGCTGCGAACATGAAGATCACACCGAGCAGCTTGGCCGGGATCGGGCCGAGATCGAACGTGATCGCGCGCAGGATGGCGTAGAATGGCAGCAGGTACCATTCCGGCACGATGTGCGCAGGCGTCACCAGCGGGTTGGCCTCGATATAGTTGTCGGCATGGCCCAGCACGTTCGGTGCGTAGAAGACGAAGACGGCAAACATGATCAGGAAGATCACGATCGCGAAGGCGTCCTTCACCGTGTAATACGGGTGGAATGGCACGGTGTCTTTCGCAACGTCCTGAACCTCAACACCGGTCGGGTTGTTGTTGCCCGGCACATGAAGCGCCCAGACGTGCAGGATGACAGCGCCGACGATCATGAAGGGGAGCAGATAGTGCAGCGAGAAGAAGCGCTGCAGAGTCTGGTTACCAATCGATGGTCCGCCGAGGATCCAGGTCTGGAGGCTCTCGCCGATCAGCGGGATGGCGCCGAACAGCGACGTAATGACGTTGGCGCCGTGATAGGACATCTGGCCCCAAGGCAACATGTAGCCGAGGAAGGCGGTGGCCATCATCAGAAGGTAGATGACACAGCCAAGGATCCACAGCACTTCGCGCGGCGCCTTGTAGGAGCCGTAATAGAGCCCGCGGAACATGTGAATATAGACGGCAAGGAAGAACATCGACGCGCCATTGGCGTGAATGTAGCGGAGCAGCCAGCCATAGGGCACATCGCGCATGATACGCTCAACAGACGCAAACGCGCCGTCGACACTGGCCTCATAGTGCATGGCCAGGATGATACCGGTCAGAATCTGAATCACGAGACAGACGGCAAGGATGCCGCCGAACGTGTACCAGTAGTTCAAATTCTTCGGGGTCGGGAAATTGATCGCCGTGTCCTGGGCAAACCGGACCAGCGGCAAACGCGTATCAAGCCATTTCGTAAAGGCATTGGTCGGCGTGTAGGAGGATTCGTGTCCACTCATCTGCGGTATCCTTCCCTTAAAGCGAAATGTTGATCACGGAGTCGGACACGTAATTGTAGTCCGGAACCGGGAGGTTTGTGGGGGCCGGGCCTTTGCGGATACGGCCAGACGTATCGTAGTGCGAGCCGTGGCATGGGCAGTACCAACCACCGAAATCGCCTGTATTGCCTTGCGCCGGACCAACTGGAACACAGCCAAGGTGGGTACAAGAGCCCGAGGTGACCAGAATGGCCGGGTTCAACGACCCGTCAGCCTTGGGACGCAGACGCGCATCATCGGTCTCGGGATCACGCAATGTCGCGACATTCACCGAATCGGCCGCAGCAATCTCAGCCGCTGTGCGGTGGCGCACGAAGAACGGCTTGCCGCCGATCAGGACGCGGATTTCGCCGCCCAGAGGGATTTTGGACACATCGACATCCAGCGCCGAAGCGGCCTTTGTGTCAGCGGCCGGGTTCCACTGGTCAACAGCGGCCCAGGCAAACATGGCAGCGCCGCCAAAGGCGACCGCTCCAGTGGCGATGTGAATGAAATTGCGGCGATCGTCGTCGATCATCTCGCCGTGTTCGTGTGCAGGTGTGTCAGTCACGCTTATCCCGTCCCTTGCGAAGGCAGAAATCTGGGCCCGTCATACAGGAGCCCGCCCCCTTGCACATTGCGGCAAGTGGGCGCGGGTGCCTCCCCATAAACTACTATTGGCAGCGCGTTATCCTGACTTGGCGCCTGTGACAACAGGGCGCTTGCAAGTGTCGCAGTCCTCGCCCCATGTGTCGCGCCATGACAGATGGTGATCTCGAAACGAAGAAGACTCGCGCACGCGACTGGTTCAGGGTGTTGCAGGAAGACATCTGCGCGCGGTTCGAAGCGTTGGAAAATGCGGCGGAACGCCCCCTTTATTCAGGCGAACCGGGACGGTTCGAACTGACCGAGTGGAAACGCGGCGATGGCAGCGAAGACCTGGGCGGCGGCCGTATGGGCCTGATGCGCGGCAAGGTGTTCGAAAAAGTCGGGGTCCACTTCTCCGAAGTCCACGGCACATTCTCTGAAGCCTTCGCTGCCCAAATCCCCGGCGCGGACAAGTCAGATGGCCGATTCTGGGCCTCGGGCATTTCGCTCATCGCGCATCCACGCAATCCGAAAGTGCCTGCCGCGCACATGAATACCCGCATGCTGGTGACCAGCCAGTCCTGGTTCGGCGGCGGCGGAGATCTCAATCCCCTGCTCGATTATCAACGTGATCAAGACTTCGAAGACACGGTCGATTTCCACGCCGCCATGAAATCCGCCTGCGACACGCATCCGGACGCCGATTTCACGCAGATGAAAGAGACCTGCGACACCTATTTCCATCTCGCTCACCGGGATGAGCCACGCGGCACGGGCGGCATTTTCTATGACCGCTTCAATTCGGGCGACTGGGACGCCGATTTCGCCTTCACACAGGAAGTCGGCAAGCAATTCGCGGAGATCTACCCAAAACTGGTCGCCCGGCGCATGAACCAGACTTGGAGCGAAGCCCAACGCGAGGAACAGCTGATCCAGCGCGGCCGCTATGTGGAGTTCAACCTGCTCTACGACCGCGGCACGACCTTCGGCCTGAAGACCGGCGGCAATGTGACGAGCATCCTCTCCTCCATGCCCCCTGTCGTGAAGTGGCCGTGAGGCCCTAGTCTGTCGCGCAATAACGCGCGTCGCCATCCGGCATTTCAATCGAGACTTTCCGCTCCTTCACAAGGGTGAAATAATCCTCATCCTGTGCCGGGCGCAGATAGATGGCGATGCGGGGGTCCTTGAAGGGATTGGCACCATGCTTCAGGCAAGGCCGCGTGGTGACGCTGACGGACAGGCTTTTCTGGCCGGGTGCCTCCTTGAGGCTCAGCATATGCGCGCGGAAATCGTCCATGCGCGGCGCGTCCTTTGGGTGGATATGCAGCCGATGGATCATGAACCCTGCCTTTGCGCGCTTGTTCAGGAAACGGGTTGGCGCGTCCGGCACGGGGACAAGGTGGAACAGCTCTTCCCGGGTCTTGTTCCCCTCTTCCTGCCAGACTGACAAAACGAGCGTTGCTGCGTCCTCAGGCAAGTCGTAGTCATCCGGCGCGCGCACAGCGACCTCGACCTGGCTGGCATCCATGGTTGTCGGATCCAGCGCAGCGAGTTTCGGCAGGCTGGTCACCGGCACGCTTGCGCAGGCAATGGGCAGAAAAACACCTGCGCCGATGACGAAAATCCTTGCGATAATGGCGAACATGCAGATACCCTTCCTTCAATAACTAATTCACGTAAAACATGAATTTTTAATTGGCAAGGACGAATAATGAACGCTCCCACACTCCTGCCTGACCGGACACGCCTCGTCTGCCGCGTCTTGAAATGGCTCGCACTCCTCATCCTCGTCCTGATGGTGGCAGCCTATTTCCTGATGGATGTTTCAACCTCCATCCTGGATTCGGCCTGGGAGGGCCTTCAGCCGCATGTCCGGGAGGACGTCTCTTATTCCGGGGGAAAGAAACTGCTCCTGCATGTCCTGGCAGCGATCGGCTATTTCAGCCTCACCCTGATCGTCATCGGCGCTGCGCGTGTCTTCAGCGTGTTCCAGAAAGGCGTGGTATTTGCGCCCGCCGCTGTCCGGGCAGTGCGCTTCCTGGGCCTGACCATTTTCCTGTTTGCTGCCGTTCAACTGATCCTGCCTACGCTGATTGTGCTCGGCCTGACCTATGACAATGGACCGGGCAACCGGGCACTCACACTTGGAATCAATCCCAATACCGTGATCTTGTTGATGATTGGCGCGGTGATCCTGGTAATCGGTCAGATCCTGACTCAGGCGACCGACATCGCCCATGAAAACGAGCAGTTCATCTGATGGCCATCATAGTCCGCCTCGATGTGATGCTTGCCTTGCGCAAGATGAAGTCCAAAGAACTGGCCGCGGCAATCGGCATTTCCGAGCAGAACCTGTCGCAGCTAAGACAGGGACACGTCAAAGGCGTGCGGTTCGAGACGCTGGACAAGATCTGCGCCGCGCTGGACTGCAAGCCGGGCGATATACTGGACCGGGACGAGGACTAGTCGCGAAATCTCGTCCGGATTTTGGGCACCGACGGAAAAAAACGATGACGATCAGAGCATTGTGGCTCGGATTAACGTTTCGGAAATGACGAAAACTTCATTCGAAGGTATAAGCGTGGTCGATGGTCACCAGTGCGAAAGCCTTTCCCTGGGGGGCAGGGATACTGCTCCTGCTAGCGACGGTGACAGCCGCCGCAGCAGGAGCAGTGATTTCGGGTGGCAATTCCGACCCCTGGTACGCTGCGCTCAGCAAACCTTTCCTCACGCCACCAGACGTCATGTTTGCCCTTGTCTGGCCAATTCTGTTCGCACTGATGGCGGCAGGCGCCCTGCTGGTGCTGGACCGGGCCGGTTCATTTGAACGTGCCGTCAGCCCGCTCGGGCTGTACTATTCGATGCTGGTGTTCAATGCGGGCTGGAGCCTTGCATTCTTTGGCATGAACGAGGTCGCGCTGGCGCTCGGCATTCTGGTGGCGCTTTGGCTGTTGATCGTGGCCATGATGCAGGACTTCTGGCGCTATTCGCACCTCGCCGCCTTGCTACAAATCCCCTATCTGGTCTGGATCAGTTTCGCCGGATACCTCAACGCGTACATCCTGTTCACGAATTGAGGCGCGCGACCAATTCGTCTCGAGTCAGACTGAAATCCGACGCCACCCAGCTCTGCTCCAATGCGCGCAGGACTGCGCCGACATCCGGACCGCTAAGCCCTGCTGCAAGGGCATCTGCGCCGCCCAGCGGAAAGTCCGGCTTCTGCCAGTCGACTGCCGCTGCCTTGATCGTCGTCAGGGCATCCGCTCCAGAAACCTGCGCGGCTTCAATCAAGGCGCGGTCCAGCACAGCACGTGGGCCAAACTGGTAAAACAGACGGCGCAGCGCGTCCGACTGGACGCCAAGAACATGAGTTAGCGCAGGGTCGGCCCACTCGGCCAGTCGGCTGGCCTCGGCATTGGATAGCCGCAGATGCACCGTGACACTGGTCACATCGCGGGCGCGACGGGGAAGCATGGCCATCAAGCGCTGCAACGGATCTGGCGCAAGGCCTGCCCCCTGCTCCACCGAAACAAGAGACGGTAATTCCGATGCGTTCGCGCCCGGCAACACAGCTCCCAGCACGCCCGTCTCTTCCATGGCCAGCATGGCTTCGGACGGATCGGGCGCTTCCATCAGGCGTTTCAATTCCTTCCAAATCCGCTCGGAAGCAATCTTTGCGAGTCCATCCTTTTGCCGCTCACACGCAGCAAGACCCTCCGCATCCATGCCCGCGCCATACCAGGCATTGAAGCGGAAGAAGCGCAGGATGCGCAGATAGTCCTCGCGCAGGCGCTGGTCTGCGTCGCCGATGAAGATCACCCGGCCATTAATGGCATCCTGCACCGAGTTCGGCACGATCTCATGCAGGCGGCCATCGGCGGCGGCGTAGATGGCATTGAGCCGGAAATCACGGCGCTCGGCATCCTCGGCCCAATCCTCGGTGAAAGCGACCACGGCGCGGCGGCCATCGGTCTCGACATCGCGGCGCAGGCTGGTGATCTCGTAGGGGCGGCCGTCATAGATGGCAGTGACGGTGCCATGCTCCAGCCCGGTCGGGATCGCGCGAATGCCGGCCGCTTCCAGCGCCGCGAGGGTTTCATCGGGTTTCAACTGGGTGGCGATGTCTATGTCATCGACCGGCACGCCGCGCAGTTCGTTGCGCACACAGCCGCCAACGAAGCGCGCGCCACCAGGACGCGCCACTTCCAGCGCAGCCATCACGGCGCGTGTGCCCGGCCAGTCCAGCCAGGGCGCGGTCGTCAGATCAGTCCGTGTCATCGTCCGGCCGCACGATCTCCGGTGTGTCGGCATCGGGGTCCGGGGCCAGGATCACCGGCTCTTCCTCCCGGCGCGCGGCATCTTCGGTGTCAGGGGCCGTTGCGCGGATCTCGCCGGCATCATGGATATCCGTGCCGGGACCGGTCGCGCCCCGCGCAGAACGGACGCTGTCGCGTTCGCGAGGAACGCCGACATTGGTCACATCATGTTCGCAAGGATAGTCGCGGGCCGGGATCAGCTTGCCATTCTCCATACGGGCCGGCTCGTGGCAGATGTCGCGTTCTTTCGGCTCCATCAGGATCAGAACGAACCAGGCCACGGTCGCAAGGCCAATGCCGCACAGGAACAGGATGTTGATGGGCCATTTGCGTTTGCCCTCCTGTTCTGCATTCGACGTTGCCAGCAGGTAGAGCCCGAACACGATGAACGGGATCGAGAAGATGAATAGCTCAAAGACGATGCGTCCGGCCAAGGTGTCGTTCCCTCCGATTGTTTCACCTTAGATAAGGCGTGGATGGATTGAACAAACCCCTAAAACCGGGCCGGATCAATCGTCGTACAGTGTATGATACAGTTTCCGTATAATCCCGGCGGTCACGCCCCAGATGCGAAACCCGCCATGCGGCATCTCGTAAAATTGCCGTTCCTTGCCCTTGTAGACGGCTCGGCCGACCTGATGGTTGGCGATATTCATCAGGAAATCGATGGGCGTTTCGAACACGTCCGCGACTTCGGTCGGGTCGGGTTTGGGCTCGAAATCGGCGGGCAGAATCCCCACGACCGGCGTGATGCGAAACATGGTGCCCGTGACATAGGGCGCGCCGCGACCTAGCACCTCCACCTCTGCCGGGTTCACGCCGACTTCTTCCTCAGCCTCGCGCAGGGCGGCGGCGACTTCGTCCACGTCGATCGGATCGATCTTGCCGCCCGGAAAGGCAACCTGTCCGGCATGATTGGCCATCGTGTCCGGGCGCAGGGTGAGCAGCGCGGTCGGACCGGATTTGCGCGGGATGACACCAAACAGCACCGCCGCCGGGCGGATTACCGCCAGTTCTTCTGGCGTCAGGAAGTCGAGGTCGCCATATTCGGTCAGCCGCCCTTCGCCATGGGGCGGGTCAAGCCGGTCTGAGACCCGCGTCAGGAAATCGTCCAGCCCGTTCCAGCTCATGCCGGATCAGGCCGCCGGTCCGAGAGGAAAGAAGAAACCCTGGCTCCACACGCCCAGCATATCTGATCCGTCGGGTGCAGGTTCTGCCATATTGGCCAGTTCGTAGAAGACCGGCCGGACAAGTTTGGCTTCGAGCTGTCCGCGCACCAATACATAGGGGGAAGGCTCTCCGGTCTCGGGATCGGTCTCGACGCGCAGCGGCGCGTCCGGCCCTGCCAGCGTCACATCGCCCAGATTTGTGACGAAGGCCAGTGTCTGTTGCGGTCCGGCCTCGCCCGCCCGCTCGACGCGCACAGCAAGGAAAGGCGCATCGGCCACATGCACGATCACTTTTTCGTAGGGCGTGACGAGCCAGATCGAGCCGTCCTCATCCTTGCGCAGGATGCGCGAGAACAGCTTCACCAGTCGCGCGCGATTAATTGGGTCACCTTCATGCCACCAACTGCCATCCGCGCGGATTTCCATGTTGATGTCAGTGGAGCGCTCAGGATTCCACAGATGAACCGGCGGCAGTTTGCCATCTACCTTGCCATCGGGAAGGATCGCTTTAAGCGTCTCTTCGAGACTGATTGTGGTTGTGGCACTGGAATTCACGTTTTGCTCCGCCATGATCCGGCCTTAGACATAGGTTTGTTTATTCAGATCGAAAACCCGGAGGCGCCCTTTTGATGGCCGATACTGACCAGGTAAGTGATGCAATCATCGCAGAAGCCGAATCCGCCGCCGAAACGCTGGCGCAGGTGAAAGCCGAAATTGCGAAGGCGGTATTCGGACAGGACCGCGTGGTCGAGTTGGCGCTCGCCGCCGTACTGGCCGGGGGCCATGCCCTGCTGATCGGCGCGCCCGGCTTGGCCAAGACACGCCTCGTCGAAGCGATGGGCACCGCGCTCGGCCTCGCCAACCAGCGCATCCAGTTTACGCCGGATCTGATGCCATCCGACATTATCGGCTCTGAAGTGCTGGATGAAAGCCCGAGCGGGCAGCGCACCTTCCGCTTCCTGAAAGGGCCGATCTTCACCCAGCTGCTGATGGCCGACGAGATCAACCGCGCCAGCCCTCGTACCCAGTCTGCCCTGCTCCAGTCGATGCAGGAGCGCCATGTCACCGTGGCCGGTGTGCGCCATGATCTGCCCGCGCCCTTCCATGTTCTGGCGACGCAGAACCCGATCGAGCAGGAAGGCACCTACCCCCTGCCCGAAGCCCAGCTGGATCGCTTCCTGCTGAAGGTCGATGTAAACTATCCCGACCTCGACACCGAGCGCCGCATCCTGATCGAGACGACGACCGGCGACGATGACGTGGTGCGCCCGGCGCTGGACGCCGACCGGCTGATCGCGCTGCAAGGCCTCGTGCGTCGGATGCCGGTGGGCGAGAAGATCGTCTCGGCGATCCTCGGCCTGGTGCGAGATGCCCGGCCGGAACAGACAAGCGACGAGCGCGTCAAGCGGCTGGTGGATTGGGGGCCTTCGCCCCGTGCCGGTCAGGCGCTGATGCTGGCTGCACGGAGCCGCGCGCTCTTGAGGGGCCGTCTTGCGCCGAGCATCGAGGATGTCGAAGCGCTCGCAGAACCCTGCCTCGGCCACCGGATGGCGATGCGCTACGACCCGACCGGCGAGGCACCGAGCCTGACAGATCTGATCAATGACCTTGCGCGGAAGGTTTCGTGATCAGTGCGTAGGCTATTGGGCTTTGGTTCAATTCTCGTTTCCGCGGTCGCGTGCTCAGGCGCGGTACCCCCCCTGACAACGCAGGGGGCTCAAGACTGTGCCGTCGCCAAGTTGAACACCATTGTGACCTACCGATTGATCGTTCAGGAGGGATTGGATGAGGATGGTGAACTCAGAAATCGAAGTCTTCCTGGGCTCGAAGCCGAGATTGAGAGCTACATCGATGCACTGAAAGAGATGGAAGCCCAATCAAATGGATCCTTCTCAACAAAGGATTTTGTGCAGACCCTGTTCGATAAAATGGATCAAATTGGAAGCGATTCAGTAGCTAACGCATTCTATGCTGCAACCTGCGAGTTGCCGCTGTGACTCCCGCCGCCGATCTACGTTCTGAGGCTGAAAGCCTTGCCCGCCAATTGCCCGGTCTGAACTTCAAGGCCGAAGCGAGCGAAGCCGCGCATATCGGGTCGGCTGGCCGACGCCGCGCGGGCACGGGCGAGCATTTCTGGCAGTATCGGCGCTATGCGCAGGAAGACGCGGCCGACCGGGTCGACTGGCGCCGCTCCGCCAAGGGCACGGAATTGTTCGTACGCGAAACAGAACTGGAAACCGCGCGCACGGTGCTGTTCTGGAGCGATGATGCACCGGGTTTCCGCTGGAAGGGCAAGGGCGACTTGCGTACCAAGGCCGAAGAAGCCCAGCTCCTGATGCTGGCCATCGGCATCATGATGTCGAAGGATGGCGAACGGATCGGCATGCTGGGCGCGGGCCGGACGGCCAGCTTTGGCAAGAAGGCCGTGGCGCGGCTCGCTGAAGACCTTGAGCGCGGCACACATGGCCAATTCCCCTCCCCGCCGAAATCAGCGGCAACGATTATTCTGGCATCTGACTTTTACGCGCCGCTCGCCGAGTGGCAGGCCCGCCTTGCGCCGCTTGCCGCGAAATGCCCGGAAGGCGTGCTGCTGGCAATCTCGGCCCCCATCGAGGAAAGCTTCCCGTTTGAAGGCCGTACCAAGCTCAGCCGCCCCGGCGGGGAGGGCGATCGCATCCTTGGCCGGGCCGAGACAATGCGTGAGGCCTATCTGCGCCGCTTTGCAGAACAACGGGACGGCTTGCGCAGACTGGCCACGCAAATGGGCTGGCGACTGGTGACGCATACAGTCGGGCAGTCCAGCCTTGAAGGCGCGGCCCGGCTGAAGGCGCAGGTCGAGACGTTCGGGGCCAAGGCATGACCTCGCTCGGCCCATTCCTGCTCGGCGCGCCTTTGGCGCTTGCCGCTTTGGCCGCGCTGCCAATCATCTGGTGGATCCTGCGGGCAACGCCCCCTGCCCCACGTCATGCGGAATTGCCGTCGCTACAATTGCTCGACGGGATCGAGCCGCAGGAAGAGACGCCCGCGCGCACGCCCTGGTGGGTCTGGCTGATCCGTACGCTGGCGATTGCCGCCGCGATCCTCGGCCTGTCCCAACCCGTCTATGCACCGGGCGCGCAGACCGAGACCGTGGAAGGCACCGGCAGCCTGCTGATCGTGGTCGACAATGGCTGGCCGTCCGCCCCGCGCTGGCCGGACCTCGTCAATGCCGCGACCGCCACACTGGACACGGGCAATCGCGACGCGCCGGTCCATCTGTTGCTGACCGCGCCGCAACAATTCAATCCCGATCCGACCGAGCGTATTTCCCGCGCCGACATGAGCAAGCGCCTGACCTCGCTGAGGCCGCAGGCCTGGGCCCCTGACCGTTCCGATGCGTTGCGGCGGTTGAATGACTCAGGTTTCAAGCCTGACCGCATCTTCTGGGCAAGCGACGGCTTGCAGGGCAAGGGCGGCCAGGCCTTTGCCGCGGAGCTGTCAAGTCTCGCGCCGCTGACCGTCTATGCCGCAGCGCCGACTGGCCCGATCGTGATTTCCGGCATTCGGTCGCAAACAGATTCTGTCAGCGTGACCGCCCGCCGCGCTTCCACGCGCGGCATCGCAACCGGATATGTATCTGCCATGACGATTGATGGTTCAGCCCTCGCAACTGCGCCCCTGGAATTTGCCGATGGGCAGACCGAAGCGGCCGCCGAGTTTACCATCCCTGCCGCAGCACTCGCCCGCGTTGCCCGGTTCAGCGTCACAGGCCAGCAAGGCGCAGGTACGGTCTGGCTATGGGATTCGGCAGATCGGTCGCGCCGTGTCGGCCTCGTCGATGCGGGCAGCATGGCCCAGCCGCTGCTGTCGGACATGCACTATATCCGCAAGGCGCTGGAACCGTTCGCGACGATATCCGAAGGCAGTATCGAGAACCTTGTTGCCGCGTCCCCGGATGCAATCATCCTGAGTGATATCGGGCAGATCCTGCCGCAGGATGCCGAATTGCTGCATGCCTGGGTCGAGGAGGGTGGTGCGCTGATCCGGTTTGCTGGTCCGCGCCTCGCTGCGCAGGGCGATGACCTGCTGCCGGTTGCGCTGCGCCGGTCTTCTCGCGCGCTCGGCGGAGCGCTGGCCTGGGATGAGCCGCAAGCCATGGCGGCGTTCCCGGAGACCTCCCCCTTTGCAGGCCTGCCCATTCCCGGTGACGTGCGCATCAAGCAGCAAGTGCTGGCGCGGCCGGGGCCGGAACTCGCATCGAAGACGTGGGCGCGACTGGCAGATGGCTCTCCGCTGGTGACCGCCGACATGCGCGGCGATGGCACGCTGATTCTGTTCCACACAACCGCCGGACCGGACTGGGCCGACCTTGCCTATTCCGGCACGTTCTCGCAGATGCTGCGCCGGTCGATTGCAGCCGGACGTGGCGAATCCGTCGGCGATGCGGAGGGGGCTTACGCCCCTTTCCTGACCCTGGACGGCTATGGGCGCCTGTCGGCCGCGGGGGCCAATGCCGCGCCCTTGAAGGCCACCGATTTTGCAACGACCGAACCGTCTGAAGCTCACCCACCGGGGCTCTATCGTGGGCCAGCCGGATCGCGCGCCCTGAATGCGGGTGCCGGCAAGCGGCCGGAGCTGATCGCGAACTGGCCAATTTCGGCTCGTCTGCTGGGCGATGCCGAGGCCCGGTCGTTGCGCCTTGCAGGGCCGTTGCTGACCCTTGCTGCCGTATTGCTGGCGCTGGACCTTTTCATCGCCCTGTTCGTGGCCGGACGGCTGCGCCGGTTTGGCAAGGGCGCCGCGATGGCATGTGTGGTGGCTGGTGGCGCGCTGGTCTCGGTGCCGACACCAGATGCGGCGGCCCAACCCTTCCAGTATGAATTGTTGCCGGACGGCACCTATCGCCGGGTGGACAATAATCCGCAGACGATCCGACTGCCGTCCAACGGAAACGCGACCCAGAAGGAGATCGACGCGGCGCTGGAGATGCGCCTGGCCTATGTGGAAACACCTGACCGTTCACTCAATGCGCGTACGCGCGCCGGCCTGTTCGGCCTGTCCAATATCCTGCGCCTGCGCACGTCCGTCGAACCGGCTGATCCCCATAGTGTCGATCTGGAGACCGACGCGCTGGAGCTGTACCCGCTGATCTATCTCAACATACCCGACTCCATGCCGCCGCTGTCGGACACAGCGATTGCCCACCTCAATACATACCTGCGCTCTGGTGGGGCGCTGGTGATTGATACGCGCGCAGGCGGAACGATTGGAACGCAGACCGATGTGACTCGCCTGGAGACCTTGCTGGAAGGGCTTGATGCACCGCCCTTGCAGACGGTGGGCGAAAACCATGTTCTGACGCGAACCTTCTATTTGCTGGACGACTTTCCGGGGCGCTATGCGCAGCGCAATCTCTGGATCGAGCAGGCGGGCGATGCCAGTGCACCGCGCGGCGACGGCGTTTCACGCCTCATTATCGGCGATGCCGACTGGGCTTCGGCCTGGGCCGTGGATGAACAGGGCCGCGACCTCTATTCCGTGGACGGCGGAGCGCAACAGCGTGAAATGGCGAGACGCTTCGGCGTGAATTTGGTCATGTATGTGCTGACTGGAAACTATAAGGACGACCAGGTGCACATCCCGGCCCTGCTGGAACGTCTCGGCAATGGCGACGCAGATGAAGCACCGGATGAAAGCCCGGTCCGCCTTCCGACCCGCATTCCCGATGGAGGGCCGCAATGATTGACGCAACGCGCCTCGGCTTTGAGCCCTTTCTTGGCTGGCCGATCCTGTGGGCAGTCGCGGCGCTTGCTGCGCTGGCATGGCTCGCTTATGCGTTTCTGCGCGGCAAAGCGTGGCTAACGCGAGGGCTGGCGCTGACTTTGCTGGCTGCGGCATTATCGAACCCCTCACTCGTACAGGAAGAGCGTGAGCCCCTGCCCTCGGTGGCGGCGATCATTCTCGACCGGTCCGAAAGCATGGAGTTCGGCGAACGCAAAGCGACGGCCTCAGCGGCTTTCGCCGCGCTGAATGCTGAACTGGAAGCCGACCCATCCCTGGAAGTGCGCATCCTGGAGAGCGATCCGGGGGCGGACGGCACCAATCTCTATGGCGCGCTGGAAGGCCTGATGGCTGATGTCCCCCGCGACCGGATTGCAGGCGCCATCCTGATCACTGACGGACAGGTTCATGATTTGCCGGAACCGGACTCTGACGAACGCCATATCGGCCCCTTGCATGGGCTGATCGTGGGCGACCCCAACCGGGGTGATCGGCGCGTGTCGATTGTCGATGCCCCGGACTTTGGCATCGTGGGCGAAATGGCTGAATTGGTCGTGCGGGTGGATGATCCCGACCTGCCAGACGGTCGGCAGGTGGAGATTGAACTGTCTGTCAATGGCGGCACCCCGCGCCGGATGAATGTGACGCCCGGCGAGAATACGAGTGTACCGATCGAGATTGAACGACGCGGCGAAAATGTCATCGTGGTCGAGACGCCAGAGGGACGCGAGGAGCTGACACTGGCCAACAATCGCACGGCGGCGACCCTTTCTGGAGTGCGTGACCGGCTGCGCGTGCTGCTCGTCACCGGCAAGCCGAACCAGGCGGGCCGGGTCTGGCGCGACCTGCTCAAATCCGACCCATCCGTGGACCTTGTCCACTTCACCATCCTGCGCCCGCCCTACAAGCTGGACTATACGCCGACCGAAGAGCTCGCCCTGATCGCCTTCCCGACCGAGGAATTGTTCGAGGAGAAGCTGGAAGAATTCGACCTGATCATCTTTGATCAGTATGAGCGCCGGGGTGTGATCACCCAGTCCTACCTCGCCAATATGTCTCGCTATGTGACCGAAGGCGGCGCGCTGTTCATTGCCGCCGGCGAGCCGTTTGCCGGGCCGGGTAGCCTGGCGCGCTCGCCGCTGGCTTCAGTGCTGCCTGCCTCCCCTACGGGCGATATCTATACCGGGGAGTACACGCCAGAACTGACCGAGCCGGGCCAGCGCCACGCCGTGACCATGCCGCTGGCCAGCCGCGAATGGGGCGGCTGGATGCGCTATATCGATGCCGAAGCCCAAGCCGGAGATGTGCTGATGAGCGGGCCGCGCGGCAAACCCTTGCTGATCGTGGACCGGGTGGGCGATGGCCGGGTCGGCATGTTGATGACCGACCAGATCTGGCTATGGGCGCGCGGACATGATGGCGGCGGACCGTTTGCCGAACTGATGCGCCGCGTTGTCCACTGGATGATGAAGGAGCCGGAACTGGAAGAGCGCAAGCTGAATCTTGTGGCCGAAGGCGATACAGCGCGCGTGGAACTGCGTACGCTGCTGGACTCGGCGCCGCCGCTCGTGGTCGAGACGCCGGAAGGCAGCTTCCTCGAGCCGCAATGGCGCCAGGACGGGCCGGGCCGGTTCGTGGCTGAGGCGCCGATTGACCAACTCGGCCTCTATCGCGCCGAAGCGGGCGGGCTGGAAGCGGTCGCCCTGAATGGGCCAGCCAATCCGAAGGAATATGCAGACCTTCAGTCTACGACCGAAGTATTGCAGCCTTTGGCCGACGCGACCAGTGGCGGCGTCTTCCGCCTGAATGCCAGCGGCACGAATTTGCCGGACATTCGGCGCACCAGCGCGCGGGGAAATTCGACGGGCGGCAACTGGCTCGGCCTGCGCGAGCGCGGCGCTTATGCCGTGCGGTCGTCTAGCAGCCATCCTCTGCTGCCGGGGGTGATTGCGGCGGCGTTGCTGATTGGCCTGCTGCTGCTCGCCTGGCGCCGTGAAGGGCGGTGATCTAGGGGATCGCCACGCCGATCACGGCACCAACGGCAAGGCCTGAACTGGCAAACTCGGTCACCACGCCCTGTTTTATCTCGCGGGCGAAACTGTCCGCATCGGATATGTCGTAGCGCGCGTAGAAGCCGATTTCGGCCTGCTGGCCAAGTGGCCTTGCCGCGCCAAGTTCGAGGCCCGCATAGGACCGGTCGCCGGACTCGTCCCCGGCATCGACAAAGCCCCCGCGGGCAAAGGCGTAGGTATCCCATGCGCCGGATTTCCAGGAAGGGCCGGCGGAGACTTCGGCGCCGAAATCGCCCAGCGTGGCATCGTGAAACACGGCGAGCGCCGGGCTGTAGGGCAAGTCGGACGTAAAGCTTGCGGCAAGCTCCAGGCTTTCTTCATCCTCTGTTCCCGGATAGGTCAGCCAGCTTGCCGTCAGGTCCATGACGCCGCCCTGGGTGTCGAACTGGTAGCCGATGAAATAGTCGGTCTCGTCCGCAATGGCCGCCTGGTCTGCGCCGATTGGGGTCAAGCGATAGAGGCCGCCATAGAGCGTGCCATGCGCGCCGGTTGTCTCCAGCAGGAGTTCGGATTCCAGTGTCAGCGGGCCGATCTGTTCGCCGCGATCATGGAGCCCGCTGGAAATGGCCGCCTCGCCGATGAGCCGTGTTTCCGCGAGGCTTTCGGTCACGAAGACACAAGCGCTCGCAGCAAGCAGGTTCAGTTTCAGCATGGCAGGCCTCCGTCATTTTCCCCAGTCCTGACGCAAGCAGGCGGGGCGGACAAGGCGGCCGAGGCAAGGCAACGAAAGAATATTCCTTATGCGAATTATAGTCACTTTCACTTGCAAGATGGCTCAGCCCCCTCAGAAGTAAAGCGGGTGAATTTCTGCAATGAAATCCGAGACCTGCACGGCGTGACCCGCCCACGGCGCGGCGGCTCGGGAGGCGGCATGGTGATGCCGCCTTGTGGCGGATTACGCATTTGGCACCGCCCCCTTGATCAGGAGATTTCAGAGCTTGCCGCCAGCGCCAGCGGCCGGAGACGCGGATCCGCGCCCCGGCAAACGGGTTCATATTTCACGACAGGTCAGGACGTGTCGGGCCAATCCGCGACGGCGCGGCTGACAAGGCCTGGCAGGGCGCTGGCCACGCTGCCCAGCTCTGCGCCGAGGCGGAAATTGCCGGCGCTGGGCGGGCAGATGGGACGCGGCTCTTGCCTTGCCTTCATCTGCGCCAGATGGCGGGCGAGCCGTTTGGCGGCAGGCGCCGGATCTTTCAGCAGGCGTTGCAGCGCGATGATGCGCGCGACCAGCGGCGCGGCGGGAACTGGCCCGGCGGCGAGCGCCTGCGCGGCCCCCTTCCCCGCGAAGGCGTCCTGCCAGTCCATGAGACAGGCTGTGCGCCGCCCGGTCAGGTTGAGGCGATGGACTGGTCCATAACTGGTCCCAAAAGTGTCCGTAACATCCTCCACATTGTCGGCAAGCGCCGGTCGCGGGGCGGAGGCCGCCGCGCCGGTCGGGTCGGCGCTGGCTTGAGAAAGAGGTGGCAGGTCCAGCGCCGCCGCCATCAGGATGATCAGCCGCCGGACAATCGTCTCGATGGCCTTCAGCCGCCCGCGCACCCTGGCGCGCACGCGCCGCGACACCGAGTCCGGCTCCAGATGCAGCCCGGCCTGCGCCCGCACATCCAGCACCGCGCCCTGCGCGGCCTTGAGCCCCTGTTCGATGAATGCCCCCATCCTGTTCATGCCGGAGAGTCTAGGGGCGGGGACTATCAGACGGATAGAGAATAGACACCTAATCCCAAATTACGAATATCATGGTGTTACATTGATCAAAAAATCAATCTAAGGGTGGGATTATCGAAACTTTCAGCGACACATGCTTATGCCAAAAATAGAACCATCCGAAGTATACGACAAAAATTTGAACTTCTTGCTCGGCTCAGGTGCATCCTACGGTGTACTTCCCACACTTGCGCTTGAGATTAACGAAGAAGGTGAAGAGCCTCACTCAATCGAGACTCTTGCCACCGAATTGGAGCTTCAACAAAAGACCAATCTACATACATTGCTTTTCATGCACTATTACAAGCACTGTATCGAGCCTGCGTTTCTGCTGTCATTTAACGATGAAACGGATGAAAAATCCAAGTCCACAGCACGAACCAACTATAAGAAGTTCCTACAGAACCTAATCAGCGTCCTCAACGCAAAGAAGCAAAAGAAGCGGTGCAACTTATTCACCACAAACTACGACAATTGTCTGACTATAGTTGCCGATGAACTGTTACAATCAGGCGAGACTGATTTCATCATCAACGACGGAGGCCATGGATTCCACAGAAGATTCTTGGAAGCCAGAAACTTCAATCAAACAGTCTATAGGTCTGGAATATTTGGCAGGCATCAAACTGAGCTTCCTCAGCTCAATTTGATCCACCTGCACGGATCAGTTCATTGGTATCGAAATGATCAGAAAATTGAGATCTCCTATGATACTAATCTCTTACATAATCGCTGCTTACCGCAGAACCTGATCCCTGATTTAACTTCTTTCTCCAATACCTTGCTGCAAGAAGGCGCCACAACCGAACAGCTAAGTGAGATCGATGTATCCGAACAAGCAGCAGCACAATTTTGGGATTTATATGGTGTGCTGCCGATTGTGAACCCGACCAAGTGGAAGTTTCATGAAACGGTATTTGAAGAGCACTACTACCAAATGCTCCGTCTACTAAGTTACGAGCTAGAAAAGCCAGACTCAGTATTGATCACTTTTGGATTTTCATTCGCGGATGAACACATACTAAATCTCGTAAAACGCTCGCTTAGTAACCCAACTTTACAATTGTATGTTTGCTGTTTTGACAACGCTGAGCACATCAAGATGGCGGAACTGTTCAAACAGAACCAAAACGTTACCCTCATAGGAACGTCCGAAAACCTCAACTTCTCCAAATTTAATGAAGAAATTTTCAGCCTCCAAACCAGCCCATCTAGCTCCGAGTCAGGCAGCGAAACAGAATGAGTATTTTAGTTGGAGAAGTTATCGGCGTTCATGGAACCAAGGTCACTATACGCACCTTCGACAATTCGAATAAAGAGACTCTCTTCTACGAAGGAAGAAAGCATAAGGGTGTATCAGTTCGCGAACATATCTGCATAAGACGCGGATTCAGAGATATCGTTTGCGTCATTGAAGGTGAATATCTAGACGAACGGATATTCGAAGGTGATGGTGAAAATAGACTCTTCATAAGAAAGGTCGAAGCTAAACCGATTGGCTACTTAGAAAATCAAAAGTTCAACAGAGGCATCAAGTTTTTGCCTATGATTCGAGATTCCGCCTATCTATTGTCTGAAGACCAAATTCAAATGGTCTACAACCGCAACAGCGGCAAGGACTTTGTAATTGGCCGACTCTTGAAAGAAGACATTCCAGTATCACTGCCCTGGCATAAACTATTCAGCAGTCACATTGGGATATTCGGAAACACAGGGAGCGGAAAGTCCAACACGCTGGCTAAGCTGTACACCCTCTTATTTCAGGAGAGAAGGTCTGGTATAGAGGGAAAAAGCGACTTCATCATTATGGACTTCAATGGGGAATATACAAACAATCAAGTCCTGCCTGCAGATAGTAAATCCGTCGTCAAACTCAACACTAGAGAAGCGGAGGACAAATTTACACTCCCTACTGACGTATTTTGGGATGTGGAAACTCTCAGCATATTATTCAACGCCACTACCAACACGCAAAGGCCGTTCTTGAATCGCATGGTGAGTGGAAAAAAGCGATATGAAAGCGCTCCAAACTCCCTAAGCAGATACGTATCATCCACATTCCAGCGGGCATTTACCTCAGAACCCGCGAGAGGCGATACTTTAAACTTACTGAGATCCGTGTCCAGAACGCTTCAATCTGAAGCGCTTGTAGCGACTCTGGATAAAGTAGACTTTAACGGAAACAACGACAGCTTTGACATCGTACACAATCAAACAAAAAAGTACTTCAATACCGACGGACAGACTTACGATTTGGTCCTAAAGCAAATAGTAGACTCATTGGATTTGTCAGACATTAAGCCGTTCGACGAGTTATTGCTTAGGGCGAATTTGCTCTTGATAAATGACCTACTGTACGGAGCTGTGCAGTTTGACCACATACAGCCTTTGCTGAAAAGAATGGAGTCTTCTGTTATCGGATTCCGGAATATTCTTTCAATTGGCTCCGTAGAAGATGCAGCCCCAGTGCTGACAGTTGTATCTCTTCGTAAATGCAATCAGGACGCAAAAAAAATACTCCCTCTTTTGATAGCAAAGCATTATTATAACTATCAAAGGTCTAGAGCCGAATCTCCGCTGACTAACTCATTACATTTGATTATTGATGAGGCTCACAATATCTTGTCGCAGCAGTCGATCAGAGAGCATGAGGCTTGGAAAGATTATCGGCTCGAGCTTTTCGAAGAGATTATCAAAGAAGGAAGAAAGTTTGGAATGTTCTTGACAATAGCTAGTCAACGACCTGCAGATATTTCTCCAACCATAGTTTCACAAATTCACAATTACTTTCTACACAGACTAGTAAACGACCGAGACCTTTACCTTCTCGAGAACACGATTTCGTCATTGGATGCGATGTCTCGCAGCCTTATTCCGCACCTATCTCAAGGCAGCTGCATAGCAACCGGCACATCCTTCGAGATTCCAATGGTGATCCAAGTAGATAAACTGCCTGCGGATAAGGAGCCGGATAGCGCTGATATCCCTTTGGATGTTCTGTGGCGCAATCCCGAGTAATCAAAACCCCCGAAACACCGCTGCTTCGTCTACGGACTTCCGTGTTGAGACGACGGCATTTGCCGGGAAGGTTTCGTCTGGCCAGCCCATGGCGACGCAGGTCTGGATGACCTGGTCATCCGGGATGCCGGCCTCTTCGCGCACCACGGGGCTCTGCATGATGCCTTGGGAATTGATCACGCAGCCGAGCCCGCGCGACCAGGCCGTGTTGACGATGCAATTGACCACGCCGCCGCAATCGAAGGGCGGGATGTCGCCGCCTGCCAGCGCCTTGTCATAAGTGATGACGATGGATACCGGCGCGTCGAACTGGCGGAAGCCGCGCAGCACCCAGTCCATGCGCTTGTCCTTGTCGCCGCGCTCAATGCCCATCGCCTGGAACAGCTGGACGGCGATCTCGACCTGACGATCCCGGTGGACGCCCGCATAGGGCGGGCCCATGCGGAATTCGCGGCTGTCGGGCACGCCGGCGACATTGCGCTCGACATTGCCCTTGCGGATGCGGTCCAGCACCTCACCGGCCACGACATAGAAATTCCAGGGCTGGGAGTTCATCGAGGTCGGCGCGCGCATGGCGATTTCGAGGATTTCGCGGATCAGCGCCTGCGGCACGGGCTTGTCGAGATATCCGCGAATGCTGCGGCGCGATTTGACGACCTCATCATAATTCATGGCCGGGGCCTCCCTTGTGTTCGTTCTGTTGGGCCGGACGCTAGCGCCCCTGCCCCAGCGTCAGAGAAGCGGACTTGCACGAGGCAGGCAAGTTTCCTGATGAATCCGCTGCAAACCCCGCTAGGGTGCGCGCAAACCAAGGGAGGGTTTGAGACATGACATCGATGGCAATCGCAACACTTTATGTGGGCCTGTTCGGCCTGTTGATGCTGGCGCTGAAGTTCCGCGTCGGCCAAGTGCGGACACAAGAGAAGGTCGGCTTCGGGGATGGCGGCAATGAAGCCATGCAGCGCGCCATCCGCGTGCAGGGCAATGCGGTGGAAGACGTGCCGCTGGTCGTGCTGGGCCTTGTCGTGCTGGGGGCGATGGCCGCGCCGGGCTGGCTGATCCATGTGCTGGGCGCGACGTTTTTCGTCGGGCGCGTGCTGCATGCGGTGGGCCTTGGCGGATCCTCAGGCGGCAGCTTTGGCCGCGCGGCGGGCACACTGCTGACCGCGCTCATGCAATTGGCGACCGCCGGGGCCTGTATCTGGTTTGCCGTGGCGCAGTTGCTCTAGGCGGCGGTGACGCGGCCGGAAAGCTGGCCGGCATCTCCCGCAAGGCTTTTCACCATGACGCGGGACTGGTCCTGAGGGCCGGGGAAGATAAGCTGGTGCTTTGGCGTGACGGTAAAGCCGATCTCGCCGAAATAGGCGGGCGCGCCGATCAGGATGGCGGCGGGCCAGCCAGCGGCCTTGCCGGCCTCCAGCGCCTCGCCCGTGACGGTCAGGCCAAGGCGGCTGCCCCGGTGCGACGGGCCAACGGCGACGGGGCCATAGAACAGGGCGCGATCCCGGCTGGGGCCGACTTTGAGTGGCCAGACACGGCAGACGGCAATCACCTTGCCATCCAGCACCGCGACGCGATTCACCTCTGGCAGGGAATGGGAATATTCCCGCAACCGCTCGGCTGTCTTGGCAAAATGGCCCGAGCCGAAGGTGCGCGCGAAGAGGTCTTCGATCGCATCGGCATGGAGTTCAGGGGTTTCGGGCACAATCTGGAGCATGGCGAGCGCGTGTAAGGCGCATTGCCACCCGGTTCAAGCAACAGTTTCTTCCTGCACCGATTTGGACGCAGTGCGTTCGCTGTATCCCTCGTCAGTATTTCACAGAACACCCATAGGGTTTGGAACTGGCGACTTCGACCGGTTCGCCCGCAGCCACGCTCTGCATGGCGGCCGATACATAATTGGTGGCGGTTTCGATATCGGAGACGCGCGCGGATGGCGTGTCGTCAATTGCGCCCTGATAGGCCACCATGCCGTCTTCGGTGATCAGGAACATGTGCGGCGTGGTCTTGGCCTTGTAGAGGCGGCCAATATCGCCGCTCTCGTCAATGATGACATGCTCAGGCGTGGCGCCGCGCCCTTCATTCATGTCGAGGATTTCTGCGCCGGTGCGGTGGCCCTGCTTGCCGGGGGCCGAGGAGATGATGGACAGCCAGACGACATCGCTCTCGGACGCATCCGTCTGGAGGCCCTGCATGTTGGCAGGCGGCACGGCATAATGTTTCTGCACGAACGGGCAGCCATCATTGGTCCATTCGAGGATGACCCGCTTGCCGGCATAATCCGACAGGGAGACCGTCTCACCCGTCGCGGTCGTGCCGGTGAAGTCCGGGGCGATCATGGGCTCGCTTGCATCGGGGGCGGCCTGGGCCGTCGAGGCGATCAGGGCGCCAGCGCTGAGTGCCACAGCGGTGGCCATGCCAGCAGCGAGGGAAAAGTTGCGTCGGCTCATCATGATGCGGGATCCTCCAATATGTCGTGGAGTTCGCATCATGCTCACTCAGACGTGACAAGTCCAATCACAAGCTTTTGAGACAGCACTTCCGGCAGGATTTCCGGCTCGGTCGCTCCGGCGGCATACCAGAGATACATCGGTACGCCCGCCCGCTGGCGCCGCTTCAACTCCTCGGCAATGACCGGGTCCTTGCGGGTAAAGTCCGCCACGAGAAAAGCCACATCATGCGCGGCAAAAGCGTTCTGGACGGCTTTTGACTTGAGCGTCGTCGCCTTGTTGAGCTGGCAGGTGGCGCACCAGGTTGCGGTGAAGTCCACGAAGACCGGACGCCCCTTTGCGGTGAGTTCCGCAACGCGCTGCGGGCTCCAGGCTTCAGTTTCATATTTCTCCGCATACTGGGCGTTGCCCTCCCCTGCCGCCACCGACGAGTTCGCCGTCAGCGCGGGATAGACAAGCCCCGCAATCACGGCGATGGCAGCGACTGCCTTGGCGAGCGTGCCCCCGCCGCGTCTGGCCAGCCAGATGCCGAAGGCGATCAGCGTGCCGCCCGCCACGGTCCATGCAACCGCCGCCGGGCCAGAGACCGCACCAAGCGTCCACAGCAGCAGCGCCGCAGTCAGGAACATCGGGAAGGCGAAGAACTGCTTCAATGTCTCCATCCAGCGCCCCGGCTTGGGCAGCAGGCGCGACAGGCCCGGCACGAAGCTGAGCACCAGATAGGGCAATGCCAGGCCAAGCCCCATGGCGAGGAAGACAATCAGGACCGAGATCGCCGGACGATCCAGCACGGCCCCAAGCGCGGCGCCGAGGAAGGGCCCGATACAGGGCGCACCCACCACAGCGGCGAGCACGCCGGTAAAGAAGGCGCCCATCGAGCCACTGCGCGAGGCGAGGCTGCTGCCGGTATTCTGGATCGATGTGCCAAGCTCGAACATGCCAAGCAGCCAGAGGCCGATGACAAACATGATCAGCGTCAGCACGGCAACGGTTGGGCCGTTCTGCAGCTGGAAGCCGAGATTGGCCGTGCCGGTAGCTTCGCGGATCGCGATGATGGCGGCAGCAAGCGCGGCAAAGGAAAGGAGGACGCCGCCCGTATACCAGAGCCCGTGGCTGCGCACTTCGCTTTCATGGCCGGACGCGACCGCGTGCACCATGCCCATCGCCTTTATGGAGAGCACCGGAAGGACGCAGGGCATCAGATTCAGGATCAGGCCTCCAATCACCGCCGCCAATGCGAGCGCGATCAGGCTTTGGCCACCTGCGCCGGACGATGCCGACCGGGCGGCGATGCCCGCCGTATTCTCGAAGACACTCCCCTGATCGGCGGCAATCGTATAGCCGGCACGGTCTCCGTCCGGGGTCTCGACGACGACAATGCCCTCAAGTGCTGCTTCCAGGCTGTCATCGGCAGGCGTCAGGCTGAGCGTGGCCCCATCGCTGCCAAAACTGAGCGGCTGGTCTGCCGGATGGCTGATTTCATGGCCAAAGGGGTAGAACCGGATGTTGGAGCCGGGATCGAAGCCGCCTTCGGTTTTCAGGCTCAGCTTCCAGAGGCTGCTGCTGGCGTCGATACGCGCTTCGCCATCAAAATCACGCGGCGCTTTCGCGATCCATTTGCTGATCAGCATGCCATCTTCGATGTGCGGCTCGCTGGGGCCGACGGGCAAGGTCAGGCTCACTTCGGCGGTTTCGGGAATGCAGATTTCTTCGCAGATCAGATAATCAGCGAGGAGATTGAGCTGCACGCTGCCCATCGCATCGGCGGGAATGGTCAGCGGAAATGGCAGGACAAGGCGGTCATCATAGCCATAATCCATGATCTCCCCTTCCACGACCGGCAGCAGATGAGGAATGGGCCAGACAAAGGGGCCGATGGAGGCTTCGGTAATGTCACTGCCGTCCAGCACATCGACTTGCGGCGGCAGGCCAGCATCCCCGGCGTTGCGCCAATAGACATGCCAGCCCGCATCGAGGTCCATCTTGATCGCGGCATAGAATGTTTCACCGGGCTCAACGCGTTCGCGTTCGGTAATCAGCTCGACCATGGCCCGGCCCCCATCGACGGGCTGGGCGTAGGCAACCGGCATCATCGCCATCAGGGCGGCGAGAAACGGCAGGATGAGAGCTCTGATCATGAGAGGTCCTTTAGGCGGCATATGTACTGGTGTGCCCGTATGCCTGCGATTGGTCGCAGAATGAAGGGCCTCGCTCAAACGTGATGACACAGTGACCATGGCATGGCGCGCAAGAAAAAAGCGGCTCCGGATGGAGCCGCTTTTCCTGTTCGATGGGCGTGAAGCCTAGTTGACGGGCGCTGCGACCGCCTCGGTCGCCTGAATGCGGACCGCGCGCTGGATCACGACCTGCCAGTTCATCAGCGAAATCAGGTGCGCATAGATTGCGCCGAGGGCACCATTGCTGCGCAGTTCGAGGAATTTCTCGGTTGGCAGCGCGTTCAGCTTATCTTCGGAAACAGCCCAATAGTCAGCGATCTTCTGCTGTTGGCCAACCGGATTGCCCTGATTGTCGCGCGGCTGGAAGGAAACCGTCTTCTGCTCCAGCAGATCCATATCCTTCAGGATGCGACCGAATTCGACGGTGGCCTGACGCTGGCGCTCGAATTCCTTACAAAATTCAATGGCGTCATTGGTGAATTTGCTCGGCTGGCCGTTTTCGAAGAAAGGCACTTCCGGCTGGTTGCTGACCATCGGCGCGGCGCGGTCGACGCACAGGACCAGACGGTCTGAGCCTTCATCAGACGCAAAGACGAATGGATAGCGGCGCACAAAGGCCGGCACGTAATGGTCGTCAGCAACGAATCCGTTATTGTCGACATACAGGTTCTGGCCCTGACGGATGCCCATCACGGCAACTGGTGTGCGTTCTTCGCCGACGAAGATCAGCGGGTAAAAACTCGCCGCTCTTCCGAATTCGGAAACCGTTACCGGTACAGCATGGGACTCCCGCAGGAACGCGAAAGGTTGTTCGATCTGTTTGACGCCAAGGCCAGCATGAGCTTCTGCAGACAGCGGCTGAGGCTGCTTGTAGAACATCACGGTGCCGGAAAGGTTCGGCTGTCCGCCCGCTGGCGGGGTTGCAGGTGTTGTGTTCACGTTGGAGACTCCCGAAATTGTTGCCGGATCGTTACCGGAAATAGCCACAGCCCACAACACCCCAAAGCGTGGGAACTACAGTCAGGAAAAGGTCATATTTCTCCAATGAAACTGCGCTTCCCAGCCTCAATGCGATCTGTTTTCCAAGGCGCTTCCAGCGGACTGGCTGTCCTGTCGCTGGCGGCTGCCTGTACGCCGGCTGTGGACGATGCGGGCACACCCCGCCGGATTGCGCGCCAGGTTGATGATCTGATGGCCTCGATTGCCGCGAATGAACTTGCTGACAATCCGGAAATGGCGACCCGGCTGGGCCTGTCCGAGGACGCCACCGGGTATGATTTCAACGCCTATCTCACTGACCGCTCCCAGGCTGCGTTTGAGCGGACACGCGTCAAACGGCTCGAAATTCTCGAAGCCTTGCTGGCCGCGCCGCGCCCGGTCGAAGGCGGGCAACAGGCCCGGCACCTCGACACGGTTATCCAGGCATATGAGACCGCGGAATCCCTGTTTGTCGCTGGTCATGGCCAGACCGGTCTTGGCCACGCCTATCCCTATGTCGCCGACCATATGCGCGGGGCATATATTGATGTGCCCGACCTGCTGACCGGCGCGCATCCGTTTGGCACCGCTCAAGATGCGCGCGACTATGTCAGCCGACTGGCGCAATTGCCCGGCGCGCTGCAGGACGAGCGCCGCCGCCTTCAGGCCGATGCCCGCGCCGGGATCGTGCCGCCCGTATTCGTGCTGCAGCGTATGCAAACACTGGCGGAAACAATCGGCGCAGGGCCCGCCGAGGCACATTTGCTGGTCACGACCTTCGACAATCTCGCCTCGGGCGCGGATGGCCTCAGCCTGCAGGAGCAAACAGAACTCGCCGCCCGCGTCGACGCGCTTGTGCGCAATGACGTGCTGCCTGCCTATGCCGAGTTCGCCGCCGCGCTGGAGGCGCTGAAGGTCGACGCGCCGGAAGAGCCCGGCGTCTGGCAACTGCCCGGCGGGGATGTCTATTATGACGCCGCCCTGACAGCCTATACGGATGAAGGGATCACCGCCGAAGCCCTGCACGCACAGGGCTTGGCCGAAGTGGCCCAACTGACCGAAGAATTGATGGCCGCGCTGGAGGCACAGGAATTGGTTGAAGGCACGCTGACCGAACGGCTGGCGGCCCTGTCACTACTCGAAGGCCAATTGTACGAAGACACGCCGGAAGGGCGCGAGGCCCTGTTGGCACGCATGCGGACGCATATGGTTCGCGCAGAGACGAACATGGCCGAAATCATGCCCGGCATGCCGCGGACGGGCGTGACGATCCGTGCCGTGCCGGATTTTCTGCAAGCATCTGCCCCATCGGCCTTCTACAGCGCGGCCCCGGCCAATGGCTCGGCCCCGGCCCAGTTCGAGATCAATCTCAGTGATATGACGGACTGGCCGGACTTCATGCTGGCGACGCTGGTCTTCCACGAGACGATTCCGGGGCACCATCTGGAAAGCGCTCTCACCGCAGAGACCGCCAACCTGCCTTTGATCCGTCAGATGACCTGGAATGTAGCCTATGGCGAAGGCTGGGCTGTATATGGCGAAATCCTCGCGCATGATCGCGGCCTGTACACGGACGATCCGCTGGGCCGGATCGGATTCCTGCAATCCATGTTGTTCCGCGCTGCACGTCTCGTGGCAGACACGGGCATGCATCGCGATCACTGGACCCGCCAGCAGGCAATCGACTACCTCGCTGAGACGACCGGGCAATCACCCGAGGCCATGGCTCAGGAAGTGGACCGCTATGCCGTCTGGCCCGGACAGGCAGCGGCCTATTGGGTGGGCGCGCAACGCATACTGGATCTGCGCGAACGGTCCCAACGCGTGCTCGGCCCCGATTTCGATCTGGCAGAATTCCACGCCGTTGTTCTTGGCGGCGGACCACGCCCCCTCTCCCTGCTCGAACGAGATGTGGAGCGCTGGTACATTTCGAAAGTCGACCTGTCGAACTAGGCATTTTGCCACAAACTATCCGGGCTTCGCCTTATTGACGCCATGCGCGGCTTACCATTCTGTCACCTCAAGGACGCAATGAGGAGGGACATCATGCGCATGCGAGGAATGGTTCTGGCCGGAGTGGCCGCCGCCGCAATACTGACGGCTTGTGAAACGAGTGAGACCGGTCAGGCAGGCGACGCGGAGTTGCAAACGGTAACTGTCACGGGCAGCCAGCAGGACTCATCCGCGCCGCCCCCACCGCCCCCTGCTCCGCCACCGCCGCAAATGGTGATGGAATCCCGGGCCATGCTCGGCAAAGCAATGGCCGCACCAGTGATCCTGGCGCCCGCACCCGAATTCCGGGACCAGTATGAGGATGTCGAGCAGAACCCGGTCAAGCTGGTCAGCGAAGAACCGGTCTCGACCTTCTCGATTGATGTCGACACGGCCTCCTATGCCAATGTGCGGCGCTTTCTCGAAGACGGCATCCTGCCGCCCAAGGATGCCGTGCGCATCGAGGAGCTGATCAATTATTTCGACTATACCTATCCCCAGCCCGCCGAAGGCGAGGCCCCCTTCTCGACCCAGGTGAATGTGATGCCGTCGCCCTTTGCCGAGGGACGCGAGCTGATGCAGATCGGCATTCAGGGCCGGGACATTGACCGCGATGCCCGCCCGCCCATCAATCTCACCCTGCTGATGGACGTGTCGGGATCAATGTTCTCCGACGACAAGCTGCCGCTGGCCAAGCAGGCCATCAAGCTGATGCTGGAGGAGATGGAGCCAACCGATACGATCGCCATCGTCGTCTATGCGGGCGCCGCCGGGGAAATCCTGGAGCCGACACCGGTCAGCGACAAACGCAAGATTGTTGCGGCGCTGGAAGAATTGAAAGCCGGTGGCTCTACCGCGGGCGGTGAAGGCCTGCGCCTTGCCTATTCGCTGGCCGAACAGGGCCTGAAGGACGATGCCGTCAATCGCGTCATGCTGCTGACCGATGGCGACTTCAATGTCGGGATTTCCGATCCGGAACGGCTGGAGGATTTCGTCTCCCGCAAGCGCGAGACCGGCATTTACCTGTCCGTGCTCGGCTTCGGACGCGGCAATTACAATGATGCGATGATGCAGAAGATCGCCCAGACCGGAAACGGCACGGCGGCCTATGTCGATACGCTGAGCGAAGCGCGCAAGATTCTGGCCGATGACCTGTCGGGCAATATCTTTCCCATTGCGGATGATGTGAAGATCCAGGTGGAGTTCAATCCGGCGCGCGTCGCCGAGTATCGCCTGATCGGCTACGAGACCCGTATGCTGGACCGGGAAGACTTCAACAATGACAAGGTCGATGCCGGCGATATTGGCGCGGGCACGAGCGTCACGGCGATCTATGAGATCACGCCGGTTGGCTCAGACGCCGCGCAGATCGATCCGCTGCGCTATGGCGACACGGATACGTCGGCCAGCGATCCGTCCGGGGAGTATGCGTTTGTGAAACTGCGCTACAAGGCCCCCGGCGCGGAGGACTCCATCCTGCTGGAGCGTCCTGTCACCCTTTCCGACCGTGTGGCCAGCACAGCCGCCGCGCCGCAATGGGCGCGCTTTGCCACGGCGGTGGCAGGCTACGGCGAGATGCTGAAAGGGGGAGAGGCCCTCGGCACCGGTTTCGGCTGGGAGGAAATCCGAAATCTGGCGAATGGTGCCAAGGGCCCGGATGAATTCGGCTATCGCGCGGAATTCGTACAACTGACCCGGCTGGCAGAAACGGCCGAAGCACAGGCCGCCCTGAACAGGCCGGGTCAGGAAATCGAATAGATCAGGCCGCGATGGGTGCGGCGTCGGCCCGGCTGCGATCCGTTACGCAGACCGGGCTGAAGCCGGCCTCGATATCGTCCACGATCAGGCGCCGTGTGCGCGCATCGAATTCCGTGGCGAGGAAGACCGCCCGCGCGCCGTAGCGTTCGGCATCGGCGAGTGCCCAGATTGGCTGGACGTCGTTTGGCTTACCCGACAATTCAATCGTGCGGATGATGCGCCATCCATATGTGTCCGGAGCGGCAAACAATGCCACGCCTGCCGTGCGCGCCCAAGGCGCATCCAATGGAACGCGTTTGAAATCCCAGGCTTTGCCTGACCGTCCCCGAAATCTTACGTCGATACCCATGTTCATGCTCCGTTCTGATGAGCATGTTCCTATAATGTTCCAGAGCGTTCCGCAAGAATTTTTTAGTTAACAGCGTGTTAATGCATTCGATCGAATTTCACTCAATGACGCGGAAACGGCTGCGGTCGAAAACGCGCAGGACTTGCGCCAGTTCGCGGCCGCGGCGCAGCACCTGACCGGCCTGGCCATAAACCACATACTGGCCCTGCATGTTTGCGAGATGGGGCTGTTTCTCGATCCGCCATGTCGGGTTTTCGGCGTGTCGTCGGAAAATGGCAAAGATCGCGACGTCCTTGTGCATGCCAATGGCATAGTCCCTTGCCTTGCCGGCCATGACCAATCGGCCATAGACGTCGAGAATCGGTTGGAGTTCGGTCTTGTGAAAAGCGATTCGCGGTTCCGGGGGCGTTATCCGGTGCGTGTTTTCAGCCATTTTTCCCTTTCTGGTTTCTCCTGAGACGCGAAAAGGTGGCTGGTAAGCTCGCCTAACCGCGATTTAATGCAAAACGGGGGTAATTGGGGCAGTTTTGCCATGTTTACGCCTTGCGTCCGCCCCCGACGACAATCATCTTCTAATTGTCGGACGGAGGTGTTCAGCAGACACCCCGGACCCATCAGCCCCCCCAGCCCCCTGGGGCGTTTGTTCAGCTTCTGTCCGACAACTTACCCTTCCTTGACAATGAACCTACGCCTTCGTGGACCCATTGGGCCGCGAGACCGGCAATACGTCAAGCAATGGCTTGGCAATTCGCCCGAGATTCCGGCCGATGCCCGAGGCAAGGCTGAGACGCCGGTCGATATAGGTATCGAGCTGTTCATCCGACGGCTGGTCGAGCCAATACATGATGATCGGTGGGATCACCGCCGCCAGCAGGCCCCGCTTGGAATAGCGATTGTAATCCTCTGATGTATCGCCCGCCTCGTCCCAGACCATGTCTGCGATGCGCCAGGTCCGCTGGACCGCAGAGGCCGCGCCCCAGGGCAGCAGGCCCCGAACGGCGGCGCGGCGGACCGCTTCCCGGTTCGGCTCCAGCGCAGCAAGCCATGCCAGAACACCCGCCTTTACGCGCGCGGGCGTCTTGAGGGCCGAGATATCCTGATCCGCAAGCGCCTCGCGAGCCGCCTGCCCCGCCCGGTCAAAGAAAGCGTCAATCAGGTCGGGTACGCCATTTGGCGCCGCCAGCGCCTGTTCGCCCTCGCTGAGGCCTGCCTGTTTGGCGGCCCTGGCCGCTGTGGTCTCTGTCCAGCCATCAAAGGGGACATCCGGCAGCATTGCGTCCAGCCAGCGGAACCTGAGGACTTCGGACGGTGTTTGTGTCATAACTGAACCTGATGGCTTTAAGGGCTTGGCCAATCGGCCAGAGCCGTGATATAGGCCCCGCTTCCGAGGTCTGTAGGCCTCAACCGAATTGAATCGGGGCGACGCCCCTAACGAATGGAGAAGAACAATCGTACAGATCGTCGTCCGCGATAACAATGTCGAGCAAGCTCTGCGCGCGCTGAAGAAGAAAATGCAGCGCGAAGGCCTGTTCCGGGAAATGAAGGCCCGTCAGTACTTCGAAAAGCCATCCGAGAAGAAAGCTCGTCAGCGCGCTGAAGCGGTTCGCCGCGCCCGCAAGCTGGCTCGCAAGCGCGCCCAGCGCGAAGGCATCGTATAGACGCCTCTCCGGATTACCGGTTTCCATAAAAGCCCTGCCAGTTCGCGCTGGCGGGGCTTTTTGCTTTCGGAGTTGATTTGGAGCGTGGTCGCGATCAAGATCATCACCATCGGCAAGCTAACAGTCAGGCACGCACATGACCCTCAATGAACAGATTGCTGCGCACTATCGCCACGGCGATTTGCTGCAGGCAATCGAAGACGGCCTGTCGAATCTTGGACTGGGTCCGAACAGGGTCACGGTCGACGATTTGGGACCGGTTGACGAATTTCATATTGGTGGCCGCATCGCCAGCAAGCACTTTCTCGACCAGCTTGATATCAATGCAGGCATGACAGTGCTGGATGTCGGGTGCGGCCTTGGCGGTGGGGCGCGGTTTGCGGCGGCCACTTATGAGGCTCAGGTCACAGGCATTGACCTCACACCGGAATATGTGGAGACGGGTCAGGTGCTCTGCGATTGGGTGGGACTGTCCGACCGGGTGTCTCTGAGGCAAGGCAGCGCATTGTCCATGCCCTTTCCTGATCGCGAATTCCAGCGTGCCTACATGATGCATGTCGGCATGAATATCGACGCCAAGGAGGCCCTGTTTGCCGAGGTTCACCGTGTCTTGGACTCAGGTGCGCGGTTCGGCATTTACGATATCATGCGAACGGGCGAAGGCGACCTGGCCTATCCAGTGCCATGGGCCGGCGGTCGCGACACGAGCTGGCTCACCGGGCCGGAAGGCTACAGGAAAGCGCTTGAGGCTGCCGGGTTTGAGTGTCTGACTGAGAACAACCGGGGTGCTTTCGCACTGGATTTCTTCCGCAAGATCCGGGAAGCCAACGCGACCCGTGGCGGTCCGCCACCGCTCGGGCTTCACACATTGATGCAGCACAGCACAGCCGAGAAGGTAGGAAACATGGAGGCAAATATCGCCGCAGGCCTCATCGCACCTGTCGAGATGATTGCGGTAAAAAGCTAAAGCGCGCTGCGCCGACAGCAACAGAGATTCAAGCAGTCGGGGCTTTTTCTATTGGAAGAGCCGTTTTCGGTGCCAATCCGTACGTTAGCGAGTGATTGAAATCGCCCTGATCAGGTTGCTTCAATCGCGAAAGACTCTATTCAGGTACTCAGCAATTGCCGGAACCACTCTCTCCGAGCGAGGAGAAACGGGTCAACAAGTTTTGGGGGAACCATGGCTGTACTTCTCTGGATGTTGGCGGCTCTTTTATTTGTCTTACTCGATTTGGCGGCCTATGTCGTCGCGGCTATTGGGTTTCTGACGTTCTTCACTTTTGACAGTCTTAAGCCATATCGGTGGTATATGATTGGCATAGGTCTGGTGGGTGGTCTGATGCTTTTGCCGATTGCCGACCACTTCATTGGCAAAGCAATCCGCTCTGTCACCGCTCTATAGAGATGCGATGTGAATACTCGTCCTGCGGCTTGAACTCTCATCATGCAACCTGCCGCACCAATGCTTCGCCCTAAACCGCCTTCCCTTTCAGGCCGACCATCCGCTTGAGCATGCCGCCCATGTCGCCGATGCCGGCGCCGTGGACGGCGCCTGCGCGGTAGACCTTGGTGGACAGCCACAGGATCAGCAGCGCGAACCCGGCCATCAGGCCCATCTGGGCGAGCACTTCCCAGAGCGGCGGATCATGCGGCATGCGCAGGATCAGCAGGAAGGGCGTGAAGAACGGAATCCATGAGGCGATGTCGACCAATGGCGAGCCGGGGTCCTGAAAGGCGATGAAGATCGCGAACATGGGTAGCATGAGCAGGATCATCATCGGGCTGAGCAGGGTCTGCGCTTCCTGAATCGTATCGCAGAGCGAGCCGAGCGCCATGAAGATCATGCCGTACATGATATAGCCGAGAATGAAGCTGATCAGGCCCGGCACGATGATGGCCGGATTGGCAAGCGTGGCCAGGAATGGCTCGATAATGCTGCCAACACCCGGAATCTGTGTCGCAACCAATGTGCCGCCCGCAAAGGCAAACAGGCCCCAGGACAGCATCATGGTGGAGGTGACCGCGAACACGGCGAGCATCTTGCCCGCCAGCAATTCCGGCAGCTTTACCGAGGTCAGCAGCGTGTCGAAAATCTTGTTCGAGCGCTCCTCAATCGTGCCCATCAACAAGTACTGGATGATCGAGAACACCATAAGCCAGAGGAAATAGGCGAGCCCGCCCGCGACGAACATGGGCGCGCGGTCGGCCATCGTCACTTCGGCGCCTGTGGCATCCTGTTCCTCGATCGTGCGGATACGGCGTGCCGGCACGTCAAAGGCCGCATCATCCACGTTCTGGAGGAAGTCTTCGCCAAGCCCGGCTTCGTTGAGCGCATCGCGGCGGGCAAGGCGCAGCATGGCATCCTGGGCGAGATAGCGCAGCTGGTCGACATTGACGTCATCGCTCCAGTATTCGAGTTCGCCCCCATCCTCTGCCAGCACAAAGGCCGCAAAGAGCGGCTTGTCGCCGAGCGGACCGGAGACCAGTTTTTCACCGAGCAGATAGGGTCGCAATCCGTCAATGGAATCTGCGGGCGCGGGCACCGGGATGAATTTCCGGCTGGCAATGCTGGCTCCTTCGGCGGCGGCGCGGGCTTCATCCTCGCTCATGACGGGCAGGTCCAGCTGTTCGGCAAGTTCGCTTGTACGTTCCGCATTGGCCATTTCCCGGCGCTGGAACTCGGCTTCGATCGCCTCGGCATAGATGCCGCCCGGCTCGATGACGGCATAGTAGCGCACCGGCGAGGATTGCGCCGCAAAACTGGCGAGCGCCGCACCGATGATCATGAAGAGCGGCACAGCCGCCAGGCTCAGCCAGAAGCCCCAGGCCTTTACATAGCCAAGATAGTCACGGCGAAAGATCAGCAATATGTTGCGCATCAGGCGGCCTCATCTTCTGCAAGCGATGCGGCCAGAGCGGCTGCATCTGCCTCGCCCACCAGCGACACGAACACGTCGCGCAGGCGGGCCTCTTCGGGCGCAAAGCCGGTAATCGGTGCGCCGGCCTCAATTGCGGCGCGCAAGGCGTCCTGCGCCTCCCGGCCCGGCGGCAGATCGATCCGCCAGGTTTCGCCATGTCCGGCATCTGTCGTGCGGACCGCCTCGAACCCTTTCGGGCCGAGTGCGCTCGACAGATCAAACCCGTTCTCGACGGAAATCCGCGCCCCCTGCCCCAGCGTGGCAAAGGCCTCCTTCAGCGTACCGTCCAGAACCTTGCGCCCCCGCGCCATCATCACGATACGGTCGCAGAGGCGTTCGGCATGTTCCATGACATGGGTGGAGAACAGGATGGTCGCGCCGCGTGCATGCTCGGCACGGACAAGATCTTCAAGGGCTTGCTGGTTGACCGGATCAAGGCCTGAAAAGGGCTCATCCAGGATCAGGAATTTGGGCCGGTGCGCCAGCGTGGACAGGATCTGGACCTTCTGGGCCATGCCCTTGGACAATTTCGAGATGCGCGCGCGGCTGAATTCCTCAAGGCCCGCAGCGCTGAGCAGTTCGTCAGCGCGCGTCCGTGCATCATGCGCAGACAGGCCCTTCAAGCGTGCAAAATGGCTGATCGTGTCGCGCGCGGTCATCTTCTTGTACAGGCCGCGCTCTTCCGGGAGGAAGCCGACCTGCTGAAGCGCGCGGACATTGGGGCGCGCACCGAACAGTTCCACCTCGCCTGAATCCGGCTCCATGATCCCGAGTCCCATGCGCAAGCTGGTCGATTTGCCAGCGCCGTTCGGACCGAGAAAGCCGATGATCTGGCCGTCCGGCACCTCAAGGGACAGGTTGTCCACGGCGGTAAATGTCCCGAACCGCTTGGTGACAGAGGTCATGATCAGGGGCGATGAGGGCATCGGCATGGCGTCCTTGTAGGCAATCGACGTCAGGTCGTTAGTGTTTGTCGATATGGATTACCCTCAATCGCCCGAAACGCCTTGCCAAGCCCTTAAAGGAGTCGCAGCATCATTCCAGATGAAGACGATGCCTCCCCTTTCAGGACTGGATCGCCTGACGAAAGATGCAGGTGCTGACGGAATCCGGCGCCCGCCTGGTTCCCTTGAGAAATACGCAGAACAGTTGGCCCGGATCGAATCCGCCCTCGCCCGCATGGAAGCGGGGCGCTATGGCCTATGCACAGGATGTGACGCCAGAATCCCGCTGACACGCCTCAAGGCTGATCCGGCCATCGCGACATGCGCCGATTGCAAGGAACCGGAAAACCTGTCGGTCTGAGTGTTCTAAAGGACGAGTCCGAACAGTGCGATGAACAGCTGGACGACCAAGGCCAGCACCACCATCAGCACGACAGTGGCCATCCAGCGGCCACCCAAATTCATGACCAGGCCGGAGACAATGCCGAATACGGTCATCAGGCCGAGGGCAATCATCCAGTTCATGCCAATGGCAACGGCGAGCGTTGCATAGCCAACGGTCAGGATGATGAGCAGGCTGCCCCAGATGCTTCCCACCATGAAACCACCCCAAGTCGCCTTCTGGGCGCTGATGTCCATGTCTCCACGATGATATTCACTGGCAGCCATTTAGGGCACTCCCCGTCAAAAACCTTGTGACCTGCGTAATATATCAGGGCGAAGCAGGGTCAAGCGCGTCAAAGCGCTCCAGTTCAGTTTAGTTGCTTGTTCGATTTGGGCCGCTTGGGCGTCATCGCCCGTGGCAAAGGCGCTGCGGGGATGCCCTCTTCACGCAGGGCTTCCGATTCTTCGGCAGAGGTTTCGCCCCAGATCGGCCGGTTGTCGGTCTCGCCATAGAACATCGAACGAGCCTCGTCTGCGAAGCTGTCGCCGACATAGTCGAAGTTACGCGAGACATGGTCGCGTGCCTTCGCAAGAATTTCCCGCGCCATGGCCGCCTCATCCGGCGCGGCCTTGCGACCGTCGGATGTGCGCACAGACGGCGCCATGATCTGTTTGACCACATTCTCGCCTCCGCACATCGCGCAGCTGACAAGGCCCCGGCTGGACTGGTCGTCGAACGCCGAAGACGACGCAAACCATGCCTCGAAGTCATGGTCGCAATCAGAACAGATGAGCGCGTAACGGATCATGGCTGCCCCAGATTATGCGCCGAGCAGGGAATCCAGCTTCCCGGACCTTTCAAGTGCCATCATGTCATCGCAGCCGCCGACATGTTTGTCGCCGATAAAAATCTGCGGGAAGGTGCGACCGCCCCCAGACCGTTCGACCATTTCGGCTTTTTTCTGCGCATCCATTCCGGCATCAATTTCATTGAAATTGACGTTCTTGGATTTCAGCAAGGAGACAGCGCGCGTGCAGTAAGGACAGAACTGGCGCGTATAGATTGTGACATCAGCCATTGAGGGGCTCCTGAATAGTTTCTTCCGGTTTTATATGGTGACATCCGTTTCCCGCACAACGCGCGCAAGCACCAGCACGTCGACTTGTCGCGCGCCTGCCTGTTTCAGGGCACGCGTGCAGGCCGACAGGGTCGCGCCCGTCGTCAGGACATCATCCACCAGCAGGATACGCTTGTCGTGCACATGGGTTGCAGCGCGGTCGGAGACTTTGAATGCCCCCGCCACATTGCGCCGGCGGGCCTTCGCGCTGAGCCCACCCTGAGTGGGCGTGCGGCGGCGGCGTTTCAGGACATCGACGCGGCAGGACAGGCCGGCACGGCGGGCAATACCCTGTGCCAGCCAGGCCGACTGGTTGAAGCCTCGACTGACAAGGCGCGTATAGTGCAGCGGCACGGGCACGATCAGATCGGCTTCGGCGACCAGTTGCGCCCCGGCCCGGTGCATCCAGCCGGTCATGACATGCAGCCCGTCCCGGCGACCAGACCGTTTGAGATCAAGCACGATGCGGCGACTGGCGGCCTCATAGACCAAGGCGGCGCGGGCCCGGTCCCAACGCGGCGGGCGGGCAATACAGGGCGCACATTGCGCCCCTGGCCCAAGGTCCAGCTCCATTGGCCGGCCACAGCTTTCGCAGACAGGATCGGAAAGGAATCCGATGGCGGCGAATTCGGACGGCGAGAGCGGCCCCTTGCCTGCGCCGCGCTGGCCACTGACGAGGGAGCGTTGGGGCCAGAGAAATTCAGCCGCGCCGCGCATTAGCCCCTTTGCCATGCGGGCCCGGTGGTCCATATCGCTGCTCATGCCTTCCCCGGTCCCCCCGAATTCTGCGCCGCCCCGCCTGTTCGACCGCGAACGGGTGGCCCGTAATCGCAGCCGGGCCGCAGCCAGTTTCAAAGAATATGACTTCCTGAAAGCGCGCGTGTCGAGCGATATCGCTGACCGGTTGGCGGATACGTCTCATTCCTTTGATCGCGCCTTTGATCTCGGCGCACATGATGGCCAACTCGCCAAACTGCTTCAGGCCAGCGACCAGGTCGGGTCTGTCGAAGCCGGGGATATATCGAGCGGCATGGTCGCGATCAGCCGGGCCGGCGGTCTCAATGCGAAGCAGGTCGATGAAGAGGGCCTGCCTTTCCCACAGGCCAGCCTAGACCTGATTGTGTCGGCCCTGTCCCTTCATTGGGTGAATGATTTGCCCGGTGCGCTGGTGCAGATTCGTCAGGCGCTGAAACCGGACGGCCTGTTTCTCGGCGCGCTATTCGGTGCGGGCACGCTGAGTGAGTTGCGAGCCAGCCTGATGGAGGCCGAAACGGAACTAACCGGCGGCGTTGCGGCACGCGTCTCCCCCCTGCCCGGCCTGCGCGATATGGCGAGCCTGATGCAACGGGCCGGCTTCGCCCTGCCAGTCGTTGATCGCGATCAGGTTGTGGTCCGGTACAGATCACCGATGGGCTTGCTGGCCGATTTGAAAGGGATGGGCGAGCGGGCGGCATTCGCAGCCGGGACAATTCGGCCCCTGCCGCGCCGTGTGCTGTTGCGTGCCATGGAAATCTACGCAAATGACTATAGCGATCCGGACGGGCGTGTGCGCGCAACATTTGAAGTGGTGCATATGTCTGGCTGGAGCCCGGCAGACTCCCAACCCAAACCGCTAAAACCCGGAAGCGCCAGGGTCAGCCTCGCCGACGCTGTACGAAGTCACAAATCTTCCTGACGTCTGGTCGCAAGACCTGACGAGTGATCGATCAGGACATTTCCGTTTCAACGGTTGTGAATGTCTGGTTGATGGATGTGGCCACGGCCACGAGGCCGCCCATGATCGCAACGGCGATCAGTCCCACCAGAAGTCCGTATTCCACGGCGGTTGCGCCCGTATCGTCACGCAGGAAGCGGCGTATCATTGTGTTCGAGGCCATCATGTTCGCTCCGAGTCTGTCTAGTTACCCGAGAGCACGGCAAACAGGGGAATGTCTGCCGCAGGCGCCGGATAGAGATGAAGGTCCGATGATCTGACCCAGGCCAAGGCCTGTCCTTCCCTGGGCGAAAGCTCGCCTTCCCAACTCTCCGTTGAGAAAAGTGGCATCAAAAGGTGAAAATCTGGATAAGCATGACTGGCAAAAGTGATCGGTTTCAGAGAGGTCTCGTCCACCATGATGGAGAGTTCTTCCTGTAATTCCCGCACCAGCGCCCGCTCTGGCGTCTCACCTGTCTCGACCTTTCCGCCCGGGAACTCCCAGAGTCCCGCCATCGGTTTGCCAGCGGGGCGTTGAGCCAGCAGGATACGGCCTTCGGCATCATAGAGCGCAGCGGCGACCACAAGCACCATTCTACGCGTCATGTACGATAGGCTCCGTTGATGTCGACATAGCCATGCGTCAGGTCGCAGGTCCAGACCGTGGCAGACGCCTCGCCCACGCCGAGGTGGACACGGATGGTGAATTCCGGCTGGGCAAATACCCCGCCGGCGGCTGCTTCGCTATAGTCCGGCATGCGCCCGCCCGCAGAGGCAACCTGGACATCATCAAACCATATGGCGAGCTGGTCCATGTCTATCGGCTCAAGCGATTTGCCAACGGCCATCACGATCCGTCCCCAATTGGCGTCTCCGGCAGCCATGGCCGTTTTTATGAGGGGCGAGTTGGCAATCGAACAGGCGACCACCTTTGCGGAGGTTTCCGACACTGCGCCTTCGACCGTGATTGTCACGAACTTGCTGGCCCCTTCCCCGTCCTTGACGATGAGGTGGGAGAGGTCGAGGCAGACCTGCTTCAAGGCGGAGGCGAATTCGGCGAAACGGGGATCGTCCCGTGTGGCGATCTCGGCCATGCCGTTGGCGCCGGTGGCGAATACCATCAGCGTGTCGGACGTCGACGTGTCGCCATCCACCGTGATGTTGTTGAAGGTCTGGTTCGTTACCTCTTCCAACAGACCTTGCAGCAGGTCTGGCGCGATGGCGGCGTCGGTGAAAACATAGGCCAGCATGGTCGCCATGTTGGGCGCGATCATGCCCGAGCCCTTGGCGATACCGGCCAGATTGACGTCCACGCCGTCGATCTTGGTCGCAAGCCCTGCGCCCTTGGGAAATGTATCAGTCGTCATGAAGGCGCGGGCTGCGGCTTCCCAGTCAGGAGCCGAAAGCTTGCCCGCAAGATCGGGCACGAATGCGCCGACATAGTTCGGGTCTGGCAAGGGTTCGCCAATCACGCCAGTCGCCGCGAGGAAACATTCCTGCTTTTCCACGCCGAGCGTTTCGGTCAACGCCTTCAGGGTGGCCTCGTTCTTGAGCACGCCCTTGGCACCGGTGAAGGCATTCGAGTTGCCCGAATTGGCGATCAGTGCGCGAGCCTTGCCGGCACCTGACTTCAAGGCCTCCCGACACCAGATGACATCCGCCGACGCGGTATGAGACAGCGTGTACACGCCGGCGCAGTGGGTGCCTTCCTCAAAGCTGAAGAGGAACACATCATCGCGCGTCATGCCACGTGCCGCATAGAAGCCGCGCGAACCGGTGGTCGCGCGCACACCCTTGACGACCGGCAGGTCTGGAAAGCGAGCCGGGGCGAAGGGAGATGGGGTCAGTTTCAAAGTTCACGTCCTTGTTCATCAGATGCGGGCTGCTCTTTGAGGAGATCGCCCTCGCTTTCAAGCGAAAGTGCAGCATCGGGGACAATTTTTGTCGATTTCTCGCCCTTTTCGATCTGCGCTTCGGTGCGCAGGCGTCGCAAGATCTTGCTGACCTGGTTGAGCGTCAGGAAGGTCACGATCTCCGGCCGCATCTCGGCGCGGGTCTTGGGTGGGCTGGTTCGGCGATCCTTCACCTTCAACAGGTGCCAGCCATCGGCAGACAGGAAGGGTTCAGAGACTTCGCCGACCTTTGTGTTGGCGATCACGACCGGGAACGGATCTGCCATATTATTTGGCGCGACATAGCCCAGGTCACCATTTTCCATGCGCGTGGTGGTATCGAGCGAGTTGGAGACGACGAGGCTTTCAAACGTGGCGCCGTCCTGAATTTGCTGATGAAGTGCCCGGGCCTCTTCCTCGGTTTCAATCAAGATATGCGCGATCGAGACTTCGTCGTCCTCCTGCTGGAGGGCGACCTGCTCCTTGTACATGGCCTCGATACTGTCCTCGTTCACTTCAGACGCAACCAGGCTCTCCACGAGCAGATTTCCGAGAATACGCTCGCGGGCAACTTCAAGCCGGCGCTCTGCTGCGGCGCCCTTGTCGAGCCGGCGGTTCAGCGCCTCTTGTGCCATCAATTTCTGGTCGATCAGCTGGTCGAGGACGAGATCATAGTTTTCATCGCCGGGGCCGAACGCGTCGCCCGGTGAAATCAGGCCGCGCGCAACGGCCTCCAGCTCAACTTCGCTGACATAAATCGGATCGCCATTCACCGTGACGGCGGCTGCGGCCTCGACCTGAATGACGGGTTCTTCTTCGACTGGCCGGTTACAGGCAGGGACCAACAAAAGCGCGGAAGCGGCAAGCAGTGCAGGCAAAGCGCGGGAAAAGGGCTTCATAAGCAGCACGGTAAAGTCTCCTTTAGGCTGAGGGCGCTGCATTGACACCCCAATGCGGCGTTCTTAAGTCTGACCCGAACGCTGGTCGAGGGGTTTCAGCCAGCGAGTGTGCTGTGGGAGAACCCACAAATATTCTGCCGGTTCCGCTGTCAGGATTAGAGTTTTGTCGCCCCAGATCAATTGGTGCTACCTGATATGCTTTCTGTTGCCCGCAAGATTTTCGGTTCAGTTAATGATCGCAAGCTGAAGCCGCTGCACGCGCGCGTCAACCGGATCAACGCGCTCGAGCCGATGATGGAGGCGCTCTCCGACGAAGCCCTACGCGGCAAGACGGACGAATTCCGCAAACGCCTCGCCGATGGCGCCACACTCGACAGCTTGCTTGAAGAAGCCTTTGCGGTTGTCCGCGAAGGCGCGCGACGCTCGCTCGGCATGCGCCATTTCGACGTTCAGTTGATGGGCGGCATGGTGCTGCACTCCGGCAATATCGCCGAGATGCGCACGGGTGAGGGCAAAACGCTGGTCGCGACGCTGGCGGTTTACCTGAACGCACTTGAAGGCAAGGGCGTTCACGTCATCACGGTCAACGACTATCTCGCCAAGCGCGATGCTGAGTGGATGAGCCAGGTCTATGGCTTCCTTGGCATGTCGACCGGCATCATTGTTCATGGCATTTCCGACGAGGAGCGCCGCAAGGCCTACGCGTCTGACATTACCTACGGCACGAACAACGAGTTCGGATTCGACTATCTGCGCGACAATATGAAATACTCGCTGGACCAAATGGCCCAGCGCGAACACCATTTTGCCATCGTCGACGAAGTCGACTCCATCCTGATCGACGAAGCGCGCACGCCGCTGATCATCTCCGGCCCGACCGATGATCGGTCAGAACTCTATATGGCGCTTGATGCCCTGATGCCGCGCCTGACGGATGAGGATTACGAACTCGACGAAAAACAACGCTCGGTCACGTATACCGAAACCGGCACGGAAAAGATCGAAGGCTGGTTGACCGAGGCCGGCACGCTGGAAGGCTCCATGTGGGAGCCGGCGAACATCTCCATCGTCCACCATGCCAATCAGGCATTACGCGCTCACAAACTGTATGCGCGCGACAAGGATTACATCGTCAAAGACAGTCAGGTTATGCTGATTGACGAATTCACGGGTCGCATGATGGAAGGCCGCCGCCTGTCAGAAGGCCTGCACCAAGCCATCGAGGCCAAGGAAAAGGTCGACATCAAGCCGGAAAACCAGACCCTGGCGTCGATTACGTTCCAGAACTATTTCCGCCTCTACAGCAAACTGGCCGGCATGACGGGCACCGCGCTGACCGAGGCCGACGAATTTGCCGATATCTACAATCTCGGTGTCATCGACCTACCAACGAACAAGCCGATCCAGCGGATTGACGAAGACGATGTCGTCTACCGCACCGCGAGCGCGAAATATGCGGAGATCGTCAAGGATGTCCGCGAGTGTCATGCCAAGGGTCAGCCGGTCCTGCTCGGCACGGCGTCGATCGAAAAATCTGAAGTCCTGTCGAACCTGCTGACAACCGCCAAAATTCCACACAAAGTGCTGAATGCGCGCCACCATGAGCAGGAAGCCCAGATCGTGGCCAATGCCGGTGTGCCGGGCGCCATCACCGTTGCTACCAATATGGCCGGTCGCGGTACCGACATTCAACTCGGCGGCAATTTCGAAATGCGCGTCGAACAGGAAAAAGCCGAACAGGAAGCCAAGCTTGGCCGCGAACTGACCGAAGGCGAATTGTCCCTGCTGACCAGCCAGATCAAGGCCGATATTGAGGTCAAGAAAAAGCGTGCGCTCGACGCCGGTGGCCTCTACGTTCTGGGTACCGAGCGTCACGAGAGCCGCCGGATCGACAACCAGTTGCGCGGCCGAACAGGCCGTCAGGGTGATCCGGGCAAGTCCAAATTCTACATTTCCATCGAAGACGACCTCATGCGCATTTTTGCGGCAGAGCGGATGGACAATGTTATGCGTCGCCTTGGCATCAAGGAAGATGAGGGCATCACCCATCCCTGGATGAACAAGGCGATGGAAACGTCGCAGAAGAAGATTGAACAGCGCAATTTCGAGATTCGGAAGAACGTCCTCAAATATGATGACGTGATCAATGATCAGCGTAAGGCCATCTTTGAGCAGCGCATGGAATTTATGCGCGCCGAGAATGTCTCCGACACGATCATTGATATGCGCGAAGACGTGATCAACGGCCTGATCGCCCGCACCATGCCCGAGAAGGCCTATGCCGAGCAGTGGGACATGGATGGGCTGGCCGAAGCCCTGCGCAATGATTTTGCCGTGGACATGCCTGTGAAGGATTGGGCCGCCGAAGAAGGCGTTGCCAACCAGGAAGTGGCTGAGCGCGTTCACAATGGAATCGCCAAAGTCTATGAGGCGATCACAGAGCAAGTCGGTCTTGAACAGATGCAGCGGATTGAAAAACAAATCCTGCTTCAGGTCCTCGACATGCGTTGGCGCGAGCATCTCCAGATGATCGACCAATTGCGGTCAGTGATCCATCTGCGCTCCTACGGCCAGCGCGACCCGCTGAACGAGTTCAAGGAAGAAGCCTTCAACTTATTCTACAATTTGCTGAACGAGTTGCGCGCGACCGTGACCCGCTCACTGATGCATATCCGGGTTCAGACACCGGAAGAAAAACAGCAAGCGCAACAGCGACGCCCTGTGCCGCAAGCGCCGGCGCCTGTTCCGCCAATGCGCGAAACCCATCTTGATCCGGATACGGGCCATAATGAGATGTCGAGCGACGACACGCCGCCGCCCGGACCAGCCCTGCATCAAGCAGAGGAAAGCTGGGCCAGCACGCCCCGCAACTCCCCCTGCCCATGCGGCTCCGGCAAGAAGTACAAGCATTGCCACGGCGCCCTGACCACGCAGAAGGCCTAGTCCTTTGGCCCGGCTCATCGTGCTGTCGGGCTTGCCGGGCTCCGGAAAATCTACGCTTGCGAAAGGCCTGAGTGATCTCTCAGGCGCTATCCTTCTCAGGGTCGACGTATTCGAGCAGGATTTGCGCAACGTCAATAGCAGCGATTTTGATGTCGGCGCGCAAGGATACCAAATTGGCTACGACCATGCCCGGCGCCATCTTCTGGAAGGCAAAGACGTAATCGCCGACGCCGTTAATGCGGTGGAACCGGCACGCGAGGGCTGGAGAGCCATCGCTCAGGAAACAGGCACGCGCGTCATCGAGATCGAAATTGTGTGTACGAATGAAGACGAAGCCGCCATGAGGCTGCGCACTCGTGAGACGGGCATCGACGGCTTGCTGCCTACCAGTCTTCAAGAACGCCGCGAGCGTATCTGGGAGCCGAACCCCCAGATTTCAGGAACAGTCGATACGGCTGGCCGACCGATTGCAGACTGTGTGGATGATCTTTTCCACCTCGTAAAATAGATCGGGTAAAGCGCTAAATCGGAACCTCGTAGTAAACGCTGCGTTGACCATGATGAATACTCTCAAGGAGACTCATCATGGGCCGCACGCTCACCGCCATCATCGCTTTCCTCTGCGTCGCATTCGTGATCGCACTCGGCTGGTTCTATCTGCAGGAAGGCTCATTCGAAGGCGCTGGCGCGCGCATGGACGCGACGCTGGAAGATCTGCCCGAGGAAACATCCGAATTTGCGAATGAAGTGTCTGATGCGGCCGACGAGATTTCCGACGAGCTGGATCAGGATGGATCGCCCAACCGGTAACCACGTCACAAGATGACCGCAATGTAACCTTGGACTGGCCCCGGCTGCGCCCCACCTCCGCCGCGACCAGCGGGTCATAAACCGTGTCTCCAATCTTTTTTTGGGGACCCCAAACATGACCGATACGTCTCAACCTCCATCGCCGTTCGCGAGCCTTGTGCCGCAACGGTCCGTCGGCCTGAAATTGCTGCTCGTCTGCGGACTTGCCCTCCTGATGGCCATTCCCGCCCTCTTCATACATTCCGTGGTCCAGGATCGCCGCATGGGCGCGGATCGCGCGCTTGCCGACGTCAGTGAAATGGTCGGAGGCCAACAATCCGTGCTGGGACCGGTCTTGTCCGTACCCTATTCACGCACCCTCGGCCCAAGGCACAATGAACTGGTTTACGGCTATGTGGTCGCTTATGCCGATACCGGCACCGCCTCGGCCGATGTGGATGTTCAGATGCGTACCCGCGGCATTCACGCCATCCCTGTCTTCGATGCCACGATCAGCATGGACGCTGTATTCGATCCGGCGGCCTTGCGCGCCGCCTTGCCCGACGACGCCACCCCGATCTGGTCGGATGCCAGGGTCTATCTCGGGGTCTCGGACACGCGCGGCATCCGGGATGCGATCACCGTCACAGCGAATGGCACGGACTTGGCCATCGAACCAACGCCCTATTACGCGTCCAATGCCGGCAAGTACCAACCTGTGCCGCCCTCCGGTGTGACCCTTGCGGGCGGCCATATTGCTGGTCTCGAAACTGCCACATCACCGATCGCTTTGACCTCCAACATGCGCCTGTCCGGGGCCGAACGCCTATCCATCGCGCCATTTGCAAAGGATACGCGGGTCGACCTTGTGAGCAATTGGAATGATCCCAGCTTCCAGGGCGGCGTACTGCCCGAGCGCCATACGGCAGGCGACGGCCAGTCGGAAGGCTTCGAGGCGCATTGGCGCGTGCCCTATCTGGCCCGCGGCATTGCCGGCGCAGGGGCCAATCTCGACCTTGGCGAACTGACCGAATGGAACCGTCGCGACATGGCTGTCCGGTTCATGAAGGAAGGCAATCCCTATCAGAGCGTCGAGCGCGCGTTGAAATATGCCGTCATGTTTGTCGGCTTCGTTTTCCTCGCCTACTTCCTGTTCGAAGTGACCAGCGCCGCACGCGCCCACCCCGCGCAATATGTCCTGGTCGGACTGGCACAGACGATCTTCTACATCCTGCTGCTCGCCATGTCGGAGCGTATCGGCTTTGACGGAGCCTTCCTGATCGCCGCAAGCATGACCGTGCTGCTGACCGCCGCCTATGCGGCCAGCGTATTCCGCTCACGGCTCTATGGCCTGCGCGCGCTGGCCATCCTGTCCGGCATCTACACGCTGATCTATGTGCTGATGCGGGCCGAAAGCCATGCCTTGCTGGCGGGCGCTCTGGCAAGTTTCGCGGCCATCGCACTGACCATGTACATGACCCGCAACATTGACTGGTATGGTGAGCGGACCTCCGCCCCCGCTGCTTGACATGGAGGGGGAAGTGCCCGAACGCCTAGGCCCTATGATGACGACACTTCCCCCTGTTCGCGGCAAGCTGCTGAAGGACGCGAACCTCGCGCCCTATACCTGGTTCCGGGTGGGCGGGCCGGCCGACTGGCTGTTCCTGCCCGAAGACGAAGCCGACCTTGCCGGCTTCCTGAAGACGCTCGACCCGGCCATTCCGGTGACCGTACTCGGCGTTGGCTCGAATGTGATCGTGCGCGATGGCGGCATCGAGGGCGTGGTCATCCGCCTGATGGGAAAATACTGGGGGAGTGTGGAAGCCGGGGACGATTTGACCCTGACAGCGCGGCCGGGTGCACTGGACCTGTCCGTCGCCAAGACTGCCGCCCGGCACGGCATCAGGGGGCTGGAATTCCTGTCCGGCATTCCGGGATCGCTCGGCGGAGCGACCCGCACCAATGCCGGGTGCTATGGTCAGGAATTGCGGGACGTGCTGGTCGGCCTTGAAGGCTACCTGCGCGATGGCACCCATATCGCCTATCGCGGGCCGGGCCGGGCCGGCAACCTGCCGGAAGCGCAGTTTTCCTATCGACACAGCGACCTGCCCAATGACCTGGTCGTCACCAAGCTGACCCTGGAAGGCAGCGGCACAGGCGCACCAGACGCGATCCTTGCAGAAATCGAAGCCCTACAGGCCCGCCGGGCCGAGACGCAGCCGATCAAGGACAAGACATCCGGATCCACGTTTGCGAACCCCGACCCGCCCGGCACGCCAAACCAGCGGTCCGCATGGAAACTGATTGACGCTGCGGGCTGCCGCGGCCTGAAGGTCGGCGGCGCACAGGTTTCGCCAAAGCACTGCAACTTCCTGATCAATACCGGCGATGCCACAGCCGCAGACCTCGAAGCGCTGGGCGAGCTTGTTCGCGCGCAAGTATGGGACTCTCAGGGCGTAAAGCTGCGCTGGGAAGTGCGCCGCATCGGCCGCATCAAGCCTCCCCTCCCCTGATCGGGCACCGCGAACCTAGAACTTGCCTTCCAGCTGGACTGTGAAGATCGGGCCGAAATCCCGCGCGCGGTCTTCAACGCGCACGACATTGCCAAGGCGATTTGTGTCGTACAATTGCCGGCGGAACGTATCATTCTGGTTCGCGAAGTTCCCGATCATGGCCTGACCGGTCATGCCCCAAAGATCCTTGTGCTCGACATAGGCGAACCCAAATCCTGGGCGCGCCCCTTCCTGCCCTGTCTCGGACAGGCGGTAATACGGATTGCGTTCCCAGCGCTCGAACCCGACACCCCAGGCCCAATCCGTTCTCGGAACATCCTGGCGCATCTCGGCGAGCATCCAGTATTTCGAACTGTCGTTGATCGGCCTCACCTTTCCGGTGAGCGGGTCGCTCACTTCCGACTCGAAATACTCGCCTTCAAAGGACAATTCCGCGCCGGCAAAACCGACTTTGTCGAATTTCAACGTGGCGTCCCACTCCGCTCCGACCCGCCAGGCCGAGTCGAGATTTCCGGGACCGTCGCCCGTCCCGATGGGTACACGGTCAACAATGTCCTCGATATCGGAATAGAAGACTTCGAGCGTCGCGGCGCCCCAGCCGCCATAATTCTTCTCGGCCTGGGCGCTCAGTCGCCAGCTCTGCTCAGGAACGATTTCAGGATTGCCATTCTCGCCGTTCCCGGCACTCAGATTGACCGATGAGACAAAATCGAAAAAGTCCAGCTGCCCCACTTCCCGCTCAAGGCGTGTGACCAGTTTCAATGACGGATCCACCTGCCAGGACAGGCTGGCGAAGCCTTTGGGTCGGGTGAAGGTCCGCACATTGGACGCATCGCCGGACTGGGAAAGTTCCGATATTTCAGCGCCCATGGAAACTTGCCCGGTCACTGAGGGGGAAAGCCGACGACCATGCGTCACGGAGACTTCTCCGCGCTGTTCCTCAACTCGTGAATTTGCGTTCGGCAGAGTCTGCAGCTCCAGCGGACTTCCACCATCGGAACTGGCAAGAGAAGATTGCTGGTCCAGATAGTTGAAGGCTCCCTCCAGCGCGAATTGCCAGTCGTTTCCATTATCAAATGCAAGACCATACTCCGTCCGGAGAATATATTCGCCCTCTTCAATATCGCGCGTGAACAGGCTTTCGGAAATATCCGTCCCATCAACATTACCGCGGAATACGCGGTCAATGATGGGGCTGTCCTCTCGGCGAACCAGGCCGATTGCCTTTAGCCGGCCCGGCCCAAAGCCAAATTCATAATCGCCACCGACTTCCACGAACACTTCATCCTCAGCGCCCTCATACAGGCGCCGCCCCTCTGGCCCGTTAACCGGAAAGAGTTTCGAGGTTTCTTTCCTGTCTGGCTGGAACAGTGTGGTCTTTGCGTTGAGATTTCCGATAGCCCCCGAGGCTGGCGTCCAGCCAACCGATCCGGATACGGAGACATATTCGGCGGCATAGGTGAAGTCTTCCTCACGGCGCTGTATCAGGTCGCCGATGCCGTCGGTGACAAATTCAGGACCGTTGGAGGCGCCGCGCTCCGGGCTGCTCTCAGCCTCGAATGACCAGCTGATATCCCCCTGCCCGCCGGATAGTGTGAGATTGAGGCCGTTGTAGAACGGCGGGAGGTTGTCGCGGAACCGGGCACGCCAGCGCCAAGTGCCTGAGACCGCCCCATCTCCATTGGTGATGACATTCACGACATGCCCGGACAGGCCGGCAATTTCAAAGGCTGACGCATCGACCAGTTCGAGCCGCACAACGCTGGAGGCGGATATCCGGTCCAGCGACTCGGTCGCCCCATTGGACTTTCCAGATACGCGCTGACCATTGATCAGCACATTCCCACTGGCCTGACCAAATCCGCGAGAGCCGTCATCATCGCCCTGGATCGAAAATCCCGGAATGCGCGAAATCATTTCGAGCGCCGTGCGCGGTGCATACTGACTGAAATCGTCCATCGTGTAGATGGTTGCACCGGGTGTGGTTTCCGGTGCCATATCCGCCACAGCCGACAGGGCGATGAATGATGTGGCCAAGCTGAAGCATGCACTGGCGGCAAGCCGTGTGAAAGGGATCACGCTGCGTATCCTCCCCGCAGATGTCTGGAAAAAATCCGGTGTCTCACCACCGCGTCTATGTCGAATATCGATATTGACTACATACGTAGTCTAAATATGGCAACAGGCCCAAACCTATATTTTTTGTCATCCTGCCGAGAAAAGGTTTTGTAGCTGCCACGCTAAGGCCGCTTTAACCCTGCAGACGCGATGTATAGTCAGAACGCCAGCTTGCAGGAAAATCTCATGAAACGTGTTGCCGTGATCTATGGAGGCTGGTCGTCCGAGCGGGACGTGTCGCTCACCTCGGGCAAGCAGATGGCGAGTGCGGCGCGCACGGCCGGGTATGATGTTGTTGAAATTGATGCCGGACGTGACCTCGCTGCGCAACTGACCGATGCGAAACCGGACGCGGTGCTGAATGGCCTGCACGGACCTTGGGGCGAGGATGGGTGTGTGCAGGGCGTACTGGAAGTGCTGGGCCTGCCCTATTCCCATTCGGGCGTATTGTCCTCGGCGCTCGCCATGGACAAGCTGAAGTCGAAAGCGGTCTTCCGGCAGGCGGGCATTCCGATTGCGGAAGACAAGCAGGTCACCCGCGCAGAAGCGGCTGCCGCGCATCCCCTCAAGCCCCCCTATGTGATCAAGCCGGTCGCGGAAGGATCGAGTTTTGGCGTGCTGATCGTACGCGAGGGTGCCAATGGGCCGGCCAAGGAGCTGACCGGGCCGAACTGGCATTATGGCGACCATCTGATGGCCGAGGAATTCATCCCCGGCCGTGAGTTGACCGTGGCCGTGCTGGGCGACCGAGCACTGGCTGTCACAGAGATCACGACCTTAAGAGACTATTACGATTTTGATGCAAAATATGAAGCTGGTGGATCGCAGCATGTGATCCCGGCAGACCTGCCTGCCCCTGTGACCCAAGCCGCAATGGAATTTGCGCTGAAGGCACACCAGGCGCTCGGTTGCCGGGGCGCGACGCGGTCCGACTTTCGCTATGACGACAAGAGAGACCGGCTCGTGATCCTGGAAACAAATACACAACCCGGCATGACGCCCACCTCGCTTGTCCCCGAACAGGCCGCTTTCGTTGGTATGTCCTTCGAACAGCTGGTCGCCTGGATGATCGAGGATGCTTCATGCCAAAGGTAACCCGCAATCAGACTGTGCCAAAGTCCAAGAAGAAGGCGAGCCGCCGCCCTGCTGTCATCATAGATGAAGTGACGGGTGAAGAGGTTCGCGTTTCGTCCGTCGTCTTTGGTTTTGTCATGCTTGTGGCGATTGTCGTGGCAACCGCTGCCTGGATGGGCGGCTCCATATCCCAGGTCGAGAACCGCTTTGCCAGCTTCATGGACGACACGGCGCGCACGGTCGGCATTTCCGTCAATGACGTGTCCATTATCGGACTGGAACAGGATCCGGCCCTCGCACAGGATATTCGCGCCGCCGCCATGATCGAGCCCGGCGAGAACATGTTTCGCGCAGACCCGCATGTCATCCGTCGCCGGGTCGAAGGCACCCACAAGGTGCTGAATGTGCGCGTACACCGGCTCTGGCCCGACCAGGTCGTAATCATCGCGGACGCCGCCGAGCCGGTTGCGCTGTGGCATGACGGCAAGGCATGGACCGTCGTTGACGGTCTGGGTCGCGTCATTCCGGATGCCCGCGCCGATGACCACAAGGACCTCATCCGTCTGGCGGGTCGCGGCGCCGCCAAGGCCGCCCCGGCCCTCGTAACTGCCCTCAAAGCTGAGCCGGACGTCGCGCCGCGCATCGCGATCGCTACCCGCATCAATGATCGCCGCTGGGACATGCGTCTTGTCTCCGGCGCAACGGTCCGCATGCCGGAAGATCACCAGATGGTGGCTGCGCTGGACAGCCTGTCGACCCTGCAGGTGCGCACAGCGCTGATGCAGCGTCCGCTAGAGACCATCGACCTGCGCAATAAAGGCCGGGTCTATCTGGACCCGGTGAACGATCCTGACTTCACAGCACGCAAAGAGGCGGCCCGGAGCTGATGGCAAACGTTCAGGCCCGGCGTAAGCCTCTTGTGGGGTCGCGCACGTCCAGCCCCGTTGCGGTGCTGGACATCGGTTGTTCGAAAATCACGTGCCTGATAGGCCGAAATGACGGCACCGGCCCCCGCAATTTCCAGATCCTTGGCGCAGGGCGCCAACAATCTCGCGGTTTCAGTGGCGGCACGATTACCGACATGCAGGGTCTCGAACGCTCGATCCGTCTGGCCGTCGAAGATGCCGAGCGCGAAGCGGGCGAGCAGATCAATCAGGTCATGCTGGGCATAACTGGGCCGAAACTGAATTGCCAACTGGTCACCGCGACCACCGAGATCGGCGCCCGCGAGGTGACCCCCAAGGACATCCGCCGGGTTCAGGCTCAGGCCATGGCGCAGATCTCAACCAAGGGCTCCGATGTGCTTGCCGCCTGGCCGGTTGCCTATCGCGTGGATGCGCAGGAAGGCGTGCGTGAGCCCGCAGGGATGTACGCAGACACACTCGGCCTGATGCTGTCTGTGGTCACCGCGCCCAAGTCCATCGTCCGGAATCTGGTCGAATGCGTCGGCCGCGCGCATCTCAGCGTCGATGCCCTGATCCCCTCCTCCATCGCCAGCGGTGCAGGCACGCTGATCGACGACGAAATCGAGAATGGTGCCATCTGCATCGACATGGGCGCCGGCGTCACGGCGGTCTCGGTCTATCTGAACGGCTCGCCCGCATGGCTTGGCCTTATCCCGGCTGGTGGCACACATGTGACCTCCGATATCGCGCAGGGCATCGGCACGACATTCGCCGCCGCCGAGCGCCTCAAAAGTGTCTATGGCACCGCCAATCTCGAAGGCCCGGGCCTGGCAGAACGGATTGAGGCCCCTCGCCTGGGTGATGATGGCCGTCTGCAAGCCACCCGGATGGAACGGGGCAAGCTCGCTGAAATCATCGCGCCGCGCGTCGAGGAAATCTTCGAATATGTTCAGCAAACCCTGCAAGGCAGTGGTGTACGCAAAGTACTGCCGCGCCGCGTGGTGCTGACCGGCGGCGCGAGTCAGTTGCCGGGCGTTCGCGACGTCGCCACGCGCATCCTTGAAGCGCAGGTGCGGCTTGGCCGTCCGACAAATGCTGAGTTCCTTGGCGAAACACTGGGAACACCAGCTTTTTCTACAGCTTCAGGTCTGCTACTGTATCCCGAGTTGGGGTTCGCAGACGCAGTACGGGCTGGCATTGCGTCAAAGGAATACGGAGCAGAAGCCCGAAGCGGAGCCGTGAACAAGGCGTTCCATTGGTTGAAAGAAAATTTCTGATGCCAATCGCGAATCACTTAACCGCTTCTTAGCTGCAATGCGTCATTTTAGCGCTTCAGCATGGCTTATGGCGGTAAGGTGAGGACGACGAATGACACATGAACTCAAGCCCAGGATCCTGGTCTTTGGTGTTGGCGGTGCCGGAGGCAATGCCGTCGACAACATGATCGAGGCAAACCTGCAAGGTGTCGAGTTTATCGTTGCCAACACTGACGCTCAGGCCCTTTCCCGTTCCAAAACGGAAAACCGCATCCAGCTCGGCCCGGAAACGACCTCTGGCCTTGGCGCAGGCGCCCGCCCGGACATTGGCGCGAAAGCCGCCGAAGAATCCATGGATGAGATCCGCGAGCGCCTCGAAGGCGCCCACATGGTCTTCATCGCCGCTGGCATGGGCGGCGGAACCGGAACCGGCGCAGCCCCGGTGATTGCGCGGGCCGCGCAGGAAATGAACATTCTGACCGTCGCCGTGGTCACCAAGCCGTTCAGTTTTGAAGGCACGCGCCGCATGACCTTTGCGGAAGAAGGCCTCGCTGGCATCCAGAAATACGTCGACACGATGATCGTCGTGCCGAACCAGAACCTTTTCCGCATCGCGAATGACCGTACGACCTTCGCCGAAGCCTTCCGCATGGCAGATGATGTGCTGTATTCCGGTGTCCGTGGCATTACCGATCTGATGGTCATGCCCGGCCTGATCAATCTCGATTTCGCCGATGTCAGCTCGATCATGCGCGGCATGGGCGCAGCCATGATGGGCATGGGCGAAGCCGAAGGCGAAAACCGCGCTCTCGAAGCTGCCAAGCTGGCCATCGACAACCCGCTGCTCGACGATATTTCGATGCGCGGCGCCAAGGGCGTGCTGATCAACATTACCGGCGGCTATGACATGACGCTGTTTGAACTCGACGAGGCCGCCAATGAGGTGCGCCGCGAGGTCGACCCGGATGCGAATATCATTCTGGGGTCTGCCTTCGATACCGAACTTGAAGGCAAGATCCGCGTCTCCGTCGTCGCCGCAGGCGTCGATGCCGTGATGCCATCTCTGAAGCAGGATGCGCCGGTCGCAGAGACTGTGCGCCAGCCCATCGCAGAGCCGATTGAGGAAGAGCATGTGGAGCCCGTCGCCGAAGTTGAATCGGAGACCGAAGTGGAAATGACTGCAGAAGAAGACGAGCGCCCGAAAGTGATCCTGCACCATGCCTCCCCGCTCCGTTCAGGCGATGTCGATCCGCGGGACGACTTCACGGGACAGTCCCTGCCCGCAGAACATTTTGAAGGCAGTGAAGGCGAAGACCAGATCCAGGCCGACGCCGTTTTCAGCAAGCAGACCGAAGCTCCGGTCGAGGAAGACGGCCGCCCGAGTCCGTCCGGCTTCTCGAACCTTTTCGGCTGGCGCCGCGGCGCTCAGGGCGAGAATGATCACGCTCCGTCTGCGGAATCCGGCTCACAAATCGTATCCTCCCCGGACGATCACCCCGAACCCGCCCCGTTCGATGATGCAGACCTCGAAATACCGGCCTTCCTGCGCCGGTCGGCCAATCACTGATTTCGCATTCAATTGCAGTCTCGGCGAACGCGAATTGTTACAATAAATCACCAATGATTACAGGGCGGAGGCGGGTGTCTTCGCCCGCTTTGTAATACGCCGAAACAACCCGTGTTTTGTATTCTGAAGACATACACCCCAAACTAAGCTCCGAAACTGGAGGTTGGTGTGTTGTCCGGTAGTGTAGAATTTCAACAAACGATCGCGCGGCCTGCAGTATGTGCAGGTGTTGGTGTGCATAGCGGCAAGAAGGCGAAGCTCGTCCTGAAGCCTGCCCCTGCTGGCGCAGGTGTCGTTTTCCGCCGGACCGACGTGAAAAACGGTGATACCGCCATTCAGGCCAATGCCGAATACGTCTCCGACACCCAACTCGGCACCACGCTGACCAATGATGATGGTGTCTCTGTGGCAGTGGTCGAGCATTTGATGGCCGCACTCGCGGGCATGGGCATCGACAATCTCCTCATCGAAATCGACGGGCCGGAAGTGCCGATCATGGACGGCTCCTCGGCAGTTTATTGCGAACTGTTGATGCAGGCTGGCCTGCAACGCCAGTCCGCGCCGCGACGCCGCATTCGCATCCTGGAAGCGATCGAGATTGAAGACGGCCCGAAGCGGGCACGCCTGTCGCCTTCCGACGACAAGTTTCTGACGCTCAATGCGCGCATTGAATATGACGACTCGTTGATCGGCGTGCAGGAGATGGCGCTTAAACTCGCACCAGGCATGTTTGCCCGCGACCTGGCCTTTGCCCGCACCTACGGGTTTGCGCGCGATGTGGATATGCTGCGCTCCATGGGCCTTGCCCGGGGCGGGTCGCTGGAAAATGCGGTCGTTGTGGACAATGGTGAAGTCATGAATCCTGAGGGCTTGCGCTCAGAGGACGAATTCGTGCGTCACAAGATGCTTGATGCCGTTGGCGACATGATGCTGGCGGGTGCACCGATTGCCGGGATTTATGAAGCGGTTCAACCCGGTCACTCGATCAACAATCTGTTGGTCCGCAAGCTGCTCGATACGCCTTCAGCCTGGTGCTGGGAAACCGATACAGCAGACGCAACCCGCATAGACACGCGCCGGTCGGCCGCCGTCTGAGGCGTTGCCCCGCCGATCCCTGAGAAACCTGCTTGGAAAACCCCGCTGGTTCGCGCTAAGCAGGTAGCCAGATCATCACAGCAGAAAGCGCCTGCCCTGCCATGCGACTGTCCTCCAAGTTCCCGATCCTCCTCATTGCCACTGCAGCCCTCACGCTGACGGCGTGCCAGTCGCGCGACAAGCGCCGTCAAGAACTGGCCTATGTCGAACGCCCCGTGGAGGCGCTCTACAATCAGGCGGCTACCGAACTCGACAAACGCGACTTTGATCAGGCGGTCCTGCTATTCAACGAAGTCGAGCGCCAGCACCCTTATTCTGAATGGGCCCGCCGCTCGATGGTCATGACGGCTTTCGCCCATTATCAATCCCGCAATTATGACGAAGCGATCAGTGGTGCCCAGCGCTATCTTGCGCTTCATCCTGGCGGCTCCGAGGCCGAGTATGCGTATTACCTGATTGCGGCGAGCTACTTCGACCAGATCACGGATGTCGGTCGAGATCAGGCAACAACGGAACGCGCGCGTGATGCCTTGGTGGACGTGGTCCGCCGATTCCCAGACAGCCAGTATGCCCGTGATGCCAGCGTGAAGCTCGACATGGTTCGCGACCAGCTGGCTGGCAAGGAAATGACGGTTGGCCGCTGGTATTTGCGTAACAATCAGACCCTGTCTGCGGTCAATCGCTTCCGCACGGTCGTGAAGACCTATGAAACGACCTCTCACGCCCCCGAGGCATTGCACCGTCTGGTCGAAGCCTATCTGACGCTTGGCCTGCGGGATCAGGCGCTCGCGGTCGGATCGACGCTTGGCTACAATTATCCCAATAGCGATTGGTACAAGATGAGCTATCGCTTGCTGACCAATGAAGGGCTGGACCCTGAAGCGCTGGACGCCGAGACCCGCCGCACCCTGTTGCAGCGGATTATTCCCGGCGGCAAATAACCGCCCGTCGGATCAGCCGCCGATCAGTTCAAACCATTCGTCTTCCGTCAGCGTCTGAACGCCGAGGCTTTCGGCTTTTTTCAGCTTTGAGCCCGCGCCCGGACCGGCGACGAGGATGTCCGTCTTCGCTGAAACAGACCCCGACACTTTTGCGCCCAGCGCATTGGCTCGCGCCTTGGCTTCGTCGCGCGTCACCCGCTCCAGTGTGCCCGTGAAGACAATCGTCTTGCCGGCGACAGGGCTGTCCGATGAGGCAGCTTCTTCGGCTTCGACGCTGATTTCTTCAAGCAACGCGCTCAGCATGTCGCGATTGTGGGGCTCCGCCTCGAAATCGACGAGCGCGCCCGCCGCCGCCTTGCCGACGCCATCAATGCCAGTGAGTTCCGCAAAGGCTTCGGATTCCTGTCCGCCTTCGGCTGCGCGCACGACCGTTTCCCAGAAAGGCGCCCAATTCAGGAAATGCCGGGCATAGAGCTGGGACGTGGTCTGGCCGACATGGCGGATGCCGAGCCCGTTGAGAAAGCGCGCAAATGGCACAGTCCGGCGCGCATCGATCGCGTCGAACAATTTCTTCGCTGAGGCTTTTCCGAAGCCTTCCCATTCTTCAAGTGGCGGCAGGCCTTCCGCCTCAATGCGCGCGGCCAATCGGAAAATGTCCTGCGGCGCCTTCACCACGCCCTTCTCCTGAAAGAGCTGGACCTGTTTCGCGCCGATGCCATCAATGTCGAGCGCCTTGCGGGAGACGAAATGCTTCAACCGCTCGACCGCCTGCGCCGGGCAGACGAGCCCGCCCGTGCAGCGACGGCGCACATCGGCCTCGCCCTTGTCGTCGATCTCGCGCACAGCGGCCGATCCACAGACCGGGCATGTATCCGGCATCGCCCAGACCTTGCCGCCGCCATCCTGCACCACACGCAGGACCTGCGGGATGACGTCCCCTGCCCTCTGGATTTCGACCGTGTCACCGGGTTTTACGCCAAGCCGCGCGATTTCGTCTTCATTGTGAAGCGTTGCATTCGAGACCACAACGCCGCCAACCGTAACGGGCGTGAGGCGCGCAACCGGCGTGAGGGAGCCGGTGCGGCCGACCTGGATGTCAATCTCTTCCAGCGTCGTGGTGGCTTTCTCGGCCGGGAATTTGTGAGCAATGGCCCAGCGCGGTGCCCGGCTGACAAAGCCAAGGCGCTGTTGCCAGTCGAGCCGGTTCACCTTGTAGACCACACCGTCAATGTCGTAGCCGAGCGTGGCACGCTGCTGCTCGATGTTGCGGTAGGTTGCGATCAGGTCGTCCACGGTCGCAGCGGTGGCCATCAGGGGATTGGTCTGAAATCCCCATTCTGCAAACTTGGCGACCGCTTCACTTTGCGTTTCCGCGAAGGGCGCACTTTCAGCCGCCCAGGCATAGGCAAAGAAATTCAGCGGCCGGGATTTGGTGATCTCGGTATCAAGTTGGCGCAGGCTGCCGGCGGCTGCGTTGCGCGGATTGGCGAAAGTCTTGCGGCCCGCCTGGTCTTCGCGCGCATTGAGAGCCGCAAAGTCGGCATGGCTCATATAGACTTCGCCGCGGATCTCTATGAAATCGGGCCAATCCTTGCCAGCCAGTTTCGTCGGGATGTCATCCAGTGTCAGTGCGTTCGCGGTGACGTCTTCGCCGACCAGCCCGTTTCCGCGTGTTGCAGCACGTTTCAATTTGCCCTTTTCATAGGTCAGGCTGAGCGACAGTCCGTCAATTTTCGGCTCGGCGGTGAGTTCCAGTGTCTCGGACTCGTCCAGTCCGAGGAAGCGCCGGATGCGCCCGGCAAACTCGGTGACGTCTTCGTCTGAAAACGCATTGTCGAGCGACAGCATGGGTGCGGCATGGGTTGCCTTGGCAAAACCGTCCTGCGCCACGGCGCCGACCCGGTCGGACGGGCTGTCTTCGCGTTTCAGCTCAGGGAAGCGGGCTTCAATGGCGAGGTTGCGTTGGCGGGCGACATCATATTCGGCATCGGTCAGGACCGGCGCATCTTCCTGATAATAGGCGGCGTCAGCTTCAGCGATAATGGCCGCAAGGCGCGCGAGTTCAGCGGCCGCCTCGTCCGGCGTCAGATCCTCGACCGGTGTTGCCTCGCTCATGCACCCTCCAACAACCTCCCGGCGGCTGCGCGGGCCTCAGCGGTAACTTCGGCGCCTGACAGCATTCGGGCAATTTCTTCCTGCCTGCTGCTGTCATCTAGCCCGCGTATGCGTGAGCCGCCAGCCCCATCCTGCTCCTTCTCCACAAGCCACTGGGCTGAGGCGGACGCGGCCACTTGCGGGCTGTGCGTGATGGCGAAGACCTGCCGGGCCTGGCCCAGCGAGATCAGGCGTTCGCCAATGGCCGCCGCCACCGCACCGCCGACGCCCTGATCCGCCTCGTCAAAGATCAGCGTCAGCGCAGAGCCTGCTTCGGCGAGGGCGCATTTCAGGGCGAGCGAGACGCGGGCAAGTTCGCCGCCGGATGCAATCTTCCGAAGGGGGCCAAAGCCCGCGCCCGGATTGGTCTCGGCGTCGAATTCGACCCAGTCGATTCCGTTCGGGCCGCCCTCCCCCTCTGCCAAAGGAGTGATTGCAACGCGGATGACCGAGCGACCAAGTTTCAGTGGCTTCAGCTCGCGCGCGATGGCTTTTTCCAATTGCGACGCGGCCGCCTGCCGGGCGGCGCTCAGTTTGCCCGCCGCCTGATGCCAGTCGGCCCGGGCAGATGCTTCAGCCTTGCGGGCAGCAATCAGCGCGTCTTCGCCCGCTTCAACCAGGTCGAGCCGATCACTCAATGAAGTGAGCATGTCTGGCAGGAGATCGGGATCGCAGCCATGCTTCCGGCCCGCTGCCCGCAAGGCGAACAGCCGCGCCTCGGCGCCGTCCAGTTCAGCAGAATCATGATCGACAAGCCGTTCGAGCTGGCTGATCGCGCCTGCTGCTTCGCGCGCTTCAATCAAGGCCCGCTCGACTGCTTCGGCGGCGGCACGTGCGGCAACCGGCAGCGTGTCCTGAGAGGATTCAAATCCCGGCAAGCGGCAAATCCGTTCGGTGGCACGCGCCGCCTTGGACAAGGCATTTTCCACGCCGGACTTTTCCAACACATTTTCGGCTTCACGCACGGCCTCGGTGACGCGTTCCGACTGCATCAACAGGGTCCGGCGCTCTGTCAGGATGGCCGCTTCGCCTTCCTGCGGATTCAAGCTGGAGAGCTCGGCCACAGCCTCGGCCAGCCATTCGCGATGTTCGATGGCTTCGGCATGCGCGTCTTCAAGTTCCTGACGCCGGGCGTTGGCCTCCGCCATCGCAGCATGAGTGGTCTCGCACATGTCCAAAAGCTTTTCATTGCCTGCAAACTGGTCGAGCAAACGGCGGTGAGATGATGGCTTCAGCAGGGTGGAGGCCGCGTGCTGGCCGTGAATCTCGACCAAGAGGTCCCCGATCTCCGACAGGAGCGCCGCGCTGACCGGCTGGTCATTGAGAAAGGCGCGCGCGGGGCCGTTGCGGCGGATCACGCGTTTCATGGTCAGGGTCTCGTCCGGCGAAGCGTCAATGCCTGCTTCGGCCAGTGCAGACCAGACTGGATGGCTGACCGGAGGCGAAAACTCAACCGCCACACTCGACTGGTCCTGCCCCGCCCGGATCATCGCGCGGTCGGACCCGTGCCCCATCGCAAGCGACAGGGCATCGAGAATGATGGACTTGCCCGCCCCGGTCTCCCCGGTCAGCGCCGTAAACCCGGCGCCCGGTTCGATGTCCAGGCGGTCAATCAGGACGAAATCACGTATCGACAATGAAAGGATCATGGCCAGTCTCCAAAGAGTCTACTGGCCATGATTTATCATTAGAACAAAACCGGAACAAGCCCGATTTTCACAGGCTGCCTAAAGTGGCATGCAGGTTGCGCGCAACCAGTCCTTTACCGGCCCGTCCAGACGGTCGGCCAGCAATTCGTAGACTTGCGCGTGATAGGCATCGACCCAGTCCCGCTCGTCCTTTGTCAGATGAGCCAGATCGATCAGGTCCCGCGCCAGGGGCGCAAAGGTCAGGCATTCAAAGCCATACATGTCGAGCTCGCCACCTTCGATGGCCGCCGGTGGCGTGACATATTGAAGGTTCTCGATCCGGATGCCGTACTGTCCGGCGCGGTAATAGCCCGGCTCGTTCGAAACGATCATGCCGGTTTCCAGCGGCACGGAATTCCACGCCTTGGCAATGCGCTGCGGGCCTTCATGGACGCCGAGATAGACGCCGACCCCATGGCCGGTGCCGTGCTGGTAGTCGAGCCCGGCCTGCCAGAGCGCATGGCGCGCGAGAATGTCGAGATGGGTTCCGGTCGTGCCTTTCGGAAAGCGCACCATGGCCAGCGAGATATGCCCCTTCAGGACCAGCGTGTAGTGACGCCGCATGTCCGCGCTCGGATCACCGATGGGAACCGTACGCGTCACATCTGTCGTGCCGTCCAGATACTGTCCGCCACTGTCGACAAGATAGAGGCTGCCACGTTCCAGCTTGCGGTTCGAGGCTGTCGAAACGCGGTAATGCGGCAGCGCGCCATTCGGCCCGGCACCGGAAATTGTCGGGAAGGACAAATCGTTCAGGCCGCCAAGGTTTTCGCGGAATTCCTCCAGCTTGATGGCGGCGTCGATCTCGGTGATCTCGCCGCTCTGCGCGTCCGTATCAAGCCAGTGCAGGAAGCGGGTCAGGGCCACGCCATCACGAAGATGGGCGGCGGCCGAGCCTGCGAGTTCCTCGTCATTCTTGCAAGCCTTGGGCAGAGCGACCGGGTCGCGTTGGCGTACAGGCGTTGCACCAGCCTGTTCGAGCTGGTCAAAAAACCAGGCTGAGGCCACATCCGGATCAACGCTGACCGTCTTGCCTTTCAGGTCTGCAAGGCCCTTTTCGAGATCGGACAGCGGGCGCAACGTGACACTGTTGCCAAGATGCTGGCGGAGCGCGTCGGATACTTTCACTTCATCAAGGAAGAGGTCAGCTGACCCGTCTGCGAACAGAATGGCGCGGCCGAGCGGCAGCGGCGTGCAGCTGACATCACCGCCGCGAATGTTGAACGCCCAGGCGATGGATGCGGGAGACGTGATCACAGCCGCGTCGAGCTTTTCGGCTTTGAGATCGTGGCCAATCTGCACACGCTTTTCGTCGTGCGCGACGCCTGCAAATTTTACCTCATGCGGCACGACGAGCGCGGCGGGCTGGTCTGGCCGGTCGGCCCAGGCGAGGTCGATAGGGTTGTTCACGACGCTGACCAGTTCAGCGCCAGCCGCCTTGGCGGCCGTGCCCATGGCCGCGACATCGTTCGGGCTCATCAGTTTCGGGTCATAGCCGATGCGCTTGCCGGTCATGTCCTGCGATTTGAGCCAGCCGAACGGGCCGGGCTCCGGCACAGCCTGAACTTCCCAGAGATCCGGATCGGTCTGGTCGGCGACCTGCAGCGTGTAGCGGCCATCGGCGAAGATCACCGCGCGGTCTGTGAAGACGAATGCAGAACCGAACGAACCGGTAAACCCGCTCACCCAAGCCAGGCGCTCATTGGCGTCAGGCAGGTATTCGTTCTGGTATTCATCATCATGCGGAACATAAAGGCCGTCGAGGCCCTGCGCGGAAAGCTGTTCGCGAACGAGGGGCAGATGCGCCCGGCCGTCCTGCGGACCGCCCTTGATATCAAATGTCTGTCTCATGTCCCCTACTTAGTGCGAAAGCGTGGTTTTGACCATAGAAAGCCGCATCGTAGCTATGCATTTATTCATGCAAATTTCCGCTTTTCTATGCTTTTTTGTTTATGCTTTTACGCTACATAGCGCCCATACAAAAAATTGTGCGCCGCACAATACAAAAAGAGGGACGCACTATGAGACGTCAAAACACAATTACTGCGCCAGAAATGGCAATCCTCAACGGCCAGGGCCGTTCGCTGATGGTCAACGAGATGGCTGAGCCAGCCTTCGTGAACGCGCTGCAGAGCGCCGAAAGCCAGCGTCCGCAAATCCTGGCACGCCGTTCTGCGCGCTGGGCGCGCCGCGCCGCTTTCTGATCCTGCAGGGCTTAACCCGGCTTCCGGAACACCAGCGTCGACCACCCGTCTTCGCGAATACGTGTCTGGAAGTCGAGCCCACGGGACGCAAAGGCATTTCGGACTGGCGGCGCTTGGTGGTGCAACAGTCCTGACAGGATAATTGTGCCGCCCGGCGCCGTGAGAGACGCAATATCCGGTGCGAGCCCGATCAGGGGCCGCATCAGGATGTTCGCAAACACGGTGTCATACGGCCCGCCCTGACGAATGCGCGGCGTGTTCGCACCGGTGACATGCAAGGCGGTGAAGCCGTTGACATGATTCTTGCGGGCATTCTCATTCGCCACACGCACGCTATCGAGATCGATATCCGTACCGATCGCCGAGGATGCCCCCGCCTTCAGGGCAGCAATCGCCAGAACGCCGGAGCCCGTGCCAAGGTCAAGCACCTTGCCGATGGACCGGCGGCGGCGCACATCATCCAGCGCCAGCAAGCATCCGAGCGTCGTGCCATGATGGCCCGTTCCAAACGCAGGGCCGGCCTCGATCAGCACGGAAATCTTTCCCGGTGACTGGCGCGCAAGGGCGTGGCTGCCCGCTACAACGAACGGTCCGGCCTTGACCGGTGGCAAGCCTTCGAGTGACAGCGTCACCCAGTCCTGCTCGATCACCTGTTCGATCCGCGCGACAAGATCCGGCGCGGCTTCTTCGATAATGACAACGCAGGCTTCGGCGTCTTCGAGCGTTTCCGCGAACGCATCGAGCCGCCAACTGGTCCGGCTGTCCTCCTTGGCATCAACCGCGCCCGCTGGCGACGGATCGGCCCAGGCCAGCGCGTCCCACGCCGTTTCAACTGGCGCCCGCGCGCCTTTTGCACTTATCTGATACATGAGCGGCGCTTAGCAGGCGGATGATTTCTTGGGAAGGACACAAAGATGGTGCGGATATCTCTCATGGCAGTTGCCATCGGCATCTCCTTATTGGGCGCTTGCGAAACAGCGCCCGATCCGAGCCCTGCCCCAGCCTCCGAGATGGTAGACGCTCCGGCCCCTGTGGCGCCATGGCGTGAGGTGGCCCCTGAAAATCTTGTGGTCCTGAAAACGGTGACAGGGGATGTCATGATCGAACTCGCCCCTGAAGTCGCGCCGCAGCATGTCGCGCAATTTCGCGAGGCGATACGGAGCAATCTCTATAATGGCGAATATTTCTATCGCGTGATCGATGGCCATGTGGCGCAGGCAGGACTCGAATTCGAACACCTTCTGGAAGATTGGGCCGAGCTACCGCTGGAAGCCGAGCGGGCCGTGGACGCAGACGGCTTCGTGCCCCTGGGCAATGAGGACCTGTTCGCCGGTCAGGTGGGCCACCGGAATGGCTTCGCAGTTGGCCGAGAGAGCGGACAGGAATGGTTGCTGCATTGTCCCGGCGCCCTTGGCATGGCGCGCAATTCCCCGCCGGAGACCGGCTCGACCGAATTCTTTGTTCCCATCGGTCAGCGCCGGTATCTTGATCGGAACTATACGATATTTGGCCGGGTCATTTCGGGCATGGCCCATATCAACCGACTGGAACGCGTGGAGCCTACGCCCGAGGACAAGATAGAATCCTTCCAGAATCCGGACGCATCCGAAAAAGCATTTGCGGCGCGCGCGCAGGCCCTCTCCGCCAATGAGATCCTGTCTGTCGGGCTCGCAGCTGACATGCCCGAAAGTCTGCGCCCACGCTGGGAAGTCATGGCAACGCCCGGCGCAGAATGGGAAGACCTGAAGACCTCCAAACGCGATTACAGCATCTATGATGCCTTTGTGGTTACACCTCCAAAGCGCGTGGATATCTGCACACTCCCTGTCCCTGCGAGACAGGTGCTCGTTGATTGACGAACCGTTCGAGCTTCGTCAGAAATGACGAAAAAACGGGGAGTGAAATGCTGAAATCAATAAAAGGCGCTGCACGCGCAGGCTTAGTTGTGGCCGCCATCGGGGCACTCGCCCTGCCCGCCCATGCCGATACCGGAGACACAGCCTGGATCCTGACCGCCACGGCGCTGGTCCTGTTCATGACCCTGCCGGGACTTGCCCTGTTCTATGGCGGGCTCGTACAGGCGAAGAATTTGCTTTCAATTTTCATGCAGTGCTTTGCCATTGCCTGCCTGGTCAGTCTGGTCTGGCTGGTGTGTGGATACTCCATCGCTTTCGGTCCGGGCGCGACGGGCTATCTCGGCGGGTTCGCGAAGAGCATGCTTGCAAACGTCACCGGCGCGCCACTCGACGGGCAGACCATTCCCGAACCCTTGTTCTTCATGTTCCAGATGACCTTTGCCATCATCACCCCGGCGCTGATTGTCGGCGCGTTCGTGGAGCGCGTGAATTTTGCGGCTGTACTGATCTTTTCCGCGCTCTGGCTCGTGCTCTGCTACGCGCCTGTTGCCCATTGGGTCTGGGGTGGAGGCTGGCTGGCCCAGCAAGGCGTGATCGATTTCGCAGGGGGTATCGTGGTGCACACGACAGCCGGCATCTCCGCACTCGTCTTCGCACTGATGCTGGGACGTCGTAGCCATTTTCCAAAGGATATGCGTCCGCCCCACAGTCCGGGATTCGTGATGCTTGGCGCGGCCATGCTCTGGGTCGGCTGGTTCGGCTTCAATGCTGGCTCGGCCCTCGGTGCCAATGATGGCGCGGCGCAGGCCATGTTGGTCACACACATCTCGGCCGCCACAGCATCACTTGTCTGGATGCTGATCGAATGGGTCAGCTTTCGCAAACCCACACTCGTCGGCATCGCAACCGGCATGGTCGCAGGCCTCGCGACGATCACCCCGGCGGCGGGATCCGTCGGCCCGGTCGGTGCCATCATTATCGGCATCCTGGCCGCAGGCGTCTGCTACGCAGCCGTTGGCTTGATCCGGCAACGTCTGAAGATCGATGACAGCCTCGACGTGTTCGCCGTGCATGGCGTTGGCGGTATTCTCGGCAGTTTGTTGATCCCATTCCTCGCAGCCGCAGGTCCGCTGGCGCCGGGACTGGAGATGTCCACCGGTGCGCAGTTTGGTGTGCAACTGCTCGGTGTAGCAGTCGTCGCCGTTTATTCGGCCATCATGACCGGAGCGATCCTGTTCGTCATCAAGCTGTTCATTCCTTTGCGCGTTTCTACCGAGGATGAGGAGAACGGCCTCGACTCAGCCACTCATGGTGAGTCCGCCTATCACTTCTGAATGGTATCGCGGCGGCGCGCTTGACAGGCGCGCCGCAGCAAACCACGGCTAGAGCAATGACCGATACGCCCCCCTTTGAAACGAGTGATAATCTTTCAGGCCTGCCGGAGATCCGCCATGGATTCTTTGGCCGAAAGGGCGGTGTTTCGGGTGGTCTCTATACCAGTTTGAATGCCGGGGAAGGCTCAGGGGATGTGCCGGGCGCCGTCGCGACCAATCGCGAGCGAATCCGCACCGCCATGTCCGCGCGCGCGCTGCTCTCCTGCTACCAGATTCATTCAGCCGATGTGGCACATGTCACCGAACCGTGGAGCGTGCGCCCGGAGGCCGATGCGATGGTGACGAAAATTCCGGGAATCGCCCTGTGCATCCTGACGGCCGACTGCACGCCGGTTCTGTTTGCCGATGCCGAAGCGGGCGTGATTGGTGCGGCGCATGCGGGCTGGAAAGGCGCCATCGGAGGTGTGCTCGACACCACTGTTGCGGCGATGATTGAACTTGGCGCCGAAGCTGGCCGGATTCACGCGGCCATTGGGCCCACGATCCAGCAGGCAAGTTATGAAGTCGGCCCCGAATTCCGAAACACTTTTCTGGACGCCTCCCCCCATAACGCGGCCTTGTTCTTGCCCGGCAAGGGAGACCGGTTTCAGTTCGACCTGCCGGGCTATTGTCGACAAAGGCTGGATGGGCTTTGCGTCCACAGCGTTCACGATACCGGGCTGGACACATGCGCGCTGAAAGACTCCTACTTTTCCAACCGGCGGCGCAATCAGCGGGGCGAGCCAGACTATGGCCGAAATGCCTCAGTCATCATGCTTGCGCTGTAATTTTCTGAAAAAGTCGTAAGAGTCCGGTTGCGACTCGCCGCCCTATGTTACAAAAGCGACACCAATTGGGCAGCACGGGCGCTCCATCATGAAACTGCTTTCCTGCAACGCAAACCGGCCATTGGCGGAAGCCATCGCCGATTATCTTGACACGCGCCTGACGCGGTCTGAGGTGAAGACCTTCTCGGATCAGGAAATATTTGTCCGCATCGACGAGAATGTCCGCGGCGAAGATGTCTTCGTGATCCAGTCCACGTCCTACCCCGCCAATGACAATCTGATGCAATTGCTGATCTGCATGGACGCGCTGAAGCGCGCCTCGGCCCGTCGCATCACCGCCGTCATCCCCTACTTCGGCTATGCCCGGCAGGATCGTAAAACGGATGGTCGTACGCCCATCTCCGCCAAGCTGGTGGCAAACCTGATCTGCAGCGCGGGCGCCGACCGCGTATTGACCGTCGATCTGCATGCCGGCCAGATCCAGGGGTTCTTCGATATTCCAACAGACAACCTGTTCGGCAGCCCCGTCATGGTCGATGACATCAAGGAGCGCTACGGGAACAAGGATCTCATGGTGGTCTCCCCGGATGTTGGCGGCGTGGTGCGCGCCCGCTCGCTGGCCAAGCGACTGGAGGCCGACCTTGCCATCGTCGACAAACGCCGCCCCGAAGCTGGCAAGTCAGAAGTCATGAACATTATCGGCGATGTGTCCGGCAAGCGCTGCATCATGCTGGACGATATGTGTGATTCCGGGGGCACGCTGGCAAACGCCGCCGCCGCCCTGAAAGAGCATGGTGCCAAATCGGTTTCTGCCTATGTCACGCATGGCGTGCTTTCAAACAATGCCGTTCAGAGGATCGAGAAATCGGTGCTGGACGAATTGGTGATGACCGACTCGATTCAGCCGTCCGAAGATGCGATCAAATCGGAATCTATCCGCATCCTGCCCATTTCCCCGCTATTGGGCGAAGCCATTCGCCGTATCGCGAACGAGGAAAGCGTTTCGAAACTGTTCGATCGCTAGGACTCACTAGTCGACTTCAGGCGCCAGCCGATTCACCAAATACCGGACCGCGCCGAGGATCAACAGGATGCTCGTCACCAGCAAACCCGCCAGCACAGCCATCAGCGTGGCAATGGCGTAATACGACATCACATACCAGTTCGTCGGGATATCTTCGAATTCCCCGATTGGAATGGATGAGAATGTCAAAAGCGCCACAGCGCTGCACAGGCTGATCGTGGCGAACCAAGCAATCATGCGCACGCGCTTGAACAACCAGATGCCGATGTCGGCACTGCTGTTGTGCATCATCCCGAGCATGGTGAGCATAAGGGCAAGGATCGTGGCCGACGCGCTGGCGATAGCCGATCCGAAATAGAGGGACGAATCCGACAGCGCCTCCACAAGGCTCACCGCCTCGGATCGGGAATATATCTGACCGACGAACAGACGGTGGATTCCAAACAGAGCAAATGTCAGTACACCTCCAATGATTGGAGTGGATTTCCCGACCGGTTTGGGGTTTGCCATGATCGAGAATCCTCCTGACAGCCGACGCGCCTGCTACTAGACGCGTCGGCGGATCAGAAAGTTCCAAGCATCGTCATCCAGTCCGCGCTAAGCGATACAGAATTCCATCGGATATGTGATGCCTTTGACGTCGACAGGCTTGCCTGCCTTATTGGTAAGCGGTTTGAACGTCGCGCCCTTCAGTGCTGCCGCCGAAGATTCGAAGACCGGATCGGTGCATTCTGCAAGTGTATTCTGTGGAACGCCATCAGCACCAAGATCGAACAGGACCATGCAGCCACCACTGAGTCGTTTCTTGGCCGCGTCGGCAGGATAGGATGGCCTTGGATAATTCACAGCCTCAGGCGTCCAGTTTGCGTTTAGCGACAGGCCAGCAAGCTTGTTCTCGGCCTTGGATGCATCCAGCCTTGCCAACCAGACGGCAGACTTTTCGCGCGTGTCGGCCCAGTTTGCGATGACCTCGCAACCGCCAACTTCACCTCGGATCTCCTCAAAAGCCACATCGCGCTTGATTGGTGCCAGCGGTGCAGCCGGGATGGAGGCAGGCTTGGGCGCGGCATCCGGCACAGGAGCCGCGGGGGGCTGTGGAACCTTCGCGCCGGAATTTGCCATGATGAACAGGGAGTCCGCCAGGATGAGCCCGGGCTCTGCCATCGGATCGACCGCCTGGCCTGCGCGCCAGACTTCAAGGTGCAGGTGTGGCCCGGTGGCTTGGCCGGACTGGCCCAGCGAGCCGATCACAGTACCTGCGGAGACGGATTCCCCCAGTGACACTTTGATATCTTTCAACTGCCCGAAGCGGAGCACAGTCTCACCCGCAGCGATTTCGACGAGATTCCCGTATCCGCGTGTCATTTCTGCGCGGGTCACGATTGCTGAAGTCGGCGCATAGATCGGCTTGCCCTCTTCCTCTGCCAAGTCGACGCCCTGATGTTGTTTCAATTCGCCTGAGACAGGGTGTTTACGCACGCCAAAGGCGCTGGTCAGCTTCGCCTTGTCCAGCACGGCATGACTGTATGTAACCGCGTCGGTCGGCAGCGCGGCGGCGCCCCGGATCAGTGATCCCTGCGCCAAGGCGAGCGGGGTCGCGAGCGCCAGCGCTGCCGCGACTGCCAAGCCAAGACGTTTCGGCCGGTGGTGGGTCTCACTCAGGAGTTGGGTCAAGCGCATTTTGAGGGTTCCTTCTTTCTTGAGCGTGAATGCTGCAACCGGCAGGATGAGCGCAGGCCGGGCAAGACGCGCCACCTGGGTCAGGGCGCGGGCATAGGCGATCCGGTCACCCGTCAGCTCGGCGGTCTCTTCATCGACGATCGCCTCGCGCCAATAATCAAGGCGCTCGCGCATGGCCCAGGCAAAAGGAGAGAACCAGAATACATCTGCGACCATACGTTCAAATGGGCGGGTCAGCAGGTCACCCCGCTTCAGGTGAACCAGTTCGTGTACGATGATTTGTGGTGTGTGTTGTTTCGAGATGAGCGCTGCCGGTATGAAGACGACCGGGCGCACGATACCGGCAAGGAAGGGCGCACCCCGGGGGATAACCCGCACATCCGGCACGCGCCGCAATCCAATCGCGTCGGCCCAGTGGCGAACCGGGCGGATGACCGGACGGGATGTCTGCTTCAGGCGCTGAAGTCTGGCCTGCCCCACAGCCCAACAAACCGCGCGCACGAACCACCCGGCAACAAGCGCCGACAGCACCAGTTTCGCAACCGGCGGTATACGGAATTCTGTGGTAGATTCTTCAACAAAGACGGCATCAGACTGGACCGTCAGCGCATCCATGACCGGCAAGTCCGGCAAGGCCTGTGCGGCAACTTGCGTCAGGCCCGGCATGAAAGCAGATGCCAGGAATGGTGCGAACATCAAAGCTGCTGCGCCGCGCCATATGGCCTGAGCCATCCTGGGTGAGGGTTTGAGCGTGCAAAGCGCGGTGGCGAGCAGCCAGAGCGCCGCGCTCCAACCAAAGGCGAGTGCGATCAGTCCGAACAAGCTCATGCCTTGCCCTCCGTATCGGCCGCCGCCGCGTTGATGATGGCGTCGAGTTCGTCAAGTTCGGCATCGGAGAGGTGTGGACTTTCCGCAAACAGGGCCGCAGGCAACGGCCCGTCCATATCCAGAACCTGGCGGGCGAGATGACGGACCAATCCGCCCAATGTGGCGGTCCGGTCTATAGCGGCGGCATACACTGCGATGCCATGCATGTCCTGACGGCTGACCCAGCCCTTCTCTTCCATCCTGGCAATGACGGTGCGGGTCGTCGACGGCTTCCACCCCTGCCCCGGACCGATGGCATCATGCACCTCACGTGCGCTTTGCCGGCCATGTGACCAGAGATGCTTCAACACGCTGAGTTCGGAAGGATTGGGCTGGGACATGCAAATCTCGCTATCAAAGTCACATGTACGCTACAGTTGTAGCGATCCAGTGTCAAGCGAGTCCTTTTGGGGGCTTCAGGCTCCCCATCCGTTTCAAAATTCCAGATAATTCGGAGTTGTTATTCGACAGTCCAGCCGCGCGGCGTGCGGCGGGCGTCAAGAATGATCGGCTCTTCAGCCGTGTCGCGCGCTTGCGGGCGGATGCCCTTCCGGCCCGCATACCGCATGAACAAGGCCGCCGACGCCAGCAAGACGCCCGCGATAGCGGTCATCACGGCTAGCAATCCGGCAAACAGCACCAGCAAGAGCCCAATACATAGCTGCGCCACAAGGCTGACCGCACTCGAAAATGCGTCTGCAATATTGAAACGGCCGGAACTGGAAGCTGCTTGGGTCATGAATCTCTCGTTTACAGTGCAAACATGGCGCCAGTGCTGCGCTCCGTCAATGGAATGGCATGCCGATACTATGTGAATTCGCGGAAATGCCTCAATCCGACCGGATCAGCAGACCGCGTTCGGTCCGAATTTGCGCATAGGCGGCTGTAATCGATGCCGCCTTGGCATGCGCGGCATCCTCGAATTCGCGTGGTGCGCCCATTTGCACCACACGGTCCGGATGGTGATCAGACATCAACTGACGATAGGCGGCACGAATATCGGAAAACTCTGCATCATGGGAGACGCCGAGAATGTGGTATGGGTCGTCGCTATCCGGGCCCAAATGGCTGGCCTTGATCCGGCGGAATGTCAGCTCATCAAAGCCGAAGGCATCGGATACGGTGCGCAAATAGTCCATCTCATCCGCTGTCACGACGCCATCCGCACCCGCGATTTGGAACAGGCCGTCCAGCACGCCTTCCAGCAAGCAAGGGCGATCTCGGTATTTCCGGCCGATCTTGCGAGCGTAGCCTTCATAGCCGCGCACAGTCTGGCGGGCGATATTGAAGACACGGCGAACACTGTCGGCATCTTCAGGCGCGGCGCGGAAGACGCGCGAAAACACCATGATTTCCTGATCCGATACGGTGCCGTCAGCTACGGCAAGCTTTGCACCGAGCCCCACGACCGCCGCAGTAAACCCGACATCATTCGGATCTGGCGCGCACGCAAAATCAGCCCCGTCGGCAAGCATGCCGTCAGAGTTGTCAGGATCGAACAGGCGCCGTCCGCCCTCAAGCACTCGGGTCCACAAAGACATCTCGGGAAATTCTATACCCTATTTTGGCAATTTTGGGAGCGCGGCATGCTGACAGTTGCGTGAAGTCCTGCTCACACTTGCAAAGATGAATTCTTTTTTAGATTCTGATCCTCCGGGACGGACGACCCGTAAAGGGTGGCATCGATGGATATGGTTCCATCGGAAAATTTCTGAATTGGGACACCCCTAATCATGAAACGTCTTCTCACGCTCACCGCTGCTTTCGCCTTCCTGGCCGCCCCGGCCCTCGCAGAGACCTGTCAGTATTCCAAGGATCGCATGGCTAGCCATGTCGAGGCCGAGCTCGTCAAAGGCGAATGGTCCAAGATGGATATCGTCGACACCGCCGCCGAAGCTGGCCAGTTCAACACGCTACTGGCTGCCGCGACTTCAGCTGGTCTGGTCGATGCCCTGAAGGGCGAAGGACCGCTTACCGTGTTTGCGCCAACCGATGCTGCCTTCGCCGCCCTTCCCGAGGGTACGGTCGAAACCCTGTTGATGCCGGAGAACAAGCACCAACTTGCCGACATTCTCAAACTGCACGTGATCGCTGACAGCAAGGTGACCTCTGACCAGCTCGCCGGAAAGACACTGACCGCAAGCACGTTGAATGGCGACGTAGCAATCGATGGCACCGACGGCGTAACGGTGAATGGCGCCACCGTCGTGAAAGCCGATGTCATGGCCTCCAACGGTGTCATCCATGTGATCGACCAGGTCCTTCTGCCTAAAGGCTAAGGTGATCTGCAAAGCGAAGCGATGCTGAAGGCCTGCCCACATATCGGGGGCGGGCCTTCTCTACTTTGACTGCGCCTCAACCGAGGCTCTCAAGGCGGCGATCTCTGATCGCATCTCCTGTATTGCCGAAAGGACGGCGGCGCGCTCCTTCTCGGCGGTCATGAGTTCACCTTCCAATTCTCCTTCGATTTCGTCGAGTCCCTCCTCGATGATCGCCTGTTGTTCGGCCGCGAGCGAATCCACAATCAGGGCGATGAACAAGTTGAGAATGGCGAAGCTGGCGATGAAGATGAAGATCAGGAAGAACATCCAGGCATAGGGATTGCCATCATCAATCACTTTCTGGACAACTTCGAACCGCCAGCCATCCATCGTCATGACCTGGAAAAGTGAATAGGCCGAACGCGGCAGATCCCCGAACAGTTCGGTGACCTCTTCATTCTCGGTATTGCCGTACATGTTGGTCGCCATTACGGCGGCAACATATGTGATCAGCGCCAGCACTGCGAAAATGGCGCCCATGCCCGGCAGGGCCTTCATCAGCGCCTCGGTAATCCGGCGCATCATTGGAACGATATGCAGCAATCGGAGAATCCGCAGGACCCGGAGCGCACGCAATACGCCGAATGCCTGAGTTCCTGGTATCAGCGAAACGCCAATGACGATGAAGTCAAACCAGTTCCAACCCCGCCGGAAGAATTGCAACCGATAGACTACCAGTTTCAGCAGGATCTCGACCGCAAAGACATATGTGATCGTCTGGTCAACTGCGTCGAGCGACACGACAAGGCGCGCGGGCAGTGTCTCGCGATAGGTCAGCACGCCAAGAATCACGGCGTTCACGATGATCAAGGCAATCACTAGATGCCGGAACCATGGCCGCTCGATCACGCGCTCCAGCGCAAAATTATGGGTTTCAAAGTCGAGTGTTGCGCGTTTCATGGTCTGTGCCGGTTCCCCTTCGGTCATGAGGCCACACGGCGTTTTGCCCGTAACTGGGCCGACTGCCAAGGCTTGGAATGGCTTATGTCGGCGTCATCGCAACCCGTTAGTCCGCTGACGTGGTTGTGTCGGAAATGATCACCCAACCGCCATCGATCTTGCGCAGGACCAGCGTGTACAATCCGGACGGATTATCGCCTTCGACTTCGAGCATCCAATGGCCATATGCGATGGCGGCATTGGGCGACAGAATTTCAATCTCATAGTCGGACGTCACCAGCGTGCCCATTTTTTCAGGCGTGTCGTAGCGCGTTTCATAGCGTTGAAGCGTTGCGTCCCACCCGCGCGCAATGTTGCCGCCAGACGCAAAGCGCAAGTCGGGAGACTTCCAATATCCGTCCATGAAGGCGGGTATATCACCGCGATTCCAGGCTGCGTCTTGCGCCTCAAGCATCGCCGTGATGGCTGCCTCCTCCTGAACTTCCCACGCGACGCTCGCCCCAGTCGGTTGGGCTGGAACAGTCCCGCAGGCCGATATGACAAGGGGCATGACGAACGCAATCAGGGCTGAACGCATGAGACTTCCTCCAGTATTAATGAGGTTTACCCGGCCGATACCGACCGCTTGAGATAGGTTTGACGGCCCCACTCTATGGCACTGAGTACGACCGCAACACCCCCAAGCCAGAAGGTAATGATGAACACGTCATAGAACCCGTTCTGTTCAATCATCTCGCCCAGCCAAGGCCGGCCCAGCGTGCCGATCAGCATTGTGAGCGAGGCCAGCAAAGCATACTGAACGGCGGCAAAACGCGGATTGACCACTGATGTAAGATAGGCCGTCATTGCGACGAGCGCGAAGCCGCCTGCAATGTTCTCCGCAAAGATCGTCACCATCAGGCGCGCCATACGCTGGCCCTGGTCAGAGGCAATTGCCACTTCCTCAGGCTGGAGTTTTGCGGCCCAATCCGCAAAGGTGATCAATGGCGCATCAAGATGGGTGAACGCCAGAAAAGCATCAACCGTCGCCGCGCCAGCCGCCAAGTCCGCATAAAGCAAATTGGTCGCAGCCGCGACGATCCCACCAACAAAAAAGACCGGCATCCGGCCGAGCACCGCGATCAGCGTCGCGCCGATGAGCGAGCCGAGAATGGTCGCCACAACACCAAAGAATTTCGAGGCGATGGCTACATCGTCGAGCGTATGTCCCAACGCATCAAGGTCTGCGCGCAAATAGAAAGGATAGGCAAACGAGCCCCACACCGCATCGGTGAACCGGTAGGTCAGTGCCAGTGCGAGCACGAGAATGGTCCACCAGCCGAGCCGGGAAATGAGTTCCATCAATGGGTCGAAGATCGCCCGAAACAGGGTGGCCAACAGCTTGTCGCCGCGGCTCTGTCCCGCCACCAGCAAGGGCGCCTCTGTCGCAACAGCCTTTTGTGTGAACACCAGCAAGGCGGCAACGACGGCTGGCAGGACCACGGTCAGCAAGACAATGACGGGCCCCTGTTCGGAAACGAACACCCGCGAGGATATGTCTGCGCCCAAGGCTAGTTTGCGCACGACAAAAGTGCCGATCATCGTGAAGCCGATGAGCCAGCTGAGTGCGACGACGATCACGGCCGGAAGAGTAACTTTTCTGCGCAGCGAGGGCAGGAAACTCATACGGCTCGTATCAGGGCGGGAAGAAGATTCCGGTTCCGGCGCGAGCAAACTGCCCAGCACGGTCAACGCAATGAACACCGACATCATCACATAGGATACGGTCCATCCGACACGCGCGGCCACCAGCAAGGCGAGAAAGCCGGAGATGAAACCGCCGGACTTGTAGCCGAACTGGTAGAGGGCGGACATGAGGTCCTTGTCCTCTTCAGAGCGCGCCACTTCGATCCGCCAGGCATCAAGGATCAGATCATGGGTCGGTCCAATGAGCGTGATCACGAAACAGATCAGCGCCACGAGGCCAATATTTTCCGGTGGATTGCTAAAGGCCAGGATGATCAGCAGCAAAGCGATCACGGATTGGCACACGATCAGCCAGGATCGGCGTCCCCCGATGCGCAGAAATGGTACGTTTCGAGCGCGGCCAAACATGGGCGCCCAGAGATATTTGAACGAGTAACCCAGAGAGACCAGCGCGAGCACACCGATCGTGTTTGTGTCGACGCCTTCCTGAGTGAGCCAGGCCGACAAGACACCAACCACCGCGCCATATGGTATGCTGGCAGCAAATGACAGGATGAGCATAGCCGCCATGCGGCGATCCTTCAGGGCCTTCAGCGCGCGGACAGCGCGCGATGGCTCGCGAATCTCAGGGGGCGTTGGCGCTGAGGTGTCGCTCATGCAGCGCCTTCGTGCCGAACCGGCGCGCTCGTCCAGTGCAGCGCAAGGCGACGGAGTGCCTCGGCATCCAGAGGCTTGGCAGCCACGCCGTTTGCCCCAGCCGCGCGGGCCTGGCGCTCGATGTTCGGATTCATTTCCGCAGAGACAGCCAGCATCGGAACGTCCGACCCGTTGTCGCGAATGCGGCGCATGGCTTCAAAGCCGTCCATGACAGGCATGCGCAAATCCATCAGGATAAGGGCGATGTTCATTTGCGTTGCAGTCTCCACAGCTTCGCTTCCGGTGGAGGCTACAGTGACGGTAAAACCGGCCGATTCCAAGGCGCGCCTTGCGATCAGTGCATTTACCGGATTGTCATCGGCAATCAGCACATGTCCTGCCCCTGTCTTCTGCTCCGGCTCGTCTATCGCCTGCTCACCTGATTGGACGACATAGACACGTTCTGCAATCGAGGATGCGCGCAGCGGTCGTACCAGCCAGCCTGCACAGCCCAGACTCCGAAACCGCTCGATCGCGCCACGGTCTTCGGGACGCAGGACCACCAGGGTTGGACGCTGGCAGGCAAATTCTCTGACGAGCTTTTCGCGTAAATCAGCGCCAATCAACAATATATCGACGTGACCGGGCACACGCCCCGCGACTGGGTCGATCAGAAAAGGCCTGGCCTTGGACCCGGAAAGCGCAGACGCGGCTGCAAGCGTGGTGGCGGCAGGAAGACCGACGAGTCCAACGGTCATGTCGAGTTGCGGAAGGTCATGCGTGGACGGCATGTCTGCACGTGCCAGGGGCAGGAATATCTTGAAGGCGGTGCCCAGGCCGGGAGCACCATCAATGTCTACCCGTCCACCCAGCAGCTCGGTCAGCCGCTTGACGATGGCAAGGCCAAGCCCGACTCCGCCATCATTGAAAGCATCCTGCGTGGCCGATTGTTTGAACGCGCTGAACAATTGCACGCGATCCGCTTCAGCTATGCCGGGGCCGGTGTCGATGACACGGAATTCGAGCCCATCCGTTCGAGCCGCGATATCCAGCAGGACCGAACCCTGGCGCGTGAACTTGAGGGCGTTGCCCACCAGATTGAACAAGATCTGTCGTATACGACCTGCATCGCCGGAATAGGTCGGCATCGGCAAAGGCTGCGCGCGAACAGCAAGGTCGAGCCCTGCCGCATGCGCACGCGGGCTGAGCAGTTCGATCACTTCACGGCCCAGACGCACCGGGCAAAAATTTTCGACTTCCAGTTCCACTGCAGACGCATCGAGCCGGGCATAATCCAGCACATTATTAAGCAAATCGAGCAGGCGCCCGCCGCTCATCTTGATCGCCTCGGCATATTCGCGCTGCGCTGGGGCCAGTTCGGTCTCAAGCAACAGGGAAACTGTGCCGAGAATACCGTTCAGGGGCGTGCGAATTTCATGACTCGCCGTTGCCAGGAAGGTGTCTTCCGGCTTGGCGGGATTTGCGGGAGGCTTTTGTGAGTCTGTCATCGGGCAGCAGACTTATCGCAAAGCCTTTAGCATTCATTTAACCGACCATGCTCCCGGCTGCAGCGCCGCGCGCCGCAGATACGGCTGTTTCGGGCATGCCCGGCGGACGATGCCGATAGGATAGTGCCTCAGCGACATGAAGCCGCCGCACGCCGTCACAACCCTCAAGATCTGCAATGGTGCGTGCCACTTTGAGCACCCGGCTGTAGCCCCGCGCGGTCAGTTGCAGCCGCGAAGCGGCATCCGCCAGCAAAGCGGCACCAGCCTCATCAGGCGCTGCCGACTTTTCCAGTTCGGAAAGAGGCGTGTCGGCGTTAACCGATCGGATCGTGTCACTTGCCATATGCCCCAGCCGCTCTGTCTGGATGTCACGCGCCCGGGCGACGCGCACGCGAACTTCTTCAGAGCCTTCCGAGGGCGGCGGCAGCGCAAGATCAACGGCGGTTACTGGTGGCGTGTCGTAGTAGAGATCGATCCGGTCCAGGAACGGACCGGACAAGCGGGCCTGATATTGCTGTGCACAGCGGGGACCCCGCCGACAGGCGGCTGCGCCGGGCCCTCCCCCACACCGGCATGGATTCATGGCAGCGATCAGCTGAAACCGCGCCGGATACCGCACATGCCGGTTGGCCCGCGCCACCACGGCTTCGCCCGCCTCAAGCGGCTGTCGCAAACTGTCGAGCACCGTTGCGGGGAATTCCGGCAATTCATCAAGAAAAAGCACGCCATGATGTGCGAGCGAGACTTCCCCGGGCTTGGCCTTGATTCCGCCCCCGACCAAAGCAGCCATTGAAGCCGAATGGTGGGGCGCGCGAAAGGGTCGTCTCCGCGAGAGGCGTCCGCGCTCCAACAAGCCCGCAATCGACTGAATTTGCGAAACTTCCAGCAATTCCCGTGCAGATAATGGCGGCAATATGCCGGCCAGTCGCTGGGCCAGCATGGACTTTCCCGACCCAGGCGGGCCGCAAAAAAGGAGATTGTGCCCCCCGGCGGCCGCAATTTCGAGTGCGCGCTTGGCACCTTCCTGACCTTTCACATCGCGCAGATCCGGTCCGGCGGGCGGGGTTGCCAGTTCGCCCGGCTGGGGAGGGCTGATAACAGCGCGGCCAGTAAAGTGATTGATCAGGGCAATCAGGCCTGTTGCGCCAATAACACTGCCGCCTGCCCAGGCTGCTTCAGCGCCGCAAATCTGTGGGCAAATGAGTTGTAAATCCATGCCTTCAGCGGCCATGGCGGCTGGCAGGACCCCGAGCGTTTCGCCCAGCGCGCCATCAAGCGAAAGTTCTCCAATGGCCGCGTAGGCCTCCAACTGGTCTGGTGGGATCACGCCCATCATGGCGAGCAGGGCAAGCGCGATGGCGAGATCATAATGGCTGCCTTCCTTGGGAAGATCAGCGGGGGCGAGGTTCACGATGACCCGTTTCGGCGGGAGTGCGAGCCCAAGGGAGGCAAAAGCGGCCCGGACACGTTCACGGCTCTCGCCAACCGCCTTGTCCGGCAAGCCGACAATATGAAACGCTGGCTGGCCGCCGGTCATCTGGACCTGCACGTCCACGGGCTGGGCGTCTACGCCCTCAAATGCAAACGTCGTAACCCTGCAAACCATCTCCAACCCCTGTCAGCATGGGGCAAATGGTTAACAGAATATTGCGAACAAAGAAAGAACAAAATTCCGAAAAGTTGAACCTGCTTTATATCAGGCGTCGAGCATGACCGCGCTAAGCGCTTCATCCAACACTTCCAGACCGGCGCCCTTACGCACGGCTTTCTCAGAGAGTGTTCGCCGCCAGAGGCGCGCGCCGGGCTGTCCGTTAAAGAGGCCCAGCATATGACGGGTCATCGCATGCAACCCGACGCCCTCTTCCAGACGCGCTGCCATATAAGGCCGGTACGCGTCGAGGGCTACCTCTGGTGAGACAGGCTCGCCGACCCCGAACAATGCGGAATCCACCGCGCCCAGCAGGGCTGGGGATTGATAAGCGGCACGCCCCAGCATGACGCCATCAAAAGTATCGAGGTGGTCGCGGCAAGCCTCGATTGTGGTGATGCCGCCATTCAGGATAATGGTCAGGTCAGGCCGCACGGCCTTCAGGCGCGCCACAAGGTCATAATCAAGCGGCGGAATATAGCGGTTTTCCTTCGGGCTCAGGCCTTTAAGCCAAGCCTTGCGCGCGTGAACGGTGAAAACCTCGCAACCTGCCGCGCTGACTTTCTCGACAAAATCGAACAGGGTTTCTTCCGCTGGCAAATCATCAATGGCGATGCGGCACTTTACCGTGACCGGGATGGACACGCGGGCTTTCATGGCGTCAACGCACGCGGCTACTTCGTCCGGCCGCGCCATCAGGCAAGCTCCGAACGCGCCTGATTGAACTCGGTCAGACGGACAGCCACAATTGATGTTGACTTCGTCATAGCCGAATTGCTCGGCGATGGCTGCAGCCTCCGCCAGTTTTGCAGGTTCATTGCCACCCAGTTGCAGGACGACGGGATGCTCGGCTTCGGAGAAGCCAATCAAGCGGCCGCTGTCTCCATGGATGACGGCATCAGCCGTCACCATTTCAGACCAGAGCAGCGCATGTTTCGACAGGCTCCGATGGAACATGCGGCAGTGCCGGTCCGTCCAGTCCATCATGGGCGCGATCGAAAACTTGTAGGAAAGGCTGGTTGGCATCGTCAATGTCAGGTCCGGAAGTGCATATACGGGCTCATTCCGACTTCTAGCGGAAACAAGCGGTGTGTGTATATTCTTGGCTGTAATTGGATCATTTCCCGCGCTGATCCGGTATATCACTTGCAGCCTGACTGATATGATCCAACTCGACATTCCCTCATCTCAGACCCGCACGCCGGAGCAGCCGAGCATCTCGGCGTATATTCTGGATCATTCGGAGGTACAGACGCAGTCATCGGTCCTCACAAATACCGAGTACGCGCGCCTTGGAAAGTTGTTCGATCCAGACATACGTCTTGATCTGGAACGCTCATTCGCAGCTGTGCGAACCGGCCTTTCAAATCATCTCGGCCAAGCGAAGGCGGATATAGTTCTCGAACATGATACGCTCGGGGCGCCTTCCCTGCGAAATATGCGGGAACTGTATCTGTCGATTTCTCGCACCGGGGGCTGGTCTGCCTTCGCCACCTCTCATGACAAAGCGGTCGGAATTGATATCGAAAAGGTTCGCGACATCGATTGGCGACAGATGCTGCCGATGATGTGTTCGGCTTCGGAGCGAAAGATATTCAGCGGTATCGCTGACGACGATCTCCTCCCATTCTACAGGCTGTGGACGATCAAGGAGGCCATCATGAAAGCCGCCGGTCAGGGATTCCGCATGGGGGCACCGACGATCAATCTATCCGCAAGCCTCATCCTTGGTGAGACTTCCCAGGGACAAGTATCGCATACGGATCGCATATTCGACATTTCGTGCTTCCTGCACGGAGACATTGTCACTTGCGTTGCGAGCGAGTGCGCCTAGCCTTCGTCCACCAGCGCAAGGCTGTAGGGACCGACTTCGTAAACACGCAGGCCATCCCGCCACAGGCTTCCTCGTGCAGTGACCAACCAGCCCTTGTCGCGTTTCTCTATGGAAACAATCTCCATCACGGTAACGACTTCCTTCTTGTCCGGCGTCACCTGTCCGCGATAGCTCCATTTGAACGGTGCGCCGGTCGCAATGGTTTCAAAGTGCGGGTCGCTCATGCCCTCATCCAGTCCCTTGAGCAGAATGGCGCGCGCCAGCAATTGTGCGAGCGCATCAAGGCCGAGCGACCCCGGCTGGACCGGATCCTGATAGAAGTGCGCCTTGAAGTACCACGCATTCGGATCAACTGCTTGGCGGCCCCGGATCAGACCAAGCCCGGCCTCTCCGCCGGTCGGGTTGAAATAGTCGACCGCGTCCAGCATGCGCATCTTGCCGCCTGCAAGGCGCTTTTCAATCATGCGCGTCTTCACTTTTTCGCCCGGCAGGTCGAACGCAGCAGAGAAATGCGGCTTGGCCGACAGGCCGGCCTGGCGCACGAGCGCGGCAGTTGGAAAGAATCCGAACTGGGTCGTCAGGTCCAGGACAGGTTCGCCTGAGGCTAGCGTGACCACAACGCTGAAGGTCACAATGGTCATCGGTCCGACACGGGAGAAGGCCGTCAACTCGCTCTCAACGACCATAGTCCCATCGTCTGGGCTGAGCTCGCGATGCAGGACTCCATCGCCTTCGAGATTTCGGAATTTCAGATTACCGGACAAGGCAAAACCGCAATGGCTGGCGAGCCACCCACACGGCTGCAGCGCGATCTCCGACAGGACGGCGAAGGGCATGGCCCCATTCCTGTTGTCCTCGAAATACCAGGCATCCGTAGGAATGTCGTATTCGGCGCGAACTTTTGCGCCAACTTCCTGCACGCCCGGCCGTGTGGACACGTCGATGACCCGCGTCATCATGTGATATGGCTCTTGCGGCAGTCTGGGTACGATGCCTTCGGAATCGAACCGATCATACATTTCGCCAAAGGCCGCCGATGGCGCACCATTGGCGCAATCTAGCAGCGCATCATGGTCACCCCGACTCTCCCCCATCGGCCCGGTTCGGATCGGTGCTTCGGCGACGCGTGGTGCTGGCCAATCACGGCGCAGGCGCAGGCCGAAGCGCGGGCAATAGAACACCTTCTTGCCGTCACTGCTTGCCAGAAGGGACGCGTAAACTTCCGGGGTTTCTCCATCAATGATCTCATCGATGAAGACCTCATAGGTCACGTCGTGGTCCGTATCCGGAATGACCTGCCCCCGGCAGACGAATTGCGCCATATGGCCCGGCATCGGTTCGAAGACATACCCGTCACGTTCGGTCAGCAGGCCCGCGGCCGCTGCATAGAACTCCAGTGTCTGTACGGCGGCCTCAGCCATCAGCGTCCCCGGCATGCAGGGGTCATTGTGGAAATGACCCTCATAGAACCAGGCATCGACCGGCACATGCGCGCGGGCTTTCAAATATCCCCTGCCCCACGGCCCGCCATGGGGGTCAAAGGCTTCGACATCATCGAAGAGAGCCAGCCTGTCGTCCGGCAGACGGATCGGACGTGACTGCGCGGCCGCCAGTTCGAACCCGTCGCCAAAGCATGCCCAGGCATTACCGACCCGGTAAGCGTCCAGATCCTTGGCACTGAAAGCTCGCTTCCGGCTCGCGCCCTCGGCGGCAAATGGCGCGGGGTCTGCGGTAGGCGGTGCATCCTTGGCGGGGTCCCACATGACGCCCTTTCCGGAGGCAAGTTCCTCATCGCTGAAGAAGCCGGCCTGACCGTTTCGCACGGAGAAGACGCGGCGGTCGCCCGCCATACAATCATACTGGAAGAAAAACATGCGGACACCGGCGAGTGTCGCGTGCCCGGTGATCTCGATCTGGAAGTGTAGCGTCTCACCGGGCTCTGGCAGGCCGCCCTCATGGAATGTGATTTCGCACCCCAGAAGGCGATAGACCCGGTCATCCTGGTTCTTGAAGTCCGCCCCCATCCAGCCGATCAAGGTCAGGTCAGCTTGCCCGCTTTCGATCAGCGGACCGGGCCGGATCCGGCCATCATGGATGAACCATTGATCCGGCTTCAAATCGGTTTCGGTCCAGATGATGCCGGTACTCTCGACTCCGGCCTCTGCATCGATTCCGGTGATCCGGTCGATGAGCAGTAAAGGGGGCGCTGGCAGGCGCACCTGACGAGCATATTGGTCCTGCGGTTTGAATGCGGCGCCGAAGAAGTCAGACATCTTCTCACGCGCGGATTTCTCGATCTCGGGATAGTTCCAGTGCGGTCCTGCGGGTGATCGCGGCAGAAGTGGCTCTGTTCCAGCAGTCACCTTGCGCGGCGCGGGCAGCGGTCGGTCTGCCGGCGGCGCGGGGAATGGCACCTGCGTGGTGCTGACTTTGGAATCGCATGGCGCAGGATAGTTCACGGCGGCCAAAATCGGCGCAACCGGCATCCGGCTTGTTGGGATTAGGGCCGGAACAATAGGCCTGGCGTAAGGGACATCGCGTGTCAGCGCCCAGGGCGCAGGCCGCACGCTCCTGTTGCGCCTCCCGTCCTCCAGCGTTCCTGCAATGAGCTTCATCTTGGGAGCGCGCCCGTCCGCGAACAGGAAGGCGGCGAGGTCGGCGACCTGTCCCAAGTCCGCTGTTTCAATGCGGTCGGTGGCGACCGCCTTGTAGTCCTTGCCTTCAAGGATATTGCCAAGTGCTGCGGTCAGCGTGTCGCGCGGGCCAAGCTCCACAAAGGTGCGCACGCCATCTTTCCATGCCTGTTCGACCGTAGGCGGAAAATCTACTGTATCGATGGCCTGCCGGGTTAGCATATCTGCCGAGGTTTCGCTGGTCGGCTCATAGGCGGCATTGACGGCATTGGCGTAGAGACGCACCCCGCCCCCATCATGCATCTTGCGTGTATGCAGCTTGCGCCACGTCTCCGCGAAGGGTTGCATGGCCTTGGCATGCACAATCAGATGCTGGTGCATCTTTGCGCCGCTGCCGGGCCCAAGAGATTCGCAGATCTTGCGACAGGCCTCAGCCGGGCCACCGATCATGCAGTCTGTTCGCGAATAGATGATCGTGATCTCGACGCCGGTATGTTTGGCGACTTCACGCTTCACGGCATCAACCGGCGCCTGGACACGCCAATTGGTCCAGTCCGCCGGGACGTTCGGGCCCCACGCCTCTTTTGCCGTTTCGAACTCGCCGCCGATATGGCGCTCATACATGGCGGCATCGGAAATCTCGTCCAGCAGAGCGCCGGGATCACGCCAGAAGCCGAAAGCGAACAGCGCGTTGCTCTCGCCAAGCGACAGGCCGAGCGCCGCATCCGGCTTGAGACCGAGAAGGTCCAGCAACAGGATTGCGTGTGCCTGGCTCATCAGCGTGCCAGCGCACAATTGTTCAAATTCCGTCAGGCTGGCCTTGGCGAGCAGTGGCGCGATCTCATCCGCCTTGTCGAGTTTGGCGAGTCGCTGGCGCAATTCCGGGAAGGCCGAGAGCAGACCACGTCCCATGCGGGGATAAACGGCCGCAGATCCAGTGAACATGAAGGCGAGTTCGCCCTCAGGCTTGCCTTCGCCATAGTGGACGCCGTCGCCGACAGGGGCTTTGCCCTGCTCCAGCATCAGCTGCGCAGAATCCAACTGTTCCGCGAGCGCTTCCTCAGTGGGCGCCACTATCGCAATACGGCATTTACCCCTGCCCCCGGTCTTGCCGGATGCCATGCGCGCGGCGAGCGTCGCTTTGTCTTTTGCCGAGGCCCAGAACAGGAAGGGTGTCGGCCGCAGCGCATCTGGTATGGGCACCGCATCTGCAGGATCGAATGTGACGGAGCCAACGGTGTTGAGCTGCGTTGCTGCAACCGAGATGTCGACCGGAAGAGACGTTTCCCGGATGTCCGGCACCGCGCCTTCCGCCGTAAGCACCTGTCCCCGTGCGCAGAGCTGCGCTTGCAGGGCCAGTTCGAATACGACCGACGCGCAAGGAGCCTTGCCGAATACGCGATTTATAACGCCTGTTTCGGACGCTCGGCCCTTAGACCAGTTGACGTCATGGAGAGACCCGAAATTCCGATCCGATGCGGCTTCAGCCTCGTCTTTTCGCTTCAGGACGATGGCCGCAGCTTGGTCGCCAGGTCGCACTGTAATGCCGATATCTGCGAGCGCAGCGGTACGAACCGGTTCGGTCGCAAAGTCTGCTGCGGCCACGATGGCCATATCCAGCTGACCCAAGCGCAGCGCTTCGACGGCGAGGTCCAGCGCGGCAAGGCCGGAAGCCGCCTCGGCAGACACCGAGAACCCCATGCCCTGGAAATCATGCGCATAGGTCACGCGATTGGCGGTCATGTTCGCCATGGCACCTAGAACGGTGGCTGCATGAAGCGGTGGCGCAATGAGGGCCTGCGCAGTGGCAAGCTCCTCGGAGTTCCGGGGTAATCCTGCCAGATTTGCCAAGCGTTCTCTTAACAGCCAACGCGCCGAATCTGACGCACAGCCCATGCCGGTAAAAATGCCCACCCGATCGGATGCGACAGGCTTTACCGATTGCAGCGCTTCTTCCACCACATCGACAATGGCGAGTTGCTGAGGTTCCGCCTCAAGCAAATCCGTTGGCGGAGTTCGCGCAGTCTTCGGATCTGCGCCCACCTTTCGGCAGGCTGTGGCAGGCTTTATCGGCTGGTTCATGATGCGGCGCGTGACGGCGTCCGCCCCGCGGTCAGAACCCGCCAGCAGGCCTGTCCCGCAGATCACGATGTCCTGCTCGGACAGCTTGGCCTCCCGCGCCTCAACCAAATCCGATTCCGGATCATACTGGTCGAGGATCAGATGCGCATTGTTGCCGCCGAAACCGAAATTGCTGATAGCTGCGCGGCGAATTCCGTTACGCGGCTCCCACGATGCGGCCTCCCCCAGAACTTTCATACCGTTCCGGCTAGCAACTTCGATCAGGTTACCTGTAATCGGTGTAGGCGGCAGGGCTTCGCGCTTGAACGCTTCGGTCAGCTTGAGCAGGCTGGCCAGGCCCGCAGCCGTGATGAGATGCCCTGTATTGGCCTTCAGGGATCCGATGGCGAGATTTTTGTTGCCCGCGAACATGTCCGCCGACGCCTGCACCTCGACACCGTCACCAGTCGGCGTGCCGGTCGCATGGCATTCCAGATAGGACACGCTCTTCGGATCCACGCCCGCCATTGTGTATGCGCACGTCATGGCTTCAGTCTGGCCCTCCCCGGACGGGGCGAGCAAACCCTTGCGCCGACCATCATTCGAGAGGCCGATGCCCCGGATAACGCCGTGAACGACATCCTTCTTCTTCACATCAGACAGACGTTTCAGGACAACCGAGACCGCTCCTTCAGATGGCACTAATCCGTCTGCGCCCTTCACGAAGGGTCGTGACTGGCCGGTCGGGCTGAGTGCCTTCAACGCCTCGAACCCGATATGGAGGATCAGATTGTCGGCCGCGTTGACGCCAACAACGACGGCGCAATCAATCGCCTGCGATTGAAGCCGTCGACAGGCGATCTCCAGCGCATAGAGCGATGAGGCGCACGCCGCATCAAGCGAGAATGCTGGACCGGACAGGCCGAGCGTCTGAGCGATCAGTTGGGGCGGAAGAGAAGCATTGAACGTCGCAAGCGGTTCCGAAAGCGCCTGCCCCGCCCAATGGCGTGCGGCATAGTCTGCATGCGCCGCGCTTGGGTAGGAAAGATTGGCCACAAAGACACCTGCGCGGCCCTTTCGGACCTTCGGACGACGTGCGTTGCTCCACGCATCCAACGCGGCATGAACGGACCAGGCGCAAACCGGGTCGATCCTGGCAGCTGCGCGCCACGCTTCCGGAATACGATCCTCATCGAAGATATCCTCGAATCCTTGCACCGTTCCGGATACATAGTTTCGGGAAGCTGCACCTGCTTCCGAAAGCCCAAGCCGCTCAGAAGGCACCGGGCCGTAGACCACGCGCTTGTCAAAGACGAGATCGCCAAGCTCCGCCGGGCTCATGGCCCCCGGCAGCACGCAGCCTTGGCCGACAATAGCAATCGGCTCAAATCGGCAATCACCCGTCATCCTGCCCACTCATCCCCGATCAATAGTTCGATTTCTTGCCTGTCTCCCTGAAGAATCTGGTCAGCAAAGATGCGCGCGCCATCCTGAAGGCCAATCAACGAAATGCCGCGTGTCGCGAAATGTCCCGCCAGTGTTGCGTCGACCATGCCGCCATCCCAAGGGCCCCAACAGAAACTCTTGACGATCGCGGCGGGCAGTTGCGTTGCGAGCTTCCGCGCGACGGCGCCAAGCCAGGCATTGGCCATCGCATAGTCGCTCTGCCCCGTATTGCCGAATATGGCGGATGCGGACGAAAACAGGCCGACATGGCGCAGCTGCGAAAGGTCGATAGCGGCGATCAGGTTTGCCAAGCCTTCGACCTTCGGCCCGAAGACATATTCCACATCTTCTCGCGTCTTCTTCAGGGCAAGCCCATCTGCCAGCACCCCTGCCCCATGCACGAGGCCAGTAATCGGCCCGCACTCAGCCGTAATCTTCTGAACGGCGGCGAGAACGCTGTCGCGATTCGACATGTCTACCTGCAAATAGACAGCCCCCGCCCCTGCCGCCGCGATGACGTCCAGCGTGTGACGAATTTCCTGTCCTGCCAGCAGCGCGCGCGCCTGACGATCAATGGAAGGCAAGGCAGGCTTTTCGCCGCGCGCCTTGGCTGCGGAGATCAGCGCACCCCGGACAAGTTTCACGTCGTTTGATGGCTGCAATCCTTCTGGCCAGGGCGTGATGCCGGACCGGCCTGCCAAAATAAAGGTCGATCCCGCTTGTCGACGCGCCAGTTCGGATACGCAGGCTGCGGTCACACCGCGCGCACCGCCCGGCACAAACCAGACGTTTGTATCTGTTGGAGCGGCCTGCACCAGCCCAGGTGCGGCGCCGATCTCCATCACCGATGTACCCGCCGCATCAAGATCTGCCTCGGGAGCATTGGAAGCGACCGCGCCAAGTACCAGTTCAGTCCGGGCGTTCAGCGACACGCCAGCAGGAAGTGACCACGTTACTATGGACCGATCAGGCCATTCCTGACGGAGTGTACGCGAGAGGCCTTTCAGACCGCAAAGCTGCGCAAAACCGCCAGCGCCCGCATGCTCCAGAATCACAATCCGGGCACCGCTCGCATATAGCCGCTTGCAAATGTTCAGAACCTGCCAGTGTCGTTCCGTTACCGGCAAATGCGAAAGGCCTTCGGTTACGATCACCGTTTGAACACCCTGAACGCTCTCGCCGAGAAGGCCCGCCTGCGCACCTCGTCCGGTGAGCGCCTGAACCAGTTCGGTTGCGATCTCCAATGCCCCAGCCGATACGGCAAACGGCCCCCATGCCGAAAGATCCTGAGCGGCCACCCAGGGCTGCGCAGACCCGGGCGAGACTACCCGAACGAAACTCTCATAGGTGGGAACCGGACCGGCCGGCGGGCCGGGACGGGAGAGCGCAGCGGGCGCCCCGCCGCCCCTTACGCAAAAAAATCTGCGATGGCCCGGATGGTGCGAAGGTCCGCCAGCACTTCGGGATCGACTTCCGGCAATTCCGGATGCTGGTCACGCAGGGCCGACAGGATTTCGACCTGCTTGATCGAGTCGACCCCAAGTTCTCCTTCGAGGTCCATGTCATCTTCGAGCATGTCTTCCGGATAGCCGGTCTTCTCCGCGATCAGGGCCCGGACCGTGTCGGCCGTAACGCCGCCATTGGACGAGGCCGTCACAGCCGCCGGAGCCGCACTCATTGCTGGTGCAGGCGCCGAGGCGACACCCGACGCGTCGATCATGCCCGCAATCGCGGCAATCGTGCGCAACTCCACGAGCTGTTCCGGATCAATCTCTGGCAGGCTTGGCATGCGTTCGCGCAGGGTCGACAGGATCTCGACCTGCTTGATCGAGTCGACGCCGAGTTCCCCTTCGAGGTCCATGTCGGGCTCGAGCATGTCTTCGGGATAGCCGGTCTTCTCGGCGATGATGCCGCGGACCAGGCTGATGGAATCTCCCCCTGATGCAGAGGGTGCTGGAGCCGGAGCCACCACTGGAGCAGGCTGAACGGAGGCTTGTGGCTGGGCCGCGGGTACAGGGACCGCCATCGGCGCGGGAGCGGCTGCAGACTCTACTTCACGATAGGCGCCATTTGGCTTCACATCACTGACCGAAGGCTGTGGTTGGACCGGCGCCGCTGGCGCTGGAGCAGGAGCTGGCAAGGCAACGGGCGCGTGAATACGTGCGGGTTCGAGGGGTGCCTGGCCCGCCATCTGGGCGGCCATATTCAGGAAAGCCGAATGCGCTGTCGACATGGCAGACATGTAGTCTGCATGGCGCAGGGAAACTTCATGCATGATCCGCTCAGAGACTGTTGCAGCGGGCGCAGCGGAGGAACGGGGCTGCACGGCGTATTCAGGGCCTTTTGAGGATGCGTCTTGGGTCATGGGACTGCCTGTCTGTTCTGGAAGGACTTTGTGCTCGGGGCGTGGGGAAGACTGCGCCTGAACGGGATTGCTGGTGGATGGGAATTGCGCGGCTGGGTTCTCCAGCACTGCTGGCCTTTCCGGATTTGATGGAGCGCGGCCTGCCGCACCATTCGCCGGAGGGTAAGGCTTGTTGTAATTGCCGCCGGAAATCTTCACGGCGTGCCTGGAGGGCGCGGGCTTTGGCGGCTGGGCCGGAAGCTCTGCAAACAGGCCGGCATAGTCGAGGTCGATGCCTGAGGCGCCGAGCGTTGCGATGGCAAGGAGGAACTGGTTCACGCCATTGCGGCGTTTGTGATCCAATGAGATCGCAAGATGGGGTTTGCCAGCCAGAATATGGCCGACCAACCCCGTGACTACACCGCCAGGGCCGACTTCCACGAACACGCGGGCTCCGGCCGCATGCATCGCCTCAACCTGTTCACGGAAACGAACCGGCTGGATTAGCTGATCGGATATGAAGTCCGGAAGATCTGCGACCTTGGCGTCATATTTCTGCGCCGTAGCATTCGCAAAGACATCAAGCTTCGGCGTGCGCAGTTTCTGTTTTGCAAGCACTTTGGCAAAAGGCGGCACGGCTTCGGCAACAATCTCCGAATGGAAGGCTGTCGCCACCGGCAGCATGCGAGCCTTCAGGCCAAGCGCTTCGCACTCCAGTCTTGCCTTTTCAACAATGTCTTGCGCACCCGACAGAACGACCTGGTCCGGCCCATTGTCATTGGCAAGTACGAGGCCTTGGCCGATCTTCTTCAATACCGGTGCTATTGTCGCGGAATCTGTCTGGACTGCCAACATGGCGCCCTTGGTGTTACCCGCCGCCCTGGCCATGAGCGCACCACGCTCCGCAGCCACCGTGAGGGCCGTGTCGAAATCCATCACGCCAGCCAGATGCAGAGCCATGATCTCACCGAAGCTGTGGCCTGCGGCCATGTCTGCCTGCAAGCCGAGCTGTGACAGAAGGCCCAGCTGCGACAAGGCCACCGCTGCGATGGCTGGCTGAGCATGCTGCATTTCCGTCAGTGTCTGGGTCTGCGCGCCGAAATCAACCTGATCGAAAGCCGCTGGCGGGAAGGACAATTTGTCGAGCCTCAGCTTGCCCGTGCGCTTGTGGCTGGCTGCCTGATCCCATACTGCCCGAGCCTCCGGGAACGCCATGGCCAGATCAGAGCCCATTCCGACATATTGGCTGCCCTGACCGGAGAACATGAAGGCGATCTTGCCATCCACAGGCGCATCGAATGAGGCAAAGCAATCGGCCTTGAACGGACGAATACCTACCTCCCCTGCCCGAATCTGGCTTGCGAGACTCTCCGACTTGGTTTTGAGATCGTCTGCGGTTTCAGCAATGATCGCGGCTCGTGCTGGAGCTTTCGATTCGAAGCCCGCATGTGTTTGTGAAGCGGCGTACGCCAGCGATGCGTCATCCACGCCGAATGCGCTGGCCTCGATTGCTGTCGCAAGGGCATCGGGCGTTTCTGCGCTGAACAGGAAAAGTTCCGCCGGAAAGACCCGGTACGGTCGTATTGCGGTTTTGCCGACATATTCTTCCAGGGTCACATGGTAATTGCTTCCACCAAACCCGAATGAGCTGACTGATGCCCGGCGCGGTCGCTTCTTTGTCGTGATCCAGGGACGGGGTTCGGTGTTCAGGTAAAAAGCACTGCTTTCCTTGATGACATCCGCAGGCTCCTCAACCTTGATCGTGGGCGGAAGGACTTTACGACTGAGCGCGTTGACGGTCTTGACGAGACTCGCAACGCCAGCAGCCGCCTTGGAATGTCCCATTTGTGATTTTACGGATCCGAGCGCGCACCATGGTTCGTCTGATTTGACTTCACCGAACACGAGATGCAGGCCGTCCAGTTCTGCCTTGTCACCAGCCTTGGTGCCTGTGCCATGCCCCTCCATCAAGTCGACAGCTTCCGGACCATATCCGGCCTGAACATAGGCACGTTTAAGCGCGCGGGCCTGTCCCTCAGGAACCGGTGCATAGATCGCCGTCCCCTTCCCGTCCGAGCCGCCACCCAATCCACGAATTACCGCATGTATCGTGTTGCCGTCGCGCTCGGCATCGTCCAACCGGCGCAGCGCCAGCATGCCAATACCTTCCCCCAGCATGGTACCATCGGCACTATTCGAAAACGGTCGGCAGTCGCCCGTCGACGACAGGGCCGGTGTTTTCGAGAAGCACATATACATCAGGATATCGTTCAGTGCGTCGACACCTCCGGTCAGGACCGTATCGCTGTCTCCGGCGCGAAGTTCGTGCAGGGCGATGCTGAGGGCTGACAGGCTGGAGGCGCAGGCGGCATCGGTGACCATGTTGCTGCCGCCCAGGTCAAAGCGGTTGGCGATCCGCCCGGCCACGACGTTTCCAAGCAAGCCAGGGAATGTTGCCTCCTGCCATTCGACATAATGGTTCTCGATCCGCTCAGCGAGTGCGACAACCTCGCTTTCTGGCATGCCCGCCTCGCGCATCGCATTGACCCAGACCGGGCGCTGCAGACGGCCTGCCATATGAGCGGTCAATTCAGTTGCGGACGCCACGCCGAGGATCACGCTGGTGCGGGATTTGTCGATCCGGCCTTCACTGTCCCGCTCGATATCCTGTAAGGTCGCATAGGCCGCGATCAATGCCAGCAATTGCGCAGTGTCGGTCCCTTCCATCGTTTTGGGCGGGATGCCGAATGTCAGGGGGTCGAAGGCAACTGGATCAATGAACCCACCGCGCCGACCGTACGTCTTGTCCTTCGCCAGCGGGTCGGAGTCATAATAGTCATCCACGAGCCAATGGCTTGATGGCACGTCGGACAACAAATCCCGCCCTTCGAAAATATCGCGCCAAAAGCCGGTCACGTCTCCCCGGCCCGGGAAGATTGCGCCCATGCCCACAATGGCAATCGGAGTGGCAGCTTTTGAGCTCATGATCTGCTGGCCTTGTCATTCATCGTATCAGAGAAACTTTCGAGGCGTGAAGGAGAACGCTGAGGGTGGCACGCCAATCCCACAGGCGCGCATCTGTCCGGCGCGTGTCAGACGCGTCGCGCCCTCCATCAGGTTCAGGGCGATCTGGCGGATTGTGCGGTTCTCGATGGGCTCCAGAAATGTGCCAGCGACCCATTCATTGAACGCACCCTGCGCCGGGCCGCACCAGATCTGGTAATCGGAAACGCGGTCAGGAGCACCATCACGCGCCCATTGAGCCCCCATGAACAAATAGCGACGCGCAACGAGCGCGAGCCGCTTGTTGCCATCGGTTTCGGCGCGGGCCGCCTCCTTTGGATTCGACTCCGTGATGAAGGTCCACGTCTGCTCCCAAGCGCTCTGGAAGGATTCCCCGAGCACGCCTTCCAGCCAGTCGCGATCTTTCTGGTCCATGGTTTCAAAAGACATACCAGACTTGTAGAGCGCGTGCAGCTTGCGTGCCCGCATCGCGAAGAGCGTACCGCGCTTCAGCACCTGCACTTCGACGCCTTGCTCAAACATGTCGGCCGCAGGAGCCATGCCGATATCAGCCGGCCCTGCCTTGGCCAGCAATTGTCGCGCAGGTTCAGACAAGCCGGATTCTACGGCGGCCTGATTGATGGAGCCAGTCAACACATATGCTGCGCCCATCTGAAATGCTGCGGCCACGCCATGTGGCGTCGCTATACCCCCGCCCAGGCCGATACGGATCGCATTTGCGTCTATGCCTGTTTCTGCAGCGACACGGTCTCGCGCCAGGGACAACGAGGAAAAGAGCGGAGCGGCAGAACGATTGTCTGTGTGACCGCCACTGTCAGCTTCGGCGGTGATATCCAGCGCTACTGGTACTCTCGAAGCAAGTTCGGCCTGCTCGGCAGAAATGCTCCCTTCAGAAACCAACGTTTTCAGTATTTTGTCGGGCGCAGGCTGCATGAACTGGGTGGCAACTTCCGCGCGAGAGACCTTGGCAAATACGTGGTTGGCGCGCTGGACCTTGCCGTCCGCGCTGCGTGTAAGACCGAGCGCTGTATAACGGACGATGTCTGGCGAAAGCCTCATATAGGCTGAAGCCGACACCCGCCGGACTCCCATTGCCAGAAACAGATCGACGACGCGCGCTTCATAGCCCGGCTGTTGCGGAGAGTGGATCAGGTTCGCGCCCCAAGCAGTTTGCCCCGGTGCGATACCAGCCTTGATCTCGCGCACGCCTTCTTCAATGGTTTCAGGATTCAGCCCCGCGCTGCCGTAGAAGCCAACGCATCCCGCGCGAACGGCTTCTATCACCATCTTCGGCGTCGCAATCCCGCGGGCCATTTCGCCGACGACATAGTTGAAGCGCGCGCCATGCGCTTGCGCAAAGGCTGCATCCCCCAACCATTCAGGATAAATTGCAGGAAGTGTGACAGAACGAGCGCCCTGCTCTTCCGCTCGCAGGGAACCGTCGCGAACGAATAGCCCGACATTCTCACGAACACGGTCCAGAACCTGATCCACCGACAGACTCATAAAGCCTTCCTGCTTGCTGACCCCGATTTCTTCGAGGACGGACGTGACTCGTACATTTGAACACAGATAAAGGAAACGCACCTCCTAAGACGTGTCAAAACCTTCTACTGTGTTCCGTGAGACAGACTCAGCTCTCTCCCTCCAGAAACTACTGTAAAGCAGCAGCCAATGAACGCAACCTGAAATAGATATTTTTTCAAATTCTATTCTTGGTTAATTTTTGTCGGGATATGGCACACCTGCCAAGCGCCATTCTATTTGGGTGCAAAGGCAAGGCCACAGACGATCCCAGCATTCACCATAGAAATGCCACGAAATCAGGTTTTTCAGGCGGAATCGGGCTGTTAAGGGAACTATTCAATCATCCTTGCGTCCCGTTTTGGGACCACCTAGTGATCGGATAGCTATCGCCCGCATGCCTTGCATGTTAGGTGACGAAAAATGCCGATCCTGAGGCAAGAGGAACGAATTCTCGTGAAGTATCTGAGACACGTCTTGGCCGCAACGGCCGTTCTTTCACTGCCCATAGTTTCCGCCATTGCGGACAGTCGCGACCGCTCAAGCGAACCGGCAGTGATGGGCTATGTCGAGAATGTTTATGTCGGCAAGCTCGGCCTGGAGATGAAGGGCAAGCTGGATACCGGCGCTGATTCAAGCTCTGTTTTTGCCCGTGACGTCCATATCTACAATAAATCTGGCAAGGATGACTGGGTCCGGTTTCGTCTGGTCGGCAAGAATGGTCGCACAGTGCGATATGACCAGAATGTCCGTCGCTTCGCGCTGATCAAGCTGAAAACCGGCGGAACCATCCGGCGTCCCGTCATCCACTTGCCGCTCTGCATCGGCGGCGTCAGTGGACTCGCTGAAGTCAATTTGGCTGACCGCGAGGATTTCGAGTACGACTTCCTGGTAGGCCGCGAGTTCATGGCATCCCGCGTGCTTGTTGATTCCTCTTCGACATTCATCGCCGAAGGCAGCTGCGAAAAAGACGACAGTGAATAGTTTTACACATACCCGACTACTTGCGCTGGTTCTGGCCGCCATCGGTCTCGGCATATTCGCAACCAAAGTTCTGCAATTGGACTATCCCCTGACGCCCGGCGAACGGACGACCACATGGGATTTCGAAATCTACCTCGATTTCGACACGAGCAACCAACCCGTCCGACTGGAAACCTATATTCCGTCGAACAGTGAAAACCGCAGGGTGTCTCAGGAGCAATTCTACAACGGCGCCTTTGGTCTGCGCCTGAATGCGCGCGAGGGTGATGGCCGGACCGCGATCTGGACTTACCGCTATCCGAATGACCGGAAAGTGCTCCGCTACCGCGCGCGCCTGCTCGGCGAAACGCTCGCTAGCCCCTTGCCGGAAAGCATGCAGCGCAAGCTGCGCCGCGCCGCGCCTGAAGCCGAGAATGACCTTGAACGGCAAGCCTTCCTGGTCTGGTCGACAGATCTGCGCCGGCGATCCGCTGACGATGAATCTCTCGCCGATCTGGTGTTGGAGGAGATATTCGTGGACGGCGATGTCGATGAGGTGGAAGCGCTCTTGTCTCCCACACTCACCCGTCAGATCGCCCGCCTTGCGCTCGCACGTGATGTGCTGACAAGTCAGGGAATTCCAGCGCGGGTTGCTAATGGTGTTTACATGGATCAGGCACGCCGACGGGCCGAAATCCGTCACTGGCTTGAATACCATGCCGATGGAGCCGATCGACGCTACTTCCCCGGCCCGGACCCCGAAGAATTTTTCACGATCTGGCACGGCACGAATGATTTCATTCGCGCGGAAGGCATTTCGGACCTGGACCTGCAAGTCAGCCTGCAGCCGGTAAACGCAGACGTGGCGGATGTCATGCAGCGCGTCGCCAAGGCAGAAGGCTCGGCCATGCAATGGTTCTCCTTCAACCGACTGCCCATTACCACTCAGCTGGTCTATCAGGTGCTCGTCACCATCCCGGTTGGCATTCTGATGCTGGTCTTCCTGCGTCAGTTCATCGGGCTCCAGACACTCGGCACGTTCATGCCCGTCCTGATCGGAATTGCGTTCCGTGAAACCGCTCTTGTGAATGGCGTGATCCTGTTCACCGCACTGATCGCGCTGGGCCTCGCTGTGCGCTTCTATCTAGAGAAATTGAAGCTGTTGCTGGTGCCGCGATTGGCGACGGTGGTTGTGTTCATTGTTATCTGTATGGCTGTGATCGCACAGATCATGGCGAATAACGGTCAGCGCATCGGTCTATCGATCTCGCTGTTCCCCATGGTCATTCTGACGATGACGATCGAGCGTATGTCGATCGCATGGGAAGAATACTCGGCTACAGAGGCCATCAAGCAAGGCATTGGCAGTCTCATGGTGGCGGCAGCATCGTATCTGGTGATGACCAACACGCATGTCGAATATCTGATGTTCAATTTCCCTGAACTCCTCTTGGTGATCATGGCGATCTGCCTGCTGATGGGGAAATATACCGGCTTGCGCCTCAGCGAGTTGATCCGTTTCCGTGAACTGGATGACCGGAAATGATCGGACGCTACCGGGCATTGCGACGTGCCGGACTGCTCGGAATCAACGAGCGGAATGTCCGGCTCGTCAATGAGCTCAATCCGAGGCGACTGATCCGGCTGGTTGATGACAAGCGCGAGACGAAGCGACTTGCGAACGCAGCCAATATTCCCACACCGGAACTCTATGGTGTGATCGCCAACCCGTTCCACATGCGCCATCTGGAATCCTATCTCGACAAGCCGGATGGCGTGGTCATCAAGCCCGCCAATGGCTCTCAGGGAAATGGGATTCAAGTGCTGATGGAGCCAATGCGTGGCGGCTGGCGCCGTTCCAATGGGCAGCGCGCCCTGCTCGAAGACATCCGTTTCCATGTCAATAACATCCTGTCGGGCATGTACAGCCTAAGCGGCCAACCGGATGTGGCGATGTTTGAGTACCGGGTGAAGTTCGACGAAATCTTCAATCCGATCTCATTCGGCGGCGTACCGGATATTCGGATCATTGTCGTGCGGGGCATTCCTGCCGTGGCCATGGTGCGTCTGCCGACCGCAGAATCTGACGGTAAGGCAAACCTCCATAAGGGCGGCGTTGGTGTCGGATTGGATCTTGTGACCGGCAAGACACTCAGCGGCATGCAGAATGGCAAAACCACTGACATCCATCCTGACACGGCAAACCCGCTGCGGAATTTCTCGGTGCCACACTGGGACACAATGCTCGAAATGGCAGCAAAGGCCTATGATGTAACCGGGCTCGGCTATCTCGGCGCCGACATCGTACTGGACAAGACCAAGGGGCCGCTCCTGCTGGAGCTCAATGCCCGTCCCGGCCTGGCGATTCAGGTCGCCAACCGGATCGGCATTCGCCCCCTGTTGAACGCGACTCTGAAGGCAGACATTGAGGGCCTGGATGCACTGGCCCGTGTCGAGCTCGCCAAGAGGCTCTACCGCAACCATGTCCCGGAACCGACCTTTTAGGCCAAGTCAGAATTCATAGTCGGGCAGCGAGTTGAAAGCCAGTTTCAGCGCGTCTCCCCAACGCGAAGAGATCGCCGTGAAATAGGGATCATTCTCTTCGACGCGTCGCTTCTCAGTGACTTTGTAAATGTCTTTTTCGATCGTCTGCAGATCAAGCGGCATCCCCACCGAGAGGTTTGCCTTGAGTGTTGAGTCAAATGAGACGTAGAGCAGTTTTACCGCTTCTTCGAACGTCATGTCCGGGCTGAAGGCTCTCAGCAGGATCGGTCTGCCATATTTGGTCTCGCCAATCTGGAAGAAAGGCGTTTCGTCGCTGGCCTCAATGAAGTTGCCTTCGGGATAGACTAGGAACAGACGCGGCTCCATCCCGGAGATCTGTCCCCCCACGATGAGCGTCGCGCCGAAAGCCGCCTCTGATTCCGGCCCTCCATCGCCCTGCGTGCGGATGACCTCCTTCACCGTGTCTCCGACCAATCTGGCAACCTGAAACATTGTATCAGCTGCCATGATACTGGGGTTTCGTTCTTCCGGTGCCTTCAGGCGCTCATCCAACAGGCTGATCACGGCCTGCGTGGTTGCGAGGTTTCCCGCAGTCAAAATGGTGATGACCCGCTCGCCGGGCACCTCCCATGTGAACATCTTCTGGAACTTCGAAATGTTGTCGATGCCCGCATTGGTGCGAGTGTCCGACATAAAGATGAGCCCCCGGTCAAGCCGAAGCGCAACGCAATACGTCACTTGATGATTCTCCGATCAATATCTCGACTAACTTTACTGCTGGACTTGAATGGAAACCACGAGATTTTCCGCACCCGCGCCATAGACCAAACCTCTGATGGGGGCCGCGTCGCTGTAATCCAAGCCAGTCGCTACCTGTATGTAGCGCGCATCCGGGCTAATACCATTGGAAACATCAAACCCCGTCCATCCAAGGCCATCGACCCAAGCCTCCGCCCAGGCATGGCCGGCGTCCTGGTCCACCCTGTCCGTCATCATCAGGTATCCGCTGACATAACGCGCAGGATAGCCAAGCAGGCGCGCGACCGTGATGAATATGTGCGCATGGTCCTGACAGACCCCCTGCCCCTGCTGCAGCGCATCTTCTGCAGTGGTGCGCGAGTCTGTCTCATTGGTCCGGTAGGCAACCTTGTCCGCAATTTCCACCATCAACTCATGCAGGACGCCAATATCTTGTGACGGGCTTCGACTGAACTTGCCAGCCAACGCCCGCAGTCCTTTCGCCGGCATGGTGAGCTCGGTCGGGCGCTGGTAAAGCCAGAGGGGTACAAGCTGACTGTGCCCCCCCATGACACCGGACGTGTCATGCGTCTCGACCTCACCTTTTACACTGACCGACACGCCCATGACGTTCGGCTCCAACTGGATCAGATCCACCAGATTTCCATGATGGTCGGTATAGCTTGTTTCCCAGTGCGCCCCTTCAATCGACACGTCCCAAGACAGGATTGATTGCGACGGAAGGCTGATCGGCCGTTTGCGAACCTGCTGGAGCGCATAGGACACGCCATGTTCGTATGTGTAGGTCGATGAATGATCTACGGTCAGTCGCATATCATCACTCCGCGAACCTGAAATCTGTTTCGATCTGTGCCGAGAGGGATGCATTCCGCCTCAGGAAGTCCGACAGGAATTCGTGCAACCCGTCTTCAAACACGCGCTCAATCGTCGTGGCCGTCAAGCTCGCCTCAAGAGATTCGGCAAGATCATGGGTCCCCAGCCGTTGGCAATATTGCCGGAACAAACAATCCAACTGGTGGGTGATCGTGTCGTAGCAGTAGGCCAGCGAGCGCGGCATACGTGTGTCGAAGATCAGGAAATCGGCTATCGCTCGCGGCGTGATGTTGCCACCATTCAGCCAGTGAAAAGACCGCTCTGCCGAAGCCGACCTCAGGATCATCTCCCATTGCACATTGTCGAGCGACGAGCCGACCGAGGCGCTGGACGGTAGCAGGACGTAGTATTTTGTATCGAGAATGCGCGCCGTATTATCAGCGCGCTCAAACATGATGCCCAGCAAGATAAAATTATAGATGTCATTGCGGAGCATAGTGCCTGTGGTCGCGCCTCTTACCTGCGCGCCCTGCTGGCGGATCATGGTCAGGATTTCTGGCAGGTCCGTCTCGGATGGCGCACGCTTCAACGCATCGCGCACGGCCATCCAGAAGTCATTGATCGCTTCCCACATTTCCCGCGTCAGCGCGGTGCGGGTCATGCGGGCATTTTCTCGCGCCGCATGCAGCGTTGACATCACGCTGGACGGATTGCTGCGATCTCGCAGAGCGAAATCGGCAACCTTGTCGCCCGTGATTGTGTCATGACGCGCCAGATAGGCATCACAACAGCCGGCAGTGACGAGCACAGATCGCCACTCCTCCTCGCCCGGTTGGGTCCGGGTGAGCGCCATGCGGAAGCCCGCCTCGACAAGGCGGCTGGTATTTTCGGCTCTTTCCAGAAGCCGGGCCATCCAGAACAGACCCGATGCAGTCCTGCCCAGCATGACTTAGCCCTCCTTCAGGACCCAAGTATCCTTGGTGCCCCCGCCCTGGCTGGAGTTCACAACAAGCGATCCCTTTTTCATGGCAACGCGGGTCAATCCGCCGGGCGTCACCTCAACACCATCAGATGAAACAAGTACGAATGGGCGCAAGTCGACATGGCGAGGTGACAGGCCAGCTTTCGTCAGCACAGGCACCGTCGAAAGGGCCAATGTAGGCTGGGCTATATAATTGGATGGCTTGGCTTGAAGCTTCTTTCGGAAGGCAGCGATTTCCTTCTTGCTCGCTGCGGGCCCGACCAGCATGCCATAGCCTCCGGAGCCGTGAACTTCCTTGACGACGAGTTCTTCCAGATTCTCCAGCACATAGGACAGGGAGTCTTTCTCCGCACAGCGCCAAGTCGGCACATTCTTCAGCAGCGGGGCTTGCCCCGTATAGAATTCGACGATGTCGGGCATGTACGAGTAGATCGCCTTGTCGTCGGCAATGCCGGTGCCCGGAGCATTGGCAATTGTAATGCCCCCAGCCCGGTAAACATCAAAGATGCCCGCCACGCCCAGCATGGATTCCGAGCGGAAATTCAGTGGATCGAGATAGTCATCATCAACTCGTCGATACAGCACATCAATGGTTTCGTAGCCTTGCGTGGTTCGCATTGCGACCCGTCCGTCGACGACGCGCAAGTCATGACCTTCGACAAGCTCAACGCCCATCTGGTCCGCCAGGAAGGCATGCTCGAAATAGGCTGAATTATGGATGCCAGGTGTAAGGATCGCCACCGTGGGTCGGCCCGAGGCCTGTGCCGGTGCAGACCGTTCGAGCGAACGCCGCAGCGCCATCGGATACCCCGAAACACGCTGCACCGACATCTGCGCAAACAGTTCCGGGAACATCTTCAGCATGGTCTCCCGGTTTTCCAGCATATAGGACACGCCAGAGGGCGTGCGGGCATTGTCCTCCAGCACAAAGAATTCGTTGGGGCCGGTGCGCACCAGATCAATCCCGACAATATGCGTGTAAATCCCTCCCGGTGGATCGAAGCCGATCATTTTCGGAAGAAAGGCGTCATTCTCGCGGATAAGGTGTTCCGGCAGGCGACCGGCGCGGACGATCTCCTGTCGGTGATAGATATCGTACAGGAAAGCGTTGATCGCCTTGACCCGTTGCTCGATGCCGCGAACCAGCAAGGCCCACTCGCTGGCGCCGATAATGCGCGGCACCAGATCGAACGGGATCAGCCGCTCGTCAGCTTCAGATTTTCCATAAACGTTGAAGGTGATACCGGTTCGCCGAAAGAAGGTTTGCGCATCCCGTGATTTCTTCAGCAGAGCCGAAGGGGTCGTGTTGTCAAACCAGCCATTGTATCCGGCATAAGGCGCGCGCACGCCTTCGCCAAATCCATGCATCTCGTCGAATACGTCCTCACCATCAGCCATAAACCCAGCAACGCACAAACGCTGGATAGTTTCAACAAACTCAGTCAGCGCTCATGATGATCAACTGCCTGCGTTCGTATAAACTGCGCAATATCAGGTAACCGCTGCCCAAGGCTTGCTCAGCAGGGCCGCAGAATTGATTATCCCGACCATGCAGTAGGTTTGAGGAAAGTTCCCCCAAAGCTCGCCGGTCTCTGGATCAACATCCTCCGACAGCAATCCAACATGATTGCGGCTGGCAAGCACGCTTTCAAAGATTTCGCGCGCCTCCTCGACGCGCCCCACCCGGTAGAGCGCATCAATGAACCAGAAAGTACACGCCGTGAAGGCAGTCTTCGGTTTTCCGAAATCGTCCTCGACCTTGTAGCGATAGACATGGTTTCCCATTCGAAGGTCGCGGTCGACAGCCTCAACGGTTGCGACATAACGCGGATCGCTTGCCGGGAGAAAGCCGATCTCTGCCATCAGCAGGACAGAGGCATCAAGGTCGGTGCCACCAAAGGCCGCTGTAAACGCGCCGACGTCTGCACTCCAGGCCTTCTCCAGAATGGTGGCGTGAATAATGTCCGCCCGCTCACGCCAGTAGGCTGCGCGATTGTCGAGTTCGAGCCGCACGGCAATACGCGACAGGCGATCGCATGCTGCCCAGCACATGATCGCCGACGATGTGTGGACATGCGCGATGGTCCGGAACTCCCAGATGCCTGCATCCGGTGTGTCATAGACCGCGAATGCGCGCTCGCCCACGGGCTCAAGTTGTTCAAACTCGGCGATGCCGGGCTGCGCAAGCAGCCGGTGATCGAAAAAGGATTGCGCGACGCCGAGCACGACCTGGCCGTAAACATCGTGCTGTACATGTTCGGCGGCCTGATTACCCCGACGCACCGGTCCTGAATCGCGGAAGCCCGGCAAGTTCGGTGCAAGGTCTTCGGTCAAGTCAGCCTCGAGTCCGATCCCGTACACAGGCTGGATGTGACCGCCTTTGGAATGGGCCACAATATTCCGCACCCACCTCATATAGTGTTCCAGCGTCCCCATGCCTGAGAGCCGATTCAGCGCTGTCACAGTGAAATAGGCATCCCGGATCCAGCAAAATCGATAATCCCAGTTGCGTGAAGAACCTTCATGTTCCGGAATGGACGTGGTTAGCGCCGCCACAATGCCGCCAGTCTCTTCGAACACGCACAGTTTAAGTGTTATGGCCGCGCGGATAACCTCATCCTGCCACTCGAACGGAACGGCAAGGCTCCGCGCCCATTTCGCCCAATACTGACGCGTGCGCTCCTCCCAGTCGCGTGCGATGACACTCGGGGAATCTGTCAGCGATTCGTCTGCCCCAAGAATAAACGTCACATCCTTGTCCAGGACGAAGCTTGTTTCGGTGAGAATATAGGAAACCGGCGCGTCAGTCGTGACTCGGAATGAAAACTCTTCATCGACGAACCGCACATGATTGACACCGCGTATGGGCTTGAGCCGACGCCCTCCCCAGTCCGTTTCCGGCGTCAGGGAGATTTTCAGCTGTGGCGTGCCCGCGATAACTTCAAACCGTCGCACCAGACTGACGGGCCGGAACGTGCGACCCTTGCGTTCAAACCTCGGAGCAAAGTCGACGATCTCCAGGATGGCACCATCTTCAGACTCCATACGCGTGCGCAGGATGGCAGTGTTCCGGTCGTAGGACTGCGTACGCTCGGACAGGCCCTCCATCCACACACTGAATGAACCGCCACCGCCCAAAAGCTTGTTGAAGACGGGCTCCCCGTCAAAGCGTGGCAGGCAGAACCACTCATAGTCACCGCGCGCATTGATCAGGCCCGCAATGGTTCCGTTGCCAACAATTCCCAGATCGAGACTCATACTTCTCCCAACACTTGTTCCAGATAGGTAGCGACGTCGCGATGAGACGCCAGCCGATAGTTTGCCGCGCTCTCGCCTTCCCCGACCTTGATCGACCAGCCACCGAGCTTATTGGCTACAAGGAAGGCGTCTTCATCTGTCTTGTCGTCGCCAATCATCACCGGCAGGCGCCCAGCGAACGGCGCAGTCTCCATGGCAGCTTGCAGGCAAACGCCCTTATTGGCCCCACTCGGCTTTGCCTCAAGCACCATCTTTCCCGACTGCAAAGAGTAATCTTTGTGCTGAGAAATTACGCTACTGATTTCGTGAGTGAGTTGCTCACTCTTTTCAGGTGCCGCACGATAGTGGATTGCGAGAACCGGCCCTTTCTCTTCCAAGCGTACACCATCATGCACGTCCACGACGGATGAGATGCCGGAGAGCAGAGACTTGGGCGCGGACGGCACACCTTCGGTCATTGCCGCGCCGGGCGCGGCTGATCTCAGGCCATGATTGCCGAACCTCCAAAGCGTATCAGGCACACGTTTCGACAAATCTGTCAGGTCACGGCCAGAGAGAATTGCCAATGCACCATCGAGCTTTTGAGAGACGCGCATGAGAACCGAATCCAGACCTGACGCCAGAAACACGGCATCTGGATCATCCTGAAGCGGAGACAGCGTTCCATCAAAATCCAGGAACAAGGCGACACCCTGGTCAAGCGCCGGCGGCATGACAGAGGAATTACTCATGCAGGAACGCCCTCAAACGCCGTCATGAAGCGGTGGCGCCACCAGTTGATGTCCTGCTGGGCAATATTGTCGAAGAGCGTCTGCCAACGGTCCTGCCGCTCGTAGAGCGGCATCTCTATGGCCTGCTTAACGGCTTCCGCGATGGCCGAGCTGTCATATGGATTGATGATGATCGCCTCCTTCATCTGCTCTGCCGCACCGGCAAATTGCGACAGGATCAGAACACCTGGGTCCTGAGGGTCTTGCGCGGCGACAAACTCCTTCGCAACAAGATTCATGCCGTCCTGCAAGGGGGTCACCAAGCAGGCCTTTGCGAGACGGTAGAGCCCGGCGATTTCTTCGCGGTCGTACCCGCGCGCCAGATATCTGATCGGCATCCAGTCGAGGTCGCCATAGTCGCCATTGATCCGTCCGGACAGCGCATCAAGCTGTTCACGGAGCTGGGCGTATTCCTCGACGACAGACCGTGAGGGCGGTGCGATCTGAGTGAACGAAATCTTGCCGTGTAATTCCGGATACCGGTCGAACAAGTCGGCCATACCTTCAAATCGCTGCGGCAGACCCTTCGAATAGTCCATCCGGTCAACCCCGATGACGAGGTCGCGTTCACCTAGAAAACGTGACAGGCGGGTCGCCGCCCGGTCTGCTGGCTCCTTGGTCGCCGCCGCAGCAAAGCCCTCACTATCAATGCCAATAGGACAGTGCAGCAGATGGACAATGCGGCCCTCTACTTTGAACTTCCCATCCGGCTGTTCCTCGGCCCCGAATTCTTCTTCGAGGTATTGCGCGAGATTGGCGAGGTCCTTGCGGCACTGAAGGCCGACCACGTCATAGGCACAAAGTCCCTTTGCCAACTTGCGGTGTTCCGGAATGGCACGGAACACTTCTGGTGCGGGAAAGGGAATATGCAGGAAGAATCCACATTTTCCCTGCCACCCCTCTTCCCGCAAGATGTCGCCTAGCAGCAGGAAGTGATAATCATGGACCCAGACAATGTCGGCTTCATCGGCCTGGTGCCGTACGATTTCCGCAAACTTCTCATTGATCTCGACATAGAACCGATAATATGCGGAATCGAACACGGCCAGATCAATCCGGTTGTGCATGACTGGCCAGAGCACACTGTTTGAATAACCGAGATAGAAACCGTCAAACTGGTCGCGGGAATAGTCAGTCAGGGCGAACTCAACGCCGTCCTCTGCAGACCGCTTCGCGCGGTTGCTGGGAAAGTCGAGAATACGGCCGCTCCAGCCAATCCAGAGGCCCTGTGTGTCGGCGAGCGTATCCCAAAGCGCAACTGCGAGCCCTCCGGCTCGGCTTTCCTGTCCAGCCGCGGTACGGTTTGAGACTGCGATCAGTCGTGAGCCTTTTGAAACTTTATGTTCTGTCATTGCCCATCCTGTCTCACCCCGTCTAACGCGTGACGCATCACTGCCAAAGGCATAGCGCTGTACCTGAGTGCAGAAACCCCCACCCTGCTCGCTTTGTGAGCACTACCATAAATCTGAGTAGCGCGGAGATGGTTCCCGCCAAATCACAGAACTAGCTTACTGGCAGGAAACTGTTGGCCTGTGCCATGCGCCATTCTTGCGCAAGTTGGGTTTCATCCGGGGCATTCAACAATTGTCCGGCCTGCACAAGCTGGTAGGCGCGTTCCGCGGTGTAGGCGATGTCCTCGGTCACGCGATGCATCACGTGGCGCGGGGTCAGCTCGGACGGATGTTCACATCCTGCGGCACCAACAACCTCCATCAATGCCTTGACCGTATTTCGTTGGTAGTTCCTGACGCGGATCGCCTTGTCGGCCACGACCAATCCGCGCTGGCGCGCTTTGTCGGATGTCGCAATGCCGGTCGGGCATGTATTGTTGTGGCAGTTCAGCGACTGAATGCAGCCGAGCGAGAACATGAAGCCACGCGCCGTATTCACCCAGTCAGCTCCCAGCGCCATGGAAGATGCAAGGGAGAAAGCGCTGATCTGTTTACCGGAACAGGCAAGCCGCACATCACCCTTCAAACCCGTCCCCACAAGTGCGTTGCGAGCTAGCACCAGGGCCTGTCTCAAGGGTGCACCGACATGGTCAAGAAACTCAGCAGGCGCTGCGCCAGTGCCCCCTTCCCCACCATCGACCACCATGAAGTCAACCCGCAGCCCAGTTTCCAACATGGCTTTGCAGATGGCCAATGTTTCCCAACGATTGCCGACAGCAAACTTGATCCCGACCGGTTTGCCACCTGACAGCTCGCGCAGGCGCGCAACAAATTCCAGCATCTCGATTGGCGTCGAGAAGGAGGAATGCGCGGGCGGCGAAACGCATGTTTGTCCAACTGCGATCCCGCGCGCCTCGGCGATCTCATGTGTTACCTTTTCTCCCGGCAACACGCCGCCATGCCCCGGCTTTGCGCCTTGGCTCAGCTTTACTTCAATCATCTTGATCTGTGGGTCAGAGGCCGTGTCCGCGAACTTGGCCGCATCAAAAGATCCGTCAGCTGCGCGGCACCCGAAATATCCAGAGCCCAGTTCCCAGACAAGATCGCCGCCGCCCTGACGGTGGTAACGTGACACGCCACCCTCTCCTGTGTCGTGATAGAAGCCACCCAGGGATGCGCCTTGTGACAAGGCTTCAATTGCGTGCGCGCCGAGTGAGCCAAAACTCATTGCAGAGATATTGAAAACGCTTGCCGAGTAAGGCTGCGATGTTTCCGGCGCGCCAACCAGCACACGCGGGTTTGCCTCTTCCGGATGTTTCGCCGCTATGGAATGCGCCAGCCATTCATAAGGCGGTTTGTCGATATCAAGATGGCTGCCGAACGGCTCAACGGACGAAACATCCTTTGCACGCCGATACACCAATGTGCGCTCTTCATGATTGAAGGGACGCCCCTCCGTTTCACTTTCGACAATGTAGGCACGCAGGAAAGGCCGCAACTCTTCCGCGACCCATCGAATGCGCGCGAAAAGCGGAAAGTTTCGCCAAAGACTGTGTCGACGCTGAAGCACATCATACAGACCTGTGAGGGCCAAAGGGATCAAGGCGACAGCGAGGTAGATCAACCAGCTGTGCTGTCGCCAAAACACAAGGCATAGCGCCAACAGCAGAACAGTTGCGAGCCAAGGCAGGTAACGAAACATTTTATCCTCACTTCACGGCCAGTATCGCCATTGGGTGTGAACTCCTCGCATAGAGAGGTCAATCAATCGTATCCATACGCTTCCAGCGAAGCGCCCAAGACGGCCTATTGGTCATTCAATCCGTGCTCGCACTACTTCGTGATATTGTTGCACTACCGAAAAGGGGTTGGCAGGCTGTGGAAAAACGGGTCAGTGTTCAAACAGCGTTTCAAACTGATTCGTGTTGTGAGCTGCGTAAATTTAAACACGCCCGTCCGTCGGGCCCATTGAGGAGACACTCCCATGGCAAAAGCAACCAAAGCCAAGAAAGCTGCGGCGCCAAAAAAAGCTGCTGCACCCAAGACAACGAAACCAGCCAAGGCACCTTCACCGAAGGAAGTCCTGATGGAGAAGTACATCACTGACCTGAAAGACAAGGTTGGTGAGACACGCTCTGACATGGCGCTTCTGGATGCAGCCGTCAAAGCCTGTGGGCCGACGATCTACAAGGCCGATTCCGCAACCGTTGCTGCCTCCGACAAGGAAGAGCTGGGTCGCATCAAGAAGGGCTTTATCGCAAAGAAGCTTGGCGTTACTGACGACGCAAAAGCAGATGCCGCGATTGCGGATGCTGTTGCAAAGTACGGAAAGTCCGTTCGCGCAAAGCATCGTCCGGTAATGTATTACCTGATCGCGAAGGCGCTCAAGAAGGGCTCGGTCCTCAAGGGTTAAGCACTGCTTCCCTCACGGGAGAAAAAGAAAGCCGGGAAGGTTGTAACCTTCCCGGCTTTTTTTGCGTTGAATGCTGGATCAGTATCCAGCAAGGCGCGCGTAGCGATCCCTGTGCCAGCTGGCAGAACCATAGAGCGCTTCCTGTACGCGAGCCCGCTTCATGTAGAGGCCAGGGTCTGCATCATCCGTCATGCCAATACCCCCATGCATCTGCACGCACTCGTTTGATACGAGATGAATCAATTCGCCGGCGCGCGCCTTGGCCAGACTTGCCAGTTCCGCAATATTTGGCTTGCCGTCATCAACGGCCGCCAGCGCAGCCGCAATGCAGGAACGCGTCAGCTCCAGCTCAGTAAACATCTTTGCGGCACGATGCTGCAATGATTGGAACGATCCAATCAGTTGGCCGAACTGTTTCCGGTTGTTGAGGTACTCCAATGTCATCTCAAACGCCGCATCTGCACTTCCCAGCATTTCCGCCGCCTGGCCGATCGCCGCCCGGTCCAGAACCGGCTCCAATACGTCTGCGCCTTTGTCCACTGCGCCGATGACAGCTGTTGCCGGAACCATCACATCTTCCAGCACGACATGAGCCGCGCCGTGAGAGTCGACGGAGTTCAGCGCTTGGATAGACACGCCCTTTGCATCCGCCGGAACCATGAACAGCGTAAGGCCGTGACGGTCACCTGCTTCGCCAAAGGTACGCGCCACAACAATCAGCATCTCGGCATGATGAGCGTCCGGCACAAACCGCTTCATGCCGTTCAACGTGTAGCCTTGCCCATTGCTCTCCGCCTCGGTGGCGACGCCCAGCGGATTGAAATGCGCAGTTTCGTCGAGCGCCAAGGCAAAACTGGTTGCGCCCCCGGCAATCTTGGGCAACCATTCCGCCTGCTGTTCTGCGCTGCCGCCCAGCTGCAAGGCGCTGGCCGCGATCAGGGCTGTCTGGAGAACCGGTGTTGGCGCCAGTGTACGGCCTTGCGCTTCCAGAACCTGGCCAAGTCCGACCAGGCCGAAGTGTTCACCACCTGGCTCATCCGGAATGATCACACCAAAGAAGCCGAGTTCGGCGAGTTTCTGTCGTGTCTCTGCGTCTACGCCATTTGCTCCACTGTCGCGCAGTTGGCGCAGGCGAGTCACTGGCATTTCGTCACGCGCGAACGCCATAGCGGTGTCGCGCAGCATTTCCTGGTCTTCCGTCAAAAGGAACGTCATCTGAATATCTCCGAAGCCTTGCGTTTTTCCCTGGTGTTTATTGCATCACGGCGGACATTTTCCGCTTCGCGCCCCACGAGCAGACCGGCCAAACCGGCCGTACTCCAAAGGGCGCTGGCAGCGAGAACCAGCCGGATGTTTGTCAATTCGAGGCGCGCTGCCTCCATGCCTGCCCATACGTAGACAACGACAAGGGTCGACAACAGCGCAAGTGTCCACACAGCCACCTGCGTAAGCCAGCGCCCACGGAAAAACGGAGCCAGGACTCCGGCCATGAACGGTGTGCCAAGAAATAGAATGATGATCTGCGTGGACGACATGCTTATTTGTGGTCCTTGAGACCCAGTACGCGTTTCGAGATCACGTTGAGATTGATCTCGCTCGTGCCGCCCTCGATTGAGTTGCCTTTCGAGCGAAGCCATTGGCGCGTAACCTTTTTGGCAGACGGGTCAAAGCCCTCCCCTTCCCAGCCAAGCGCCTCAGTTCCAAGCGCCTCGACGAGTAGTTCGTGACGATCCTGATTCATCTTGGCAGCACCATATTTCAGGATGGAAGCTGTGTGGCCCACCTGCTGGCCAGCCTTGGCTTGTTCGGCCTGGCGCTGGACGGTTAGATTGAACGCCTTCGCATACATCTTGTGGTCCGTGATCCGTCCGCGTAGATCGCCATCGATGAGACGTCCCTCATTGTCGGTACCGATATGCATCTTCGCATATTCTTCAGGCCCAAGAATGCCGGAGCCTCCCGTGCCGCCAAATCCGCCAGCAGAGATTGAAGAGCGCTCGAACTGAAGCAGCCGCTTGGCGATCTGCCAGCCCCCATTCACGTCGCCGACCAATTGATCCTTCGGCACCTTGACGTCGGAAAAGAAGGTTTCGCAGAATGGGCTTTCACCCGAAATCAACTGGATCGGACGCGCCTCAACGCCCGGGCTCTCCATGTCGAACAGAATGAAGCTGATGCCTTCATGCTTCACGCTCGTGTCAGTGCGAACGAGACAGAAGATCCAATCGGCCTTGTCGGCGTAAGATGTCCATACCTTCTGTCCGTTGATCAGGTAGTGATCGCCCTTGTCTTCACAACGCGTCTGAAGGTCGGCAAGGTCAGACCCCGCGCCGGGCTCTGAATATCCCTGACACCAGCGCGTCTTGCCTTTCACGATGTCCGGGATGAAACGAAGTTTCTGCTCCTCGTTGCCAAACTCAAGCAAGGCCGGGCCAAACATCCAAAGGCCAAAGGAGAACAGCGCCGGGCGCGCCTTGATGCGGCGTAGCTCTTCCTGAAGCACACGATTCTGCGCGCGGCTAAGTCCGCCACCCCCATATTTCGCTGGCCATTCAGGAGAGGTCCACCCCTTCTCGCCCATACGCTCCAACCAGAGCTTTGCTTCGGGATTCTTGAACTTTTCGCGCTTACCGCCCCAGACGATCTCGTCATCCTTCATGGGCGTGCGCATAGACGGCGGACAATTCTCCTCAAGCCATTCCCGCGTTTCTGCACGGAATTGCTCTAAATCGACAGATTCATCATACGCCATATCGGACTCCTGAAGGGGCAACAGAACTTTGCCCAACCATATGCCCATCAGATAGCACCGCCAAGCACTGACCTAGCGTTAGAATTGGTGCGCGCCTCCCGCGCCAGGCACGCCCTCTCGAGGCGTTTTGACCCAATAATGTGGTCTGCGCGCCAAGCTGTAGAGGGCTCTCGCCATCGCGAAGAACTGCAGCGGCCAATAAAATGGCAATGTGATAAGGTCTCGCATACGTATTGCGAAGGAAGCCGACGGCACTGTGAGGGCGGTCACAGCACCAACCGCATAAGAAACGGTGAGCATCGCCCAGCTGATGCGGCTTAAGTTGGCATCCGGAGACACGATACAGACCACGCACCAGACCAGCCAAGGAAGGTGAAAGAGCGCAGACAGAATGGAGGCGCCAAGCGTCAGCTGCATTGAGACAAAGCGCAGCGCCCCCATTTCACGTGCTGCAGTGACGGGTTCGCGCATCAGCACCAACCAAGTCTGCACGAAGCCCTTCAACCATCGCGACCGCTGACCAAGCCAGACATTCAGATGCTGTGGCGGTAGCTCAACAGTTGATGGGGCGATGACGTCAATCTTCTTGCCAAGACGTGCGAACCGCAGACCCAGGTCCGCATCTTCAGTCACATTCCAAGCGTCCCACCCGCCCGACGCAAGTAGCGCCCTGCGGCGGAAATGATTGCTTGTTCCGCCGAGCGGTATGGGCATGCCGAGCCGAGCCAGCGCTGGCATGAGCCGATGAAACTGAATTGCATACTCCAGTGCCCAGTGTCGGGACAGCCAACTACCGAAGCGCACATTCCCAGACAGGGGAGCCTGTACACAAGCCAGGTCCGGATCCCACGCAAACCGGCGTGCCGCCTCCATGAGCTGGCCCGGATTGGGCCGGTCCTCGGCATCATAGACGGTCACAAATGCCCCACGGGCCCGTCCGAGGCCATAATTCAACGCGCGGGGCTTGGTCTGTGGCTTGCCGGGGGGCAGGACCAGAACTTCGGTTCCTTCCGGCCATATTTGAGCATGGATCGCATCCTTCGTTGCGTCGTCTCCGGCTTCCAACAACAGTTTCACATCAAGCAAATGCCGCGGATATTCGAGCGACATCAGGCTGTCTGATAGCTGGGGCATGCAGGCGGCCTCGTCCTTGAGCGCTATCAGGATCGTATATACCGGCAGTAACAAGGAGAGGGAGGCTGGATCGGTCAGAAGGTAGGCGCGACTGTCCCCAAAGATCGCCAATGCGAGTCTATACGCAATGATGAGAACGAAGATGACCAGGCTGAGCGTCCCAAGCCCAGTCAGGATCAACCCGGGCGCAAACAATCCCAAAATACCAAGTGTGGCCGCGCTCCGACCGACGAAACGAGACTGTGCCTCGTCAAGTCCTGTCTTTGCAGACATGCCCTGGAATCGGGAAGGGAACGCCTCCGCTGCCCTTTCCGCCAGACGCACGTCCGGCGGAGGCTCAGCAAGGTCATCAAACAAATGCTGCGGAAATCTCTCCCGCGCGGACGCCCCATCACCACCCATGAAATGCATTGATGAGTAAAGAGGACGAAGCTCAAGAAACCACAAGTTGAATTCGTTTCAAGATCGTAACGAATGGCCCAATTGATAGAAATATATAGACTCTCGCAAAGTTTGTTCTATATTTGTTCTATGACTGAGCTCAACATCATCTGGTTTCGACGGGACCTTCGGGTTCACGATCATGCCGCACTCGCTTCTGCCTGCGCAGCGGGCGGACAGATTGTGCCGCTTTTCATATTCGAGCCGAATTATTGGCAACGGGCCGACACGTCGGGACGCCAATTTGAGTTTGCAGTGGAATCTCTTGCTGATCTTGATCGCGCCCTGCGCCAACGCGGTAGTCAGCTTTGCCTCAGATCCGGCGTGGTGACGGAAGTTCTCTCACGCCTGCATGCCCAGCATGGCATCGCTTCCCTTCATTTCCACTCTCTCGGCAATACGCCTGCAGAGGCGGAACAGGACCGGCAGGTTCGCACCTGGGCGCTCAAGGTTGGGATTCCCCTGAGAGAGCATACCGGGATACAACATTCAATTTCGCCGCATTCTGATTGGGATACGGCGTGGCGCAGACATATGAGAAAGCCTCGTATCGCGGCGCCCGCAGCTCTTCCTCCGCTGTCAATTCCATCGGAAGGCTGGCCGATCGCTTCTGATTTCGGTCTGGAATTAGACGGGTGTCCAGACCGACAAACGGGCGGGCGGACCAATGCGATCCTTCAATTGCGGTGGTTCCTGTCGGGCGGTGGTCGCAATGCTGGGAAGGCAAACTTGTCCATAACGGCATGTGAGGCGACCGCATCGCGACTGTCCGCTCATTTGACGATGGGCTCAGTGTCAGAACGCGAAGTCTGGCAAGCCGCCATGAAAGCCCAGGCGGCACTGGTTACCGATGGGGACGAGACCTTTGCCACGGCACTTCACCGCTTCACCGAAAAGCTCGCCAAGCGATCTCGACGTGTTCAGGCATCTGCCCGGGTCAGTCTGACCGACACGTCCCTGCTCCCGGTCGACATTCATAACCGAGAAGAAGCCAGTTTGGCTGATCCTCGTTTGTCTGCTTGGACAAATGGAAAAACGGGGTTTCCGCTATTGGATGCGAGTATGCGGTGTCTTCAGGCCACCGGGCATTTGGAATCGAGCCTCAGGAGCCTGCTTCTTTCCTTTGCAACATGTCATCTCTGGCTGGGACCGGTTCGCCCGGCTCAAGTCCTGGCGCAACTCTGCACCGATTTTGCTCCGGCGATGTACTACGTAAGTGCCAGCCAAGTCATCGGCCTCTCCAGAGAAGCTCCGCCATATATCCCCAACCCCGTCAGGCAATCCCTGTCTCGTGACCCAGACGGCGCGTTCATCCGCAAATGGATTCCCGAGATCGCCGAACTACCCGACCAGTATCTCCATGCACCCTGGGAAGCTCCCAAGTCGGCCCTGTCCGCGCACGGCATCATTCTCGGACAATCCTACCCTATGCCGCTGGTGGACCATGTCGCAGCCGCCCGAGAAGCAAAACGCAGGCTTTCCCCTGACGGGGCGTCTCGCCCACTGCCCTTTCATTCTATTGCCCGAAAGCCGCTGGGCATCAGAAGGTCAACTATCGGCCGCAACATGGCAGCAAAGCGCTCAGGCCATAGCCCAATCCAGCTCAGCTTTGATTTGCAGAGCCAAGCCTGATTGGTGGGCAGCACAATACAATCCTTTGCATTAATTCTGCTTCAGATTTTTTCTTCGGCTTGACTTGCAATTGGCCGACCCATATCGATATTCAACAAATAACAGAGCCTTGAAATTGCTCGTATTTATCTTTTTTCGATAAAAACTTATTGATTTTCGATAATTTCCAACCTAGATTGTTTGTGTCGGCGGCGGGATGGTCTCGCCAAGGACATTCAGAAAACAGCTAGAAGGAATTGAAAATCATGATCCCCCGCGCTCGTCATACCGACATCGCCGCTCCCGCCCAGAATGACGTGATGGCCCTCTCCATCATGACCGGAGAGGCAACTCACCGGACCCGGCCGGCCAATGATGTCAAAGCGGAGGATCGTCAGAATCTTCTGGTTCGCCGCCGCCGCCGCTTCGCCCGCCGCGAAGCGCACTAAGCCCGCCTGCCGGCGCCGCGACAATCGGTTCCCCTGCCGATCGTGGCGCCGGCCTCCCCCCGCCCCCACACTCACAAGCCCAGAAGGATAATCTCACCATGATCCGCTCAATCACAGCCATCGCCATTGCCGCTTCCATCGCCACCGCGCCCGCTTTCGCCGCGTCCGACAATTTCCAGATGGAAATCGATCTGAACCGCACGCAACTTGAGACGCAAGAAGGCGCAATCCAAGAATACAAGCGCATTCGACAGGATGTTCATGAGCGCTGCGCCGCCGAACATGACACTTTTCGCTTCGCGAAGGACTATGTGGTCGAAAAGTGCGAACGCTCGATGATGAAAAAGGTCGTCGCCTTCGTGGATGACGCGACCTTCACCAAGGTTCACTACGCATCCAACTAATCTTCTTCGGCTCTGGCGGGCCTCCTGCCTCTCCAAACACACGCCCGCCCGGTCCGGATCCTTGCCCTGCTCTCACCAGCAGGGCATTTTCTTGTCAGGAATTCGCGTCGGCTTCCCGGAAGTCCTTTGCCCGCAGGACCTGCGCAAGTCGGAAATGAGCAGGCACAAACGCTTCATCCTCATCACTCTCGAACAAGGCACAGCAACTGGTTGGGAATTTTTCTATTAACCGGATCGATTCCTGATGGTCCTGGCTACCGGCTTCGCGAAGAATTTCCATCGAGAAGTCATGCAGGCCCGGATTGTGACCGATGATCATGAGCGTACCGGCACCATCATTATGCCGCACAGCTTCGGTCAAGCCGCGCACACCCGACAAATAGAGAGACTCCATCGGGCGTACTTTCTCGCCCTCCACAACCCTGGCAACTTCAGAACAGGTTTCGCGGGCGCGGCGGGCGCTGGATACCAAAATCCGCTCCGGGCACCATCCCATCGCGACCAGTTCTTCGGCCATGCGCTGCGCGTCCTCCTTGCCTCTTGCCGTCAGAGCGCGGCTGAAATCGTCTACCCCTTCGCCCCAAGGCTCCGTCTTGGCGTGTCGCATCAGGATCAGGCGCTTCATTCCAATTCCTTCTTCCCGGATCGGGCATTAGAAAAACTTATCGACAGCTTCAGGTGCCGCGCATTGGATTGCTTCTTCTTAGGCACCATTTTCTGGTCAGAAATCAAGAGACAGGAGTATGGTAATATGAGCCTTCTGATTGGCGACGTCGCCCCAGATTTTGAAGCCGAGACAACAGAAGGCCGCATTCGCTTCCACGAATGGGCTGGCGATGACTGGGTCGTGTTCTTCTCCCACCCGGCAGATTTCACACCGGTTTGCACCACTGAACTTGGCTATACAGCGAAACTGAAGGATGAATTCGCCAAGCGTGGCGCAAAAGCCCTCGTCATTTCAGTCGACAGCCTCGAAGACCACAAGAAGTGGATCGCTGATATCGAGGAAACCCAGAATACCAGTGTTCAATTTCCGATCATTGCCGATCCTGATCGCAGCGTGGCAACGCTTTACAACATGATCCACCCAAATGCGGACGCCAAAGTCACGGTTCGGGCAGTTTATGTCGTCGACCCCAACAAGAAAATTCGCGCTTCCATCATCTATCCCCCAAGCGCAGGTCGGAACTTTGATGAGATCCTCCGCCTGATTGACAGCCTTCAACTTACGGACGGCCACAAAGTGGCGACGCCAGTGAACTGGAATGACGGCGATGATGTGATCATCGTGCCTTCTCTGACTGACCCGGACGAAATCGCCAGGCTCTTTCCGAAAGGCTACAAGGCGGTGAAGCCATATTTGCGCTATACTCCTCAGCCGGAAAAATAGATTTCCTCCTGACCTTCCGCGCCATCAGCGCACGGAAGGCACTGGAAGCCAATTCAATTTGGTAAAGCTGCTTTGATCGAGTCGATATCGTATGGTTTCTTGACCACTGGCGCGGATGAGTAACGCTTCGCCAAATCGATGGAATCTCCATATCCCGTCGCAAATGCAAAGGAAATGCTTTGTGCGTGCAATTGTTCGGCGACCGGTTCACTGGTCTCTGATCCGAGGTTGACATCCAACAAGGCGAATTGGAGGGTCTCGCTCTCGATGAAATCGAGGGCTTCCTTCACGTTTGACGCGACGAACACTTCCGTTGCACCTAGCGACCGAAGCATGTCCTCCGCATCCATCGCAATGATCAAATTGTCTTCCAGTACCAGCGCATGCCCAGACAGGCTGGCCTGCTTGCGTTCATCCATCTTGTTTACGGTCTCTGTGCGCAAGGCATCGGAAAATCCATCGACATGTGCTGGGGGAATTTCGAAATCCGCTGAGACACCGGTGACCTCAAACCTAATCTCGGCTCGACCACCCAGCTCATACGGAATCGATCGCTCAATGATGGTCGACCCGAAGCCCCGGCGTACAGGAGGCGACTGGATGGGCGGGCCACCGGTCTCCAACCACGATATTGACAAGGCCCCGTCCGAGAGCCGCGCGAAGCCAATCTGCACGACGCCATTTGTTTTGCTAAGCGCCCCGTATTTGGCCGAGTTGGTCAGCAATTCATGCACGACCAGTGACACAGCCGTGAAGGCTTTTGGTCGCAAGTGGACGTCCGGCCCCAGAATCTTCACCTTCTCGGCGTTTGCCCCAAGATAGGCCTCTACCTCGATGCGTATCAGCTCTCGTGCTGAAGCAGGCTCCCATTGCTGCCGCGTGATCAAGTCATGGGCACGACTGAGTGCATGGATCCGACCACCCACAACATGCGTAAACTCAGAGAGGGAGCGCGCCTCGGATCCGCTCTGTTCAACAAGCCCACCAATCAAGCTCAAGATATTCCGCACTCGGTGATTAAGCTCGGAAATCAGAAGTTCCTGATGCTCCTGCGCTTTAGCCCGTTCGCGCAATGTTACGTCCGACATACGCAAAATGACTTCGAGCAATGTCAGCCGCAGTGCTTCAGCGGCGCGCACTTCGGCGGGTTGCCAGGGGGCAGATGTATTCCGCACAATCTGCTGCCATGCCTCAAAACTCTTACGCGGGGTGAGACGGTCGCCATTCGGACCAGAAACGACGGGCTTATCCGGATTCCCGGCCCATGTGACAGATTTTGCAAGCTCCCTGCGGAACAGCACAATATAGTCTCTCGGCGCCCGCGACACGGGCAAGACGAGCATACCGGCAGCGCGATCCACAAACTCAGCAGCAGCGGGATAGGCTTTAACAACACTGTCCGTGTGATAAATCCGGCTGGCGGCCGTCGTATTCAGGAAACTCACCAAGCCAAGAAATGCCTCCTTGCTCGGCGTATATCCGATCGATTCGAATTCTCCGTTAACCCACCCAACGGCTCCGTCGTAAGGAATGACCGAGGCGATACCGCTGATGATGGTATCAAAATTGTCAGATATCGACGCATCTTCGGCAAGCTGAGCCATGAGTTGGTCATGCAGGGACTGGGCGCGCTCCTGCTCATCCCTGCCCTCGTCAGATTCTTTCTGTTCCAACACAAATGAGAAAAGCTGCCCAAACAGTTCCGCGGCCGTACGAACTTCATAGCCAAGCACTCGCGGGCTCTCATGATGGCAGGCGAAAAGCCCCCAGAGCTTGCCCCGCTTCAGGATGGAAATGGAGAGCGATGCCTGAACGCCCATATTTGCCAGATACTCCAGATGAATGGGCGAGACGGACCGCAAACCACTCATAGACAAGTCGAGCGGCACACCCTCAGGATTGATGGCAGGAATGATCTCCGCGCCCGAATCCGATACATCCGCGATGATACGCAGAAGGTTACGCTTGTAGAGTGCTCGCGCTTGCCTTGGAATGTCAGACGCCGGATAATGTAAACCCTTGAAACTATCCATTCCCGGCTTGACGGATTCAGATACGACAACTCCGGAATCATCCTCTTCAAAGCGGTAAACCATGATCCGATCAAACCCAATCAGGTTGCGCAACTGGCGCGCCGCCTCATCGCACAATTGTTGCGAAGAATCGGCGCGAGATATACGCTCCACCATGGGACGAACATAGTTCACATAGTTGGTATCGCGCGCATTGTCCCGAGGCTCGAACTCCATCACGATCGAGCGCCCCGACAGGTGCATGGAGAGGTCGAACAAGCGCTCATCCCCGGTCAATGCCACACCGAATACGCGCTCAACAGCATCCGGCGACGCCAACATAGGCATGCGAGATCGAATCAACAGCAAGGCCTGTTCCGAGAAACAGTCTCTCAGGGGCTTGCCTATCAGCTCTTCCGCTGCGGCTCCGATGAACTCTTTGACGTTTACCGAAGCATGGTTCACGATCCAGTCTGACGACATGGAGATCAGGCCACCAAAGGACTGTACACGCCCGATGACGTGAATGGGTTCACGGTCGCAATTCGTCAGGTCAACATCGCTCGCGGGCCCGTCAGTTTCGGGGCTGTGGCGGATCATAGGCAAACTTTCTGGTCACGTCCTGGCAAGCCGCCTCAAAAATCGAGAAACAGCCCTTCGCAGATTCTACTATATCAATAAATTCCGATTGGCTAATTTGCGCGTTTGAAACCTGGACAAGAAAATCTGTCCAGCAAGAACGGTCTGTCATCTGGCTCAAAAAGCGACCTGCAAGCCGGACATTCGAATCATCGGCCTGCTGCCATCGTTTGTGCAGAACCGTACCACCGAGGCGGCTACCCGCGATAACATAAATTATTCCAACTGGATGCGCCGCCTCCATACTGGGCTCTGCCTGCCAGGTCGGTATTCCAGCGCCGAGTGAGGCAAGATCAGCCTCTATTTCTTCAAGGGGCAAGTGTGGCAATGTGAACCCGCCATGCGGTCGCAAATGACGCTCAACCGTCGTATAGGCGAGATGATTGATTGCGAGAAAGGCGGCAAGCCCTTCCGGCCGAGTGAGGTCATGGCGGCTGATGAATTCGTCCACGCGCGCATGATGGTCAGCGGTTCTTAAGCGCAAATCCTGCCTGACCGTGCCCACAATTTTCATCAATGAAATCTCTCTGTGCGTCCGCGCAGCGCTCAGGTCGGAACAGAATCGCTCAAACGGCCGCCAATGCGGATAGCTTCAATTCTTGTGGCAAGTCCTGTGGCGTCATCGGTTTCAATATAGGTTCCGCACAAGGTCCCCTCCCCCAAAGCGGGCTGATAACGCTCTCCAGGCAATTGTGTCTGGAAACGATACAGGGAAATCTGCTTCTGCATGCCGATGACGCTGTCATAGTCACCGCACATTCCGGCATCCGTCTGATAAGCCGTGCCGCCCTCAAGGATCATCGTGTCGGCTGTGGGGACATGGGTGTGACTTCCAACCACGAGACTTGCCCGTCCATCGCAATGATGGCCCATAGCCATTTTCTCACTGGTCGCTTCACAATGCATGTCCACAATGATGGCATCCGCCACAGCGCCAAGCGGCATGGAATCCAATGCCGCATCCACGGCCGCAAAGGGACACGGCAGCGTCTGGCGCATGAACACATTCCCCTGCACTTGGACGACCCCGACACGACGCCCATCCGGCAAGCTAAACAGATTGGCTCCCTTGCCAGGTGCGTCGGCAGCCGACGGGTAATTTATGGGGCGCAACAAACGGGGTTCGCGTTCGATATATGTCAGAGCCTCGCGTTGATCCCAGGCATGATCACCGAGAGTCAGGCAATCAGCACCTGCGGCAAAGAATTCCTCCGCAATGACGCTTGTCAGGCCGAAGCCCCCCGCCGAATTCTCAGCGTTTACTACAGCAAAATCCAGACGCATGCGCGCCTTCAGGCCCGGCAAATGGTCCAGGACAGCCTGTCGGCCAGGCTTTCCGACCACATCTCCAAAAAAGGCAATTTTCATGGCGGAAAGTCTATGCCCCGGCCTGAGAACAAAGAAAAGCGCGCGCGCCCAGTCGGCACGCGCGCGCTTAGAGTGGATTCCAGTAGACTCTATTCGTTGCTAGCCGAGAAGCCGAGCGACGACTTGGTCAGCGTAGACGGGTCTTCCATCTCTGCAAATGTCGACATCTTGATCGGTGTTGCAGGGTTCAACGAAATGGTCAGCGTCTTCGGATCCGTGATGAAGCTGGACAGGGCCGTGGAAGCCTCAGTTGCCAACTCCATGTCGATCCCCGATCCTGACGCCATCATAGGGGCCATGGCCAGCAGACCAGCCGTTTGGTTGCGCAGCTGCTGCGGGTCTTCACCGCTCTGCGCAGCGTAGGCATTGAACGCACGGTCTACGATGCCATCATCATCCAAGGACAGGTCGATGGAGTGCAGCGTAAGCTTCTCCATGACTTCGCCGAGCATTGCCGATGGATCTGCAGAGTCCATATCCTGTTCAGCCTGAGCCGCCGCCATCGCGCTGGCACCTTCATACTTCGCGCCGAAATTCAGGCGGAAGCCATCTTTCAGCTCCCAGTAATTCTTGCCTTTTTCCAGCGTCACCACGTCTGCATCAGGATCGTAAGCCTGTTCACTGGCCATGGTCAGCTCAAGCTTTTCGTATCCGAGCGTCGCAAGCTGGGTGCCCAACTGCTGGCCAAGTTCACCATCACCAGCGTTCAGAACCATTTTGACAGGCTCAGTGATCACTTTTACGGCACGGCCCTGCTTGTCATGGCTGACATTGGATACAAGCGAAGGCATGTCGAAATTGACGCCTGAAACATCGAAGTTCAGATTTTTCAGATTGATCGACTTGTAACCGGGATTGGCCGGATCTTTCGGGTTCATGCCGGCCATGAAGCCAGACTCAAAGCTGTCTTCCAGAGAGTCGCCCTCAGCTGGTGCAAACACCGACCAGTCAAACCCGCGAATATCCACATTGCTGAGATTGGCCTTGACGGTCATGTCGTCTTCAGGATCGAACATGTCGAACTTCAGGCCCTTCAGCATCATCTGAGCAGCCTTCTGATTCTTCATCCCAGAGACCGAAATCGTGTCCACGAGGAAGGTACCACTTTCGCCATCGTCTTCATCGATCTGCATGTTCATGTCGTTCATGGTCCACAGATCGAAAGAGAGCGCCTCCCCTGTAGGCATGTCAGCAGGTTCTGCGTCCGCAAACACGCTCGCGACCCATGCTGCCAGCGCAGGTGAAGGATTGACCAGTTCGATGGAGCCAATGGACGCGCTGCCATCTTCTGCTTCTTCGGGATCAGTCGGAACCAGCGAAATGTCGGACATGACCATGCGCGAGAAGCTTGCTTTGCCGTCAATCATGGCAAGACCGTCGAATTCCAGCTTTTTCGCTTTTACATCAGCACCATCCAGGTGCGTGCCGTCTTCATCGTCGTCGGACCCGTCATCGTCGCCTGCCAGAAGCGTCACGTCAGTGAATACGGCCTTGTCCCCGTTCAGCGTGCTGCTGCCGAAGGAAATGCGGCTGTCGTCGGCTTCATCCAAAGCAAAAGCCGCAAGCGCCTGTGGCGCGGTTGCTGGATCACCTTTGCGGGCCTTGACGTCCTTTGCGGCATCTGTGGCGTATTCAGAGCCAGCGCCATCAACCGGCTTGTCTTTGTCTCCGCAAGCCGTAAGCATGGCGATGGCGGCAACGCCTGTGAGCAGATATTTCATGTTTGGTCCCTTTAATGATTGATGCCAGCGTTTCATTTGCGCCCGTCACCTAGAGTGAGATTATTAACATGGCATACAACAATGGCCAGACCGTGACATTCAATGGCCCCGACGGGGACGAAATTCGTGTTCGCCTTGAAGTGAATTCGAAGGCACGCCGGTTGATTTTGAGATTGGATGAACGCCGCCGGGAAGCGGTCGCGATCGCGCCATCGCGGCGGCAGATCAAGGACGCCGCCGCCTTCGCAGCCGAACGTATCGACTGGATTTCAACGCGACTCCGTCACCTTCCAGAAGTCGTTCGTTTTGAGGAAAACAACCTGATTTCGTATCGGGGTGCCCCCTGCCGACTGACCGCAGAAGGCTCTGGCCGCGTGGCCCGCATGATCGTCGGTCAACCGAACACACTTTGCGCGCCGGGTGACCCGGAAACACTGCATTTGCGAGTCACCCGCTACCTGAAGAAACAGGCGCGTGCAGATATCACCCGCGCCGTAAACCGTCATGCCGCGACGCTGGGCGTCTCCTACAATGGCATCTCGGTGAAAGACACTCGCTCGCGTTGGGGCTCGTGCACGGCCGATGGCAAATTGTCTTTCTCGTGGCGCCTGATCATGGCGCCCTCTGAAGTGCTCGACTACGTAGCGGCCCATGAATGCGCACATTTGCTGGAAATGAACCACTCCCCGCGGTTCTGGGCGCATGTTGCAGCCTGTTGCAGCGACTGGAAGCGACAGCGCTCATGGCTGCGGGAGCATGGCGCTGGCCTTCAGGCAGCCGGCGAATAATCCGGCCTAGCTGGCAGCAACCTCTTCAGGTTCAGTTGCGACTTCAACATCGCGGGCCGGACCAAAGCTGATCAATGTAACCCCTTCGCCCCCCTTGGCCTCACGATTTGGCCCGAGGAAGATCAGCGTGCCGTCGGCACGAATTTCAGCGATCAGGTCCACTTTCGGTCGATCCTTGCGATAGTCTTCAAGGTCGTATTCGTCCGTCAGCTTCGTCTTGCCAAAGGTCCAACCGCGATAGTGGTCGCGGATCAGGCTGTCATAGCCCCTGCCCCGACGGATCAGCGTTCGCCCGCGGGTACCCATTCCGATGGCCCGGGGATCTTCTTCCTCGGTGTCCTGTGCCGACAATTGATAGACCTTGTGGCGGCCGAGTTCAGGGGCAAAATGTCCGGAAACTAGCGCGTTGTACGGCTCATTGGCAGACAAGCCAACAACCTGGTCGAAGGCGGCATGATCCAGCCGAACCTCCGCTTCCTCTGACAGGACTTCGCCGAAGAAGGTGTTGAGCCCGGCCTCGCGTGCAGGTCGCAAGCGCCTCCAGTTATTGTCTGCAAGGATCGGTTCGATACCGACATCCTTCAGCACTTTGGCCAGATCGATACTCCAGGGGTTCACACCTACCAGCAAGACGCCGGGTCGCTCCTTGCGGGCGAGTCCCAATCGCCGGGCCATTGGCCCGATCGTAAAGCCGTGGAGGACCACAGTCACGAACACCATGGCAAAGGCGAGCGGGGTGATCTGTTCTGCACCAGAGAAATAGAACCGGGAATCTCCGCGCCGCCCGAGATCCTCCAGCAGGGTTGCAAAAAGGCTGGAAACGGCAACCGCCACGATCCCGCGGGGCGCAATCCAGCCAAGCAGGATTGCTTCATTGCGTTTCAACGTCCCGAATGTGGCGATCCACACCGAAAGCGGCCGCACGATGAACAGCATCGCCAACAGGAAGGCGAGCGTATTCCAGGTCAGTGCGCGGCGAATGACATCTGGCGTGAGGTTCGCCGTCAGGATGACAAACACGCCCGAAACGAGCAAGACGGCGATATCCTCCTTGAATTTTCGGAGTTCCGCGAGCCCGGCAAGGCGCGAATTGGCCAGCGTCATGCCATAGGCCGTGACGGCAACGAGGCCGATTTCCTTTTCGATCATTTCTGCCAGCGCATAACAGAGAATGATGGACGCGAAGATGATCGGCGCCTTGAGGTATTCCGGAGTCCACCCCTGACGGAAGGCGCGCACGATGGCCCAACCGAAGGCGAAGCCCAGCCCGACACCCAGTGCAGCGGCCACGATGATCATGGCGCCCTTACCCAGGATCGACTCCCCCGTGGCGGCCACGCGAATGATTTCGAAAGCAGCCACGGCAAACAAGGCGCCAACCGGATCGTTGACGATGCCTTCCCATTTCAGGAACTGACCGGTTCGGCCGCCGAGTTTGGACTGACGCAGCAATGGCATGATAACGGTAGGCCCGGTAACCACCAGCACGCCCGCAAACACAACAGAACTACCCCAATCGAGACCGGCGGCATAATGGGCTGCGAAAGTGCCCAGCGCCCAAGCCAGCGGGCCACCAAGGAATACCATGCGCCGAACAGCTGCACCGGCATCACGCAGGTTCTCGAATTTCAGGACGAGCCCGCCCTCGAACAGGATCACGGCAACGGCCAGCGACACGATGGGACGCAACAATTCGCTGCTGCCGCTGTTGAACACCTTCTCAGGATTGAGCAGAGGCTCGCCGAAAACCACAGTCCACAACGGACCGACCGCCAAACCTGCCAACGCCATCAGCACAATGGCGGGTGCCTGTATACGCCAAGCGACCCATTGCGCACCAATTCCCAGCGCCCCGATCAGGGCGCAGGCGAAGATCAGCTCGCTGGATCCGGCGGATGCCAGTGCAAAGTTGAATTGGTCCATAAAAGCCCCGTTTCGTGGTGCATTCTGCCCGTCGGGCGATCAGAAAACTAGGCTTGAGCCGCGTTTATGTCATCAGCAAAGTCAAATCCGATCTCGCGGGTACCATAATCGCCTTCTTTGTAGCGTTCGATATGGTCGGAGAACCAGAGCAAGATGTGCTGGTAAAGATGTTCATAGAATGGTTCAGGGTCAGCATCTTTCAGCGGCAGGCTGAATTCGTATACCGAACCGTCCTCAATCTGAATCTTGAACTTGTCGCCGATCTTGCGGCACTGCATCACCAGCCTCAGCCAGTCCGTATCGCGCGTGACGCGCACAGCAAGGCCGAACGATATTGGCCCCAGGAGCCGGAAGCCTCGCGGCGGGATCGAAAAGGCTGCATCCCCATGTGCCTTTGGTTTGTAGGCCCCGGCCGGCGGGACGAGGTGGACACAAACGCCATCGGTTGAGCCAAGGAATTCGCAAAACCCGCTGCGGATTTCTTCCGCCAGTGTGCGGATTCGGTCGTAATTTTCAGCAGCGAGGGCCTGATAGGCCTCCACAGTCTCGATCAGATTATCAAAACGTGACACAGCCTGACGGCCCCCTTCATTACCAAAGCCAACATAAATTAGGGTGCCGCAGGGCGACCTTCAAATTTTAAAGTCGCCACCATCGGACAATGATCAGAAGCTTTGGGCGTAATCCAGCCGACGCCGGGAAAGCGAGCCCCATCATATCTGGCGGCTCTATATGGCGATCCTGCCCGTACAATCTCAACTGTGGCAGCAGGATTCAGGGCCGCGAGTTTGGGTGACAGGAAGATGTGATCCAGCGCGCCATAGGTGTCGTCGCCGCTGTAATGGTGAGTCCAGCGGTCATATGGGTCTGCAATGGCGCGGCTAGCCAGATCGATGGCGAACCCGTCGCCTACCAGCGCGCCCAGACCATGCGGCCGGGCCGGACGACCATCTACTTCCCAATAATCATTGAAATCACCCAAAATAACCCATTCCGCCCTAGCCGGGTCATCAAATCGCTGGCTTACAATCCGGCGCACAGCCTGAGCTTCAGCCTCACGCATGGCAACCGTCCTCTTGCGTCCACCATGCATGGATTTGAAGTGGCAGACAAAAAGTGTCAAAAGGCGTCCGTCTTTTTCCACATCCACTTCCAGACAATCCCGGCGAAAGACGTAGTCATTAATGGAAGCCCCTTTGGGGGGGTGAATGCCCAACCGTCCGAAGGTCGCCCGCGCATGGCTGCGCTGGAATGCAACCGTAAGCGACGACAACAGACCCACATCAATCCCGCGGCTGTCGTTCCCCTCGTGCAGCACACGTTCGCCAAACGGCTTTCCGGCCCAGCGCCCGACATAGCGATTGTCAAAAGCGGTCAAGGTGACGAGGTTTTCGACCTCCTGCAGTGCGCACACTTCGGCCTTGGTCGCGACCAGAGCCTGCGCGGTCAGGGTGCGGTCATCCTCCGACAGGACATCGAAAACCGCATCCACCTGTTCGGCGACCAGGGCGTCGTCGACATCGGTCAGCTTGCGACGCGCATTGGCGAGACCCGAGCGCGCGAAATCGCAGCGCATCATCAGGTTTTCGCAATTGAACGTGGCCAAACGAATATCAGGCATTCATCGGTGATGCGGCCTCATGCCTGCGGGGTCAACGCAGAATGGCGGCTGTCTCAGGCGACGGCGCGTTCAGCAAAACGGGCGCTCGTCTGGGCCCGTTCAACCGATTCCGCGTCGGGGCGCTGATCTACGGGAATGGCCGTGCGGCCAAGTTCTACGGCAATGCCTGGCTGAACCCCGCCGCCAAATGCAGACAACACCGTGCGGATCACATCGAGAGGCTGGGCCTCATCTTCGACAATCTGTCCGAAGCGAGCGGCGACAGGCCCAACTACGCCATAAGCCAAAAATACACCGAGAAAGGTGCCCAGCAGAGCTGACCCGATCATCATTCCTAGCACTGCAGGCGACTGATCAATCGACCCCATGGTCTTGATGATGCCCAGCACAGCCGCCACGATACCGAGCGCTGGCAAGGCATCGGCTACAGTATTGAGTGCATTCACTGCTTTCATGCGCTGGTCGACATGCAGGGCCACAGACTGCTCCATATGCGCCTCAGCCCGTGCCGGGTCTGACAGGTCGAGCGCCATCAGGCGAAAGGAATCGCAGATCATGTCACGCGCAGCAGGATCGGAAAGCACCGCAGGGGACAAAGCAAACAAGGGCGACGAATCCGGGTCTTCGATATCCGATTCAATCGCGACAAACCCGCCCTGGCGCACCTTGCGCATCAAGTTGGACAGCAGAACCAGCAATTCGCGGTGTTGGGCACGCTGCCAACGGCTGCCCTGAAACGAGCGAACGAACCCACCCAAAGCCTCCTTGGCGACTTTCGGCGAATTACCGATCAGAATGGTGCCGACCGCGGCACCACCAATCAGGGCCAGTTCGAACGGCAGCGCCTGCATGGCACCGTGTCCGCCCGTGAGGACGAGGCCGCCCATCACGAGGACGACCACAAGGACAAGACCAATCAATTGGGGCAAGACGCGCGGGCTCCGGCATTAACTCAGCCTGCACCATGACACATTCGTCTTAAGCCAAGCTTACAGCGCGCACCCTGCCCTGCCTGCAGCGCTTAACTGGCTCGCAATCCTGCGCCGCCCATCACGGGGTCATGCTCTGCCACAAGGTGGCCTGGAGCAATCTCGACCAGTTTTGGTTGGTACTGTTCCGCGTCCCCATCATCAATGAGTTTGGACTTCATGAAGCGGAGCGATGCACGGCTGTCGAGCGGACTCGGAAGATCGCCCGTCAGGCGCAAGCGTTCCCGCGTGCGCTCCCCGGTCGGATCGGCGTTTGGCACAGCCGCAATCAGCGCTTTCGTGTAGGGGTGGCGTGCTTCGGTGTAGATGGCATTGCGACCGGCAAGTTCCACTACGCGGCCAAGATACAACACCATTACCCGGTGGCTGATCTGCCGCACGACGGCGAGATCGTGGCTGATGAAGATCATGGCGAGGCCGAACTCTTTCTGCAGCTCGATCAGCAAATCCACGACTTGCGCCTGGACAGACACATCAAGCGCGGAAACCGCTTCATCACAGATCACCAGTTTCGGCTGAAGGATCATGGCACGGGCAATGCCAACCCGCTGGTTCTGGCCACCAGACAATTCGTGCGGGTACCGGTTGATCAAATTCGGGTCGAGCCCGACCCGCGGCAGGATTTCGCGTACTTTCGCTTCCCGATCCGCGCGCGACAGGCGCGGTTGGTGAACTTGCAACGGTTCGGCAATGGAAGCGCCGATGGTCATGCGGGGGTCAAGGCTGGCGAGCGGGTCCTGGAACACGATCTGGAGATCGTCGCGCAGGCCGTTCATTTCCTTGCGGCTCGCCTTGGATATGTCGCGCCCCAGCCAGGCAACCGTGCCATCGGTTGGAGGGATGAGGTTCAACACGCCGCGCGCGAGCGTGGACTTGCCACACCCGGATTCTCCGACAACTCCCAACGTCTCGCCCGGTTTCAAATCGAACGAAACACCATCCACCGCTTTCAACGGCTTCGTCTTGCCAAACAGACCGCCCTTCACCGCAATCGGGAAATGGATTTTCATGTCCTCTACCTTGAGAACCGGCTCAGTTTCAGGCGCCGGCGGCGCCGACAGGACGGGTCGACCGGGGCGATCTGGTTCGTCGATGCGCGGAACAGCATTGAGCAGCATCTTCGTATAGTCGGCCTGAGGCTTGTAGAAGATATCGTCGACGCTCCCCTGCTCGACGATCTCGCCATGACGCATGACGATGACGCGGTCGCACATGCGGGCGACCACACCCATATTGTGAGTGATCAGGGCGATGCCGGTACCCGTCTCGCGTTTCAGTTCGTCCATCAGTTCCAGAACCTGCGCCTGCACGGTCACATCCAGCGCTGTGGTGGGCTCATCCGCGAGCAACAGTTCAGGATTGCAAAGCATGGCGATGGCAATCATGACGCGCTGACGCATGCCACCGGAAAGCTCATGCGGAAACTGGTTCATGCGCCGAGCTGCTTCCGGAATGCGCACATTCTCCAGCCAGTCGACGCATATGCGATCCGCTTCTTCGCCCTTGAGGCCCTTATGGAGCGCCAACACTTCGCGCATCTGCGCGCCGACTGTCATGTGCGGCGTCAAACTGGTCAGCGGGTCCTGAAAAATCATCGACATCCGGGCGCCACGGATATTGCGAAGTGTTGCGTCCGAAGCCTCCAGCATATTGGTGCCATCGAAATCAATCCGGCCGGTTGCAGTGCCATTGCCTGCCAACAGACCCAGAGCCGAGAGCGCAGACTGGCTCTTCCCGGAGCCGCTTTCGCCGACAATGCCGAGGCATTCGCCCTTGGCGACGTCGAAACTTATACCTTTGACAGCCTCAACCACACCGTCAGGTGTGTCGAAGGAAACACGAAGATCTTTGACAGAAAGAATAGCCATGCTGGCATTCTGTATACGCGCGGGCGGGGCGTGCAACGACCGCTCTGCAGAAAGCGGAAAAAAGGCCGCGCTGTCGGGAAATAGCACGGCCCAAGAGAGAGTGAGGACAGGGCGCAATGGGTCAAAGCCCTGCCCTCATGATATAGCGCTCAGAATTTATACCCGAGCCCCAGTCCCACCACGAGTGGATTGATGTCCACGTCAGCATCCACTGTTGCGCCCAGCGCCGCGGTGAAATCCACAGTCACATCCGGATTTATCCAGATCTTCTTGATGTCTGCGTTGACAGCCCAGCCACCTGGCTCGCCATCAAGATCGTAATCTACGCCCGCCTGAAGCGCGAGACCGACACTGGTGTCGTAATCTATGCCGTCTGCGACAGGGCCGTCATCCTCGTTGAAGAAGAAGGTCGCATTGATGCCGGCACCGACATAGGGCTTCCACTGGCTGTCATTCACGAAGTGGTATTGCACCGTCAGAGTGGGTGGTAGCAGCGTGACATCGCCCAGATCGATCGTTGCATTATCGAGTGCGCCCGGAACGGTCACGCCCGTGGCTTTCACGTCATGTGGCGTCACGCCAAGGATCAGCTCGGCAGCGATATTCTTCGTGAAGAAATAGGTGATGTCCAATTCGGGCACGTACTGGTCTGAAATGTCCACATCCCCGGCAAGGCGCGCACCTGCGACAGAGAGATCGCCGGACTCATCCGGCAGGACCCCGATGACGCGTCCGCGGACCATCCAGGGATTCTCGTCTGCCGAGGCAGCAGGTGCTGTCCCGACCCAAGTTGCCCCGGCAACCAGAGTAGCAAGGAGAAGCTGTTTCATGTCATTTAACTCCTGATTTGGCGCACCAATCCGCGCCGGATGCCAAACGCCTACTCCGATGATTTGATGAGGATAATTGCCCGTTTTGACGCGCGGGCGCGTGTCGCGCGTCATGGCATCGCGACTAGGTATTCTTCCCAATTGCGCCGGTGAGCACTTCCTGAGATCTTGGTTCGGTGCGCTTCCGTCCGAGCTATATTCATCCGCCTGCTGCGGCGTCCCATCCCGGTTCTCCCACGGTCAGGCTTGAACTGTGCGCTTCCGCTGGGGCACATGGAGGGTGAGGAAACAATCCCAATGAGGACCGCACCATGCCCGTCATAAATTATCTCACCACTTGCATCTTTGATTCAGGTGCCTTGAAGCAGCTCGCCGGTACGGCGAAGAAGCTCGGCATGACCCGCCCTTTCATTGTGACGGACCCCGGCATCAAGGCCGCAGGCATTCTGGCGAAGGTCGAAGATGCGTTGGGCGTTGCACCGGCAGGCGTGTTCGCGGAGACCGTACCAAACCCGACCGAGAAGCAGACCAAGGAAGCGGCAGCCGCCTACAAGGCGTGCGGCGCCGACGGCCTGATCGCACTCGGCGGCGGCTCGTCCATGGACCATGCCAAGGGAATCGGCCTGCTGGTCAGTCATGATGAACCGCTCGAAAATTATGCCGCCATCACCGGCGGTGCCAAGAAGATCGGCAAGATCCCGCCGCTGATCGCCATCCCGACCACATCCGGTACGGGTTCAGAAGTCTCAGTCGGTTTGGTCCTTGTACTGGAGAACGGCCGCAAGGAGACCATCGTCTCTCCAAACCTGATCCCTGCCACAGCCATTTGCGATCCGGACCTGACCCTTGGCCTACCTGCCGGACTGACGGCCGCCACTGGGATGGACGCCGTCACGCACTGCATTGAGTCAGTCCTGTCCCCAACCGTGAATCCGCCTGCCGAAGGCATTGCGTATGAGGGCGTGTTCCGCGCCGTCGGGAATGGCTGGCTGAAGAAGGCGGTCAAGGATGGCTCGGACGCGGACGCCCGCTGGCACATGATGATGGCAAGTTATGAAGGCGCTCTGGCATTCGTGAAAGGCCTTGGCGGGGTCCACGCCCTGTCACACGCGGCGGGTCGTCTGCATGACAAGCGACTGCACCACGGCACGCTGAACGCGATCTTCCTGCCGCATATCCTGCGCTTCCATGAGGGTTCAGCCGATGAGAAATATGTGCGTCTTCGCCAGGCCATGGGTCTGAAACCCGGCGCGGATCTTGGCGACGCAATTGCAGAGATGAATGCCGATATCGGCATCCCAGCCACCCTGTCCGCCATCGGATTGTCGGCAGACGACGCCCCCGGCGTGGTTGAGTATGCACTTAAAGACCTCGCCCATTTCGGCAATCCAAAGCCTATGAGTGCGGATGATTATGCAAAGGTCTACGAGGCCGCCCTTTAAGGATACGTGGAAGGGGGCCGTCATCGACGGCCCCCTCGTCCCCCCACTCAGCCAACTGGAATGAAATTACCGTGGAATCCCTGCGGAATGCGTTGCGGAATGTGCACGGTTGCAACCGCCGGTGCGGTGAAATTTGCGGCATCGAGAACGACCAATTCGGATAGGCCCGTGTTCGTGTCGACTACATAGCCCATCAGCCAGCCCTCATCCTCTGAGGCCGTTTCGCTGGCGGGAATGAAAATGAACTCGCCTGGCACCCGTCCTGACCCAAAATCGCGAACTTCGCAGCTGCCATTGGTCAGGTCATGCTTGAAGATGCGTGTTTCGGTGAGGAAGCCGTCTGCCGCGACAGCCGTTGTGTAAACATAGCGATAGGGCTTTCCGGTCAGCCGCTCATCATAGCGCGGAAACTCATGAGCGCGTTCATCTATCACACGCCGTGACACGGTTTGCGTTGCCGGATCGATCGTCAGGGATTCAAATTTCGGCACACCGTCCGGGCCTGTATTGTCCGGGGCAAACATGTGGTCATAAACACATGCGTCCATCACGACTTTTCCGTCCTCGGTTTCGTAGGCGTTCGCAGGATGGAAGATGTAACAGGGATCAACATCACACCAGATGATATCATCTGCACTCCCCTCTCGCGGCAACAGACCGATACGCGCCTTGTGGTTCTCATTCCACCGATACGGAAAGCTCATGCCACTGATGATAGCGCTCATGGAGAACGTCACCGGAAGGTCCATCACGATCACATATTTTGGGGTGATCATGCAGTCATGAACCATTGGGCCATGCTGGACAGGGATTGGCTCATCCCGGCGCACGCGGCCATCAGCCCCGAGCACCTTGTGCCAAAGCAGATTGGTTTGCTGCGACTCGTAACAGATGGCGTGCATCTCGCCTGTGTCGGGGTCATAATGCGGATGTGCGGAAAAGGACTGACCCAATGTCCCGTCAAAGTCCGAATGCGTACGAGTCTCCAGATCCTCGGACACTTCGACGGGATATCCGCCAGCTTCGACAATCGCCCAGATCTTTCCTGCGTGACCGACAATGTTCGTGTTTGCCACATCAATTCTGGGGTGACGCGGACCGGGCGCACGCGGCTCGCCAAGGGCATCGCTCACGCTGTTGGAGCGAACCCAGCGATTGCGGTACCAAAGCGCCTTGCCATCCTGCAGGCGGACGCCATGCAACATGCCATCGCCGACAAACCAGTGATGTGCAGCTGGATTGACCGGCGATACGGGGTTGGGGCCATTGCGGACGTAAAGGCCATTCAGACCAGCGGGAATCGCCCCCGTCACCTTTGGATCAATTTCGGTGATCTCATCCGTCAGCGGGGTGTGAACGCCTTCAAGAAAAATGTTGGGTTGTGTTGCCTTGCGTCGACTGCGGTTGAATCCGGCCACCGCCATGACGCCTTTTGTCACGACGCCCCGAATGGCTGTTTCCACAGGGCTGGGCATGGAGATCATCCTCGCGGCTTGTTGTCTGCGCCACAATGTTTACACTGATAACATGCCGATGAATGATAACAGTGTCAACATGAACGCTCAGGGGGGCAGCTACCACCATGGTGACTTGAGGGCCGCCCTGATCGAAGAAGGATTGGCGCAGATTAGCAACAGCCGAGCCGAGAAAGTGAGCCTCCGACAAATTGCTCGGAATGTCGGTGTTTCAGCGACGGCAGTTTATCGACACTTTCCCAATAAGGCCGCACTCCTTGGCGCTTTGTGCGAAGTCGGGAGCGTGAAACTGTCTGATACGTTCAGGGGGGCCCTCTCCGACACTCCCGCGGGCATCGATGCGTTCGAAGTCATGGGACGAGCCTATGTCCGATTTGCGATAGACAATCCGTCTCTGTTCCGCCTGATGATGACCAAAGCGCCTCGCCCCGAAGTTCTTCAGCCCGATCAGGAGAAAGAGGTGGGCGCGTTTGCCATGCTGTCCAACACATTGGGTGAAGTGTTGCCGAAGGATACCCCGCCCGAATTGCAGATGGTCAAACGCCTTCAGGCCTGGTCGATCGTGCATGGACTGTCGATGCTGATACTGGATGGCCAGCTGCCCGACGATGAAAAGATGGTTGCTGCCGTCGTCTCTCGAAGCTTTCTCTAGGCCAGCCCGCGAATCCGGCGCATATTGCAGCGCATGTTCGAAGGAATCTCCACCACCGCCACGCATCTTGGTCTGCTCGCTGGCGCGATGGCCGTGGGCGCGTCCTGGGTCGCGGCCATTGCGTCGCCCAATTGCAGCTTCGACAAGCTGGACGGATCGCGCGCCGATCGACACGTCCGGGAATTGCTGCTCCAGACGTCTACGCCGATCGCCGGCATGATGCTCGCTTCCGGCGCGTTCTTCCTGCTGGCCTCAAGCTGGGCAGCCGCCGTCACCGCCTTGCTCGCAGCTTTCGGATTCTTCTCCAATCGCTGGATGCTGACACCCGGGAAGAAGCAAAAGGGCGAACGCACGAGCCGCAAGGGTCAGCGCGCCATTTCGGTCAGCCTATCCCTGATGTTTACATTGGTGGCGATTGTGTCCGCCGTGCTCGGCATGATCCGCATCTAGCGGAAATCAGGCGAATACGAGCCAGAGACAGCCCATTTCGTGCAATTTTCTGAAATTGTCTGCCGATTTCCGGGCAGCTCGCAGCGCAATCTCGCCAGCGGCCTTTCGATTGACAGCCAGCATCATGGTGCAAATTGCAATGCCCGGCAGGAACATCCACCAGACAAAGGCCAGAGATGCCAATACACCCGCAAGGCAGATGAAATAGGCCAACGCGTCCAGAACACGAAAGCGCGTGTGCATGTAGCTGCCGAAATCATTGAGCAATTCCGGCTGTTTGTGCAGAGTTTCCGCATCAATCGCAAAATGCTGGCCTGGAGCCTGCTCATAGATGATGGCCCGGGTCATGCGACCGCCACGATGGGGATTGGGTTGGCATTTGAGGAACATGGCAATCACTCCATTTCGGGGACAATTTACCTTGTCCCGGTTAAGCTGAAGCTTGCTGAATTCAATCAATTTTGCAGAAAAATGAAACCATGAAGTTCCCGTCCCGACACACGCCTATCTGGCGAATATGTTTGCCCTGATAGGGATTGCCATCTATGCTGCACCGCAACATGAAAGGTGTGTAGCTGATGCTGTACTCACTTGTCGAAATGAACCGGGCGGCAATGGCACCCATGCGGGTTGCCGCGCGCGCCAGTCGCGCAGCGCTGAGTTCGCCGCTGAACCTGATGGGGCAGACCGACTATGGTCGCTCGCTGTCCGCCATGGCGGACGTATTTGAAAGCGCAACACGCTATTACGGTAAACCGGAATGGCGGATCGATACGGTGCGGATCAATAGCGCGCCCATTGATGTGACCCCTGTTGTGGCGTGGCGCTCGCCTTGGTGCAACATGATCCACTTCAAGAAGGATCCAGAAGCGCTTGCCGCCGCCCGGAATACAGAAAAGCTCGGCCCTCAGCCCCGTCTTCTGATAGCTGCCCCGCTCTCTGGCCATTATGCCACTCTGCTGCGCGGGACAGTTGAGGCGTTCCTGCCGACCCATGATGTCTACATCACTGACTGGCAAGACTCTCGCATGGCACCTGTCTGGTTAGGGCGGTTCGATCTGGACGATTATATTGATCACATACGCTCGATGCTGACTCATCTGGGCGCGGGTGCACATGTACTTGGCGTCTGTCAGCCAGGCCCTCCTGTGCTTGCTGCGGTCGCCATGATGGCCGAGGATGATGACCCGGCCCGGCCCGCTTCCATGACGTTCATGGGGTCACCGATCGACACACGGCTTAGCCCGACCGTTCCGAACGTGCTGGCCGAGGAAAAACCGCTATCGTGGTTTGAAGAGAACATGATCCACACTGTGCCGGGCCCCTACCCGGGCATGTTCCGGAGAGTCTATCCAGGCTTTGTCCAGCTCGCTTCCTTCATGAACATGAACTGGTCGCGCCATGTCGATGCGCACTGGAACTTTTTCAATCATCTGGTTGAAGGGGATGGCGACAATGTCGGCAAGCATCGGGAATTCTACGATGAATACCTGTCGGTGCTCGACCTGACGGAAGAATTCTACCTGCAAACAATCGTACGCGTGTTTCAGGAGCACCAGCTGGCCCGCGGCATGTATCGCTATCGCGGAACACATCTCGTCAAACCGGAACTGATCCGCGATGTCGCGCTGATGACGGTTGAAGGCGAGAAGGATGATATTTCCGGCATCGGTCAAACACAGGCTGCACACGACCTATGTGTGAAGTTGCCGGAAGACATGCAGACCGACTATATCCAGCCGGGCGTTGGCCATTACGGCGTATTCAATGGCAGACGCTTTCAGACCGAGATCGCTCCGCGCGTAACTGAATTCACGAAGCGCTTCACGATGCGGGATGCCGACGAAGCCGCCACGGAGCGACTCAGAAAAACGTCTTGAACAGGCTTGAGCTTTTGGGACTATTTCTCAGGTGTGGGCAAGACTCGCGCAATCTGACGACAAATGTCTCGTGCTTCGCTCAATACCGTGATGGGCATCGGATCAGGTGTGTCGAGATAGGCGCTAAGCTGAGAAACTGCACGGGCCTCAGCCTGCTCCGTCAGTAAGGTGTCATCGGATACTTGCAGTGTCCGACGAGAGGTACACGACTGCAGTTCCAGAATGGTCAGGTCAGCCGCGCCGCGATGAGGTGTGCGTAGCAGGACCGACGACGGCAGATCCGGACCATCCGGCACCGCAACCCAAAGCGCATGGATGTCATCCTCGACAACAGGGTTTCGGAAACGGATTGCATAGATCAAGCCCTTGTCCAGATGGCGTACTGAATAGTCCGCCAAACCAGCATCGTTCAGTCCACCAAGCCAGGCAGCGATCATGGCATTGCGCGCCTGCTTTGCTTCGGCACCGCGCCATGCGGCTGCCTCAGCATAGACCTGCCTCAGGGCAAGGCCAGGCTCCTTCAGAAGTGAGCGCGGCGAGGTCGTTTCAACGGTCGCTGGAGGGGGCACATACGCCGATGCGTATTCTGCAAAACCAATCCAACCCGTCAGTGCCGAAGCCAGCAGAGCCGAGCTGAGATGTCTGATCCAGTCGCGAGAGGCCATTGAGCGCGTTCCGTTCCGAGTCGAAGCGCACTTTGCCAGGCTAAGAGTTAAGGAAGGTCCGCTCGATTGCCCACCAGAGCCCAATTGCTCCGATGGCCGCCGATACCGGCCATACCAGAACTGGCCGGTAGAGGTCTGGCCGGCCGGCCTGCTTCAGGGCGCCCCTGATGACAACGGCCACTGCAAGCGCCATGCCGATAACGGCGAGCTGGCCGATCTCAACGCCGACATTGAATCCGATCAAAGCTGGCCAGAAGATCCCCGGTGGCAGGCCAAGACCCCCAAACGCACCGGCGAAACCCATGCCGTGGATCAGGCCAAAGCCGAATACGAGTGCCGGACGCCAGGCGCTTGGTTCCTTGAACAGGATGTTCTCAAGCGCGGCCCAGGCGATTGTCAGCGCAATCAGTGGCTCGACGATACTTGCCGGAGGCGCGATCACCCCGGCAGCAGCAAGGCCGAGCGTGGATGTGTGCGCCAGCGTGAAGGCAGAGATTTGCCAGAGCAGCGGCTTTATCCGCCGACTGGACAGGAAAAGCGCCAGGACGAACAGGATATGGTCCACCCCCATTGGCAGGATGTGCTCGAAGCCGATCCGAACATAGAAGATCGCCGTCTCGATCCAGGATCTGTGGAGTTCAACCTCGCTGCCCGGAACGTCGTCTCCTGTTTCAGTTGCGTCGCCAGCCCTGTCCAGTTCCTGAAGCTCCCGGCACAAAGCGGGGTCCATCCCTCCCCCCGGCAGGCAAAGCTCATCTTCCGGGTGGGCGAACGCCACTTGCGGCGCAGATGTGACAGCAAGGCAGGCTATCAGACAGCATGCCAGAAAGGCGATGAGCCGATGCCGCATCAAATCTCGTCCGGCAGCGGATGCGGCGCTTCCATACGGATGGCCTCGTGATGGTCATCATCATGGTCATGTACCGGCAGGAAGGACAGCACGAGCGCTATGGCGACACCGGCCGACAGTGCCAACAGGCTGCGCAGCGGCGGCTCCTCCTTCATCGGAGCCATCAAGGGGCCGGTCGCAACGTAGAGGAGCAGGCCGGCAGAGGCCGCGAACAGAGCGCCAACCGCCTCGCTGCCAAGGAAATACATGAAGGGCGACGACATAATCACGCCCAGCGGGGTCGTGGCGGACGCAGCCAGGAAGGCCCACAGGAAGGATTGCCGGTTCGAAAAATTGTGCCTGCGCAGGATCGCGAACGCGATCACACCTTCCGGAAACTCATGCAGGATCAGCGAGACCGCCGCATAGACACCTGCGGAAAAGCTCGCGGCAAAGGTCACCGAATAGATGACGCCGTCGATAAAGGAATGGATGGCAATCGCGATTATGGGGGTGACAGCCGCCATCCGGCCGCCATTCACGCTTTCCGGGAAGAATGTGTTGAGGCCGTAATTAAGTATCAGCCCGCCAAGGAATCCGCCCAGCATGAAGTATGGCGCCTGAGAACTTTCGGCAAAGGCTTCCGGCGCAATGTGCAACAGGCTGAGCGTGACGAGCATGCCCGCCGCCGCGAGGCCCATGACGGCAGAGAACCGCGCACTCCAATCGCCCCGCATCGCCACAGCGATGAGGCCGACCGTGGTCACAAAGGCCGCGATCAAGCCGAAAAACAAAGGGGCCTGCATGGATTCAAACATGGAAAGCGGTAAGCCGGTCCGTTAACAGTCAGGTGCGGTCTATAACCGCGTCCTGCGGCCTTGCGAAGAAGTGTTATATGGTATCATTATTCAGCTTGCGAGCAGATTTTCCGAAAACACTGAATTCCCCAATCGGGGCAATGGGAGCGATATGATAGACCGATCATGGGGCCGTGGCGCAAAAATGCTTCTGGCGGGTGCCGGTTTGACGCTGTGCGTCGCCTGTAGCGCAGAAGTGCCATACGAACCTGAACCGGCTGCAGTGGAGCCTCCACCGACGGTCGAATCCACTCCTCCTGCGTCAGATATGGAGTACTCGGCTCATACGGCAGAGCACCGTGACGATGATAGTCATGACGAGGACCATGGTGAATATGCTGGCGGCGAAGCCCATGTACACGGCGCTGCAGAGTTGGCCGTTGCGCTCGACACCAGTTTCGTCACGATCACCGTTGACGCCCCGCTCGTAAATTACGGCCTATCGGAAAATACGAAGAAGAAATCCACCGAGCTTGAAAAGTATGCCGAGGGCCTGACAGAACTCATGGGCAATGCGCGCTGCGACCTTGTCGAGCGCTCTGCAGAAGTGCGCCGATCGGGCGATCATGCTGCACTCACCCTGTCCATAGTCTGGGATTGCAAGCGCCCCAGCCAGCTGGATGGCCTCATGTTCACCGGCTTTGAACACTATCCCGCCTTTGAGGACGTCGACGCCATCTATCTTGGTGAAGAAGGGGAATCCAATTCTGCGTCACTCACACCGGACAGCCCTTTCCTGCCCTTCGGATCCTGACATGGCAGAACCGATTGTCTCTATTTCGAATCTTTCCTTTGCCTGGACGCCAGGCAATGAGGTCCTCGACATTTCAGACTTCCAATTGAAGGCGGGCGAGCGCTTGTTTCTGCGCGGAGCATCCGGCTCTGGAAAATCCACCCTTCTCGGCATCATCGCTGGTGTGCTGGAGGCGGGCTCTGGTGAGGTCATCGTTCTCGGACAGGATCTGGCGACCTTGGAACCCGCAGCGCGGGACCGCCTGAGGGCGGACCATCTCGGTGTGATTTTCCAGATGTTCAATCTCGTGCCTTATCTCTCCGTCATCGGGAATGTCACGCTGCCTCTACGTTTCTCTCCCAAGCGCCGCGCAGCAATCAACGGTAACGAAGACGATGAAGCCCGACGGTTGCTTTCGCGGCTGGGCCTGACGGACGAGACTCTACTGGCACGCCGCGTCTCTGACCTTTCTGTCGGTCAGCAGCAACGTGTCGCTGCCGCACGAGCCCTGATCGGCGGCCCCGAAATCGTGATCGCTGACGAACCGACCTCAGCGCTTGATGCGGATGCCCGTGATCAATTCATTGATCTGCTGAGCGAGGAAGCGCGGCGCACAGGCGCAGCACTTCTCTTCGTCAGCCACGATGCCGGGCTCGCCACACATTTCGACCGGGCGGTAGACCTCGGCGAGATAAATCGCGCGGGAGTGTCAGCATGAGCGCGATCCTGTCTCTCGCCTGGCAGAGCCTCATGAACCGCAAGGGATCTGTTTTGCTCACCCTGTTGGCAGTTGCCTTGTCGGTGGCACTTTTTCTGGGCGTAGACAAAGCCCGCACAGGCGCCCGCGAAGGCTTCGGTAACACTATCTCTGGCACCGAACTGATTGTCGGCGCACCTACCGGCAGCGTGAACTTGCTGCTTTATTCGGTCTTTCGAATGGGCAGCGCGACAGCAGAAATTTCGTGGCCGACCTATCAGGAGATCGCCACGCGGCCGGATATAGACTGGGCTGTTCCCATCTCCCTCGGAGACAGCCATCGCGGATTCCGCGTCATGGGCACAACGCCCGAATATTTTGACCGCTACAAGTTTGGCCGCAATCAGGACCTGGTGATCGCGCAGGGCGAACCGTTTGACGATCTGTTCGATGCGGTCATCGGCGCCGATGTGGCTCGCGAACTGGGGTATTCGATCAATAGCCCCATGGTCCTGTCGCATGGGCTGGGCCAAGCCGACTTCGGCTCAAGTCATGAAAACCGCCCGTTCCGGGTTGTTGGCATTCTTGCCCCGACTGGTACGCCGGTGGACCAGACGGTACATGTCTCACTGGAAGCCATCACCGCCATCCATGTCGGCTGGGAAACCGGCGCAAAGAATCCGCTAGCCGACAGTATTTCCGAAGAGACCGTGCGGTCCTTCGATCTCACACCCAAGACTGTCACGGCGATCTATCTCGGCCTGAAACGTAAAGGCACCATCTTGACCACACGCCGCGAGATCAACACCAACAAGGGCGAGCCATTGATGGCGATCATTCCATCACAGGCGCTCGCGGAACTATGGAGTGTGACCGCAATTGCCGAACGGGCATTGCTGGCCGTCTCGATATTCGTAATCGCGGTGGGCGTGGTTTCGATTTTGATCTCCATCCTCACCAGCCTCAACGAGCGGCGACGCGAAATGTCGATCCTTCGTGCGGTCGGTGCTCGACCCGGTCACATCTTCACGCTGTTGGTGCTTGAAGCAGGGTTGGTGGGCCTCCTTGGCGCATTGCTAGGCATTCTTCTCATCCATGGGCTGCTGGCAGTGATCGGTCCGCTTGTTTCAGCGCATTACGGCATATCCCTAATTGGCACCGGGCCCAGCCTGATCGACCTGTATACACTGCTGGCGGTCACGGGCGCCGCCCTGGTCGCCGGGGCGATACCCGCCTGGATGGCGTTCCGCAGGTCGCTGGCCGATGGATTATCCCTTCGGCTCTAACCGCTCACACCCACTGGCGGGGTCACCCCGCACATCCTAGATTGGCATCATGAAAAAACTCTCTCCCCTCCTGACCGCCGCCCTCATGACGGGCTTACTGGCAGCCTGCAGTGAAGCAGATACGCCAGCCGAACCCGCACCTGCTGAAGCCAGACCAGATGCCACGGCCCCACAAGTTGGCGACAAGATTGGCGAAAGCGAAGCTGAGCGCAAAGCCAAACGCGAAGCAACGATTGCCGCGCGCGCCGCAGATCAGGCCCGCAAAAAATCCGAGGCCGAAGCGCGCGGCGTGACCGAGATCGGCTGGGAAGACTTGATGCCGGAAGGCGAAGAAGAACGTCTCGCCCAGATGTACCAGAGCCAGATGTCGATGCTCTATGGTGGCGGAGGCGTAGCAGAAGGATCGGCTGCGGACGCCATGGTGCAGATCGGCACGTTCAACACCGTCAAGGAACTCAACGGCAAATCGATCAGGTTGCCGGGCTATACCGTGCCGTTTGAATATGGCTCAAAAGCCGAAGTGACCGAATTCCTTATGGTCCCCTATTTCGGCGCCTGCATCCACGCCCCACCCCCGCCACCAAATCAAACCGTATTCGTAACGACGGACGAGCCCATCCTGTTGAAAGATCTGGCGCAGGCCGTCTGGGTTGAAGGCATCCTAACCGCCGAGACGCAGGAGAGCGAACTGGCGGACGCCGCCTATACGCTCAAGCTGACTCACATCGAGAAATACGAGTATTAGGACTCACTATTCAACGCGTTCACGAAATATAGGTGGTTTCACGGTTTCTGGGGATGAAACCCTCTCAACAGGCACAAATGGATGTTCTGGAACAAACGCGTCGCAGTCCTGATTTCTGCCCTGATAATTGCGGCGATCACCATAAGCATCGTCACATATGTGCGGCGCCCATCGCTCGAGGGACTTGCAGGTCTGAATGGTCCCACCGCAGATAGCATCATTGCGGATGGTCAATCGTCCAGTTGGTCAGTTCACGCCGATGGATCGGAATCGCGACTCGCCATCCTGCTGACCGATGAAGATTCCTCCTGGCTCGGACTGGCTGAAGGGTTGAAAAGCATCGGTGTCCCCTTCTTGATCACGCGAAACACCAAAGCGGCTGTCCAACACAAGGTCGTGCTCGCGTACCCAGCAATTTCAGGTCGCCTGCTGGATGCCGAAGACTTGGAGACCCTCGCCCAGCACGTGGAATCCGGCGGCACGTTGATCGCGACGCAAATCCTTGGCGGAGGATTGCAAGGCGTGTTTGGCTTCGACCGCATCGAAGAATCCCGTGACCATTCGGAGATTCGCTTTTCCGGATCTCACCCCACCTTGTCCTTTATCGACCGGCCAGCAGAAAGGACCGTCAGGATTGGAAACCCTGATACGGACCTACACCGCATCGGCACCCAAGCGTTCGTTGGCGCGACAAATATTCTGGCCACCTACGATGATGGATCCGCAGCTATGGTGGCGCACGCCTCCAAACAGGGTGGACAAGCTTATGCTATCGGCTTTGATCTAGGCTTCTTCATCCTGAAGTCCGCGAACGGGCGCAATGGTGGCGTGTCGAGAAATTACGCGAACGCCTATGAGCCATCTGTCGACACATGGTTGCGATGGATAAAATCCGTCTACACTCAAAGTGAACCGGCCGCGATCACGCTTCACTCCGCGCCGGAAGGGCGAGATCTCGCCGTCGTCATATCCTTCGACATCGATTATTCGAACTCCATGACCAATACGAGGGCATTCAGCGACCTCCTGTCAGAGCTCGGAATTCCGGGAACCTTCTTCATTCAGACGAAGTATTTCGACGACTACAACGACAAGGCGTTCTTCAATGATTTTACGCTGCCCATTGTACAGCATCTAAACGAGTCCGGAATGGAGGTCGCCAGCCATTCGGTGACCCATGCAAAGACTTTTTCGGACATGCCGCTTGGCGAGGGATCCGAGCGCTTTCCTGACTACCAGCCCCGCGTATTGAATGAAGGCAGAACCTGGAATGCTTCAATTCTGGGCGAACTGCGCGTGAGCAAGTATCTGCTGGAACAGGTCACGGAAACAGAAGTGGTATCGTTTCGTCCAGGCTACCTCGCCACACCGGCGCGCCTTCCTGAAGCCTTGGACGCGAGCGGGTACAAATACGCCTCCAGTGCCACATCGGGAAATGTTCTGACGCATTTGCCCTACCGCATGAATTTCAGCAGGGGCTACGACAGCGCAACAGACGTTTTCCAGTTCCCCATCGCCATCGAAGACGAAATTCCACCGCACATGAACTTGCGGGAGGAACCGGCCGTGGACCTCGCCAAGCGGCTCGCCGAATATGGGGGCTGCTATGTCGTGCTGATCCATCCCAACGTCACGAAAGAAAAAATCGAATTCCTCAACGCCGTGGTTCCTGAACTGAAGCGTTTCGCCTGGTTCGGGACACTGCAGCAATTTGGCGATTGGTGGACCATGCGCGATGGCGTATCGGTCGACGCCCGTATCTTTGAAGACGAGATGGTTATCACGGTGGACAGCGAATTGCCCATACAGGGTCTTCGCCTGGATCTGGATATGGACTGGATACCCCAATCCCCGCTCCCTGATGGCGTCAGCTTTTCACCGGGGTCCGTCTACATTGCTGCAGCTGGCACAGAACTCTCAATTACGATGAACATGCCTTCAACGGACCGATAAGCGTTCGCTCGGGACGGTTCGTCGGACCTACGCGAAGCGTTCCGTCGGAACTTCCTGCTGGAGATCAGACGCGTCCGAACGGGCGCGCTCGTCCTTGATACGCTTGCGGATACGCAGAACCAGTTCGTCCGGAATGAAAGGCTTGGTCAGGTACTCAGCGGCACCCCGCTCCAGTGCATCCAGAACATCATGCTCGCCGCGACGAGCTGTTAGCATCACCACCGGCAAGCTGGCCGTATCGGGATCATTCTTCAGTCGACGCAGGACTTCAAACCCATCCATCACGGGCATCATCGCATCAAGCACCATCAGGTCATACTTCATGGTGCGCGCGAGTTCGAGGGCTGCACCGCCGTCTTCCGCGATATCGACTTCAAATCCGGCAACCGCGAGCTTGTGCTCGAGCAGTCCGCGCAACAAGCGATCATCATCTGCGACTAGAATTTTATTGGACATTTGCAAGAGTCCTTCTGCAAGCGAGGTTTTTACTCAGCTCAGTGTGCCAAATTACGATAAACATCCGTCAAACGAACTATATTGAATTTGATCTATCTCGGGTCATTTTGCAGCTCTTGCAGGTGCGACCTCCCCCAAGCGATCAACTTGCCGTGAACCCCTTCCGGGTCATCACGCCCCAGGAGCCGCTTCTCTTGAGATACTGAACCCACCCCTGAACGCGCCACAAGCTGTTCAGCTGGCGGTATCCAAGATTTTCCAACACACAGATTGCCGTCAAGAGCGCCAGGTCAGATGCCTTGGGCACACGGCGCAGCTGCGCTTCTTCCAGTGCAAGAGAACCCACGGAAATGGCCAATCCAAAGCCTGACGTCACTGCGATATAGGCGAGGAAGTAGTCGAGTGGAAGCGAGCCCGTAAATGCCAATATCGGAAACAGGATGAACCCGATAGCATCCACGATTGGTCCAATTACGTCTGTGATCAGCACATTTCCGAAACCCAGGACACCCACCAATCCATAGCGTGGATTGAGCGCCATCATGCCGTGACGCTCGAATGTTTCCAGTGTACCACGCTGCCAACGGGCCCGTTGATTGCGCAGAACGCTTAGAGTCTCGGGCGCCTCGGTCCAGCAGACCGGCTCCGGGATGAACCGGATACGATAATCCTGTTTTTGCTCTATGAGGGCTCTGTGCAGTTTGACCACCAACTCCATGTCTTCACCGACCGTCCCGAGACTATAACCGCCAACCTTCAGGACGGCGTCGCGCCGGAACAAGCCAAAGGCCCCTGAAATGATGAGCACCGTATTCAGTCGGCTCCAAGCGATTCGGGTCATCAGAAAGGCGCGCAGGTATTCGACCGTCTGCAGGAGCGGGAGCATCTTCTTGGGCAACTGCACCTTCAGTATCTGACCGTTCCGGATGACACTGCCATTGGCGATCCGGACAGTCCCCCCCACCGCAATCGTCCGCTCTGGGTCTTCCATGAACGGCTTCACGGTGCGCAACAACGCATCCGGCTCCAAAACGGAATCTGCATCAACGCAGCAAAACAAAGGTGCTCGGGACACGTTGATACCTGCGTTCAGCGCATCGGCTTTTCCACCATTTGCCTTGTCGATCACGACAAGACGCTTTTGATGTTGCGACCGGTAAATCGTCTTGATGGGTTGGTGCGGCGCCAAAGGGGAGTAAAGGCGCGAAGTTTCTACAAGATCGAACGCATCTTTCAGAACCTCCAGCGTGGCATCCGAACTTCCGTCATTTATGATGATGACCTCATAATTCGGATACTGAATAGCCATCAGCGATGAAAGGCTTTCAACAATAGTTTTCTCTTCGTTGTAGGCTGGTACGAGAATCGCGATGGGCGGCGCCGAATCCGAGTAGCGGCGCCAGAGGGCGTCAGCCTTCGCGGCACGCCCCGATTTGGCCAGCTGGAACGCAGCTAACAGCAATTGGATGAAATAATTTGTGTACTGGACAACACCGGCAAAGATAACCACCAGCCCCACATACTTCGCTACGATGAAAACGGATTCCATCACTGGACAGCCTCCATCGCACTCAGCTCCGCAAGCGCCAGGGCTGCGGTACGGTTCGCACTTTCATTGCCCTTTGTTATAGCCGACACTTCCAGCAGCTCTCGACCCGACGCCCCCATGTCGGCCAGAGCTTGCGCCGCTTCAAACTGGACCAGCCACACGGGATCGGAAAGCAAGTCTGCGACCTGGGCCGCGTACGTATCATAGGATATCTCACAAAGTGCCTTCACCGCGCCAGCGCGCACACTCCAGTCGGTATCCTTCAGGCAACTGGCAATGGCCGGAGCAGCGTCCGGGTGTTCCAGACTTGCAAGTCCGTCGAGTGCCGCGACACGGATCAGGGGCACATCGCTGGAGAGCGCCGCTTCGAGAATATTAAGGACTGAGTAATCCGCACTGCCGCCCAGGGCGGACAACAAGGCCGCGCGTTCGAGGTCCGGAACTCCGGGCCGTCCGAGGTATTCCAGGATGTCCCTTGAACGGTGCAGCGCCAGTTTCGACAGAACCGATTGCAGGCTACGCGTGCTACCGTTCAGTTTCGAGAATTCACGCATGACATCCGGCACTGTTGGATAGGCACCAACGGCAACCAGCGTTCGTATTCCAGCGATGCGAAGGTCACGGTTTGCTGACCGCTCCACCAGCGAGTCCACAGCTTTGGCCGTTGGCAGGCCGGGAAAATAGGCCAGTGCCTCAACGGCAGCGTGCCGGACAAATCTGAACCGATGTCGCAAGAGGCGGCGGAATTCATCGTCCACCCGGTACCGGACCATCCGCGCGATGAGACGGTCGCGCTCTTCGCCTCGAACCAGCGCAACGAATTCAAGAAAGACTTCCGGCACCATGGGGGATTTCCAGAGAGTCTCGTCGGGAATCGCGGCCTCACCCTTTTCATCCCACAGGATTTGCGCCATTGCCTCCAGAATCTGTTGGCGTTGCTTTGTGTAGAGTGACTGCCTGTGCGTACGGATAATCCGAAGAAGTATCAGCGTGATCATCCACAGTAGGGACGCAAGCACCAATACGCATGCAATCTGCCATATCAGGATGAGATAACTCACCCTCAAAAACTCCGCGCAAGCGAAAGGGAGATATCTGTGCGATCGTAGGCAGTGCGAAGTTCCTTGCCGGCCGTCAGGCGTAGCGCGGTGGTTCGACCGAAGCGCATTTCCAGTCCCGCCGCATAGGACTGCACTTCCACTGTTGCGCCATCAGAACTTTCCGGTGCGTCGGCGTAATAGAGATGCACCGCCCAAGGTCCTGCCGGCCTGAAAGTCGAGCGCATACGATAGCCTGAGCGATGCTGGTCGTTCTCGTCTCGCACGTTGATGTACCGCACTTCAATCTCCGCAGCCTCGCCAGCGAAAGTGTACTGGGCGCCCGGAAGAAAGGACGTCACCCGGCCGCTCTGGTATTCTGAAGTTCTGATGTCCGACAGGAGTTCCAGGCCCGGATAGTGCGTGGCAACACCTGCGCCAACGAGAACTGTGGTGTTGGGCAGGAAGGTCGTGTTGGTCCCTCCCCCGATTTCCATTCGGACATGCCCGAACCCCGTACGCTTTGCGGCGCCGATGTGCACATTCGTGTTCGAGCGGTCGAAGCGCTCGGCGTATAGCGCGGAGGCACTGAGTGTAAGCGTATCTGATACTCGGACTGCCACTGCCGGGGACAGGCTGGTCCAGTCCGGCAAGTCCTTCGTCAAACTGCTGCGGCTTGCTGTCAAATTCGTCGTAATACGATTGCGATCCTGCCGGGATGCCTGTTCGCGCATGGCAGCGTAGTCGGCATGATCGGACGACAAGGTTTCTGCAGCGTCGATAAACTCATGGGAACCTTGTGCGTCTCCCTTCATTCTGCGCACGCGCGCCAGCGCGGTATAGGCATCCACATAGTCGGGAGCTTGATCAATGACGTGTTCGAGTTCGCTTTCGGCCTCATCAAGGCGTTCCAGTGCGATCAGGCAGAGTGCCGCGTTCAAACGGGAGTCTACGTCTTCAGGATTTGTGGCAAGCAACGCTTCGAACACTCCAAGAGCCTCTTCGAAACGTCCGGCGAACCTCGCTTCCACGCCCTGCGCATACAGGCTGCGAAGGTCCGTCTGAACAGGCGACGGCATGGCAGGAATCGCTTGGTCGAGAAGCACCAGTTCGATCATGAAAGTATCACGACTCTCAGGCCGGCTTGCTCGCACGTCGCGGCGCACGCGCGGCGCTCCAGCGTGAGCCGCAAGAATAGCGTTCCAAGTTTCATGATCGCATGTCCTCCACGCTGGATTCAGGTTTAATCCAGCGTCTGCAATTGATTGCAAAAACAGATGATCGTCAGGTTAATCAGGCGGTCTGGCGAGAGATCGGCATTCGCGCGGGACGAGGTTGCTCATGTTTTGATTGCCCCAGAATCCGATCGTTTCAGCAAAGCGCCGAACACCGGATCAGGACCGCATGCTGTAGAATTTACTACGGTTTGCGATGGACCGCCCTCAGTCGAGTGAGCACCCGTCATCTTGCGTTGGAACCAAGCGAATTTCGTTCACAGAGAAATTTTAGGATCGCTGTCAAAATGTGATGTTCGCAAGCCAGACCAGTTACCCATAAAAGGATAAGCGCGCGTCCTATGCAATTGGTACCTCTGGCCGGACTCGAACCGGCACTCTGTCACCAGAAACGGATTTTGAATCCGTCGCGTCTACCAGTTCCGCCACAGAGGCCCTTTGCAGGGAGCGCTTCTCCTGCCGCATAGCTGGGCCTCCTGTCAATCTACTCGACGTAGCGATCAAAGACATCTAACAGCTTAGGCATGTCTTCCACCGAGATTCCGACCGAAAAAACCCTGTTACAGACCATCGAAGCGCTTGCCGCAGGTGCGCCCGAGAACGGGTTCTCGCTGCGGGAAATCTTTGATCAGCTGGATGAAAGTGCATTTGGCGCTGGCCTGTTCCTGCTTGCCCTTCCTTGTTGCATTCCGTTTCTTTATGGGGTGCCGCAGGTCGTATCCTTGCCCATGATGGCCCTAGCGGCCCAAATGGCGATGGGCCGCGAGCAGCCCTGGATGCCGGACAAGCTCGCCAATCGCCACATTGATCGCAAGGGCCTTACCCAGATGGCGTCTGGCGGCCGCAAATGGCTCGGCTGGATCGAGCACATTGTACGCCCGCGCCTGACCGTAATTACCGGCAAGCGGTCGGAACCCGTCATTGGCCTGTTTCTATGCATATTCTGCGCGTCAATCCTCGTGCCGTTGCCGATGACCAACACGGTGCCGGGCTTTGCCGTGGCCATAGCGTCTTTTGGTCTCATGCAGAAAGACGGCTTGATGGTGATTGGCGGCCTGATCATAGGAACAGCCTGGGTCAGCGGTCTGATAGGCGCCGTGATGCTCGGTGCGGTCAGCCTGTTTGGATGATAAATAACGGCAAAGTGACCTTGCGCCGCATTGTGGTCATGACGCAGTCCGGTTTTAGCTGAAGCATGGATTTTATGCGATCTGTTCTGAAAGACTGGAAGTGGCCCGCGGTGGCCGTGGCGGTGTCCGCCTTCATGTTGGCAGCCGCCCACGCGTTTGAGACTTTTGGCGGCCTGCCTCCCTGCCCACTCTGCCTGCGGCAGCGGGAAGTCTATTGGGCGCTGATCGCGATGACGCTGACGGGCCTTGTGCTCTGGCGATGGATCCCGAAACGCCGGTTCCTGGTCGCACTCAACATGATGATCGGACTGGTCTTTGTCGTCGGTGTCGTGGTTGCCTTCTACCATTCCGGTGTCGAGTGGGGCCTGCTGCCGCCACCAGATGGTTGTTCCGGTGAAGGGGTGATCGATCCAATGGCGATTCAGGATTTCAGCAAGCCGATGCATGTGCCGTCCTGCACGGATGCGCCTTTCTACATTCTCGGCCTTTCCATGGCGGGCTGGAACGGCGTGGTCTCTGCCATCATGGCGCTGTTCAGCTTCATCGCGGCAGGCGCGACGTTCCGCGGCGCCGTTCATTCACCCGAAGCCGCCTGACCTAGAGCGGCGGCGCGGACAGCCGGCGCAGGCGCTGTTCCCGGATTGTGATGTACAGGGTGGCTCCAATGATGATTGCAGTGCCCACCCAGGTCCAGAAACCCGGCAGCATGTGGAACAGACCCCAATCGACCAGTGCTGCCATCGGCAGACGCATATAGTCGATCGGCGACAGGAAAGATGCATCGCCAACGCTCATGCCGCGAATGTAGAAGTACTGGCCGGTCACACCGCATACGCCCATCAGGCCGATCCAGGACCAGTCGATGACAGAGGGCGCCACGTCCGGCCACGTCAGGATGGCGAGCGGCAATAACAGGATCGACGACAGAAGGTTTGCCCAGATTAACAGGGTCACCGGCCTGTGCAGGCGCGTCAGAGATTTCACGAGTGTGATCGCCCCAGCCAGGCAGAACGCCGCCGATACGGCGAGGACCATGCCCAGACTAATACCGAGTTGGGGCTGCATCATGATCATGACCCCGACACATCCGGCGATTGTGGCGCCCCAACGATGCACACCGACCCGTTCCTTCAGGATGAAGGCCGCGAGAAAGGTGACGAACATGGCCCGGGAAAAACTGATCGCATTGAATTCGGAGAGCGGCAGGCCAACCGCGTCCGACACGGCATAGAAGCCGAGGGCAAAGCCAAGCGTCCCGAACAGGCTGCGCAGCAAGATAAGACCCGGCTGGTGAATTTTCATCACACTCCAGCCCTGTTGCAGGATAACCGGAATGACGACGATCAACGCAACGCCAGAGCGCCAGAAGGCAAGGAAGCCTGGATCGAAGGTTGCAGACTGGACCTTGGAAAGCGTGAGGAACACGGTGAAGGTGGCCCCGGAGGCCAGCATCCAGAGCGCGCCTTCAATATTGCGCGGTGCGGGCCCCACCTCTAGGTCTGTCTGCTGAGTCTGATCGGGGCGAGAATCCATGGGCTGCTTTACGCCTTCCGAAATTGACGAGATTGATCGCCTGTGGCGGGAACTGCCGGCCGGTCACATGTGGACCGGCTGGGCCGCTTCAGGAAGCGAACCTGACCAAGTCTGGATATTCAGGACCCGCGCACATTGGCGCCGGTTCCCGCTCACTAAGTCAAAAACCGGCTTTGTTATAGCCGACGAGCGAGGTCGTCCGGTCGCTCGTGCAAAAACACTCCCTGCCTTGCTCCAAAAAGTGAAGCTGATCCCAGGCCTTGAGGCGCTGACGGAAGACCCGTAGCGCCTCACCAACGACCTAGCTGTTCATCTGTTCCCGCATCTGTTCGGCTTGTTCCGGCGTGATGCCAAGCGCATCCAGGAGTGGACCGCCGGCGGTCTCGTCCCAAGAATGACGTGGACCGACCGTCATGCCGCCATCCACGAGGAACTCGCCGCCCGTAATGAAGCTTGCGGCATCCGAGGCTAGAAAGGCTGCCATTTCGGCAATGTCTTCACCTTTGCCAACCCGGCCAGCTGGCTGCATGCTGCCACCTGCTTCGACCAGCATGGCCGCCATCTGGTCTGCCTGCTCGCGCGGCAAGCCGAGCGACGCGCCGAAGATCGAGGTCGCGATAAAGCCCGGCAGGACCGCATTCACGCGAATGCCATACTTGGAGAGCTCTGCAGCCGCCAATTTGGAGAAATGTGCCACCCCCTTCTTGGCAACAGAGTAGGTGATTGGCGCATATCCGGCGCATACGGCGCTGATTGAAGACGTGTTGATAATAGCGCCGCCATTTTCCTTCATGTGTGGAACAGCAAACTTGGTTCCGGCAAAGACCTGTTTCAGAAGGAGAGACATGGTTTGGTCATAGGCATCAAGATCCAGTTCCTCCACCGAATCCGGCGTGCCACCATGCCCCGCATTATTCCAGAGAATGTCCAACCGTCCGAAATGGTCGACGGCCTTGCCCATGATACCTTCCAGTTCGGCCATGTCCGTCACGTCGCAATGGACAAACAGGACCTTGTCGTCGCCAAAGCGCGTCTGAAGTGCCATGCCCTTCTCGTCCTGAATGTCTCCAGCAACGACTTTCGCGCCCGCTGCGACGAATGTCTCGACGCCCGCAAGCCCTATGCCGCTGGCGCCGCCCGTGATGATGGCGACTTTGCCGTCAAGATTGGCCATGTGGTTATTCCTCCCGTTCTGTTTTCAGGAGAATGCGCGCGCCTTCCCCGCGGTTCGTCAATGCCCGCAGGAAAATTTACTTGCCGGGCTTCGTCATGCCGAATCGCTTGCGGAAGACCCCATCCAGAACACGCTTGGGCAGCAGCGTCGGAATGTACCAATTCGTCAGCTTGTTCGGCACAGGGGAATAACGCGCCCTGGGAGTGGCGTCCTCCAACGCAATTTCAATGACCTTTGCAATATGTTCGGGTGGCAAGCCGTCGCGCCCCCCCTTCAGCATCACCTGCTCAAACTGCTTCAATGCCTCAGACCAGGCACTTCCAGCATAGGGGCCATCTGAATTGGCTTCCTCTGCCTTATCCCATATCGGCGTTTTCACCGATCCCGGCCCCACGGCAATGGCATCAATGCCGAAGATCACCAGTTCCCGGCGCAACGTGTCTGTCATCGCTTCGACGGCGTGCTTTGTGGCTGTGTAGGCCCCGAGGAAAGGTGCCGAAATGCGACCACCCACGCTGGTGATGTTGACAATCCGACCGGGAGCACCGGTGCGAGTCTTGTCCATCCCAAGCAGTGGCGCGAAGGCTTGAGATGCGCGCAACAGGCCGAACACATTGACCTCGAAATGGGCCTTGAAATCATCAAGCGGTTGAATCGCGAGCGGCCCCATATTTGCGATACCCGCATTGTTGACCAAACCCGTGAGCGTCTCGCCCTTCAGGGTTTCGGACACAGTCCGCACAGCGGTCTCCAAATGCTCCTGCCTCGTCACATCCAGAATAAGCGGGCGAATATCCCCTTCGGAGCTCGCGGATAGCGCATCGGCATCGGACTGCTTTCTGACCCCGGCATAGACGCGCCACCCATGCTTTGCGAGGTAGAGCGCGGTCGCTTCGCCAATACCGGTCGATGCACCTGTGATTACAACGGTCTTCATGCGGGTCGTCCTTCCAATTCGGGGAATATGGAAACTATACGCATCAAACTCGTGTTCGGGTTTACTCGGTCTGCTTTCCACCTTCAATGACCCGGAAGGCGGGACGTTTCTTCGGCGGTTCATCTTCGGGAGATCCCGGGACAGGAGAGGTGGACTCCACAGGCGTCAACTCCGACGCACGGACCAATTTCGGCAAGCTCCGGGTGGACGGCTCAGAATGTCGAGGGGCCGGATCTTCCGTCAGATCATCATCCAACTGGCGCACTCGCGGCGTCGGCCGCTTGTTGAAGCCACCGGGCTTCTTCTTTGCGCCGAAGCCAGTCTTGGCCTTTCCACGAGCTTTCTTGTCAATTTCCTTCAACTTCATCTGCTGCAGGCTGGAAAGGGCTTCGCCGTCGCTCCCTTTCAAAGGATCTGCAAACGCAGACCCATAGGTCTCGATGCGCTCCTCGACCTCTTCGAGGAATTGTTTTTCCCAGTCAGACAAGGGCGGACCAAGCCCCTGCTCAGCCAATGCCGCCGCCTTCCGTAGTTTACGGAGCGCTGCACGTTTCTTGCGTTCATCGACATCTCGGCCCATTGGCAGAGAATATGGTGATTATTGTGCCGGAGGCAAACCAGGTCAGGCTTCGCCAAGTGCCAGCAGGTAGGTGTCGAGCACCATTTCCTGCTCTTCGCGCTCGGCCCGGTCGACCTTGCGCAGCTTGATCACCTGACGCAGTGCCTTGGTATCAAAACCGAAAGCCTTCGCCTCAGCGTAGATTTCCTTGATCTGCTCGGCAACTTCCTTCTTCTCCTCTTCCAGACGCTCGATCTTGGCGACGGTCTGGCGGAGTTTCTCGCGGGTCGCTTCGGTGAGATGGGTGATCGAGGCTTCGTCGTCCATGAGAGGCTCCTTGGTAATCGGGATCGGAAAAGAAGGCGCGTCTTAGCGGGAGTTTCACTCGCTGGCCAGACGGCGAATGGCATCAGCAACAGCTGCACCTTCGCCATGGTGTGGCATGTGCCCCTCATGCGGCAGGATCACGAGATCCACTGGCACCTGTTTCTTCAATTCACCCACATGAAGTTTTGGGGAAATCACGGTATCGCCGCTGCCAGAGAACACCGTGATTGGCACTTCCAGTTCACCATAGCGTCTGGACTGCGCGGCCAGCTGATCTTCCAGCGCCTTCACATCACGGGCATTGGCCCGGAAGTTTGGCGGGCGAAACAGAAGTCCGATGGCGGAATTTTCAGAATAATTGTCCGGCACAGGTGCCGGCTCGAAGACGCCGTCAATCCCTTTGCCAAGTTGGCCAGGGCCAACCAATGGCAAGAGCTGGCTGAACACAGGACCAACGACTGGCGGAGCAGCGAACGAGTTGTACCATGCCTGACCGCCTCCGCCCCAATCATGGGTCACCGGCGCGAGCAGGACGAGCCCTTTTACAAGATCAGGCCGGTCCAGCGCCACGCGCAGGGCAACGGCTCCACCAAAGGAATGGCCGACCAAAATGGCTTTTTCGTCCGGTGCGAGTTGGTCCAACACGCCCGCCATTTGTGTCGCTTGCACGCCAAGATCCTGAGCGTCTTCCGGGCGGCTGGAATAACCGTGCCCGGGCCGATCTGCCATCAGAACGCGGTAAGCGCCCTCCAGCCGAGGCGCGAGCGTCCATGTGAACTCACGAGCATTGGCACTGGCACCATGAATCATCAGGACAGGTGGGCCTGCCTCTCCACGCTGAATGACATGCACAGTCTCAGTTCCTACCGATACGGACCGGCCAATTGGTGGGTGGGTGGCTTCGACCTTGTTCTTGTAGGCTGCACTGGTCACGCAAGCCCCCGTACCGAGCACGCATATGCCGAGGGCTGTTGCCGTAATCACGCCCCTCAAAGACCCTGGCCCTCAGCAAGCTTGGACAACCGCTTTTCTGCAGCCAGTGCCTGCTGCATGCGCGGATAGATTTCAATGGCCTCGCGATAGGCTTCGAGCGCATGCTTGGGAGATCCCATGCTTTCGAACATCATGCCCAACCCGGACCACGCGCCGAAATGGCGCGGCTCGAGTTGCAAGGTCTCGTTCAGGTCGCGCAATGCCTCGGTGTAATTTTCATCCATCAGGAACAGGGCAGCTCGCCGGTTCCACGCCTCGGGATAGTCTGGCTTGATCAGGATGGCCCGATCAAAGAAGGCGCGCGCCGTCTCGAAATCTCCCGCAGTCTGCGCATCGACGCCCCGCTCCATAATGACATCCACCGTCGGTGAGCCGGATTCCATCCAGGAGGCCCAGATATCCATGGCCACATCATTGGCTTCGCTGTCACTGGGCGCAGTCCGCAGCTTCTCGAACATCTCATCGGATGGTTCCGCATGCGCCGCGCCCACGAGGAACAGGACGGCCAGAAGGAGCGCTCTTATCATCAGTCCGATATTATGCCGCGCGCCGGGCGGGGCAACCACAACTTGCTGTCACAGCAGGCCTTCACACAACAAAGCGGACTCTAGGCCCTCTGCATGCTTGAAATGATGTGTCCGGAAGCCAAGCGTGTCAGCCGCTTCAACATTGGGCAGGCTGTTGTCAATAAACAGCACGTTTGCTGGCTCCGGATGGTCCATGACCTCCAGGGCAACATGATAGATTTCGGCGCCGGGCTTGATCAGGCCGATCCGGCCAGACACGATCACATCGCGGAACCGTCGCAGGATCTCGAACTCCTGGAGCATTTCTTCCCAAGGATCGGCTGGCATGTTCGTCAGGGCATAGAGCGGCACCTGGCGGGCATCCAGGCGCCGGATCAGTTCGGCGGTACCTTCCACATAGCCATCGAACATTTCCATCCATCGCCGACCCCAGGCGAGGATTTCAGTTTCGTACTGAGGATATTGCCGGATCAGATCAACGGCATTCTCGGCAAAGCTTGCACCAGCATCATGCCGTGTATGCCACGCCATGTTACAGATATCCGCCAGGAACATTTGACGTTCCTGCGGCGTATCGATGATCTTCGCGTAAAGTCGTGCAGGGTCCCAGTCGAGGACCACATGCCCAAGGTCGAACAGGGCAATTTCAGCAGCCATAGTGCCGCCTTATTGCCTGTTCATGTTCACGTCAGCCCTGCTTTGCTTTGAAGCGGGGGTCAGTTTTATTGATGACGTAAACGCGGCCCTTGCGGCGCACGATCTTACAGTCGCGGTGGCGCGACTTGAGCGATTTGAGAGACGAGCGGACTTTCATGGGCCTAGCCTGTGGATCATAAGGAATTGGAAAGCGGAGCGGGTAATGAATCCGGTAAGAAGAGTCAAGGTTGCACGCTGTCATGAACGTGCGGTTTCAGGAGCTGGAAGAATGGCACAGATTGCGCTGCGGCGCTCACATATCATCGCGGCTGCGGCGATGACCGCGCTGGTTGCCTCCTGTGCCCATAGTCCGGGCCAGGCTGCGCCTCCACCGATCGCCGCGCCAGTACCCGCTCCCGAGACAGGCGCGATCACCTACGCCTCCTCCGGCCATGCCGGAATGGACATTTGGCGCGTAGCTTTCTCTGAAAAAGCACTCGCCGCTGGTCATGATCGCGAGGTCGTCAAATCTGTCCTTACCGGCATATCTCCGCTAGAACTCTGGCTGGGATCGTCTTTCCAACCCGCTAAGACAGGGATCGAAGACCAAGCCGAATTCGCCAAGCCGATCTGGGATTATCTGCGCGTGCCGATGAGCAATAGCCGCATAAGCACAGGTGCTTCGCGCCTTGCTGAAAACCCGGCACTTTTCGACTCTCTTGAAGCCGCCTATGGCGTAGACCGCGAAGCCATCGTCGCGATCTGGGGCATGGAAACGAGCTTTGGTGCCGTGAAAGGCAATTTCGACGCGCCAAACGTCCTGGCCAACATGGCTGTGGAAGGTCGACGCAAGAGCCTCGCTGAGCGTGAACTGCTCTCCCTGATCAAAATTCTCGAACAAGGCGATGCAGAGCGCGACGACCTGATCGCCGGGTGGGCCGGCGCGATGGGCCATACCCAATTCATGCCATCGACCTTCATCGCCTTTGCCGAAGATTTTGACGGCGACGGCAAGAAGGATGTCTGGGAGAGTGAGGCTGATGCCCTCGCCTCGACCGCCAATTATCTGGCAAATTCCGGCTACACACTGAATCAGCCTTGGGGAATTGAAGTGCTGGCCCGCACCGGGTTCGATTTCGGACTGGCAGATGGCAATGAACGCCGGATCGAAACATGGGCAACTGAAGGCCTGGTACCTGCACGCGGCGGCACTTTCGAAACAGGCGGAGCCAATTATGCTGAACTCTGGCTGCCAGCCGGTGCGGAAGGCCCGAAATACTTGCTGTTCAACAATTTCAAGGCGTTCAAGACCTACAACAATGCCGATTCCTACGCGTTCGCCGTGGGCCTGTCCGGCGATGCGATGGGAGGCCAGAATGGGCCCATCGCGTCTTGGCCAACACATCTGACACCTCTCACCGTTAGCGAGATCAAGATCCTTCAGGCAGCGCTCAACGCCCAGGGTTTTGACGCTGGCGGCGTGGACGGCATTCCCGGTCGCAAGACCAAGGGCGCGTTGCAAGGATTCCAAAAATCCAGGGGCCTCGTTGCGGACGGCTACCCGACAAAGCAGGCCCTGGCATTGGTCACTGGCGAAGCGAATGTTGGTGTCGCATCCAGCCCGTCCGGTACAAATTGATCAAACTGCGTCGGCTTCCTCATCCGGTTCGCCGACGCCATCCTTCAACCCGAACCGGGCATACAGGATCATGAAACTCAGCAAGCCCGCGCAGAATATGAACGGAAGATGCGGGTTCACATACTCATAGATGAACAAGCCGAAGAAGGGCGTGATGATGAAACCCATTCCATTCGCCGAGATTACAAGACCTGCGACGTTGCCTTGAAGCTGAGGTGAGACGGCCAGTGATGCCCCGCTTGAAAATCCCGGCCGCGCGAGCCCCTGCCCGAGGCCAATGCAGAACTGCGCCAGGATCAAGTTTGCATAGTCATTTGCGAAGACCATCAGCAACGCCCCAGCCAGCAAAGGCAGGCAGCCTCCCCACATGAGTGTCTTGTTCTTGAGCTTGAGGCGAGGGATCAACACAAGCTGGGCCAGCAGTACGGCGAGTGCGCCAACGGTAAAGGCCGGCCCGGTAAATTGCGCCGCTTCCTTTCCGGAAACGCCCAGTTTGTCCATTACTGAAAAGACAAAAACCTGCGTCAATACACCGGTCGTCAGCGACAGGCACACGGCGAACACAAGGAAGGGCAATACCGGCCCGGATCGCCAAAGACCCCGCGCACCGGGAATTTCTTCAAACTGGGTCGCATCCGTTACCGGCTCGCGCTCTTCCGGGAGGCGGAACCAAATCAAGGCCGACATGGTAAAGGCAATAACCGCCGTCAGTAGCAAGGGGCTCAGCAGGCCAAGCGTTGCCACCAGCGCCGCGGCAAAAGCGGGGCCAATCACCGTGCCAACGCTGAAACCCGATGTGATGAACGCGATTTCGGACTGTCGCTCGGCCTGACTGGTGCGATCAGCAACATAGGCTTGCGCAGCCGGGTTCGTGCCAGAGCCCAGCAACCCAAAAATCGAACGCGACATGGCAAGGCAGGCAAACATCATGAACGTGCCGGTCAGTACGCCAGTCATGGTAAGCCAGCCGGTCAGGAACAGCAGGAGCATGGAGATGCCATATCCCGCAAGTCCCAAGGTGGCGACAGGCCGCCTTCCCCAGCGGTTGGACCGACCACCCCAAAACGGCGACATCAACGACCAGCACAGCGCCGACAATCCAAAGATAGCCCCGGCCATCCAGTCCGGAAGACCAATCTCTCGCGTCAGTGGCGGCAATACGGCGGCAATCAACATCGTATTGCCAGCCCCGATCGCCATCAATGAGAAGAACAACAGGAAGAAAGCGTTGCGCCGGTCCGGTCTGGACACGTCTGGTGGAATCGTCTGTCCCTCGCTCATTCTCATGTCATCGGCCGGTCTTCTGAAAATGTCCAGCAACAAGAAAATGGTGCCGTAAGGACAGCCGGGCTTCCGATTTCACGTCAACAAGTGTCAGGTTGAAAAGCGTTTGCATTGGACAATGCCCCACCCTCGTCATAATCTTGCTAAAGGGTTAATCTAAGGAGCTGGGAGTATCTTGGGAAACACACGGGGATATCTCACATGCTGCGGAAACTGATATCGACGCCGGGCCGCCTCGCGCTCGGAACTGCTTTGGCCAGCCTGCTCGTGCTGTCCTCATGCGACCAGCAAGACACAAGGCTCGAACGCGCTCGTGATCTCGCCGAGGCGACTATGGACCAGTTGAGCGGTCGGACCATTGTTGAACCGGACGCTCCGAAACCGCTGGAAGCAGCTGACGTCATGGACCGAGCCATTGCCGGTACGCTGCGCAATGACATGAATTTCGAAACGGCAAGCGCGAGCCCGATGTTTGCGGTCGGATCGATCATTGCCAAGCCACGAGACATCCCCCCTGCTGAAGCCATGGCGGTCGTGGAAGACGATGAAGTCTTCCTGGAAGATCCGGAAGCCTTTGACGAATTTTCCGACGATCCGGTCGAGGCTGAAAGCGCCCCTGCTGCAGAGTCCGATGCCACCGCACCGATCACTTCTGCGCCTGCCCCGTCACGCAGCCTGTCGGTTCAGCCTGCACGCGTCATGCCCAAGGTGAAGCTCGACCCAAAAGCACGAGAAAAAACTCTGCAGGAAATTGACAAGGCATCCAGGCAACTGGAACAGACCGCCGCGAAAGAACCATCGCCAACGGCGCGCACCCGGTCCCTCAATCCCCGTTCCCTGGAATCTGCACCGGTTCAGGAAAAAGTCGCAGCGCGCAAGCTTGCGCGTCGTTCTGTTATCAGTCGTGATGCCATTACAGCGCAACGCGATGCCAATTCCGTAATGCTGGACACATTGTCGAAGTATGGAATGGGCGGCGAAGTGGCCCTGTCTCGCGAGGGGCAGATGGTCATACAAATCGGCGAGGATGGTGGCAGCCCCACTCGGTTCACGCCAGCCGGATCCCCTCGCAACACGATGCAGAATTTCCTCGCCGTCGATGCGAAACTCGAATGCCCAGACAATCCTGATATGGTCACCGTTCAGTCGAGCCCGGTGCTCGCGACAGAATGTATCGTGAAAGACCTGAAAGCGTCTGGTCAGTTCGAATATGTCGAGAAAGACTATATTTTCGAAAACCAGTTCGCTCGTAAACCACGCCCCGACACACCGGCCACCGGAACCGATGTGACCCCGGACGTCATCACCGACACAACCATCACCCCGAATGACCCGCTTTGGGAACTTCAATGGCATTTCCAGAACAATGGTACAGGCGAAGGCGAGTCCGTAGGGGGCTCAAGCTTCCAGAAATTCTGGACCCGTCAGGGCACAGATGGATCAGCAGATGTTGTCGTGGCTGTTGTAGACACCGGCCTGCAACTGGAACACCCCGACATCAAGGATTCCCCCAACATCGCACCGGGTTGGGATATGGTCTCCGATCCACGTATGGGAAATGATGGCGACGGCCGTGACGGCGATCCGAACGATCCGGGCGATCTCTGTGATCCGTCGGTCCCATTTGCAGAAGACACATTTCACGGCACACATGTGGCGGGAACGATTGGCGCAGCCGCGACCAACAATGCCTCAGGGGTCGCGGGCGGGGCGTGGAACGTCAAAATCGTTCCAGTGCGCGCGCTCGGCAAATGTGGTGGACGTCTCTCCGACATCAATGATGCCATCCGGTGGGCAGGCGGCCTGATCCCGGCCGAGGATGCGGAAGGCAACGAGATCTGGAACGACAATCCGGCTGACGTAATCAACCTCTCCATCGGGCTGTTCGAATACTGTCCTGCATCGCTGCAGGATGCGATTGATTCGGTCACTGAGCGTGGTGTGCTGGTCGTCTCGGCAGCCGGCAATGCCCGCGTTGCGACGCAGTATTATGCGCCGGGTGGCTGCGCGAATGTGATCACAGTCGCCGCCGGCGATGCCCGGGGACATATAGCCCCCTATTCCAATTTCGGACCGGAAGTAGATCTCCTCGCCCCTGGTGGAGACCTGACACGGGACGACAATGGGGACGGTCGTCCAGATGGCGTCCTGTCCACCAAGGCTGCAACGAATTGCTATGACCCGGTCACGGGTGAAGCCGTCGAAGACTGCTTCTACGCTTTCGAACAGGGCACATCGATGGCAGCGCCGCATGTCTCAGCAGCACTTGCCCTCCTCAAGGCACGCGATCCTGACGCCACGCCGGAAGAGCTGAAAGCCACCCTGCTCGCTGCATCCAGCCCGCGATCTGCGATGCAATGCTCTGGCTCATGTGCACTCTACCCGGGCACCACTCCGATTGAGGGAAGCCCCGACATGTGCACACGTCCATGCGGTCAAGGCTTGCTCGACCTCGCCATGGTGCCGGAACGGCCGACCGGCGGTGGCGGAGACTGATGCCAAAACGGCGCCCTTCTCCCGTCCATCTCGGCGGGCCGCTTGGCCTTGCAGGGGTCACCCTGCTGGCCAGCGCGGTGGGGTTGGTTATCGTGGGGAGTGATGACCGCAATAGCTCCCAATCACGGCCTGAACAGGACAGCCCCGCCACACAGGCGGCGACCGACCCACGTCCGCCAATCGGCACCGTGGGTGTAGAACAGGTCAAGCCTGCTGCCGTCAGTGGCAGCAGCTCGTCCAGTTCGAGCGGTGCGGAAGTCACCTTTATCGTCCGCCTCAAGGGGCGGTCTGAAGTTGATACGATTGCGCGCAATTTCAAACGCGATCGCGAGACCGCTGATGCGGCATATTCGGATCTCGTAGAAGACATCCCCATCCTGAAGGATTTCCGTCTCGTGGGCGCCAGCTATTCCGGCGAAATCAATCTGGTGTACCAACTGCCCGCCGGTGTCGAGGCGACACGCGGGCGAATTGAAGAAATCCGCCAACAGATATTGTCAATTGATGGCGTCGCCTATGCAGACCCTGACTTCGTAGCTCATCCCGGAGAGGACAAACGCAAATGACATCTATCCGTACCATCCTGATTGTCGGTGGGTGCGCGCTCTCGCTTACCGCATGCGACTTCTTGATTGCGAGAGACCGCGACGAACCAGCACCGGTTGAAACCCAAGAGCCGGAAATTGCTCCTGCAGAAGAAGCTACGCTCGTTCCAGATCAACCTGACGGTCCGGTGATGGTCGCCAGCACTGCAACAATCGACTGGGACGCTGCACGAGCAGATCTTGCTGCCACACCCAGCGAGCAGCGCGAGACGAGTTTCCAGGTGGAATCCGGCGGCACCGCGCCGCCCGTACCGGTCTTGCTTCCAACCGGCATCGTCGTGCCACAGGGCGCCGAGAGTGGCATCCGCTTTCAACCCATGTCGGACGGCTATTTCGCTGCCTATCCCGGCATAGACTATGACATTGTCGTCAATGGCACGAATGAAGTCATTGGAGTTGATACCACCAATGCCCAAGACGATACGCCCGTCCTGACCTACACGCCAACGATGAGTGGAGCACAAGTCTCGTTCTCTCGTTACGGCGCAGACTACCTCGTGGAATTTGAATGCAAATCCATCAAGGGAGGTGAAGCCGACTGCATCACGGAGCAAGAAGCTCTCGATGTGACCAACAAGCTAGTAATTGCGGGGACGCGTTGATGAAACCAACACGATTGCTGCTGCTGGCGAGCGCAGCCCTCATGCTGTCCGCCTGCGACTTTGTCAGATTTCCGGGAGATGGCGGACCAAGTCCGACAACGCCGGATGCGGGGCCTGCTGTACCGCCCGGAGCGCCCGGACCTCCGCCGCCGTCTGCGCCGGTCGACAATCCCTATGGGGCAGACGGTGAGGACACGCCAACGGACCCTGCGGATGATGCGGAAGATACAGCCAACTCGCCTGATACGGATGATCTCGGGGACGGACCTGATCCAGTAGACGCCGACAACCCCGCTACCGATCCGATTGATGTCGACACCCCCACCGACGACATTCCCGACGTCGACACACCAGATACTGATCCCGCGACAACTCCTGAAGATGATGACGCTTCGGACCAGGACACCAACCCTGAAACGGATGCTAACACCGATACGGACACGGATACCGAAACACCGGGCGACACGCTTGATGACACGGACATTCCGGCTGAAGATATCAGTGATGATGATGGCAACGACGCTGCCAGCCTGCCCGACCCTGTTGAGCCGGTCGAACCAACCTTCAGCTATTTTGAAGCCGGAGCGCTTCTGCCTGGCTCAGGCCAAGGTGCACCGGAGCAGATTGCATACGCACCTGATCTTGTATTTCCTATCGCGGATGCACCAACTTACCTACAGTCCCAAGTGTTCAGCTTTGGCGGGGGTGTCGCGGGGGGCGACCAGTGCGATTCCCGCAACTACGCCTATCCATGGCGGGACAATTTCTGCGAAGTACGCAGCGCCAATCGGACCTCTCCTTACTGCCCCCAACCCAAGGTCCACCAGGGGCAGGACATTCGGGTCGGCACACCACAGGAATGCAATACACTGCGCAGGACAGCTGCCAGTGACCGCACCCTGCACAAGGTTGTCGCTGTGTCTGATGGTGTCATCTCACACGTTGGCACTTACAGCGTGAATCTGCGCGCAGGCGGACGTATCTTCAAATACATGCACATGAACATGGACAAGCTGCAGGTAAAGGCGGGGGACCCAGTCGAGGCCGGCCAGCATATTGGGTATGTCTCGAATGATTTCGGCGGCACGCCCACAACGTTTCACCTTCATTTCGAAATCACACAAAATGATGGTGGTGCGGGCTGGGTTCACGTCCCGCCATATCTCTCGCTGGCTCAGGCTTATGAGCGTCGGGAAGGCGGTCCTGGTGAGGTAGTTGAAGCCGGAAATGTCGGCGTCGCTACCACGCCATTCGTAATCCCCGAGGGCATGGAAATCATCGAGTGATCCGGAATCAGGCCGGCTTGAAGGTCAGCGCAACGCCATTGTTGCAATACCGCAAGCCGGTGGGTTCCGGCCCATCCTCGAATACATGCCCCTGATGGCCCAGGCATTGGGCGCAGTGGTATTCCGTGCGCACATAAATCAGCTTGCGATCAGGTTTGGTTCCCATGGCGCCCGGCAAGACATCATAGAAGCTCGGCCAGCCCGTGCCGGAATCGAATTTGGTGTCCGATGAAAACAGGGCGAGGTCACACCCGGCGCAATGATAGGTACCTGTGCGGGCCTCCTTGTTCAGGTCCGATGTAAAGGGACGCTCGGTACCCTCTTCCCGCATAACGCCGTAGGCGACCGCGCTCAGGCGCGCACGCCAGTCATCATCGGTGAGCTGGCGCCATTCGGAATCAGCATATTGCTCCTCATTATCGGCGTTTTCAGCGTCTGCTGCTTCCGATGTCGAATTGATGGAACAGGCGGCAAGGCCCAGTGAAGCGGCGCCGGACAGTAGCAGCGAGCGTCGGGAAATCGTGTGGGTCATGCGGTTCATACGCGGACCATACCGAAAGGTTCAGTCCCGCACGACACACAAGCGCGTGAGCATCATGTCAGCCAGCTTCCTCGACCCAGACTTCACCGTCGAGGTCCTCCAGCTTGCCCTGCAGGTGAGCGCGGACATCTGCGACAGCCTGATTGTAAACGGCCGGGCCGAGCGTCTTCAGCATCAGGTCGACGATGTCATCTGCCCGAAAATCGCTGAGGCGCTCGTCAAATTCGGTTGCAAACAGAGTTTGCAAATGGCCACGCAACGTCGCGCGACGCTCCTCGGTCAGTTCAAGCGCCTTCATCCTCATCTCCCTTGGGCAGGTTCCGCCCGAAGTTAACTGCCCCAGAATCCTGGCCCGCATCAATGATGGCCTTGCGGATTGAACGGGCGCGATTGAACTCGTTGAAAAGCGTTTCTCCGTCGCCCCAACGGATGGCGCGTTGCAGCGCGGCAAGATCCTCGGAAAACCGGCCAAGGCACTCAAGTACGGCGTCCTTGTTGTTCAGGAAAACATCGCGCCACATGACAGGGTCGGAGGCGGCGATACGGGTGAAATCCCTGAAACCACCAGCAGAATACTTCACGACTTCGCCCTGCTCGACGGTCTCCATGTCGAACGCGGTTGCAACAATATTGAACGCAATCAGGTGTGGCAGGTGCGAGGTGATCGCGAGGACCCGGTCGTGTCGCGCTGCGTCCATCGTTTCAACCGTTGCGCCAAGTTGCGTCCAGAACGCCTCCAGCATCGATAAAGCAGCGCCGTAACTGTCGTCCCCGTCTGCCAGGGGTGTCAGAATGTGCCAGGCATTCTGGAACAGGGTCGGAAAGCCCGCCTCCGGACCGGATTGCTCCGTACCGGCAATGGGGTGGCCCGGGATAATGTGCACGCGGCCATCGGCGGCGGCCGCAAGCGCTTCGGTGGCTTGGCCTTTCACTGAGCCCACATCGGTCAGGACGGCTCCTGCCTTCATCAGCGGCACAGCGTCCGCAGCAACGGCCTGCAAGGCACCAACGGGGACACAGAGGAACACGCAATCTGCCTCTGCCACAGCAGTGGCAAGATTGTCCGCGACATCCCCCAACGCAATTCCAGCGGCGCGCTGGCGCACATCTTCGCTGGAATCATAAAGGCTCACAGTCCCAGCCGCGCCGTACTCCACAGCCGCCCTCGCGATGGACGCGCCGATGAGGCCGGCGCCAATGATGGCAATCTTGTCGAAGACGGGTTTGGTCATGGTGTTCCTGCAGTCAGATTTCGCCCGTTCTGGTGCGGAATACGGCGACCAACGTCAAGGCCTTCATGCCCCTGCAACCATCTACCGCAGATGACACCAACCAAGCGGTCCTTACATAGGTATGGAAAGTGCCGGTAAAGGTCTGACCAAGCATCCGGCTCAAAGAGGTCCAGAATCATGAGCCACCCCTACCCCATCATTTCCGGTATCCGTCAGCGATGCGGCCAGTGCGGCGAAGGCAAATTGTACAGCTCCTACCTGAAGCTCAACGAATCCTGCCCCGTTTGCGGGCGGGACATGACGGCGGCCGATACAGCAGACGGCCCGGCCTTTTTCGTAGGTTTCGGTGTGCTGCTATTGCTGGCGCCGTTTCTGTTCCTGTTGCCGATGAGTCCGCTGCCCCTGGTGCCGATGGTCATTGCCTTCATCGCGCTATGTGCGGCCGTGATTGGACTGTGCTTGTGGTTGTTACCGGTTGCAAAAGGCGTGTTGCTGAACCTTCAGCTCCACCATGGCGCTGAACAGGCAAGCTTCAAGTCGGAAGACCAGAACTAGCCGGACACAGCCTGTTCGTCGCGCTCACCGGTGCGAATCCGGATAATGCTGTCGAGATCGTAGATGAAGATCTTGCCGTCACCGATTGTGCCCGTATTGGCGGCCTGCGTTATGGCCTCGGCGTAGCGCTCGGCCGAGGCATCAGGGCAGGCGACTTCCACTTTGACCTTGGGCAGGAGGCGCACTTCGTATTCCGCGCCGCGATAAACTTCGGTTTTGCCAAGCTGGCGACCATAGCCGCGCACTTCCGATACGGTCAGTCCTGTCGCGCCAGCTTCGGACAGCGCGTCAATCACCGCATCCAATCGGCTCGGCTTGAAGATGGCTGTTACGAGTTTCATGGCACGCAATCCTTTGATCTGTAATGCGAATTAGGAGTTTCTAAACTACCGAGGCGCGCGTAGCGGCGTCAATGGCTTTCGCGACCATTGCTTGTCGCAGGCCGCGCCAGACGCACTTTTTCGGTCACTGGTGCTGTAGCGCCGCCTCCAGGAGAAGCATAAAGGCGTTTCACTGCCTCCACCAACACCACGCCACCGAGCCCCGGCGCGAGCATTCGGCCCATCACTTCCCAGCCTTCGGCCGCCGAACTCACCAAAGGTGTCGCCATTGGCGGCATGTAAAGCGCACTACTGGACGCTGTAACCTGAAACAGCCCGATCGAGAGCAGATTCATGAGCTGCGCGCGTGTCCAGGGGCGGCCTTGGCCAAACGGCGTCTTGGTCGCGCGCGACCACAAGCCGGACCGGTTGGACGCCGCCAATACAATACGACCCTCTGGAGCCGTTATCCGCCAGATTTCCCGCAAATAGGCTCGCGGATTGCCCGATTCCTCGATCCCATGCAGCACGATAACACGATCAAACATGCCGTCCGGAAAGGGCAGTCGAACATCGCCTATGGCGACCGCCGCATTGCCGCGACGGAACGGGTCCCATGAGACGGGTCCATGATCGAGCGGGATACCTGCCACGCTGCGCCCCGGCGCAGCACCAAAGGCCTCGAGCACCGGAATGGCGTATCCCAGACCCAGCAGAGAGAGGCCGCGCGCATCTCCCCAGAGATCCGTCAGCTTGCCAGACAGGATGCGCGTCGCTGCCTGCCCCAAAGGCGAGGCATAGAAACGTTGCAAGGTGACGGCATCCTGACGCATGAAGTGGCCTGTGCTAGTCTGGTCTGCAGGAGACGCTAATGACGAAAATCACCCTCGACATACACAAATTTCCCTGCCTGAACGATAATTACGGCTATCTGGTTCATGAACCTGTCTCAGGAAAGACTGCGGCAATCGATACGCCGGATGCCGAAAAATACCTTGCCGAGGCCGATCGTAAAGGCTGGACGGTTACGCACATCCTGAACACGCACTGGCACCCCGACCATGCGGGCGGGAACTTGCGGATCAAGGAAGTCACGGGATGCACCATTTACGGACCAGCCGGTGAAGCGGAAAAAATTCCCGGCATTGATGTGAAACTATCCGAAGGCGATATCGTCGAATTTGGGCGTACGAACGCGCGCGTGATGGATGTGCCCGGGCATACGCTAGGCCACATCGCCTATCATTTCTCAGATCAAGACGTCGCATTTGTCGGAGACGCTGTCTTTGCACTTGGTTGCGGCCGTGTTTTTGAAGGCACGATGGAGATGATGTGGAACAGCCTGTCCAAGCTGAAAGCTCTGCCGCCAGAAACCCAGCTCTACTGCGCGCATGAATATACACAGGCCAACGCAAGGTTTGCCGTCACGGTCGACCCGCAGAATAAAGCACTGACGGATTACGCGCTCTGGATTGACGAGCGTCGTGCAGAGGGCCTTCCAACTGTTCCAACGCGGTTGGACAAAGAACTTGCCACGAACCCATTCTTGCGTGCCGACGATCCTGTACTCCAGGCGGCGATGGGTCATCCCGGCAACACCGTCGAAACCTTCGCCGAAATACGTGGACGCAAGGACCGCTTCTGATGCGGGGTATTTCCGGAGATCTCGGCGCCCGAGAGATCATCCGCATGTTGGATCTGACCCCTCACCCAGAGGGAGGACACTTCCGGGAAACGTATCGCGCGCCGACATCGGACGACAACCGCGCCAATTCCACGATGATCTACTATCTGCTGCAAGCTGACGAAGTCTCGGCATGGCATAGGGTAGATGCTGACGAATTCTGGCTATGGCATGCGGGCGGCCCTCTTTCCCTCACGCTATCGCCACCCGACGGCCAAGGGGCAAGTGCGGTGACGCTCGGTCCTGATCTGCGGTCTGGGCATCGCCCGCAACTTGTCGTCTCATCGCAGCACTGGCAGACAGCGGAAACGCTGGGCGCATGGACACTGGTCAGTTGTATTGTTGCCCCGGGCTTCGAATTTAGCGGGTTTGAAATGGCCCCCGATGATTGGCGTCCAACCGTCTAGCGACGGGCCTTCAAGGCGCGCACCATGACTGGTGAAATCAACGTCACCATCAGACGTTCCAGCGGGCCGTTCGCAAATTTCCTGAAATACTTCACAAGGCTGCGCGCCTTGTGCTCGACCACAGCCTCAGAGGGAACGTCCGACGTCGACCCATAATGCAACGCGCCCGCATGAGGTTGATAGATTACGCTACCGCCAGACTTCAGGACCCGGCGACAAAGGTCGACATCTTCGACGTGCAGAAAATAGCCCTCGTCGAACCCTCCCATCTTGCGAAACGCCTGACGATCCATCATGAAAAAGGCACCTGACACTGCACCGACTTCGATGGAGTTGCGGGGCGGCGGGTCATTTTCCAGCGTCCACTTACCGAACCCCATCGCTCGCAAGAGCGTCAGCGTGTTGCGCCGCGCGCCTCGCTCCTCACGTCCGTGGATATCAAAAATTTTGCCGCCGACCAGGACGGGTTCCGCGCGCTTGTCCATTGCCGCCACCAGTCTTGCAAGCGAACCGCGGCGCAGAACCGCATCCGGATTAATGACGAGAAGCAGCTTGCCGAGCGCCCCCGCCGCACCCTTGTTCACCCCGGCCCCAAAACCGGGATTCGTGCCATCACGGACGATGTGGACTTTATCTGAATTTGCCTCGAACTCATCGATCCAGGACTGTTCCTCTGGCCGATTTCCGTTGTCGACAATGATAATTTCAGAAATGTCCGGATCGGACTTCAGGGCATAGAGACATTCATGCAAGCGAGGGCCGGTATGATAGGTCACAACGATCGCCGTAATTGTCGGGAGAGTCATCCAAGCGATCCTCTCACACGGCGAGACAGAACAATCAGCGCAACGACAGCGAGCGCCAAGGTAGACCAGAAAGCTTCATTCCAGACACTATAGGAAAAACTGAACAGGCAGAACGCCGCCGCCAGCATGCCGCCAATCGCGTAGCGAATATCCGCGCGTAAATTGTGCCCAATTGGCAGTCGCCATCCGATCAGCAGAACGGCGAGTGCCGCAACAAATGCACCAACTGCGCCCGTCTCAGCCCATATCTGCAAGGCCATATTGTGCGGATGCCCCGGAACGACCGGATATCGCGCCCAGAAATCCGGCAACTGCGCCATCCATTCCGGATAGGCTGCATACGTGTCCTGCCAGGATTTTGATGCTTCGATACCATGCCCCATCAGCGGTGCCTCCTGAATCTTCCCGATCACGACTTCCCACGACCAGGCGCGAGACTGGAAAGACCCCGGCAAGTTCACACCACTTCGCTCCAGCATGTAGAGCAGCCCACTCATCAAGATCGGCGCTAGCGCAATATAGGCAGCGACAGCCGTGAATAGGCCGCTCAGGCCATACTTTGGGAAGACCCGAACAATAACGAAAGCGACGAGCATCAAAGCCGCGCCAAACATGGCGGCTGATGATCCGAGAACGCCGAAGCTGACAAGGCTGGCCAGCGCAATCATCAGTGCGAGCCCCTTCCATGCCAAGCCTGGCCGGGCCCCGACATATGCTACAAGTATAGGCAGTACGAGCGCAAAAGCGTTCGCACCCCGATCAAGGTTCTGAAAGCCCGAAGAATGATTGAGCGGATCATCCCCGTAGAAGACGGGCATCACTGAAGTCTCGAAGACCGGGCTGAGCAGGATCAGCAGACCATGTATGGAGAGGCTTCCCAATATCAGGCGGGACGAGATCTGTGCGCGCCCGGGCGCAGTTCGCAATGCACCGGCTATCAAGAGCGTGGTGAAGAAAAGCGTCAATATGATGCGCAGCCCGGCGGACCGAATGGCAAAGTCGCCGCCCATCAATGTCCCATTGATGATTCCCCGCGAGACCGGAGACCAGGACTCACTCGCAACGGCCCAGACCAGAAAGGCCATGCCCGCCAGCAGGTAGTGGGCGGGACGGATACCGGGCCGTGCAACAAATAATGCAGGAATCGCAGCCAGCGCGAGCAACAGGACGTTACCTTGCGTCCCTGCCATGGAGGTCAAAGGCCACAACAGGAAGGCCGCGGCGAGAAAAGGTGCGTAGCTCATGCCGCGCATCTTTTCGTGTTCCGCAGTACCTGTCACCTGTTGATCCGGACTAGTCGGACTTCAGGTCTGGTGCGAGGGCTTCTTGGGCGAGATCGCGGCAGGCATCCTCCAGCGAGATCATTTGCTGACCATTGCTGCCAAGCCGACGCAACGCCAGTGTACGGTCCTCAGCCTCACGACCACCAACCACCGCAATGATTGGCACTTTCTGAACCGAATGCTCGCGAACCTTGTAGTTAATCTTCTCATTGCGAAGATCGGTCTCGACGCGCAGTCCGGCCTTGCGCAGAGCAGCCGCTGCTTCCTCAGCGTACTCGTTCGCTGCGTCTGTGATCGCCGCAACGACAACTTGCACCGGTGACAGCCACATAGGGAAAGCGCCGGAAAACTCCTCGATCAAGATACCGATAAAGCGCTCCATCGAGCCCAGGATGGCGCGGTGCAACATGACCGGGCGCTGCTTTGAACCGTCCGACGCCGTATATTCAGCGCCGAGACGCTCTGGCAGAACATAGTCCAGCTGCAACGTACCACATTGCCAAACCCGGCCGATCGCGTCCGTGAGTTGGAATTCAAGCTTGGGTCCGTAGAAGGCCCCTTCCCCGGGCATGATCTCACAGGGCAGGCCCGCTGCATCAACGGCGTCCTGCAGGCCTTTCTCGGCCCGTTCCCAGGTTGCGTCATCCCCGGCCCGGACATCCGGACGTGTGGAGAGTTTCACGGCGATATTCTCAAAGCCGAAATCCCGGTACACCTTTTCGAGCAGGCGACAGAAGCGGATAGACTCTTCGACGATCTGGTCTTCACGGCAGAAGATGTGCGCATCGTCCTGCGTGAATTGACGGACCCGCATGATGCCATGCAGCGCGCCATGCGGCTCGTTGCGGTGGCAACACCCGAATTCCGCCAAGCGCAGCGGCAGGTCGCGATAGGATTTCTGGCCCTGTTTGAAGACTTCGACATGCGCCGGACAGTTCATGGGTTTCAACGCCATAAGTTTGGCATCGTCAGGCACCGAAATGTCCACGCCTTCATCACCTTCAGGAATGAAGTCCGGCACGATGAACATGTTCTCGCGATACTTGCCCCAGTGACCGGATTTCTCCCACTGAACCGAATCCATCAATTGCGGCGTCTTGATCTCTTCATAGCCGGCCGCATCGAGACGCCGGCGCATATAGGATTCGATCTGCAACCAGATCTGGTAGCCTTTCGGGTGCCAGAAGATGGACCCGGCCGCCGCCAGGCCGTCGAGATGGAACAGGTCGAGCTGCGTCGCGAGTTTGCGATGGTCACGCTTTTCGGCCTCTTCGAGGCGCAGCAGATGCGCCTTGAGGTCTTTCTCATTGGCCCAAGCCGTGCCGTACATGCGCTGAAGCATTTCGTTCTTGGAGTCGCCACGCCAATAGGCGCCCGCCAGCTTCATCAGCTTGAAGGCCTTCGGCAACTTGCCCGTGCTGGGCAGGTGCGGGCCGCGGCAAAGGTCGAACCAGTCGCCTTGCTTGTAAACCGTGATCGCTTCGCCCGGAGGGATGATGTCGTCGATGATCCGCGCCTTGTAGTCTTCGCCGATCTTCTTGAACGTCTCGATGGCCTGGTCCTTGTCCCAGACCTCGCGGACAATCGGATAGTCCGCGTCGACAATCTCGCGCATTTTCTTTTCGATCTTCTCGAAATCTTCCGTCGAGAACGGCTCTTCTCGGGCAAAGTCGTAATAGAAGCCATCATCGATGACTGGGCCAATCGTGACCTGCGCGTCGGGATAGAGTTCCTGCACTGCCTGCGCCAGCACGTGGGCCGCATCATGGCGGATCAGTTCGAGGCCTTCGGCATCATTCGCCGTAACAAGTTCGACCTTTGCGTCACCGTCGAGCGGGCGCATCAAATCTCTCAGCTCGCCGTCAACCCGGGCGGCGAGCGCCTTCTTGGCGAGGGAATTGGAAATCGATTTGGCGACGTCAAAGGGCGACGCGCCCTCTTCATATTCGCGGACGGAGCCGTCTGGCAGGGATACTTTGATCATGGTCTAATCTTTTCGTGCATTCTTGCGCTCTGTACAGCGCGGCAAATTCGGTTCCGGTCGGGCCCTTTATCCGGCGTCTGCTTAACGCGACTTCACCAGATTTCCCACCCCATACGCATTTCTCGCGCAGTGGCGGGGTTTTCGGACCCTATGCGGGCTTCTTTTGGGCTGTTTATGGGTACATGAAGCGGGCGCGCACAAAGGCGCAGCCAAGGGGCGCGTCAGGCACCCCGGCGAGTTCGTGTGGTCAGGCCAACAGGGCCAAGAAGGCAACGAATATCACTCATCGGGTTTCATATGGCATGACGACGAGCGGTTTTCAATTCGTTCCATGGCCTTGCGCGCCGACCATTCGCCATACCGCCAAGGCTGCCAGACCGGCACATCAGGCAGGGTTTCCGGCACCGGGTCCTTGCCGAGACTGCCGCCCGGTCGGCACCGGATGAAACGCGCCAGCGCCATCCATATGCCCGGCCACCATCCAAACCGCGCAACACATTCAGCGCCATACTCACTGCAGGTTGGCGTATGCTGGCAGCGCGCACCGAACGCGTAGAACACCTGGCTTGGGCCATGCTTGTAGACCCAAAGCAGACCATTCGCTGATCGACGCCGCAAACCGGCCATCTCAGCCTGCCGTCTGGCGGGCGAGACCGCGGCTTGCCAATGCCTCCTCGATGGCAGCAACCGCCGCCTCAAAAGCCAGCAGCGTGGACGTATGGCGAGGGGGATAATCGGCCACGGGTTCCAGATGGCGCAGCTCCCAGAAGCGGCCTTCCGGCGGAGGTCCATTGTCTTTCAGCATGTCTTTCAAAGCGTCTCGCGCCGCGATCACCTCTTCGATCGTTGCACCGATAGCGTGTTCTGTAAGGATCGAGGTAGCCGCCTGCCCGAGAGCGCAAGCCTTTGGATCCACTGCGATGGCCATGATGCGTGCGCCCGCTTCGTCCAATTTCAGATCAACCTTCACGGTCGAACCGCACACACGCGATACCTTCAGGACAGACCCGTCAGGATCTGTCAGATCACCCACATGCTGGATGTCTGCTGCGAGTTCGAGAACACGATTATGGTACAGTTCGCTCATCGCCTGAAACATGGCCTTCGCAGGCGCACGGCGCAAGGCTGAGGCACGGTGACAAAAAATGCCGCCTGACTCAGGCGCGAACGCGAGGCAGGCGGCAAAGGCGTGTCGTGCATTGAAAACGGGGCGCTCAGGCCGTGGCCCGAACACACAGGAGCGGCCTGTTAAGGTCAATTAAAGCTTCCGTCATCGGGGCAATTGCAGTCGGCCTGAAAAATCAAATACGTCGCCAAGTCGAGCCACCGGCCCCATCCATGATCTCAATACCTTCGGCAGCAAGTTGATCACGAATTCGGTCAGCTTCAGCCCAGTCCTTGGCTGCGCGCGCATCGATACGCGCCTGAACAAGTCCATTGATACGGTCATTGCCATCATCATCCCCGCCCTGTTCCCAGGCTTTGGGAGTCAGGGTCAAAAGCCCAAGCATTTCGCCGGCATCGAGCAAATTTGCGCGGGCCGTCGCCATAGCATCCGTATCTCCCTTGTCCGCCGCCATGTTCGCTTCGCCGGCAATGCGCGAGAGCGAAGCGAGCGCTTCGGGTGTGTTCAGATCATCACAAAGTGCGTCGAAGACGCCCCGGTCATCGACTTCACCGCCTTCAGCGTCCCACACACGGCGCAACGCGCCATAAATCCGGTCGAGCGTTGTCTTGGCCTGTTTCAGCAAGTCTTCCGTCCAGTCGAGCGGCGCGCGGTAATGCCCGCTCAGCATGGCAAAGCGCAGCACTTCACCGTGCCATTGCTTCAATAGCTCGTGCACCAGAACGACATTGCCGAGCGATTTCGACATCTTCTCGCCGCCCATATCCAGGAAGCCATTGTGCATCCAATAGTTCGCCATGATCTCGCCATGCGCGCATTCGGACTGGGCAATTTCGTTTTCATGATGCGGAAACTGAAGATCAATCCCGCCACCATGAATGTCGATCGTCTTGCCGAGATGCTTTGCGGCCATGGCCGAGCATTCGATATGCCAGCCGGGACGTCCCCTGCCCCACGGGCTGTCCCAGATCGCATCTTCTGGTTCACCTTCCTTGGCGAATTTCCAGAGCGCGAAGTCGGCGGGGTCGCGTTTGTCTTCGTCGACAGCAACGCGTGCGCCGGCTTCATTGTCTTCGAGCTTGCGACCAGACAGCTTTCCATAATCCGGCATGGAATTGACCGAAAACCAGACGCCTTCCTTGCCGACATAGGCATAGCGCTTGCGGACGAGCTTCTCGATCATCTCGATCATTTCGCCGACATGATCGGTCGCCCAAGGCTCAATGCCGGGCGCGAGCACGTTCAGTGCAGCCGTGTCGGCATTGTAGATTTGGGCGAATTTCTTCGTAATCGTCTCAATCGGTTCGCCGGTCTCGACGCTGGCCTTGATGATCTTGTCTTCAATGTCGGTGATGTTGCGCGCGTAGATCACCGCATCCTCACCATACACCCTCATCAGCAGGCGCCGCAGCACATCGAACACAATGGGCGGACGCGCATTGCCGATATGGGCGTAATTGTAGACAGTCGGGCCGCAGACATACATCGTCACGCGCGCCGGATCCTGCGGATGGAAAACGCGCTTTTTGCGCGCGGCGGTGTCGTAGATGCGGATTGTCATGGTTTTTGGGCTCGATTTCGGAAGTCTGGACGTATCGCTGGCGCTACGGGTAGCTGGCCAGCCCTAATGGCGTGTTGATGCGTTAACAGCAACACCGGCAGGCAGGACGACAACAAAATCGAACACGTTCCATGTCGACGGCGATATCATCGGCGCGCAGAAAAGCCAAGAATGGAGTCATCCAGTCGCGCGACGTCAGCGTAGAAAGGGCTGGAAACAAGGCCATCGCACCCTTATGTTCCTCATATCGCCCTGAGGGTATCAACTCCGGGCGGGCGTTAAGTCCGGGCAGGGGAGCATTTTTACGCTTTCCCAGACCAAGCCTCGGCTCGACCCTCGTCCCTCAGTCGAAGGAAACTTCAATCATGGCCATGGACGCCATCACTCCCAATAAAGACAAGGCACGCGCAGAGCCCATCAAGCGCCCTACCGTTCAAGAGGCCGAAGAAGCCGTGCGCACGCTCATCGCGTGGGCTGGCGACGATCCGCGTCGCGAAGGCCTGCTCGACACGCCAAAGCGCGTCGTCAACGCCTACAAGGAATGGTTTTCCGGCTATGAGGAAGATCCCGTCAAATACCTGTCGCGTACCTTTGAGGACGTGCAGGGCTATGATGACATCGTCATGCTGCGCAACATCGACGTGGAGAGCCATTGCGAGCACCACATGGCGCCCTTCCTTGGCAAGGCCTATGTCGCCTACATGCCGTCGGCAGCCGTTGTTGGTATTTCCAAGCTGGCACGCGTCGTAGAGATCTTCTCGAAGCGCCTGCAAACGCAGGAAACCATGACCGCGCAAATCTGTGACGCGATTACCGACAGCCTTGCCCCGATGGGCACGGCGGTCCTGATCGATGCCGTACATGAATGCATGTCGACACGGGGCGTCCACCACAAGGATGTCAGCACGATCACCACGCAGTTTACTGGCGTGTTCAAATCGGATGCCGATTTGCGCAATCGCTTCCTGCGTATGGCCGGCAAGGGTTGAGCCGACTTTCTCTCAGAATTGATCAACCCCGGCCCTCAATGCCGGGGTTTTTTTATGGACTCCGTCCCCAGCATTGATAGCCTCGAAACCGAGGTAGAGTGCAAAAGAACAATCCCGAAAGACGGAGGAGACTTCCATGAAACTCTTTTTAGCGGCGAGTGCGGCAATTACGCTGTTCGCCCTGCCTGCGATGGCACAATCCACCACGGTCGAATTCGCAAGCAGCGATGGCACAACCGCGCTTGTTGTATTCTATGAAAACGGCACGGCCTCCATGGATGGAGGCGATCCCATTCCGTACACGATGGATGAAGAATCCAAGACAATCTGTGGTCAGACACCCGAAGGTGATATTTGTGCAACCTTCGACGAACTGGGCGAAGACGTCGGCTTCTCGACTGGCTTTACCAATACTGCGGGCCAATCCGGCACGGCAACGATCACAGCTGCCGACTGATCGGCTGGAAGGACTGAACGGGTTTAGAGGCATTCGCCAATCGGCGGGTGTCTCTTTTCATGACCGCCTCAAGCAGCAGGTTTCGTCTTTGCAAGCCAGGCAACAATGTCCGAAACCACCTTGTCAGTGCCCGGCTCATCCACGATCCAATGGGCATTGTTCGGATATTCCAGAAAGTCACCCGCTACTGGGCTTTTTGCGTATTTTTGCCCCACCTTGCGGACGGCCTTGGCAGGCGTCGCACGGTCTGCACCAGCAGCGATCGTCAGTGTTGGAATTGTAAACAAGGTCTCGTCGATCTCGATTCCATCTGCGATGTCGCCGTAAACCTTCCCGGAGTCGTACAGCGCATCAGCGTAGATCTCTGCATGACGACGCAACGGCACCTTGTTGAGCACGCCATAACGAAATCCTGACTCCCAAACTTTGTAAGCTTTCGAACGATTCCGGCTGATAAGGATGTTGAGAAATGTATAGGCGACCGACAGGGTCACCGCGCTGCAATCCTTGGGCTGAGCCGGCGTCAGGAAGACCGCCTGACTCACGAGCCCCTGCTCGACCAGGCATTGGGCAATCAAGCCCCCCATCGAATGGCCAATCAGGGCAGGCGGGCTGCCAGTTTCACTCTCAATCCGGCGAACCGTATCCGCCATGGATTTCACATAGTCATCCAGGCCGAGATCAGACAGCGAAGCTGGAGGAGAGTCAGGCACCCGCTGGTCCGGAAACAGTGTTGGAGCGTCGCAGTTCCAGCCTGCCGCCTCGAACCCCACGCGCATCCGATCCCAGACCTCACCGCCACACCCGATCCCATGGATCATCAGCAAGGATTTTGTCATCGGTTTACGCCTCTATTGCTTGGAGGGTTTCAACCCTGAACTTCCTTGTGGCCGGGGACCGGTTCGGCCCAACTGGTGAACCGCTGGGAAACTTCAGAATACACCATGCGCTTGAACGGCACGACGAGCGAAGGAACTTCCTCGAGCCGCGCCCAACGCCAAGCATCGAATTCCGGCGTATGCCGGTCGAGGCGAACATCGCTATCGGCCCCCTTGAACCGGAAAGCGAACCATTTCTGCCGCTGACCAATATAAGGCCCGGGCAAACGCTTCTTCAAATCAGGTGGGAAATCGTAGAACAACCAGTCCGACGTCTCCTCGAGAACATCCACCAGTTTTTCCGGTACGCCGACTTCTTCTTCGAGTTCGCGGAGTGCGCCGACCAAGGGCGTCTCGCCCTTGTCGATGCCACCCTGCGGCATCTGCCATTGGAACGCTCCCCGGCCATTGATGCGCCGCCCAATAAAAACATAGCCTGCTTTTGAAAACAGGGCGAGACCGACATTGGGTCTGTAGAGGTCGGGATCGGGCGCGTGTATCGTCACCCTTCCGGGTTTACCGGAGCCTGAGACAAGCTTCCAGTCTGGACGCGCTTCGGTTGGGAAGTTTTTGCAGACACCGAAATCAGGGCAGACGCCGGTGCCAGAACGACCCCACGTTTCTGCATGTCCTTCGTCCAGTCCTTGGCGATCTCGATTGTCAGCGGGAAGGCATATCCAGTTCCCATGGACGCGCCGTTTTCCTTCGCGAGCGTTTCGAGGCCCAGCAACTCGGTCCGGATGTCATCTGCGGTCAGCTTTGCGTCAATTGTGGCTGCGGCGCGTGCAAATTTCATTTGTGTGCGTCCGGCGGCGCGGTCGAAGGCGCCCGTCTGGAAGCTGCCATCCTCGACGAGGGCGATGCCGCGATCATGCAGGGCTTGAAGGACGGGGCCGACAGCGCCGGGATCTTCGGCGAATTTGGCACCCTGATAATTGATGATCCCAAAATATCCGCTTGCCCGGCTGAGCAGCTTTTCGAGACGCGGCAAATTGCGTTCACCGGTGTCGCCGGCCAACAGGGTTTGCGGATGCATCTTCATGCGACCATACTCGAAGGATTCCATTGGCACTTCGATCAGGACTTCGTGTCCTTTTTCGCGCGCCTTGTTGACCCAGTACTGTAGATTGCCCGCGTCTGGCGCGAAGGACAGGGTCACTTCAGGCGGCAACTCTTCGATTGCTGCCTTGGTATGGGTCGCATTGATGCCAAGTCCGCCAATGACGACCGCCACGATCGGCTGGTTTCCGGGATTGGCGAAGGGGCGAGCATACACATCGGACGGTGCCTGGCCGTCAGCAGAAATGCGCGGCAGGGACAGTCCGTTGATCCGCTCCGTCAGGCCCGGAACAGGCGCTGTATCGAGCGACGCTACACGCGTGACCTCGCCATAGGACTCGCCGGGACGCACCAGCTTTCCATTGATCCGAATGCCCTCAACTGAGGACTCTTCATCCCCCTGCCCGGTCGGGACTTCCGACGGACGGGGCGCAGAAGCCTCAGCATATTCCACGCCCAGGCTTGGCTGATCAGAAACCGCATCATCTTTTGCCAAAACAACACGCGCGCCCAGATCCTGGGGCGTCTCCGCCTTCAGCCGGGATTTGAGTGCGGCGGTAGACCCTTGGCTGGTCTCAAACAAGGCCAGCACTTCGCTCGGTCCGGAATCTGCGGGATTGCCGGAATAATGGATCGCGGCACCAAGACTGGCACCCACTCCACCAAATACAAGCAGGCTCATAGCAGCATGGGTCAGACCCGTGCGCAAAGGAGATGGGTCGGCATCCCTGCGGCTAGCCATCGATGGACCTCGTCAAACCAGTTTAAAAGAATTCTGAACAATCAGAATTGCATCCAACTGGTTAACAGGTTGCAAACATCCGGTTAACCTGCGCGCCTCATTGCACTGGCCGTGACAGTGCCTTCCTTGAGCATTTCAATCGCTCTCTTGAGCTGAAAATCCTCACCATCCCAATCTTCAGGCGGCTGCTCATCAGGTAAGGAAACATCTTTGCGCGCTTCACCGTCTTCATTGGCCAACGCGTGCGGCAGGTCGGCCTCGGACCAGCGCTTGATCTGGGCAAGCTCTTCTTCAGACAGGCGTGCCTGGGTGATCTCGATGTCCGGGTCGATGCCGAGCGCCTGAATGGAGCGACCCGCTGGCGTGTAATAGCGCGCCGTCGTCAGGCGGACTGCGCCGCGATCTGCGCCAAGTGGAATGACGGTTTGCACCGACCCCTTGCCAAAGCTGGTCGTACCCAAAACGGTGGCCCGATGCCGATCCTGCAAAGCGCCAGCGACAATCTCGGAAGCCGAGGCTGAGCCGCCATTGATCAGCACGATCATCGGGACGCCCTTAAAGACTTCCCCGGAACGGGCGTTATAGCGCTCCATGTCGGAAATGCGTCGGCCCTGCGTCGACACAACCTCACCGCCAGAAAGAAACATGTCGGAGACCGAAACAGCCTGATCCAGCAAACCGCCGCCATTGTTGCGCAAGTCCACAATCAAGCCGCGTGGACGCGAGCCGGTTTCTTTGGCGATGCCTTCGACTGCCTCTTCAAGCAGCAGAGTCGTGCGCTCGTTGAAGGTTGAAATACGGATATATCCAATATCGCTTTCCTGCATTTTCCAGGTAACGGATTTCTGCTGAATTACTTCCCGGGTCAAAGTGACGTCAAAGGGATCCTCGCCTTCGCGCAGGATCGTGACATCGATATCGGTGCCCTTTTCGCCGCGCATTTCCTTGACGGCTTCGTTCAGTGTCTGGCCGATGATCGGCTTCCCATTGATGGATGTGATCAGGTCACCCGGCTGGATACCTGCACGGCTCGCAGGTGTATCATCCATCGGAGAGATGACTTTGACGAAACCATCTTCCATTGTGACTTCAATCCCGAGACCACCATATTCTCCGCTGGTCTGAACCTGCATCGAACGAAAATCATCCGGATCGAGATAGCTGGAATGCGGGTCGAGTGAGGTAAGCATGCCGTTGATGGCGGCTTTCATGGCGGCCTTTTCGTCGACTTCCGTTACATAATCCTGGCGGGCGCGGGCGAGGATTTCTGCGAACAGGTCCAACTGCTGGTAGGTGACCATGCGCGGATCTTCAGCCCGGTCCTCAGGAGAGGCGAAGGCGGAAAATCCGACAGCCGCGCCACCCAGAACGACACCAAGGGCAGCCCCTGTCAGTAGTGAACGCATATTCCAGTCCTCCATAATCCTTTTGACCTTAGCTCCGGCCTGACAGCCAGTCTGCCGGATTCATAACCTTGTCGCCAAGCCTTAATTCCATATTCAGCTCGGGAACCGGCTCGGCTCGATCAGGCATGCGTCCAACAGGCTCGCCCACAGAAACGCCTTGGCCTTCAGTGACATAGATCCGGCTCATGCCTGTAAGAATAACATGGTAACCGTCACTCGTCCGCAAAATTAACATTGATCCATACGTTCGAAATGGCCGCGCATACTCAACCGTACCGTCAACCGGTGCGACCACTTGGGCATTTGCCCGCGTGGCAAAGGCGACCCATTCCGACTTGCCACCAGTGGGCAACTTTTCGCCAAAGGCCCGCGCAAGCGAACCTGCAACGGGGGGCTTCAGCGCCCCGATGACAGCACGCCCCAGTGGTCGCGAAGCTGGTGTACGCGCAACAGCGGACGTGGCTGATGGTTTCGACGAAGGCGAATTGGACACAAGGCGCGGTCTGAGGTCCGGTTTGGCGCCGGGCGCAGACGGCGCCTGAGCCTCGAGCGATGCCAGCAATGATCTCAAATCTTCTTCCCTGGCACCAATCTCTGCCGCGTGTGCCTTCAACAACGCGATATCGCCGGACAAATCCTCGAAATTCCCACGCTTGGCAGCGGCGAGCCGCTCAATCTCGACCTGTTTCAAAGCTAGTGTCGCTTCGGCAGCGTCGAGTTTGGCTTTTTCGCCGCGGATACGGCGCTCAAGCTCGTTCAGCGTATCGATTTCCCGCGACAATTCTTCCGATTCCGTCGCAAGGCGCGGAGTTGTCTCGCTCATCAGGATGGCCCGGCGCACAGCCGTGTTCGCTTTGCTCGGGGACACGATCAAGGCAGGCGGCTTCCGGCGATTGGATGCGGCAAGCGCTGCAAGCAGGTCTTCCAGAGCCTGGCGGTTCTCGAGCAGGCTCATCTGCGCCGATACTCGACGCGCACCAAGATCGATCAGGGATTTCTCGGCGTTCGAAGCCTGTTCTTCACGGCGCTGGGACTCCATAGCCGCCGAAATCAACTGGCTGTCGATATTCTTTAAATCGCTCAGCGTATTTTCGCCGGCGGCCTGCAGCGCTTCAAGCTTTTGCTCGGCGGCCTGCCGCTCAGCTTCGAGTGCCTGCAACTCTTCCCGGGAAAACGTATCCGGCGCTGCCGCCGTCAAGACAAACGCCGCAATCGATACTGTCAGGGGTCGCCAGAATGCGCTCATCTCTCCCTTATTGCAGTCGGTCATGACTTCAATATTAACCAAGCACGGCAAGTCGCTCTCTGATCGCAGAAACCTGATCGGAAATCAGTGCGCAATAGACGGCATGATTTGACCGATCAAAGGCCGGAGCAAGGCAAACCAGATGCGTGACCATCTCCACGACGATCTGCCCGTCTCGAATAATCGTGCTCGGCCGCCCGGCAAGAACGCCGTGCACGACCTCGTTCCGGTATTCAGCAAGCCGAAGGACGGCGTCGACCTGCCCCGACGTTGCAGGAAGCTGCTCCGGAGGCAAGAGATATCGATCTGACCGCGCGCGTCGCAGCAACAATTTCAAAGGTGCAACTCTTCCAGGCATTTTCAGATCAGCTGTATCTTCCTCCAAAGCGGTCTCATATCCGGAGAGGGCAGCAATGATCGCGCAATTAATCGCCGTGACGAGACCAACTGCAACCCAGCGCCAACGTTCGGGATCCTGATCCACATGATCCAGTTCCCGGTGGGCCAGTTTCAGCCCCTCGAGCGCGGCCGCGAGGGCTGGCCCCACTTTTTCAGCCGCCGACATACGAGGACGTCAGTCCGAACCCATCGATGTCGGCTCCGACTTCCGGAAATCCCATCCTGTCTGGGCCGCAATGTATGTGAACGCCGCGTACACCGCAACATTCTGACGGAATGCCTCCGGATCAATCTTGTCGAATGTATCGTCTGGGGTGTGATGGTAGTCAAAATAGTCCCGGCCATCCTGCGCGGGCGTTACGACAGGCACTCCTGCCCTGCGGAGGACGCCGATGTCAGGCCCACCGCCGGCTGCATTGTCGCCTTCTGAGACACCCAGAGGGGTCAATACCCGTTTCATGACATCTGCATAGGGTATTGCAGCCTCACCAAAATTGGTCTGAAAACGCCAGATGCGGCCGGCGCCAAAATCGCTCTCAGCCGCAAGCATATGCTTGTCGAGATCATCCCCATGTTGCCGGGCGTAAGCATTCGCCCCAAACAAGCCGACCTCCTCAGAGCCGTAGAGAACGACACGGATCGTTCTGCGAGGTTTTCCCGGCAAGTCCGCAATCAGCTTGGCAGCCCCCACGACGATTCCGCAGCCCGCTCCATCATCCAGTGCGCCGGTACCAAGATCCCAACTGTCGAGATGGCATCCGATCAGGATGATTTCGTCTTCCAGATCAGATCCCTCGATTTCAGCGATCACATTTCCGGACGGCGCGGCATCGGCATACTCAACGCCGATGTCGAGATTCACGCGGACCGGGCCCCTGTCTAGCAATCGTGTGAGCTGATCTGCATCAGGGCCCGACAAGGCCGCTGCGGGGAGCGCGCCGAGCGCCCCTTCCCGAAACATGCCGCCTGTGTGTGGCATGCGGTGGGGCTGTGTACCGACAGAGCGGATCAGGCAGGCAACCGCCCCCTTCTCTGCGGCTGCATTGGCACACCCGCCGCGCTTGCGTACGGCAAGCCCGTAGCCCGAACCATCTTGGGTCTTGTACATGCGCTCATCAATGAACGCGATTTTTCCGGCAAGGCTGCCAGCATCAGCCGCCTTTAGGTCGGAAAGGGTTTCAAACCGGACGATATCAGCCTCCAGTCCACCTTCAGGCGTCGCACGACTGCCGCCGAGCGCCGTGATCACGAGATCTTGCGCATTCGCGCCAATCACGCGGGCCGATTCACGGGTCCGCGCCCAATACGGGATCGTGAAATCCTCAACGCGCGTGCGGTCAAAATTCAGCTCCTTGAGCGCGTTCATCGCCCAAACACGCGCCCGCGCCTCATCCGGCGAGCCGCCAAGGCGGGCCCCGACTTCTGTCGTCAGGTCTTCGACAAATTGCAGGCCAACCTCATCCAGCAGAGCATCCGCGATCAGTTGATCCGTCGTTGCCGCGATTTCCGGCGACAGATCGGCATCCTGCGCGAAGGACGGCGCACCGACCAATATGGCCATGCCAGCCAATATTCCCGCAATATGCCTGATCTGTCTCATCCGCTGTGCCTCTCAATGATCTATGCAGCGCAAGACTACATGTCCTTCGAGCAGAGTGAATAGCCCCGTTGCCTAAAGTTGTTCAGCAATCTGCAGGATAAGGTCGAGCGATGGGCGGTCCTTGTAACCTTCCTCGCGCAATACTGCCCGGACCGTCTCATCCGTGCCGATAAACATGATTGCAGGGTGGGGAATGCCGAAATAGCGCGAGCCAGGCTTCATCTCTTCATTCAGCAAATTAAACGCCGAAATAGCTTCCGAACCGGGATCGGACAGGAGTTCAAATCCAAGACTGTTCTTGCGGACAAACTTCGACAGAATCTCGGGATCGTCATACGAAATTGCGACAAGGGGCCAGCCCAAGTCGTTGAGGTTGGCCGAGATATCATCAATCTGCTTAAGCTGTTTTTGGCAGTAAGGGCACCAGTCCGCTGAACGCACGAAGGCGACCGCAATCCCCTTCTCTCCCATGAGTTCAGACAGGCTCGTCGCATCTCCAGTGTGTCTCACCAGATTGACCGAAGGCGCAGATTGACCAAGCGCCAGACCAATCTGAGGTGTTTGCATCTCGGTGGCCGTATCCGGGGAGGCTGTGATTGTATCGGCCGCATCCTGAGCGTTCGCCGCCGCTGGCAGCATGGCAAGCACGGAGGCAAGAGTAAGCGTACGGATCATGGGGCGTCTCCTCTGAAGTCTGTGCACCAGCCTTACCCGCATGCAGGATCAGTGGCGAGGCGTAAACGGCACACCTCACACAGGCTTGATCGGTCGTTATCAGTTGCGGCGGGCCCGCCATTCATCGGCCGTCTGGCCGTAGACATCCCACATCATGCCCTCAAACGGCGGCGGCGTTTCCCGTTTTCTCATGAAGCGGCTACCCAGACGCTCGGCTACGCGAACAGAGGCTGCGTTCTCTGGCAGGATCGTATGGATCACCTCACTCCAGCCCAGAATATCCACCGCATAGTCCATCGCCGCCGTCGCGCCTTCGGTCGCGTATCCCCTGCCCCAGGACGACCGCACGAGTCCCCAGCCGATCTCCGTACCCGGCCAGCCGTTTGGTCTCCAAGGGCCGAGCCGACCCACCCATTCTCCAGTAGATTTCTCGATCACAGAAAACATGGAGAAGCCCTCAATCGTCCACGCACCGGTCATCGTGCATATTGATCGCCAAGTCAGCTCCGGCCCCTGAACGCCGCCGAGATGGCGCATCACGTCTTCATCGGCATGAAAGGCGTTCCACGCGGGGATGTCTTCTGCGCGAGGCGGACGCAGGAGTAATCGTTCGGTCTCGATTGTCGGACCTATGGCCATGATGACATCCCCCGCCTACCGCACACAAAAAAGCCCCGCCTTGCGAGCGGGGCTTTGTCTACTCTTATCAAACCAGCGACGCTAGTCGCGACCCGACATGATGGCCAGCAGGAACTGGAACATGTTCACGAAGTCCAGGTAAAGGCTGAGCGCACCAAAGGTTGTGGCAACCGCCATGGCCCGGGCATTGCCGGCAATCTGGAAATACATGTTCTTCAGGCGCTGGGTGTCATATGCGGTCAGGCCAGCAAACACCAGAAGGCCGACCACCGAGATCACCATGTGCATCATGCTCGACTGGAAGATCAGCATGTTCAGGATTGACGCGACGATGATGCCAACGACGCCCATGATCAGGAAAACGCCCCAACCGGACATGTCGCGCTTTGTGGTATACCCGTAGAGCGACAGGCCACCGAACGCGATGGCCGTTGTCAGGAAGGCCTTCGACACGATCAGCATGCCGTCCGGCTGGCGGGCATAGACATACACGATGGCGCCCATGCCGACACCGATCAGGGAGACGACGGACCAATAAACAAGGTTCGCCGCTGTGGGCGACGGGTTCTTCATGACGAAGCCTGACAGAAGCAGGATCGCCAATGGAGCAAACATGATGACCAGACCGATTGGTCCGGTCAGGAGGGTCAGTGTGACGCTTTCCGGCACCAGCGCGCCAAAGGCATAAGCCAATGCTGCGGTCAGCAGCAGGCCAAGCGCCATCTTGTTGTAGACGCCCAGCATGAAGCTGCGCAGACCTTCATTGACCGACATGTCCATCGTCTGGCCAGAGGGCCCCGGCGAATAGGCACGATTGAAGTCATTCATAGGTGCAATACCCTTTCTGGTTGAAAGGCGGGGATTTATCACCCGCCAAACTGATCTCGAATATGGTGCTGACAGTTAAGTTTAGCAAGTTAAACCGGCGGTAAATGCGACCGCCACCGTTCGCAATGCCCGCAGGCGATCAGGCATCTGAGCCTAGGTCGAATTGGCAGAACCTGCCATGAATCCTGACCTCCGGCGCGATGTGTTGTCCTGAAAGCTCATTTGGGAGAAGGATCAGGCCCTTTCCTGCTGCAATCAGACAGGTCTTATGGATTGACTTGAAATTACCCAAGGTTAATTTTCGTGTTCTGGCGTAATTCCAACAGTGGGGACGCCAAGAATGAAGGGGACAAAAATGGCAGACGCATCTGAATATGCCGAAAACATCAAGAAATATGCGAAAGGCTACAATCAGGCCGCAGCAGAAAAGATCGTGGGACGACTGGGGATTGCCTTGCGCAATCGGGACAGTTCCATTGTCGCCTGCAGCGATTCTGTTGAACTTGATCGCATTCGCGAGAAGTGGTGCCGCGGCAAGCTGGGTCTGCCGCACACTCAAGGCGAGCTGGACGCAGCCATCAAGGCAGTTTGCGACCAGATGAGCGCCGAAGGTGGCTCAAAGTCACGTGTGACGTTCTACTATTTGCTGGCAGAACACTTCGGTAAGCTGGACGCGCTCGCCAGCTGAACTGGGCGAAAAGCAAAAGTTTCTGAAAACCCGGTCGCTGTACCGGGTTTTCTTTTGCTTCGGAAACCTGTTCAACCGGTCCATGTATCGCTTGTTTGCCGCCCTCCCTGTTCCGGAAGAAATTCATCCGGGGCTGATCCAGACGCAAACTGGCCTGTCCGGTGCCCATTGGCGACCGCCCCGGAATTTTCATATTACATTACGTTTCTTTGGAGACGTCTCACACGCCGACGCTCGCGACCTCGACGAATTGCTTGCCGAGATATCCTGTGCGCCGTTCGAGGTGTCATTGGAAGGCATGGGATGGTTCGGCCGGCGGGAACCTTCCGCCGTCTGGGCACGAGTGCGCGAGAGCGATGCCTTGCGTGCGCTGTCCGCGCAATGCGAACGGGCCGCCCGTCGCCTGGGCCTTGCGCCGGACCGGCGTCCGTTCACGCCGCACGTTACCCTCGCCTACCTGCACGGTACTCTGCTCGACGAAGCCGCGGCATGGGTCGAACGCCATCATGCCTATCGCAGCACTGTGTTCTGGGCCGAGGGCTTCCATCTGTACTCGAGCCATTTGGGCGATGGACCCAGCCGCTATGTGGCTGAGGCCGACTATGTGCTGGGTTGACCGGCAGCTGGCCTAATAGGTCACCGACATCTGGAAGAACTGCTGCCAGTCGCGGTTGTTTTCATCATACGGCGTACGGGTGAGAGGCTTGGCAAGTTCGATTCCTGCCGACAGTCGGTCAAGAATGTTGATCCGCAATCCCAGCGCAGCTGACTCCATGTCCTTCTGTCGGACCCCGGTCGGCGTGTCATTCCAGACCATCGCAGCGTCGTATGAAACATAGCCTTGCGCAAACGAGATCAGATCGCTCTCAGGCGAAAAGCCTGCGCGCAATTCCAACAGGCCAGCGATGCCCTCATCACCGGATATTTCACCATAGCCGTACCCGCGTCCCATTACCGGTCCGCCCACAGAGAATTCCTCTGCGGACAACAATGGCCCATCGGAAACCTGCCCCGACAGCAAAGCGTAGATGCCAAAATACTTCCCAATGTCGTGATAGTAGGATGTCTTTGCGTAGAGCTTGGTAAAACTCGCATCTGCATCGTAGCGGGATCGGAACTCAACGGACTCGCCAGACGCGCCGAGAATGTCCAACCCGGATGAGAGTTCGACGAAAAAGTAGGTTTTTGATCCATCATCCGTCTGGAGACCGCGAAGCGCCACACGTGTAACTCGCAATTCGTCTCGATACCCGCCCCCTGACGTCCAGTCATTCTCCAAATGTGCCGCGTCGAATTGCACGCTCGCATACAAACGGTGCGTCCGCCGCTGAATGAGGGGACGCTCATACTTCATCCAGAGTGACAGGGACTCTCCGCCAATTTCGGGACTGTTCGGATTGTGCCCGTCCTGCGACAAAGCAGTTGCGGCCCCAAAAAGCAGGCTGTCGCCCGGCTGGAACGAGTAGCGATAATTGGCGCTCACCCTGGCATACTCGCCCGGGTCAACGGGCGTTGTGAACACGTTCAGCCGGAACTGGTCGCGATCTGCGAGGACGGAGTTGAACGCCACTCCTCCATATGCCTGCAATGGGCCAACGCGTTCAGACCCCCGATTGCTCAGCCCTGCATAGCCTTCCACCGGATCGAAATCTGTCGTCAGCACCAATTCGTGGCGGGAAGGATCCTCCGGGTCGGGCCGGATACGCGAGGTGACAGACATGCCTCGGATCGCCTTGATCCGGGCCAGTCGACGGTCAAGGTCTGGGAGATGCGCAATCGGTGCGTCGGTGAAGCCCTTCATGATGGGCGACGCCAGGTCAGTACGTGTGCCATCGAACTCAACCTGTGAGATGTGACCTTCAATGACCGTGATCGTGGCGATGCCCGACTCGAGCGCCTGCCGGTCAACCACCGCTTGCGACAGGAAGTAGCCTTCGTCCCGGTAGGCCTGAGTAATACGATCCGCGATGATCACCAGATCTGACATTTGAGTCGGCTTGGCCAACTGCTTGTCGTAAGAAAATGACAGTTGCTCAGGCGAAATCGTTACTGCACCGACGACCGATACACCCAGAAGAGTGAAGCATCCTTCGTCGCCAAGCTGACATGATGGCGCAACTTTTTCAGGACTTTCGAGACGCCCCCGCAGCAAGCTCGACAATGCGTGTGCTGGACTGGCCATTGCAGATGACACCGTTATCATCGACGCAGCCGCGAGCAGGCGAAGGCGAAGATTTTCCGTGCGCGCAGCTCGCAAGACCGTATTCCATTTATTAGAGTATGAGACTCGTTCCTATTCGGAATTTGTGAATGCCATCTTAAATACCTGCGTTTCATATTAACTCGGCATTTAGAGCCGTGATGTCTAATAATACCCTGATATATATGGGGTTTATATAAGATGTTTCGATTTCTGATTGCCAGTATTCTCAGCGCGTGCCTAGCGGCAAGTTTTCAGTTCGCGTCTGCGGATTCAGACTCCTGGCAACTCGCGGAAAGTCATGGTGTCGTTCGCGTCATGGTGCCTGGAACGGCTATCGCCAAGGCACGGCCGGGCATGGAGCTTCCCACCGGAACATTGGTCACGACCGGCAAGACAGGCACGGCCACACTCGTACGAGATGACCAGCGCATCAATATCGCCTCCGAGAGCCGGCTGGTCCTGTCGGAAAACTCCGACGCAATGACCCGTATCCGTCAGGATGCAGGTTCGGCCGCATATGAGGTCGATCGCCGCAAGTCGAAACACTTTCGCGTTGACACTGCGCTCATCGCAGCTGTGGTGAAGGGTACGGTCTTCACGGTTTCAGCCAGCCCGGAAGCCGGTAGGGTACACGTGTCAAATGGCTTGGTAGAAGTGCGCTCGCAAGGCGCAGGTAACTCTGTAGACGTACACCCCGGCGAAACGGCGTCCATCGTTCGCAGTGCGCCTGACGAAATCACCGTGCGTGGTCCGAAGGACGCATCCAACGGTGTTGAAGGCTTGAATGTACCTCCAATCGATTACGCAGAAGCCTCGGAAAACCTGCTTGAGCCTGTCGAAGCTGGCGTCGAAGCCGCGCAAGACCGGTCGAATGGCAATCAGGGGCTCGGAAACTCTGTGGCGAACACCGCTTCTGAGGGGACTTCAGACGAGCACGCTGGCGGACCGAATGCCAACGCGGCAGCCGCAGCCTTCGCCGCCGCAACCAATGCTCGAAATGCCAGCCTGAATGGAAACGGTGCCGAGAATGGAAACGGCAATGGCAACGGAAACGGTGCCCAGAACGGAAACGGCAATGGCAACGGAAACGGTGCCGAGAACGGAAACGGCAATGGCAACGGAAACGGTGCCGAGAACGGAAACGGCAAT
>MRWG01000061.1_pt1 | contig 220856 bp, 213 predicted proteins | sample 1013341 | NCBI WGS metagenome assembly MRWG01 (sample SAMN06117577, study PRJNA244670) | biofilm metagenome | biome: Water; feature: Cathode Biofilm; material: Biofilm; isolation source: microbial consortium enriched at the cathode of a solar microbial fuel cell | place: USA: District of Columbia... | reverse complement strand
GTGTAACGGCTCTTACGCATTCGTCTGCTCCTACATAGGTTGGGCAGACTCTACATCATGGTGAGGGATTTCGCGGGGGGCAGGTCAGATCTGAAAGACTTCTTTCAGAACCAATCAGAGGCCCTGCAGAACGCTGCGGTGCTGCTCGGCGGCCAACCTGCGCTCCGCTGTGTTCATGCGCTGTTGGATGATCTGACAATTCAACCCAGCATCACGCGCCGCATGAAGACAAACCTGGTAAAGCTTCAGAAGGTGCTGACCCTGGAAAATGTCCACGACATGGACCGTATCGAGGCCGCGCTTTTTGCTGAGATTGATCCAGCCTCACCTATCGTGGAAGAGATTTGCCTGCTGTCGGATCAACTCGACGATTTGCTCCAGCCAATCCTGTCAGAGAGGCACGAGGCATACTCGGCTGTGCCCGTGTGAATTCCCAAAGCTGGGGTGTTCCTGCCCATCCCGGCTTCTTGAGAGGCATTGAGACCTCAAACTTCAGATACGCCAAAGCAAAGGAGATTTCGCATGGCGCAAGACATCAATGGGCAGCTCGAGCACGCGGTACTGTCATCTATCAAACAGGGCCGATGGCTGGCGGAAGAGTGGGAAGAGGTCGGCATATATCCGGGCAAACGGTTGCAAGCCCTTTTACCGCAGTTGTTGCAACGGCTGAAGGATGGGGAGCCGTTGGCCGTCAATGACGAAGATGCGCTGGATCTCATGGCTGAGGGAATTGTCGAAGCATTGAACGAGCTCAAACCAGAGTATGGAGATTTGGCTATGCGCATCGATACGTCGGAGCACCTAATCTTCGATCAGCCACGAGAGCAGTTAAGGCGACTGGCTGAACGGTGGAAGTCCTTCCAAGGACTTCGGCGTCATATTCGGGATCTTCAGGCGGCTTTACGAAAAATCAAGCTGGCGCATCGGCGTACATAAATTTAGCACAAAGCTATTCAGGAAAGCTTCGGGCCCAAGAGCTCTATTTGGGGCCCGAAGCCATTTCTTATCGGTCTATATTGGCGACGGCTTTACCTCGCTCAAAATGGCTCGCTAATCGTGGTGATATATACCGCTCAATCGAACTCAGCTGTCAGTGTCGGATCTTCGGACCACAATAGCATTTCGCCGAAGAAACGGTTCGAACTTTCACCAGTTGGGTCCACCAAATCTTCATGAAATGCATCGTGTAGCTCAACTGTATTTGGCATACGCATTGCTGTTCCTTCGGCAACCAGCGCCATAAACCTCCCTGCTATGCCACGTGCTTGCGGATCAGCCCTGCGGGACGACGTGATCTTTCACCGTATGCGCAACAAGGCCCGCTTCTAACGATTAGGAAGGGGCCGTTTGCAGTGACGAATCCTGCGCAAGCCTGCAATATTGCAGAAGCTTCACTGCAATGACCGGCCTTCCGGAAAAAACCGCAAAGCATGATTGCCTATATCACAGTCGGTGCGGATGATATCGCGCGCGCGAAACGGTTTTATTCTGCGTTCCTGCCCGCCCTTGGTTATCAGCTGAAGGAGGGGCCTGCGGGACTGAGTTTCAGCCTGCCGGTCAAACCGGGTCACCCCCCGTGCAGCCGGACTTTTACGTTAAACCCTCTTTCGATGGTCGCCCGGCCTCGGCCGGCAACGGCTCTATGGCCGCGTTCGAGGCGCGCAGCCAAAAGCAGGTGCGCGATCTTCACGCCGCCGCGCTTCTCGCAGGCGGTTCCGGCGAGGGTCAGCCGGGCTTTTGCGACGATTACGGACCGCACTTCTACGCCGGCTATCTTCGCGACCCCCAAGGCAACAAGATCGCACTTTTCTCCAGCAATCCGAATGAGCCTGGGCGCGACGGATAGCGGGGATATCGCGGCGGACAACAGCCATCCGCCGCTTTGCGGAAGGTTGGAACAAACGGCGCTGACCGCGCGTCGGTCGCCCCGTGGCCTGAGCGTCGGTCCGGAACGGGCACACCCCGAACTGTCAGGACATTGACGGGCAGCGCCCGGATGCCGGCGGCGCTGGAGCCCGAACGGGATCAGGGGGAGGCAGCCCCCTCCGCGGATAGCGGCGTTTGCCTCCAGCTGCAGGCAGCTGCGCCGCGCTGCCTTGAAGTCCGTCCAGCTGCGTTCAAGCGGATTTCCCCAGGACGCCAGCAGGTGCGCCCTTTGCCGCCTTTCAATCCACTGACTAATCTGCGCACAATGGGCCGCACGTCTTCTGGTGCGCATTCAGATCAGGCCGCTGCCGGTCCGGCGTCCCCCTCCCAAGGCACCGCTCCGACGGACGGCGCGCTGCAGCAGCTCACGTAATGCTCACAAACCGTGACGCGACAAAAGGTTGCCTGCCACTCCCTGAGCCTTAAGGTAGGTTCTGCCAGCCCCTGCGGAGATCCTCGCATGAAAGATCAAGCCCCCGCGCCGGACCTCCGTCCGGACACCGCGCAGCCAGACCTTCCCGCCAAGCCGCCCGGGCTGCATGAGCGGGCGCTGCATCTGATGGCCCGGCTGCTGCCGCTGGCCTTTTTCCGCCGCCCGCCCAAGATCATCATCATCGACGCCACCAACAGCTGCAACCTGCGCTGCCCGGTCTGCCCCGTCACCTTTGCGATGAGCCGCAAGCGCGGGATGATGAAACCGCATGTGTTCCGCAAGATCATCGACGATTTCAAGGATCAGCCGGAAAAACCCGCGATCTACTTCAGCTTCTCGGGTGAGCCGACGCTGCACAAGGACCTGCCCGATTTCATCGCCTATGCCCATGAAAACGGCCACGACACCTACTTGTCCACCAACGCCACCCGCCTGACGCCGGAGATGAGCGAGCGGCTGATCCGCTCCGGGCTCGCACGGGTGAACCTCTGCATGGACGGGTTCTCCAAGGAGGCGCAGGAGGCTTACCGGGTCAATTCCGACTTCGATAACGTCAAGGCAAGCATCGAGGAATTCCTCAGCATCAAGAAAGACCTGGGCTTCAAAACCCCAATCACCGTGCTGCAGACGCTGCTGACCAGCTACTCTGAGCCGCAGATGGACGAAATGGAAGCCTGGGCGCGGGAGGCGGGTTTTGACCGGGTGCGGTTCAAGACCTTCTCGATCGGCTCTTACACCTCTGCCGATCAGAAACGCGAGTTCGCCCACTTCCTGCCGCGCCAGAAGAAACTGCGCCGCCACCCGCGCCACACCAGCCACGCGCTGTGCACGGTGCCGCTGTTCCAATCCGTGGTGTTCTGGAACGGCGATCTGGGCCTGTGCTGCATCGACTATGACCAGGTGATTCAGCTGCCCAATGTGGAGGAGGACGGCTTCCTGGCCGCCTACCGCTCGGACGAGGCCGCCCGCGCCCGCAAGCGCGGCTTCCTGAAGCAGTTCGGCATCTGCAAGACCTGCTCCTTCTCCAACGCCGAAAACATGGGCATCCGCCGCGACCTGAAAAAATAGACTTTTACGGCCTTCATCTTTCCCCAAATACTCTGGGGGTGAAGGCCGCCAGGCCGAGGGGGCAACGCCCCCTTCCCTTTACCGCTGCAGCAAGATCGGAAACCAGTCTTCGCGCAGGCGCTGGCCGGGCTGCATACCGTGGCCCGGAAACGGCGGCGAGGTGCGGCCCGGCCGCTCGACATAGCGCGCGTCATCGCCCACCAGCCGCAGCGAAAACGCGCGGCGGCGCGAGGCCGAGGTATTGCCGCGGGCGCCGTGCAGGGTCTTGTAGTTGAAGGCCACCGCATCGCCCGGCTGCATCGGGTATTCCAGCACCGTCATGCCTTCGGCATCCGGATCCGGGACGGGCATGTACTGGCCCTCGTCCGGAAAGAAATCCTCCTCCGATACCCAGCGGGTCGGCAGCACTTCCTTCTCCCATTTGTGGGAGCCGGCCACGCAGCGCAGGGTGGCCTCTTTCACCTCATCCAGCGGCGACCAGAAGCTGATGGTCTGCTGCCCCTCGACAAAATAATAGGGGCCGTCCTGATGCCAGGGAGTGGCCATCGAGGTGCCCGGCTCCTTGACCAGCACATGGTCATGGAACATTTGCACTGACTGGGATTGCATCAGGTCGGCGGCGACTTCGGCAACCGGGGATTCTTCAATCGCTTGCTGGAATTCGGGAATGCGGGTCCAGTTGCAGTAGTCATCAAAGAACCGGCCGGTCTGCCCGGCCTTTTCGTTGTCCGACGCATAAGGCCCGGGGTTTTCCATATTGGCCGCAACGCCTGCACGCAGCAGCTCGGCTTGATCTGCGAACAGGCCGCGGATCAGGACCACGCCGTCGCGCTGGAACTGCGCCACATGTTCCGGGGTGATGAGGGGGTGGACCATTGCTGTCTCCGCTGCTGAATGATGCAAATCCGATGCGCCATTCCTGCCGCGGCACAGGTATAGTTTCAAATCATATCTTTTTAAGATACCCTTCGGCACATGTTATACCTGACCCTGCGCCATTACGAATACGTCTGCGCCGTCGCCCGGCACGGCAGCCTGTCGGCGGCGGCGGATGCCGTTCATGTAAGCCAGCCCGCGCTTTCGGCGGCGTTGAGCCGGATCGAGGAGCACCTGGGCCATGTGCTGTTCCTGCGCAGGCGCGGCGCGGCGCTGGCGCTGACGCCGCAGGGGCGGCGGTTTGCCGGGCAGGCGCAGGCGCTGCTGGATCGGGCGGCGCGGCTGGAAAACTCCAGAAACGCCGGTGCCATGCACAAGCTGACGCTGGTCTGCTTCTCCGACTTGGCCCCGTTTTTGCTGGCCCCTGCCCTGAAGGCCCTGCGCGCGGCCCTGCCCGATGTGGAGGTCAGCCACCGTGCCTGCGGCTTTGACCCGTTGATTTCCGCGCTGAGCACAGGCGCGGCGGATCTGGCCATCACCTATGACCTGGGGCTGGATGCGGCTTTCAGCCGGGCCGAGCTGGACAGGATCGCGCCGCATGCGCTGGTGCCGCCGGAGCATCCGCTGGCACAGCGTCGCGGCCTCTCGCTGGCGGAGCTGTCGCAGCACCCGCTGGTGCTGTCGCAGGAAGGGCTGTCGGTGCAGCACATGCTGGGTCTGTTCAAGATGCAGGGACTGGTGCCGCGGATTGCGCACCGGGCGGAGACGCTGGAGCTGCTGCGCAGCCTGGCTGCCAATGGCGAGGGCGTGGGGATCAGCTACAGCCTGCCGCCCGGCGGAATCAGCTATGACGGCAAAGCCCTGTGCGCGGTGCCGGTCAAGGATGCGGCGGCGCAGGAGCCGGTGATTCTGGCAGCCCACACAGGAATGCCGGAGGCATCCCCGGCCTTCAAAGCACATGAAATTCTCCGCAAAGCGCTGAGCGGCCGCCGGTCAGACCTTGCGCAGGCGGATCACCACATCGACTGAGGCGATCTCCATCCCTTCCGGCGCTTCCGGCAGCTTGTGAATCACCAGATCCTGAGCGGGCGCATCGCTGACCCGGCCCTCGTCCTCCCAGAAGAAATGCGGGTGGTCGTGGGTGTTTGTGTCGAAATAGCTTTTAGACCCATCGAGCGGTATCTCCTGCAGCACGCCCGCATCGCAGAACGCGCGCAGGGTGTTGTAGACGGTCGCCAGCGACACCGCGGCACCCTTTTTCTTGGCCGACTCGAACAGGCTTTCGGCGGTGATATGGCGGTGCTTGCCGTCGCCGACCAGCAATTCGGCAAGCGCAACCCGCTGCCGGGTGGGTCTCAGCCCGGCCTCTGTCAGCCAGCGTGTGGCCACTTCTTCGCTGTTTGGCGTCATGAGCAGGTCCTGCATCGCGTTGCTGACCGTATATATAGGAGCAACACCCAAGGTTTTTCAAATGAAATTCATTCGCAGCTGAACTCCCCTTTCCGGTGCGTCTGTGGCACATTCAGCGCAGGAAGTGACGCGGGGTCCCCTTGCAGGACCCTTTCGCGCGGTGCTACAGGGAGCCAGATATATAGACCCGAACCCCAGGCAGGAGAGACGCCCGAATGGCCGATTACCCCAGCAGCTTTGACAAGAACGATTTGCTGAAATGCGCGCGGGGCGAGCTGTTTGGGCCGGGCAACGCCCAGCTGCCTGCGCCGCCGATGCTGATGATGGACCGCATCACCGAGATTTCCGGCGACGGCGGCGAGCATGGCAAAGGCCATGTGATTGCAGAGTTCGACATCACCCCGGACCTGTGGTTTTTTGACTGCCATTTCCCGGGCAACCCGATCATGCCCGGCTGCCTTGGCCTGGATGGCCTGTGGCAGCTGACCGGCTTCAACCTGGGCTGGCGCGGCTGGAAGGGCCGCGGCTATGCGCTGGGTGTGGGTGAGGTGAAGCTCACCGGCATGGTGCGCCCGGACCGCAAGATGCTGACCTACCGCGTCAACTTCACCAAGGCGGTGCAAACCCGCCGCCTGACCATGGGTGTCGCCGACGGCATTGTCGAGGCCGACGGGGACGTGATCTATCAGGTCAAAGATATGAAAGTGGCCCTGTCCGAGAGCTGACAGGCTTTCCGGCAGGACAAGAGTCACAGGAACAGGAGTACGCACATGCGCCGCGTCGTCGTCACCGGTCTGGGGATTGTCTCCTCCATCGGGAACAATGCCGAAGAAGTCACAGCCTCGCTGAAAGCCGGTAAGTCCGGCATCGTTGCCAGCCCGGAAATGGCCGAGCACGGTTTCCGCAGCCAAGTGGCCGGCACGCTCAAGATTGATGTGGCTGAGCATGTGGACAAGCGCGCCCTGCGTTTCATGGGCCCCGGTGCGGCCTATGCCCATATCGCCATGAGCCAGGCGATTGCCGATGCGGGCCTCAGCGAAGATCACGTGGTGAACGAGCGCACTGGTCTGGTGGCCGGGTCCGGCGGCCCGTCCACCTCGGCCATGCTGGCGGCGCATCAGACGGTGCTGAAGACCGGCGCAACCAAACGCATCGGCCCGTTTGCGGTGCCGAAGTGCATGTCCTCGACCATCTCGGCCAACCTGGCGACCGCGTTCAAGATCAAGGGCATCAACTACTCGATCACCTCGGCCTGCTCCACCTCGCTGCACTGCATCGGCAATGCGGCCGAGCAGATCATGATGGGCAAGCAGGATGTGATGTTCGCGGGTGGCGGCGAGGAGTTGGACTGGACGCTGAGCTGCCTGTTCGATGCGATGGGGGCGATGTCCTCCAAGAAGAACGACGCGCCGGAAAAAGCCTCCCGCGCCTTCGACAAGGACCGCGACGGGTTCGTGATCTCCGGCGGCGGCGGCATCGTGGTGCTGGAAGAGCTGGAGCACGCCAAGGCCCGCGGCGCCAAGATCTATGCCGAGGTGACCGGCTTCGCTGCAACCTCTGACGGCCATGACATGGTGGCGCCCTCCGGCGAGGGCGGCGAGCGGGCAATGCGGCTGGCGCTGGCCACCCTGCCCGAAGGCCGCAAGGTGGATTACATTAACGCACACGGCACCTCGACCCCGGTCGGCGATGTCGGCGAGGTTGAAGCCGCGCGCCGGGTGTTCGGCGAGGGCAAGGTGCCGCCGATTTCCTCCACCAAGTCGATGACCGGCCACGCCCAGGGCGCTGCCGGCGCGCTGGAGGCAATCTTCTGCCTCCTGATGCTGGACAACGACTTCATCACGCCGTCGATCAACGTCGACACCCTCGCCGAAGGCATCCTGCCGGGCGAGATTGCCACCAGCATGGTGGAAAACGCCGGCCTCGACTCGGTGATGACCAACAGCTTCGGCTTTGGCGGTACCAATGGCTCGATGGTTCTGAGCAAGTACAAGGGATAAGTGACGATGGCGGGACTTCTGACCGGCAAGCGCGGCCTGATCATGGGCGTTGCCAACGACCGCTCCATCGCCTGGGGCATTGCCAAGGCCATGGCGGACGCCGGGGCCGAGCTGGCCTTTACCTATCAGGGCGAGGCCTTCGGCAAGCGGCTGGAGCCGCTGGCCCAAAGCGTCGGCTCGGATTTCATGGTCGACGTGGATGTGACCGACGACGTCTCGCTGGACGCCGCGTTCGAACAGCTGTCGGCACGCTGGCCCACGATCGACTTCGTGGTGCATGCGATTGCCTATTCGGACAAGTCGGAGCTGACCGGGCGGTTCCTGAACACCACCCGCGCCAACTTCAAGAACTCGATGGATATCTCCGCCTATTCCTTCATCGAGGTGGCGCGCCGCGCCTACCCGCTGATGAAGGACAACGGCGGCACCCTCTTGACCCTGACCTATCAGGGGTCGAACCGGGTTGTGCCGAACTACAACGTGATGGGCGTGGCCAAGGCGGCGCTGGAATCGGCGACCCGCTATTTGGCCAACGATCTGGGCCCGGAAGGCATCCGGGTGAACGCGATCTCGCCCGGGCCGATGAAGACCCTGGCGGGTGCGGCTATCGGCGGTGCGCGCAAGACCTTCAAGCACACCGCCCAGAACGCGCCGCTGCGCGATAACGCGACGCTGGAGGCGGTGGGCGGCACTGCCGTGTACCTGGCATCCGACGCCGGCGCCTGCACCACGGGCGAGGTTATCCGGGTGGACGGCGGCTTCCACGTGCTGGGGATGCCGCAGCAGGATCACCTGTAACCGCTTCCCCAAAGGCCCCTGTTCAAAAAAGGCGCTCCCCCAGGGGGCGCCTTTTTCTGTCTCTTCTCCAAGCTTCAAACAGCGCGCGCTGTTCTGCATCCGGCCTGCGGCGCTCTCCCGCCCGTCGCCGGGCTTCTGGCGAAGCCCGCTCCCGTTGGGCGTGGCACCGCGCTCTGCACGGTGCCACGCCCAACGCCGCCAAGCGTCTGCCGGCGCAGCCGGGGGACCTGCGGGCGCGGGAGCACTCCCCGCCCCCGCAGGTGGAACCTTAGTTGATAGACACCAGCTCGATGTCGAAGACCAGATCTTTGCCTGCCAGGAAGTGGTTGGCATCCAGCGTCACGGTCTCTTCGGTCACTTCGACCACGGTGACCGGCAGCACATGGCCGTCGGGGCTTTGCATTTGCAGCTGAGTGCCCAGATCCAGCGGGATGTCGGCAGGGATGCCTTCGCGCGGGATTTGCTGGCGTGCCTCGGGATTGATCGGGCCGTAGCCATCGGCGCAGGCGATTTCCAGCGTCTTCTTGCCGCCGGGCTCCATGCCTTCCAAACCGGCATCCATGCCGGCAATGACCTGACCTGCGCCCACGGTGAACTCCAGCGGGTCGCGCCCTTCGGAGCTGTCGAAAACGGTGCCATCCGTCAGCTTGCCTGTGTAGTGGATGCGCACGGTGTCGCCGTTTTTTACCCCGGTCATGAGACCTCCAATCGGTTGCGGGTTGATAAAGGGGCGCAGCCTAGCGCCCGCAGATGTGATGTAAACCCGTATGCGGGCAATTTCCGGCTTTGCCAGCCCGCCGCCTTCGTGCAACTCTCGCCGCAACGGAGGGAGCCATGCCGATTACCACCTGTATCTTTGACGCCTACGGGACCCTGTTCGATGTGGCAGCCGCTGCCCGCCAGGCCGCCGGCGAGCCGCAGTTTCCGCATCTGCAGGACAACTGGGCAGAGCTGGCCGGCCACTGGCGGCTGAAGCAGCTGCAATACACCTGGCTGCGCGCCATCACCGGGGCCCATGCGGATTTCTGGGATGTGACCCAGGACGGGCTCGACTGGGCGATGGAAGCCGCCGGGCTGGACGGTGACGCAGCCCTGCGCCAGCGCCTCCTGGATCTTTACTGGGAGCTTCAGGCCTACCCGGAGGTGCCCGCGATGCTGAAGGCGCTGAAAGACGCTGGATTGAACACTGCGATCCTGTCGAACGGCTCGCCTGCGATGCTGGACGGTGCGGTGCAGTCAGCAGGCCTGGGCAGCGTGCTGGACGACGTGCTGTCGGTGGAAAGCGCCGGCATCTTCAAACCAGACAGCCGCGTGTACGATCTGGTGGGCAAGCGTTTCGGCTGCGCCAAAGACAATGTGCTGTTCGTGTCCTCCAACGGCTGGGATGCGGCGGGGGCTGCGGGGTACGGCTTTGTCACCGCCTGGGTGAACCGGGCGGGGGAGCCGGTGGACAGGCTGCCCTGGAAACCCGCGCATATCCTGCCGGACCTCACCACAATTCCCGACCTTGCCAGGAGCTAGGCGCACCCATGGCGTACTTTGAAACTTCTGACGGGCTGCGGCTGTATTACACGGACAGCGGCGCGGGCCTGCCGCTCCTCTGCCTCGCAGGCCTCACCCGCGACAGCCGGGATTTCCGCTATTTCGCGCCACATGCCGGGCAGTACCGGATGATCACCCTGGACGCGCGCGGCCGGGGGCAGTCGGCGCATGATCCCGCCTTCGCGAACTACAACGTGCTGCGCGAGGCGCAGGATGTGCTGGAGCTGCTGGACCATCTGGGACTGGAGCGCGCCGCGGTGCTTGGAACGTCGCGCGGCGGACTGGTGGCGATGACGCTGGCGGCAATGGCCAAGGACCGGCTGGCGGCGGTGATCCTCAATGACGTGGGCCCGGAGATCCCCCCGGGCGGCATTGCCCGGATCATGGAGTATGTGGGCCGCCGCCCGGCCGCCAAAACCCATGCGCAGGCCGCGCAGTCGCTGGCGGCGCTGATGGCGCCGGCCTTCCCGGACGTGCCCGCGGCGCGCTGGCGCGAGGAAGCGGAGGCGTTCTATGACCAGAGCGCAGAGGGGCTAAGCCTGCGCTATGACCCGCGGTTGCGTGACGCACTGCTGGCGCAGGCCGAGGCTGGCCCGGCCCCGGATCTGTGGCCGCTGTTCCTGGCGCTGGAGGGGCTGCCCTGCGGCGTGATCCGCGGCGCGAACTCGGACATTCTGAGCGCCGGAACCTTCGCAGAAATGCAGCGCCGCCTGCCCGGCCTGCACGCTGCGGAGATCGCCGGACGCGGCCATGTGCCGTTTCTGGACGAGCCGCAGGCGCTCGCCCTCATCCATTCAGTTCTGGACCCCGTCAAATGACCTCAATTGCCATGATCGAAGCCGCGGCCGAGCGGCTGAAGGGCCATGCCCGCGTCACCCCGCTTTTGTCCTCGCCGTTTCTGGACGAGATTGCCGGACGCCGCGTGCTGGTGAAGGCGGAATGCCTGCAGCATACCGGATCGTTCAAGTTCCGCGGCGGCTGGTCGGCGGTCTCGGCACTGCCGGAAGAGACGCGCAAGCGCGGTGTCATCGCCTATTCCAGCGGCAACCACGCGCAGGGTGTGGCAGCCGCCGCCAAGGCGCATGAGGTGCCTGCCGTGATCGTGATGCCTGCCGACGCGCCCCGGCTGAAGATCCAGAACACCCGCGATCTGGGCGCCGAGGTGGTGCTGTATGACCGCGCGGGCGGCGAGAGCCGCGAGGCGGTGGGCGCGCAATATGCGGAAGCGCGCGGGCTGACCCTGATCAAACCCTATGATGAGCCGCAGGTGATTGCGGGCCAGGGCACCACGGGGCTGGAGATCGCGGAACAGGCCGCCGCTGAAGGCGTCACCCGGGCGGATGTGCTGGTCAATTGCGGCGGCGGCGGGCTGTCCTCGGGCATTGCGCTGGCGCTAGAGGCCCGCGCGCCGGGCCTGCGGGTGCGGACGGTGGAACCGGAAGGCTTTGACGACGTGGCCCGGTCGCTGGCGGCGGGCGAAATCTGCCGGAACCCCAGCCAGTCCGGCTCGATCTGCGATGCGATCCTGACACCGCAGCCGGGGGAGATCACCTTCCCCATTCTCAGCCGGCTGTGCGGGCCGGGGCTGGTGATCACCGAGGAGGAGGCGATGCGGGCGATGGCGATGGCCTTCCTGCGGCTGAAAATCGTGCTGGAACCCGGCGGCGCGGCCTCGCTGGCCGCGGCGCTGTTCCACCCCGGACGGCTCGCCGGCGCCGCGGTGATTGCGGTTGCCACCGGCGGCAATGTGGATGCGGAGCTGTTCCGGGAGGCGCTCTCGCGCTATGCTTGACCCCTGGCCGCGCGTTTCATGGCGCGGCAGTCAGGGGGCCGTCATGACACGCTTCACAATCGCCTCGTTCAACGTCAAGAATCTGATCGGACCGGAGCGGGAATACTACCGCTTTCAAAGCTACACGCCGGAGGAATACGCCTGGAAGGCGGATTGGATGGCCGACCAGCTGCTGACGCTCAACGCCGATATCGTGGGGTTTCAGGAGATCTTTGACGAAGCACCGCTGCGCCAGGTCATCGCCGAAACTGACCGGCGCGGGGCGGAGGCCAACGCCGCCAGCATCCCCGACCCTTCCAAACGCTATCACCGCAAGGCGGTTTTTCAGAAGCTGGCGTATGGCTCTTACGCCGAAGCGGAACTGGCCTTTGCCCCCAACCTTAACGACACCGGTGATCCGGGCGAGCGGCGGCCCGGACTGGCAGTGCTGTCGCGGTTCGGCTTTGCGGAGGATCCCGAGGTGATCCAGGACCTGGATCAGCCGCTGGACATCCCGATGGCCTGCCTGGGCGAGGAAGAGGACGCAGGTTTTTATACCCTGCGCCGGCTGTCGCGGCCGATCCTGAAAGTACGGGTGCCGGTTGGGGATCAGGTTATTACCGTGTTCAATTGCCACCTGAAATCGAAACTCGGCGAATACATCAAGCCGCAGGGCGCGCCCTATCCGCCCGAAACCGTGCTGACCGCCTATGATGCGGCGGGCCGGGCGATGGGATCACTGCGGGCGGCGCTGAGGCGGATGGGCGAGGCCTGGGTGCTGCGCCGCGCGGTGCTGGACGAGCTGGAGCAGGGCCGCCCGGTGATGGTGCTGGGGGATTTCAACGACGGCGAACATGCGGTCAGCAGCGAGATCATCGCCGGCGAGATGCCGTTCACGAACTACGCCTGGATGCTGCGCCATGACGCCCGGCACCCCGGCGACCGTTACAGTGCGGAGGAAGACAAACAGATCCGCGAGGACGTCGACCGGGTGCGGCTGCGCTCTGCCGAGAAGATGTTCCTGAAAAGGTCTTTGCGCAATGTGGTCTATACCACAGCCTTTGGCGGCGTGCATGAGAGTGCCGACCAGATCTACATGTCGCGCCATTTCGACCCGTCCTGGCCCGGTTCCATCGGGGAAATGCAGTATTACAGCGTCTTCAACGATCATCTGACCGACGGCAGCCACCCGGAAGCGCCTTACAACAAGCCCGCCTCCGATCACGCGCAGATCATGGCCCACATGGAGCTGCGCGGCTGAGGCGGGCCGGACAAACCGGTTTTTCCGGCCAATTTTCTTTGGAAAGAAAATTCCCCCGCCCGCGGCAGGCGGCTGGTTTACCTCGCCGCCTTGGCACAGGTAAAGTGCTGCGGAACAGCAAAGAGGCGCTCCATGCAGATTGCAGACCTGGGCGATGTCCAGCTTCATTACCGCATTGACGGGGACCCTGACGGCGCCCCCATCGTTTTTGCCAACTCGCTTGGCACCGACCTGAGGGTTTGGGATGCGGTGGTGGACCGGCTGCCTGCAGGCCTGCGCATCATCCGCTATGACAAGCGCGGGCACGGGCTGTCCTCCTGCCCGCCCTCGCCCTATTCGATGGGTGCGCTGGTGCGCGACGCGGAGCGGCTGCTGGATCACCTGCAAGTGCGCGACTGCATGTTTGTGGGGCTGTCGATCGGCGGCATGATCGCGCAAGGCCTGGCGGTGAAGCGGCTGGATCAGATCCGGGCGCTGGTGCTGTCGAACACCGCCGCTAAGATCGGCACCGCGGAGATGTGGAAAGAGCGGGTGCAGACAGTGCAGTCCGACGGCATCGAAGCGCTGGCCGAAGCGGTGATGGAGCGCTGGTTTGCCCGCGGCTTCCGCGCCACGCCAGAGCTGCAGCTGTGGCGCAACATGCTGGTGCAGCAATCCCGCGACGGCTATGCCGGCTGCTGCGCGGCAATTGCCGGCACCGATTTCTATACCCCCACCAGCGGGCTGCGGCTGCCCTGCCTGGGCATTGCGGGATCTGAGGACGGCTCCACCCCGCCCGATCTGGTGCGCGAGACGGTGGACCTGATCCCCGGCAGCCAGTTCCACCTGATCCGGCGCGCGGGCCACATTCCTTGCGTCGAGCAGCCGGAGGAATACGCGGCGCGGCTGACCGCGTTTCTGAGGGAGACCGGGCACATTGGCTGAGGTTCTTCTGATTCACGGTTCCTGCCACGGCGCCTGGTGCTGGCGCGATGTTGTCCCGGCGCTGGAGGCGCGCGGCCACACCGCCCGCACAATCACCCTGCCCGGCCATTGCGACGGGCGCGATCCGGCGGGCGTCACACTTGCAGAAACTGCCGAGGCGGTGCTGGCGGCCTCGACGCCGGACACCATTGTGCTGGGCCATTCCTGGGCCGGGTTTCCCATTTCCGCCGCGGCAGAGGCCGGTCCTGACAGGTTGCGCGGCCTGATCTACCTGTGCAGCTATATTCCGGTCAGCGGCCTGTCCCTGATCGGCATGCGCAAGGCCGGGCCGCGGCAGACGCTGACGGGCGCCACCAGCAAGAACGCGGCCGGCACCAGCTACAGCTTCGTGGCAGAGATCGCGCCGGAGCTGTTCTATCATGACTGCCCGGCTGAAACGGTGGAGTTCGCGTTGGAACACCTGTGTCCGCAGCCAATCCCGCCGCAGGACACGCCAATCCGGCTGGGCGACCGGTTCGAAGGCGTGCCCAAGGCCTATATCCGCTGCACGGAGGACCGGGTGATCCCGCCGGAATACCAGGCGCAGATGGCGGCACAGCTGCCGCCGCAGCGGGTCTTTGAAATGCAAACTTCCCATTCGCCCTTCTTCGCGGACCCAGAGGGGCTTGCGGATCTGATCGGGCACATCGCAAAGGACTTCTGATGGCAGGTTCGGTTTTTGACAGCCAGGTGTATGGCGGCCTGTTCGGCTGCGGCGAGGCCAGCCGCCTGTTTTCGGACAGTGCGGAGGTGCGCGCCATGCTGCTGGTGGAGGGCGCACTGGCCAAAGCGCAGGGTGACGCGGGCGTGATCCCGCAGGAAAGCGCCGCCGCCATCGCCCGTGCGGTGGTGGAAATCGCCGTCGACCCCGGCGTGCTGAAACAGCCCAGCGCGCAGAATGGCGTGCCGGTGCCGGGGCTGGTCGCCGCCTTCCGCGAGGAGATGAAAGCGCCGGAGCACGCGCAGTATGTGCATTGGGGCGCCACCTCGCAGGACATCATGGACAGCGCGCTGATGCTGCGGCTGCGCCAGGTTCTGGCGCTGGTGGAAGCAGACGTGAAGGCCGCTGCGGTATCGCTTGGCGCGCTAGCCAGAGCCCATGCGGACCTGCCGATGGCTGCCCGCACCTATGGGCAGCACGCCACCCCCACCAGTTTCGGGGCGGTGGCGGCGGGCTGGGGCACGCCGCTTTTGACCCTGCTAGAGGAGCTGCCCGCGCTGCGCCAGTCCTGCCTGCTCGTGTCCCTGTCGGGTGCAGCGGGAACGTCCAGCGCGCTGGGGCCAAAGGCAGCAGAGGTGCGCGCTGCGATGGCCAAGGGGCTGGCCCTGCAAGATCCGGGGCGCAGCTGGCACACCGACCGCACGCCGATCCTGCGGATCGCGGACTGGCTGCAGCGGGTGACGCTGGCCTTCGGCAAAACCGGCGAGGACTGCATCGCGCTGGCGCAAAGCGGCATTTCGGAGATTTCGCTGGGCGGCGCCGGTGCCTCGTCCACAATGCCGCAGAAGCAGAACCCGGTGGCGCCTTCGGTGCTGGCGGCGCTGGCGCGGCAGGGCAGCGGCTTGTTCTCTGTCCTTCAGGGGGCCTCGGTGCTGCAGCATCAGCGCGACGGGGCGGCCTGGTTCAGCGAATGGATGAGCCTGCCGCAGATCGTTCTGGGCGCGGCCAGCGCCGCAAAGACGGGCAAGGACCTGTGCGCGGGCCTGGCACCCGATCCGGAGGCGATGGCCGCCGCGCTCTCCGGCGGGCTGGGCATGATCCACGCCGAGGCGCTGAGCTTTGCCCTGGCAGAGCAGATGCCGCGGCCCGATGCGCAAGCGGCCGTGAAGGCGCTGTGCCGGGAGGCGCAGGCCTCGCAGACGCCGTTGCGGGAGCTGGTGGCGCGCGACTATCCGGATCTCGACGCGGCGGCGCTGTTTGATCCGGGGCAGCAGATGGGCCGGGCGCCGTGGGATGCCTTGCAGTTTGCCAAACGGGCTGAGGAGCTAGGCAGCCAGTAAAGGACGTTCAGGAGAGAACGCCTGTTCACGCTGCTCCTCATGGCCATCGGCTGCACAGTGTTTCAGTGCAGCGAGTCTTCCGTGACGTAATACCGCCGCCGGGCTGCCGTATTCCCGCTTGATGCAGCCAGGCCGCCGCGCCACCTTGCCTGAAACGGGGAGGAAAACCATGCAAACCATCAAAGCCGCCGTCTGCCATGCCTTCGGAGCCCCGCTTGTGATCGAACAGGTGAAGCTGGCCCCACCCGGCATGGGCGAAGTGGAGGTCACGCTGGACGCGGTTGCCATTTGCCACAGCGACATCTCCTATGCCGAAGGCGCCTGGGGCGGGCATCTGCCTGCGGTCTACGGGCATGAGGCCGCCGGGGTGATTACCCGCCTCGGCGGGGGTGTGCAGGGGTTTGCCGAAGGCGACTCCGTTGTGGTCACCCTGATCCGAAGCTGCGGCACCTGCCCGTCCTGCGCAGGCGGCAGGCCGGTGATCTGCGAAACGCCCTATGACGGTGTGAACGGCCCGCTGAAGACAGCCGAAGGCGGGCCGCTGGAGCAGGCCATGGCCTGCGGCGCCTTTGCCGAGAAGGTGGTGGTGGACCAGCGCCAGATCGTGAAGATCCCGGCTGAGATGGGCAAGGACGTGGCGGCGCTGATGTCCTGCGGGGTGATCACCGGCGTTGGCGCGGCGGTCAACGCCGCCCAGCTGCGGGCGGGGCAGGACGTGGTGGTGATCGGTGCCGGCGGGGTCGGGCTGAACGCCATCCAGGGCGCCCGCATTGCCGGCGCCCGGCGCATCGTCGCGGTGGACATGAGCCAGGAAAAGCTGGACATCGCCAAAGAGTTCGGCGCAACCCACGGGGTTCTGGCGACTGAGGACAAGCCGTGGAAGGCGGCCTTTCAGGCGCTTGGCGGCCGCGGTGCAGACGCGGTGCTGGTCACCGTCGGCGCTATCCCTGCCTACGAGCAGGCCCCGCGCTATCTGGCACGCGGCGGCAAGGCGGTGCTGATCGGCATGCCGCATTCCGGCGCCAAGGCCAGCTATGAGCCGGTGGTTCTGGCCGCCGTGGGACAGGGGCTGATCGGCTCCAAGATGGGTGATGTGGTGATCCAGCGGGACATTCCCTGGATGGTCGACCTTTACCAGCAGGGCCGCCTGAAACTGGATGAGCTGATCTCGGGCCGCTGGTCCCTGGAGCAGATCAACGAGGCCATTGCCGACACCAAGACTGGCTCTGCCAAGCGCAATGTGATTGTGTTTGACTGACACGCACAAACCGGAGCGCAGCCCGTGCTGAAATTCCTGACCAGCCTGTTCAAGCCTGAGCCGGTGAAACCGGCCCCGGCCACCTCGGACACGTCGATGCTGTTTGCGGTGGAGGAGATTGTCCCCTTCCTGACGCGGCTTGCGAACAACCCCCGTTTCGGCCTGCCGGGCGGGCTGGCGGCCTCGGTCGCCGCAGGGCTGCCGGACCTTGCCGAGCAGCAGAGCCGCCGCTGGCGCATCGACGGCGGCTTTGACACGGTGCCTGCGCATTTCGAAATTGAGGTGATGATGGAGCGCGGCGGCGAGGCAGATGTCACCTTCTTCGCCCCGCAGCCCGCGGTGGAGGAAATCAACAGGGAACTGGCCGCCTTTGATGCGGCGGCGGAGCGGTAGGTCATGAAGCTGCAAGACCTGGACGTCATCGTCACTGCCCCGCCTGCTCCCGGCTGGGGCGGGCGCTACTGGATTCTGGTGAAGGTCACCACCGAAACCGGTATCACCGGCTGGGGCGAATGCTACGCGTCCTCCGTCGGGCCGGAGGCGATGACCCATGTGATCCGGGATGTGTTCGTGCGGCACATGGCCGGGGAAAACCCCGAGAACATCGAGCTGATGTTCCGACGGGCCTATTCCTCGGGCTTCACCCAGCGCCCGGACCTGACGGTGATGGGCGCGTTTTCGGGACTGGAGATCGCCTGCTGGGACATCCTGGGTAAAGACCGGGGGCGTCCGGTTCACGCCTTGCTCGGCGGGCGGATGAACGAGCGCATCCGCGCCTATACATACCTCTACCCGCTGCCGCAGCATGATATGACCGCCTTCTGGACCTCGCCCGGAATGGCTGCCGAGGCCGCAGCGCAGAAAGTGAGCGAAGGCTACACCGCGCTGAAGTTCGACCCGGCAGGCCCCTATACCCTGCGCGGCGGACACATGCCTGCAATGTCCGACATTTCGCTGTCGGTAGCGTTCTGCAAGGCAATCCGCGAGGTGGTTGGCGATAAGGCGGATCTGCTGTTTGGCACTCACGGCCAGTTCACCACCGCAGGCGCCATCCGCCTGGGTCAGGCGCTGGAGCCCTATTCGCCGCTGTGGTTCGAGGAACCCACCCCGCCCGACAACATCGAAGACATGGCGCGGGTTGCCCGCAGCGTGCGCATTCCCGTGGCCACGGGCGAGCGGATGACCGCAAAATCCGAATTCGCCGCGGTGCTGCGCGCCGGGGCCGCAGAAATCCTGCAGCCCGCCCTGGGACGGGCCGGCGGCATTTGGGAAATGAAAAAGGTCGCGGCGATTGCCGAGGTCTTCAACGCCCAGATGGCACCGCATCTGTACGCCGGGCCGGTGGAATGGGCCGCGAACATTCACCTCGCCGCCTCGATCCCCAACATTTTGCTGCTGGAGACCATCGAGACCCCGTTCCACGACCAGCTGATCAAGGGCTCGATCCGGGTCGAAAACGGCTTTGTCACTCCGCCGGATGCGCCCGGGCTGGGCATTGATGTGGACGAAGCTCTGGCGCGCGCGCATCCCTTCACCGGCAGCGATCTGCACCTCAACATGCAGGAGGCCCCCTGCGATTATGCCAAGGGGAATGCCTTCGCCGGTGGCTCTCCGCCTATTGTGCAATGAAACGCAACTGCGGGGTGACTCGGCTGCCGGAAGTGGTCATGTTGCCGGCAAAAGACGACCGCAGGACCTGAGCATTGCCCCTTTCGCCCCAAGACGCCCTTCCCCCGGAAACCCCTCAGAACATGCAAGAAAGCGCCGCCGCCGCGGCTGCCTTCCTCAAGGCGCTGGCCCATGAGGGCCGGCTGATGATTCTGTGCCATTTAGGCGCGGGCGAACGGTCGGTCGGTGAATTGGAGGCGCTGCTGGACATGCGCCAGGCTGCGGTCAGCCAGATGCTGGCCCGGCTGCGCGAGGAAGGCCTGGTTGCCACCCGGCGCGACGGAAAAACGGTGTATTACTCGCTGCAGGATCCGAAGACAGAAGAAACCATTGCCCTGCTTTACAAGCATTTCTGCAGCGGCATCTGAGCGGCCGGGCAGCAGCCCGTTCTGAAACCAATGGCCTGCCCCGAAGCGGCAGCCGCGCTGCGCTTTGCGCAGCGCCACGCCCAACCGGAAGGGCGCATTCTGCGAATGCGCCGGAACGGGCGGGAGCGCCCCCCCTTGCCTCAACTGTCTGCGCGCACGGTTTGGGTCTGGACGCCCAGGCCCTCGATCTCCAGCCGCATCACGTCGCCCGGTTTCAAATAGACCGGCGCGGGCTTGATCCCCATGCCCACGCCCGGCGGTGTGCCGGTGGCGATCACGTCGCCTGGGTGCAGGGTCATCAGCTGGCTCAGATGCGCGATGATCTGCGCAACTGTGAACACCATTGTGCGGGTGCTGCCGGTTTGCCTGCGCTCGCCGTTCACGTCGCAGGTCAGCCACAGGGCCTGGGGATCGGGCACCTCGTCGCGGGTTACCAGCCAGGGGCCTACGGGGCCGAAGGTGTCGCAACTTTTGCCCTTGGTCCATTGGCCGGTCAGCTTAGTCTGAAAGTCGCGCTCCGACACATCGTTGATCACGCAATAGCCCGCCACGTGGTTCAGCGCCTCTGTCTCCGGCACATATTTGGCAGCGGTGCCGATCACCACGCCCAGCTCCACCTCCCAATCCGACGCCACCGAGCCGCGCGGCAGGATCACCTCGTCATTTGCGCCGGTAATCGAAGACGTGGCCTTGAGGAACAGAATAGGATGCTCCGGCAGCGCCATGTCCATTTCTTCGGCGTGATCGGTGTAGTTGAGGCCGATCCCCAGGAATTTGCCCGGTTGTCCGACACACGGCGCCAGGTCCGGCGTGCCCGGCACCAGCGGCAGCGTCTGCGGGTCCAGCGCGGCCAGCCGGGCCAAGGCCGCGTCATCCAGTACAGCCCCGGTGATGTCCGGCACATGCGCCGACAGGTCCCGGACCGCGCCTGCGCTGTCCAGCAGTCCCGGACGCACATCTCCACCAATGCGGTATCGCAGCAGTTTCATCAGTGTCTTCCCTGTTTCCTATTGGTTCCGGTTCAGTTGGAGACGTAGCCCGCCACCACCTGCAGCAGCTTGAAGGCGGTTGAGGCGTCGTTTTCGACGACCGCCAGGAATTCCTCCTCGCCGATCCGCAGGCAGCGCAGGTCGCTTTCCGCAATCATGCTCAGCGCCCGCGGCTCCTGCCGGATCAGGCCCAGCTCCCCCACCAGCCGGCCCGGGCCGACCCGGGCAATCAGCCGGTCCTCCCCGCCCTCTTGCGGCAGGTAAAGCCCGGCCTCGCCTTCGAGGATCATATAGGCGCCGTCCGAGGCCTCATCATCCTTGAGGAAAACCGCCTCGCCCTTGGCGGCCTCATACCAGCGCGCGCCAAAGGCCAGCAGGCGCAGCTGGCGGCGGTTCAGGCCAGAGAACAGTTCCGTCTGCTCCAGCGCCCGCAGCTTGCGGGCAAGGTCCTGGCTGGCCGCCCCCTCGCTTGCCGCCACTGCCTGCGCCTCGTCGCTGACCAGGCGTCCCTGTCGCATTTCATAGAACACGTCGAACACATCGGGATTCTGGAAACCGGACGCCAGGTAAATCAACGTGGTGTCCGGCAGCAGCTTGCGCAAGTTCTTATGCACCGCCACCCGGGTTTCGAGGTCATAGCTTGCCATGGCGGTATCCAGGATCAGGATGTCCGGCCGCTTGATGGTGGCCCGGCAGAAGGCCAGCGGCTCGGCAAAGCTGGCCGCCAGCCCCTGCCCGCCGACGGCGATCGGCATGTCGAAGATCAGCTCCACCACCTTGTCGCGCAGGCCTTCGCGCACCATCAGATCGGAAACCAGCTTGCGCACCTCATCCGCCTTGGAGCCGGCCGCATCCGAAATTTTGCCGAACAGCGCGTTTTCCAAAACCGTCAGGGTGGGGGCGAAACTGTCCCTGGAGAACGGTACGAAGCTGGACCCCAGCGAGTCCAGGAGGCTCTGCCCGTGGCTGCGGCGGAAGCCCAGGATTCGCTCTTTCATCCCGTCCTCGAAAGCCGGGCCAATCTGTTCGGCAGAAATGGTGAAAGGCACGATCAGCAGCTGCGCCAGTTCTTCGCGGCTGAGCTTTGCGGCATTGCCGGAACCTTGCCGGTCCATGAGTGCAATCGCCGCCTCATAGGCCTCCACATCCAGCCCCAGCTTACGGAACAGCGGGTGACCGGTGCCATCCATGCCGAAGATCTGCCGCAGCATTTCCACCACATCGCGAGTCAACGACACCAGCCCCTCGTCCAGCCCCAGCTGTTTGAGCTGGGCCAGGAACTCCGCGTGACGCAGCAGCGTTTCAACCGTCATCGCCTCCTGGGATGCGGCAAACAGCAGGTTCTCCGCGACCGGCAGCGCCGGGTTGTAGCTGTCTGCGTCCAGAAACCGCACATGCACGTCCAAGCCCGCGTCCTCGATGGCCTGGCGCACAGCAGGACGCAGCCTGACCAGCTGGTCTGCCAGGCCCGGGTGGTTGGGGGCCTCGAAGAACTGGTCGATGCCGCGGCGGAACAGTGCAGTGTCGGACCCTATCCCTTCCACCAGTTTCAGCCACCAGCCCCGCAGCTCCTCCTCGCTCGTGAACCCGGCCAGTTCGGGATCCAGCCAGCGCGCGTCAAAGGGATCGGGGCTGTTGCCTGCGCGGATGGCAGTGTCCAGCCGCTCCAGGTCTTGGCCCTGGTCCAGCGGGCGCAGCCGCATCGGCATCATCACATTGTCGCCGAACGAGCCCTGGAACAGAACCGGCCGCGAGGTGGCATAGCCGATCCGCGCCGCCAGCGTGGCCTGGTGCAGGCTGCTGAGGTTCTGATCCGCGACCGTGACGGTGCCGGAGGACGGCAGGATTTCCCGGGTCAGCAGTTCCGCCAGGGCGCGCCTGTCTTCCTCCGAGGGGGCGGCAATCCCGATCACCTGCCCGGCGGGGAAGGCCGCGCTCAATTCTTCCAGCACAAGGTTTCCATCGGCGTCCCGCACGGTGACGGAGTCCAGCACAATATCGCCGTTGAGATGCGACAGCTCCTCCGGCTCGCCGGTCATCAGCTGCTCGCCGACCATCCCCTGCGGCGCAAAACGTTCCAGGACCACGTCCCAGCGCAAGCTCATGTCCTGGGTCTGGTTGTAATAGGCCAGAAGCTCTTTCCAGGGGGCGGCGAGATCCTTGTAGGCAGCCAGCGCCGCCACCAGCGCCCCCAGCGAGACCTTACCCTGCAAAACGAGGTAGCCGCCGATTGCGTAGAAAAAGAACGGCGTCAGCTGGGTGATGAAGTTGTTGAGGAACTTCATGAAGAATTTCTTCTGGTAGATCTGGAAGCGGATATCATACAGCCACCCCAGCCGGTCGGTGATCACCGCCATCCGGTAGCGCCAGCCGCCGTTGATCCTGAGCGTCGCGGCCCCCGCGGCGCTTTCGCCGATCTCGGTCGCGAGGGCGCGCACCTGTTTGATCCGTTTCTTGTTCAGCTGGTTGATCTGCCGCTGCAGCATCGGGATCAGCCAGCCTTGCACCGGAATGAGCGCAATCGCCGCCATCCCGAACCAGAAGTTCTGCAGGAACAGAAAGAACAGGATGGTCAGCATTTGGCCCGCCTGCAGCACCGGCTGGCTGACCGCATCCCCCATCAGCCCGCCCATCGGTTCCGACTCCGAGGTCACCATCGACACCAGTTCGCCCTGGCTGACGCGCTCAAAATACGGTTGCGGAAACCGCAGGACCCGGGCGATCAGCTGATAGCGGAAGCGGCGCAGCATCCGCTCGGCCAGCACCCCTTTCATGGTGTTGATGCGCATTTTCAGCAGCCCGTGGCACAGCACCGACACCAGGAAGGCGCCGCACAGGATCCACAGAAAGGTCAGCTGGTCAAAACTGTATCCCAGCACGGTGACGATATCGGTTTCCGAGCCGATGGCATCATTGATGATCCGCTTGGGCAGCTCCAGTGTCAGATACAGCAGCGGGAACAGGCAGGCGGTGACCATCAGCAGCACCAGCTGATCGCGTTTCGAGTATTTCCAGATGAAACGGAACAGAGAGCGTTCGATGGGAAAGCTCCATCAATGGCGGCTTCGGGTGTGGTCTGCCTTATGGGTAGCGCGGTTTGACGGGCACAGGCAATGGGCAGAAACCCGCTTTGTCCCGTTACGGCACCCTGCGGGCACGGCATTTGCCAGGCGGCGAAAAACCCGTAAGGTTCCAGCCAGGTACACTTGCTGGAGGTCATTCGGTTTGCCGGATTATGTCGGTTCTGTTCTGCTGCTGCTCTGTGCTTTGCAGGTCAAGCACCTGTTTGCCGACTTCTTTCTGCAGACGCCGAAAATGCTGTCCGGCCGCTGCGCCTATGTCCACGCCGGGCGCGCGCAGCATGCCGGGGTTCATGTGATCGGCTCGGCCATTGTCTTTTTGCTGTTCGGCGCGCCGGTGACGTTTATCCTGGTGCTGGGACTGCTGGAGTGGGTGGTGCATTTCCACATCGACTTCGGCAAGGCGCGCTTTTCTGAGCGCAAGAAGCTGAATCCGCAGCAGGCGATGTTCTGGCAGGCGATGGGCTCGGACCAGGCGCTGCACCAGCTGACCTATATCGCCATGGCCTGGGCCTGGGTGAAATACGCCGCGATGTGAAGGCGGCTGCCGGCTGGGGGCCGGCCCCCAGACCCCCGGAGTATTTTCCGGAAAAGTGAATGGCCGGGCTCGCGGGTTCATCTTTCTGCAGGTACTGCGGCGCCGCACCCGCTGGCGCATTGTTCAGGGCACCACAGGCCTGTCCCGTTTGATGGTGCGCAGCACCACATTGGTCTGGGCGCTGGCAACCGCCGGCAGGCGGAACAGAAACTCCTCCAGGAACCGGTTGTAAGCGTCCAGATCCGGGGCCAGCACCCGCAGGTGGTAATCCGCCTGGCCGGTGGTGGCGTAACATTCCTGAACCAGCGGGCTGGTTTCCACCGCGCGGATGAATTCCACCAGTTTGTCCGGGTCGTGCCGGGTCAGATGCACATGAACGATGGCCTGGAACCCCAATCCCATTGCGGGCGCGTTCACCACCGCGCCGTAGCGCTCGATGATGCCTGCCTCCTCCAGAGCCCGGACCCGGCGCCACAGGGCAGACGGCGACATGCCCACCGCCTCTGCCAGGTCGGCGTTGGAAATGCGGGAATCCTCCTGCAGCAGGGTCAGGATGCGGCGGTCGCGGCGGTCGAGCTTCATTTTCCGGTCAAATTTTCCGTGTCTATGCATCGATCCGGTGAATATACCCATAAATCTTCGCAAAACCAGCAAGTCTGGCAATTCTTTTCAAGCTGGCAGGATTATCTTTCCGCGATCTATTTAGCCGTGCAAGGACTCCCCCTGCGATGACCAAGCTGAGCCACGATTTCCGCAGCTACAAGCTGGACGACCGTTATGAGATGACCAAGGGCCGGGTGTTCCTGACCGGCACCCAGGCGCTGGCCCGGGTGATGCTGGACCAGGCGCGCCGCGACCGCGACGCGGGGCTGAACACCGCGGGGTTTGTGTCGGGCTACCGCGGATCGCCGCTGGGCGGCGTGGACCTGGAATTCTGGCGCGCCAAGGCGCGGATGCAGGAGAACCGGATCAAGTTCATGCCCGCCGTGAACGAAGACCTGGGCGCCACCGCCGTTCTGGGCGCCCAGCAGGCAGTGCTGGACCCGCATTGCGAAGTCGAGGGCGTGTTTTCCATGTGGTACGGCAAAGGTCCGGGCGTCGACCGCTCCGGCGATGCGCTGAAGCATGGCAACGCCTACGGCTCATCTGCCAAAGGCGGGGTGCTGGTGGTGGCGGGCGACGACCACGGCTGTGTCAGCTCCTCGATGCCGCACCAGTCCGATGTGGCCTTCATGTCCTGGTTCATGCCAGTGCTGAACCCGGCGGATGTCTCTGAATACCTGACCTTCGGCGAGTACGGCTTTGCCCTGTCGCGCTACTCCGGCACCTGGGTTGGCTTCAAGGCGGTCTCGGAAACCGTGGAAAGCGCGCGCTCGGTCGAATTGCAGCCGGATCGCGAATTTATCTACCCCGAGCTGCCGGACTACCCCGGCGGCTTGCATATCCGCCGCGCCGACCTGCCCTCCCCCGAGATCGAAACCCGTATCCACGCCAAGCTGGACGCGGTGCGCGCCTTTGCCGAGGCGAACCCGATCGACAAGCGGATCTATGACATCAAGGAGGCGCGGTTCGGTTTCGTGTCCACTGGCAAGGGCCATCTGGACCTGATGGAGGCGCTGCGGCTGCTGGGTCTGGATGAGGCCGCCTGCCGCCGTCTGGGCATCGACATCTACAAGGTTGGCATGGTCTGGCCGCTGGACCGCACCGATGCGCTAAAGTTCGTGAAGGGCAAGCAGGAGGTGCTGGTTGTCGAAGAAAAGCGCGGCATCATCGAGAGCCAGTTCAAGGAAAACTTCTATGACTGGCCCGGCAGCAAGCCGGAGAGAATGGTCGGCAAATACGACAGCCAGGGCGAGCCGCTGATCCCCTGGACCGGAGAGCTGAGCCCGCTGTTGCTGGCACCCATCGTGGCGGCGCGGCTGGACAAGTTCTTCCCCGAAGAAAACCTGCCCGCCAAGGCGAAGGCGCTGACTGCGGAGCCGCCGAAGGTGCTGAACGTGCCCGGCGCCACCCGCACGCCCTATTTCTGCTCGGGCTGCCCGCACAACACTTCGACCAAGCTGCCGGAGGGGTCCAAGGCGTTTTCCGGAATCGGCTGCCATGTGATGGCCAGCTGGATGGACCGGGACACGGCAGGCTATGCCCAGATGGGCGGCGAAGGCGTGCCTTGGACCGTGGCGTCGCAGTTCAACGGCAATAAGCACGTGTTCCAGAACCTCGGCGAAGGCACCTGGTACCATTCCGGTTCTCTGGCGATCCGCCAAGCGGTCGCGGCGGGCACCAACATCACCTACAAGATCCTTTACAACGACGCGGTGGCGATGACCGGCGGCCAGCCTGTCGACGGGCCGGTCTCTGTGTATGGCATCGCCCAGACCTGCCGCGCCGAAGGGGTGGAGCGGATTGCCCTGGTCTCCGACAACGTCGGCAAGTTCAGCCGCGGCGACTTTCCGGCGGGCACCACCTTCCATGACCGCAGCGCGCTGGACACGGTTCAGCGGGAACTGCGCGAGATTCCCGGCGTCACCGTGCTGATCTACGAACAGACCTGCGCCACAGAGAAGCGCCGCCGCCGCAAGCGCGGCAAGATGGAAGATCCGGCGAAGTTCGCCTTCATCAACGATCTGGTCTGCGAGGGCTGCGGTGATTGCTCTGTGGAATCCAACTGCCTGAGCGTGGAGCCGAAGGAGACGCCCTTTGGCCGCAAACGCAAGATCAACCTGTCGACCTGCAACAAGGATTTTTCCTGCCTGAACGGCTTCTGCCCCAGCTTTGTAACCGTCGAAGGTGCCGCCCGCCGCAAGAAGAAGATCGCCGGGCTGGATGCCGCTGCGCTGACGGCCAAGCTGCCCGCGCCCGAACTGCCCGCGCTTTCAGAGCCGTTTGACCTGCTGGTCACCGGGGTTGGCGGCACCGGCGTTGTCACCGTGGGCGCACTGATCACAATGGCGGCGCATCTGGAGGGCAAGGGCGCAAGCGTGTTGGATTTCACCGGCTTTGCCCAGAAGTTCGGCACGGTTCTGAGCTATATCCGGCTGTCGACTGCTCCGGACACTTTGAACCAAGTGCGGATTGATCAGGCCGGCGCGGATGCCGTGATCGGTTGCGACGTGGTGGTCAGCTCTGCGCCCAAGGCCTCCGTCCATTACCGGGCCGGCACCAAGGTTGTGCTGAACCGGGCAGAGATGCCGACCGGCGATCTGGTGCTGCGCCGGGATGCCGACCTGATGGCAGGCGTGCGGGAAAGGACGATTGCCGAGGCTGTCGGCCCGCAGAACCTCTCCGGCTTCAACGCCAATGAGGCGGCGGAGAAGATGCTTGGCGATGCGGTGCTGGCCAACGTGATGATGCTGGGCTTTGCCTGGCAGAAGGGCCTGGTGCCGGTCAGCGCCGGGGCGCTGGACCAGGCGATTGAGCTGAACGGCGTGGCGATCGACAAGAACCGTCTTGCCTTTGCCATCGGGCGCGCCATGGCGGTGGATCCGGGTCTGGTTGCCAGCCATTACGAGGACGCCCCGCAGAAGGAGGAAACGCTGGACGAACTGATTGAACGCCGTGCCACCTTCCTCACCGGTTATCAGAACATGGCTTATGCCAGCCGCTATACCGCAGCCCTGAACCGGTTCCGCGCGGCCCTGCCGCAGGACGCGCAGGAAGAGCTGACCGCAGCAGCCGCCCGGTCGCTGTTCAAGCTGATGGCCTACAAGGACGAATATGAGGTCGCCCGGCTGCTGACCAGCGACGGGTTCCAGCATCAGCTGGAGGAGGAATTCGAAGGCGATTTCTCTGTCAAATACCATCTTGCCCCGCCGCTGATGAACTGGAAGCGGGATGCGCGCGGGCGCCCGGCGAAACGGGCGTTTGGCGCATGGATGCGCCCGGCGATGAACCTTTTGGCCAAGGGCAAGGCGCTGCGCGGCTCGGCCTTCAACATCTTCGGCTTTCACGAGGAAGCCCGGCTGCACCGCGACCTGCTGGCGTGGTATGAGGGCGTGCTGGACACCGTCGCGCGCCGCTACGGCGCAGACAAGCGTGCACAAAGCCTGGAGCTGCTGAGCGCGCCGATGGACATCCGCGGCTACGGCCCGGTCCGCCTGCAGGCCGCCAAGGACGTCCGCGCGAAGGCTGAGGAGACGCTCCGCAACCTGTAAAGCCGACCGCCGGCCCGGCCGGGGCCGGCGCGTCACACATCCCAGTGCTGGCGGGTGAATTCGGTGAAGGCTTCCATCTCCTCCGGCAGCGGCTCGCGCCCGGTGAACACCTTCAGGTACTCCGGTGTCGCCTCCAGCCTGTCGGCGTGGCTTTCGTTCGGGTCGGCCATGTCATAGCCAAGCTGCATGTAATAGAGCACCTTGGCGCGTGTCACCGCCTCGCGCTGCGGATAGCCGTAACGTTCGAACATGGCGGTCAGCGCCTCCACCCGGCGGCGGTCGGAGCGGTCCAGCAGGCTGCGCACCTTGCCGGAACGGCGCGACCAGTCGCGCACCGCAAAGTCCAGCGCGGTGTTGAACAGGTCGGGGTTGGTGATGCAGTGAAACACGTTCAGCACCGCCCCGGTGATGGTCCCGGCGGGTGCCTCAGCCTGACGCACCATGCCCGCGGTGTTGGTCTGCTCCCAAGTCTTGAGCAGCGCATCCAGCAGATCCTGGCGCGACTTGAAGTACCAGTAGAAGGACGAGCGCGAGACCTGCATCCGCTCTGCCAGCGCCAGCACCTTCACCCGCTCCACCCCGTCAGAGATCAGCACGTCCATCGCCACGTTCAGCCAGTCGTTGCGGGTGACCTTGATATTGCCGACCAGCGGCTCGGCCTCCGGATTGTCGCGGTGAAGAACAGGTTTCTGCGCCATATGCGTCCCTTGGGATCGTTCGCCTTTGCGGTCATCTTATGCCCGGGCGGCTGCTGGCGCCAACATGGCAAAGCCGCCGCCCGGCGATAGCGGAACGATGCAAGTGGCCTTCGGGCCACAGGCCCGGCGCGGCCGGGCGGCAAAGCACCTGAACACCCCGAATACGCAAGTGTGACCAGGCGTGAAGACCCTGTTCCAGGCAAGCTGAACCGTCACGCAGCCGGGGCAGATAGCGGCAGACGCCCTGGCGCAGCGCAGGGCTGCACCGCGCAAATACCGGTGAAATCTCCCTTTCCCCGCGCCCCTTTGACCAAATGGGGTTTGACTAAGCAGGCCCCGGCGCGCGATGGTGAGGCCAAAAAACAGGGGAACACACGATCTCATGCACGCCTTGAACCGGCCGGGCGGACACATCTGAATGCGCCCGCTGCTGTCCGTCGAAAACCTCAGCATTGGTTTTAACAAGGACGACTCCGTCGTGAAAGACGTGAGCTTTGCCGTCCGGCCGGGCGAAACCCTGGCCCTGGTCGGGGAAAGCGGCTCCGGCAAGACGATCTCCTGCCGCGCGGTTCTGCGCATCCTGCCGAAAGTGGCGCAGCTGCGTTCCGGGCGCATTCTGCTGGACACCGGCAAGGACCAGTTGGATTTGGCAACGCTGGCGGAACGCCGGATGCGCGACGTGCGCGGCAACATCGTGTCGATGATCTTTCAGGAGCCGATGCGCTCCCTGTCCCCCTTGCACCGGATCGGCAACCAGGTGTCCGAAGTGCTGTGGCTGCATGGCCGCAAAAGCGAGCGCGAGGCCCGCAAACTGGTATTGGAGTGTTTTGAGCGGGTCGGCTTCCCGGAACCCGAACAAACCTACCGCTCTTACCCATTCGAATTGTCCGGGGGGATGCGGCAGCGGGCGATGATCGCAATGGCGATGGTGGCCAAGCCTCAGCTGCTGATCGCCGACGAGCCGACCACGGCGCTGGATGTGACCACTCAGGCGCAGGTGCTGGGGCTGATGAAGGATCTGCAGCGCGAGACAGGCATGGCGATGATCCTGGTGACGCATGATCTGGGCGTGGTCGCCAACATGGCTGAACAGGTGGTGGTAATGCACAAGGGCCGGGTGATGGAATCCGGCGGCGCAGAGCCGATGCTGCGCGCGCCCGCCCATCCTTATACCCAGGCGCTATTCAAGGCCGCGCCCGGTATCCCGGATGAAGCGGTGGTCGCCATCCCGCCCTCGCGCGAAGACCTGATCCTGGAGATGAGATCGGTCTCCAAGACCTACACGCTCCGGGCCGGAAGGGGCTGGCAGGCGCCGACCCTGATCCACGCCTGCCGCGAGATCGACCTGCGGATGACCCGCGGCGAGACACTGGCGGTCGTGGGTGAGAGCGGCTCCGGCAAGACCACCGCAGCGCGGATCGCGCTGGGGGCAGAATTGCCTGACCCCGGCGGCGAGGTGCTGTTCCGCCCGGCGCAGGGAGAGCCGCCGGTCACCGTCCACGACATGGACCGCGCCGCGCGCACCGCCTTTCAGCGCCAGGCGCAGATGGTGTTCCAGGATCCCTACTCCTCTTTGTCGCCCAGGATGCGCATTCAGGACACGCTGATGGAGCCGCTGGACATCCACCGCATCGGCAGCCGTGCTGAGCGCCGCGACAAGGCGGCGGAAATGCTGCGTCTGGTCGGACTGTCGCCGGACATGCTGAAACGCTACCCGCACGCGTTCTCCGGCGGCCAGCGCCAGCGCCTGTCGATCGCTCGCGCCCTGATGCTGGACCCGGCGCTGATCGTCTGCGACGAGCCGACCTCGGCGCTGGATGTGTCTGTGCAGGACCAGATCCTGCGGTTGCTGGAAGAGATCCGCGATCAGCAGAAACTGTCCTATCTGTTTATCAGCCACGATCTGGCGGTGGTTGCCCGGATTGCCGATGAAGTGGCCGTGATGCGGCGCGGCCTGATCGTCGAGCAGGCGCCGCCGGAAACCCTGTTCTACAACCCCCAGCACCCCTACACCAAGGCGCTGATCGCCGCCCAGCCGGAACCCGATATCGACCGGCCCATCGACTTGAAACTGGTGGCCCAAGGCGCCGGTGCGCCCGAATTCTGGCCCGAGGAGTTCCGCTTTGACGGCGCCGAGGCGCCGCCGCTGGTGAACATGCTCCACCTGGAACACGGCCACAAGGTACGCTGTCATGTTTGATGCCCTGAAACCGTTCCTCGCCGCCGCACTCTGCTTGGCACCGCTCGACGCACAGGCAGAGCCGGAAGTGCAGGAAAGCGCCTTCTGGCAGTCCGAGGTCAAGGCCGGCTACATGCCGCCCGCCGCCAAGCGTATTCCCGACGTGCCGCTGGTGGTGGATCTGGCGGCCAAGGGGCGGGAATTCGGCATTCAGGGCGGCACCCTCAACACCATGGTCACCCGCTCAAAGGACATCCGCCAGATGGTGGTCTATGGCTATGCGCGGCTGGCCGGTTATGACGAAAACTATCAGCTTAAGCCGGACATCCTGCTGAGCTTTGAGGCCGAAAACAACCGCCGCTTCACCCTGAAACTGCGTCCCGGCCACCGCTGGTCCAGCGGCGATCCCTTCACCTCGGCCGATTTCCGGTACTGGTGGGAGGACGTTGCCAACAACGAATTGCTGAGCCCGGCCGGGCCGCCCGACTTCATGCTGGTGCTGGGCAAGCTTCCGCGCGTGAGCTTTCCGGATGAGACCACTGTCATTTATGAGTGGGACGCGCCCAACCCGGCCTTCATGCACATGCTGGCCCAGGCCCGCCCGCCATTCATTTACCGGCCGGCGGAGTACCTGAAGCAATTCCATGCCGATTATGCCGATCCGGAGGTTCTCGCCGAGGAAGTCGACTATGCCCGCGTCAAGAGCTGGGCGGCGCTGCACAACAAATACGACAACATGTACAAGTTCGATAACCACGATTTGCCGACATTGCAGCCCTGGATCAACGCGTCGCCCGGCAAGAAGATCCGCCATCAATTCGTGCGCAACCCCTACTACCACCGCATCGACAGCCGCGGCGTGCAGCTGCCCTATATCGACACCGTGGAAATGGAGATCGTCACTGCCGGTCTGGTGGCGGCCAAGTCGAACGCGGGCGAAGCCGACCTGCAGGCCCGAGGCCTCGGGTTCCGCGACATTCCGATCCTGCGCAAGGGCGAGAAGGACGGCAGGGACTACAAGACCTACCTGTGGGCGTCCGGCGCCGCCTCTCAGATTGCCATCTATCCGAACCTCAACGTGAACGACCCGGTCTGGCGCGAGATCCTGCGCGACGTCAGGGTGCGCCGGGCCCTGTCGCTGGCCATCAACCGGCGCGCCATCAACCGGGCGCTTTATTTCAATCTGGCCGAACCCGGCGCGATGGCAGTGCTGGAGCAGAGCGAATTCTTCGATCCCGCCCTGCGCGAGGCTTGGGCGGACTTCAATCCGGAGCTGGCCAACCAGCTGCTGGACGAGGCAGGCCTGACCGAAAAGGACGGCTACGGCATCCGCTATCTGCCAGACGGGCGCCGGATGGAGCTGGTGGTCGAAACCGCGGGCGAGCGTGAAGAAGTGGAGAACGCGCTGCAGATTATCACCGACGACTGGCGCGACGTCGGCGTGAAGCTGGTGATGCGGCCGCTGGACCGCGACATCCTGCGCAACCGGGTGTTTTCCGGCACCACCATGTCGTCTGCCTGGTTCGGCTGGGACAACGGGCTGCCGCAAGCCTATACCTCGCCGGCTTATCTGGCGCCGACCGATCAGGTGTTCCTGTCCTGGCCGAAGTGGGGGCAGCACTACCAGACCGGCGGCAGCGCGGGCGAGCCGCCTGATATGGCCCCTGCCCAGCGGCTGCTGGCGCTGCTGCAGGACTGGAACATGGCCGCCACCCATGAAGAACGCGCCGCCGCCTGGCGCGAGATGCTGAAAATCCACGCGGATCAGGTCTATGCCATCGGTGTGGTGGCCGCCGCACCGCAGCCAGTGGTGGTCAGCAACCGCCTGCGCAATGTGCCGGAAAAGGCGATCTGGGCCTGGGATCCGGGGGCGCATTTCGGCGTCTACCACCCCGATGAGTTCTTCTTCGAGGGCGGCGAAGGCTGATGGAAATACTGCGATACGCCATATACCGCTTTGGCACCATGCTGCTGACGCTGCTCGTGGTGTCGGTGCTGGTCTTTGCCATCATCAACCTGCCGCCCGGCGACTACCTGTCGAACCAGATTGCGGAACTGCAGGCCACCGGCCAGTCCGCAGGCGTTGCCAAGGCCGAGTTCCTGCGCAAGGAGTACGCGCTGGATAAGCCGCTGTGGCAGCAGTACATGATCTGGATGGGCTTCATGCCCGGCCCGCACGGGTTTTCCGGCATGATCCAGGGCAACTTCGGCTGGTCCTTCGAGTTCGACAGCCCGGTGGCCGATATCGTCGGAGACAGCCTGTGGCTGACCGTGCTGGTGAACCTCGCCGCAGTGGTGTTTGTCTATGCCGTGGCGCTGCCGCTGGGGGTGCTGGCCGCCGCCCGGGCCCGCACCTGGGTCGATTACACCACTGCCTTCGTCGGCTATCTGGGACTGGCCACGCCCAACTTCCTGCTGGCGCTGATCCTTTTCTACTACGGCCACCGCTGGTTCGATCTGCCGATCGGCGGGCTGATGGCGCCTGAATTCGAAGGCGCGCCGATGAACTGGGAGAAGGTCAAATCCATTCTTGTCCACCTGATCGTGCCAACCTTCGTGATCGGCACCGCCGGCGCCTCTGCCATGATGCAGCGTCTGCGGGCCAATATGCTGGATGAACTGGGCAAACCGTATGTGGAGACCGCCATTGCCAAGGGCATGGCGCCCTCGCGTATGCTGGCGAAATACCCGCTTCGGGTCGCCTTCAACCCCTTTGTCGCCGATATCGGCAACCTGCTGCCCGCGATGATTTCCGGCTCGGTGCTGGTGTCGGTGGTGCTGGGGCTGCAAACCATCGGCCCGACCCTGCTGACCGCGCTCAAGACTCAGGACATGTTCCTCTCGGGCTTCGTGCTGATGTTTGTCGCCTTGCTCACCCTGATCGGCACCATGATCTCTGACGTGCTGCTGGTGCTGCTTGATCCCAGAATCCGCTACGAGGGGCGCAACTCATGACCCAGCTGCCCGACGGACGGTATGTCGACGACGAACCCTTTGACCCGCAGGCCTCGCTGCTGGAGCTGGAGCGCAAAGATCTGGACGCCCCCAACTGGCTGCTGATCTGGCGTAAGTTCAAGACGCACAGGCTGGGGCTGATCTCGGGTATTTTCCTGCTGATTGCCTACGGCCTGATCCCGTTCGCCGGCTTCATCGCGCCTTACGGTCCCAATCAGCGGTTTTCAGAGCATCTCTACTCGCCGCCGCAATCCATCAAGCTGTTTCACGAGGGCGAATTCGTCGGACCCTTCGTGTATCCGATGACCTCCGAGGCAAACCTGGAAACCTTTCAATGGGAGTTCAAGCCAGACACCTCGCGGCCGCTCAAGCTGTCGTTCTTCTGCGAAGGCAGCACCTATAACCTGGCCGGTTTCATCGAAAGCAACCGCCACCTGTTCTGTGCCAGCGAGGACGCGACGATCTTCATTCTGGGCTCCGACCGTCTGGGCCGCGACATCTTCAGCCGGGTGTCCTACGGGGCGCAGCTGTCCCTGACGGTTGGCCTGATCGGCATCACCGTTTCATTTGTGCTCGGCATCTTCTTTGGCAGCGTCGCAGGGTATTTCGGCGGCCGGGTCGACTGGCTGGTGAACCGGGTGATTGAAATCCTGCGGTCGCTGCCGGAGCTGCCTTTGTGGCTGGCGCTGTCTGCCGCGGTGCCTTCGAACTGGTCGCCGGTTGCGGTGTTCTTCATTATTTCGATCATTCTCGGCATTCTTGACTGGCCCGGGCTGGCCCGTTCGGTGCGCTCCAAGTTCCTGTCCCTGCGGGAAGAGGAATATGTCCGCGCCGCCGAGATGATGGGCGCCTCCTCCGGTCGGGTGATCCGCAAGCATCTGCTGCCGAACTTCATGTCGCACCTGATTGCCTCGGCCACCCTGTCGATCCCGGCGATGATCCTGGGTGAAACAGCGCTCTCGTTTCTTGGCCTCGGCCTGCGCGCGCCGGCGGTCAGCTGGGGGGTCATGCTGAATGACGCGCAGAACCTTACTGCGGTCGAAATCTATCCCTGGCTGGCCGTACCGATGCTGCCGATTGTGATCGTTGTTCTGGCCTTCAACTTCCTCGGCGACGGCCTGCGCGACAGTTTGGATCCCTATCAGCAATGACTCTGCTTGCCACCCTGCCCGACACCGGCACTTTCCGCCTTACCGGCACCGGCCGATGGTCCAGCGCTTTTGCGGTGACGGAATTGGCCAATGCCTCGATTGCCGCCGTAGGCGTGGAGCTTGCGCAGCTGATCGAAGCACTGAATCTCGCGCCCTCAGCCCCCGAAGTCACCGTCGACCAGCGGCTGGCGTCGCTCTGGTTCGGCTACAGTTTCCGGCCTGAAGGCTGGGAGCTTCCCAGCCTGTGGGACGCAATCGCGGGCGTGTATGAAACGCAGGACGGCTGGATCCGCCTGCACACCAACTTGCCGCACCACCGGCAAGCCGCGCTGCGGGTGCTCGGGTGCGCGGGAGAGCCCAGCGCCGTCACCGCCGCAGTGCGCCATTGGCAGGCGGACAGGCTGGAAAGTGAGATCGTGGCCGCAGGCGGCGTGGCCGCGGCCATGCGCAGCCGCGCGGACTGGCTGGCCCATCCGCAAGGCCGCGCCGTCGCCGCAGAGGCGCTGATCCAGTGGACCTCCCCACGCACTGTCCGGTTGCGGGACCGGCCGCAGGCAACGGCAGCGCGGCCGCTGGCCGGGCTGCGTGTGCTCGACCTCACCCGGGTGCTTGCGGGACCGGTCTCCACCCGCACGCTGGCCGGTTTCGGCGCCGATGTGCTGCGCATCGACCCGCCCGGCTGGGACGAGCCGGGGGTGATCACCGACATTTCCCTGGGCAAGCGCATGGCCGCGCTGGATCTCACCAAGGGCGAAGACCGGCTGGTGTTCGAGACCCTTCTGGCGGATGCGGACGTCCTGGTGCACGGCTACCGCCCCGGCGCGCTCGACGGGCTGGGCTACGGGGCGGACACCCGCCGCCGGATCGCGCCCAACGCGGTGGAGGTGACGCTGGACGCCTATGGCTGGACCGGCCCCTGGGCAGACCGCCGCGGCTTCGACAGCCTGGTGCAGATGAGCGCAGGGATCGCCGATGCCGGCCGCGCCTGGGCCAAGTCAGACAAGCCGGCACCGCTGCCGGTGCAGGCTTTGGACCATGCCACCGGTTATTTGATGGCTGCCGCCGTGCTCTCTGCGCTCGCCGCGGCGGCCCGGGGCGCGGAAGTTCCCACGGCCCATCTTTCCCTGGCGCGCACGGCTGAGCTGCTTGCCGGACTGCCAAAATCTGCTGATGGGCTGGACCTTGCGTCCCCCGCGGACAGCGACTACGCCGAGGAGACCGAGCGCAGCGGCTGGGGCCCGGGCCGCCGTCTGGCACCGCCGCTCCGGGTTGGCGCGGAGCCGATCCGCTGGATCCTGCCCGCTGCCCGTTGCGGCAGCGGCGCGGCTTGCTGGCCCGGCTGACCGCAGAGGACGGCACGCGCCGCGCGGCAGCGCGGCGCCAGGCCCAACCCCAAGCGGAGCGCGCCAGCGGTCCAGCGCGGGGGCGGGAGCGCTGTCGGCTGCGGGCTTAGCGGTCGTCGCCGCCAGGTCCGCCCATATCCTCCAGCATGTCATCGTCGATGGCGGCCTGCACGGCACCTGTTACGGCTTCCTTCTGTTTCGGCGTCAGCTCCTCCTCCTGGTCCGGCGCCAGCCGCACGGTGACCTCGCGGTGGGCAAACTTGATGCCTTCGCGGGCAAACAGCTCGCGGATTTCCTGGTACACCCGTTTGCGGACAATCCACTGGTCCCCCGGCTTGGTCATGAATTTCACCCGGATGATCATCGCCGAATCCTGCATCTCGATCACGCCCTGGGACTTCAGCGGCTGAATGAACGTGTGCCCGACAACCGGGTCGTCCATCAGGGTCTGGCCCAGCTTCTTGATCAGCTTGCGGACCTTTTCCACGTCGGTGTCGTAGGTGACCCGCAGCGGCAGCTTCATCATCACCCAGTCGCGGGAATAGTTGGTCAGCACCTTGATCTCGCCAAACGGGATGGTGTGCAGCGCGCCCAGGTGGTGGCGCAGCTGGAAGGAGCGGACCGAGATTTTTTCCACCGTGCCCTTCACATCGCCGATGTCGATGTATTCACCCTTGCGGAACGCATCGTCGATCAGGAAGAAGGCACCGGAAAAGATGTCCCGCACCAAGGTCTGTGAGCCAAAGCCCACCGCCAGGCCGACCACACCGGCACCGGCAAACAGCGGGCTCACGTTGATACCCAGCTCCAGCAGCAAAATCAGCACGATAGAAACCAGCACCACCGCCAGGATCGCGCCTCGGAACAGGGGCAGCAGCGTCGCCAGCCGGCTGGCACCGCCCGCGCCGCCTTCGTCGCCCAGCTCTGCATCGACGACGTCCGCGGCCTCCTCGTCGATCTTGCTGTCGATCCAAATCCGGAACAGGTGATAGACGATATAGCCGATAAACAGGATCACCGTCACATCCACCACCCGTTCGGCGGCAGTGGAATCGATCCAGCTTGCGTCCGGGTTCCAGACGATCAACAGCGAGTATGTTCCGACCACAAAGGCCAGGATGCCCGCAACCCGGCGGGCAAGATCCTCGTAGGTGGCAATCGGGTGCTTGGACCGCGGCGCTATTTCCTCTTCGCCGGTATCGTCTTCCGGTTCCGGCGTTGCGCCGTCCTGCGGCACGTCAACGGCTACCGCATTCATCGTTCCGGCAGCTGCCGGCCCGGAAGTATCCGGAAGGATCTTCTCCGCTGCAGACGCCTCAGCGGCGCGGGTGGCGGGTTCCGCCTCAGCGTCCTGTGCGGCGGATTCCGGCTCCCCGGCTTCCGCCGCAGGTTCCTCCACCTCTGCCGCTTCGCGCTTTACCAGACGGGCCCGGCTGAAATAGCGCTCGATGCCATAGTTGATCGCCCCGTAGACCACCAGGATCGTGGTCAGAACGAAATAGCTGCCCGCCATCAGGGGGATCGAGATATCCTGTTCCAGAACCAGATCAAAGGCCAGCTTGAGCCAGCCGAACGCCATATAGACCATCAGCACCGGCGCCCAGGCCACGGCCAGAACGCGCACCAGCCGGGAACACTCCCCGGGTGCCCGCCCCGCGCGGATGGCGTTAGAAATCGCCCGCCTGTTGACCAGAACCATCAGCAGGTTGCCCAGCATCCCGACCAGGGCCAGAACGCCGTAAACCAGCGCATAGACGTTGTAATTCAGGCCGAAATCCCCGACCCAAGTGGCAAACAGCGTCGAGGAGATGTCGTAGGTCGCCAGTACCGACGCCCAGATGTAGAGCCGCTTGGCGTCCCAGTCGGTGAAAACGGGGATCCGGTACTGGGCCAGGAATGGCGACAGCACCATCCGCCACAGATCCGATACCGTACGCGCCAGGAAAAAGGCGGTGTAAACAGCCGTCACGGTGAACTCAATGGACGGATCGCCTGAGGCGCCGAAAATCAGGTAAGAGATCAGTGCCGCAAAAACCATCGCAAAAACGGTGGCGCCAATCCCCATCAGGAACCTGAACACCAGGAAGGGCATCTTTTCCTGATAACCGCGGGGGGCCGCCTGGATCCGCGCGACCACGAACCGTTTGGCAAAACGCTTGCCGTAAATCTCCGTCGACAGCCAGCGGCCGATCAGCAGGAACAGCACGCTCCAGCCCATCACTTCGACATAGGTCATGATGCGCCCGTCCGGGCTGGTCTGGCGCAGGATGTACTGCATTTCGAAGATCGAATAGGGCAGTGCTTCCAGCCGGCTGTTCAGCTCTGCCCGGAAGGCAGCGACCCTGGATTGCGCCTTCATCAGGACCGAAGGCTGCTCCATCACGTCAGAGGCCGGATGCCCGGTGTCCGGCGCTGCTGCCGGCGGCGCGTTCAGAAGCTTGCCGCTGCTGTCGACCACGACCACGCTGACACCGCTTTCGGCCGCTTGTTCAATTGCCTTGGAGAGCGCGTCCCCCACAGCTGTTTCACTTTCCTGCGCGCCGGCGTGAGGCGCCAGGCTGAAGCTCAGCAGCAGGCACAGCAGGACCCTGAACAACATTCTCAGCATGGCCGCCTATCCTTCTGGAAACTTGATCCAAATTAACCACGCGCAACAGCGTTGCGTAAATGGCGCGCGCGCAATTTCCTGTGCGTTATGCAATAAAGGCGCATGATTGCATGCGCATGGGGTCCGGGCTATACAAATCCAGATATCCGCCCTGCGGGCGGTCAGCTGCGCCCGTGGCCCTGCAAGCCAGTGCCTGAACCGGCAGCTGCAAAGGCAAATACTGACCGCGCCCCCTGCCCCATCCGGCTGCGGTGCGCGCAATCTGAGGCGGACGATGGCGGAGCACAACAGCACGCGCCCTGGGACAAGCGGCAGCACTGGCTGGCGTGCTCCCGGCGCCGCCGGAACCATCCCTTTGCCCGGTGCGGTCCGGAACCCGGAACAGGCGGCCCGATGACGGCAAGAAGCACGCAAACGCCAGCAGCGAACCCCGGCACGCGCGGACCGCGGATCATGTTCTACAGCCACGACACCTTCGGGCTGGGCCATCTGCGCCGCTCTCGGGCGCTGGCGGGGGCGATCACGGCGGCAAACCCGGATGCCTCGGCGCTGATCCTGACCGGTTCGCCAGTGGCGGGGCGGTTCTCCTTTCCGACCCGGGTAGACCATGTCCGCCTTCCCGGCGTGATCAAACGCGCAGATGGCTCCTATGCCTCGCGCACGATGGGCATGAGCATCGAGGAAACCGCTGATCTGCGCGCGGCCCTGATCCGTTCGACGGTGGAACAGTATGAACCCGATGTGCTGGTGGCCGACAAGGAGCCGACCGGATTCCGCGGCGAGCTGATGCCGGCGCTGGAGCTGCTGAAATCCAAGGGCCGGTGCAAGATGGTACTGGGCCTGCGCGACGTGCTGGATGAACCGGAAGTGCTGGCCGCCGAATGGGAGCGCAAGCACGCCGTTGAGGCGACCCGCGACTTCTATGACGAGATCTGGGTATACGGGCCGCGTTCGGTTTATGACCCGACCGCCGGGCTGCCCTTCACGCCGCAGATGCAGGCGCGGATGCATTGGACCGGCTACCTGCGCCGCGACCTTGGCCAAGTGGGAGAGCCGCCGGAACAGCCTTATCTGCTGGTCACCCCCGGCGGCGGCGGCGATGGCGAGATGATGGTGGACCTGGTGCTGTCGGCCTATGAAGCCGACCCGGAGCTTTCACCCCGCGCGGTGCTGGTTTACGGCCCCTTCCTGTCCGGCGAGACCCGCGAGGATTTCGAGCAGCGTGTTGCCCGGCTCGATGGCCGCGTCACCGCTGTCGGCTTTGAATCGCAGATCGAGACGCTTTTTGCCGGCGCCCAGGGTGTTGTCTGCATGGGCGGCTACAACACCTTCTGCGAGGTTCTGTCCTTTGACAAACCCGCGGTGATCGTGCCCCGCACCACCCCGCGGCTGGAACAATGGATCCGCGCCAGCCGGGCCGAGGAAATCGGCCTGACCACTATGCTGGACGAGACCCGCGATGGCTGGAACGCCCCGGCGCTGGCCAAGGCAATCCGCGCGCTGGCCACCCAGCCGCCGCCCTCTGCCGCGGGCTCCGAGGGTCTTTTGGACGGCTTGGATTACGTGACGCAGCGGGTCAGCGCCCTGCTGCGCGACAGCCGCCGGGAGGCTGCTGAATGACCGCTTCCCGCCCGCCCCTCGCGGTGGTGGTCAAAGGCTGGCCGCGGCTGTCCGAGACCTTCATCGCACAGGAACTGGTCGCCTTGGAAGCCGTCGGCCATTCATTCGAGATCTGGTCCCTGCGCCACCCCACCGACATCAAGCGCCACCCGCTGCACGCGCAGCTGCACGCCAAGGTAAACTACCTGCCCGAATACCTGTACCAGGAGCCTGAGCGGGTCTGGCGCGCCCGTGCCAACGCGCAAGAGCTGCCGGGCTACGCCGAGGCCTACCGCATCTGGCGGGCCGATCTGCGCCGCGACCTGACCCCCAACCGCATCCGCCGTTTCGGCCAGGCCTGCGTGCTGGCGGCCGAGATGCCGGATGAGGTTCTGGGCCTCTATGCGCATTTTCTGCACACGCCTTCTTCGGTCGCGCGCTATGCCGCGATCATGCGCGGCCTGCCGTGGAGTTTTTCGGCCCATGCAAAGGATATCTGGACCTCGCCGGACTGGGAGCTTCAGGAAAAACTCTCCGCCGCCCACTACGGCGCGGCGTTCGGTGCGACCTGCACGGGCTTTGGCGCCAGGCATCTGCAAGAGCTGGCCGATACGCCGGGCCGGGTTGACCTGGTCTATCACGGGCTCGACCTGTCCCGTTTCCCCGCTCCGCCGGAGCGCAAAGCCCGGCAGCCGCAGGACCCGATCCGCTTCATGTCGGTTGGCCGCCTGGTGGAGAAGAAGGGCTTTGACCGGCTGATTGCCGCGCTGGCGCTGCTGCCTGCGGGTCTTGACTGGCACTGGACCCACATCGGCGGCGGCGGTCTGGGCGATCTCTTGCAAGACATGGCCCGGGATGCGGGCATCGCGGACCGCATCACCTGGCACGGGGCCTGCGACCAGCCCGAGGTGATCGAGGCGATGCGCAGCTCCGACCTGTTCGTGCTGCCCAGCCGTGTCGCCTCGGACGGTGACCGCGACGGGCTGCCCAATGTCTTGATGGAGGCCGCCTCGCAAACCCTGCCGATCCTGTCGACCCCGGTGTCCGCCATTCCGGAATTCATCACCCACGGCACCCATGGCCTGCTGAGCGAAGACAGCCCGGAGGCGCTTGCTGAAACCCTGCTCTACGCCGCCCGCCATCCGCAGGATCTGGCCAGAATGGCCGAGGCCGCGCTGGACCGGTTGCGTTCGGATTTCGGCATGGATCCCGGCATCGCCCAGCTTTCGAAACGGTTGACGGCGATGCTGCACGGCGGCTGACGGGTCATGCAGCCGGGAGCCGGAAAACAGGTCGCCTTTTACGCGCCGATGAAGCCGCCGCACCACCCGGTGCCCTCCGGTGACCGCGAGATTGCCCGCAACCTGATGGGCCTGCTTCGCAGCAGCGGCGCGGATGTGCAGCTGGTCTCCGACTTCAGGTCCTATGAAAAACGCGGCGAGGCGGCATTGCAGACAGACCTGCGGAAGGCAGCAGAGGCGGAGGCCGCCCGGCTGATCCGGGAGATGCCGGCGGCAGACCTCTGGGTCACCTACCACAACTATTACAAGGCGCCGGACCTGATCGGCCCCGCCGTGGCCCGCGCCCGCGCGATACCCTATGTGCAGATCGAATCCACCCGCGCCAAAAAGCGCCTGACCGGGCCATGGGCGGGATTTGCCGAAGCCGCCCACGCCGCTGCCGATGCCGCTGCGGCGATCTTCTATTTCACCGGACAGGACCACTTCGCGCTGGAGCGCGATCGCTGCGGCGGCCAGATTGTAGCTCCCTTGCCGCCCTTCCTGCCGCTTGAGGGTCTGCCCGCCGCGTCTTCCTTGGACGGCCCGATGCTGACAGCAGGCATGATGCGCGCTGGCGACAAGCTCGCTTCCTACCGGATAATTGCCCAGACGCTTGCGCATTTGCCTGGTGACTGGCGGCTGGACATCGCAGGCGATGGCCCGGCCCGGTCTGACGTTGAGGCGCTGATGGCCCCCTTTGGCGGCCAGGTCCGATTTCTGGGACAGCTCTCGCGCGAGGATCTGTCGGCGGCATATATCAAATCCTCCCTGTTCCTGTGGCCCGGCGTGAACGAAGCCTTCGGCATGGTCTATCTTGAGGCGCAGGCCCACGGCCTGCCGGTGGCAGCCCAGAACCGCCCCGGCGTGCGCGATGTGCTGCTGCCCCGCCCCTACCCGGACCCCGAAGACGGCGCGGCGGCTTTGGCAGCTTTCACGGCCGGCCTGCTGGCAAGCCCCGCCCTGTGCAGCGGCATTGGCCGGGAGGCCCGTGAATACATCGCCCGGAACCACCTCGCCCCCGCGGCTGCCCGCCGGTTTTGGGACATCGCCGCCCCGCTGATGGAGACACAGACATGATCCGCCTCGCCCTATTGCGGCACGGCCACACCGCCTGGAACCGTGCCGGGCGCATTCAGGGGCGCAGCGACATACCGCTGGACGCGCAAGCCCGCGAGGATTTGAGCGGTTACGCCCTGCCCGCCCCGTGGGACACCGCAGAGCTATGGTCCAGCCCGCTGGTGCGTGCAGCCGAAACCGCAGAATTGGTGGCAGGCCGCCCGCCCCGTACCGCGCTGGAACTGACTGAGATGAACTGGGGCGGCTGGGAGGGGCTGCACGGGCTGGACCTGAAGGCCGATCCCGCCAGCGGCTTCCGCGATATCGAGGACTGGGGCTGGCACTACCGCCCGCCCGGCGGCGAGAGCCCGGCAGAGGTCTGGGCCCGCATAGCCCCCTGGCTGCACGGCCTGACGCGGGATGCGGTCGCGGTCTGCCACATCGGCATCATGCGGATGATCCTAGCCCGCGCCCACGGCTGGAATTTCGACGGCCCCGCCCCCTTCCGCATCAAACGCAACCGGCTGTTTGTGGTGGAGGTTGACGGCGCCTCGCTCACACCCTGGGCTGAACCTGTGCGGCTGATCCGCGAGGACACGCCATGAAGGTTCTGATTGCCGTCACCCACCTCCTCGGCACGGGCCATCTTTCGCGGGCTCTGACGCTGGCACGCGCCTTTACCGAGGCCGGACACCGGGTGCAGGTGGCCTCTGGCGGATTTCCAGCTCCGCAGCTCAACGCCGAAGGGGTCGAGGTGATCCAGCTGCCGCCGCTGCGCTCGGACGGGGTGGATTTCACCCGGCTGCTGGACGCGCATGGATCTTTGGCCGGCGAAGCGTACCGGACCCGCCGCAAGGACGCCCTTTGCGCGGCCCTGCACAGGCTGCAGCCCGATGTGCTGATCACCGAACTCTACCCCTTTGGCCGCCGCTCCTTGCGCCAGGAATTCCTGGCGCTGCTGGAATCAGCCGCTGCGCTGCCCCGGCGGCCGGTGATCCTGTCCTCCATCCGCGATATCCTCGCACCGCCCTCCAAACCGGAGAAGGCGGAAAAGGCCGATGCAGTCATTGCCCGGCACTATGATGCTGTTCTGGTCCATTCAGATCCCGCGGCCACCAGGCTGGAGGCCAGCTGGCCGGTCTCGCCGATGCTTGCCGGCAGGCTGCGATACACCGGTTATGTCGCGCCGCCCGCCGCCGGCCCGCATCCAAAGCTGGCAGGCCGCGGCGAGGTGCTTGTCAGCGCCGGCGGCGGCAGCGTGGGCACGCCGCTGTACCGGGCTGCCCTGGAGGCGGCCAGGCAGATGCCCGACACCCCCTGGCGCCTGCTGGTTGGCGGTTCAGACGCCGGCGCGCGGATTGCAGAATTTGCCAAGGCCGGTTCCCCCGCCCTGCTGGAACCGGCGCGCAAGGACTTCCGGCAGATGCTTTCTAACGCCGCCGCCTCGGTCAGCATGTGTGGCTACAACACCGCGCTTGACCTGTTGCAAGCCGGCACGCCCGCGGTCCTCATCGCCTTCGATGCGGGCAATGAGACCGAACAGGGCCTGCGTGCTGCCAGCCTCGCCCCGCTGAACGGCATGGAGGTGGTCAAAACAGCAGACCTCACCCCCGAAGCGCTATGCGCTGCGGTCAAGGCAGCAATGCAGGCTCCGCCGCGACTGGCAGGCGGTTTCAGGTTTGACGGAGCCGCCCGGAGTGTGGAGATTGCCGCAGAACTTGCGGGAGGGCGCGGATGACACCGGATTGGAGCGGGCTGGACCGGGAACTGGAGCACTGGCAGGAGGCGGGATTGACGCTGCCCTTGTGGTGGCGGGACGATGACGCGATGTCCCAGTCAGCGGAACTGGACCGTTTGGCGGACCTCTCCGCGGCGCTTGATCTGCCGGTGCATCTGGCGGTGATACCGCAGGGCGTCACCCCGGATCTGGCCCGATTTGTTGCAGACCATCCGCAGCTGATCCCGGTTGCGCACGGCTGGGCGCACCAGAACCACGCCCCTGCAGGCGAGAAGAAGGCGGAATTCGGTTCGCACCGGCCGCTGGACGAGCTGCTGGACGATGCCGAGCGCGGCTTGACCCGCCTGCGCAAGCTGTTTGGCGCCAGCCTGCGGCCGATGTTCGTGCCGCCCTGGAACAGGGTCTCGCCGGAGATGCTGACCTGGCTGGCCGGCGCCGGCTTCACCGCGGTCTCCACCTTCGGTCCGCGCAGCAGCGCCAAACCCGCCTCCGGCCTTCTGCGGGTGAACACGCATCTGGATCCGATCGATTGGAAAGGCTCCCGCAGCCTGCTGCCGCCAGAGCGGCTGATCGCGCAAGCCGCGCGCCAGCTGCGCGAGCGCCGCCTGGGCGATGCGGACAATACAGAGCCTTACGGCCTGCTCACCCATCACCTGGTGCATGATGAAAAGGTCTGGGAGTTCACTGCCGCGCTTGCCAGGCGTTTGCTGGCAGGACCGGCCGAAGCCTGGATCTATGATGAAAGGATGTCCTGAATGAGCCGTCTCGACTCCATGCTGCGCCGCCTGACAGCCCAGCGCGATGGCCTGAATTGGGCCGCCGAGCAGATCCGCACGATGGAGGGCGACGTTCTGGACATGGGGCTTGGCAACGGGCGCACCTACGATCATCTGCGCGCAATCCTCCCCGCCCGCCGGATCTGGGTGATCGACAGGGTGCTGCAATGCCACCCCTCCTGCATCCCGCCGGACCAGGACTTTCTGCAGGGCGAGGCAAAACCAATGCTGGAACGGCTCGACGCCGAAGGCCGCCGGATCGCCTTGGCGCATTATGACTTCGGTTTCGGAGTGAAGGAAAAGGACGTCGCCGAGGCCGCTGCCCTGTCCCCTGTGATTGCCAAGGTGATGGCGCCAGGCGGCATCATTGTTTCCGGTCAGCCGCTGGCCGGGTTCGAGAAGCTTGTCGGCCCCGAGGGCATCCCGCCCGGCCGCTACATGTTTTACCGCGCCGGCTGATCAATGTCCCGCCCGGCCCCGGGCCGGTCAGCGAACGCCCCGCCCCTGCAGTTGGGCGTTCAGGCCACCCGCAAGCCGCGCGACCACACGCCGCGCACCGCTGGCGCGCCCGCTGTCACACGGAACCGGATCAGATCGGCGCGCTTGCCTGTCTGCAGCCGCCCGCGGTCGTGCAGCCCCACCGCATCGGCCGGCGCATGTGTGACCGTGCCCAGGCCCCGCGCCGTGTCGCCCCACAGGTCGCCCAGCCTCACAGCCGCCATCAAAAGAGCCGCCGGCACATAATCCGACGACAGAATGTCCAAAAGCTCGAGCTCCGCCAGCTCATACGCTGCCACATTGCCGGAGTGCGAGCCGCCGCGGATCAGGTTCGGCGCGCCCATCATCACCTTGATGCCATGGGCGTGGCAGGCCTGCGCGGCCTCCACCGTGGTGGGGAACTCCGCCAGCTGAATGCCGTGGCTTGCCGAAACGGCCACCTGCCCTGCCGTGGTGTCGTCATGGCTTGCCAAGACCGCGCCAAAGCGCTTTGCTGCCTTCACCGCCTCCGCCTCATGCAGGTCGCCATAGGTCTCGCGCAGCTCTCTCAGATGCGCGATATGCGCCTGGAATCCGGCATCATCGAACCCGTGCTTGCCCTTCACATACTGTTCCAGCTTGGACAGGTCGCGGAACTGCCGCTGCCCCGGTGTATGGTCCATCAGCGACACCAGCCCGACCCGGTCCGCCTCGCCAAAGGCCTCCAGCTCCGCCACCAGAGAATCCGAGCAGACCTCCGCCCGCAGGTGCAGGAAATGCGAGATTTTCAGCGCCTCCGCTGCCCGAAGCTCCAGCAGCTCGCTAGCCAGCCCGCGGGCATAGGCGCCATAGCGGCTTTCCTTGCGGCTGATCGAGCCGACACGCATCGCATCGAACACCGTGGTGATGCCAGTGCCCGCAAGTTCCGCATCATGGGCAATGATCGCGCTGGCGTGCGGCCAGTCCACCTTGGGGCGCGGCTGGATGTGACGCTCCAGGTTGTCGGTATGCAGTTCCACCAGACCCGGACAGACAAAATCGCCCCCGCAGTCGATGGCGCCTGCCGGAACCGCGGCGCCCTCCGCAATATCCGCGATCTCACCGCCGGAAACCTTCACGCTGCCGGTGCGGGTCTCCCCCGGAAGCACCAGCGTGGCATTGGCAAGGATCAACTCTTCTGTCATCTGAGCTTCACATCTTTCGAGTTATGGAAGGCCACGTTTAGGAGGCCAATGTGACATTCACGCGATACGCGATCTACTACGCTCCGCCTGCAGACGCGGAATGGTGCCGGTTCGGTGCCAGCTGGCTGGGCTGGGACCTGGAAACAGGCCGCACCCGGCCCCACCCGGAGGGCACCGGGCTGGACGTGGCGGCGATAACGGAGGTTCCCCGTAAATACGGGCTGCATGCCACCCTGAAGCCGCCGATGCGCCTGGCTGAGGGGCAATCCCAGGCGGCACTGGAAGCGGCCTGCGCGGCGCTGGCCGCAGCACAGAAGCCGGTGACGCTCGATGGGCTGCACCTGGCCCGGCTGGGCCGCTTCCTGGCGTTGCGCCCCAGCGGCGGCGAGACCGCGCTGAACGCCCTGGCCGCCGCCTGCGTGACAGAGCTGGATCCTTTCCGCGCGCCGCCGGCCCAGGCTGAGCTGGACCGCCGCCGCGGCGCAGGCCTGAGCCCCGAACAGGACAAGAACCTCACCCAGTGGGGCTACCCTTATGTGCTGGAGCAGTTCCGGTTTCACATCACGCTCACCGGCAAACTGCCAAAGCCCGACCTGCCTGCTGTGGAAGCGGCGCTGGAGGAGCGTCTTATTCCGCTGCTGCCCGCGCCGCTGGTTATCCGCGACATCGTGCTGGCGGGCGAAGCACCGGACGGCAGGTTTCACCTGATCCACCGCTACGCCCTCTCCGGCTGAAGGGCTGCCAGCGCGGCGGCCACCGCCGCACTGAGCGCACCGCTGTTGCCGATCTCATGCACCCTGCGCAGCCCTTCCGGCAAGGTGTTGGCCGCCCGGGCCAGACGGCGCTGAACCTCTTCGGCGCCCTCCCGCCCGCGGGCAGAGAGCCTTTCGGCCAGCACCTCCGGCCGTGCCGTCACCGACAGCACGATGAAATCGCCGAACACCTCCTGCGCCTGCAGCAGCACAGCCCGGGACAGATTGACCAGCACGCCGCCGGCACCGGCCCGCAACGTCTCAATGTCGCGCGGGATGCCGTAGTGCAGGCCATGCGCCTGCCAGTGCAAGGCAAAGACGCCATTTCGCTCAAGGGCCGCGAATTCAGCCTCCGTCACCGCCTGGTAGTCCTCGCCGCCAGCCTCTGGCGCGCGGGTGATCACCCGCCGCATCAGCCGCAGCCGGGGATCGGAGACCGCAAGGGCAGATATCAGGCTGTCCTTGCCGGCGCCCGACGGTCCGACCACGGCAATGACCGGGCCCTTTTCCGCACGCGCGCTCATGCCGCCGCCTTGGGCGCAAAGTCAGAGACATCAACGAACCGGTCGCAAACCTGCTGGCGCGCCGCCTCATCGTGGAAGATACCGATGATCGCAGCCCCCCGCGCCTTGGCACCTTCGATCAGCGCCAGCACGGTGGCGCGGTTTTGCGCATCGAGGCTCGCCGTCGGCTCGTCCAGCAGCAGCGCCGGATACTCATAGGCGAAGCCGCGCGCGATATTCACCCGCTGCTGCTCGCCGCCCGAAAATGTGGTGGGGCTAAGGCTCCACAGACGTTCGGGAATGTTGAGCTGCGCCAAGAGCGAGGCCGCCTTGTCCCGCGCCTGATCCGCCGGCGTGCCGACCGCCAGCAGCGGTTCGGCCACAACATCCAGCGTAGGCACCCGCGGAACCACCCGCAGGAATTGGCTGACATATCCCAGCGTCTCGCGGCGCAGCGCCAGAATCTCCCGCGGCTCGGCCTTGGCCACATCCACGCCGCCCACGACCACACTGCCGGAAGCGGCCAGGTAATTGCCGTAGATCACCCGCATCAGGGTGGACTTGCCCGCGCCGGAGGCCCCGACCAGGCCGGCGCATTCGCCAGGCTTCACGCTCAGGCTGGCGTTCTCCATCACCGGGATCACTGCGCTGCCCTGGTTATGCAGGGTGAAGCTTTTGCTCACATTCTTCAGTTCAATCATCGCCCCGTCCTCAGACTTGCAGCACGCTGGAGACCAGCAGCTGGGTATAGGCGTGCTGAGGGTCGTCCAGCACTTGATCGGTCAGCCCGGTTTCCACCACATGCCCGTCCTTCATCACCATCAGCCGGTCCGCCAAAAGGCGCACCACAGCCAGGTCATGGGTCACGATGATCGCGCTCAACCCCATTTCGCGCACCAGACCGCGCAGCAGGTCCAGCAGGCGCGCCTGCACCGACACGTCCAAACCGCCGGTCGGCTCATCCATGAACACCAGCCGCGGACCGGTCACCAGATTGCGGGCAATCTGCAGGCGCTGCTGCATACCGCCGGAGAAGGCTGAGGGGCGGTCATCAATCCGGCTCTCCGAGATTTCCACGCGGCCCAGCCAGTCGGCCGCATGATCGCGGATCGCGCCATAGTGACGGTTGCCAACGGCCATCAGCCGCTCGCCGATATTGCCGCCGGCACTCACGGACATGCGCAAACCGTCGCGGGCGTGCTGATGCACAAACGCCCAATCGGTGCGGCCCAGCATCCGCCGCGCCGGTTCAGACATGGTGACGGTATCCACCGGCCCGTCAGCGCGGGTGTCAAAGATCACCTCCCCCCGGTCCGGCACAAGGTGGCCCGCCAGGCTGTTCAGCAGCGTCGACTTGCCTGAACCGCTTTCGCCTACGATCCCCATCACCTCGCCGGGATAGAGATCAAAGCTCACATCCGTGCAGCCGATCCGGGCGCCATACATCTTGGCGACGTCTTTCACTTGCAGCAAAGGCGTCATTGCCTTCCCTCCCGCCAGATCTTTTCCGAAATTTTTTGCATGTTCTCCATCACGCGGCTTCCTCTCCCAGGCGGCCGGCATGGCCCGCGTCACGCCGCGTGTGGCAGTAATCGGTGTCCGAACAGACAAACATCCGGGTGCCCGCGTCATCCAGGATCACCTCATCCAAATAGCTGTCCTCTGCCCCGCACAGGTCGCAAGGGTGATCTGCCTTGCTGGCCTCAAACGGGTAATCTTCAAAATCAAGGGACACGACCTGCGTATAGGGAGGCACCGCATAAATACGCTGCTCGCGGCCCGCGCCGAACAGCTGGATCGCCGCCATCTCCATCTTGGGGTTGTCGAACTTGGGGATCGGCGAAGGGTCCATCACGTACCGTCCCTCCACCTTCACCGGGTAGGCATAGGCGGTGGCAATCGCGCCGTGCTGCGAGATGTCCTCATATAGTTTCACGTGCATCAGCCCGTATTCCTGCAAGCTGTGCATTTTGCGGGTCTCGGTCTCCCGCGGCTCCAAAAAACGCAGCGGCTCCGGGATCGGCACCTGGTAGACCAGGATCTGATCTTCGGTCAGCTCTGCCTCGGGGATCCGGTGGCGGGTCTGGATGACGCTGGCCTTCTCCGTTTCCTCGGTAGTGGCAACCCCCGCCGTCTTTTCAAAGAACTTGCGGATCGAGACCGCATTGGTGGTGTCATCGGCGCCCTGGTCGATCACTTTCAGCGTATCGTCCGGCGTCAGCGTCGCGGCCGAGACCTGCACTCCGCCGGTGCCCCAGCCGTAAGGCATCGGCATCTCGCGGCTGGCAAAGGGCACCTGATAGCCCGGCACCGCCAGCCCTTTCAGGATCGCCCGGCGGATCATCCGCTTGGTCTGTTCGTCAAGGTATGCAAAGTTGTAGTCGTTCATTCCACAGCCTCCCGTGCGGCCAGTGTCTCTGCCAGCTCCGCCGCTTCGCGGCGCAGTTTGCGGACCAGTTCCAGTTCGGACTGAAAATCCACGTAATGCGGCAGTTTGATATGCTCCAAAAAGCCAGTCGCCTGGATGTTATCCGCGTGGCTCAGGACAAATTCCTCGTCCTGGGCTGCGGCGCCCACATTGTCCTCGCCCAGCTCCTCCCAGCGCAGCGCGCGGTCGACCAGCGCCATGGCGATGGACTTGCGCTCTGACTGGCCAAAGACCAGCCCGTAGCCGCGGGTGAACTGCGGCGGCACCGTATTGGAGCCCTTGAACTGGTTCACGGTCTCGCATTCGGTCAGCTCCACCTCGCCGATTTCAATGGCAAAGCCCAGCTCAGGGATGTCCATCTCCACCGGCACGGTGCCGATGCGCAATTCGCCGACAAAGGCATGATTGCGCGCGTAGCCGCGCTGGGTCGAGTAGGCCATGCCGAGGATGAAGCCTTCATCGCCGCGGGTCAGCGATTGCAGCCGCACCGCCCGGCCCGCCGGAAAAGACATCGGCTCCCGGGTCAGATCGCCCGGCACTGCGTCCGAGGACGGCTCTCGCTCGATAATGTCCTCGCCCTGCAGAAACCCGGTGATATGCGGCGTCGCTGCATTGCGCGGCTCGGACACCGGTGCCTCTGGCACCTCGCCCTCCGCCGCCAGTTTGAAATCCAGCAGCCGGTGGGTGTAGTCGAACGTCGGACCCAGCACCTGGCCGCCGGGGGCGTCCTTGAAGGTGGCCGAGATTCGGCGGTCGCAGGCCATCTCCCCGGTCTTCACCGGCTGCGAATAGCCGAACCGCGGCAGGGTGGTGCGGTAGGCGCGGATCAGGAAGATGGCCTCGATCAGATCGCCGCGGGACTGCTTGATCGCCAGCGCCGCCAGTTCCGGGTCGTACAAAGACCCTTCGGCCATCACCCGGTTCACCGCCAGGCTCAGCTGTTCGCGGATCTGGGGCAGGCTCAGCTCCGCAACACTGGTATCGCCGCGGCGCTCCTCTGCCAGCCAGGCATGGGCGTTCTCAATGGCGCGTTCGCCGCCTTTGACAGCAACATACATGGGCTCATGCCTCCCTGGTGATGCCGGTGGACCGGGGCAGCGCAGCCACCTGCGACCCCGAGGTGAAGAAGAAGTCCACTCCCAGCGGGTAGAGAGCGGCATTGTTCTGGAACGCAGTTAGTTCCGGCAGCTGCATCCGGGCTGTGTCTTTGATGCCGGGGCCGCTCAGCACCGCGTTGGGGGCAGCGAAACCGGGCGTTTCGACAATCAAAGTGGCCGAGCGGTCTGGATATTCAGGGGTGCCGATGCGGAAGCGGTCCAACGGCATCAGCGCCTCCCAGCTGCCAAGCGCGAAATCCGCCTGCTCCGCCGGGACAACCGGCGCGCCCGTGTGAAACGCCAGCCAGCCGCGCAAGGCACCGCTGTCCGTGCCCGGCGCCAGATAAACACCGGTTTCCGGATCGCACAGCGTCAGCAGCAGGCTGCCCGCCGCGGCTGAGATCCCGTCCGGCGGTGCCGCTCCGGTGATGTCCTGGACCTGGCCGGGCCGGGCCATGGCGTTCATCGCGGCGCGGAAGGCATGTGCCGCAGCCACCGGGGGATTGCTGAAGCCGCCCGCATAAACGGCATTCGGGGTTTCCAGGCTCATCAGTCCTCTCCCCGCACCATGGTGAAAAACTCGACCTTGGTCGCCGCCGCCTTGGCGGCTCGGGCGTTCTTTTTCGCCTGCCGCTCTTCTGCCAGCGGCTCCAGCACTGCCTTGCGCACGCCCGCCGCCGCACTGGTCTGCATCAGCGCATCAATCTTGGCGGCCATTGCCGCCTTGGCCTTGCTGCGCCCCTGCACATACCCGTGACCGACGGTGCCGTCGTCCAGCGACACCGCACAGCGGGTAACGGTCATTTCTCCCAGATTGAAGGGCGCACCGGTCCCGCCCATGCGGCCCCGCACCATGACCCCGCCAGCCTCGGGCGGGCGCAGCCATTCACAAACGGGATCAATCCCGCAGCCCTGCCACAGCTCAGTCAGCCGGGCCTCGTCAGCAGTGGCCAGCAGGCTCATCCAGCCTTTGCGGTCCGCTGCGGAAAATGTGGTTTTCATCTGTCTATGCCTCTTGGCCGGGTTGTCTACATCAACTATACAACTAGACAAATGTTAGCCGAGTCGCCCCGGCAGGCGCAATCGAAGACTTGTGAAAGTTCCATGACATGGCCCGCACCCCGGTTTGGAAATCCATCGCCATCGCCCTGACCGATGACATTGCCCAGGGCCGGTATGAGACCGGCGGCAAGCTGCCGGCCGAGGCGCAGCTGTCAGCCCGGTTCGGAGTCAACCGCCACACCGTGCGCCGGGCGCTGGCGGACATGGCGGCGCAGGGCCTGGTGCATTCCCGCCGCGGCGCAGGGGTGTTCGTGGCCGCCAAGCCAACCGACTACCCCATTGGCAAGCGCGTCCGGTTCCACCAGAACCTGGCGCGCGAGGGACGGATCCCGGGGAAAAGACTGCTGACGCTGGAAACCCGCGCCGCCGGGCTGCGCGAGGCTGAGGCGTTGCGGCTGACGGCGGGCGACCCGGTGCTGGTTTACGACGGGCTGTCGCTGGCCGACGGCCAGCCCATCGCCCTGGCCCAAGCCGTGTTTCCGGCCGGGCTGCTGCCAGGGCTGCGCGAGGCGCTGGAGGAGGAAAGCTCGATCACCAAGGCTCTGAAACGCTGCGGGGTCGAGGACTACACCCGCCGCGAAACCCGCATCGCCGCCAAGCTCGCCACCGCCACCCAGGCGCTGCACCTGCAGATCAGCGAAGGCGCCCCGATCCTGCGCACGACATCGGTCAGCGTGGACACAACGGGCACGCCGATCGAGTTCGGCCGCACCTGGTTTGCCGGCGACCGTGTGACACTGACGGTGGGCGGTGAAACCTGAAGCGGACCGCTCCCGCCTGTTCCGGCGCAATTGAAATTGCACCTCACAGTTGGGCGCAGCGCCGCGCTGGCGCGCAGCGCGGTGGCGCATCACAGCTGGCACAGCGCTTCTCAGACCGCTTATTCCCCTAAAGCTCTGTACCGCACGGGACCGCACCGCGCGCAGCGTGGTGCTTTGCCCAACCATTCAGGGCATCTGTGATGCCCGGAATGGGCGGGAGCGCCTCCGCTGCGTTACTGTTCTGCGTTGAAGACAAACAGCGTCTCGCCGTTGATCTGGTAGCCGTTAATAAGGTCCTTCGCCTTGTCAGAGACCAGCCAGCCCTCCAGCTCCATCGCCAGACCGTTCTTCACATGGCCGTGCTTTTCCGGGTTTACCGGGATATAGGCGTACTGGTTGAACAGCACCGGATCCCCGGCAAACAGCAGCGCCAGCCCGGCCTTGTTGCCAAAGTTCAGCCAGCTGGCGCGGTCCGACATGATATAGGCATCCATGCCCGCTGCCGTGTTCAGCGCAGCCCCCATGCCCGCGCCAACCGCCCGGTACCACGCGCCAAACCCATCGGGCTCCAGCCCGGCAGCCTGCCACAGCGCCAGTTCTTTCTTGTGGGTACCGCTGTCATCGCCGCGGCTGACGAAATTGGCCTCTGCCCCGGCAATCTTCCGCAGCGCGGCCGCCGCGTTCTCTGCGCCGGCCGTGCCGGCCCCATCGCCCTTGGGACCGATGAGGACAAAGTCGTTGTACATGATCTCGCGCCGATGGGTGCCGTTGCCGCCCGCCAGGAACGCCTCCTCGGCCTTCTTGGAATGCACCAGGATCGCGTCCACGTCGCCTGCCTCGCCCAGCCGGATCGCCTGGCCGGTTCCAACCACCAGCAACTGCACATCCAGGCCCAGATCTTTCTTGATCTCCGGCAGCAGGATCTCTGCCAGCCCGGAATTGTGGAACGAGGTGGTCACAGCCATCTTCATTTCTTCCGCCAGCGCTGCGGTGGCGAAGACCAGGGATGCAAAGGCACCAGTAATCAGACGTTTCATTCGACAATATCTCCGTTCAGAAAAGCACGCCCCTGCGGCGTTTGCGGCCCGGCAAAAAACGCCTCCGCCGGGCTGAATTCGTGAATGCGGCCGCCCAGGACAAAGATCACCTCATCCGCCAGCCGCCGCGCCTGCCCCATGTTGTGGGTGGACATGATCAGCCGTGTGCCGCTGTCAGAGGCATGGGCCAGGATCTCTTCGATCTCGCGGGTGGCGCGGCCGTCCAGGGCGGCGCAGGGTTCATCCAGGAACAGAACCTCCGGCTCGCGCACCAAGGCGCGGGCCAGGGCGAGCTTCTGCCGCTCGCCGCCCGACAGCATGGTGGCCTGGCGCTGCAGGATCTCCCCAAGGCCGACACGGCCTGCCCAGTCCGCTGCCCGCGCGCGCGCCTCACGGCGGCTCATGCCGGCCAGCCGCAAGGGATAGGCGATGTTGTCGATCACCGTGCGGCGCATCATGACCGGTGTCTGGAACACAAACGCCTGCCGCTTCTGCGCCTCTTCCAGTGGGCAGGCCCAGTCCAGGCTGCCGCCGTTCATCCGCACAATGCCATGCAGCATCTTCAGAAGCGTGGTCTTGCCCGCCCCGTTAGGGCCAATGACAATGGATGTTCCCCGCCCGCCAAGCGTCAGGTCAACCGGTCCGACCAGCACCTTGCCGCGGCGGCGCACCTGGGCGCCTTGGGCCACCAGCGGGAACATCTGCATCACCAGCGCCCCTCGCTTTCGGTGCGGCCCAGCCAGTGGATCGCCAGGTTGACCGCAATCGCCAGCGCAATCAGCACAAACCCAAGCCCCAGCGCCATGGCGAATTCCCCCTTGCCGGTCTCCAGGGCAATCGCCGTGGTCAGCACCCGGGTGGCATGGTCGATATTTCCGCCCACCACCATGATTGCCCCGACCTCGCCGATCGCGCGGCCAAACCCCGCCAGCGCCGCAGTCAGCAAGGCGCGGCGGCCGTCCCACAGCAGCGCCTGGATGCGCTGGAACTGGGTCGCGTTCATCGAGATCAGAAGATCGTGGTAATCGCTCCAAAGCTCCCGCAAAGACTGATGCGCGACCGAGGCCACCAGCGGCACCACGATGATCACCTGCGCGATGATCATCGCCGTGGGGGTGAACAGCAAGCCAAAGACACCGAACGGCCCGGCGCGGGACAGGAACACATAGACCACAAGCCCCACCACCACCGGCGGCAGCCCCATCAGCGCGTTCAGCACCGCAATCGTGGCACGCCGCAGCCGGAAACGGCGCACCGCCAGAAAGGCCGCCAGCGGCAGCGCGATGGCACAGGCGATGGCCAGCGCGGTCAGCGTCACCCGCAGGGAGCGCAGGGTGATTTCCACCAGATCCGCGTCCAGCGTCACCAGCAGCCAAAAGGCCTGGCACAGTCCTGCCCACAGATCCGTCATTCCGCTCGCTCAACTCCGCATCAGCCTGGTCAGACCGGGTCTAACACCCTCTGGCAGATTTCAAAATCACAGGAGGAGGCATCGGAACAGCCAAAAACGTCAGACCTCTGGAAAAAGGCAAGTTTTACCACCATATCACTCCGGACAGTCAAAGGCTTAGCACTGGATCCCGGCTGCAGCGGGTTTATCCGGCACGGGCGCCCCGGCCCATGCCGCCTGTTAGCGCCAAATCACCGCATTTGGCCGCAAATCCCTTCACGCGCGCTTGCGTGCGCGTTTTGAACGTGAAACAACCCCCGCCCAAAGTGTCACCCTGGACGCAACCTTGAGGAAACGCCATGTTCGACCTGCAATCCATGCGGGATCAGCTCGCCGCCCACTATGATCTGGCCCCTAACCCGGCCCTGGCCGAACAGATGGCAGACATCTACGCCCGTATGAACCGCGTGGTGAACCCCATCGAATGGGCCGCCCATGCGCCTTATGTGGCGGCGATTCTGGAGCTGAAGAAGCAGCGCAACGCGGTGATTCTGGCGCATAACTACATGACGCCGGAAATCTATCATGGCATCTCGGACTTTGTCGGCGACAGCCTGCAGCTGGCGATTGAGGCCACCCGGGTCGAGGCTGACGTGATCGTTCAATGCGGCGTTCATTTCATGGCCGAAACCTCCAAGATCCTGAGCCCGGAGAAAACCGTGCTGATCCCCGACATGGAGGCCGGCTGCTCGCTGGCCGAAAGCATCACCGCCGAAGGCGTCGCCGAAATGCGCCGCCGCTACCCGGGCGCGCCGGTGGTCACCTATGTGAACACCACCGCTGAGGTGAAAGCCGCGTCGGACATCTGCTGCACCTCCTCCAACGCCGCGCAGATCGTTGCGGCAATGGAAGAAGACACCATCATCATGACGCCGGACCAGTATCTGGCGCAGAACATTGCCCAGCAGGTTCCGCAAAAGAACATCGTCTGGTGGGAGGGCTCCTGCATCGTGCATGAGCAGTACACCGCCAAGGACCTGCGCGACTTCCGCGAGTGGAACCCGGGCACCCGTCTGATCGCCCATCCGGAATGTCCGCCCGATGTGGTGGCCGAGGCCGACTTCTCCGGCTCGACCAGCGGCATCGTCAAATACGTGACGGAGGAGAAGCCGGAAAAGGCTCTGCTGATCACCGAATGCTCGATGGCCTCGAACATCGCCGACCAGCTGCCCGAGGTGGAGTTCGTCGGCCCCTGCAACATGTGCCCCTACATGAAGAAAATTACGCTGGAGAAAGTCCTGTGGTCGCTGCACACCATGACCGAGCCGGTCGAGGTGGACCCCGAGGTGGCAGCAAAGGCCCGTGTCGCAGTGCAGCGGATGATCGACCTTTCGCAGAAACTGGGCATCTGATCCGTGGTCGAAACCGGCCGCATTGTCATTGCCGGCGCAGGCCTTGGCGCGCTGTACGCTGCGTTGGAACTGGCCCCCAGGCCGGTTCTGGTCATCTCCCCCGAACCCCTGGGTGAAGGCGCAAGCTCGGCCTGGGCGCAGGGCGGCGTCGCGGCGGCCATGGCCAGCCATGACACGCCAGAGGCGCACGCCGCAGATACCCTGCAGGCCGGCGCAGGCACCGTCGACCCGGAGGTCGCCGCCATGGTCACCCGCGTGGCCCGCGAGCATATCGTCGACCTGACCGAGCTTGGCACGCCCTTCGACCGCGACGCGGACGGCAATTACGTGATGAGCCGCGAAGCCGCCCATTCCGCCGCCCGCGTGGTGCGGGTCAAGGGGGATCAGGCCGGCGATCAGATCATGCGGACGCTGATTGCCGCAGTCCGCGCTGCGCCCTCCGTGCAGGTTCTGGAAGACACCCAGGCCGTGCGGCTGGAAACCGAGGGCAGCAGCGTTACCGGCATCTGGATCACCCGCGCCGACGTGCCCTCCGCCCCGGTGCTGATCAAGGCACCCGGCGTGCTGCTGGCGGGCGGCGGCTCCGGCGGGCTTTATGCCCACACCACCAACCCGCCCCGCATCCGCGGCCAGGTGATCGGCTTTGCCGCGCGCGCCGGCGCCCGCATCGCCGATCCGGAATTCGTGCAATTCCATCCCACCGCCTTTGACATCGGCGAGGACCCGGCGCCGCTCGCCACCGAGGCCCTGCGCGGCGAAGGCGCGGTGCTGATCAATGCGAATGGCGAGCGCTTCATGCTGGCCGCGCACCCGGATGCAGAGCTTGCACCGCGCGACATCGTTGCCCGCGCCATCTTTGCCGAAACCCAGGCTGGCCGCCGGCCGATGCTCGACACCCGCGCCGCGCTGGGGCCCGAGGTGCTGACCCGCTTCCCCACCGTGGCGGAAACCTGCGCCCGTGCGGGCATCGACCCGGTGCAGGAGCCGATCCCCGTTGCCGTCGCCGCCCACTACCACATGGGCGGAGTCGAGGCGGACATGAAGGGCCGGACCAGCCTGAAACGCCTCTGGGTCTGCGGCGAGGCCTCCTCCACCGGCCTGCATGGCGCCAACCGGCTCGCCTCCAACGGTTTGCTGGAGGCGCTGGTCTATGCCCGCAACGCGGCCCAGGACATGGCCTCTTTGGACAGCCCGCCAGACGCAGAAGACGTCCGCCTCAGTTTCCCGGAAGGCGGACAGGAAATGGATCAGGCTGCGCTGGAAACCCTGCGGCAGACCATGACCGCCCACGCCGGGGTGCGCCGTACTGGCGCCGGCCTGAAAAAGGCGCTGGCCGCCATTGCCCGGCTTGAGGCCGAACAGGCGGCAGACGAAAACTTCCTCAACATGTGCGCCACCGCCACGCTGATCGCTGCCGCCGCGCTGAGGCGCGAAGAGAGCCGCGGCGGCCATTTCCGCGACGACTTCCCCAAGGCAGACCCCGCGCAGGCCCACCGCACCCGCATCACCCTGGATGAGGCCCTGGCCATCCGCGCCGAGGCCGTGAAGGAACTGACATGAGCACCCACTTCGCCACCCTGCCCGACCTGATCCTGGAACCGATGGTGCGCGCCGCCCTGATGGAAGACCTGGGCCAGAACGGCGACATTACCACCCGCGCGGTGATCCCGGCGTCCGCGACCTACTCCGCCCGGCTGAATGCCCGCGAGGACGGCGTGGTGTCGGGAATGCAAATCGCCCGCATCGCCTTTCATCTGGTCGATGCCGGGCTGAAGGTGGACACCCTCCTGCCCGACGGCAGCCCTTGCAAGAAGGGCGACACCTTGATGACCATCGAAGGCTCCGCCGCCTCGATCCTGTCTGGGGAGCGGGTGGCACTGAACTTTGCCGGCCGGCTGACCGGAATCGCCACCCAGACCGCGGCCTTTGCCGCGCAAACCAAGGGCACCGCCACCCGCATCACCTGCACCCGTAAGACCACCCCGGGCCTGCGCATTGCCGAGAAACAGGCGGTGTTGCACGGCGGCGGCTACAACCACCGCTTCGGCCTGTCGGACGCGATCCTGATCAAGGACAACCACATCGCCGCTGCGGGCGGGATCAAGGCCGTGCTCGACGCTGCCAAGGCCGGCGTCAGCCATATGATGAAGGTGGAGATTGAGGTCGATACCCTGGACCAGCTGGCCGAGGTCATCGCCACCGGCGGCGCCGATGTGGTTCTGCTCGACAACATGGACACCCCCACGCTGGCCAAAGCAGTCGAGATGGCCAGCGGCCATGCGGTGACCGAGGCCTCCGGCAACATGCGGCTGGAGCGCATTGCCGAAGTCGCGGCAACCGGGGTCGACTACATCTCCTCCGGTGCGCTTACCCATTCCGCGCGCACCCTCGATCTGGGCCTCGACTTCTGATTTCCCGGGGCAGGCAAGCTGCGGCTGGCAGGCCCTCACCTGCCTGCCCGATCTGTTTCGCTAATCCGCCTGACGCAGCTGACGGGCCGCTTCAAGCTTGTCCTGCCGCAGCGCCTCGGGCGACAGCATCAGCACTGAACCGCCGTCAATCTGGCGCACCTCGAACCCTGTCCGGCCCTGTAAACCGGCGCGCAGTTCCTCCGGCAGCTGCGCGCAATCCTCGGGACGGCTTTCGCACATCACGATCTCGCGCCCGGTCAGATGGTGCAGGCGGAACGCCACCGAATGGTCCTTTTGCAGATCCGATTTGCGGGCCGCCTCCAGCGACAGATAGGTGCCGGTGACATACACCGGACCCTGCCCTTCAGCCAGCTCCGCTGCCATTGCCCGGCTTACCCTGTGCCATTCAGTCAGAACCCGGTAGGTCAGCCCGCCAAAGATCACATGGACCGCGGTCACGGCAAACAGCAGGTTCCGGCTCAGCCGCGGCCGCCCGCTGTCGCGCAGCGTCAAGACGAACAGCCCGATGAACACAGCCCCGAAAATCCAGAGGAACCCGCCGGAGCGCACTGGCATGTCGATACCGCTGCGGATCACCTGCAGGCAAATCAGCGCCAGCCCCAGAACTGCCCCGGACAGCAGGTAGATCGCCCGCCATTTGTCCTGCCGCAGCACAGCCCAGACCGCGCAGGCCAGCAAGCCCCACTGCAACAGCACCAGAACCGTGTTGTTATAGGCCCCCTTCTGCGCCAGGCTGACCAGGAACTGCCAGGCCAGTTTGGAGTTTTCCAGCGCCGACGCCAGATCCCGGGCCGGACTGGGGTTTCGCCATTCCGCCATCGGCACGCCGAACACCCCATGCACCGCATAGTTCAGCGAGTAGATTGCCAGCATGCCCAGCGCGAAACTGGCAATGAACAGCGCCAGCAGCCCCGCCAGATCCCTGGCAGAGCGCGCGACGCCCGCGCGGGTCAGGCTCAGCCCCAGGATCAGGAACGGATAGGTGGTGTAGGCCATCAGCGAAACCGGCACAAACACCAGCATCAGCCAGCGGCAGGCCCGCTCGCTCAGCCGTGTGGCCAGCCAGGCATAAAGCGCGACAATGGCCAGCCCGGGGATCAGCGTGTTGAACCACAATGAGATCAGCACCCAAGGCAGGCCGAGACCCGCAATCAGCGCCACCATCACCCGCTGCCAGATCTCTGCTTCCCGGCCAAAGGCATTGTGCACCAGGCAGCCAAGGTAGACGGCCCACAGGAATTGATAGGCCAGGAAATTCAGCCAGGCCGGCGTCACAAAACCGCGCAGGTGCCACAGGTAGTTGACCCAGCGCCCCTCCGTCAGGGTCTTTGAGTAGAACAGCGACGGATCTGCCAGCAGCGCAGGGTAGTCATCATGCCGGATCATCGGATCCGGCAGCTGGAACAGCGCGGTCAGCAGCAGCATCGCAAAGACCGCTGCCACCGTGACCGGCAGCTGCGGCAGGGCGCGCCGCGGCGCGACGCCGCTGCCGGCTGAGGCCAGTGTCATCCCGCGGCCTCCTGCAGGCGGCGGGCGCGGCGGGCCAGCACAGCGGCGCGGCCCTGAGCGATTCTGGTTACCATCGGCTGCGGCATCAGCGAGACAATGCCGCGCCGCATCCGCCAGCCCAGACTGCCCGCCAGCGGCACCTTCTGCCCGGCCGGGATTTCCGTTGCCAGCACCTCTTGCGGCAGCCCTTCCCGGCCCGCGGCATTGGTATAAAGCACGGTGTTGTAGCGGTACCACGGCTCGACGCCCTGCATGTGCTTCAACCTGGGGCGGGCGAAGTCAAAGGCGGTGAACCCGCGCGCCGCAAACATCTCCTGCCAGAAGGACAGCGGCTTTTCGTTGATGTGAAATTCGCCGCCCTGCCCCGGCACCGCGGCCGAGAACAGCACCCTGTCGGCATGGCGGGTCAGGCTCTCGACCAGCTTCTCCGAGGCCGCCTCGGGCAGGTGCTCCCCCACCTCCAGGCTCTGCGCCAGGTCGAACTTGCGGCCCAGGTCAAAAGGTTTGGTCAGGTCAGCGGCATGAAACTGCTGGCGCGGGATCGCCAGCCGGTCGCGGTCGACATAATCGCCGTCAACGCCAGCCACATCTGTCACACCGGCCTTGATCCACTCGCTCAGCCACACGCCGCGGCCGCTGCCCAGGTCCAGCACGCTGCCCGCCTGCAGATGCGGCTGCACCACCGAAATCATCGCCTGCGCCGAGGAGCGCGCGCCCTGGTCGATATAGTCGTAAAACTCGTTGGAATAGATATGGGACATGATTGCTCCGAACTTTACTCAGCCAGCCGCGGCATACACCCAGAGGCGGAAGATGATGAAATTCTGAACCGGCAGGATCACCGTGACGGCGGCGGCGGACAGCCAGTCCGCCCAGCCCAGCGCCGGGCCGATGAAACCGGTGATCAGCGCCGAGACAGCAAAACCGGCAGCAATGGTGCAGGCAAACCGCGCCATCTGATCCGGCAGGCCCAGCGGGCGGCGGAAGGTCCACCAGGTTTGCAGCACGTATTGCACCGCAACCGCCCCAGCAAAGGCCAGGGCATTGGCTGCAGCCTGCTCCATCCCCGCGGCCAGCAGCGCGGTATAGGCCAGCACATACAGCCCCGCGACCGTCGCGCCGACGATGGAGAAGCGCAGGATCTGCCCGGTGTCCGCCATGCTCACGACGCTTCCTTGCGCAGCGGTGCGGGTTCGATCTTCACCGGCTCAGCGGGGGCGCCTTCGCCGGTTTCCTCCGACAGGAAGTACATAGGGCGCTGCTTGCTCTCCATATAAAGCCGTCCGATATACTCCCCCATAATCCCCAGCGTCAGCAGCTGGATCCCCGAGAAGAAGGACAGCGCCAGCAGCATCGACGCCCAGCCGGGCGCGGTGTTGTAAAGGATAAGCGACAGGAACACGTAAACCGCCATCAGGAAGGTCACGTAAAGGCTCAGGAACGCCAGCCGTGTCGCCATCTTCAGCGGTTTGGTGGAAAAGCCGGTCAGCGCGTCGGTGGCAAAGCGCAGCATCGCCCGGAACGGATATTTCGTTTCGCCCGCAACCCGTGCATCGCGCACATACTCCAGCCCGATCTGTTTGAACCCCGCCCAGGCAAACATGCCGCGGATGAACCGCGCCCGCTCCGGCATCGCCAGCACCGCATCCAGCGCGCGGCGGCTGACCAGACGGAAATCGCCGGTATCTTTGGGGATGTCCACATCCGACAGCGTGTTCAGGAATCGGTAGAACAAAAAGGCGGTAGCCTTCTTGAACAGGGTTTCCCCCTGCCGTTCGGCCCGGCGCCCATAGACCACGTCATAACCGCGGTCCATCATCATCATCATGTCGGGCAGGATCTCCGGCGGATCCTGCAGGTCGGCGTCCAGCATAAAGATCCGCGCGCCGCGCGCAGACTCCAGCCCCGCGGTCAGCGCTACCTGGTGCCCGCGGTTGGCCGACAGCCGTATGCCCCGCACCACCGGGTGCCTGGCATGGGCCGCCTCGATCGCCGCCCAGGTGCCGTCGCTGGAGCCGTCATCCGCCAGGATGATCTCGGCGTCCTGCGCCCATGGTTCTATTGCCTGCACCAGCCGTTCCACCAGCAGGGGAACCGACTCTTCTTCATTGTAGCAGGGCACAACAACGGAAAGCTGCACCTTTTCGCCCTCAAATCTGTTTGTTAACCGCTCGTTAACCGCGATACTGGCCGATCCGGCGCAGGCAGGGCAACGGCGGGACGCTAAGAGCTGAATTTGCAATTAAATGGTTAAGGGCCTGTGTGCTTTCGGTAACGCACTGTGGCAAAACCGGGGCAAATGCGGACGAATTGCCGAAAATCCGCCCGCATCCCGCCCCGGTTTACAGCACGCCGCGGGGAATCGTTTCCTGCCACTCCTTGGTCACCACCACATCCCGGCCTGCGCCCTCGTAAGCGGTCACCTCGCGCCGGAGATAGAAATTCTCCCGGTCGCAGGTCGCTTTGTTCCTGGTCTCAATCGCGACCTGCCAGCCGCCGCGTTCAAACTCAAAAGTCCAGTCACTGGTAAAACCCGCCGTAGCCGGATCATCCGGATGCACCTCATAATGCATGGCCACATGGCTGCCCGCGCAGATGCCGTGATAGGGGTCCACCGCCTTGCCGTAATCGTCAAATGTATCCAGCACCAGCGCGCCGTCCTCCCGCGTCCAGGTTTTCGAGCTGCCGCCAGGCGCGCGCAGCTGCTCCGCCTGCAGCACCGGATACTCCCGCGGCGCGCCGGGATTTTGCGGCTCGATCTCCTGTTCCGCCTTGCGTTCCGGCAGGATCAGGGCGCACTCCTCCAAATGCAGAGTCACCTCCGCCGCCTCCGGCGCGGGCCAGACAACCGGCCAGTAGGACGCCGACAGCGCCAGCCGCAGCACATGCCCCGGTTTCAGGCGGTGCGCACATTCATTCAGCTCGATCTCCGCCTCATAGCGCTGCCCCGGCACCAGCTTTTGCGGCACCTCGAATCCGTTGCGGCAGGTGAGGTTCAAGGGGCGGTAGGTGATCCGCTGCGACACGCCTTCCGGCGACACATCGCACAGCCGCGCCACCAGCTGCGCCACCGGCTTGTCGGCGCTGAACGCCACCTTGACCCGCGGCCTGCCCAGCAGTTCCAGCGGCTCTGCCAGCGGGGCAGCGTCGAAACAGGCCGACAGCGCATCGTCAACCGCCTGATCGCCCGCCAGTTCATTGTCAAACCGCATCCCCGGGCAGAAATAGCCGGACGCCTGCCCGACCGTCGCGGGATTGCTGACCACGGTGACACCACTGCCCGGCTGATCCGCCAGCACGCCCTGCCCCAGATGCATCACCCGGTCCCGCACATTCGGCGAGGGCCATTCAGCCTCCGCCACCCAGCGGCCCTGGCGCGGCTTGTTCTGCATGGTTGGGTTGAAGTGCTCCTGCATAAAAACGCGGTAGTCCGGCAGGTCTTCGGCGCCTGTCTCCTCGCCCTTCAGCCACCTGCCGAACCAGCGCAGCACCTCGCCGTGAAAATCCGCCGGGTCCAGCTTGGCGATATGGGCATAGCGGTGCTCCCACGGGCCGATCATGGCTTTGGCGGGCACGGTCAGATTGGCTGCCAGCGCCGGCGGCGCATTCACGTAGGCATCGGCCCAGCCGGTGATCGCCAGGACCGGCGCCTGGATCGCCGTCCAGTCCTCGCAAACCGACCCGTGCTTCCAGAAATCCCCCCGTGTCTGGTGCCGCAGCCACTCCGCAGCCATGAACGGCATCCCCTCGATCCGCTTGATCCAGTCTTCGCGCCAGTCCGCCCGAAGCTCAGGATCCGCGGGCCGCGACTGGTAGGCAAACATCTGGCTGCCCCAATTGGCGTTATCGCTCAGCAGGCAACCGCCCATATAATGGATGTCGTCGGCGTAGCGGTCCACGGTCGAGGCCACCGACACCACTGCCTTCAATGCCTCCGGACGGCGGAAGGCCAGCTGCAGACCGTTGAAGCCGCCCCAGCTGATGCCGATCATGCCGATATTGCCGCCGCACCAGTCCTGCGCCGCGATCCAGGCCAGCACCGCCTCGCCGTCGCTCAGCTCCTGTTCGGAATATTCATCGTCAAACACCCCTTCGCTGTCACCGGTGCCTGCAATATCCACCCGGATGCAGGCATATCCTTCGGCGGCAAAAACCGTGTGCGTGGTCTCGTCCCGGGGCGCGGTGCCGTCGCGCTTGCGGTAGGGCAGATACTCCAGAATCGCCGGAAACGGCCCCGCGCCCTCTGGCATCCAGATCCGCGCCGACAGCCTGCGGCCATCCGGCAGAGGGATCCAAGTGTTCTCAATGATGCGGTAAGCGCCGGGCATGGGGATATTCCTGTCGTTGGTTTGGCATCTGCCACTTAAGCAAACTCTCCAGATCAGCCGCCGAAGGAAAGGGAGCATTTGTAAGCGGATGTAAGCGAACTGACGCGGTTTAGACCCGAATCGAGACGGCCAGCCTGGGAACGCCGCTGATTTTTTGCGTTTTCCTGCCCGATCCGGCCGCACCCGAACGGAACAGCCGGGCGGAGCCGGTTTATCCCGGCAAACGGCACCGGCACGGTTACTCCGGCAGTTTCGGCGCCGATTTATCCAGGGCCAGTTCCGCGTCCGAGAATTTCCACGGACCGCGCACCCCCGGCACCCCTTCCGGTGCGATCTGCATCCCCCGGTGCTTGATCTGCGGATCCTCGAACGCCTGGCCAATGGTGTTGATCGGTCCTGCAGGCACCGTCGCCGCCTCCAGCGCCGCCAGCAGATCCGCTTGCGTCCACTTAGCCAGCACCTCCTCCAGAATCGCCGTCAGCGCCTTGCGGTTGGCGACCCGCAGCTGATTGGTCTGGAAACGCGCATCCGCCTTGGCCTCCGCCAGACGCAGCACGCCGCAAAGCCGCTGGAACTGCCCGTCATTGCCCACTGCCAGGATCACATGGCCATCCTGCACCGCCATCACCTGATAAGGCGCGATGTTCGGGTGATCGTTGCCCAGCCGGGTGGGGCTTTCGCCGGTCGCCAGATAATTCATCGCCTGGTTCGCCAGCAGGGCCGTGGCGCAATCCAGCAGCGACATGTCCAGATGCTGGCCGCGCCCTGTCCGGTGGCGCTGCTCCACCGCCGCCAGAATGCCGATCGTGCCATAAAGCCCGGTGACGATATCGGTGATTGCCACACCGACCTTTTGCGGCTGGCCGTCCTGCGCGCCGGTGATCGACATCAGTCCCGACATGCCCTGCAGAAGAAAGTCATACCCCGCCCGCTTGGCATAAGGACCGTCCTGGCCAAAGCCGGTCACGGAGCAATAGATCAGCCGGGGATTGATTTTGCTGAGGCTGTTATAATCCAGCCCGTATTTCTTCAGCCCGCCGACCTTGAAGTTCTCAATCAGGATGTCGGCATCCTGGATCAGTCCAAGAACCGCCTGCTTGCCTTCTTCAGTGCGAAAGTCGGCCGTCACACAATCCTTGCCGCGGTTGGCGGCATAGTAATAAGCAGCTGACGTGTCGCCGTCGCGTTCAATGAAGGGCGGGCCCCATTTGCGGGTATCGTCGCCGTCCGGGCTCTCCACCTTGACCACTTCGGCGCCGAGATCCGCCAGCGCCTGGCCGATCCAGGGCCCGGCCAGAATACGCGCCAGTTCAACCACCTTAAGGCCTGCAAGCGGGGTCATGGGCACTCCTCCCTGTTGGTGCCGTGCTCTTTGCCGCCATGCTTAGCCGCTGCGCCGCCCTGCTGCAAGATTTGATCAAATCCCGGGCCAGCGAGACACCCTGCAGGCCGAAAGCCGGAAATCACGTGTTTTCCGCGCCCCAAGGCTCATAACACATGCAGCAATTCACCCGGCGATACACCTGGGCAAAATTCCCGATGGCCCCGGCCACAACATTATGTTAGCGATAACTCAACTTTAACCGGCCACATGCCAGCTGAGGCGATTGAATTGCCCCGCCTCAGGCGGCACAATGACCCGGCCCCGGGTTCAATTCTTGGCCTCAATGGAACAGCGATGTAAAATCAATGGTTTCCCGCGTCATTCCCGTCCAGCCCTTTGACCTCGTGCTGTTTGGCGCGACCGGGGACCTGGCCCGCCGCAAGATCCTGCCGGCCCTGTTTCACCGCTTTCAGATCGGCCAGTTCGATAGCAACTGCCGGATCATCGGCAGCTCGCGCAGCGACCTCACCGCAGAAGCGTTCCGCAGCCAGACCGCCGATGCGATCCGCGAGTTCGGCCAGGACGTGGAAACCACAGCCGAGGAAATCGCCGGCTTCACCGCGCTTCTGGACTATGTCGCGGTGGATGCCCGCGGCGAGACCGGCTGGGATGCGATTCACGGGAAACTGCGCGAGGATGCGATCCGCGCCTTCTACCTGTCGGTGGGGCCGGCCCTGTTTCCCGATATCGCCCGCCGCCTCAGCGAGACCGGCATCGCCACGCCCGAAAGCCGCATCGTGCTGGAAAAACCGTTCGGCCATGACCTCGCCTCGGCCCGGGGGCTGAACGCGGCGCTGCGGGAGCACTTCGAGGAACAGCAGATCTACCGGATCGACCACTATCTGGGCAAGGAAACAGTGCAGAACCTGATGGCGCTGCGCTTTGCCAATTCGCTGTTCGAACCCCTCTGGAACTCCTCTCATATCGACCACGTGCAGATCACCGTGGCCGAGAGCATCGGCATCGAAGGGCGCGAGGAATATTACGACAAGTCCGGCGCCATGCGGGACATGGTGCAGAACCACCTGATGCAGCTTCTGTGCCTGACCGCGATGGAGCCGCCCGCCCATTTTGCCCCCAACGCGGTGCGCGACGAGAAGGTCAAGGTGATCGAAGCGCTGCGCCCGGTGGCGCAGGCCAGCATCGCCCGCGGCCAGTACCGCGGCAAAAACGGGGACGGCTACCGCGATCACGCGGGCAACCCCGCCAGCCGCACCGAAAGCTATATTGCGCTGAAGGTCGAGGTGGCGAACTGGCGGTGGGCCGGCACCCCCTTCTACCTGCGCACCGGCAAGCGCCTGCGCGAGCGGGTGAGCGAGATTGCGGTCTATTTCCGCGACCCGCCGCACAACATCTTCGAAGGCTCCGGCCCGATCCACGGCAACGTGCTGGTGATCCGGCTGCAGCCGGATGAGGGCATCACGCTGAAGACCACCATAAAGGACCCCGGCCCCGGCGGCATGCGGCTGACCGGCGCCAACCTGGACATGACCTTCGCGGATGAGCTGCCGGAGTCGGGCCGCCCGCAAGACGCCTATGAGCGGCTGATCATGGATGTGATCCGCGGCAACCAGACCCTGTTCATGCGCGGCGACGAGGTCGAAGCCGCCTGGGCCTGGGCCGATCCGATCATCGCCGGGTGGCAAGACACCGGCGAAGCCCCGCAGCCCTATGACAGCGGCAGCGCCGGACCCGATGACTCGCTTTTGCTGATCCACCGCGACGGCCGCCGCTGGCGCAGTATCGGAACCTGAGACAGCCGCCCTCCCCTTTGCCCCCGCAGTTTGCTACAAAGGCCCCACATGAGCTTGAACCCCACACTGGCCGCCGTCACCGACCGCATTATCGCCCGCAGCGAAACCACCCGCGCAGCCTATCTGGAGCGGATGCGCGCGGCCCGTGGCAAGGGGCCCGCGCGGGCACATCTGTCCTGCTCCGGCCAGGCCCATGCCTATGCCGCCACCGGACCGGACCAGCAGACACTGGCAGAGGCCTCCAAGGGGCATCTGGGAATTATCACGGCCTACAACGACATGCTGTCGGCGCATCAGCCGTTTGAGACCTACCCAGCCTTGATCCGCGATACGGTGCGCCAGGCCGGCGGCACCGCGCAGGTGGCGGGCGGGGTGCCCGCGATGTGCGACGGTGTCACCCAGGGCGAGGCCGGGATGGAGCTCAGCCTGTTTTCCCGCGACACCATCGCCATGGCCACCGGCGTCGCGCTCAGCCACAACGTCTTTGACGCCGCGGTGTTTCTCGGCGTCTGCGACAAGATCGTGCCGGGGCTGGTGATCGGCGCCCAGGCGTTCGGCCATGTCCCGGCGGTGTTCCTGCCCGCGGGTCCCATGACCAGCGGCCTGGCCAATGACGAAAAGGCGCATATCCGCCAGAAATTCGCCGCTGGCGAGATCGGCCGCGAGGAGCTGCTGAAGGCCGAGATGGCCGCCTACCACGGCCCCGGCACCTGCACCTTCTACGGCACCGCCAACACCAACCAGATGCTGATGGAGTTCATGGGGCTGCATCTGCCCGGATCGTCCTTCGTGAACCCCGGCACGCCGCTGCGCGAGGCGCTGACGGTGGCAGGCGCCAAGCGCGCCCTGTCGCTCAGCGCCCTTGGCAACACTTACACCCCGGTCTGCGATGTGCTGGACGAGAAAGCCTATGCCAACGGCATTGTCGGGCTGATGGCCACCGGCGGCTCGACCAATCTGCTGATCCACCTGATTGCCATGGCGCGGGCGGGCGGCATCCTGCTCGACTGGCAGGACTTTGCAGAGCTTTCGGACGCGGTGCCTCTCCTGGCCCGGGTCTATCCCAACGGGCTGGCCGACGTGAACCATTTCCACGCGGCCGGCGGGCTTGGCTACATGATCGGCGAGCTGCTGAAAACAGGCCTTCTGCACCCGGACACCAGAACGGTCGCGGGCGACGGGCTGGAACATTACACGCAGGAACCCTTCCTGACGGAGGACGGCCTCACGTTCCGCCCAGGCCCGGGGCAGAGCCTGAACGACGCGGTTCTGCGCCCGGCGGATGCGCCGTTCCAGAAATCCGGCGGGCTGAAGCGGCTGGCCGGCAACCTGGGCACCGCGGTCATCAAGGTCTCGGCGGTGGCAAAGGAGCACCACGTGGTCCAAGCCCCCGCGCGCGTCTTCCACGACCAGGAGGAGGCCAAGGCCGCCTTCAAGGCGGGCGAGCTGACTGGCGACGTGATCGTGGTGGTGCGGTTCCAGGGCCCCAAGGCAAACGGCATGCCGGAACTGCACAGCCTCACCCCCTTCCTCGGCATCATGCAGGGCCGCGGCCAGAAGGTGGCGCTGGTCACGGATGGCCGGATGTCGGGCGCTTCCGGCAAGGTGCCGGCAGCGATCCACGTGGTGCCTGAGGCCCTGGACGGCGGGCCGATTTCCCGGATCCAGGACGGCGACCTGCTGCGGCTGGATGCAGCCAAGGGCACATTGGAAGTCCTCACCGAAGGCGCGCTGGAGCGCGAGCCCGCCACCGCCGACCTCAGCGCCCATCAGAACGGCACCGGGCGTGAGCTGTTTTCCCTGTTCCGCCGCTCGGTCGCTTCGGCCGACGAAGGCGCCAGCGTGTTTGGAGTGTAAACCATGCGGATAACCCCACAGGACGCCAGCCTGCGCACCTGCGAGATTTGCGCCCTGGCGCCGGTGATGCCGGTGCTGGTGGTGGAGGATGCGGCCTGTGCCCGCCCGTTGGCCCAGGCCCTGGTTGCGGGCGGCCTGCCCGCCCTGGAAGTCACCTTGCGCACCGGCGCCGCGCTGGACGCGATCCGGGAGATGGCGCAGGTGAAGGGCGGCGTGGTCGGGGCCGGCACGCTGATCACCCCCAAGGATGCCGAAGCCGCCAAGGCGGCCGGCGCCCAGTTCGGCGTCTCCCCTGGCGCGACCGACGCCCTGCTCGACGCCTGCGAAGCGATCGGCCTGCCGCTCCTGCCCGGCGCGGCCACCGCAACCGAGGCGATGCGGCTCTTGGCCCGCGGCTACGGGATGCTCAAGTTCTTCCCGGCTGAGGCCTCGGGTGGTGCCCCGGCGCTGAAAGCCATCGGCGCGCCGCTGCCGCAGATCTCCTTCTGCCCCACCGGCGGCATTAGCCCGGCCAATGCCGAAAGCTACCTGAGCCTGCCCAATGTGGTCTGCGCCGGCGGCAGCTGGGTGGCCCCCGCCGATCTGGTCAAGGCCGGCGACTGGGGCGCCATCGAGGCTCTGGCACGCGACGCCAGCAGGCTGGGCAAAAGTTAAGCCAGCGCAAAATCACTCTGGCACTTCCGCGCGCCACGGCGGGTTTGCACCGGCGCGCGAAACCGACACAGCCGCCGCCCTCACGGCAAACCGCAAGCAGGCCTTCAAATCCGGTTCGGCAATTTCCCCGGAGGCCGCCGCCTTCAGCACCCCTCGCTCCTGCGCCATCGCCAGGAAGCCCGCGTTGAAGGTGTCGCCCGCCCCGACCGTGTCGGCAACAGTGACAGGCACCGCCGCGGCGGTCACAACCTGCCCGTCCGGCAGATAGGCCTCTGCCCCTTCCCGGCCGCGGGTCAGCAGTATCAGTTTCGGCCCGGCTGCGAACAGGCCGCTCAGTTTGGTGCGCGTGTCCCCGCGGGGACAAAGCCAGGAAAGGTCCTCCTCAGACACCTTCACGATATCCGCCAGAGCCACCATTTTCTCCAGCCGCGCGCGGTAGGCGGCCTCATCCCGTGAAAACCCGGCCCGCACGTTCGGATCCAGCATCACAGGCCGGCGGCCAGCCTCGCGCTGCGCCAGCGCCAGATAGGCATCCGCCGCCGGCGGGTTGCACAGGCTGATGCCGCCAAGCAGCAGTGCGCTCACGCTGTCCGGTAAATCCGGCAGCGCCTGCGGGGTCAGCGACGAGCCGGCGGAACCGGTGTCAAAAAAACTGTAACTGGCGTCCCCATCCGTCAGGTGGACAAAGGCCAGGGTGCAAGGCCTGGGGCTGGTGACCGCCAGCGAGGTATCCACACCAGCCGCCGCCAGCGCCTGCGCCAGCTGCTGCCCGAACACATCCGTGGACAGCCCGGTGAACAGCCCTGCCCGCACGCCGAGGCGGCCAAGCGCCAGCGCGGTATTGAACGAAGCGCCGCCGCCATGCGGGACATATGCCGCCTGCCCCGTTGCGGTCTCGCCGGGGATCATGTCGATCAGCGCTTCGCCGCAGCAGAGGATCATGGCGCGCCTGCGCCGCTGCCGAAGCCGAGCGCGGTCTGATAGGCAAACAGCGCGGGCAGCCCGCCGGTGTGCAGCAGCAGCACTTTCTGCCCCTTGCGGATGATGCCCTGTTCCAGCAGCCCCAGCAGCCCGGCAAAGGTCTTGGCGGAATAAACCGGGTCCAGCAGGATCCCCTCAGCCGCGGCCATGCGCTGGAGCGCGGCGCGCGCCGTGCCGCCTGCGCGGCCGTAACCGGGTGCCAAGGCGCCGTCCCAGGTGAGGATCCCGCCGCCGGAAAACGGCCGCGGAATGTTCATCAGCCTGGCCAGCTCTGCAGTCACCTGCTCCAACCGCGCCTTTTGCTGCCGGGCATCGCGGCGCACGCAGATACCATAGACCGGCGCGGTAATGCCGGCCAGGCGCACTCCGGTCAGGAACCCGCCATGGGTGGCCCCGCTCCCCGAGGGCACCACCGCGGCATCAAAACCGCCAATTTGCGCCGCCAGCTCTGCCCCGCCCCGAACATAGCCCAGCGCGCCCAGCGGCGGATGGCCAAGCCCCAGCGGGATGATGTAAGGAGTGCGGCCTGCCGCGCGCAGCTGCTCTGCCCGCGCTTCCAATGCGGCATCCGCGCCGGCTTCGTCCTCACCTTCCGGATAACTCATGATATCCGCGCCCAGTATATCCGCCAGGAAGACATTGCCCGAACGGTGGTAGAGCGGGTCCATTCCGGGCACCCGCTCCTCCCGCTGCAGCACCGCCTGCATCCCGTATTTCGCGGCCGCCGCGGCGGCGGTGCGGGTAAAGTTCGACTGCACCGCGCCGGTGATCAGGATGGTGTCTGCCCGGGCCGCCCGCGCAGCGCCGATATAGAACTCCAGCTGCCGGGTCTTGTTGCCGCCAAAGCTGAGGCCCGTGAGGTCATCGCGCTTGATCCAGAGGTCGAGGCCCAGCTCCTGCGACAGGCGGTTCAGCCGCTCCAGCGGGGTCGGCTGTGACAGCAGGCTGGCCCGGGGGAAGGGGGAAAGCAGCGTGTCTATGCGGGACATTGCGGTCTCTTTCTTACGGGTCAAGCTGCGGAAGCGGCGCCGCCCGAAGGCAGGCCGCCACCGGGAGTTTTGACCGCATCCTGTCCGGACCGCATCACGTTGGCGCAGATTGCGCAGCCGGGCAAGGCCCCGGGGGCAGCTGTTGCTTTCCAGGCGCTGCGCCCCCATGTCCCTGCGAAGCACTGGAAATCCAAGGACACGCGCCATGACAGAGACCGCCCACAGCCCCGCCCTGCGGGTCGATATCATTTCCGACGTGGTCTGCCCGTGGTGTGCGGTCGGCTACAACCAGCTGGCGTTTGCCGCCCGCCGCGCCGGGGTGGCATTGGACATCCACTGGCAGCCGTTTGAACTGAACCCGGATATGGCCCCCGAAGGCGAGGACCTGCGCGAGCATCTGGCAGCGAAATACGGCAGCACGGCAGAGCAGTCCGCCCAGGTGCGGGCGCAGCTGGCGGAACTGGGCGAGGCCCTGGGCTTCACCTTCCGCTTCTTTGACGGGATGCGGATCTACAACACCTTTCAGGCGCATCAGCTGATCGAATGGGCCGAACAGCGCGGCCAGGGCCACGCCATGAAACAGGCGCTGCTGCAGGCCTATTTCACCGATGGCAAAAATGTCGCCGACCCTGAGGTGCTGGTGGAGACCGCCGCAAGCCTCGGCCTGGACGGCGCCGATGCACGTGCTGCCCTGGACAGCGGCACGCACGCGGACAACGTGCGCCAGCGCGAGGCGTTCTGGGTGCAGCAAGGCATCCGCGGCGTGCCTGCCATGGTGTTCAACGGCCGCCACCTGGTGACCGGCGCGCAAGGGGTTGAGAACTACGCCAGCATTCTGGAGCAACTGGGACAGGCAGAAAAGACGTTTTGACGGCCCCGGATTTCGGGAGACCGCCTAGGCGCAGTTCGGTGCGCTGAGCGTTCGCCCGGGCGGGTGCGGAACGCGCCCGCCGTGGGCCGGACGGACGCGTGCCTGCCGCTGGCGCGGCAGGCGAAAGGACACTGAACCTGTCAGGTTCACCCCTGCGGCAGGCACTGGGCGATCGCGGTTTCCAGCTTGTCCACCACCTCGGTGATCTGCTCCTCGGTGATGATGAAGGGCGGCGCCAGCAGGATGTGGTCGCCGTTCCGGCCGTCGCGGGTGCCCGCCATCGGGTAGCAGATCAGCCCGGCCTGAAAGGCTGCCTTCTTGATCCGCCCGGCCAGTCCTAGCGCGGGATCAAACGGCTGCTTGGTGGCGCGGTCGGCCACCAACTCCACCCCGCGGAACAGGCCGCGGCCGCGGATGTCGCCGACGTTGGGATGCTGGCCGAAACGCTCCTCCAGCGCCGCCTGCAGCTTCTCTCCCATCTCAGCGCAGCGCTGCACTAGGCCGCGCTCCAGCATCGCCTTGACCACGGCGAGGCCCGCAGCGGTCGCTACGGGATGGCCGATATAGGTGTGGCCGTGCTGGAAGAAACCGGAGCCATGCTCGATCGCCTCATAAATCTGCCGGGTGCAGAGCATCGCGCCGATCGGCTGGTAGCCTGCCCCCAGTCCCTTGGCGATACACAGGATATCGGGCGCCACGCCATCCGCCTCGCAGGCGAACAGATGCCCGGTGCGGCCCATGCCGCACATCACCTCATCCAGGATCAGCAGCACGCCGTACTGGTCGCAGATCTCGCGGATGCGCTTGAAATAGCCCTCAACCGCCGGCACCGCACCGGAGGTGGCGCCGACAACCGGCTCCGCCATGAAGGCCATCACCGAATCCGGGCCAAGGCGCAGGATTTCCGCCTCCAGCTCATTTGCCACCCGCTGGCCGTAGTCATAGCTGCTCTCGCCCTCTCCCCGGCCGGTGTATTCGTAACAGGGTGAGATGTGGGAGATGCCGATCAGCAGCGGTGCGAACTGGGTGCGGCGCCATTCATTACCGCCAGCGGCCAGCGCTCCAAGGGTGTTGCCGTGGTAGCTCTGCTTGCGGGCGATGATGTGCCGGCGCTGCGGTTCGCCGCGCTCCAGGTGGTACTGGCGGGCCAGTTTGATGGCCGCCTCGGTCGCCTCCGACCCGCCGGAGACGAAATAGACCCGGTCGATGTCCCCCGGCGCGTTGGCGACCAGCAGGTCCGCCAGTTCCTCCGCCGGTTCCGAAGTGAGGAAGCCGGTATGAGCAAAGGCCAGCTTGCCGACCTGCTCCTGCACCGCCTTGATCACATCGGCGTCGGAATGGCCCAGGCAGGAGACCGCAGCGCCGCCGGAGCCATCGAAATAGCGCTTGCCATCCGCGTCGATCAGATAGCAGCCGTCACCGGCAACGGCGGTGGGCAGGCTGGCTTTGGTGTGGCGGGGAAAGACATGACTCATGATCGGCACTCCTTGAGGGTATGGCCCTGGGCCTTTGCGGCCTGAACGAAGGCGGCAACAGAGGCCGCATTGTCTGCCAGCAGCCCGCCATCCGGTGTTTCGATGTTATTCTCAAATCCGATTCGCGCATCCCCTCCAGCGGCAATCGCCGCCAGCAGGCAGGCGTGCTCATAGCGGCCAAAGGCGCAGGCAGCCCAGCGGAGGCGCAGATCCGCCGCAGCGTCCTGAAAGACAGCAAGCCCCTCGGGCCGGGCCAGAACCGGCGGAGTGTATTTGCCCAAGACAAAGATCGCATCGCGCATGGCAGCCGGGACAATGCCGTCCTGATACCAGACGCGCAGCCGGGCGATGCAGTCCGGACCGTATAGAATATGCTGCACCTGCGTGCCTGCCTCCGCACATAAGGCGTAGGCGCGCGCGGCCAGGTCCGGATCCCGCGCCATTTCCCGCACCGAGACAGAGGCCGCTGCCGGGCGCAGCGCCTCCAGACAGGCGAACTGGGCGGCCACATCATAGATGCCGGCGCTTTCCGTGGTGATTTGCACCGCCATTTCCGGCGCGCTTTCCCGCACCGCATCAAGGGCTTCGCGGTAGCGCCCAGCATCCAGCGAGTGCCGCCCGTCACCATCGCGCACATGCAGATGCAGCGCATGGGCACCTGCAGCGAAGCAGGCCGCTGCGGTTTCCGCCGTCTGCTGCGGCGTCACCGGCAGCTGCGGGTGATCCCCGCGCCCCCGCCGGGCCCCGTTGGGCGCCACCATCAAACTGTATTCCACCGCTCTCCTCCGTTGCCGCCTGACCCGGTGCGACTCGCATCCCGGCTGCCCGCAGCTTGGCCCGTCGGCACATCCGGTCTCAAGGATACAGCGTCAGAACATTTGTTTTATCTGCCCGCACCTGCGGTCCGCCGCCGCCTCGCGCCCGGGTGCCGCCTCTGGACCTAAGCAAGCAAATGCTCTGGCCCTAACGAATTCCGCAAAACTGACGTTTCTGGTACACAATACGCCTGAAAGCCCGTGTAGGGTGCCGGGCAGCCCGATTCACTTCCAACGCCGAAAGGACATGTCATGGACGGCACGTTCAACGAAAACGATCTCTCCCGCGTGGTGGAGGCCGACAAGGCCCACATGTGGCACCACCTGTTCCAGCACAAGGCGCTGGAAAGCGCGGATCCGCGCATCATTGTCGAAGGCAAGGGCATGCGTGTCTGGGATCAGAACGGCAAGGAATTCCTGGACGCGGTCTCCGGCGGGGTCTGGACCGTCAACGTCGGCTATGGCCGCGAAAGCGTCTGCAAGGCCGTTTACGACCAGCTGATGAAGGTCTGCTATTTCGCCAACTCGGCCGGCTCAATCCCTGGCGCGCTGTTTGCTGAAAAGCTGATCTCCAAGATGCCGGGAATGACCCGCGTCTACTACACCAACTCCGGGTCCGAGGCCAACGAGAAGGCCTTCAAGATGATCCGCCAGATCGCCCACAAGAAATACGGCGGCAAGAAGACTAAAATCCTGTACCGCGACCGCGACTATCACGGCTCCACCCTGGCCACCATGTCGGCGGGCGGCCAGGACGAGCGCAACGCGCAGTACGGCCCCTTTGCGCCGGACTTTGTCCGCGTGCCGCACTGCATGGAATACCGCAAGCATGAGCTGGGCCTGGAGCACCTGTCCGGCCGCGAATTTGGTATCGCCGCTGCAGACGCCATCGAGGAAGTGATCCTGCGCGAAGGCCCGGAAACCGTTGGCGCCCTGTGCCTGGAGCCGGTGACCGCAGGCGGCGGTGTCATCGAAGCCCCCGAAGGCTATTGGGAGCGCGTGCAGGAGATCTGCCAGAAGTATGACATCCTGCTGCACATCGACGAAGTGGTCTGCGGTGTCGGCCGCACCGGCAAATGGTTCGGCTACCAGCAGTACGGCATCAAGCCGGACTTTGTGACCATGGCCAAGGGCGTCGCCTCCGGCTATGCCGCAATTGCCTGCATGGTGACCACCGAGGAAGTCTTTGAGATGTTCAAGGACGACGCGGGCGATCCGATGAACTACTTCCGCGACATTTCCACCTTCGGCGGCTGCACCGCAGGCCCCGCGGCGGCGCTGGAAAACATGCGCATTATCGAGGACGAGAACCTGCTGGACAACTGCGTTGCCATGGGTGAGCGGATGCTGAACAACCTGCGCAAGCTGCAGGAAAAGCACGCCGTGATTGGCGACGTGCGCGGCAAGGGGTTGTTCCTGGGTGCCGAGCTGGTTCAGGACCGCGACACCAAGGAGCCGGTGGACGAGAAGCTGGCCCAGCAGGTTGTCGCGGAATGCGGCGCCCAGGGGGTGATCATCGGTGTCACCAACCGCTCGCTGCCGGGGCGCAACAACACCCTGTGCTTCAGCCCGGCGCTGATCGCCACCGCAGACGATATCGACGCAATCTGCGACGCGGTCGACAAGGCCCTGACCAAAGTTTTCGGCTGACACTCTCCCTGTTGGACGAACAACCTGCGCCCCGGATTTTCCGGGGCGTTTTTTGCTTTAAAGCCCGCCAGTCAAGGAGGCCGAAGGCCCCGCCGCCAGGCGGCTTCTCCGTGACGCGGCTGCTCAGCACACAATCGGACAGGGCCTCTGCGCAGACAGCTCTGCCCCTCAAAGCCCTCTCGGCAAAAAGCAGCGCCGCGCGTCAGCGCGGCGCCGGACCCAACGGAAGCGGAGCAATCTCTGATTGCTTCGCGACGGGCGGAAGCCCCCTGCCCGCCGCAGGTGTCTCAGATCAGCTGGAACAGAATGCCCGACAGGATCGCGCCGCTCACCCCAAGTCCCAAGTAAGCGGCAAAAACCTGCGGCCTAACCAGCGACCAGACCGCCGCCATCGCAGGAACCGAGCTGACCGCCCCTGCCACCATGAAGGCCATGGCCGCGCCTGCGCTCATGCCCTGTTCCATTAGCCCCGCCAGCAGCGGCGGTGCGACATAGGAATTGAGGTATGCAGGCATCCCGACCAGCGCCGCAATGGCAATCGGCAGCACGCCTTCACCGCCCACCAGACCGGCGATCACATCAGCCGGCACATAGTGGACCAGAAGCGATTCCAGAACATAGGCCAGCGCCAGCCACTTCAGCAAAAACAGACCGTTGGAGACGAACTCCTCACGGAATGTCACCTTGCGCTCTGCCTCAGTCCAGAACCGCCAGTTCGGCTTGGCGTCCGGTTTTGGCCCGCCGCAGCCGCAGCAGCTCTTGGCCTCCTGCTTACGGAGCGGATTTGCAAAAACGCCCTGCCCCCGCAGCAACTTGATGGCAAAACCGCCGAACAGCCCCAGCGCCACTGCCGCCACCGCCTTGCCAATGGCAAAGGGCCAGCCCAGCGCGCCTGCGGTGATCAGCAGCGTCGGCGGGTCGATCAGCGGCGAGGACAGCCAGAATGCCATCACCGCCGACAGCGGCGCACCCAGCGCCAGCAGGCCCGCAATGAACGGGATCACCTCGCAGGAGCAGAACGGTGCCAGCCCTCCGAACAGCGCCGCCAGCAGGATCATCCGCGTCTCCCGCCCCTCAAAGGCGCGCGCCACCATGGCCTCGGCGCCCGTCGCCTTGAGATAGGCGAGCAGCAGTACGGCAAGCAAGATGTAGCGGGCCGTGCTGCCCAGCGCGGCCAGGGTGAATTCCACAACAGACCGGAAGTTGCCGGGGTCAAGGACAGCAGCGGCTGCCAACAGCGCAAGGCTCAGCGCCCAGGGTGTCTTCAGCCAGCTGCCCAGTGTTTTTGCCTTACCGGGGGTTTGTGTCAGTTCAGCCATCGTTCGCCGCCCCTTTGCCCGCATCCGCACAGCATTCGCTGAGGATGAAACCGGCCAGTGCCTCCAGCCGGGTGAATTCGGCGCGGCTGATCGTCGACCGCCCCACGCGTTCCTGCGCCACCACACCGGCACCGGTAAGAAATTTCAAATGATGCGCCAGGGTTGAGGGCGCAATGCCGGTGCGTTCCTGAATGTCCCCGACCGTCAGCCCGGCCCCGCCCGCCCGGATCAGGCAGCGCAGCACCTGCAGCCGCGCCTCCGATCCCATCGCGGCAAATCCCTGTGCGGCTTCTTCCCATTGCATGATGCTGCTCCATTTGATTCGACAAAACTAGTTTTATAGTTTATTTTGCGTTTTGCAAGAACCGTGCGGGACCGCAGGAACCACCATCTGATCACCGCCGTCTGCTGGCGTGCCGCCGGACCCAGTCCAAGGCGCAGAATTCGCCAAACCGGCCCTAAGTCCAGATTGCACCGCGTTTAAGTCCACCCTAAGGTGGCGCGCATGGCCATTTCCGTCGACACTTTCTTCCTCAACCGGGACGCCCAGGGCACCCTGCAGGCGCAAATCCAGGAAATGATTGCCGAGGGCATTCTGTCCGGGCGGTTCCGCGTCGGGGAGAAGCTGCCGTCCTCGCGCAAGCTGGCGGCGCATCTGGGCATCAGCCGGATCACCGTGACGCTGGCCTATACAGAGCTGCTGGCCAATGACTACCTCACCTCGCGCGGGCGGTCGGGGTATTTCGTGTCAGAAAACGCCCCGGTGCCGCCTTCCTACACGCCGCAGCAGAAGGCCGGCGATGCGATGGACTGGGATAAAGTGCTGGCACGCAGCTTTACCGGCGGCGACACGCCGCGCAAGCCGCAGGACTGGCGCGACTACCGCTATCCGTTCATTTACGGTCAGGCGGATGCGTCGCTGTTCGACCACGCCAACTGGCGGCTGTGCGCGCTCAGGGCGCTGGGGCAGAAAGATTTCTCGGCGCTGGCAAACGACTATTTCGACCAGGACGACCCGCTCTTGATCGAGTACATTGCCCGCCACACGCTGCCGCGGCGCGGCATCACCGCGCGGCCGCAGGAGATCCTGATCACGCTCGGGGCGCAGAACGCGCTGTGGATCACCTGCCAATTGCTGCTGAACCGCAAGCGCCGCGCCACGGTGGAGGACCCGGCCTATTACACCCTGCGCGACCAGGTGGTGCAGACCCGCTGCCAGATGGATTGCATCCCGGTGGACGCAGGCGGGCTGCCGCCGGAACAGATCCCGGAAGGCACCGATGTGATCTTCTGCACCCCCAGCCACCAGAGCCCGACCACCTTCACCATGCCGATGGAACGCCGCAAGGAGCTGTTGCGGCGGGCCAGCAGCATCGACGCGGTGATCGTCGAGGATGACTACGAGTTCGAGATGTCGTTCCTCGGGGCCCCCTCGCCGTCCTTGAAATCGCTCGATACCGAAGGGCGGGTGATCTATGCGGGCAGCTTCTCCAAGTCGCTGTTTCCCGGGCTGCGTCTGGGCTATCTGGTTGGATCGGAACCGTTTATCCGCCAGGCAAGGGCCTTGCGCGCCAGCGTGCTGAGGCATCCGCCAGGCCATGTGCAGCGCACGGTGGCCTATTTCCTGTCGCTGGGGCATTATGATGCTCAGATCCGCCGCACCGCCAAGGTGCTGCACGACCGCCGCGCGGTGATCGAGGACGCCATTCGCAAACATGGCCTTCAGATCGCAGGCGTCGGCGGCTATGGCGGCTCTGCCTTGTGGATGCGCGCGCCGGAAGGGGTGGACACTTCGGCGGTGGCAGAGCGGCTGAAGGAGAAAAGCGTCATCATCGAACCCGGTGCGCCGTTCTTTGCCGCCGGAAACCGCAAGCAGAATTACTACCGGCTGGGGTATTCCTCGATCCCCGCAACCCGGATCGAACCCGGTCTCGCGCTGCTTGCAAGCGCGCTGAAGCAAGGCTGAGCCCCCGCACACATCCGGGCGGCTCCCGCGCCCGCGCCAGCACAGGCTGCGCCGGCGCAGGCTGGCGGCCTTGGGCGGGGCGCCGCGCCTTGCGGCACGGCGCGGTCCCTTCAGCTTGCGCCGGCACTTGAGGAAACGGGGGGGGGCGGATCACAGCAACTGGCGCCGCAGGCGCCGGGCCCAACGGGCACAGCGCATCCTGCGGATGAGCGACGCCGGGCGGGAGGGTGCCTCTGGCCTTACCAGCCGGAAAAACTGGCCCTAACCCGGTCCTGCGCCGCCCCCTAAACCGGAGTCAATTCCCAGCCTCCGCGCCCGGAGGAATTCTGCGTCTCACTCAGGAGAACCCGCCATGAAAATGACCACCGAAGAAGCCTTCGTCAAAACGCTGCAGATGCATGGCATCCAGCACGCGTTTGGCATCATCGGCTCTGCAATGATGCCGATTTCCGACATCTTCCCCGCCGCGGGCATCACCTTCTGGGACTGCGCCCACGAAGGCTCCGGCGGCATGATGGCTGACGGCTACACCCGCGCCACCGGCAAGATGTCGATGATGATCGCCCAGAACGGCCCCGGCATCACCAACTTCGTGACCGCCGTAAAGACCGCCTACTGGAACCACACCCCGCTGCTGCTGGTCACCCCGCAGGCGGCCAACAAGACCATCGGCCAGGGCGGCTTCCAGGAGATGGAGCAGATGCGCATGTTCGCCGACTGCGTTTGCTACCAGGAAGAAGTGCGCGATCCCTCCCGCGTGGCCGAAGTGCTGAACCGGGTGATCATGAACGCCAAGCGCGCCTCCGCCCCGGCCCAGCTGAACATCCCGCGTGACATGTGGACCCAGGTGATCGACATCGAACTGCCCGCCATCGTCGAGTTTGAGCGCCCCTCCGGCGGCGAGACCGCCGTAGCCGAAGCGGCCAAGCTGCTCTCTGAGGCGAAGAACCCGGTGATCCTGAACGGTGCCGGCGTCGTCCTGTCCAAGGGCGGCATCGAAGCGTCCAAGGATCTGGCCGAGCGCCTGGATGCTCCGGTATGCGTTGGCTACCAGCACAACGACGCCTTCCCCGGCTCGCACCCGCTGTTTGCAGGCCCGCTGGGCTACAACGGCTCCAAGGCCGGCATGGAGCTGATCAAGGACGCCGACGTGGTACTGTGCCTTGGCACCCGCCTGAACCCGTTCTCCACCCTGCCGGGTTACGGCATGGAGTACTGGCCGGCCAATGCCAAGATCATCCAGGTCGACATCAACCCGGACCGCATCGGCCTGACCAAGAAAGTTTCTGTCGGCATCATCGGCGACGCCGCCAAGGTGGCGCAGGGCATTCTGGCGCAGCTGTCTGACACCGCCGGCGACGAGGGCCGCGCCGAGCGCAAGGCGCGCATTGCGGAAACCAAATCCCGCTGGGCCCAGCAGCTGACCGAGATGACCCACGAGGAGGACGATCCGGGCACCACCTGGAACGAGCGCGCCCGGGCCGACAAGCCGGACTGGATGAGCCCCCGCATGGCCTGGCGCGCCATTCAGGCCGCGCTGCCGAAAGAGGCGATCATCTCCTCCGACATCGGCAACAACTGCGCCATCGGCAACGCCTACCCGTCCTTCGAGGCCGGCCGCAAGTATCTGGCCCCCGGCCTGTTCGGCCCCTGCGGCTATGGCCTGCCGGCGGTTGTCGGCGCCAAGATCGGCAACCCGGACACTCCGGTTGTGGGCTTCTCCGGCGACGGTGCCTTTGGCATCGCGGTGAACGAGCTGACCGCGATCGGCCGCGGCGAGTGGCCCGCCATCACGCAGGTGGTGTTCCGCAACTACCAGTGGGGCGCGGAGAAGCGGAACTCCACCCTGTGGTTCGACGACAACTTCGTCGGCACCGAGCTGGACCAGCAGGTGTCTTATGCCGGCATCGCCAAAGCCTGCGGGCTGAAAGGCGTGGTTGCCCGCACCATGGACGAGCTGACCTCGGCGCTGGCCCAGGCGATCGAAGACCAGAAGAATGGCACCACCACATTGATCGAAGCGATGATCAACCAGGAGCTGGGCGAGCCGTTCCGCCGTGACGCCATGAAGAAGCCGGTCCGCGTGGCAGGCATCGACAAGGCCGACATGCGCGAACAGCAGGTCTGACGCGCGTGCCCCTGCCCTTTGACCTCTCTCCGGGCCAGGGGGCCTACCTGGCCGCCGCGTTGTTCGCGGCGGCCTTGATCCGGGGCTTTTCCGGCTTCGGGTTCTCCGCGATCTTCATCATCCTGGCGGCGCTGACCACCAACCCGCTGCCGCTGATCCCGGTGGTGTTTTCCTGCGAAATCGCCATGACCGCCTTTCAGGCGCGGGGCATCCGCCCGCATATCGACTGGCCCCGCGCCATTGCCCTGCTGGGCGGGGCCGCAGTCGCCACCGTTCCCGCCATCGCCATCATGGCACGGCTGGGCGAACAGGAGGCGCGGCTGGCGGTTTCCAGCCTGATCCTGGGGCTGAGCCTGGTGCTGCTGAGCGGCTGGCAGCTGGCGCGCCCGGTGGGGCGCAGCGGCAATCTGGGCGTGGGCGCCATCGCAGGCATCGCCAACAGCGCCGGTGTCGGCGGCCTGCCGGTCGCGGCCTTCCTGACCGCGCAGCCGGTGCCGCCCGCGGTGTTCCGCGCTACCATGATCGTGTTCCTGACCGGCATCGACGTGATGGCGCTGCCGGTGATGGCCGCAAACGGGCTGGTGGGGCCGGAAACCCTGACCGGCATCCTGCTGGCCTTTCCCATTCTGGGCCTCGGCATCTGGGCCGGGTCCCGCGGTTTCCAGGCGGTCTCTCAAAGCCTGTTCCGCCGCGCGGTTGTGCTGATGCTGACCGCGCTGTCGCTGATCAATATCGCTAAGCTTGCCGTCTGAACGAGGTGAATAAGATGTCCCGGATACTTATCGTGAACGCAGGTTCCTCCTCGATCAAGCTGGCCGTCTTTGGCGAGAGGCTGAAATCGCTGCTGACGGCCGAAGCAGCGGGCATCGGTGACAGCGGCGAGCTGCGGATCGGCGGCAGCCGCCAGCCTGCCGCTCTTGCAGACCACGCAGAAGCCTTCGAACGGCTTCTTGAGGGGCTCGCCGCCCAGGGCTATCCCGCTGCCGGTTTCGACGCAGCAGGCCACCGCGTTGTCCACGGAGGCGCAAGCCTGACGCGTCCGGAGCGTGTGACAGCGGCGCTGCTGGACCGGATCGACGCCTGCAGCCCGCTGGCACCGCTGCATAACCCGCACAATGCAGCGGCAATACGCACGCTGACGGCCCTGCTGCCGGACCTGCCGCAGGTTGCCTGTTTCGACACCGCGTTCCACGCAACCAACCCGGAGACCGCCGTGCGCTACGCCGTGCCGCCGTCCTGGCAGCAGGCCGGGATCCGCCGCTACGGGTTTCACGGCCTCAGCTACGAGGCTTTGCTGCGCCGGCTGGCGGAAACAACCGGCACAGCGCCGCCGCCCCGGCTGCTGGCATGCCATCTCGGCAACGGCGCCAGCCTGTGCGCCATTGCCGATGGCCAAAGCGTTGCAACCACAATGGGCTATTCCCCGCTGGAGGGGCTGACGATGGGCACACGCTCCGGCAGCATTGACGCCAGCGCCGTGCTGGACCGGGCAGAGCAAACCAGCATTGCCGAGGTGCGCAGGGACCTGCAGCAGCAATCCGGTCTGCTTGGCCTATCCGGCCTCTCCAACGACATGCGTGCGCTGCTGGAGGACGGCGGCGAAGCTGCCAGTTTTGCGGTCGAGCATTTCTGCTATTGGTGCGCGCGCCACGCAGGCTCGATGATTGCTGCGATGGAAGGCATCGACGCCATCGCCTTTACCGGCGGCATTGGCGAAAACTCCGAAGCCATCCGCACCAGGGTCTTGCAGCGGCTGTCGTGGACGGGAGTGCCGGACAGCGCCGTCCATGTCATTCCGGCAGATGAAGAGCGGCAGATCGCCCTGCATACAGGAAAACTGCTCCACCTGGAGTAAACATTTTCCTTCCATTTGCGCCCGATTTGGAAAACTATCCCAGGTGCAGCGCGACAGACTGAACACACCCGCAGCCGTCCGGCCCCCGTCTCCAGCAGCCCATCCTCCACCACATGCCCAAGGTTTCCCTCCATGTCCATCCTGACACCCATCTCTTCGCTGCAATCGGGTGAGTTGCAAGACAAGCTGCGCCTGCTGCTGCCGGGCGTGGCGGTTTCGGTCCTGGTCGCCATCACCGCACAGTTCCTTGCCGAGCATTACGCAACCCCTGCCATGCTGCTTGCGCTGCTGCTGGGGATAGCCGTCAGCTTTCTGGGCGAAGAGGGCAAGACCGTGCCCGGCATCGCCTTTTCCGCCCGCTCCCTGCTGCGGCTGGGGGTGGCCTTGCTGGGGGTGCGGGTGTCGATGGTGCTGATGATGGGGCTTGGCTGGGACTTGATCGCGCTGGTTGTTGGCGGCGTGATCGCCACCATTGCCTTCGGCCTCGCCGTGGCGCGGTTCTTTGGCCACAAGTGGCGCTTTGCGCTTCTGACCGCAGGCTCCGTGGCAATCTGCGGGGCGTCGGCGGCGATGGCCATCAGTGCCATCCTGCCCCGTGACGACCGCTCCGAGGAGCGGCTGATCTTCACGGTGATGGGCGTGACGGTGCTGTCGACGGTGGCGATGATCGCCTATCCGATCCTGGTGAATGTGCTGGAGCTGAACTCCCTTCAGGCCGGGGTGTTCCTGGGCGGCACCATCCACGACGTGGCGCAGGTGGTCGGCGCGGGTTTCTCAATCTCCGAGCAGACCGGCGACACCGCCACCCTGGTCAAGCTGATGCGGGTGGCAATGCTGGCGCCTATCGTGCTGGCGGCCTCGCTGATGATCCGCTCCTTTGCCGAGCTGCCCGGCGACGGCAAGCGGCCGCCCATTCTGCCGGGCTTTGTGATTGCCTTTCTGGTGCTGGCCGGGATCAACTCCTTTGGGCTGATCCCGCCGGCCGTTACCGAATTCCTCAGCCAGGCTTCGCGCTGGCTGCTGCTCACCGCAATCGCTGCGGTGGGAATGAAAACAAATCTGAAACAGGTCCTGGCCGTAGGAGGCGCGGCCATTGCCCTGATCATCGTCGAAACTCTGTTCATTGCCGGGCTGATCCTGGCGGGGATCGAGCTGTTGACCTGATCGGGGAGACCAGAAGGGAGGCCAGATGACATTCCAGCAACCCCGGGTGGACACGTCCCCCCCTGTATCCGACGAGGTGCGGAAAACCACCTGCTACATGTGCGCCTGCCGCTGCGGCATCAACGTGCATATGAAGGACGGTAAGGTCGCCTATATCGAGGGCAACCGCGACCACCCGGTGAACAAGGGTGTTCTGTGCGCCAAGGGTTCGGCTGGGATCATGCAGGTGAACGCCCCGTCGCGGCTGCGCGCCCCGCTCAAGCGGGTGGGGCCGCGCGGATCGGGCGAGTTCCGGGAGATTTCCTGGGACGAGGCGATCAGCACCGCCGTTGGCTGGCTGAACGAGCTGCACGAAACCGCGCCGCAGAAACTGGCCTTCTTCACAGGACGCGACCAGAGCCAAAGCTTCACCAGCTTCTGGGCCCAGAACTTCGGCACGCCGAATTACGCCGCGCACGGCGGCTTCTGCTCGGTCAACATGGCGACCGCCGGCATCTACACCATGGGCGGCGCGTTCTGGGAATTCGGCCAGCCCGACTGGGAGCACACCAAGCTGTTCATGCTGTTCGGGGTGGCCGAGGACCACGACTCCAATCCGATCAAGATGGGCATCGGCAAGATCAAGAAGCGCGGCGCGCGGGTGATCGGCGTCAATCCGATCCGCTCCGGCTATAACGCGGTGGCGGATGATTGGGTCGGCATCACACCCGGCACCGACGGGCTGTTCATCCTGTCGCTGGTCCACGTGCTGATGAAGGCGGGGAAGATCGACCTCGATTATCTCAGCCGCTACACCAACGCGCCGGTGCTGATCAACGCCGCCGAAGGCCCGGACAACGGCCTGTTCCTGCGCGATGATGACGGCAAAATGCTGGTGATCGACCGCAATACCGGCAACCTCACCCCCTTTGACCAGCCCGGCGTGCGCCCGGACCTGACCGCGGTTTACGAACGGGACGGCGTCACCCACCGCCCGGTCTTCCACCTGATGGCGGAGCGCTACCTGTCGCCAGACTACGCGCCGGAGGCGATTGCGGACAAATGCGGCATCCCGGCCAAGCGCATCCGCGCCATCGCCGGAGAGCTGGCCCGCGTCGCCTTTGACGAGGCGTTTGAGCTGGATGTGGAATGGACCGACTTCCGCGGCGAAACCCACAGCAAGATGACCGGCCGCCCGGTGTCGATGCACGCGATGCGCGGGGTGTCGGCGCACGCCAACGGCTTCCAGACTTGCCGCGCGCTGCACGTGCTGCAGATCCTGCTGGGCACCGTGGAGGTGCCCGGCGGCTTCCGCTTCAAGCCGCCCTACCCCAAACCCGTCGAGGCGCACCCTACCCCGCACGGCGACCGCCGTCCCGGCCGTCCGCTGGATGGACCGCACCTCGGCTTCCCGCGCGGCCCCGACGATCTGCTGCTTGACGAAAACGGCAATCCCCAGCGCATCGACAAGGCGTTCACCTGGGAAAACCCGATGTCGGCGCACGGGCTGATGCACATGGTGATCTCCAACGCCCATGCGGGCGATCCGTACAAGATCGACACGCTGTTCATGTACATGGCCAACATGTCGTGGAACTCCTCGATGAACACCAAGGGCGTGATGGAGATGCTGAGCGCCCGCAACGACGACGGCGGCTATATGATCCCGCACATCATCTACTCCGATGCCTATTCATCGGAGATGGTGGCCTATGCGGATCTGATCCTGCCCGACACCACCTATCTGGAACGGCACGATTGCATTTCGCTGCTGGACCGTCCGATCTGCGAGGCGGATGCGGCGGCGGATGCGATCCGCTGGCCGGTGATTGAGCCCGACCGCGATGTGCGCGGCTTCCAGTCGGTGCTGATCGAGCTGGCCAACCGGATGAGCCTGCCGGGATTCACCAACGCCGATGGCAGCCCCAAGTGGAAGGATTACGCCGACTACATCGTCAACCACGAGCGCAAGCCCGGCATCGGCCCGCTGGCAGGCTTCCGCGGCAAGGATGGCGACAAGGAAGGCCGCGGTGAGGTGAACCCGGATCAGCTGAACCGCTATATCGAAAACGGCGGCTTCTATGTCGCTCACATCCCGCAAGGCGCAGATTACTACAAACCCTGGAATGCGGCCTATCAGAACTGGGCAGTAGGCATGGGGCTTTATGACAGCCCGCAACCCTATCTGTTCCAGCTCTACGTGGAGCCGATGCGCAAGTTCCAGCTGGCCGCCGAAGGCCACTGCGAACGGCAGCCGCCGGATCACTTGCGCCAGCGGCTGAAGACGGTGATGGACCCGCTGCCCATCTGGTACGAGACGGATCAGCAGGGCAACGAGGGCTTCACCATAAATGCGCTGACCCAGCGGCCGATGGCGATGTACCACTCCTGGGGCACCCAGAACGCCTGGCTGCGCCAGCTGCACGGCCGCAACCCGCTTTATGTCCCGACGAGGCTGATGCGCGAGCACGGGCTGCAAGACGGCGACTGGGCCAAGGTTTCGTCGCCGCACGGGTCGATCACCGTGCCGGTGATGGAAATGGCGGCGCTGAACGAAAACACTGTCTGGACCTGGAATGCCATCGGCAAGCGCAAGGGCGCCTGGGCGCTGGAACAGGACGCGCCCGAGGCCACCAAGGGTTTTCTTTTGAACCATCTGATCCACGAGTTGCTGCCGCCCAAGGGTGACGGCCTGCGGTGGGCGAACTCCGATCCGATCACCGGCCAGGCGGCCTGGTTCGACCTCAAGGTCAAAATCGAAAAGGCCGCCGCCCCGGACGGTCTGCAGGAAAGCCAGCCAGCCTTCCCGGCGCAGAAGTCGCCAGTTGGCACCGGCCCCAAGGAACTGAAATGGAAGGTCGGCAAATGACGGTGCAAAATTTTTGCGAAAAATTTTGCCAAGACTTTTCTGAAAAGTCTTGGTCCGCAACCCCGCAACGGAGGTGCCCGGAATGACTGAGCTTCCCGCCAAGACAGACCGCAAGATGGGCCTGGTCATCGACCTGGACACCTGCGTCGGCTGCCATGCCTGCGTGATCTCCTGCAAAGGCTGGAACACGGAAAACTACGGCGCTCCGCTGTCGGATCAAGAGCCCTACGGCGGCGATCCGTCGGGGACTTTTCTGAACCGTGTTCATTCCTATGAAGTCCAGCCCGAGCACGGCCACGCGCAGCTGATCCACTTCCCCAAATCCTGTCTGCACTGCGAGGACGCGCCTTGCGTCACCGTCTGCCCGACCGGTGCCAGCTACAAGCGCGTGGAGGACGGCATCGTTCTGGTGAACGAGGACCACTGCATCGGCTGCGGCCTGTGCGCCTGGTCCTGCCCCTATGGCGCGCGCGAGCTGGACCTGGCCGAGGGCGTGATGAAGAAATGCACCCTCTGCGTGGACCGGATCTATAATGAGAACCTGCCGGAGATAGACCGCACCCCGTCCTGCGTGCGGACCTGTCCCGCAGGCGCGCGCCATTTCGGCGATCTGGGCGATCCGGACAGCGATGTCTCCAAACTGGTGGCGGAGCGCGGCGGCATGGACCTGATGCCGGAAATGGGCACCAAGCCGGTGAACAAATACCTGCCGCCCCGGCCCAAGGACCGGATTGAGGAACAGATCGACATCCTCGCCCCGCTGCTGGCACCGGTCGCCGAAGAGCCGCAAGGCTTCCTCGCATGGCTGGACAAGGCACTCGACAAACTTCCGGGCCAGTCTTCAGGGGGAGCGAACTGATGCATCCGGCGCCATCCGTCATCCTGTTCACCACATTCTCCGGCCTGGGCTTTGGACTGCTGGTCTTCCTGGGCCTCGGCCTGCCCGCGGTGACCGGCACCGTGGCCTTTGTATTCTACGCCATCGCCTATGCGCTCGCGGTTAGCGGGCTGCTGGCCTCGACCTTCCACCTCGGCCGCCCGGAGCGGGCCTGGCGGGCCCTCACGCAATGGAAAACCAGCTGGCTGTCGCGCGAGGGTATTTGCGCGGTCGTTGCGCTGATCGTCATGGGCCTCTACGCGTTTGGCGCGGTCTTCCTGAACAGCCACTGGACGCTGCTGGGCTGGACCGGCGCGGGCCTGAGCCTCGCAACCGTTTTCACCACCTCAATGATCTACACCCAGCTCAAGGCGATCCCGCGCTGGAACATGGAACTGACGCCCGCAGTGTTCCTGTCCTTCAGCCTGGCTGGCGGTGCGCTGCTGGCCGGGGCCGAAGATTTGGCACCCTGGCTGCTGGCCATCGCAGGCGCGCTGCAGCTGGCCTATTGGGCCAAAGGGGACCGGGCGCTGGAAACCTCCGGCACCAACCTGGGCACTGCGAGCGGACTGGGGGACCGCGGGTCCGTGCGGGCCTTTGAGCCGCCGCACACTGGCACCAACTACCTGTTGCGGGAGTTTGTGCATGTGGTGGGCCGCAAGCACGCGCAAAAGCTGCGGATCATTGCCTTTGTCCTCGGTTTTGCGCTGCCTCTGCTGCTGATCCTGACACCGGTGCAGGGCTTTGCGGTCAAGCATCTGTTTGCAGCCCTCGCGGTGCTGTCACATCTCGCAGGCGTCGCGGTCTCGCGCTGGCTGTTCTTTGCCCAGGCCGAACATGTGGTCGGCCTATACTACGGCAAGCGCTGACACACGCCGGGGCGCCTGAACGGGGCGCCCCGGATTTTTTTTCAGCATTTTCCTTACGGCATGTCACAAACCGCGCGGCTGCCTCGTCCTGTTCCTGAAGCCATCTGAAAGGAACAGAAAATGACCCAACGCCTTGACCACTTCACCGCCGCGCCTGACCTGTTTCAGCCGATGCTGGAGCAGGAAAAGCTGTTCAAGGACAGCACCCTTGAGCACAGCCTGGTGGAGCTGGTGAAACTGCGCGCCTCGCAAATCAACGGCTGCGCCTTCTGCATCCACATGCACAGCCGCGACCTGCGTGCCCATGGCGAAAGCGAGGACCGGATGCAGCTGCTGAACGCCTGGCACGAGTCCTCGCTGTATTCGGACCGCGAGCGGGCCGCCCTGGCCTGGACCGAGGCGCTGACCCGGGTTGAGGCTAGCGGCGCACCGGATGCAATTTACGAGAACGTTGCGCAGCTGTTTTCCCCGCGCGAGCAGGTGCTGCTGACACTGCTGATCAGCGCCATCAACGCCTGGAACCGGATTGCAATCGGTTTCCGCACCCCGCATCCTGCCGCGCAGGAGGCCAATGCCGCGTGACAGCTCAGCAAGAAAATGACGGAACCGATGCGTTCCTGACCGCGCGGCCGCGATTGTTTGCGGCCGCGTACCGGATGCTGGGCACCGTCAGCGACGCCGAAGACATCCTGCAGGACGCCTATCTGCGCTGGCAGGCGGCACCGCAGGCACAGGTGCAAGACGCGACCGGGTATCTGATGCGGATCACCACAAGGCTGTGCCTGGACCAGCTGAAATCGGCCCGCGCCAGGCGGGAAACCTATCCCGGCGAATGGCTGCCAGAGCCCTTGCTGACCGACGACCCGGCTGAGCATCTGGACCATGACGTCTCCGTTGCGCTGCTGCTGGCGCTGGAGACCCTGTCGCCGCTGGAGCGCGCAGCCTTTCTGCTGCACGACATCTTCGACAGCTCGTATGACGATGTTTCCGCCGCGCTGAACCGGTCTTCCGCAGCCTGCCGCCAGCTGGCCGCACGCGCCCGGCGCAAGGTGCAGCGGCTGCGCCCGCAGGCGCCGGCAAATCCCGATCAGGGGCGGGATCTGGCCGAGGCGTTTTTCCGCGCGTCCAGAACGGGCGACACCGCGGCTCTGACGCAGATGCTGGCGCAGGATGTGCAGCTGATCTCCGATGGCGGCGGCAAGGCAATGGCCACGCTGAACCCGATTTACGGGCTGGAGCGCGTGCTGCGGCTGTGCGAGGGGCTGGCCCGCAAGGCTGGGCGCGGTCTGCCGGAGCACTGGCGGCTGTGCCAGCTGAACGGCCTGCCCGCCATTTTGAGCCGTGAACCGGACGGCATCCTTCAGGCCATCGCGCTGGAAGTCTGGAACGGGCGGATTGCCCGTATCTATGTGACCCGCAACCCGGACAAGATGCGGCATCTGGCGGAGCCGCTGATGCAGTCAGAAGGGGCCGGCCCCTCTTGCCCCTGACGGGGCAATTCACCCGGGGATATTTTCAGCCAGGTGAACAGGGGGCCTGGAATGAAAACGGGCGGCGCTCCGTGAAGGGGCCGCCCGGCATTGCCTGACTGGATCCGGGGTCAGAGCAGGCCCGCGTAAGCCATGGCAGCATCAATGGCCGCCTTGGTGCTGTCTTCCAGCGTGGTCAGCGGCGAGCGCACTTCTTCGCTGCACATGCCCAGCTTGCTGAGACCGTATTTTGCGCCTGCCAGGCCCGGCTCGATGAAGATCGCTTCATGCAGCGGCATCAGCTTGTCCTGATACTCCAGCGCCTTGGCAAAATCGCCCGCCAGGGTTGCCGCCTGGAACTCGGCGCAGAGCTTCGGCGCCACGTTGGCGGTCACCGAGATGCAGCCGACGCCGCCGTGGGCGTTGAACCCCAGCGCGGTGGCATCTTCGCCGGACAGCTGGATGAAGTCCGCACCGCAGGACGCGCGCTGCTGGCTGACGCGGGCCAGATCGCCGGTGGCGTCCTTCACACCCACGATGCGCGGCAGCTTGGCCAGCTCACCCATGGTTGCAGGCGTCATGTCGACAACCGAGCGGCCGGGGATGTTGTAGATGATGATCGGGATGCCGGCGCAATCATGCGCTGCCGTGAAATGCTGCACCATGCCGCGCTGAGTCGGCTTGTTGTAATAGGGCGTCACAACCAGGGCGGCATCGGCGCCGACCTTCTCGGCAAACTCCACGAAGCGAATCATCTCGACGGTGTTGTTGGAGCCTGCACCGGCAATCACCGGCACCCGGCCGGCCGCGGCCTTGACCACCTCGGCAATGACGGTTTCATGCTCTTCGTGGGTCAGCGTCGGGCTTTCGCCGGTCGTGCCGACCGGCACCAGGGCGCTGGAGCCTTCGGCAATCTGCCATTCCACCAAGCGTTTGAGCGCATCCAGATCCAGCTCGCCGTTCGAAAACGGGGTGACGAGTGCTGGCATAGAGCCTTTGAACATGGGCACGCTCCCTTTTGCTGCAGGTGCAGGCGGCAATCCGCCGCCGTCAAGATACGGAATGCCAGTGATTTGAGTTGATACCGGCACGCCAATGAGTAACGTTCAAGCCTCTATCCCCGGACTGCTGGAAAATGCAAGAGATGACACGCATCCTGGCCCTTATTCTGCTGATATCCGCGGCCCTGCCTGGGGCACCGGCGCAGGCGCGCGATCTGGGCACCGCGCTGGAGCTCATGCGGGCGCAAAAATGGGATCAGGCCGCGCGTGAGGCCGGGGCGCAGCAAAGCGCTGCCCGCGACATTATCGAATGGCACCGGCTGCGGGCCGGGCTGGGGTCGGCGGGCGATGTGATGGCGTTCCTGCAGCGGCGCCCGGACTGGCCGGGACTGGACTATCTGCGGCGCGAAAACGAGGATGTGATTGCCGCAACCGGCCGCGAGACCATCCTCGTGTTTTATGCAAACGAGCGGCCCCAAACCGCCGAAGGCGCGCTGAGCCTGGGCAAGGCGCTGATTGACCGCGGACAGCAGGGCGATGGCGAGGCGGAGATCGTGCTGGCCTGGCGCACCATGGCAATGGGCAGCGCTATCCAGGATCTTTACCTGCGCGATTTCGCCAAGCTGCTGAAGCCGCATCACACTGCCAGACTGGACCGGCTGTTGTGGGAGGATCACCTGGTCAGCGCCAAACGGATGCTGCCGCTGGTGCCCGAGGACGAGCGCAAGCTGGCTGAGGCGCGCATTGCCTTGCAGGAGCGCGCGCCCGGTGTGGACGCAAAGATTGAGGCAGTTCCGGACCGGCTGAAGGGAGCCGCAGGCCTCGCCTATGACCGTTTTGCCTGGCGTGACCGCAAGCGGCTGCAGGACGGCGCCATCGCCATGATGATGGACCGCAGCACCAGCGCCGAAAACCTGGGCGAACCCGGAAAATGGCTGCGCCGCCGCCGTGATCTGGCCCGGCAACTGATGCGCGACGGCGATCATGAGCGCGCCTATCAGCTGGCCGCCTATCACTTTTCCACCCCCGCGGACGGCTATGGATACTCCGATTGCGAATGGCTGGCGGGTTACATCGCCCTGCAGAAGCTGCGCGACCCGGAACTGGCCGCCGTGCACTTCCAGCGTTTCCTGGACTCGGTGGCAACCCCGATCTCGATCGGCCGCGGCGGTTATTGGCTGGGCCGCGCCTATGCGGCGATGGGCGAAGCCGACAAGGCGCATGAGGCCTATGCCAAGGGGGCGGAATATCAGACGTCGTTCTATGGGCTGCTGGCGGCGGAAAAACTGGGCCGCCCCTTTGACCCTGCCTTGGTGAAACCCGCGGAACTGCCGGACTGGCGGACGGCGGATTTCATGCAGTCCTCCGTTGCGGAGGCCGGCCTGATGCTGCTGAAAGCGGGCGATCTGGCACTGGCCGAGCGTTTCCTCACCCATCTGGTCGAAGGCCTGCCGCCGGTGCAGGCGCGCCAGTTGGGGCAGATGGCGGTGGAGCTGAACCAGCCGCATCTGGCGGTCATGATCTCCAAACGCGCCGCCCGCGGCGGGGTGGAGCTGGAGGGCGCCTATTATCCGCTGCATCCGGTTGCCAAGCGGCAACTGCCGATGGCTGAGGAAATGACCCTGGCCATTGCCCGGCGCGAAAGCGAATTCGACCCGGCTGTGATCAGCCATGCCGGCGCGCGCGGGCTGATGCAGGTGATGCCGACCACCGCCAAACTGGTGGCGACCGAGCTGGGCATCCTGGCGGGCCATAACACCTCCCGCCTGACGGCGGAGTGGGATTACAACGCCAAGCTGGGAGCCAATTACCTGGCCGGGCTGGCGGGCAAGTTCCGCGGCAACGTGGTGATGATGGCAGCGGGCTATAATGCCGGGCCGCATCGCCCCACGACCTGGATGGAGCGCTATGGCGACCCGCGCGGCGGCAGCCCGGACATCGTCGACTGGATCGAGCACATCCCCTTCAACGAGACCCGAAACTACGTGATGCGGGTCACCGAAAGCTTGCCGGTCTACCGTGCCCGGCTGGGCAAGGCCCCGCTGCCGGTCCCGTTCTCGCAGGAGCTGAGCGGCTCAACCCTTCATGCGTTCGCGCCATAGGGTGAACAGCCCCGCCGCGATGATGACCCCCGCACCGATGGCAACATTGGTGCGGATCACCTCGCCAAACACCGCCACGCCCAGCATCGCCGCCCAGATCAGGTGGAAATAGGCAAAGGGCTGCACGGCGCTGGCCTCGGCCATCTCGTAGCACTTGATCAGCAGCCAGTGGCCCGTGACGCCGGAAACGCACAATAGCGCCATCCAGAACCAGTCACCCTGGCTCATCGGCTCCCAGAACCAGATGCCGATGGCGGTCATGAAGACCATGCCGGCAACCCCGGTCCAGAAGAAGCTGGTTGCGGTGCTGTCCCGGCGCGCGGCATAGCGCGTGACCAGGCCGTAGACCGCAAACATCAGCGCTGAGATGAAGGGGATCACCGCCGCCGGATTGAACACGCCCATGCCTGGCTGCAGGATGATCAGCACGCCAACGAGGCCGACACCGATCGCCGCCCAGCGCCTCCAGCCCACGCTTTCGCCCAGCACCGGGCCGCTCAGCGCCGCCACCAGCAGCGGGTAGCAGATGAACACCGCCTGGCTTTCGATGAGGCCCAGCACGGTAAAACCGTAAACCGCCACGCAGATTTCCCCGACCAGCAGCACACCGCGGAAGATCTGCAGCCATAGCTGATCGGTCCGGGCCGCTGCCCTGATCCCGCCCGGCGTCCGTGCCGCCAGAAACACCACAAAGGCGGCAAAGAACCAGTAGCGGACCATGACGACCATATAGGTGTTGTAAGTGCCCGCCAGATGGCGCGAGATACCGTCCTGCAGCGCAAAGACGACGGTGGCGCCGATCATCAGCAGGATGCCGAGCGGCACGTTGTTTTGCTGCACCCGCGGCGGGGGCAGGCTCTTGGCCTGTGGAACCGTGCTCATGGCAGTACCGCCCTTGTCATATGCCGCTTGCGCCCGTAGCCGGGAATGCGGGTCACTTCAAATCCTGCCGCCTCCAGCCCGCGGCGCACGAAGCCCGCCGCGGTGTAGGTCGCAGCCGTCCCGCACGTCGCGGTATGCGCGGCAACTTCCGCCATCAGGGCCTCCCCCCACAGCTCGGGGTTCTTGGCCGGAGAGAACCCGTCCAGAAACCAGGCATCCGCCTGCCCTGTCCACTCCGGCAGCGACATCCGCGCGTCGCCGGCAATGACCTCCAGTTGCAGGCTGCCCAGATCGCACCGGCCCGTGCCGCTCCATTCCGCCAGAAACCGCTCCGCCCAGGGGGCAATGGCCGGAAAGGCCTCCAGCGCCTTGGCCATGTCAGCGGGCACCATCGGAAAGGCCTCGAAACTGGTGAAGCGCAGCGGCCCCTCCTGCCCCGCCGCTTCCCAGGCGCGCCAGGCCGCCAGCATATTGAGACCGGTGCCAAAGCCCAGCTCGGCAACCCGGAATCCCGGTGCAAACCGCGCGGGCAGATCATTGCCCGCCAGGAACACATGCTCCGTCTCCGCCAGCCCGTCCTGGATCGAGAAATAGGGATCATCGAACTGATCCGACACCGGAACGGTGCCATCGCGCCAGCTGAGGCGGGCCTGCTGGTCTGCCATGCTATAATCCCCTAAGTGAGTGTCTGGAACGGCGCGACACTGGCGAAAGGAATATCAAATGGCAATGGCAGATGTGACGGTGCGCGGGGCGGGCATCTTCGGCCTGTCTACCGCCTGGGTCTGCGCCCGGCGCGGTGCGCGTGTGCAGGTGGTGGACCCCTTCGGCGCCGGGGCAGGCTCCAGCGGCGGCCTCGTTGGTGCCCTTGCCCCGCATGTGCCGGAGAACTGGAACCCCAAGAAGCAGTTCCAGCTGGAAAGCCTGCTGATGGCAGAAACCTTTTGGGCTGAGGTCGAGGCCACCGGCGGTGTGTCCCCCGGTTACGGCCGCACCGGGCGCCTGCAGCCGATCATCGACGAACGCACGCTGGACCTTGCCCGCCAGCGCGAAATCTCCGCACGCACGCTGTGGAAGGACGAGGCCGAATGGCGCGTCTGCAAGGCGGACAGCCTTGGCCCCTGGGTGCCGCCCAGCGCCACCGGATATGTCATCCACGACACCCTCAGCGCCCGCATGCACCCCCGCCGCGCCTGCGCCGCGCTGGTCTCTGCCCTTGCGGTGATGGGAGTGGAGATCCAGGCCGAGGCTCCGGACCAAGGCAAGGTGGTCCACGCCAAGGGCTACGCAGGCCTTCTGGAGCTAAACGAGGCCTTCGGCAAGACCATCGGCGGCGGCGTCAAAGGCCAGGCCGCGCTGCTGAGGTTCCACGAAGGCGAGGTGCCGCAGCTTTATGCCGGCGGCCTGCACATCATCCCGCATGCGGACGGCACCCTGGCGATCGGGTCCACCTCAGAGCGCGATTTCGAGGACGGCACGGCGACAGATGCCCAGCTTGATGACGTGATCGAGCGCGCCCGCTCTGCGGTGCCGGTGCTGCACGGTGCGGAGGTCATTGAACGCTGGGCCGGCGTGCGCCCCCGCGCCAAGTCGCGCGCCCCGATGCTGGGCGCCTGGCCCGGCCGCGCCGGCCACTATATCGCCAACGGCGGCTTCAAGATCGGCTTCGGCATGGCCCCCAAGGCGGCCCATGTGATGGCGGATCTGCTTCTCGAAGGCAGGGACAGCATCCCCGCGGGCTTCCGGGTCGAAGACAACCTCTGACACCACCACCCTGCGCCGCGCAGCGGCGCCAGGCCCAAGCCCCTAATCTGCCCGCCAGGGCAGCTTGGGGCGCGGGAGCACGCCGCCGCCCGCCCCCGGCCTCAGCGGGTCAGTTCCGAACGCAGCTTCTGCATAAGCTTGGTCAGCGTGGCCTCATACTGCTCGCTTGTCAGCCGCCCGGCTTCATCGAATTCCTTGCTGGAGCCTGCCAGATGCACCGCTGGACCCGACAGCACCCGCGGCTGGAACGGCACCAGGAAGCTGCGCAGCAGCGCCTGCGCCTGCTCGCCGCCGGCCCGTCCGGCTGCGGCCGACATCACTGCAACAGGCTTATCCGCCCAAGGATTGCCCTCGGTGCGGCTCACCCAGTCCAGCGCGTTCTTCAGCACGCCGGACGGCCCCTTGTTGTATTCCGGGGTGGAGATCACCACCGCATCCGACGCCGCGATCTGATCGGCCAGCTTTTGCACTGCGGGGGGAATGCCGTCTGCCGCCTCGGCGTCGCCATCATAGAGCGGCAGGTTCAGGTCCGCCTCTACCACCGACGCGGGTCCGAACACCCGGACTGCCTCTGCCAGCAGCTTGCGGTTGGTGGCCTCGCGGCGCAGCGATCCGGAAATGGTGAGCAGTACAGGGTCAGCCATGGGGAAATCCTTCTGTTCGCGTCTGTGTTTCATCCATCATGTATGCGGCGGCCCGCAGCATGAAACAGCAATGGCCGCGCAGGCAATGTGCAGCGTTACGCGAACCGGCGCTGCCGCAGACACAAAAACAGCCCGCCCCGCTGGGGGACGGGCTGCGCATTTTGCCGCCGGCAACCGGATCAGGCCGCCTGCGGGATAACCACAACTTCGACGCGGCGGTTGCGGGCCTTGCCCTCCGGCGTCAGGTTGGAGGCCACCGGCTGCGACTCGCCGCGGCCGATGATCCGCATCCGGTGATAGGGCACGCCGCCTGCTTGGATATGGCTGGCCACTGCGTTGGCGCGGCGCTCCGACAGGCCCTGGTTGTAACCGGCGTCGCCATCGCTGTCGGTGTGGCCGATCACCTGGATGGCGCTGTTGGGGTAGCGCACCAGGCTGTCGGCGACCCGGCGCAGGTCGGCCTGCACCGCCGGCGCAACCGCGGCGCTGTCGGTGGCAAAGGTCAGATCGTTCGGGAAGGACAGGATCAGCCGGTCGCCGGTGTTGACGATGGTGATCGAGTCATTGGCCAGCGTCTGGCGCAGCTCGCGCTCCTGCGCGTCGAGCTGGTTGCCGATCACGCTGCCGGCCGCGGCACCGACCAGCGCCCCGGTTGCAGCCCCAAGGCCGCGGTCGGAATCATTGGCAATCGCACCGACGCCCGCGCCGATGATGCCGCCCAGGACTGCGCCCTTCTGGGTGTTGCTGCCCGGCGTGCCGACGGTTGCGGGATCGGTACAGGCGCTCAGGCCCAGTGCTGCGGCGACAATACCAGCCGTGGTGAGTTTCATCTGCATCATCAAATTGCCTTCTGCTTTCTAAGGTCCGGGCGATGCCCGGCGGTCCGCACGAATATCGTGCCGGTGCCGCGGCTACTCAAGACACGGTCTTGCAGTTTCGGCGAAATACCGCGCAAAATCCGCGTTAACACCGCATTTTACGGCGCAAAGGCGAAGTTCCAGCCTTCCTGTTCCATCCACAGTTTGCGCAAGGCCCCGGCCTCAGGCGCAAACCCGTCTTCCAGCACGTCCGCTGCCAGCATCCGGTCGGTGCGGAAGTGGCGGAAACCGCCGCGCAGCTCGCACCAGGCCGCGAGCATGGTGCAGTCGATATGGTAGATCAGCGCCAGCGGCCGCAGGGTGCGGCAGCTCTCGCCGCTGTCCGGGCTGAGGTAGGTGAGCTGCAGCTTGCGGCTTTCCCGCACCGCCTGGCGCAGCAGCGCCTTGGAGACACAGCCCTGCTCCGGGTCATCCAGCGGTGCGCCCCAGGGGGCCACCTGCAGCCAGTCGGCGGTGGCATGCACATCCTTGATCTTGTGGCTCACCCGCGCGGCCGCCTTCTGCAAGGCGCCGTCACCGGTGCGCATCAGCATCGCCAGGCCAACGTGAAGCGCCTCCAGCTCCTCCTCGTCGAAATTGAGCGGCGGCAGGTCGTACCCCTTGCGCAGCATGTAGCCGATCCCCGCCTCGCCCTCCACCGGCGTGCGCATCGCCTGCAGCGCTGCGATGTCGCGGTAGATCGTCCGCTTGCTGACCTCCAGCGTCCCGGCAAGATCCTCCGCCCGCACCGGGGCCGTGGCGGTGCGCAGGATCTGGATGATTTCAAACAGGCGGCCGGTGCGCGGCATGGGCAAGCTCCAATGACAGTCTGCTGACACTCTAGCACATGCCACTGACAACAGCCTGTCAGCAGTGCTCTGGTTTTCTGGCCTCCGCAAGAAGGAGAAACCCGTTGCTGAGTTATGACTGGATCGTGCTGATCACCCTGGGCCTGGACCGCTGGGAACACCAGCGCCGCCCCCTCGCCCCGCATGAAATCGAGCTTGAGGCAGCGCGCAGGCGTCACACGGCGCAACAGGCGGCAAAACCCGCCCGTTCCGGACTGCTGAAGCGCCTGTTCAGCCGGCGGCGCGCGCGTCCTGCGCCGGGTTGTCCTCGTCCCGGGCGGCCTCATAAGCGAGCATCGCGCGCTTGACCGGCAGCCCCCAATGGTAGCCGCCCAGCGCGCCGGACTTGCGCAGCGCACGGTGGCAAGGGATCAGCCAGCTGACCGGGTTGCGCCCCACTGCAGTGCCGACAGCCCGGACCGCCCGCGGAGAGCCGATCGCCAGGGCCAGTTCGGAATAGGTGGAGACATGGCCCGAGGGGATCCGCAGCAGCGCTTCCCAGACCTTGATCTGCAACGGCGCGCCGATCATGTGCAGGGCGGTCTCGCCCTTCTGGGCAAAGGCCGCCTCTGCCAGCGGGCGCAGGGCCGCGGGGTCCTCGGTAAATTCCGCCTGCGGCCAGCGGGCGCGCATGTCGGCCATGGCGGGCTCCGCCCCGGTCTCGGCGGCAAAGGCCAGCCCGCAGATGCCCTTTTCCGTGCCCATCACCAGCGCCAGACCAAAGGGGCTGTCGAACCAGCCCCAGAAGATCCGCAACCCGTCCCCCTTGCGGGCATATTCGCCCGGGCTCATCGCCTCCCAGCGCAGGAACAGGTCGTGCAGCCGCCCGGACCCGGACAGCCCCACCGCGTGCGAGGCCTGCAGCGTGGTGAACCGGTCGCGCAGCAGCGCCTTGGCATGGCCCAGGCGCAGATACTGCTGATAGCGCTTGGGCGAGACGCCGACCCAGGCCGAAAACAGGCGCTGGAAGTGCGCCGCGCTCATGTCCATGCGGGCGGCCAGCTGTTCCAGCGTCAGATCCTCTCCGCCATCGTCGATCAGCTCAATCGCCCGCCGCATGACGCCGTAGTGATAGGTGCTTTCCCGTGCTTCAATATTCATCGCTCTGTCCTTCGGCAGTCATGCAAGCCAGGTTACCGCGCGCAGGCCCGCCATTCGACCCGGAACATGCGAAATCCATCGCCCGGCGCAACCGCGTTGTGCAGGCTGGCCGGAGTGCCGCCGTGAAACGCCCGTCTAGCGGGTTCCGGGGCGCAAAATAAATTGCGCTTTAAGGTCTGACCTGTACATATGGCGCGCGATGGCCAAGCAACTCGATTATCATACCCTCCGCGAGATCTTTACCCGGTTTCAGGCGGCGGAGCCCGAACCCAAGGGCGAGCTGGATCACGTCAACGCCTACACGCTGGTGGTGGCGGTGGCGCTGTCCGCGCAGGCAACCGATGCCGGCGTGAACAAGGCAACCCATGAATTGTTTAAAATCGCGGACACCCCGCAAAAGATGCTGGACCTGGGCGAGGAACGCCTGATCGAGCACATCAAGACCATCGGCCTTTACCGCAACAAGGCCAAGAACGTGATCAAGCTGTCGCGGATCCTGGTGGCGGATTACGGCGGCGAGGTCCCGAATTCCCGTGCCGCGCTGCAGTCGCTGCCCGGCGTCGGCCGCAAGACCGCCAACGTGGTCCTGAACATGTGGTGGCGTTACCCGGCCCAGGCGGTCGATACCCATATCTTCCGGGTCGGCAACCGCTCCGGCATCTGCCCGGGCAAGGATGTCGATGCGGTGGAACGCGCCATCGAAGACAACATCCCGGTGGATTTCCAGCAGCACGCCCATCACTGGCTGATCCTGCACGGCCGCTACCACTGCAAGGCGCGCAAACCGTTGTGCGGCAGCTGCCTGATCCGCGACCTCTGCATGTATGAGGACAAGAACCTTTGAGGCGCGGGCGCTGTGACGCAGCCCATGCGCGGGCGGCGCGCCGCCTGGCCGGCCCCGGCCATTGCAACTATCGAAAGAGACACGCCGGTCCCGGACCCGGCACGAACATCCCCGAGGAGGGCAGTTTATGACCAAAACCTATCATCTCGTCGGTATCGGCAACGCTGTCGTTGACGTGATTGCACAGTGCGAGGACAGCTTTCTGGCCGAGCAGGGCATCGAAAAAGGCATCATGCAGCTTATCGAACGCGACCGCTGCGAGGATCTTTATGCGGCGATGGGCAACCGGGTGCTGACCCCCGGCGGCTCAGTGGCCAACACCATCGCGGGCGCCGGCGCGCTGGGGCTGGAGGCCGCGTTCATCGGCCGGGTCCGCGACGACGCGCTGGGAAAATTCTACGCCGATGCGATGAACAATGAAGGCGTGGCTTTCGTGAACCCGCCGGTTGCCGACGGCGAGCTGCCGACCTCGCGGTCGATGATCTTTGTCTCGCCCGATGGTGAGCGGTCGATGAACACATATCTGGGCATTTCTTCCGAGCTGAGTTCGGCGGACGTGCCGCAAGAGGTGGCCGGCAACGCGCAGATCATGTTCCTGGAGGGCTACCTGTTTGATAAGGACAAGGGCAAGAGCGCCTTTCTGGAGGCGGCCCGCGACTGCCGCGAGGGCGGCGGCAAGGTTGGCATCTCGATCTCCGATCCGTTCTGCGTCGAACGCCACCGGGCCGATTTCCTCAATCTGATCGGCAACGAGCTGGATTTCGTGATCGGCAACCAGGACGAAATCTGCGCCCTGTTCGAAACCAGCGACCTGGAAGACGCAATTGCCAAGACCGCTGCGATCTGCCCGCTGGTGGTCTGCACCCGCTCCGGCGACGGGGTTACGGTGCTGAACAACGGTGAGCGCATCGACGTGCCGGTCGAGACGATTGTGCCGGTGGATGCCACCGGTGCGGGCGACCAGTTTGCTGCCGGTTTCCTGTTCGGCATGGCCAACGGCCGCAGCATGGAAATCTGCGCCCGGATGGGCTGCATCTGCGCCGGCGAGGTGATCCGCCACATCGGCCCGCGCCCGGAAACCCACGTGCTGCACCTGCTGGAAGAGGCCGGTCTGGTCTAAGGGCGTCGCGGCACTCCCGCCCGTCGAAACCGCACCTGACGGTGCAATCTCTCCAGTTGGGCGTGGCGCGGAGCGGCAAAGCCGCTCCGCGCCACGCCCCGCCCGCCGTCCGCAGGACGCAAGGGCGCCAGCCCGCGCAGCTTCACCGGTTCAGCCGGGGGCTTTTGTATCAGATTGGTCGGCTGCCGCCTGAGCCTTGCTCAGAAGGGTGGTCAAAGCCTCCGCCTCCGCCGCGTTCAGCCCTGCCAGCAGCCGGGTCTGGGTCTGCACATGCGCCGTCACCGCCCGGTCGATCAGGGCAAACCCCTCCTCTGTCAGACCGACCAGGAAACTGCGGCTGTCCTGCGGGTTCACCTCCCGCTTAACCAGCCCGTCCGCCTCCAGCCGGTCGATCCGGTTGGTCATGGTGCCGGAGGCCACCATCGTTGCCTTCAGCAGCTCGCCCGGTGACAGCGTGTAGGGCGCCCCAGACCGGCGCAAGGTGGCCAGCACGTCGAACTTGGCCGCATTCAGCCCGAATTCCGCAAAGGTCTTATGCATCTCGCGCTGATAGGCCAGGTACAGCCGCGCCACCCGGCCGATCACCCCCATGGCCGTGACATCCAAGTCCGGCCGCTCTTTCCCCCATTGCTGGGTAATAAAATCCACATGATCCATGGCAACTGGTTTAGGGCCTTACGTCTTGACGTCAAGATAAAATGTGTTATCTCGATATCAAGATAAGGAGAAACAGATGCCCATCCGGACCCTTTTGCTGACGGCGCTGGCCCCTGCCATCTGGGGCAGCAGCTATATCGTGACGACAACTCTGCTGCCCGGCCATTCGCCGATTGTGGTGGCCCTGCTGCGGGCATTGCCTGCGGGTTTGCTGCTGTTGCTTCTGGTGCGCCAGCTGCCGCCGCTGGACTGGCTGCCGCGGCTTATGGTGCTGGGCGCGCTGAACTTCTCGCTGTTCTGGGTGCTTCTGTTCCTGTCCGCCTACCGCCTGCCGGGAGGGGTCGCCGCCACCCTGGGCGCGGTGCAGCCGCTGATCGTGGTGTTTCTGTCGGCCGTGCTGCTCAAGACGCAGATCCGCGCCGCTGCCGTCGCTGCCGCCCTGCTGAGCATCGCGGGCGTTGCCCTGCTGGTGCTGACCCCTGCCGCCAAGCTTGACACGCTGGGCGTGCTGGCGGGCCTCGGCGGGGCGGTGTCGATGGCGGCTGGCGTGGTGCTGACGCGCAAATGGCAGCCGCCGGTGCCACCCCTCACCTTTACCGCCTGGCAGCTGACCGCGGGCGGGCTGCTGCTGATTCCAGCCGCGCTCTGGTCGGTGCCGGAGCTGCCCGCCTTCACCGCGGCAAATGTCCTGGGCCTGGCCTATATGAGCCTGATCGGCGGCGCGCTGACCTATATCCTGTGGTTCCGCGGCCTCGCCCGGATCGACCCCTCGCAGGTTTCGCTGCTGGGCGTGCTCAGCCCGCTGTCGGCGGTAATCCTGGGCTGGCTGCTGCTGGGCGAGACGCTGACGGCCAATCAAATGCTGGGGGCGCTGCTGGCCCTGTTCAGCCTGTGGCTCGGCCAGTCCCGGCTGCGGCTGCGCACGGCCCGATCCTCAGCCCCGGCAGAATGACGCCTGTCACCGCGGCATGGCCGGCTCGCACGCTGCGCCGCGGTGGCAATCCAGCACCTGCCGCCGCACCTCTGGCGTATCGTCAAAGGCGAAGCCGCCGCAGGCACCCGCCCGGATCACCAGATCCTGCCCCCGCTGCTCCGCAAAGAACACATAATCCGCACCGGACTTCATCCCGCCGCACCAGGGGCCAAGGCATTCCACCTCCAGCACCGCGGGCACATTGACACGCCCTGAGAAATACTTGCCCTCCAGCATCTTGCCGGAAAGCTGTGCCGGGATTTGGGTCAGCGGCGGGATGTCATTGGGATTGTCCGCATGCGATTGCGGCAGCAGGCTTTCGTCGAACCGCAGTTCGCCCGCGATGACGTTATAGGCGCTCTCTGATGCAGCAGCGTGCAAATAGGCGTCCGCAGGGCCCCAAGGCAGGCAGCTGAGGGCGGCGGCGGGGCTGGCTGATATTGCAGCCCAGACCATAGCGAGCAGGGCAGCACCCGTCCCGGCGCGGCGGGCGGGGACATTCGGCAAGACTTTCGGAAACGGCATCTCACAAATACTCCCGGAACTCTGCCACCACCCGCGCATAGACCTCGCGCTTGAAGGGCACGATCTTCTCCACCAGGGTCTCCACCGGCTGCCAGCACCAGGCGGAGAATTCCGGGTGGTCAGTCTCGATATTCACTTGGTCATCTGTCCCCAGGAACCGCATCAAATACCACTTTTGCTCCTGGCCGCGGTATTTACCGCCCCAGAAACCGGGCACCACGTCATGCGGCAGGTCATAAAGCAGCCAGCCATCGCTCTCTGCGATGATCTCGACCAGTTCCGGCCCCACGCCGGTTTCTTCCTCCAGCTCGCGCAGGGCTGCGATCCGCGGGTCCTCGCCCTTGTCGATCCCGCCCTGCGGCATCTGCCAGGCGTCCTTGTACCGGTCCTTGCGCTGGCCGACGAACACCGCGCCCTCGGCGTTGATCAGCATCACGCCCACGTTGGGGCGGTAAGGCAGCTTGGCAATGTCTTCCGGTGTCATCCGGCTCTCCTCGAAATGCGTTTCCAGAACCTTAGACCGCTTGCCGCCGGGGCATGCAAGGGCATGACGCGGCGTTTGCACGTGACAAGGCGGCCTGCGCGCCCGATCCTGTAGGCAACTGCCAGGGAGAGTTTCAAGATGACTGCGTACCCCAATCTGCTTGCCCCGCTGGATCTGGGCTTTGCCACGCTGAAGAACCGGGTGCTGATGGGCTCCATGCACACCGGGCTGGAGGAGACCGGCGACTGGAACCGGGTGGCCGAGTTCTATGCCGCCCGTGCCCGCGGCGGCGTCGCGCTGATGGTGACCGGGGGAATCGGCCCGAACCTGGAAGGCTCGGTGCTGCCCGGCGCGTCGATGATGACCTCGGCCAAGGACGTCGAAAACCACCGCGTGATCACCAGCCGCGTGCATGAGGCAGGCGGCAGGATCGCCATGCAGATCCTGCACGCCGGCCGCTATGCCTATGGCCCGAAATGCGTCGCCCCCAGCCCGGTGAAATCGCCGATCTCCCCCTTCCCGCCGCATGAGCTGGACGAGGATGGCATCGAAAAGCAGATCGCCGACATCGTGAACGCCGCCCGGCTGGCGCAGGAGGCCGGCTACGACGGGGTCGAGATCATGGGGAGCGAAGGCTACTTCCTCAACCAGTTCCTGGTCACCCACACCAACAAGCGCACCGACCGCTGGGGCGGTTCCTATGAGAACCGGATGCGGCTGCCGATCGAAGTCGTGCGCCGCACGCGTGAGGCAGTGGGCCGCGAGTTCATCATCATCTACCGCCTGTCGATGATCGACCTGGTGCCCAACGGCTCCACCCATGAGGAAGTCGTGCAGCTGGCGCAGGAAATCGAAAAGGCCGGCGCCACCATCCTCAACACCGGCATCGGCTGGCACGAGGCACGCATTCCGACCATCGCCACCAGCGTTCCGCGCGCGGCCTTTGCCTGGGTCACCAAGAAGCTGATGGGTAAGGTTGGCATCCCGGTGATCACCTCCAACCGCATCAACACGCCCGAAGTGGCGGAGCAAGTGCTGGCGGAGGGGTGCGCCGACATGGTGTCGATGGCGCGGCCGATGCTGGCGGATGCGGATTTTGTCGCCAAGGCCGAAGCAGGCCAGCCGGACCAGATCGCGCCCTGTATCGCCTGCAACCAGGCCTGCCTCGACCATACGTTCAGCGGCAAGCTGACCTCCTGCCTGGTCAACCCGCGCGCCTGCCACGAGACCGAGCTGCTGATCGAACCGGCCGCAGCGGCCAAGACAGTGGCCATCGTTGGCGCTGGTCCTGCGGGCCTGTCCACCGCGCTGACGGCCGCCCAGCGCGGCCACAAAGTCACCCTGTTCGACAAGGCCGATGAGATCGGAGGCCAGCTCAACATGGCCAAACAGGTGCCGGGCAAGGAGGAATTCTGGGGCCTGGTGGACTGGTACCGGGTGATGGTGGCCGAGGCCGGCGTCACGCTGGAACTGGGCCGCGAGGTTTCGGCGGATGATCTGACCGGCTTCGACGAGGTGGTGATCGCCACCGGCGTCCTGCCGCGCGATCCGGCCATCCCCGGTCAGGACCGCGACAATGTGCTGAGCTATCTTGACGTGCTGCGCCACAAGAAACCGGCGGGCCAGCGCGTCGCGGTGATCGGCGCCGGCGGCATTGGCTTTGACGTGTCTGAGTTCTTGCTGGAAGAGGGCCACAGCCCGGCCACCGACCTGCCCGCCTGGATGAAGGAATGGGGCGTGGCCGACCCGGCAGAGCACCGCGCTGGCCTTGCCCCCGAAGGCCCGCAGCCCGCCGCCCCCGCCCGGCAGGTGACGCTTTTGCAGCGCAAGGCCGAACGCCACGGCAAACGGCTTGGCAAGACCACCGGCTGGATCCACCGCGCCACGCTCAAGATGAAGGACGTAGAGTTCGTCGGTGGCGTCAACTACGAGCGGATCGACGAAGAGGGCCTGCATGTAAGCTTTGGCGAGGCCCGCGAGAACCCGACGGTGATCGCAGCCGACACCATCGTGCTGTGCGCAGGCCAAGTGTCCGAGCGGTCGCTGGCGGATCAGCTGGCCGAACGCGGCATCACCGCCCATGTGATCGGCGGTGCCGACGTCGCTGCGGAACTGGACGCCAAACGCGCCATCAACCAGGGCACGCGGCTGGCAGCCAGCCTCTGACCTGCGGCCAAACGCCGCGATACTCCAGCCCCTGCGCCCCCGTCCGGAACAGCTCCGGGCGGGGGCGCGTTTGTTCTGCAGCACCGCCCGGACGGGCGGTTTGGCATTTCAGAACAGGAAAGGAGCCCGTAATGCCCAAAATCGCAGATGCAAAAATCCTGATCATTGCCACCCATGGGTTCGAACAGTCGGAACTGGAATTCCCGCGCGACCAGCTGCGGGTGAAGGGTGCCGAGGTCCATGTCGCCACACTCGACGGCAAGCCGGCCAAGGGCTGGGAAGGCAGCGACTGGGGCCGCGAGGCCGAGGCCGATCTGAAAATCGCTGATGCCAAGGCCGATGGATACGACGCGCTGGTGATCCCCGGCGGACAGATCAATCCCGATCTGCTGCGGGTCGAGGAGGATGTTATCAATCTGGTCAAGGCCTTCCATGACAGCGGCAAGGTGATCGCCGCCGTTTGCCACGCGCCTTGGGTGCTGGCTGAGGCCGGTGTTGCCAAGGGCCGCGACATGACATCCTATCACTCGATCAAGACCGACATCGCCAATGCCGGCGCCAACTGGAAAGACGCCGAGGTCGTTACGGATCAGGGCATCGTGACCAGCCGCCAGCCCGAAGACCTGAAGGCGTTCGTGTCGAAAATCGCCGAGGAGATCGAGGAAGGCACGCACCCGCGCGCTGCAGCCTGACCGGTTTCAGCCCCGCCCCGCGCCCGCGGCGCGGGGTGCTTTCACCACGCCGCCGGCGTGCTCAGCCGTGAACGGCGCGGCTGTCCGCGGGCGCCGCGTCCCGCGCGGTCATCCCGTAGTCCCGGATCACACCCGCCACCCGCAGCCGGTAGTCCGCAAAGACCCCGGCCCGCCCCTTTGCCTGTGCGGCCCGGTGCTCCGCCAGCTGCCGCCAGCGCTGAACCGCTGCTTCATCGCGCCAGAAAGACAGCGACAAGAGCTTGCCCGGTGCGCTCAGGCTCTGAAACCGTTCCACCGATAGAAATCCGTCCACCTGCTCCAGCAAGGGCCGCAGCGCCGCGGCGGTTTCCAGATAGGCCTCTTTCTGCCCCGCGGCGGTCTCCACCTCGAAAATCACGGCAATCATCTGCGTCTCCCCTATCCGGCCCGCCCCTGCGGCGCCGAGGCCAGCGTCAGCCAGGTCCGGTTCTCGCGCAGCAGGAACCGCTCGCGCTGCGCAAACTCATAGTTCTCGCGCCCCAGCGGATCCTGCGCCAGCCGCGCGCGGTAGGCCTCATACTCCGCCAGGCTCTCCACATTGTAGATCCCGTAGGCCAGCGTCGAGGACCCCTCGTGCGGCGCGTAATAGCCCACCAGATCCGCCCCGCAGCGCGGAATCGCCTGGCCCCAGTTGCGGGCGTATTGTTCAAACTGCGCCTTCTTGGCGGGGTCGATGCGGTAACGGATGATGCAGGTCAGCATGACATGTCCTTTGGGTGTTCAGGACCACATCCCTAACCTGCCCCAACAGCCGGATGCTTCGGCGCAGGCCGAACCGTCACTCCACCGTGATGGTGATCTGGTCCGAAACAATCGGCGTGGCATGCGGCACATGGCCTGCATCGCCCAGCACCAGCTGCAGGGTGTGACGGCCCGGGGACAGCTCCAGCGTCACTTCGGTCTGACCGCCGCCGAAATGCAGGTGGTTGTCATCCGACGGCAGGCCAAAGGCCAGCTCATCTGCGCCATCCTCGCCCTGACCCAGCGGCGGGCGGTCGATCAGCAGGTGATGGTGGCCGGTGTTCTCCTTCTCGATCCCCGACGGCGCCACGCCCATCCCCGACAGGCCAAAGACCAGCGTTACCGGCGACGCGACCGTGTCCCCGTCCTGGACATTGGCGAAATAAACCTTGGCCTCAGGGTTCGAGACCGTTTCGCCGCCAGCCCACAGCGGGGCCGCCAGGCAGGCAGACAAGGCAGCCGCAATCAGCAGTTTCATATCAGGTCCTCCAGAAAATTGCTTAACCAGCATGACAAAGCTAGCGGCTGCCCCGGTCCTGGCAATCCTGCCGCCCACAACGAATCCACAAAAATGCGGCAGCCGCCGGTAAGCGGCGGGCGCCGCAGGTCTGGCAGGCGCCCGGCAAGCCGAACTGCAAGGTGCCGTTTCCACTGCGCAAACGATCCCTGCAAAACCCTGCAATTATCCCACCCCCGCCCCGATCTTGCCCGATTTCCCCGGCAAACCTGACGGCAACACAGCTTAACGAGGATAGGTGAACATGGACCGACTGACCGAGATGGAGGCCTTTGCCAATGTGGTGGACCAGGGCGGCTTCACCGATGCGGCGCGCAAGATGGGGATTTCCAAGTCGGCGGTCTCCAAACATGTCTCCAGCCTGGAAGCCCGCCTGGGCGCGCGGCTTTTGAACCGCACCACCCGCCGGGTGTCGCCGACCGAAATCGGGCTGGCCTATTACGACCGCGCCCGCCGGGTGCTGAACGACGCAGGCGAAGCGGATGCGCTGGTCACCTCGATGCAATCGGCGCCCTCAGGCCTTCTGCGGATTTCTGTCGCCACCGATTTCGGCGTCAATCATCTGTCGCCGGTGCTGTCCGACTTCCTGCGCGACTTCCCGGACATCACCGTCAACATGGTTCTGAACAACCGTTATGTGGAGCTGATCTCCGAAGGGTTCGACATGGCGGTGCGGATCGGCGAGCTGGAGGACAGCTCCTTGCGCGCCCGCAAGCTGACCGAAACCACCAAGCGGATGATCGCCTCCCCCGCCTATCTGGAGAAATTCGGCCGCCCGCAGAAGATCGACGAGCTGAACAATCACAAGCTGCTGCATTACTCCAGCCAGTCCAGCGGCAATGTCTGGAAAATCACCGCGCCCTCCGGCGAAAAGCGCCAGGTGCGGACCTCCGGCTGGCTGTCGGTGAATGACGGCCAGTCACTGCTGACCGCGGCCATATCCGGCCTCGGCATCGCCTATCTGCCCAGCTACCTCTACGCTGCAGCCATGGAAGAAGGGCTGGTCGAGGATGTGATGCCCAGTCTTCCGGTCGAGACCCAGGGCATCTACGCGGTCTACCCGCCGGGCAAGTTCACCCAGCCCAAGGTGCGGGCGTTCATCGACTTCCTGGTCGCAGCCTTTGCCGACCGCGACCCGTCCGAATGGAAAACCTGAACCGGTTTGACGGAAAACCGGGCCAAAACCTCCCTCGAAGACCTGCCCCGCGCCCGCGCGGGGGCTTTTTTCTGGCCGCTTCTATTTCCCCCCGGGGGGGGCCGTATAGCCGCAGCAGGCCGCCATTTTGGCACCGTGGCGCTCATCCGGATGGGCCTGCAGGCATGGCGGCGCCGGCCGGAGAATGTAGGCTTTTCCCAGCGTCTCCCGCCCGCCGCAAGAGCATGTTCCATGCTCCCGCGTCCGTTGGGCCAGGCTCGGCGCTTTGCGCCGAGCCTGGCCCAACCCCGCCAAGGGGTCTTGGCGGCGCCAAGGCGCCTGCGGGGGCGGGAGGCCCTCGCCATCTCCCGTCCGCAGAAAGTCACTCAGCGAGCAGCACCGCCTCGACCCGTCTGTTGGCCTCGCGGCCCTCCGGGTTGAGGTTGCTGGCAATCGGCGCCAGGAAACCGGCACCGGCCACGCTGATACGCGCCTCTTCAGCGCCGTAAGCCTCAATCAGCCGCTCCTTCACCGATTGCGCCCGGCGCTCTGAGATGCCGGCGTTCTGCTCCTGCGAGCCGATCGTGTCGGTATGGCCCACCAGCAGCAGCCTGTATTCCGGGTTGGCGGCCAGGTATTCCGCCAGTTGCATCAGGCTGTCATAGCGCCCCTCGCGCAGCCGGGTGGAGCCGCTCTCGAACACCAGATCGGTCAGCACCGCATGGCCGCGCACGTCCAGCACCTTGGCCAGCTCCACCGGGCGCACCGGGCGCTCCGGGGCCTTCCCCTCTGCGGCGGGCTTCACCACCGGCGCCGCGGCCTCGGGCGGCTGCACAGTGATCATCTGCACATAGGCCGTGCCGCCCGCCCGCGACACCAGGATCGAGACCGCCCGGCCGTCCTTGGCCGCCGACAGGAAGTGATAGCGGGAGATATCCACCATCATGTCCGGCGCCGGCACCACCTCGGTTCCGAAGCGGAAGCCGAAGCCGCCGCAATCGCGGGCCGCGCAATCAAGCAGCACCTCATAGCCCTGCGCCATGAGCTGCCCGCGCAGCGGCGCCAGGATCTCCAGCACCGTGCCGCTGCCCTCCAGCCGCCAGGTGCGGCGCGAAATCCGGCCCTCGAACCGCTTCGACGGCACCTTGTCCGAAACCTCAGGTCCCACCGGCAGCTGGTAGACGCCCAGCGCCGTGACCCGTTCGGACACAGCTTCCGCGCCGGGCGGCAGGGTCATCTCCACCGCCCCGGCCCGCCCGGCCAGCAGTGCCGCCGCGGCCAGGACAGCAAGGGCCGTCAGCCGCCCTAGCGGCACTGGCTGTGATATTCCGGATTGGGCACCATGGCGGTTGCGCTGGCCACCCGGTTGGACATGTTGAAGAAGCCGGTGACATTGGCGATGTCCCAGATGTCGCGGTCACTGAACCCCGCCTTGCGCAAGCCCTGGCGGTCCGCCTCCTCGATTTCCGCACTCGCCGTTGTCATCTTGGCGGCAAAATCCAGCATCGCCCGCTGGCGCGCGTCCAGCGGTGCCACCCGGTAATTCATCACCAGCATCTCGCCCAGCTGCGGGTCGCCCGACAGCTGCCGCACCGCCGCGCCATGCGCCACCAGGCAATAGAAACAGCGGTTGATCGAAGAGACCACGACCGCGATCATCTCCCGCTCCAGCTTGCTGAGGCCGCTGTCGGCCAGCATCAGATCGTTGTACATCCCCGTGAAGGCATTCAGCTTATCAATGTCGAACGCATTGGCCTTCAGCACATTCGGCACCATCCCCAGCTTTTCCTGGCAGATGTCGAAATACTTCTGCGTCTCGGGCGGCAGCGGGTCCGCCATCGGCAGGTCAAGGGCTGTGGGCTGGGTCTGATCAGTCATCGCGGTCAATCGCCTTCCTTCAAAATCCGGTAGTGGTACTGTCCAGTGCAATCCATGCCGAGGGAAGCATAAAGCCCGTTTGCGCCCTCGTTACGTTTCGTACAGAGCACCGCAATTTCGCTGGCACCGTTCTCCAGCGCCCAGAACGCGGCTTGGCGCATCATCCAGGCGCCCATGCCGGCCCGGCGCTGGTGCGGAAGGATCTCCAGTGCATGCACCATCGCCACACCGTCATGGATGGCCACAAAGCCCGCGCCTGCGGGCTTGTCTCTGTGACGCCCAAGCAGCCCGGTCTTGGGCCCCTGTACCCGCTCCATCACCGCCAGGCGCTCCGGCCCGATGCCTGCCTGCTCCCAGATTTCGCGCTGGATCGCCAGCGGCTCCCACACGCAAAAGGCGGTGACACGCGGCACCGGAATATCCGTCAGCCGCTCCGCCGGACAGGTCCAAAGGTTGACCGGATCCTTCACCGCATAGCCGCGGGCTTCCAGCTGTGCGTCCAGATCCGCCTCGCCGTCGCGGATCATGAACAGACAGTCCTGCCCCATCGCGCGCATCGCCGCTTCCGCCGCAGCGATCTGCGCGTCTGACGCAGGGCCGTTCACCGTTGCCGCCGACACCCGGCTGCCGCCGCCCTGCCCCTCGCGCAGGGTCACGGGGCCAAGCGTGCGCACCGATGCGGGCGGCCAGGTCGCTTCTGTCACGGCGTAATACCGGGGGTCGGTGGTCACTGCTCCAGCTCCTTTGCCAGCTCGGTCATCGCCGCGTCGATCCGGGCGCCATCGGTGCCGCGGATCACCACGTTGGCGCCAAACACGCCGTCCTTTTGAAACGGGTAGCAACCCACCGACAAATCCTCATAAGCCTCAGCCAGCAGGCGCAGCGGACCGGCAATCTCGCCCTCGCCGCGCAGCACCCGCAAGGTTTGCGACAGCATCGGCTGGCCGCCGGTGAGCGTTGGGATCACACTGGCCACCATCGCCTGAAAGATCATCGGCACGCCCGCCATCACATGCACGTTGCCAAGGGTGAACCCCGGCGCCGCAGAGACCGGATTGTCGATCAGCGCCGCACCATCCGGGATCCGCGCCATCCGCAGCCGGGCCTCGTTCATTTCCAGCCCTTGCGTGTCGTAATGCGCCTGCAAGATAGCCCGCGCGTCGCCGCGCACGTCCAGATCGGCGTCGAATGCCTTGGCGATGCAATCGGCGGTGATGTCGTCATGGGTCGGACCGATGCCGCCGCTGGTGAATACATGGCCGTAGGACCCGGACAGCGCCTGCACGGCAGTGATAATCGCCGCCTCGTCGTCGCTGACGATGCGGACTTCCTTCAGGTCGATGCCGTGCTTGGCCAGCTCGCCCGCCAGGTAATGCATGTTGGCATCCCGGGTGCGGCCGGACAGGATCTCGTCGCCGATGACCAGCATTGCGGCGGTGGGGTTGGCCATGTTCATCCTCCCTTGATACCTCGTCATCGCAGGTATAGGCCCGTTGCCATGCGCTTTGAAACCCCTCTGATCCCCGCCGTGCTGATCCGCCGCTACAAACGCTTCCTCGCCGATTGCCGGCTGGAGGACGGGCGGGAAGTCACAGCCCATTGCGCCAACCCCGGCAGCATGATGGGGCTGGCGGAGCCCGGCATGAAAATCTGGCTGGAGCCTAACGACGATCCGAAGAAAAAGCTGAAATACGGCTGGCGGCTGGTCGAGCATGAGGGTGGCCATTTCACCGGCGTCGACACCTCGGTGCCGAACCGCGCCCTGCGCGCCGCGCTCGAAAACGGGGAGGTCGCGGAGCTTGCGGCCTACAAAACCGTGCGGGCGGAGGTGAAATACGGCGGGAACAGCCGCATCGACTTTCTGCTGCAGCAGGACGGCCTGCCCGATTGCTATGTCGAGGTGAAAAGCGTGACGCTCTCACGCCAGCCGGGCCTTGCGGAGTTCCCCGACAGCGTCACCGCACGCGGCACCAAGCATCTGGGGGAACTGGCAAACATGGTTGCGCAGGGCCACCGGGCGGTGATGCTGTATCTGGTGCAGCGCACCGATTGCGACCGGTTCCAGCTGGCGGCGGATATCGACCCCGCCTATGCGGACGCCTTTGCCAGCGCCCATGCCGCGGGGGTGGAGCGGCTGGTACTGGGCACAAAGATCTCACCCCAAGGCGTCGAGGCCGGCGCCCCCATCGCCGCGCAGTAGCGGCGCAGGCGCCGGCGCGTCCGCTCAGGCGGCCTGGCTGGCCTCGTTCTCCTGCGCGCCGGGTTCGGCCTGCACGATAGTGCGGGTCGGGAACGGAATATCGACCCCGGCCGCGTCCAGCGCCTCTTTCACCTTGCGCTTCATGTCGGCCTGATACTGGAAGTACTCCGCCGCATCGACCCAGACACGCACCAGGAAATCGACCGAGCTGCTGTTCAGCTCATTGACCTGGATGAACGGCTCCGGGTCGCTGTGCGAGCGGCTGTCGCTCATGATGGTCTCGCGGATCACCCGCTCAGCCACTGCCAGATTAGCGCCGTAGCCGACGCCAAAGGTCCATTCGGCCCGGCGGGTATCGAATGACGAGTAGTTGGTGATGGTGTTGCCCCAGACCTCGGAGTTGGGGATGATGACCTTCAGGTTGCTGAGGCTGGCAATGACGGTGTTGTTCAGGTTGATGTCCTTCACCGTGCCCATCTCGCCATCCACCTCGATGAAATCGCCCAGCTTGAAGGGGCGGAACAGGATGATCATCACCCCTGCCGCAACATTGGACAGCGCCCCCTGCATCGCCAGGCCGATGGCCAGGCCCGCAGCACCGATAGCGGCGATAATCGAGGTGGTCTTGACCCCGAAGGTGTTCAGCACGAACAGAACCGCAAAGGCGAGGATGACATAGCGGGCAAGGTTGCCCAGGAAGTGGAACAGGGTCACGTCGAGGCTGGCATGGGTGTCCCCCAGCGCCACGATCCGCCGCTTGACCCAGCTTGCCACGATAAAGCCCGCCAGCAGGATGACCACTGCGGCCACAACGCTGCCCAGCACCTCGGCCAGGAATTCCAGGGTCACCAGATCGGAGAGTGACTTGCCGCCATAAATTTCAGTCTGCATCAGGTTGTTGAAGCTTTCCATGCCGCTGCCTCTCTCCGTTTCGCCGCAGTTTCCCTCACCACCGGTAACGCGGCGCAGCGGAAAAAGTTCCCGGATGCCGCCCCTGCCCCCTCTGGCCCTTTTGCCGGGAACCCCTTACATAGCTACGCAAAGACACCCGATGGAGCTCCGCCTGATGAGATCGAAAGACGGCCGCACGACCAAGGACGGCATCCGCATTCATGAGCCCGGCGATTTCGCGGGCATGCACAAGGCGGGGGCGCTTGCCGCGCGCATTCTGGACGATATCGCAGGCCACGTGTTCCCAGGCCAGACCACTGGCGAGATTGACCGGCTGATCACCAAAATGGTCGACGACGCGGGCGCCACCTCGGCGACCATCGGCTACAAGGGCTATCAGCACGCCAGCTGCATCTCGGTGAACCACGTGGTCTGCCACGGCATCCCCGGCGACAAGAAGCTGAAGGACGGCGATATCCTCAACATCGACGTGACCGTGATTGTCGACGGCTGGTTCGGCGATACCTCGCGGATGTTCGTGGCGGGCAAGCTCAGCCGCAAGGCGGAGCGGCTGATCCAGGTCACCCACGATTCCCTGATGAAGGGGATTGAAGCGGTGAAGCCCGGCAATACCTTCGGCGACATCGGCCACGCGATCCAAACCTATGCCGAAAGCCAGCGGATGAGCGTGGTGCGCGATTTCTGCGGCCATGGCCTCGGCACCGTGTTCCACGCGCCGCCCAACGTGCTGCACTACGGCCGCCCCGGCACCGGCCCGGTGCTGGAAGAAGGCATGTTCTTCACCATCGAGCCGATGATCAACCTGGGCCGCCCGGAGACCAAGATCCTGGCCGATGAGTGGACAGCCGTGACCCGCGACAAGTCGCTGTCGGCGCAGTTCGAGCATTCGATCGGGGTAACTGCTGGCGGGGCCGAGATTTTCACCCTGTCGCCGGCCGGGAAGTTCCACCCGACTTACGGCTAAGCTGTTAAGGCGCAGGCGGGGGCCGGCCCCCGCACCCCCGGGATATTTTCAGCCAGATGAAGGACGGATCCGGTCAGGTGCCGGTACCGTCCTGCCCCTTTGCTTCCTGCATCCGCCACAAGGCCAGCAGCAGGGTGCCATCGGCCCAGGGTGTCACCGCATCCTGAATGAACAGCGGAGCCCGCGCCGGTTCGGGTTCAGGCCGGGCACGGGTTTCAGCATCCTTGGCTGTCTGCAAGAGAGGGGCGCGCAGTGTCTGTTCCATGCCCGGAACAATAGCACATCCGCCTTAGACCGACAAAAGCGCGGGCACCTCAGCCATATCGCGGAACACCTCCGCCCCCAGTGCTGCAAGCTTTTGTCCGCCGCCCTGCGGCGCATAGCCGAGGCAGCGCATGCCGGCGCGCACCGCGGCGGTGACGCCGCTGCCGCTGTCCTCAATCACCAGGCAGTCGCGCGCCTGCACCGCGAAATGGCTGGCTGCCGCCAGGAACAGCCCAGGCTCCGGCTTGGCCACGCCTAGGGACTGGGCCGAGAACATCGCCTGCGGATGGAACCGTTCCCAAAGGCCGTGCCGGCCCAGGGTGATGCGCATCTTCTCCTCGCTGCCGTTGGAGGCGACGCAGACCGGAATGCCCTTGGCATCAAGCCGCGCCAGCAGTTGCGGAATGCCCGGTGTCAGAGGAACCCCCTGCTTCAGCCGCGCATAGGTCTCGGCGTAGACCTCGCGGGTCCAGTCCTCCGGCAGCGCGGCCCCCAGGCTGCGGGCCTTTTCCATCACCCCGGCCATGGTGCAGCCGACGAAATACGCCATCGACTGCTCCATGGTCAGCTCCAGCCCGTGCCGGGCCAAGTTTTCGATCAGCGCCTGGTTGGAGGCCGGCTCGCTGTCGACCAGCACGCCGTCGCAATCGAAGATCACCAGTTTCGGAGTTGGAAATGTCTTGGGCATGGAAACGCGCCTTTGCAGAAAAACTTGTTTTGAACCACAGGTCTATTCTGCAATCAGGACCCCGGCAAACTCGGCGCTGCGGGTTTCCGCCAAAGCCTTCACATTCAGGCCCTTTCCTGAAACAGCTCGAAACAAAAAATGCAGGGGAGGCCCCTGCATTTCCTATCGTGCATCGGTCTGGCGAAGCTCAGAACTTGCAGCGCTTTTTCTTGGCCAGATCAACCAGCACTTCATGGCGCTTGTTTGCCGCGTTCATGGCCTCGTTTGCGTTGGAGTAATTGCCGATCACCGCCGGCCAGAACAGGATCGCCGCCGCCACATTGGCGCCCGATGCGGTCTTGCCTTTCTTGGCCTCGGCGCGGATCTCGTCCAGCTGACCCATCTGGGTCTTGATCTCGTCGCAGGTCAGCGAGGCGTCGTCGATATTGTTGGTGGTGACAACCTCAGGAGACACGCAGCCGGCCAGGAACAGCGAACCAGCGGCCAGCAGGCCAAGGAATTTTGCAGTTTTCATATGAAACCCTCTGAAACCGCCAGAATTGACGGATATTTGATTGAAATCACGGGGTCGTTACATCCAGAGGAGTGTTTTTGCAAATAGAAAATCAATTATTCGGAGAAACCGCCCGTCCGGGTCCGCACCTGTTTTACGGCCGCCACATCAGCGAGATATGGGTATCGCCGTACTTGCGGCAGTCCTCCAGCTCAAACCCTTCGGGGGCGGCCATCGGTGCGCTTTCCTCCCAGACCGCCAAGGCTCCCTCCGCCACCCAGCCGCCAGTTACGGCAGCGGCCAGGGCCTTTTCTCCCAGCCCCTTGCCGTAGGGTGGATCGAGGAAGACCAGGTCAAACGGTGCCTCCGGGTTCTGCCCCAGCTTCAGCGCATCGCGGCGCATCAGGGTGCAGCGGTCCTCCGCCCGGCAGATGGCGATATTCTTACGGATCAAACCGGTGGAGACGCGGCCGTCGTCCACGAACACCACCTCTGCCGCGCCGCGTGACAGCGCCTCAAGCCCCAGCGCGCCGGTGCCTGCAAACAGGTCCAGCACCCGGGCACCGGGGATGGCGCCAGTGTGCATCAGCACGTTGAACAGGCTTTCGCGCACGCGGTCGGTGGTGGGGCGCAGGTGCGCGCCTGCATCCCCCTTGCCCACCGCGGCCAGCGCGCGGCCGCGGAATTCTCCTGCGATGATCCTCACGCCTTCAGCAGCGGCTTCAGATCGGCGGAGGGATCGGCAACCACGGTTTTGTCCGCGGTCTTGCCCATGTCGATCAGCCGCTTGGCCACCATATAGGCGCGCGGATCGTTCATCGCGTCAACCGCCACCAGCCGGTCGCCGGCATAGTACCAGAATGAGACCTGCCGGCCGTCGCCCTGACGGGTGACGACATTGTCATAGCCGGTGTTGAGACCCGCGATCTGCAGCTTGACGTCATACTGGTCTGACCAGAACCAGGGCTGCGCCACATAGTCTTTGTCCGCGCCCAGCATGTTCTGCGCCACCGTCTCAGCCTGGTCGATGGCGTTCGGCACGCTTTCCAGACGGATGCGGTTGCCCTGGAACGGAAAGGAGGCGCAATCGCCCGCCGCCCAGATGGACGCATCCGAGGTGCGCCCCTTGGCGTCCGCCTTGATGCCGTTGTCCAGTTCCAGCCCGGCCATCTCCGCCAGCTGCGAAGACGGGGTGATGCCGACGCCAACAACAACAAAATCCACATCCAGAACCTCGCCGCCGCTCAGCACCGCGCGGGTGACCTGGCCGCCCTCGCCTTCGAGCCGCTCCAAGCCGACGCCTTCGCGGATATCGACACCGTGGGAGGTATGCAGGTTGCGGAAGAAATCCGACGTCTCCGGCGCTGCGACGCGCTGCAGGATGCGGTCAGCCATCTCGACCAGCGTGACCTTGACGCCGCGCTTGGCGCAGACCGCGGCCGCCTCCAGCCCGATATAGCCGCCGCCGACGATCAGCGCGCGCTTGCCCTCGGTCACATGCGGCGCCATCGCGTCGGCGTCGGTCAGGCCGCGCACCACAAAGACACCGTCCAGATCGCCGCCGATTGCGGCTGGCAGGCGGCGCGGGTCTGAGCCGGTGGTCAGCGCCAGCTGGTCATAGGAGATCACTTCATCCCCCAGCGAAACGGTCTTCGCCGCCGGATCAATGCCGGTGACACGCTGCCCCAGTTTCAAGGTGATGTTGTTTTCGGCGTAAAAGCTTTCAGGGCGCAGGAACAGCCGCTCGACCTCCATCTCGCCCAGCAGGTAGGCCTTGGACAGGGGCGGCCGCTGATAGGGCAGCGCAGCTTCCGCGCCGATCAGGGTAATCTCCCCCTCAAACCCGTCTTTGCGCAGCTTTGCCACCAGCGAGGACCCCGCCTGCCCCGCTCCAATCACGACGATGTGGGACATCTCCGCTTGCCTCCCGCAATAGTTCCCGTCACGCTTCCAACGGACCCTATATACCGGGGGCCCCAAAACGCAATCACGAGAAAGAGGAACGTGCAATGATTTCTGTTGGAGACCAGCTGCCCGACGCCGTGCTGACGCGGATCGGAGACGACGGGCCGGAGCAAGTTCAGCTGTCAAGCAAGCTGAAGGGGCGGAAAGTGGTGATATTTGCGGTTCCCGGCGCGTTTACCAGCACCTGCCATTCAGCCCATGTGCCCAGCTTCATCCGCACCAAAGACCAGTTTGCCGCCAAGGGCGTTGATGAAATCATCTGCCTGGCCGGCAACGACCCGTTTGTCATGTCGATCTGGGGCGACAACACCGGCGCCACCGAGGCCGGGATCACCATGCTGTCGGACGCCGAATGCACCTTTACCGAGGCGCTCGGCATGCGGTTCGACGCGCCTCCGGCCGGTTTGATCGGCCGCTCGCTGCGCTATGCGATGCTGGTGGAAGATGGCGAAGTGAAAATCCTCAACAAGGAAGACAACCCCGGCAAGTGCGAACTGTCGGCCGGCGAAGGCCTGCTCGAGTCGATGGGCTAAGGCCTGGATTTCTGCGGCTGCCAGTGCTGGCGGCCGCAGGCGCAAACCCTTAACAAACTTTAAAAAATCAGGTCAGCAGCTCTGCCGCAATGTTTCGCGCGCGAAACATTTGGACAGGGCTGCTGACCTTTTCTGTCAAGCCCTGCGGCTCAAGTCTGCGGCTCGCCGTACAGGCCGTCCATCTTGCGCGCCAGCTTGGCATCCTGGGAGCTGATGCCATCCACGTCATGCGTGGTCAGCACCACTGTCACTTTGTTGTAGACATTGCTCCATTCGGGATGGTGGTTCCATTTCTCCGCCCAGATCGCGGCACGGGTCATCCAGCCGAAGGCATCGGCGAAATTGCTGAACTTGAAGGTCTTGGTGATGGCATCGCGGCCTTCCACCATTTCCCAGCCGGTGGCGAACAGCGGCTCCAGCAGCGGGCCGCGGGTGGCGTCGGACAGTTTTTCCGTCATTCTTGCTCCTCCACATGCGCTTTGCGGAACGGGCCGTAATCGGTCAGGATTTCGATTTCTTCCTCGGTGGCGGCCCGCTCAGCTTCTAGGTAGCGTCCGACGGCCCCGGCAAACCCGGGATCGCCGATCCAGTGCAAGCTATAGGTCTGGCACGGTAAATAGCCGCGCGCCAGCTTGTGCTCACCCTGCGCGCCGGCTTCGATCCGGTCAAGCCCCAGGGCGATGGCCAATTCTATGGCCTGATAATAACACAGTTCGAAATGCAGGCACGGGTGGTGCTCCACGCAGCCCCAGTAGCGCCCGTAAAGCGTATCCCGGCCTATGAAATTCAGCGCTCCGGCCACATAGCGCCCGTTGCGCCACGCCAGAATCAGCGCCATGTCCTGCGCCAGCGTGCGGTGGGCGATATCGAAGAACTGCCGGGTCAGATACGGCGAGCCCCACTTGCGCGCGCCGGTATCCTGATAGAACTCCCAGAAGGCGTCCCAATGCTCAGGGCGCAGGCTGCTGCCCTGAAAGATCTGGATTTCGCCGCCAAAGCACTGCGCCTGCATCCGCTCCTTGCGGATGTTCTTGCGCTTGCGCGACGACAGCGCCCGCATGAAGTCCTCGAAATCGCCATAGCCCTGGTTCTGCCAATGGAACTGCTGGGTGGTGCGCAGCATCAGCCCCATTTCCTCGCCCAGCCGCGCCTCGTCCGCGGTGCAGAAGGTCACATGCAGCGACGACAGGCTGTTGTCCGCCGCCAGCTGCACCGCGCCCTGCAGCAGCGCCGAATGGCCGATGCCGTCAAACCCGGGGCGCACCAGGAACCGCCGCCCGGTTACCGGCGTGAAAGGCACCGCAATCTGCAGCTTGGGGTAATAATGCCCGCCCGCCTGCTCATAGGCGTGGGCCCAATTGTGGTCAAAGATGTACTCGCCCTGGCTGTGCCCCTTGGCATAAAGCGGCGCGCAGGCGATCAGGCGGCCGTTTTGATAGGCGGTCAGATACTGCGGCTGCCAGCCTGTGCCCGGCCCGACAGAGCCGCTGTCCTCCAGCGCGCTCAGAAACCTATGGGTGGTAAAAGGGTCGTATGGACGGCCCCCGTCCGCTGCTTCGGGACAGGCGCAGGCATCCCACTCCGCCGCCGCGATCTGCGACAGCGACGCCAGCACCCGGATTTCGATTTGCGCCTGGGACATGCCTTTCCTCCGCACCACTTCTCAGATGTGGGGTGCGGTCCAGCCTGATCAAGATGTTAGCGGCGGCAGGTACTGTTCAAAGGTCACATTGACGGCAAAGGCGCGGGCCGCGGCCTCCTCCGCCGGGGAGGTGACGGTCCAGCACAGCACCGGCACCCCTTCGTTGCGCAGCGCCTGCACCCGCGGCCGGGCCAGATCGCCGGCCTCATGGCTGATAAAGCTCGATCCGGTGCGTTCAAAATCCGGGATCGCGCGCAGGTCATCGCAGACCGCCCGGGACAGTTCCGGCCAGTCCGCCGGATCATAGGCGCTGGTGGTCAGGCCGCGCGGACGCTCCGGCGCCAGGCGGGCCAGTTCGGCGACCATATGCGGGTTGAACGACATCAGCGCCACCGGCCCGCTATAGCCGTCCAGCGCCTTGGCCGCGGCCCGCTCCAACGCGCCATCGGTGATGCCCATTCCGCCGTGCTGGTCTTTCAGCTCGATCAGCAGCGGCACCCGGCCGCCCACCAGCTCCAGAATTTCATCCAGATCCGGGATGCCCTCGCCATCGCCGCCCTTCAGCGGGATGGCGCGCAGCTCCGCACGGGTGCGCGCCCGGACCGGGCCGCTGGCCTCGGCCAGCCGGTCCAGGACGTAGTCGTGAAAGACCATGGCGCAGCCGTCGCTGGACAGTTGCAGGTCGATCTCGATGCCATAGCCCGCGGCCACCGCCGCGCGGACTGCCGCGCGGCTGTTTTCCGGCCGCCCGTCCGCGACATCATGCAGCGCCCGGTGGGCCAGCGGCACGCTCAGGAAGGCTGCAGGCAGGTCAGGTCTCATTTGATCTGGAAGACGCCGTCGATTTCGACTGCAACGCCCAGCGGCAGCGACGGTGCGCTGACGGCGGAGCGCGCGTGGCGGCCAATCTCGCCCAGCGCTTCGACCAGGAAATCGGAGGCGCCGTTCACCACCTGCGGCTGCTGGGTGAAGTCCGCGGTCGAACTGACAAAGGCCCCCAGCTTGACGACGCGGACCAGCCGGTCCAGATCGCCGCCGCAAGCCGCCTTCAGCTGTGCCAGCAGCGCAATGGCGCAGCGCCTGGCCGCGGCCTGGCCGGCCTCCACATCCATGTCTTTGCCCAGGATGCCGGTAATCAGCCCGTTTTCATCGGACGGGATCTGGCCAGAGATATAGACCATATCGCCCGCGACCACATACGGCACATAGTTGGCGGCCGGAGCCGGCGCATCCGGCAGGGTCACCCCCAGCTCTTTCAGTTTCGCTTCGATGCTCATGGCCGTGTTCCTCCGAGTCTTTGCTTGCCGGGACGCTACCCGGCGCGGCGGCTTTCGGAAAGAGCAAATGCGAAGCCCCCGCGCCGCTTTCCGCCCTTCGGGGGCAGCAGGCGGAGGGCGCCGGCTTCATGCAATGAAACCGGCCCGTTTCCGGCCGCTGTCAGCTTTCGCGGAAGGCTTTCACGAAATAATCGGACAGCGGCTTGACCAGATAGGCCAAGGGCGAGCGGTCGGCGGTGCGGATGTAGCTTTCCACCGGCATCCCCGGAATCAGTACCGTGCCGGCCGGCAGGCGTTCGCGCTCGCCCGGATTGAGCTCGATCTCGGCGCGGTAGTACGACACCCCGCTGCCCTGATCCTCAAACGAATCCGCCGAAACCTGGGTGACATGGCCGAACAGCTCCGGCGTGCTGCGCTGGTCCAGCGCGGAGAAGCGCAGGGTCACTTCCTGGCCCATATGCAGCTGGTCGATGTCGGTCGGCGCCACCTGCGCCGCAATCACCAGCGGCCGGTCCTGCGGCACCAGGTAAAGCACCGGATCCGCCGGGCGGATCACCGAACGCGGCGTCTGCACCTGCATCCCGTAGACGATCCCGGACACCGGCGCAGTGATATCCAGCCGCTCCAGCCGCTGCCGCAGCGAGCGGCGTTTTTCGGCCAGCTCCACCTCCTGCGTGCGCAGGTCGCGCAGGCGGGTAATCGCCTCCTCGCGCTGGCCGGTGGCCAGTTTCAAAATCTCGATGTCGATCTCGGTGATCCGCCCCTCAGCCTGCGCCTCCGCCGCCACCAGCTCGCCCAGCTGGCCTTCGAGGTTGGCCTGGGTGCGGCGCAGGTTCAGCACCGTCGCCGCCTGCGCCAGCCCGCGGTCGAGCAGCGACTGCTGGTTGCTCAGTTCCTCGTTGATCAGCTCCAGCTGAACTTTCATCGACTGCTGCTGCGCCTGGACGCCGCGGATCTGCTCTTCGATCTGCACCCGGCGCTTCTCCAGCTGCTCGATCTCGCGGCCGGTGGTGGCCCTGCGGGCCTGGAACAGGCGCTCCTGTCCCTCCACCAGATCCTGAACGTCCGGCTGGGTTTCAGACGCTTTCAGCAGCTCCGCGTCAAAGGTGATGTCCGCCGCCTCGTCCCGCTCTGCCTCCAGCCGGCCGCGGCGCGCCATCAGCTCAAACAGCTGGCCTTCGGTGATCACCAGCTGCGAGGTCAGTTCATTGGCGTCGAGCCGGATCAGCGTGTCGCCCTCCTGCACGGTGTCGCCTTCATCCACCAGGATTTCCGCGACGATGCCGCCATCCAGATGCTGCACCACCTGACGGTTGCGGTCGACCTCGATGCGGCCCGTTGCCACCACCGCGCCGGAAATCGACGACAGCACCGACCAGGAGCCAAAGCCGCCCACCAGCACCACGAGCGTGATCAGCCCGATAATCAGCGGCCGCCGCGCGGACCAGTTGCCATCGCTGCTCATCGCACGCCTCCTGCACCGGTGGCCTGGCGGATGTTCTGATGGTTCGCAACCATTTCCTGCAGCACCTTGTCCTTGGGCCCGAAGGCCGTCTGGGTTCCCTTGTCGATCACCAGCAGCATGTCGCACTCCTGAATCGCCGCCGGGCGGTGCGCCATGATCAGCACCGAGCGCCCCTCCGCCTTGATCTGCTTGATCGCCTGGTTCAGCGCGATGGAGCCTTCGTTGTCGAGGTTCGAGTTCGGCTCATCCAGGATCACGATCACCGGATCGTCAAACAGCGCCCGCGCCAGCCCGACCCGCTGCATCTGGCCGCCCGACAGCCGCCCGCCGGAGGCCGTCACCCGCGTGTCATAGCCTTCGGGCAGCTTCAGGATCATTTCATGCGCAGCCGCCTTGCGGGCGGCCTCCACCACCTTTTCGGCATCGGGCTGCTGCTCCAGACGGGCGATGTTCTGCGCGATAGTGCCGTCAAACACCTGCACCCGCTGCGGCAGATACCCGATGTGCCCGCCCAGCACGTCCGGCGCGTATTGATCCAGCGAGGCGCCATCCAGCCGCACCGATCCGGCCGCAGGCCGCCACACACCGGTCAGCGACCGCGCCAGGGTGGACTTGCCGGAGCCGGAGGGGCCGATCACCCCGATTGCCTGGCCCGGCTGCACCCGGAAGTTCACATTGCGCAGCAGCGGCGCGGTGCTGCCCGGCGGCACCACCGCCAGCCCCTGCACCTCCAAAAGCGCCTTGGGCTTGGGCAGCGCGGTGCGCGCGGCCTCCTCGGGCACCTTGTCCAGCAGCTCCGCCAGGCTGTGCCAGCCCTTCAGCGCCCGCTGCACCATCGGCCACTGCCCCAGGCCCAGTTCGATGGGCGCCAGCGCCCGGCCCATCAGGATCGAGCCCGCAATCATCGCACCCGGCGTCACCTCGCCCTGCAGCACCAGATAGGCGCCCAGGCCCAGCATCGCCGACTGCAGGAACAGCCGCAGCGTCTTGGTCAGCGTGGTGAAGCCGCCGCCGGTGTCATTGGCCGTGACGCTGTCGGCCAGCGCCGCATCACGGGCCTGCTTCCAGCGCTCGAAGGAGGCGCCGCGCATGCCCATCGACTGGATCATCTCCGCCTCGTTGCGGATCTCCTCGGACATCAGATTGGCCTTGTGGCCGGTCATGTTGGCCTTTTGCATCGGCAGCCGGGTGAACAGCTGGTTGAAGACAGCAATAACCACCAGCACCGCCCCGCCAGCCAGCGCCAGCAGGCCGAGCCAGGGATGGAACAGGGCAATGCCCGCCAGGAACACCGGCGTCCAGGGCAGGTCGAAGGCGGCGGTCAGCACCGGCGAGGAAATCAGCCGCTGCACCGACTCCAGATCGCTGAGGCCGGTTTGCGCGGCCGGGTCCTGCGCCACGGCGGAGCGGCGGATCATCGCGTCGAACACCCGCTTGTCCAGCGCCGCCTGGAACCGCGCCCCCACCCGTGCCATGATCCGGCCGCGGGCGTAATCCAAGAGCCCCATCATGCCGTAAAGGAACACCACCAGCAACGACAGCGCCAGCAGCGTCGCCTCGGAGCGGCTGCCCAGCACCCGGTCATAGACCTGCATCATGTAAAGGGGGCCGGTCAGCATCAGCAGGTTCACGAAGAAACTGAAGATCCCGGTGAACCAGTACAGGCCCCGGCTCTGCTGCCGCACGGCGCGCAGTTCCTCATAACCATTCTTATAAACGCTTTTACTCATGGGCAGACTGCACTAGTGGTTCCTTGGCTTCGGGTCAGGGCTGGAATGCATCATGGCCTGGGTTGTATCACTTGTGACACAAGCAGGTAAAAAAATGCAATCAGACTGGAAAACGGCGGGAGAACCCTTATGTGCCCTCCACACGCGCCGGCGCCAGTTTCAATTGGACACTTAACCGAATGGCCTACATGTTGCGACCGCATAAATTTCTATTTGCGCTGATTTTTGCCGCCTTTGCCGCGGGCTGCGCCAGCCAGGATCCGGTCGCGCGGGCCGCCGGCGAAGTGTTCGACCCTTACGAGAAAACCAACCGCACCGTGCACGCCTTCAACCGCGGCGTGGACCGTCTGGCGTTCCGGCCTGCGTCCAAGGGCTATGTGGCGATCGTGCCCGCGCCGATGGTGACCAGCTTCTCCCACTTTGCCGAGAACCTGTCGATGCCGGGGCAAATGATCAACGCGCTGCTGCAGGGCGACCTGAAGATGGCCGGCAATGCGTTTTCGCGCTTCGTGATCAACTCGACGGTGGGTTTTGCGGGTCTGGCCGACCCGGCCAGCGAATTTAACGTGCCGCCGGTCGATACCGATTTCGGCGAGACGCTGCATGTTTGGGGCGTTGGCGAAGGCGCCTATGTCGAGCTGCCGTTCTTTGGCCCCTCCACCTCCCGCGATGCAGCAGGGATCGCAGTGGATTTCTTCACCAACCCGCTGGGTTATGTCGAGCAGAATACTGCCGACAACATCAGCATCTATGCGGAAATCGTGCGACGCATGGGTGATCGTGGCAACTATTCCGATACGATCGATTCGATTCTCTACGAGAGCGCCGACAGCTATGCGCAATCGCGGCTGATCTACCTGCAGAACCGCCGGTTCGAGCTGGGCGAAGGCGAAGAGATCACCGAAATCGACCCGTTCGAACTGAACACCGAAGGATTCTGAAGATGGACCGCCGCAAATTTATCATTGGTGCCGGCGCCGTGCTGGCCACCGCGCCGCAAGCCCTGTGGGCGCTGAACGAAAGCCGCGCCAGCTCGCTGATCAACAGCCTGGTGACCGACATCAACCGGGTGATCGCCTCCGGCAAGGGCGAGAGCGCGATGTACCGCGACTTTGAGCGGATCTTCCAGCGCTACAGCGACACCTCCTATATCGCCGCCTACGCTCTGGGCGCGGACGGGCGCCGGGCGTCCGCCGCCCAGAAACGGGCGTTCTCCCAGGCCTTCCAGGGCTACATCTCGCGCAAATACGGCAAGCGCTTCCGCGAATTCATCGGCGGCAAGCTGGAAGTGACCGGCGTCAAGAAGGTGAAGAAATGGTATGAGGTGAGCACCATTGCCTACCTCAAGGGCCAGTCGCCGTTTGAGGTGACGTTCCTGGTGTCGGACCGCTCCGGCCGCGACCTGTTCTTCAACATGTTCATCGAAGGCGTAAACCTGCTCCTGACCGAACGCACCGAGATCGGCTCGATCCTGGACAGCAAGCGGGGCGACATCGACGCGCTGATTGCCGAGCTGCACCGGCTGAGCTAAGGCCGCGCAGTATCCGGTATCCGGATTTAAGAAAGGCTCCCTTCGGGGGGCCTTTTTCTTTGGCCCGCGCGCGGTGGTGCCGGTCCGTGTCCGGCTGCGCCTTCAGCGCGGCCCTCCCGCCCGCCGCGGCAGCATCAAAGATGCCTTGCACCCGTTGGGCCGGGCGCCCTGCCCCGCGGGCAGGGCGTGCGCCGCGCCCCCGGGGCGCGGCGCCGGGCCCGACTGGCGATGGCCCCCGCAAGGGGGCCTGAGCCAGGCGGGAGCGCCCGCGTCAGTTGCCCAGAATGTCACGCAGGATATTGTCGACCGCGCGGCCCAGTTCCTTGCCAAGATTCGGCCCCTGGCGGCGGCGGCGCTCGCGCCGGACCTGTTGCGGCGGCGGGGCGATCGGGGCGGGTTCCAGCATCGGCAGCGGCTTGGGCTCCAGCCCCTCATGCACGCGCACCATGGTTTCCCTCCAGATCTCGGCCGGCAGGCCGCCGCCGGTCACGCCGGACAGCGGCGTGTTGTCGTCATAGCCCATCCAGACACCAGCCACGTAATCCGCGGTAAAGCCGATAAACCAGGCGTCCTTGGCGGCGGAGGTGGTGCCGGACTTGCCCGCCGCCTGCCAGCCCGGGATCTGCGCCCGCGTGCCGGTGCCGCCGGCAATCACCTTCTCCATCATCCAGACCAGCTGCTGCGCCGCCTCGGTGCGGATCACCCGCTCGCCGATGCCGCCGCTGGCGCCCATCAAGGGCGCGTTGTCCTCGACCAGCTTCAGCTCGGTCACGCCGTAGGGCGTCACCGAGGAGCCGCCGTTGAGGATGCCGGCATAGGCTCCGGTCATCTCCAGCAGGCTGGCTTCGGAGGCGCCGAGCGCCAGCGCGGGCCCAGCCGCCAGGTCGCTGTCGATACCGAAATCCCGGGCCACCCGGCTCACCTTGTCCCGCCCCACCGCCTCGGAAATCTTGACCGCCGGAACGTTCAGCGAATCCCGCAGCGCGCGGGCCAGCGTCACCTCGCCATAGAACTTGCGGGTATAGTTTTCCGGGCACCACTGGCCGGAGCCGGGAATGCTCATGCAGTATTTTGCGTCCAGCACCCGGTCATAAGGGGAGTAACCCAGCTCAAGTGCTGTGGCATAGACAAAGGGCTTGAAGGCTGAGCCGGTCTGCCGCTTGGCCTGGGTCGCGCGGTTGAACACGCCGGAGACCCGGGTCTTGCGGCCGCCCACCATGGCGCGCACGGCGCCGTCGGCGCTCATCACCACAATCGCCGCCTGCGCCTTGGAGCCTTCGCGGACCTTGTTCTCAAAGATGTATTTCAGCGCGTCCTCTGCCGCCGCCTGCAGACGCTGGTCCAGGGTAGAGCGGATCACCACGTCCTCGGTGGTCTGATCGCCCAGGAAATCCGGGATAGTGTCCATGACCCAGTCGGCAAAATACCCGCCAGCCCGTGCCGCAGCGGCCTCGCTCAGCGCTGCCGGGTTGTCCTGGTTGCGCTTCATCTCCGCCGTGGTCAGATACCCCTGCTCCTGCATCAGCCGCAGCACGGTCGCGGCCCGGTCCTGCGAGCGCTGCAGGCTGTTGGTCGGCGCCAGCGTCGAGGGCGCCGTCAGCAGCCCGGCCAGCATCGCGCCCTCAGCCGGGTTCAGCTGATTGGCGGATTTTCCGAAATAGCGCTGCGCCGCGGCCTCAGCCCCATAGGCGCCGCCGCCCATATAGGCGCGGTTCATGTAGATCGAGAGGATCTCATCCTTGGTGTACTTGGCCTCCAGCGCCAGCGCAAAGACCGCCTCGGTCGCCTTGCGCCACAGCGAGCTTTTGCGGCAGTCGGCCTCATAGGCGCTTTCGCTTTTCCACTCCGCCGGATCGTACTGGCGGCCCAGGCACAAAAGCTTGGCGGTCTGCTGGGTGATGGTAGAGCCGCCATGGCCGGACAGCGGCCCGCGTCCCTCGCTCAGGTTGATGCGCACGGCGCTGGCAACGCCCCGGGGCGAGATGCCGAAATGGCGGTAAAACCGCTTGTCCTCGGTCGCGACAATCGCATTCTTCAGATGCGGCGAGACAGTGTCCGCCGTCACCACGCCGCCGAACTGGTCGCCGCGCCAGGCAAACACCTCGCCCTCGCGGTCCAGCAGCGTGACCGAGCCGCGCGCGCGCCCGTCCAGATAGGCGGACACATCCGGCAGCTTCAGGTACTGAAAGGCCACCGCCAGGCCGACCAGCAGGCAGACCACCATACCGATGCGCCAGGTGAACCCCCAGGCCAGCCGGAACGCCCAGGCAAAGGGCGCCAGCAGCAGACCGATGACGCCCTTCTTCTTGGGCGCGGGCCTGGCGCGCGTCTTCTTGCGGAAGAACAGGCCAAACAGCCCGGACTTCTTTGCCTTGCGCGCGGGTGTCTTGCGCGCAGACGTCTTTGCGGCAGAGGGCTTCCCCTTGCCGCCTGCGGTATAACGTTTTTCTGCCACCAGAGGCTTGCGCCCGGATCCTTGAGCCATCGTCGTTTCCTGCCCGGTTTGCCCGTTTGCCGCGACAATACTCTGCCTGACGCGGTTTGTAGAGGGGCAGAATCCGGACCTTTCCCGCTTTGCCAGATGGCCGGTTTTTAAGCGAAGCGGGCAAAAGGCGCAAAATTATTGTGCGCTCGCAGAAAGACGCGCGGAAACTTGCTGGCCGTTTCTTTGCACGACTCGCATCGCCGGTTTTGCTGCAAGTGCGAAATGCATCGGCATGGGGCCGGCGTGAAGCAAATGCAGGGGATGCTGAGATGAAACTGATCATAGCTGCCATCAAGCCCTTCAAGCTGGACGAGGTCCGCGAAGCGCTGACCTCGCTGGGTGTGAGCGGGCTGATGGTCACCGAAATCAAGGGCTTTGGCGCGCAGGCCGGGCACACGGAAATTTATCGCGGCGCGGAATACGAAGTGAATTTCGTGCCGAAGCTGAAGCTGGAGCTGGTGGTGCCCGCGGATCAGGCCGAGCAGGCCGTCAGCGCCATCGCCGAGACCGCCCGCACCGGCAAGATCGGTGACGGCAAGATTTTTGTTCTGGATGTGGAACAGGCGGTGCGGGTGCGCACCGGCGAAACCAACCTCGAGGCGCTGTAGGCGCGCCCGGCACGGAGGAAAGACATATGAAGCAACTGAAACTCCCCTTGGCAGCCTTGGCGCTGACCGCGCTGCCGGGCCTGGCGATGGCCCAGGACGGCCCCGCCCCGGGCGTGAACCCCGCAACCGATACCGTTTTCATCCTGAACTCGCTCCTGTTCCTGATCGGCGGCTGCCTGGTGTTTTGGATGGCCGCAGGCTTTGCCATGCTGGAAGCGGGGCTGGTGCGCTCCAAGAACGTCACGATGCAGCTGACCAAGAACATGGCGCTGTTTTCGCTGGCCGCCGTCTTCTACTGGCTGATCGGCTATAACCTAATGTATCCGCTGGGCAATTGGGCGGTTGACGGCGTCCTGTCCGGTGTCTTCGGCCCCGGCGTGCTTGAAGCCGTGGGGATCACCGCAGAAGGGGCGGATGATTATTCCTACGCGTCCACCGGCTCGGATTTCTTCTTTCAGCTGATGTTCTGCGCCGCCACCGCCTCGATCGTGTCGGGCACCCTGGCCGAGCGCATCAAGCTGTGGCCGTTCCTGATCTTCACCATCGTGCTGACCTCGGTGATCTACCCGTTCCAGGCCAGCTGGAAGTGGGGCGGCGGCTTCCTGGAGCAGATGGGCTTCCTGGACTTTGCTGGCTCCACCGTGGTGCATTCGGTGGGCGGCTGGGCCGCGCTGACCGGCGCGCTGATCCTTGGTCCGCGCATCGGCAAGTACAAGGACGGCAAGACCATCCCGATGCCCGGCTCCAACCTGGCGCTGGCGACGCTCGGCTGCTTTATCCTGTGGATGGGATGGTTCGGCTTCAACGGCGGCTCGCAGCTGGCCATGGGGTCGATCGGTGACGTCGCCGATATCTCGCGCATCTTTGCCAACACCAACGCCGCAGCGGCTGGCGGTGCGGTGGCGGCGCTGGTGCTGACACAGGTGCTGTTCAAGAAGCCGGATCTGACGATGATCCTGAACGGCGCGCTGGCGGGCCTGGTCGCAATCACCGCCGAGCCGCTGACCCCGGGTCTGGGCCTTGCCACCCTGATCGGTGCCATCGGCGGCGTGATCGTGGTGTTTGCGGTGCCGATGCTGGACAAGCTGCGGATCGACGACGTGGTTGGCGCCATCCCGGTGCATCTGATCTGCGGCATCTGGGGCACCGTCGCCGTGGTGCTCTCGAACCCCGACGCCACGCTGCTGAAGCAGCTGACAGGCATTGCCGTGGTGGGCGTGTTCACCGTCGCAGCCTCCGCCGTGGTCTGGATCATCCTGCGCGCCACCATGGGCATCAGGGTCGAGGAAGAGGACGAGGTCAACGGCCTCGACATGGCAGAGCTGGGCATGGAGGCCTATCCGGAGTTCTCCCCGAGCTGACTTTTCAGCCCTTGAATCAAAAGCGCGGCGCCTGCTTCAGGCGCCGCGTTTCTGTTTGGAAGGAGACACCTATTTAGCAGCCCAAGCCCAAGACAGATCATCCGCCAAGGATTGGCAGCACGTTTCCGGTGTATAAGGGCGGACTTAGAAGCCAGCGGCCGGTTTCTTGCCACGGAATCGCTCCGCATTATATCTTTGGCCCAGAGGCGCGATGACCTTGGTTTACAAGTTAGCTACAGCCGTTCCTTCGACTGCCCGAAGGCACGGCAGTTTTTTGAGGAACGGATCATCCGGCCTTGCTGCGGGCTGCTGACAGGCAATTCCGAAGAGGGCAGATCCCGCGGCGGGTCAAGGAGGCTCGGATATGAAACCCAATTTTATTATTGCCGGCGCTCCAAAGTCCGCGACTTCCTGGCTGGTGAATGCACTCAAGCGCCACCCCGATACCTACCTGCCCCGGAGCGAGCTGCACTTTTTCAATATCAAGGAAAACTACGCTCGCGGCTTTGACTGGTACTGCGGGAAATTCGATCCTGGGAAAGGGCGGCGTGCGATTGGCGAAAAAACTCCCAACTACATGTGGATTACACCGGCCCCCCACAAAAGCCGCTTTGGCACCCATCTTCCGGATATCCACAAGGCCATTCATCGCCTGCTACCGGACGTCAAGCTGATCTTTGTGCTGCGCGACCCGGTAGACCGCTTGGTTTCGGCTTTCAACCATTACCGCAGAAGCGGGCAGTTTTCACCGTATTGGGACTTGGAAGATGTTGTCTTTGGCCGCAAGGCGCATCTGGGTGACAAGTACGGCCTGATCGACATGGGGCTATATGCGAAACACCTCGAGGCCTATTACCAGCTGTTTGACCGCAGCCGCTTGAAAGTGATCATTACCGAAACCGACATCAAAGGCGCTGCGGATAAGACTTTAATGGAAATCTGCCGGTTTCTGGATATTGATCCCGGACATCCCGAGATGAACCCTGGGAAGGAAGTTAATTCCTTTGCCCCCATCCGGGTCTCGCAGGCCTATCTGAACTACCTCAACCCGTTTCCGAATGTGAAATCGCTCAAGCGGGGCGCGCGGTTCGCCTCAAAGATCCTGAGGGGGCCACCGCTGAAAAAATACGTTCCGGACGAGAATGTCTTGAAGCAAATCGCCGGAATCTATGCCAAGCCCAACCAAAAACTATTCACCTTGATTGGCCGGCAGGATGTGGACTGGAAGTATTCCGCCCCGCCGGAGAGTGCAGCCAGCACGCGGGCTGCGCCACAAGGCGCAACCCGTGGTTAGCGACCTGAGGCTTAAACGCCGGCGTCGACAATCGCCTTGGCCAGCACCGGCACGGTCTGCGCGTTGAGGCCTGCAATGTTCAGGCGGCTGTCGCCCACCATGTAGATGCCGTTGTCCACCCGCATCTTCTCGACCAGCTCCGGCGTGGTGCCCAACAGCGAGAACATGCCGCGGTGCTGGGCGATGAAGCTGAACCGGTCGGACCCGGTCAGCCGCTGCAGCTCGTTCGCCAGTTGCTGGCGCAGGCCCAGCATGCCCAGGCGCACCTCTTCCAGCTCTGCTGCCCAGTCGGCGCGCAGGGCGTCGTCGTTCAGGATCATGGTCACCAGACGCGCGCCGTGGTCCGGCGGGAAGGAGTAGTTCTGCCGGTTCAGGAACGCCAGCGTGCCCTGGTTCAGCGCCTGCGCGGATGCGTCGTTGGAGACAGCCATCAACAGGCCAGTGCGCTCGCGGTAGATACCGAAGTTCTTGGAGCAGCTCGCCGCAATCAGCACCTCGGGGCAGCTGGAGGCAACCAGGCGCACGCCCACCGCGTCTTCTTCCAGACCGTCGCCAAAACCTTGATAGGCGATGTCGATCATCGGGATCAGGCCGCGCGCATTCAAGAGCGCGATGACCTCTTTCCACTGCGCCTCGTTCAGGTTGGCGCCGGTCGGGTTGTGGCAGCAGCCGTGCAGCAGCACCACGTCGCCCTTCTCAGCGCCCTTCAGGTCTTCCATCATGCCGTCGAAGTTCACGCCGCGGGTGTCGCGGTCGAAGTAGCGGTAGACCACGGTTTCGATGCCGACGTAGTTCAGGATCGACACATGGTTCGGCCAGGTCGGATCCGAGACAAAGACACGTGCCTTGGGGTTGGCCATCTTGATCAGCTCGAACGCCTGGCGCACCGCACCGGTACCGCCTGGGGTTGCCGCGGCCGCGATGTTTTCGCGCGCCACCGCATCGCCCAGGATCAGCTTGATCATCGCGTCCGAGTAGGCCGGATCGCCCGCCAGGCCGACATAGGACTTGGTGGTCTGCTCTTCCCACAGCTTATGCTCGGCCGCCTTGATGGCGCGCATCACCGGGGTGACGCCCTCGGCGTTCTTGTAGACGCCGACACCCAGGTCGATCTTGTCCGCGCGCGGGTCGTCGCGATACATCTGCATCAGCATCAGGATCTTGTCGGCGGGCTGGGGTTTCAAGGTTTCGAACATTGCTCAGTTCTCTCCGGTAGCAACGGGAAGGGTCGGGAAGGCACCCCATTCCACCCAGGACCCGTCATAAAGCGCATGATCGGTCTTTCCGATGCGCTCCAGGGCGAGGCTGAGGATGGCGGCGGTAACGCCCGATCCGCAGGAAGTAATTGCAGGTTTGCTCAGATCGACGCCGGCAGCTTCAAAGGCGGCGCGCAGCCCATCGGCATCCTTCATGGTGCCGTCTTCATTCAGCACTTGGCCAAAGGGCACATTCTTGGAACCCGGAATGTGGCCTGCGCGCAGCCCCTCGCGCGGCTCCGGCGCGTCGCCGCGGAAGCGTTCAGCGGAGCGGGCGTCGATGATCTCATGGTCGCCCAGCTTGGCCGCGGCAGAGACCTGGGTCACGTCGCGCACCATGTGGTTCTGCACCCGCACGGTCATATGGCGGTCGCGGATCACCGGCGGCAGGTCCTCGACCGGATGGCCCTCGGCCTGCCATTTCGGGAAACCGCCGTCCAGCACTGCAACATTGGCCTGGCCCATCAGCCGGAACAGCCACCAGACGCGGGCGGCGGAAAACAGGCCGGCGCCGTCATAAATCACCACCTGGTGGCCGTCGCCCACGCCCATGGCGCGCAGCTTGGACATGAACTTCTCCACCGGCGGCACCATATGCGGCAGGTCGGAGCGGTTGTCGGAAATCTCGTCAATGTCGAAGAACCGCGCGCCGGGGATATGGGCAGCCTCATACTCCGCCCGGGCGTCGCGGCCCTGCTGCGGCAGATACCAGGACGCGTCCAGCACCCGCAAATCCGGGTCTTTCAGATGGGCGGCAAGCCAGTCCGTGGAAACCAGCGTCTTCGGATCGTCCTGCATCAAAGCGTCTCCCTGTCTGCACACAGCGCCATGGGTACATCCGGCAGCACAGCGGTGCAAGCTATCCCCGCTCTCTACCTGCGGTTACAAAATTCTTGCGGGCCTTTAACGCGCCGGCAATAAACAGGGACCACTGTTTGAGCTTGTTATTGCAGAGGCGTATTGCCATGCCCGGTTTTCGACGCATTCTTTCAGCCCTCCTTGTTTTCCTTTCCCTGGCCAGCCCCCAGGCGCTGCGTGCAAGCTGCGTAGAGATGGGAAAAACTTGTATTAATGACAATGACTTGAAGGCACAGATCAGGATCGGGCGCCATACGCCGGACTTGCAGGGGCTGGAACGGTTCACGCATCTGAGGGAGCTGACAGTGATGGCCGACCTGCGGTTTGACGCGCCGGTCGACCTGTCGCCGCTGGCGGCACTGCCCGGGCTGGAGCGGCTGGCGCTGGTCAGCATCACCGCGCCGGACCTCGCACCGCTCACCCGGCTGCCGGGGCTTAAGCGGCTGAGCCTTGATTCTGTGCACGCGCCGGATTTCACCCCGCTGGCCAGCATGACCGGGCTGGAACACCTGTCGGTCTGGGGAATCAAAGAGGTCACCGACCTGTCCTTTGCGCGCGGCCTGACGCGGCTGCAAAGCCTGAACATCGCCGATTCCGGCGTCACCGACCTGAGCCCGCTGCAGGGCTTGCAAGACCTGGAGGTCTTTCTGGCCTTCAACACGCAGGTTTCCGACCTGAGCCCGCTGGCGGCCGCGAATCTGCGGGTGGCCTGGATCTCCAACTGCCCGGTCGAAAGCGTGGCCGCGCTGGCCGCCTCGGACCGGCTGGAGATGCTGCGGGCCGATGGCACCCGGCTGCAAAGCCTGGAAGGGCTGCAAAACAAGCCGGCGCTGCAAACCTTGATCCTGTCGGACACGCCGGTCGCGGAGCTGGCGCCGATCGCGGATGCGGCCAGCCTGAATGAACTGGCGCTGGACGGCACCCAAGTCAGCGACATCGCCCCGCTGGCGGATCTGAGCGCACTGCGCAAGCTGACCCTGAAAGGCACCGCAGTCGCCAGCCTGGAACCGCTGGCGGGCAAGAACCTGCGCGAGCTTTCGCTGACCAACACCGCGGTCGCGGAGCTGGACGGGGTCCAGGGCATGGACGACCTGTGGGAGCTCAGCATATCCGGGACCGGCATCCGCGACCTGACGCCGCTGACCGGCTTGAGGAAGCTGGCGATTCTGCGGGTGATCGGCCTGCCCGCTGCGGCGCTGCCGCCGCTGCTGGAGATCGACAGCCTGCGGATCGTCTTTGCCGGCCCCTCGCTGGCGTCGCGCAAGCGCCTGCTGGGCCGGGAGAAGATCACGGAATACATCACCAGCCATCAGTAATCCGGCAGGTCCTGCCTGCCGCGTCCCAAAGCCTCAGGCCACCACCCGCAAGCGCGGCGCTTCCGGCCGGGCCGCCGCCTGCCCGGCAGAAAACCGCTGCGCAAATGCCAGGCCCGCCCGGATCACATGCGGGTCCATTTTTCCGCCGGTGACCTCAGCAACGGCTTCACGCGCGCCCGGCGTCTGGTCCCGGCGCATGTGGTGCAGCATCTGCAACAGCGCCGCCTCATCCGGCGTTAGGGTCCCGCGCAGCTCGATGTCAAAAGGATCGATGAAAGTAAACCGCCCGTCCCGGCAGTCCAGCACCGCCCGCAGCAGTTTCATCAGCGCCTGCGCCGCCGGCAGGCCGATGGCCTCGCCCCAGCGCTCCGCCGCCACCATATAGGCCCGCTGCCACGCCTGGCTCTCCGGTGTCTCATGGCTCAGCAGAAATTGCCGCAGGACCGCCAGCAGCCCGGTCTCGAAGGCGTCAAACCCATGCGCCGCCAGCGCGGCCTCATGCGAAGGTTCTTTCATTCGCTTTCCCCTGGTGAAGTTTGGGCAGCAGGCGGGCTGCCGTCTCCGACCGGGCGTGACTCAATAGCGAATCTGCTGGGCAGGGTTTATCTGACTCATTTAGTCAGATACTGCAATAGCCAGCAGCCACGGATCAGCGCCTTGCGGCGCTGGCCTGCGGCGCGAGTATTTTAGGAAAGATGAAAGGGATCTGCGCGCGTTCGTCCCGGGGGTTACCGGGCGTCCTTCAGCAGCCGCTGCTTTTGGCGGCCCCAGTCGCGCTTGGCTTGGGTTTCGCGCTTGTCGTGCAGCTTCTTGCCCTTGGCGATGCCCAGTTTGATCTTGGCCCGGCCCTTGTGGTTGAAATAGATCACCAGCGGCACCAGGGTCATCCCCTTGCGCTGGGTCAGGTTCCACAGGTCGGCCAGTTCCTTGCGCGACACCAGGAGCTTGCGGCGGCGGCGTTCTTCATGCTTGAACACCTTGGCCTGCTCATACGGCGGGATGTAGGAGTTCACCAGCCACAGCTCGCCATTCTCCACCGCCGCGTAGCTATCGGCGATATTGGTGCCGTTGCCGCGCAGCGCCTTGACCTCGGACCCTTCCAGCATGATGCCGCACTCGATGTCGTCCTCGATCGCGTAATCGAAGCGCGCCCGCCGGTTCTCGGCGATCACCTTGTAGTTCGGGTCTGATGTCTGCTTCTTGGCCATGGGCGGCAGATGTAAGGCCGCAGGGCGGCGGGCGCAAGATGGCGCTCACACCTTGCGGCTGCGCAGCAGCGTGAAAACACCACTGGCCACGATCACCGCGCTGCCGATCAGGGTCAGCGCATCCGGGCGTTCGCCGAACACCAGCACCCCCAGCACCATGGCAAAGATCAGCCGTGTATACCGGAACGGCGCGATGACAGAGATCTCACCGGCCCGCATCGCGCCGGACAAGGCGTTATAGGCGATCACGCCGATTACCGTTGCCGCCGCGATATCCAGCCAGTTGCGCGGTGCCGGCCAGACCGCGCCGCCCGTCCAGCCCAGCGCAATCGCACCGGCAACCACCAGCATGGCAAAGCCGAGAAACCCCAGCTGGTTGTTGCTCATGTCCCTGGGCGCGGCGCGGGTGGCCAGATCGCGGCCCGCAAACCCCAGCGTGCCGGCCACCGCAAACAGCGAGGCGGGCTCAAAACCGCTGAGCCCCGGGCGCAAGATCAGCAGCACCCCGGCAAAGCCCAGCCCGATCGCCAGCCAGCGCCGCCAGCCGACGGTTTCGCCAAAAAACACCACCGCCCCGGCGGCCACTACCAGCGGTGTTGCCTGCAAAATGGCCGAGGCCGAGGACAAGGGCGTCAGCGCAATCGCCAGGGTGTAACACAGGCGTCCCGCGACCTCAGACAGGGAGCGCAGCAGCATCGGGCGCGTGCCAAAGCCCGGGTGCCAGGGGGCGTGCCCTTGCGCACGCGCCATCGCAGCAAAAAGGACCATGCCGCCAAGGCCGAACAGGATCAGGATCTGCCCCACCGGCAGGCTGGCGGCTGCGGATTTGACGAACATGTCCTCCAGCGCAAAGGCCGCCATGGCCAGCACCATCAGGAGGCTTCCGCGCAGCGTATCCATTCCCGGCTCCAAATCCCGCAAACTCAGTCACTTGCGCAAGTGGTAGGGCTGCTGGAGAAATTGCACAAGTGAAGCAGATCAGTCCCGCTGCGTCAGAACCGCCTGCCGGTAATGGTGCATGTTCAGGAAGGCCGCGCCGGTCTCGCGGCTGCGGTAGCCGTGCGGCTGGTCGGCGGCAAAGCGCAGGCCCTGCCCGGCCTCCAGCGCTACCCACGCGCCGTCCTTCAGCACCTCCATCGAGCCATGCAGCACAAAAACCTCCTCGGTCACCCCGGTGTCATGCGGCTGCGACTGGTGGCTTTGGCCGGGTTTCAGCGTGACCTGAAAGGTCTCGGCGCCCAGGAGCGGGTCGAAGGGAAAGACGATCTTGACTCCGATGCTGCCGGGAAACTGCACGGTTTCATAGACCCCGGCAGCCTCCCCGACGGGCCGGGTTGCCTCGCCGATCAGGGCGGTCAGCGGCAGGTGGAACCCCTTGGCGATTTTCCACAGCGTGGCAATTGTCGGGCTCGATTCGCCGCGCTCGATCTGCCCCAGCATCGCCTTGCTGACACCGGTAATCTCCGCTGCCTTGCTGAGGCTAAGCCCCGCCGCCGACCGGATTTCCCGCAGGTTCAGGGTGATGCCGTCATCGCTCATTGTCTCTGCCTGTTAAAAAGCCTTGTGCGTTATAACGCACAATGTGTAATGTGCGCTATAACGCACGAAACCCCTACCCGATCCGGCGCCAGAGGAAAACCCGCATGCTCAAGGATCTGAAGCTTTCGCATATCGTCTCCGGCGCGGTGGCCGTGCTGGTCGGCTATACCGGGTCGGTCGCCATCATCTTTCAGGCGATTGAGGCCGTGGGCGCGACCCAAGCCCAGGCCAACAGCTGGATGCTGGTGCTTGGCCTGGGGATGGGACTCACCAGCCTGATCCTGTCGCTGGTCTGCCGGATGCCGATCCTGACCGCCTGGTCGACGCCGGGCGCGGCACTGCTGGCGGTCAGCCTCAATGGCGTGCCGCTGGCGGAGGCGGTGGGCGCCTTCCTGCTCTGCGCGGTCCTGCTGACCCTCACCGGCCTCACCGGCTGGTTCGCCGCCCTCTCCCGGCTGATCCCAGACAGCCTGGCCAGCGCCATGCTGGCGGGCATCCTGTTCCAGTTCGGGCTTTCGGCCTTTACCTCGCTGCAGACCGACACCGCGCTGGTGGCGGTGATGGGCTTCACCTTCCTGGCCGGACGCAAGCTGTTTCCCCGCTACTGTATCCCCGCGGTGCTGGCGGCGGGTGTCGCTTGGTGCGCAGGCACCGGAGCATTCGGCAGCCTTGAGGCCCTGGACCTGACACTCGCCCGGCCTGAGTTCGTGATGCCTGCCTTTTCGGTTCCGGTGCTGATCGGCATCGGCCTGCCGCTCTACATCGTCACAATGTCTTCGCAGAACATGCCCGGCGTGGTGACGCTGAAGGCTTGCGGCTATGAACCGCCGGTGTCCGCCAGCCTGACTGTCACCGGCCTGGCCTCGCTGATCCTGGCCCCCTTCGGCGGCTTCGCCTTCAACCTCGCCGCCATCACCGCCGCCATCGGCGCAGGCCCGGAGGCGGACGAGAACCCCAAGACCCGCTATCTGGCAGGCGTGATGACCGGCTTATTCTACATCCTGGTGGGCCTGGGCGGCGCCACTGTGATCAGCCTGTTCCTGATCGCCCCCAAGGCGCTGGTCGCCACCGTTGCGGGCCTGGCGCTGCTGGCGACCATCGGCAACAGCCTGTCTGCCGCGCTGGCAGAGCCGCAGGGGCGCGAGGCGGCATTGATCACCTTCATGACAACGGTCTCCGGCATCAGCTTCCTGGGAATCGGCGCGCCGTTCTGGGCGCTGGTGCTGGGGCTTGCGGTGAATCACTGGCTGAAGCCCCCCGAACCCGTCCCGGTCCGCGCCTGAGGACAGACCGCCAGAGACATTTCGCCACTGAAATCCGGCGCAATCTGCGCCATTATTACCGAAGAGAGCCCCGCCCGGTTGCCTTTATTGCGCAAATCGTGTCCCTGAGGGCAAAGACTAAGGGAACCAGCCTGATGCCAAAGTACCGATCCAGAACCTCCACCCATGGCCGCAACATGGCGGGCGCGCGCGGATTGTGGCGCGCCACCGGCATGAAGGACGATGATTTCGGCAAGCCGATCATCGCCATCGTCAACTCCTTCACCCAGTTCGTGCCCGGCCACGTCCACCTCAAGGACCTAGGCCAGATGGTCGCCCGCGAGGTCGAGGCGGCCGGCGGCGTCGCCAAGGAGTTCAACACCATCGCGGTGGATGACGGCATCGCCATGGGCCATGACGGGATGCTCTACTCGCTGCCCTCGCGCGAGGTGATCGCCGACAGCGTCGAATACATGGTCAACGCCCATTGCGCCGACGCCATGGTCTGCATCTCCAACTGCGACAAGATCACTCCGGGGATGCTGATGGCCGCGATGCGGCTGAACATCCCGGCGATCTTCGTTTCCGGCGGCCCGATGGAAGCCGGCAAGATCGACATCGCCGATCTGGACATGAAAAAGATCGACCTGGTGGACGCCATGGTCGCGGCGGCGGATGACAAGTTCACCGACGAGCAGGTGAAGCATATCGAGGAAAATGCCTGCCCGACCTGCGGGTCGTGCTCCGGCATGTTCACAGCCAACTCGATGAACTGCCTGGCCGAGGCCCTGGGGCTGGCGCTGCCGGGCAACGGCTCGACACTGGCGACCCACGCCGACCGCAAGGGGCTGTTCCTGGAGGCCGGCCGCAAGATCGTCGAGATCACCAAGCGCCACTACCAGGACGAGGAAAAAGGCCTGCTGCCGCGCGAGATCGCCACGTTTGAGGCGTTTGAAAACGCGATGAGCCTGGATATCGCCATGGGCGGCTCCACCAACACCGTGCTGCACCTGCTGGCGATTGCCAACGAGGGCGAAGTCGATTTCAACATGTCACACATGGACCAGTTGAGCCGCAAAGTGCCCTGCCTCTGCAAGGTGGCGCCCAACATTCACAACGTCCATATGGAGGACGTGCACCGGGCGGGCGGCATCTTCTCGATCCTGGGCGAACTGAGCCGTGCAGGCCTGTTGCACAATGACTGCCACACCGTGCATACCGCCACCATGGGCGAGGCGATTGCCAAGTGGGACATCAAGGTCGCTAACAACCCGGAGGCCGAGGAGCTTTTCAAGGCTGCCCCCGGCGGCGTCCGCACCACCCAGGCGTTTTCGCAGGCCAACCGCTACAAGGAGTTGGACACCGACCGTCAAAACGGCGTGATCCGCGCCAAGGAGCACGCCTTCAGCCAGGACGGCGGGCTGGCAGTGCTGTTCGGCAATATCGCGCAGGACGGCTGCATCGTGAAAACCGCAGGTGTCGATGAAAGCATCCTCAAGTTCACCGGCACCGCCCATGTCTGCGAAAGCCAGGACGCGGCGGTGAATGATATCCTGACCGGCAAGGTCAAGGAAGGCGACGTGGTGGTGATCCGTTATGAAGGCCCGCGCGGCGGTCCGGGGATGCAGGAGATGCTCTACCCGACCTCCTACCTGAAATCGAAGGGCCTGGGCAAAGCCTGCGCACTGCTGACCGACGGGCGCTTCTCCGGCGGCACTTCGGGCCTGTCGATCGGCCATGTCTCCCCCGAGGCGGCTGAAGGCGGCACCATCGGTCTGGTGCGCCAGGGCGACAAGATCGAGATCGACATTCCCAACCGCTCGATCCACCTCGCGGTCGCGGATGAGGAACTGGCCGCACGCCGCGAGGAGCAGGACGCCAAGGGCTGGAAACCGGCCGAGCCGCGCAAGCGCAAGGTTTCCAAGGCGCTGAAGGCCTATGCGCTGCTGGCAACTTCGGCGGCCAAGGGCGCCGTGCGCGCGCTGCCTGACGAAGACTGAGGCAGCACCCCAGCACGACTCTTTAAACCCGCCGCCCAAAACGCGGCGGGTTTTCTTTTGCCGCACGCGCCTGAGGCCGGATCAAGGGCCGCGCAAGGCGCGGCGGCGCAGCCGCTTGCCCTTGAGGCGGCCTCAGGGGCAATACCATCGAACAGGCGCGTTCAGGGCAAACCTGCCCCTGAACCGCTTCTCAGCATAAGCCCTTCTTCCACAAAGCTCTCCCGCCGCCGCTATGGCCCGCTGGCGGACGCCAGCCCGCCGCGCTGCGTTGGGCCAAGCGCCGTGCTGAAGCACGGCGCGCCTCCGGCGGGAGTATTTGGGCAAAGGTGAAGCAGAATGGTCAATTGCAGCTGCCCGCCCGCGCCGCGCCAGCGGCGCCGGGCCCAAGGCTTGGCGCGGCATCTTTGATGCTGCGTCACAGGCGCGGGAGCCCCTGCCCCTATTACGCTACTCCCCCAGCTTGGCGTGCACCTCATCGAGGTCGATCTCCCCCACCGGCATCTTGTTACCCGGGTTTTCGAAATCGTATTTGAACAGCTCGAAATCGCGCTTGTAGATTTCATAGACCAGATGCATCGACAGATCGTCGAAGTAGTCCCCGACCGGATGCGCGCGCTTGGGGCCGTGGCCCTCGCTTTCGTTGAAGCGCGGGATTGCCTTCAGGTCCACGGGATGCGGCGTTTCGATCGCGTCCAGCACCTGCTGCATCCCGTCGTTGAACGCCTCAGTCCAGAAGATCTGGTTATAGCGCCCGCCGTTCAGGATGAAGGTCGACACATGCCCCGACATCGCCGACCAGTGGATGTCCGGGTCCATCGGGCGGCGCCAGCGGATGGTGTCGCGGACGAACAGCAGGAACCGGCGGAAGCTGGCGATCTGGTCGAACTCCTGCTTGCCGTCGTCGCCGCCAACCTCGATCCCGTATTCGTAGACCAGCTTCGGCACCAGATTGCCGCGGTAGCGACGGCCATTGCGCTGGATGCCGCAGATCTTGTCGAAGAAGGAGCTGAGGATGCGGGTATAGGGGTTGCGCACACAGGTGAAGGCATAGGCCCGCTGCCCCTGCACATTGCGGGTGATCGGCCCCTGACTGTGCTCCAGCGCCCATTTGTGCAGCCCGTCCTTGGCATCGTGGATGTCGCCGTCGAAGAACCGCCCGTGATCGGAGTAATAGAGGATCTGCCCGATCGTCGAGCAGGCGCATTTGGGCACCACCCGGTAGACCGCACTTTCACTTTCCGTCATCCAGGTGCCGGGGAACCCCATCCGCTGCCCTCATTTTTCTTGCGCGTTGTCCCCAGCTTCTTCGCATAAGTTTAGCGAAACGGGAACTATCTGGTTTATTCGTGCTGTCAGCCCGCTTATCAAGAGAAACAATCAGGCAAGACAAGGCGCTCCGTCCACCCCATGGCGAAAATCGCATATATCCTGCTCTGCCACAAAGACCCCGAAGCGGTTGTCCAGCAGGCTGAACAGCTGACCGCGGTCGGCGACTACATGGCGATTCACTTTGACGGGCGGGCGGCGGAGGAGGACTACCAGCTGATCCGGACGGAGCTGGACGGCAACCCCAATGTCACCTTCGCCCGGAAGCGGATCAAATGCGGCTGGGGGGAATGGTCGCTGGTGCAGGCAACGCTGCACGCACTGCAAAGCGCGTTGGAGGATTTCCCGCGCGCCACTCATTTCTACATGCTGTCGGGCGATTGCATGGCGGTGAAAACCGCCGAATACGCCCACCGGTTTCTGGATGAGCATGACAGGGATTTCATCGAAAGCTTCGATTTCTTTGAAAGCGACTGGATCAAGACCGGCATGAAGGAGGACCGTCTGATCTACCGGCATTTCTTCAACGAGCGAAAGCACAAGCAGCTGTTCTACTGGAGCCACGGCCTGCAGAAACGGCTGGGGCTGCAACGGGACATCCCTGCCGATATCCAGGTGCAGATCGGCAGCCAGTGGTGGTGCCTGCGGCGGCGCACGGTGGAGTGGATCCTGGGCTTCATCCGCAAGCGCCGCGATGTGATGCGGTTCTTCCGCACCACATGGATCCCGGATGAGACTTTTTTTCAGACCCTGGTGCGCCATCTGATACCGGAATCTGAAATCGACCCCCGCACGCTCACCTTCCTGATGTTCACCGACTATGGGATGCCGGTGAATTTCTACAATGACCACTATGATTTGCTGCTCAGCCAGGACTTCCTGTTTGCCCGCAAGATCAGCCCGGAGGCGAAGGAGCTGAAACTGCGCCTGGGGCGGCTTTACGCGGCGCAAGGCGTCAGTTTTCAGATCTCCAACGAGGGGCGCAGCCTTTACAGGTTCCTGGCCCAGCGCGGCCGCACCGGGCGCCGCTTTGCGCCGCGGTTCTGGGAGACCGAGAGCAGCTTGGGGCGCCAGCGCGAGCTGCTGGTCGTGGTCTGCAAGAAGTGGCATGTGGCCAAACGGCTGCTGGAGCAGATCCGCCAGGCCACCAGCATTCCCGCCGTCGAGTATCTGTTCGATGAGGAAGACACCGCCCTGCCCGACCTTGGCGGCATCCAGGCCGCGCTGATGAAGCGCACCCGCCACCGCCGGGCACTGCTGCGGATGCTGTTCGAATACTACGAGACGGACCAGCTGATTATCTGTCTGGATCCCGCCGCCATCGACCTGATGAATGACTTCCACTCGGACCGCTCCTCGACCCGGTTCCTGCACATCGACTGCGCGTTCAGCGATGACTACCTGGCCGGCCATGCCCAGCGGACCGGCCTGGCGGGCGCGCGCACGCCGCAGCTGACGCTGGAGCGGCTGCTGCCGACGATCCGCAACGATATCCTGCATGAAGGCGACCGCATCCGCGATGCCGGCTACAGTCGGCTGTACAACCTGCGCGAGGGCGCCAGCACGGAGGAAAACGCAGGCCAGCTGAGCGGTTTCCTGAACCTGCCCCGGGACAAGGCGATGGAGATTGCCGCAAGCAAGTCTCTGTTTGCCGACTGAGCCGGGCGCCGCGCCTGCAGCGGCACAGGTTGACAAGCCGGCCCCGGTGGCCTCGGCATGGGCGGATGAAGCGGCCCCGCCCGGGGCCTGCGTGCGCCCGCCTGCCGCCGGAGCGGAACCGGACCAGCAAGAGGGGTAAGGGATGGCAGACCCGGCAGAACGCAAGGCCGTCTTCTTGACCGGCAGCCTGATGCGGCATGTCACCCGCATGTCGCTGACGGCAAGCATCGGCCTGATGGCGATGTTCGCGGTGGATTTTGTCGATATGGCGTTCATCGCCATGCTGGGCAATGACGCGCTGGCAGCTGCGGTGGGCTATGCGGGCACCCTGCTGTTCTTCACCAACTCGATCAATATCGGCCTGTCGATTGCCGCAGGCTCGCTAACCGCGCGGGAACTGGGCGCGGGCCGACCGGATCTGGCCCGGCATTACGCCACCAGCGTCGCCGCCATCGGCGTGCTGACCGGGCTGGTGATGCCGATCCTTGTGCTGGCCTGGCTGGAGCAGATCCTGACCCTGCTTGGCGCCCAGGGCGAGGTGCTGCGCCTGGCGATGCGCTATGTCTGGATCATCCTGCCGACGATGTGGGTGATGGCGCTGGCGATGACCGGCATGGCGGTGCTGCGTGCCCATGGCGATGCGCGCCGCTCGATGGTGGCGACGCTTTACGGCGGCGGGCTGAATGCGGTGCTGGATCCACTGCTGATCTTTGGCCTGGGGCTGGGGCTGGACGGGGCGGCCATTGCCTCGGTGCTGGCCCGGGCCTGTATGCTGGCGGCGGCTTTCTGGCCAGCGATCCGGGTGCACCGGGGGTTCATGCGGCCTGGCTTCGGGCAGATTGCCGGCGACCTGCGCACGATCCGCTCGATTGCGGTGCCGGCGGTGCTGACCAATATCGCCACCCCGGTCGGCAACGCCATCGTGCTGCGCGAAATTGCCCAGTTCGGCACCGAGGCCGTCGCCGGCATGGCGGTGATCGGCCGCCTGATGCCGGTGGCGTTTTCGGTGATCTTTGCGCTGTCGGGCGCCATCGGCCCCATCATCGGCCAGAACTTCGGCGCAGGCCAATTTGCCCGCGTCCGCCAGGCCTTTGCGGCCGGCATCACCTTTACCGCAGTCTATGTGCTGCTGATGGCGGCGGTGCTGTTTGCGCTCAGGGCGCCGATTGCCGACCTGTTCTCGGCCACCGGAGAGACCCGCAGGCTGATATACCTGTTCTGCGGGCCGCTGGCGCTGGCCTATTTCTTCAACGGGGCGATCTTTGTCGAGAATGCCAGTTTCAACAACCTGGGACGCCCGGTCTACTCCACCTGGATCAACTGGGGCCGCCACACCCTGGGCACCTGGCCGCTGGCGGTGCTGGGCGGCTACCTGGCCGGTGCGCCGGGAGTATTGGCAGGCCAGGCCGCCGGCGGGATGATCTTTGCCGGGCTTGGCGCGCTGCTGGTGCACCGGGTGCTGCGGGGCCTCACCCGGCCTGCCCAGGTCGATGCCTTTGCGCCGCAAAACCGGCTGCATGCCCTGCTGGGCCGCCGCGGCTGGTGACGCCCTGCGGCACTGGACGCTTGATCCGGGGCCGAGCCACGGAAAAGGGCGCCCACCGGATCCGGCGCGCGCCCCTGGGCCTTCAGATCTCGACCTCAACCCGGCCGATCGGGTTGGAGCAGCAAGCCAGGATATACCCTGCCTCCACATCCTCCTCCGAGATGCCGCCGTTGTGGACCATATGCACGTCGCCCGCGGTCTTCTTGACTTTGCAGGTGCCGCAGATGCCGAAGGTGCAGCCCGACGGGATATTCAGGCCCGACGCCTTGGCCACCGCCAGCACCGTATCGGTCTCGGTGCAGGTGGCGGTGACGCCCGACGCGGCAAAGGTGATCTCTGCCGCCGCGGTCTCTTCCGGCACCACATCGTCCAGCTCCGGCACATCGGCTTCGGTCTCCACCGGCGCGCCAAAGCTTTCCTGATTGTAGTTCTCCATGTCGAAGCCCAGGCCGTTCAGCATGTCGCGCACCGCCTGCATGAACGGATCCGGCCCGCAGCAGTAGACCTCGCGCTCCAGGTAGTCGCCGGCAATCAGGCCCAGCATGATTTGATTCAGCTGCCCGCGGTAGCCGGTCCAGACCTGATAGGGGTCGTCCTCCTCGACCACGAAATGCAGCTTGATCCCCGGCACCCGCGCCGCCATGCCCTCCAGCTGGCGCCGCGCGATGATCTCGCTGGGGCGCTTGGCGCAGTTGATGAAGCTGACATCGGGCGACTGGCCGCGGTCAAACAGGTACTGGGTCATCGACAGGCTGGGCGTGATGCCGGAACCCGCCGAGATGAACAGGAACTTGCCGTTCGGGCGCTTCGGCAGAGTGAACAGGCCCGCCGGACCGGAGGCCTTGAGGAACATGCCCGGGCTCAGGTTGTCCAGCATCCAGCGGGTGCCGATGCTGTCGGCCTGCGCCTTTACCGTGACCGAGATCGACAGCGGCCTCGAGGGCGAGGAGCTGATGGTGTAGGTGCGCCAGACGGTGCCGCCCGGCACCGGAAGCTCCAGCGTCAGGAACTGGCCCGGCTGATACTTGAACCACGCGCCGGACGGCGCGCGGAAGCTGAAGGTGGCGGTGTTCGGCGCTTCCGGCACGACAGAGACGCATTCCAGCATCTCGTCGTCCTTCCACGCCAGGGTTTCGTCCAGCGTCTCGAAATTGGCCTGCAGTCCCATGCCGTTACTCCGCCGCGATCAAGTTGCGGCCGGTCAGCGCACGGGTCAGGTGCTCGGCATACCAGTTGGAGAACTGGATCACACCGCTTTCCTGCACCTCCGAATAGGGGCCGGGCTCATAAGCGGGCGAGTTGATGCCGCGCTGGTTGTCCTCCACCACGATGCGGTCCTCGTCGTTGGTGGCAACCCACACTTCGGTCAGCCGCTTCAGGTCATAGTCCTGGCCTTCGACGGCATCCTTGTGCACCAGCCATTTGGTGGTGACTTCGGTCTCGGTCGGGCTGATCGGGGTGACGCGGAACACGATGGAATGATCCGGCAGGAAGTGGTTCCAGGTGGTAGGATAGTGGAATTCCAGGAGCGTCCCCGCATCGGCAAACGGCACCCGGCCCAGCTTCTTGGCCACAGCCGCCTTGCCGTCCATGGTATAGCTCTCGGCGCCCTCGTTCAGCGGCATCCGCGCTACCCGGTATTGGCCGCGCGCGTCGATCTGGAACTGGGCCGGAATACCCGCCGCCTCGATCCGGTCGAAATGCTTCTGAAGGTGCGGCGGGGTCTCGCCGCCCTCAACACCGGTCACCGAGGGATCTTCGGGGAAGGTCCGGCACAGCGACGGGTGGTTGCCGCCGCAGTGATAGCACTCGCGGTTGTTCTCCCAGACCAGCTTCCAGTTGCCGTTCTCGATGATCGAGCTTTCATAGGCAACCTTGGCGTTGGCCAGGTCATGCGGCTCCAGATAGGGACGCGCTACAGCGGCGAAAGCATCGAAGTCCGGCGCCTCATCCGCCAGGCAGATGTAGATCAGGCCCGCCAGGTCGCGGCAATGCACCGGCTTCAGCCCGTGCTTGGACGCGTCGAAATCCGGCCCCATGTCGCGCGCCCACAAGAGCGAACCGTCCAGTTCATAGGTCCACTGGTGGTAGGGGCAGACCAGCTTGGGCGAATTGCCCTTCTTGGCCTTGCACACAACCGAGCCGCGGTGGCGGCAGGCGTTGTGGAAGGCCCGCACCTCGCCATCGGTGCCGCGCACGATGATGACATTGTAGGCGCCGACTTGATGGGTCACGAAATTGCCGGCCTTGGGGATCTCGCAGGCGGGAATGGCAAACAGCCACTCGCGGTAGAAGATCTGGCGCATGTCCAGATCCAGCACGCCCGGATCGGTATAGAATGCCTGCTCCAGGGAATAGTTTTTCTGACGGGCCACCAGTCTGGCCAGGATCTCGCTGTCGTGAAGCATCTGCTTCTCTCCTTTGCCGCATCCCCGCGGCAGGTTGGCTTGGCTGCAGGCATGAGGAGAGAGATCACAGGCCACGCGCCCGCAACCGCCCCGCCGCCGCCCGCGGTTGACGTTTTCGTGGCAAGGCTGGTTTCCGGACTGTCCCGGGGCCATTCGGCGGCGGGGCCTGGCACCTTCCCGAAGCGCATGCTTCAGTGGTCTTTGCCATGCCTTGCCCGGGGTCACCGTTGCGGGGGCAGTGCCGGAGTTTCACCAGCTTCCCAATTCTCCGCCCCAGGGGGCGGCACCTTGCTGAGGCGCAAATTGCCCTAAACGCGGCCGTTGCGCGGAGACAAATCCGACCCGCCGAAACCGGAAAAAGACATGCATGTTTGCCGTGCCCGGCGGGACAGGAATGTATAGAAACTCAAACCGGCACTCGCCAGCCCGTTTGCGGCAAGCGCTTATCTTTCATGCGGTTAGGCGCTGCCTGCCGCACCGAGCCGATTCGCAGCCAGCATTCCCGGTACCGGCCTCTTGGAAAGCGGGATGCATTAAACTATATATCGTATAGTTTAATGAAACACAGGAGCAGCCGATGACCACCGGCCACGTCTTTATCGCCACCAGCCTCGACGGTTTCGTGGCCCGCAAGGACCATTCTCTGGACTGGCTGTCCAAGCAGCCCGCCGCCGAAGACTGCGATGGCGGATTTGCCGCGTTCATGGACGGCGTCGACGGGCTGGTCATGGGAACAGGATCCTTCCGCACCCTCCTCGGCTTCGGCCAATGGCCCTACAGCAAACCGGTTGTGGTCCTCAGCAGCAGCCTGACCGGGCAGGACATTCCCGAGGAGCTGAAGGACAAGGTGCGTCTCAGCACCGCCGCGCCCGCAGACCTCATGCAGGACCTGCAAGAAGAAGGCTGGACCCGCGCCTATATCGACGGCGGCCGGCTGGTGCAGTCCTTCCTGCGCCAGGGGCTGATCGCCGATCTGACCATCACAACGATCCCGATCCTGATCGGCAGCGGCATCCCCCTGTTTGGCAGCTTGGACCGCGACATCGACCTCAAGGTGGCAAGCTCCCGGATCCTGCCCGCCGGCATGGTGCAGACCACGTTCCGGGTGATCTGACCGATGCCCCCGCGGATGGGACGCCCGCCCAAGGGCAGCCGGACCCTCAGCAAGGACGATGTGCTGAGGCAGGCCCTGCAGCTGCTCGACACGGGCGGCAGCAAGGCCCTGACCTTCAAGGCGCTGGCCGAGGCGCTTGGCGTCACCCCGATGGCCGTTGCCCATCACGCCGGCACAAGGGACGAGATGATCGCCAGCCTCGTCGCAACTGCGTTTGAAGGGTCAGACACCCCGTCAATGGCAGCAACGCCCAAGCTGCGGTTGCGGGACCTGATGACCCGCTATTGCGCCCAGGTGACCCGGCACCCGGAACTCGCGAAATGCATCCTGGAAAACCCGTCCCTGATCGGCCCCTCCCTGACCGGATTGACGCAGCTTATCGAGGCAGAAATCGCCGCCGCAGGCGTGACCGGAGCGGACGCCCGCACCCTGCTTTGCCTCATCGTGGATTACACGCACGGTTTCGCCTTTGCAGCCGCCGCGGCACCGGGAGCGGCGCTGAAGATTGACGATTTCACCCCCGCACTGGACTGGGTGCTCGACCGTATCGAATGAAAATACGCGGGCCAATCATGGCCCGCGCATCCGCTTTCGCCTTGCAGAGCCGCCCGAACGGCGGCCCGTCTTCACTTCGATTTCCAGCTGTCCAGCCAGCGGCGGAAGCGGCCCTGCCGTTCCGCAATCGCATCGCCCGCGGCATAGAGGCTGTCCTCTGCGCTTTCAATCATCGGGTCGATCCGCGCCCGGCGGAACCGGCGCCAGCGCACATAGATGGCCCACAGGATGGCGGCCAGCAGCACCAGGAAGATGATGCTGAACCAATTGGTCGGCTTGTCCTCCGGCCCTGCCACCGGTTTGATCGACACCGCATTCGGGAAGATCGACAGGAACTCGTTGCGCCAGCCGTAATGCATCACCGCCACCCACTCCGGGTTGGCCTTGGTCGAGATGCTGTCATTGGCGTCGGTGTACAGATTGGCTGTGTCGAACTTGAAATAGGGTGGCCAGCTCCAGCCGGTGTCCTCATTGCGGTAGACGATGGCGCGGCCGCTGGGGCGCACGCCCTGGATGAATTGCACATCGCGGTTGATCAGCTGCGCCGACTGGTCGTCGGGCTTGGACCAGAACAGGCGGGTCCAGTCGTTCAGCTCCTGCCGCTCCTCGTAAGTGTTGACGATGCGCACCACGTCGTACTGCGGCAGCGTGTAATGCAGGAAGGCACCGAACAGCACCCAGAAGGTGATCAGGAAGGCCCATTTGATGAAACGCATCGGGCAGCTCCTCACATGAAGTTAATGACATAGACCAGAAGCGCGATGGCCCCCAGCGGGATGATATAGACCAGGAGGATCAGCTTGCGCCGGAACGAGCGGTCATACTGCCTCAGCCCCCGTTGGATGAAGGCCGCACGGTCGCCGGTCAACCCCTTGTCTTTCCAGCGCCGTTTCAGCTTCGCCCGCCGCACCTCGCGCGAGTAGAGCGACACCGCGCCATAGGCCAAGGTCAGCACCACCAACAGGATCAGGATCAGGCGGATAAAGCCGAACATCTCTAGCGCCCCCTCACCCGGTTCACCGCGCCCCAGGGGCCGACCCGCTCCACCAGCCCCTGGCGCTGGCTGCGCGGCAGCTTAGGCATCCGCCCCTCCATATCCGGCTCATGCCCGAACAGCGCCTGCCGCGCGCCGGCCTTGTCCACCGCATACTCCCGCGCCAGGAACTCCGCCGCATAGGCCTTCTTGGTCTCCGGCCAGCCGCGGTACTGGCGGTAGAATTCCTCCTTGTGGCAGATGAACATCTGCCGGAAATCATGCGGGCACAGCTCCGCCAGCAGCATATTCACCAAGTCGCGGCAGGGCGTGTCCGACGCCCGCAGACTATAGAAATAGGCCGGATGATCCGAGGTGATCCGCGGCCAACTGCCGCCCCCTTCGGCCCAGCGCACCAGCGCCGCCAGCCCGTCAAACTCCGCCGGCAGCTCATCAGCGTGCCGCGCCGCCATCCGCCTGAGGTCCGAGCGTGACAGGCCGGTCAGGTCCCGCCCCTTCTCGGTCAGCACGGACACCGCAAGAAACCCCATCTTCTGCCGCAGGATCGCGGCCCCATCAACGCCGCGCGCCCGGATCACCGGCTCCGCCAGCCGGTTCAGCTCCAGGAACCGGGCAATCGCATTGCGCTCACTCAGATCGAACACATGTTTCAGCGGCACGCCTTCGGGCTTTGCCCCGCTTGCAATCACCGCCCGGTGCTCCACGTCCTGAAACAGGTAAAGCCCGCCGAAATGCGCGGTCCAGAAATTGCCCTGCTCAAAGACCTCATGTTCCAAATGCACCGGATTGCGGGTCACATCGCCGGTCTGCTCCGCCGTCGCAATCATCTCCCCGATTAGATCATCATCAAACCAGGCGTCCTCACCTGATTTGAACCGCTCCACCAGCTCCGCCAGACGGTCCGCATGGCGCAGCGTACCCTTGGTGGTATCCGCCTCGATCCGCACCTGGCGGATGTCGAACAGCTTCGCGGGCGAGGTGACCTCAAACACCGAATTCACCAGCTCGCCGGCAACGGCATCGGTCGCGGTCAGCGCAAACAGCTGGCGTTCATTCACTTCGATGAACCGGCGCAGGATGTCCCGGCTGGTGGAGAATTTCACATGAAGCAGCGGGCAGCGTTTCTGCTCGGTCGACAGCAGAATGAACTGCCGGTTGACGCCCGCATGGTTCAGATAATGATCATCCCCCAGCTCATCCCCGATCTCCGGCGAAAAGCCCGAAATATCGACGTGGAAATCCGTTAGAGCCGTGGTCTTGCCGGTCAGATGCTTCAGCGCGCGGTTATAGCGCTCCACCAGCGCGGGCGAGGCCACATGGAAGAGATTGCCGAACATCAGGCCATGCTGGATGAGGCGTTTCATGGCCTGCTCCTCACACTTGTCTCAAGTGCCAAAATGTGCGCACGTTCGAGTTTCCGGTTTTCATTAGGTGTCAGCTTCGGATTGTCTCCGAAGGCCTCAGAACCCAAAAGCCCAATATGAGAGTGGTTGAGCAACTTCAAAGTAGGCAAGTTGTCAAACAGCTCAAACTTGCTCGCATAGGTTTGAAACGGCTCACCTTTCAAAGACACGCAATTATAAAACAATAAAAGCAATTCCGCATCAGATAGCTGCGCCCTTAGCAGTTTGGCATGCCTAGGCTTAGAGAACTCTTTCTCATCTTCAAGAACTCGGAAGCAGTTATACAGAAACCTAAAGTAGTGCCCTAAATCATTGCCCCTTCTGTTCCAAAAATCTTTATAGGCATAAAACAGGGCAATGCCTTCATCGTGTTTCTTTAGCTTTTCACGATAAACCTTATTCAATTCCCTGTAATAGAAAACAAAGCAGTCTCGCCCCTCCGCTAGTTTATCCTTGCTATCTTTTTTTACCACATCCAAGCCGCCAACGATCTCCGAGTGGGTTCTCAGAAGTTCGAAAAATGTCGTTTCGAACTGCTGCGATCTCAGGTTGGTGTTCATTGCATTGAACTCATCAGCTTGGCGCTTAAGCTCTTTCCGTTGTTCGGCAAGTTCTTCGCTTTGCAGCCAGACAGTCACGATGATCCAGAGAAAGGCCAATACTCCCGCTACTCCAGCAAAGGTATCGCCGATTTCATTCGAAGGCGAAAAAAGCAACGCAAAAACCCTAAACTGCCAATCTCCCTCACTGTCAACTTGAGGAAGTATCGCGAGAATAGCCACTACTGTTAGAAAGGCCTTCGTCAGAGCCTTACCAACATCCATTGGTCGATCGCTTTTGATGCCTGCCTTTATAGAGCGCCAGTGATTTTCAATCCTTTCGATCACCCCTTCCCCTCCAGATACCGCCGCTTGGCCTCTTCCTGCCGCCCGAAATCGCGCACCATGGCCTCAATCGCCACCTCATCCGACTTGTCGGCATAGCGGAACTCGCTGTCGGCGTAGCGGTTGATCTCCTGCACCACCATGGCGACCGTGATCGGCACCCGCAGCTCCGCAATCATCGCGGATTTGGTCTCGTAATCCTTGAACAGGAACAGCTCCGGGTTCTCCATCCATTCATCCGGCAGCTCGAAATCCATCGCACGGACCTTGACCGCATCGGTGATGTTCTTGATGGCGCGGCCGGTAAACCGGTCATCCGCCTGCTGGATCGCCTTCAGATAGGTGCCGAGCTTGGACAGATCATCCAGCTCCCCGATCTGGTCCTGCACCCGGCCGAATACCTCCATCAGCCCCGGCTCCTGCGGCCGGTTGTGCGCCTCGAACGAGCGCGCGACGGCCTTCTTGATCTCCTGTGCACCGTAAAGATCATGCTCGCCCAGCGGGATCGCATGGTTCTTGCCCATCAACAGCGTCAGGATGTCGATATAATCCTCCCGCGTCTGCGGCCCGTCGACCAGGAACCGCGCGCCGGCCCGCTGGCGCAGGGCGTCGTCCACATTCTCCGGGTAGTTGGAGAACATGCCGAAGGTGCAATTTCCGCGCACCACGGTATTTGCGCCGGCAAAGGCCTCCATGAACACCGCGGTCACCTCCTGCTGGCCCGCGCTGGACTGCCGGTCGCCGCGCTTGCCCGCGATCTGGTCGATGTCGTCGATGGTGCCAAAGCCGATGACGCCCGGGTCGATCACATTCTGGATGAACGACTTGGCGTTCTGGCCCGACTTGCCCTGGTAGCTGTCGATATTGTCGATGCCGAAATTCTGGTAGCGGAAGGGGTAGCCCGCGTTCTGGCAATAGTCATGGATCAGCCCCGCCATCATTTGGATCAGGGTGGTCTTGCCGGTCCCCGGCTTGCCGTCGCCCATGAAGGTGAAGATGAACCCGCCCATCTCGGCAAAGGGGTTCAGACGGCGAGTGAAATCATAGGCCATCAGCATCTTCGCCAGCCGCATCGCCTGGTACTTGGCGATATGGTTGCCGACCACCTCATGCGGTTTCTTGAACGCCATCGTCAGGGTGGTGGATTTCGCCTTGGCCGCCGGTTCAAAGCCGCTGATGGTCAGATCATCCGCATCCACCCGCCAAGAAGCCGCGGTGAACGCCTCCAGCCGCGGCGCGTTCTGCGCCCGCAGGGCGGCCTTCTCCATCAGCTGCTCGGCATAGGCAGCCGCCGCCGCAATCAGATGCGTATCATCGGGCGCGTGCAGCGCCAGCTTCTGGTCCAGCTCCCACAGCGCCCCGTGCAAAGCCAGCGGCGCATTATCGGTCAGCAGCTCCTCCGCCTCGCCCACCTCGGCCTGCGTCTCGGACCCGTGCGGTGCCAGCAGATAGGCGGTGGCGTTGGCAAACACATGCACCGCAATCAGCGCCTCGGCGGCCAGCAGTTCGGTAAACTCCCCCTTGCGCGCCGCGTCCAGAGAGCCTGCCAGATTGGCCCGCTTCAGATCCGCAAGGCCCGAAACATCCGCATAAGCCTCCGCCATCGCCAGCGAGACCGCCAGCGCCCGGCGCAGCGCGTGCTGCAAGGTCGCCTGCAAGGGCGAAGTCAGCGGATCGTCCCCGTCCGCCGCCTCGATCCGGGCAATCAGATGCACGCCTTCGGGCCGCGCGGTGGAGCGCGTCACCAGCCCCGGCGTGGTGGAACGGAAGCGGCGGCTGCGGGCAATCCCCGGCGAGTGCTCCTGCACCGGCGCGCTCGCCCGCGGCTTGGCAATACGCGGGGTGTGGTCGAACCCCTCCAGCATCGCGGCCGCGGCGGCGTAATGCTTGCGGATGTCCTCCTCCCGCAGCTCCATCTGAGTGCCTGAAATGCTCATCTCTTCCTCTCAATCCGCAACTCGCCGGCCGAAAACAGGCACAGCTCTTTCATCTTTCCCAAAATACTCCCGACCCGCTGCCCGGCAGGCGGCTTTGCCGCCGAGAGGCGGGCTCCCGTCCTCGCACCACGCGCGCGCTCAATACCGCAGCACCTGCCCCGCATCGCTCACCACGAATTTCTGCACATCCGCAAACCCCGGCGGGTCCAGCTCTGCCAGCACCTGGAACGGGCGCTGCGGCAGGATGATGGCGCGCTGGGTGCGGGTCGCGCCGGTATCCGCACCGCGCCCGCCAAAGGGGTCGAGTGCAAAGATCTCCCGCTCAACGGTGCCGAACCAGCCGGCGCGCTCCTCCCGCACCTCCTCGCTTTCCAGCTCCTCCAGCGTCCAGGCCAAGGCCCAGTCCTGGCCCTCGGGCGCCTCCGCCTCTTCCAGCACCCGGTGCAGCGGGCCGGACTGCTCGGTATAGGCGGAGGAATACATCGGCCCCACATGATAGCGGCGCAGACGCTTGGGGTGGAGGTTATCGAAATCCTCGTCAAACCCCTTGGCAATTGTCACCAGCTTCAGCCCCGCCAGCGCCTGCGCCATCAGATGCGCCTGGCATTCCGGCCAGCGCCGTTCATCCTTCGGCAGCGCCACCTTGCCGCTGTCTTCCAGCTCCATCAGGTAGATCACCGGCAGGTTCACCTGGCTGTCATAGGCGGCCCAATGCAGCAGGAAGCGCCGCCGCCGCTCGCCGATGTTTTCCAGCCATTCGCAGACCGGATCGTTCTGCACCCAGAACAGCTGCCCCTTCAGCAGTTCCTGATAATAAAGCCGCTGCGACAGCGCGAATTGCAGTTTCGCAGGCACCGTGCGGTCCGAGATGATGGTGCGCACCATATCGTCCTTCAGCTGCGCCTCACTGGCCATATTGGCCAGATGCCGCTCCGCCTGCTGGGCGTCATTGGCCATGGTCATCAGCTCCGCCGCCACCGGAAAGCCGCTGTCGCGCTTGTCCATCGCCAGGCTGCCAAAGAACCGCCCGGTGTCGCGTCCCGCCATCAGGTACTTCATGGAGAGCGCGCGGAAGGTGAAGTTCAGCCGCATCAGATAGCTGGTCAGCACCTTCACATCGGATTTCGACAGCCGCCCCTCCGCCTGCATCGCTGCCGCCACCCGGGTCAGATGCCGGATGATGGTCTCGAACTTCCGGAAATACCGGCGCGAGGCGAAGGTATCGGTAAGGCCTGCGTGGTCCTTGGCGGGATCGGTCATGTGAAACCTCCGGGGTGCGCAGCAGCCCGGATCGCGCCCGACCCGCCCCCCAGGGCGGGCGCGAACGCCCCCCCTCGGGCCGGGCGCGATCCTCTGTTTCGTACAGCCCGTTTCTGGCCTGTGGCAAAATCACCTGTGAGGTCGTGCGAAAGCTCGGTCATTGTTTTGGCCTGTAATCAGTTATTGCAATGAGATCACGAACAGGTTTGGGCCAGCCCGCGGCGGCCTTGGAAAGCCCGGTTTCGGCCGTTCTGTAAAACCAGCCGACAGCCAAAATGATCTGCACAAACAGGTAGCCGAAACCAACTGCCCACAGGGCCAGTGGCAAGTACCACAGGTACTCAACCAAGCCTTCCCCTCCGAGCGCAGGCTGCTCTCTAGCCCACAATACCAAGTACCCAAGCAGTGCCAGAGCACCCGATACAACGAGGAATCTCAGGAAGGGGTTGCGAAACATCACCCACCATAAAGGTTCTTGTCGTGCTTCTCGACAATCGCGGCGAACCGGCGGGCAAAGCGTTCATCCGCCTTGGCCTTCTTCTCCAGCACGTCGCGGGCAAACACCATGTTGCCCTCATGGCTTTCCAGCATGTCGGCCATCTTCTGGTTGGTCGCGGTGCCGATTGCGGCCATTGCGGTCTGGGCTTCCTTGTCGGTCTGCACGCCGATCTCGTTGATCCTATGCGCCACATCCTGCTGCTGCGCGGTCTTCAGCGATTTGGTCAGCGCATCATACAGCACCACCCGCTGCTGGGTGTCCGTCTGCAGCTTGTTGATCAGAACCATCTGCGTCGCCGCCTGGTTCTGCAGGGAGTCGACCCAGGTCTTGCCCTTCTCGATATAGCGCTCCAGCGTCTGGGATTTCGCAAGCTTCACCTGCTCCTCCTGCACCAGCGCGTTGTACTTGGTGTTCAGCTCCGCCAGCTCGGTCTCCAGCTTGGTGCGCGCGGCCGCGTCCTGCTCGACCGAGATCTTGTTTTCCAGCTCGATGATCTGCGGGTCCAGCGCCACGATCCGGGCGCGCACGCCTTCCAGCTCCTGCACGGTGAACTCGCGGTCGTCCAGCGTCGCGGTGAGGTTGGTCTGCACCTTCTCGCGCTGCTCTTCCAGGGTGGCCAGCTGGCCCTCCAAGAGCTTCACGATCACGTCGGACTTGGCGATCAGGTCCTGCAGCTTGTCATCGATATTGGCGGTGCGCATCCGCTCCTGGCGCATCGAGTCCGATTTGCCCTTGGAGAAGAAGCCGACAAAGCTCTCCCACCCGGTTTTCGAACGCATCTCGTTGAAATCCTTGGAGAACGCCGCCGTCACATCGTCCAGCCCCATGATCAGCTCGGCGATATTGGCGTTCATCACCTCGGTGTGCGCATGCACATCCTCAAGTGTCGCGTTCTCAATGTCGATGCTGGCATCCTCGCCCGCTTCGATCTTGCCGCGCGCAGTCTCGATACGCGAGGTCAGCGCCTCGATCCTGGCCTGAGAGTCCCGGACCTTCTCCTCGCTCTCCGCTACCATCCTGTCAAATTGGGAAACACTCATCGTGTCCGTTCCTCCCGCTCAAATAACTGATCCGGATATGGGTATGTAAAAAGATTTTACATCCCCCGGGCGGCGCAATTCCGCCCGTTTCCAAATCACTGTTGCAGAGAGGCTGCACAAAGAAAACCCCCGGACGCGCCTGAGCGGATCCGGGGGCGGTTTCGCGCGAACGGGGCAGCGTCACATGGTCTGCTGCTTGCCCAGAACCAGAAAGGTCATCATGCCGAACGGCGGGATGTTCTCCTGCTGCTCGACACTCAGCCCGTCTTCCTGCAGCACCGTTTCCAGCGCAAAGTCGGAGTGCCAGCCGATCACATTGGCCAGCGGCGCAGACAGCTTCTCCAGCGAGGCCCTGACCCCTTTGCCGCTTTTGAAATGGTTGGTGATCACCACCTTGCCGCCGGGCTTCAGCACCCGGGCGATCTCGTGCATCACCCGCTCCGGCTCGGGCACGACGGACAGCACATGCATGGCCGCGACGGTGTCAAAGGAATTGTCCGGGAAATCCAGCTGCCGGGCATCCATCTGCCGCAGCGCCTCGACCTGGGTCAGCCCCATCTCCCGCACTTTGGCTTGCGCCTTCTTCAGCATGTCATGGCTGAAATCAATGCCGGTCACCTGCAGATGCGGCGCATAATGCTGCAGCGACAGCCCGGTGCCGACGCCGACCTCCAGCACGCTGCCCTGCCGGGAATTGATATAGCGGGTTGCGCGGCGGCGGCCTGAGCGCGTTACCGCGCCAAAGGTCCTGTCGTATACCGGCGCCCAGCGCGCGTAAGATTCCTCAACTGCCTTGATATCCAATTCGTCCCTCCCATTGGACGTCTTGGGCTAGTCCTTTGGCTTGGAAACCAGCCCCCAAATCACCATTGCAACGTAGCCAACGCATAGCACAACCAGCACCGTCCATGCATAGGTCAACAGTGCCGCAGCCATGAAGGCAAATCCCACCAGCAGGTATTTAACATGCTCGCGGGAGATTTTCATCGCCTTGGGCGACCAGGTCTGGATGTGGCTGATCATCAGCAGGCCGACCACCACCATATGCAGGCAGATCAGCAGCTCCGGCAGCACCATCGCTCCGTCAAAGGCAAAGGAGACAAACATCGGCAGCATCGCCAGAAACGCCCCGGCGGGCGACGGGATGCCTTCGAAATAGCCGCTGCGCCCCTTCGGCTCCTCCTCCGACTTGCTGCCGACATTGAACCGCGCCAGCCGCACCACGCAGCAGACCGAAAACACCAGCACCGAAATCCACCCCACGCCGCGCACATCCTGTAAGGCCCAGAGGTAGATCACCATCGGCGTCGCCACCCCGAAGTTCAGGAAGTCGGCCAGCGAATCCAGCTCCGCACCCATCTTGCTTTCGCTGTGCAGCGCCCGCGCCAGCCGCCCGTCCAGCCCGTCCAGCACTGCGGCCAGCAGGATCAGCATCACCGCCAGCGTGTAATTGCCGTAAACCGCAGCGCGGATCGCCGACAGGCCCGCACAGATGGCACCGATGGTCATCATGTTCGGCATCAGCTGGATCAGCGCAAATTCGGATTTCTTCTTTTCCGGGACGTCATACATGGCGGTGGCTCTTTCTTCCTCGCGGTGGCGGTGGAGTGGCCGCGGCGCAGAGGCAAACCTTGGGGCAAACTTGGGGGCTATTGTAACCGTTGCGCACCTATGCCCCAAGCGCCGCCGCAGCGCAATATTCACGGACCCGGCAGCCGCCTCTGCGCAAAGGGGGTGCACAGGGGGTGCACGGGAAGTGTACAGGCGGTGCCCCCTGAAAAGAAAGGGCACCGTGCATCGCACGGTGCCACGCCCAACTGCGAAGGCCTCCCGCCGGGAGGCCATGAGCAGGCGGGAGCGCCCCGCCTGCGCCGCGGCTCAGCCGACCACGTTGAACTCCGGCCCGTAGGGGTACTTGGTGATGTTCTCGTTGCCGTCTTCATGGATCACCAGGATGTCATGCTCGCGGTAGCCGCCCGCGCCGGGATTGCCCTCGGCGATGGTCAGCATCGGCTCCATCGAGATCACCATACCCGGCTCCAGAACCGTATCAATGTCCTCACGCAGCTCCAGCCCGGCCTCGCGGCCATAATAGTGCGACAGCACGCCGAACGAATGCCCATAGCCGAAGGTGCGGTACTGCAGCAGATCCCGCCCCTCAAAGAAGGCGTTGATTTTATGGGTGATTTCCGCACAGCTCGCCCCCGGCTGCAGCAGCGAGATGCCGTATTCATGGGCCGCCACATTGGCCTCCCAGATCTTCAGGCTGTCGGCGTCCACTTCTTTCACGAACATGGTCCGCTCCAGCGCGGTGTAATAGCCGGAGATCATCGGGAAGGTGTTCAGCGACAGGATATCGCCGCGCTGAAGCCTGCGTCCCGTCACCGGGTTGTGGGCACCGTCGGTGTTGATGCCGGACTGAAACCAGACCCAGGTGTCGCGGTATTCGGCATCCGGGAACCGCTTGGCAATCTCCAGCTCCATCGCGTCACGCCCGGCCATCGCCACATCAATCTCGCGCACGCCTTCCTTGACCGCATCGCGGATCGCAAAGCCGCCCACGTCGGCCACCGCAGCACCGGCCCGGATCATCTCGATCTCGGCCGCCGATTTGCGCATCCGCTGCTCCATCGTCGGCAGGTAGAGGTCGACCAGTTGCGACGGCGCCAGGAACGCCTCCAGCTTGCCCTTTTGCAGCAGGGTCAGGTGGTCGCTCTCATAGCCGACAACCGCGCCCTCGCCGCTTACCGACTTGATTGCACGCCAGAAATTGTCGCGCTGCCAGTCGGTGTAGGTGATGTTGTCGCAGAAAGAGCGGCGCCAGGGCTGGCCCGCGTCGATGCCGGCCGAGATGGTAACCGCCTCGGTCCCGGTCACCACCAGGCCGTAGGGGCGGCCAAAGGCGCAGTAGGTGAAGCCAGAGTAATAGGAGATGTTGTGCATCGAGGTGAAGACGGCGGCGCTCACCCCGGTTTCGGCCATGATCTTGCGCAGGCCGGCGATCCGCGCCTCGTATTCGGAGACGGCAAATTGCAGCGGCGCCTTCTCACCATTGTGAAAACGGTACATTTCAGGACGTGCAGTCATATCAGACCCTTCCTTCTTACAAGAAAGGTCCCGGCGTTCAGGACAGTTTTGGAATGCGGGGGCACCATGTATTCCATGCGGCGACGCCATCGCCTGGCCCTTGCGCGAAAGATGCGGCGGAAACCGGATTCTGGCAAGACGTTTTTGCGGCCGGGGAGCCTGCAAGGTGGGCGATTCCGCCCACCGCGCCGCGATCAATTCACGATCAGAGCCACCAGGTCGCTTTCGGGGTCCGCCAGCGGGTCGATCACATTGAAATGGTGCTTGCCAAAGGCGATCACGTGGTCGGTCTCCCAGGCCTCCACCAGCCAGATGGCCTGATCCAGAAACGCCGGGCGCTCCTCGCCGCCGACCCAGACGGTGACCTCCGCGGGATAGCGGTCGTTCATCTCCACCGGGCTTTCGGCAATGGCGGCAGCCGAGTCCATCCGGAACTTCTGGTTCATCGAGGTGCGCAGCAGCGGCCGCAAATCCGCCAGAGGTGAGATCGGGATCACCGTCTTGATCCGCTCCCCCACCTCTGCCGGCAGCAGTGCCTTGTCCAGCATCCGCGCCACCAGATGGCCGCCCGCCGAATGGCCGGCCAGCGCGATCGGGCCGTCCACCTCCGCCGCGATCCGGGTCACCGCCGCGGTGATCTGCCGGGTGATATCGGCGATCCGCACCTCCGGGCACAGGTCGTAAGACGGCATTGCCACCGCCCAGCCATGCGAAATCGCGCCGCGGGCCAGATGCGACCAGGAGCTTTTGTCGAAGGCCAGCCAGTAGCCGCCGTGCACAAAGACAAAGACTCCCTTAGGCTCGCCTTCAGGCAGGAACAGGTCAAAGCGCTGCCGCGCCCCCTCGCCATAGGGGATGTCCAGCCGGGCGCGCTGATGCAGGCTGTTGCGGAAGTCCTCGGCTGAGGCGGCCCAGCGCGGCGGGTACTTGTCTGCGTTCTCGATGTATGCCCCGTTGGCATAGGCATCATCCAATTCCATGCCCAGTCTCCCCGTTGAAATTTTGTTTTGCGGCTACCTGACAGTCTCGCACAGGACATGTCAAATTGCCCGGCGGAAATTTCCGCCCCCCGGCACTCTTGGCTAAATAATTTGATCAAATTCTGGACTTATCGTTCTGTCTGGACATATCAAGGCACAGCTGATTTGCATTTCAGTGACAGAACCCCCGGGAGGCCCGCAATGCTTGATGCAACCACTGACCTGAAATCCCTGCTCAAAGACCCCAGCCTGCTGGAGACGCGCGCCTATATTGGCGGCCAGTTTGTCGAGGGCGAGGGCACCTTTGACGTGACCAACCCCGCGCGCGGCGACGTGATTGCCAAGGTGGCGGATGTCAGCCGCGCCCAGGTGGCGGGCGCCATTGCCCAGGCCGAGACCGCACAGAAGGACTGGGCCAAGTGGACCGGCAAGGAGCGCGCCAATGTGCTGCGCAAATGGTTCGACCTGATGATGGAAAACCAGGAGGATCTGGCGGTGATCCTGACCGCCGAAATGGGCAAGCCGGTCAGCGAGTCGCGCGGTGAGGTCGCCTATGGCGCCTCCTTTGTGGAGTTCTTCGCCGAAGAGGCCAAGCGGATCTATGGCGAGACCATCCCCGGCCATCAGCGCGACAAGCGCATCACCGTGATCAAGCAGCCGATCGGGGTGGCCGCCTCGATCACGCCCTGGAACTTTCCCAATGCGATGATCACCCGCAAGGCCGGTCCGGCGCTGGCGGCGGGCTGCTCCTTCGTTGCGCGCCCGGCGGCAGAGACGCCGCTGTCGGCCATCGTGCTGGCGGTTCTGGCAGAGCGCGCAGGGATCCCTGCGGGCGTGTTCAACGTGGTGCCGTCGTCGCGGTCCTCCGATGTAGGCAAGGAGTTCTGCGAAAACCCCGCGGTGCGCAAGCTGACCTTTACCGGCTCCACCGAAGTGGGCCGCATCCTGCTGAAGCAGGCCTCAGAGCAGGTGATGAAATGCTCGATGGAGCTGGGCGGCAACGCGCCCTTCATCGTGTTCGACGACGCCGATCTGGATGCCGCCGTCGAAGGTGCCATCATGTGCAAGTTCCGCAACAACGGCCAGACCTGCGTTTGTGCCAACCGGATCTATGTGCAGGCCGGCGTTTACGATGCCTTTGCGGAGAAGCTGAAAGCGGCCCTGCAGAAAATGACGGTCGGCGACGGGCTGAAAGAGGGCACGGACTTCGGCCCCCTGATCACCAGGGACGCGGTGGAGAAGGTCGAGGAGCACATTGCCGACGCCAAATCCAAGGGCGGCAGCGTGATCCTGGGCGGCAACCCGTCGGAACTGGGCGGCACCTTCTTCCAGCCGACCGTCGTGACCGGCGCGACCCAGGACATGGCCTTTGCCACCGAAGAAACCTTTGGCCCGCTTGCGCCGCTGTTCAAGTTCGAGAACGAGGACGAAGTGATCGCGATGGCCAATGACACCATCTTCGGCCTGGCGTCCTATTTCTATGCCAAGGACCTCAGCCGCGTGTACAAGGTGGCCGAAGCGCTGGAATACGGGATTGTCGGGGTGAACACCGGCATCATTTCCACCGAAGTGGCCCCGTTCGGCGGCGTCAAACAGTCGGGCCTGGGCCGCGAAGGCAGCCACCACGGCATCGAGGACTATCTGGAGATGAAGTACATCTGCATGTCGGTCTGATCCCGAAACGCAGGCAGCACGTGCAGGTCACTGCCGGGTCATTATCCCGGCCACCCTGCTGATGGCGCCGGCCCAGGCGGTTTCCGTCTCCGGGTCCAGCGCCGGCCCCAGAACATCGCGCAAAGCGGCAATCAGCGCCCGCTTTGCCGCGTCGCTCTCCCGCGCGCCAAGATCCAGATGCGCGTGGTCCTGAACCAGCCGCGCGCTAAGCTCTGCCAGCGTCGCCGGGTTGTCCAGATTGCGCACACAGGCGGCAATCATCTCCGTCAGCATCGCCTTCTGCTTCACGAAGTTGCCCCGGAACATGCCGCGCGCCTGCGGCAGGCGGGTGAACAGATGCACGTAAAACCGTTCCGCCAGATCCGCCTTGCGGGCAAAAACCCCGGCAAAGCTTTGCTGAACATGCTGAACTTCCTGAGGGGTCATCAAACCGCCAATTCACCGCAACCAAACCAAGGCACCGAACCGCCGCGCCGCGCATCCTGCGGCATGCGGAAACAGCGCCGGTGCACATGACCTCTTCCCCAACAGTGCGGCCAAAAGGCTAAGAATTGTTTGAAGCCCCGGACACAAAAAAGCCCCCCGGCAGAACCGGGGGGCATATACGCTCGGACCGGAGTCCGCGGGATCAGTTGACCGCTTTGGCCTCAATCTCCGGACGGGCCGGGCGGGAGGAGGAGATTTCGATCCGGCGCGGCTTCAGCGCCTCCGGCACCTCGCGGTGCAGATCGATATGCAGCATGCCGTTTTCCAGGCTGGCGCCGGTCACGCGGACATGGTCGGCAAGGGTAAACCGGCGTTCAAAGGCGCGGGTTGCGATGCCGCGGTGCAGGAAGGTGCGCTCCTCGCCGTCCTCAGCCTTTTTGGCGGCGACAACCAGGGCGTCTTCCTTCACTTCAACGTTCAGGTCTTCCTCGGCAAAACCGGCGACGGCAATCGAGATGCGATAGCTGTCGGCGTCGGTCTTTTCGATGTTGTAGGGCGGGTAGCTGGACTGGGCGGCATCAGCGCTCAGGGCGCGGTCCATCAGGTTGGCGATCTGGTCAAAGCCGATGGTTGCACGGTGCAGCGGTGTAAAATCAAAGGTACGCATTTTCCATCCTCATTCATGAGCGATTTCAGGATGCCTTCCCCGCGGGGACAGGCCGGAATTTTCCGGGCCCCAATCAGCGGCTGCCCGGATAGTCCTCAGATAGGAACGGAAAATGCGGCTTCAAGGGGGCGGTCAGCCGCCCGGGCGCACAAATTTCGCGCCCCCGGCAGAGGCGCCGCCGCCCGCCCGGATCCGCTTGATCCGGCGGTCGGGCGCGGCCGCAGGATTGCGGCGCAGCTGGGCCTTCAGCTCTGCCACCCGCTGCGGCAGCTTCATGCCAAACGCCACCTGCTTACCCCGGTAATTGCCGCCGCCGGACACCAGCGCCAGGATGCGCCCGCGGCCGCCGGCCTGGGAAAACACCGGCGCACCGGAGGACCCGAAGGTGACGTTGCAGTCGATCATCAGCACGTCCTCATACTCCCCCATCAGGTTGCACTGCCGCTGCCGCGACAGCGCCTCGGCGCGGCCCCGGCCATAGGAGGTCACGGAAATGCGGCTGCCGTACCCGCTGCCGGAGTGCAGGGCAAAGGCATCGGCCTCGCCGCTGAGAATGGGTTCGGCCAGCCGGATCAGCGCCACATCGTGGCGGATGTTTTCGAGGTCGAGGCGTCCGCGCGGGGCGTACCCCGGATGCGCGGCGACCTGCAGCGCCTGCCGCTCGGCAATCGCCACCCCATCGCGCAGCCCGGCGCGGAAGATGATCTGGTCTGCCGGGCGCACCTTTGCATTCCGGTCATAGACGCAGTGGGCCGCCGTCAGCACCAGCTCCGGCGCAATTAGCGTGCCGGTGCAAAACCCCTGCCCGTTCAGCTCCAGCCGCCCCACCGCTTCCCAGCCCAGCAGGTCATCTCGCCCGGTCAGGCGCCGGAGGCCGGTGCCCTGTGCCATTGCGCCGCCGGTATAGGCCAGGGCGGCAACCGCCAGGATCAGCGCCCGCCAGGTCATTGCTTGATGAACTTCGCACCGGAGGAACTGCGCCCCTCGCCGACGCGCACGCGGCCAACGCCGGGCGGCAGGCGGCCGCCGGTGGCCACGCCGGTCAGCTGCGCCTGCAGCAGCGTCAGCTCCTCGGCCAAAGCGGAACCGAGCGAGACCCGTTCACCGCTCACCTCGGCCTTGGCGGAAATCACCGACACGATCCGCGGGGTGCCGCCCTCGAAGGAGAACACCGGCGCCCCGGAGGAGCCGAAATCCACATCGCAGGACATCACCAGCACCCCCTGCTGCCGCGCCATCACCGCGCAGACCTCCTGCAGGGACGGCGCCTCGGAGCGGTCATGGGCGTAGGAGACCACACCGATCTTGGCCCCCTTGCGCGGGCGCTCGTCGGTCTCGAACGGTGTCACGGTGGTGTTGCGGATCGGGCGCTGCAGCTGCAGCAGCGCGATGTCGTTGCGCACCCGGCCGGTCGACAGCTCCCCGTCATAGACATAGGCGGGATGCTGCACCGCCCGCCGCACGCTGCGGTAGGCCGAGGCGCGCCCGTTGCGCCATCCGGCCAGGAATTCAATGGTTGTGGGGTCAATCGGCGCCTTTGTGCGGCTGTCATAGAGGCAATGCGCGGCGGTCAGCACCAAGTCAGGCGCAATCAGCGCACCGGTGCAAAATCCCTCGCCATTCACATCAAGCCGCCCGACGGCCTCCCATTTGCGGCCCGCATCCAGAGTATCCATCCGCTGCAGGCGGCTGTCCTGCGCCATTGCCGCGGCCGGCAGCAACACTGCCAGCACCGCCAGAATCCACTGCCTCACCTGCGTCTCCTCTTATCCACCGGCTGGGAGATTACGTGTCCGTTCCGGCAAAATTACGGCAAGCCCGCGGAGAATGCAGCCTGATTCTTTCGCGCAGGCGGCCTCAGCGCAGGATGGGCACCTCCGGGGCGCGCTTGCCAGGCGCGGTCAGCGCAGGCGGTTGCGGGCCGCCGGCGGCCCAATCGAGCAGCTCCACCGTGTGCACGATGGGCAGTTCAGTGCCGGAGCCGATCTGCATCATGCAGCCGATATTGCCCGCCGCGATCAGGTCGGGGGTCTTGGCCTCCAGCGTCTTCACCTTGCGCGCCTTCAGCTCGGCAGAGATTTCCGGCTGCATCAGGTTATAGGTGCCCGCCGACCCGCAGCAGAGGTGGCTGTCGGCGGGTTCCACCACGGTGAAGCCTGCGCGTTTCAGCAGTGTCTTCGGATGGGTCTTGATCTGCTGCCCGTGCTGCAGGGAGCAGGCAGCGTGATACGCCACGGTCAGCCCCTTGTCCGAACCCTCAGGCAGCTCCAGCTGCATCAGCAGTTCGGAGATATCCATCGCGATGGCAGAGACCCGCGCCGCATCCGCCGCCAGCGGCTCATTTCGGAACATGTGGCCATAGTCCTTGACCGTGGTGCCGCAGCCGGAAGTATTGATGACAATGGCGTCCAGCCCCTGCCCGTCCATCTCTGCCGCCCAGGCGCGGATGTTTTTAGCCGCGGTGGCGTGGCTCTCGTCCTCGCGCCCCATGTGATGGGTCAGCGCGCCGCAGCAGCCCGCGCCCTTGGCCACCACCACCTCGCAGCCCAGGCGGGTCAGCAGGCGGATGGTGGCATCATTGATATCGGTGTTCAGCGCCTTTTGCGCGCAACCGGTCATCAGCGCCACGCGCTTCTTGCGCGGCACGGCGGGGGCAAAGCTTTGCGGATCGTCATTGCGGCTCACCGGCGGGATGTGTTTCGGCGCCATCTCCAGCATGGCGCGCAGCCGCGGATCGGGCAGCAGACCTTTGAATGGCCTGGCCAGCTTGGCGCCCATCAGCGCCAGCCGGAACCGGGACGGATAGGGCAGGATCCGCGCCAGCAGCCAGCGCAGGGCCTTGTCGCTCCAGGGCCTGTCATAGTGCTTTTCGATATAGGCGCGGGCATGATCCACCAGATGCATGTAATGCACGCCCGACGGGCAGGTTGTCATGCAGGCCAGGCACGACAGGCAGCGGTCTATGTGCTTGACGGTCTTGGCGTCCGGCACCCGCTCGTTTTCCAGCATGTCCTTGATCAGATAGATGCGGCCGCGCGGGCTGTCGAGTTCGTCGCCCAGCACCTGATAGGTCGGGCAGGTCGCGGTGCAAAACCCGCAATGGACGCAAGTGCGCAGGATCTCATTGGCGCGCTTGGTGCCCGGATCCTGCAGCTGCTGTTCGGTAAAGGTGGTTTGCATGTCTTATCCCATCAAGCCCGGATTGAGGATGCCGCGCGGATCGAACTGCCGCCGCAGCCCTTTGGAAATGGCCGCAAGGGGCGCGGGCTGCGGCTGGAACACGCCCAGCCGGGCGCGGGTTTCGGCGTCCGCCCGCACCAGCGTGGCATGACCCGGCACGGTGAGCCGGCTCCGCAGCTCTGTCCCCGCGGGGACAAGCGCCCAGATCAGCCCGCCGCCCCAGTCAAACTGCAGCGCATCCGCCTGCAGCTGCGGCGCCAGCGTCACCGCGTCCGATGGCTTCACCGATATCCGCCAGACATCCCCCGCGCGCCCGTGAAAAGCCGACACATCGCGCAGGCCTTGCCACAGATCCCGGGCCTGCGGCTGCACCTCTGCCCGGCCAAAGGGCGACAAAAGCTCCGCCAGCTTGCCGCTGCGATAGGCAGCAGATCCGGCAAACCCCTCCACCCGGATGCAGACCTGACCGCTTTCAGCGTCGTAGGCCGCGCCGGTGACATCATAGGGCGAGCCCAAAGCCGCCGACATCGCCCGCACGGCCGACGGCAGGTCCAGCCCGGCCACCGTTACCGTCGCCTCGGCCTCGGCCCGCGGCAGCACCTTGAGCGACACTTCCGTCAGCACCCCCAGCGTGCCGTGGGCGCCGCAGAGAAGTTTCACCAGGTCATAGCCGGTCACATTCTTCATCACCCGGCCGCCGTTCTTCACCACCTGGCCGGAGCCGTCCACAAACCGCACGCCCAGCAAGTGATCGCGCGCCGCGCCCGCCTGGATGCGCCGGGGGCCGGAGATGCCCGCGGCAATCACCCCGCCGATGGTTGGCTCGCCTTCGGTGCCCAGCAGCCCGCGGTGGTCCATCGGCTCAAACGCCAGCCGCTGGTTTTCAGCCGCCAGCAGCGCTTCGACCTCCGCCACCGGCGTGCCTGCCTTGACCACCAGCGTCAGGGCGCCGGGCTCATAAAGCCCGATACCGGACAGGGCGCGTGTGCTCAGCACCTCCCCCTCCACCGCCAGCCCGCGGCTGCCGCCGCCCTGAATACACAATGGCCCGCTTGCGCCCGCAATGGCCTCCGCCAGCTCTGCCTCGGTCCCTGGTGTCATCATCTTCATCTTTCCGGAAATACTCTGGGGGTTTGGGGGCGAGCCCCCAATCATTCAGCTGCCAGGGCCGCCCGCCGGCCCTCTGTCACCGAAAGCGGGAATACCTTTGCCGGGTTCAGCAGCCACTTGGGGTCAAACACATCCTTGACCTTCAGCTGCGCCTCCAGATCCGCCTCATCATACTGATGCAGCATCAGATCCCGCTTCTCGATCCCGACCCCGTGCTCCCCGGTCAGGCAGCCGCCTGCCTCGACGCACAGCTTCAGGATCTCGGCGCCAAAGGCCTCGCAGGTCTCCAGGTCGCCCGGTTTGTTGGCATCAAACAGGATCAGCGGGTGCATGTTGCCGTCACCTGCATGAAACACATTGGCCACATCCAGCCCGAATTCCTTGCTCATCTCGCCGATCCGGCGCAGCACGAAGGGCAGCGAGGACACCGGGATGGTTCCATCCAAGCACATGTAATCGTTGATCTGCCCCATGGCGCCGAAGGCGGATTTGCGGCCCAGCCAGATGCGGGCGGCCTCGTCCGCATCGCCGGCCTCGCGCAGCTCCACCGGGTTGTGGGAACGGGCAATCTCCGTGATCAATCCAAGCTGGTGGTCAATCTCCTCCGGGCTGCCCTCCACCTCGATGATCAGCAGCGCTTCGCACATCGGATAGCCTGCCTTGGCAAAGGCCTCGCAGGCCTCGATGCAGGGGCGGTCCATGAATTCGATGGCCACCGGCAGCACGCCCGCCTTGATGATGTCCGACACGCAGGCGCCCGCGACCTCGTTGCTATCATACCCGATCAGGACAGGCCGCGCGCCCTCCGGCTTGCGCAGGATCCGCAGGGTGGCTTCGGTCACCACTCCCAGCTGACCCTCGCTGCCGCAGATCACCCCCAAGAGGTCCAGGCCCCCGGCATCCAGATGGGCCCCGCCGATCTCCACCACGGTGCCGTCCATCAACACCATGGTCACACCCAGCAGGTTGTTCGTGGTCACCCCGTATTTCAGGCAATGCGCGCCGCCGGAGTTCATGGCGATATTGCCGGCAATGGCGCAGGCCAGCTGCGAGGACGGATCGGGCGCGTAAAAGAACGCCTCCTCCTCCACCGCGCCGGAAACGCTCAGGTTGGTGCGCCCGGTCTGCACCCGGATGATGCGGTTGCCGTAGTCAGTCTCCAGAACCGCATTCATCCGCGCCACGCCCAGGATGACGCAATCCGCGGTCGGCAGCGCCCCGCCCGCCAGCGACGTGCCCGCCCCGCGCGGCACCACCGGCACGCCTTCCTCGTGGCAGATGCGCAGAACGGCTGAGACCTCCTGCGTGCTCCGCGGCAGCACCGCCAGCAGCGGCGGACATCTGTAGGCGGTCAGCGCATCGCACTCATAGGCGCGGGTCTCCGCCTCGTCCTGGATCACCGCATCGGCGGGCAGCACAGTCAGCAGCCGCGCGGCAAGCCGCGCCTTGCGGGCCAGAATGGCGGGGTTCGGGGATGGCATCTCCATAGGGCTCTCCTCTTTGGTAAAATAATATTACCAATTTATCGCATCTGGCAAGGGGCGGATTGCCGCGCTAGGGTCGGGCCATGATCTGGACCGCCCGCCTTGCGCAGTTTTCCCTGTTCGACCTTGCCGCCGTCACCCTGCTGATTGCCAGCTGGCTGTGGATCGGCTGGCGGATCGAAAACCCGCCTGCGGGGCGGCCTTCGGTGTCCTGGCTGATGGCGGATTTCCGGCGCGACTGGATGAAACGGATGGTGGAGCGCGACCCGCGGATCTTTGACTCCCAGCTGGCAGGCAACCTGCGCCAGGCCACCGCCTTTTTCGCCTCTGCCGCGATGATCGCCATCGGCGGCGGGCTGGCGCTGATCGGCAATACAGAGCAACTGGCCGGCGTTGCCGAAGACCTGATCCAGGACAGCGCCCCGGCCTTCGTCTGGGAGGTGAAGATCCTGGTGGTGCTGCTGTTTCTGTCCAATGCGTTTCTGAAATTTGTCTGGTCCCACCGGCTGTTCGGCTATTGCGCGGTGCTGATGGCAGCGGTGCCGAACGACCGTGCAGACCCGCTGGCCTATCCGCGCGCTGCGCAGGCCGCCGAGATCAGCATCACCGCCGCGCGCAGCTTCAACCGCGGGATGCGGGCAACCTATTTCGCCCTCGCCGCGGTGGCCTGGCTGGCGGGCGCGCTGCCGCTGGCCGGTGCGGCGGTGATCACGTTTGCCGTCCTCTACCGGCGCGAGTTTGCCTCGCATTCGCGCACGATCCTGATGCGCATCCCGCCAGAGAGCGACGGGGACACGGTTTCGTGACCGCGCAGCCGCGCAGCCGCCGCTATGGTGCGGGGATGAAATCCCTGCTGCTGACCGGCGCGCTCTGCGCTGCTGCCCTGCCCGCGCGCGCCGCTGAACCGGTTATTGAAGGCGCCACGGCCCGCCAATCCGGCGGCGGCTGGATCTTCAGCGTGACGCTGTCGCACCCGGACACCGGATGGGAGCATTACGCCGACGGCTGGCGGGTGCTCGGCATGGACGGAACCGAACTGGGCCTGCGCGTGCTGGCGCATCCGCATGAGCAAGAGCAACCCTTTACCCGCTCGCTCAGCGGCGTTCAGATCCCGGAGGGCACAGCCCAAGTGCAGATCCAGGCCCGCTGCCTGGTGGACGGCTGGGGCAAGGACACATACGTCCTCACCCTGCCCTGACTTCATCTTTCTAAGAAATACTCGCGCCGCAGGCATGCGCCCAAAGGCGCATTCACACCCTGTGATAGGGGCTGCCCGCCAGTATGGTCGCAGCGCGGTAGATCTGCTCCGTCAGCATCACCCGCACCAGCATGTGGGGCCAGACCATCTTGCCGAAGGAGATCGAGAAATCGGCTTCTGCCCGCAGGCTGGGATCAATCCCATCCGCGCCGCCGATGATCAGCGCCAGATCCTGGCGGCCGCTGTCGCGCCAGCCGGCCAGCTTGTCCGCAAAATCCGGCGAGGACAGCAGCTTGCCGCGCTCGTCCAGGGTGCAGATCACCGCGCCCTTGGGCAGCGCCTTGCGCAGCAGCGCGGCCTCTGCCGCCATGCCTGCGTTCTTCTTGTCCTCAATCTCCACCACCCGCGCAGGCCCCAGGCCCAGCGCGCGGCCGGTCCGGTCAAACCGGGCCAGATAGTCGTCGATGAGGGATTTTTCCGGGCCGGACCGCAAACGTCCGGCCGCACAGATATGCAGACGCATGACAGTCCTGAAGTTACCGGGCCTGAAGTTACCCGGCCTGAAGCCATCGGGCCCGCACCCTGCGCGCGGGCCTGCATTTGTTCAGCCTGGGATCAGTCCTCGGCCGCCGGGGCTGCCGGCGCCGGCGCGGCACCTGCGGGCATCCACATCTTTTCGAGCTGGTAGAACTCGCGCACTTCCGGGCGGAAGAGATGGACAATCACATCGCCTGTGTCGATCAGCACCCAGTCGCCTGTATCTTTGCCTTCGACCTTGCAGTTGATCCGGAACTCCTGTTTGAGCCGGTCCATCAGTTTTTCCGACATCGCTGCGACCTGGCGGGTGGAGCGGCCGGAAGCCAGCACCATATAGTCGCCAATCGAGGTTTTGCCGCGCAGGTCGATCTGCACAACATCTTCGGCTTTGTCATCGCTGAGTGAGGAGAGAATCCGCTCCAGCAGCTGTTCGCTGGTGGGCTGGGACTGGGCGGCCATCACGGCTGCCCCATTAACAGCGGCATCCGCCGCATGAGGTACGGGTGACAGGACATAGTCCTCCTTGCAACGCGCCGCGAAGCCCCGGCGCCGGGCCTGTTAATAATGTAGCAACCAGTGGGTAAATTTTCAATGAAACCCGGCCCGGCGATGCAAGCCATGGGCTTTACTCCTCATTTCCGTCAGGTGCAACCCTGACCGGCAGCGGGTCATTCAGCATCCGCACTTCGCGCTGCGGGAAGGGGATTGAGATGCCCTGGGCCTGAAACGCATCCCACAGCGCCAGAAAGACGTTGCCGCGGATATTGGTCAGCCCGCCGGTGGGGTCGTCGATCCAGAACCGCAGCACATAATCCACGCTGCTGTCGCCGAACCCGGTAATGTGGCAGACCGGCTTCTTGCTGCCGTACTGCAGCACCCGGTTCACGCTGGAGGCCGCCTCGATCGCGATTTTGCGGACCTTGTGCGGATCATCGCCATAGGCGGTCCCGAAGGTCAGGTCCAAGCGGACGAACCTGTCCGAATGCGACCAGTTCACCACCTGCGTGGTGATCAGATCCTCGTTCGGGATCAGGTATTCGCGCCCGTCGCGGGTCACAACAGAGACGTAACGGGCGCCCAGCGCGTTGATCCAGCCAAAGGTGTCGCCCAGCGAGATCACATCGCCAGGCTTGATCGACTTGTCCAACAGGATGATCAGGCCGGACACCAGATTCGACACCACTTTTTGGAGGCCAAAACCAAGGCCCACACCAATGGCGCCCGACAGCACCGCCAGACCGGTAAGGTCGATGCCAATCGCCTTGAGACCGATGAAAAACGCGCCGCCGAACAGCAGGATCTGAGCCAGCTTGGCCCCCAGCACCTGCATCGACGGGGAAATTTCGGAGTTGGAGCGGATCCGGTTTGCCGCAACCTGCGAAATCACCCGCGCCAGGGTCAGCATCACCCCGAGGATAACAATGGCCTGCACCACCAGAAACAGCGAGATCCTGAGGTCGCCGAAATCTATGGCAACGCTGTCCAGCAGCGCCGTGGCCTCCTGTGTGATCCCCAGGATGCGCAGTGTGATCCATACCCAAGCGCCGTATTTCACCATATTGCGCAGCAGCGGGTTTCCGACCAGCCGGGTGGCGAAGGAGACGATCAGCCAGGCCAGAGACAGGTTGGCCGCCACTAACAGCAGGCGCGAGCGGCTGGGCCACGTGGTCTCCTGCATGATCAGAACAACCGTCCAGATCAGCACCACGAACAGCAGCCCGCGGATCCGCTTGTGCACCACCAGCCCCAGGCGCATCCGCCAGCGCGGCCAGCCTTCGCGCCCGCGCAGCCAGTTGTGAAACGCCTGACTGATGGGCCGCGCGATCACGGTCGCCAGGATAAAAAGCGCCAGCCCGATCCCGACCTGATAGGCGTTCCAGGGCCGCAGCAGCAGTTCGGCGCCGCCAGCGGCGAACTCCCACAGCTGCTGGCCAAGTTCGATCGCTTCAGCGGCGCCTTCTGCCAGCGCGTCCTTGGTTTGGATCTGCTCCTCCGGCTCCATCAAGCCCCCCTGTTTTCTCTGCAGTCTGCCGTTCCTGCCGGTTTCGATCAAGCAGAGACGCCGCAAGCTTGGGACAGAACCGCGCCCGGCCCTGGCGGCAGCCGGGCGGCACCGGTCCGGCCCCTTGCGCAAGCCGGGCGTGAGAGAACGAATCTTGATTGCCGGAGCTTGCGGATGTATCTGACAGCCATGACCCTCGTATTGGCCCAAAAGATCCAGCTGCAAGACCGCGCCCGCCTGCGCGAGCGTTTCTTTGGCGCCGCCCGCACGGTCCTGGCGCGCCTATAAGGCGCCTGCCCAGCCCTAAGCCAGCATATCCAATACATCACGGGAGAGGACCCATGTCCCCCAAGACACTCTATGACAAGATCTGGGATGCGCATGTTGCGCATGAAGCAGAGGACGGCACCTGCCTGCTCTATATCGACCGCCACCTGGTCCACGAAGTGACCAGCCCGCAGGCGTTCGAAGGTCTGCGTATGGCCGGCCGCAAGGTGCACGCGCCCGAAAAGACAATCGCGGTGCCGGACCACAACGTGCCGACCACGCTGGACCGCGCCAAAGGCATCGAGAACGAGGAAAGCCGCATCCAGGTTGAGGCGCTCGACAAGAACGCCAAGGAATTCGGCGTGCATTACTACCCGGTGGATGACGTCCGCCAGGGCATTGTGCACATCGTCGGCCCGGAACAGGGCTGGACCCTGCCCGGCATGACCGTTGTCTGCGGCGACAGCCACACCGCCACCCACGGCGCCTTCGGCGCGCTGGCGCATGGCATCGGCACCTCCGAGGTGGAGCACGTGCTGGCCACCCAGACGCTGATCCAGAAGAAGTCCAAGAACATGAAGGTGGAGATCACCGGCAAGCTGAAGCCGGGCGTCACCGCCAAGGACATCACCCTGGCGGTGATCGGTGAGACCGGCACCGCCGGCGGCACCGGCTATGTCATCGAATACTGCGGCGAAGCGATCCGCGATCTGTCGATGGAAGGCCGCATGACCGTCTGCAACATGGCGATCGAAGGCGGCGCCCGAGCAGGCCTGATCGCGCCGGACGAGACCACCTTTGAATATGTCAAAGGCCGCCCGCACGCCCCGAAAGGCGCCCAGTGGGAAGCGGCGCTGAACTGGTGGAAGACCCTGTACACCGACGAAGGCGCGCATTTCGACAAGGTGATCACCCTGAAGGCTGAAGACATCCAGCCGGTCGTGACCTGGGGCACCTCGCCCGAGGACGTGCTGCCGATCACCGGCGTCGTGCCGCACCCCGAGGACTTCACCGGCGGCAAGGTCGAGGCGGCGCGCCGCTCGATCGAGTACATGGGCCTCACCCCGGGCCAGAAACTGACCGACATCGAGATCGACACCGTGTTCATCGGCTCCTGCACCAACGGCCGCATCGAGGATCTGCGCGCCGTGGCTGATGTGGTGAAGGGCAAGAAGATCAAGGACGGCATGCGCGCCATGATCGTTCCGGGCTCCGGCCTGGTGCGGGCGCAGGCCGAGGAAGAAGGCCTGGCCGAGATCTTTCAGGATGCCGGTTTCGAGTGGCGCCTTGCCGGCTGCTCCATGTGCCTGGCGATGAACCCCGACCAGCTGGCCCCGGGCGAGCGTTGCGCCGCAACCTCCAACCGGAACTTCGAAGGCCGCCAGGGCTATAAGGGCCGCACCCACCTGGTGTCCCCTGCTATGGCCGCCGCCGCTGCCCTGACCGGCAAGCTGACCGACGTGCGCGAGCTGATGTAAGGAGCCAGAAGCATGGAAAAGTTCACAAAGATCCAAGGCGTTGCCGCACCGATGCCGCTGGTCAACATCGACACCGACATGATCATCCCCAAGGTGTTCCTGAAGTCCATTCAGCGCACCGGCTTCGGCAAGAACCTGTTCGACGAGATGCGCTATAACCGCGACGGCACCGAGATCGAGGATTTCGTGCTTAACAAGCCGCAATACCGCAACGCCGAGATCCTGGTGGCTGGCGACAACTTCGGCTGCGGCTCCTCGCGCGAGCACGCGCCGTGGGCCATTGCCGATTTCGGCATCAAGTGCATCGTGTCCACCTCTTTCGCCGACATCTTCTTCAACAACAGCTTCAAGAACGGCATCCTGCCGATCGTGCTGCCGCAGGAGCAGGTCGACATCCTGATGGCCGACGCGGAGAAGGGCGAGAACGCCCGTATGACGGTGGACCTAGAAGCGCAGGAGATCACCACCTCAGACGGCGACGTGATCAAATTTGACGTGGATCCCTTCAAGAAGCACTGCCTGCTGAACGGGCTGGACGACATCGGCCTGACCCTGGAAAAAGCCGACTCGATCAAGACCTTCGAGGCAAAGGCGGCACAGGAGCGCCCCTGGGTCTGATTCCCGCTGCAATACCTAAGACTCAATGGAGCCGCCCGCACGGGCGGCTCTTTCGTTTGCCGCGCCAACAGAATCGCACGGCATGTCAGCAGCCGCTCCACTCTTGTGCAGGAAAACCCTGAAACTACAGCATCTGGTAGCCCGCCCGAGGGTTCAAGTTCTCTGCGCCAAGGCGCTGATGCAATCCCGCACCAGTCCCGCGGTCAAAGTGCCCCCTGCCGCACTGCCGGGCCTTGAGCGGAATACCGCCAACCGGCACCATCAGGGCAAAAATGAGGCAGAGCACCCCGGACCCTACCGGGGGGCTTCAAATCCGGACCCAGAGGCGAAAACGCCCGCGCCGGTTTGAAGGGAAACGAAGACGTGTTTGCACGCATCACAGGCGCGGCGTTCCGCGGCATACTGGTGGCCATGCTGTTCGCGATGCCGACGCTGATTCTGCCGGCGGCCGCGACCGAGTCGCCTGAGATCATCCTGTTCATTGCCTTGCTGGGTTCGGCCCTGGCCTTCAGCGAGTACGTCTCCCACTTCCCCAGCTTCGTGGAGTTCCGAAATGCCCCGCCGATCAACCGGATGCGCTTTGCCGCTGCTGCCGTCACCGTCGGCGCGCTGAGCTTGCTGGCAGCACATCCGCTGGCCCCGACCGGGCTGACAGCGCTGGTGCAGCGGCTGGGCGGCTGGCTGGGCAGCCAGCTGGACTTTGCCTACTCGCCGGTGCAGCTAGCGGTGCTGATGATGCCGCCGCAGGTGCCCGAGGCCACGGTGCTGATGGTGCGCGATGCCGCCGGGCTGGCGTGTTTGATTGCCGGCCTGGCGATTGCCGTCTTTGCGCTGGTGATCCGGATCGGGAACTGGCCGGTGGGCAACGGCGCCTTCAATGTCTGGGTCAATCTGCCCCTGTTCGACCCCACCACCGGCGGCGATGTGGTGCAGCGGCTGCAGCGCGACGGGCGGATAAATATCGTCGGCGGCGTGCTGCTGCCCTTCGCTTTGCCCGCCGCGGTCAAGCTCGCCTCGGGTCTGGTGGATCCCGGAATGCTGGCGGCACCGCATATGCTGATCTGGGTGATCAGCGCCTGGGCGCTGGTGCCCGCCTCGATGATCATGCGCGGGATGGCGATGCTGCGCATAGCCGGTCTGATCGCGCGCAAGCGCCGTGCCGCCTGCAGCAATGCGGATGCGGCGATGCAAACTGCATGAGGCAGCTGGCGGCAGGCCTCCTTCTGACACTCGCCGCCGCCTCGGGCCAGGCTGAAACCCTGCGCATCGCGACATTCAACACAGAGCTGTCACGCGACGGGCCGGGGCTGCTGCTGCGCGATATCGAACGCGGCACCGACCCGCAGGTTGCCGCGGTTGCGGAGGTGATCACCGCGGTGCAGCCGGATGTGCTGGCGCTGCAAGGAATTGACTGGGACTATGAAGGCCGGGCGCTCGCCGCGCTGGCCGGACGGCTGGCGGACCAGGGCCTGGGCTTTCCGTACCGCGTGGCTTTGCAGCCCAACGCAGGCCTGCCGCCCCCGGCGCCGCTGGATCTGGATGGCGACGGCCGGGCCGGCGGGCCGCGCGACAACCAGGGCTTTGGCCGGTTCCGCGGCCAGGGCGGCATTGCGCTGCTGTCGCGTCTTCCCATCGGCCACGAGGGGGTCCGCGACTTTTCTGCCCTGCTGTGGCGCGATCTGCCGGACGCGCTGCTGCCTCAGCACCCGGACGGCCGCCCCTTCCCCTCGCCAGAGGCGCAGGCCGTGCAGCGGCTGTCCTCCACCGGGCATTGGCTGGTGCCGGTGGAACTGCCGGATGGCCGCTGGCTGAATGTGATGACCTTCCATGCCGCCCCGCCGGTCTTTGACGGGCCGGAAGACCGCAACGGGCGGCGCAATCACGACGAAATCCGCCTGTGGCAGCTGCTGCTGGACGGCCGGCTGGGACCGGTACCCGAAGCGCCCTTTGTCATTGCCGGGGACGCCAACCTTGACCCCGGCCAGGGCGAAGGCCGCAAACAAGCCATCCGCAGCCTGCTGGCAGACCCGCGTCTGCAGGACCCGCAGCCGCACAGCCCGCAGGGCACCGCAACGGTGGCCTGGCAAGGCGTTGGGCAGATGCGGGTGGATTATGTGCTGCCCTCCGCCGGGCTGACGGTTGCCGCCAGCGGCATTGCCTGGCCCGAAGGCCCGGACGATGCCGCGGCCCTCGCCAGCCGCCACCGGCTGGTCTGGGTGGATTTGTTGCTGGACTGATCCGCCGCGCCGCCATTTCGTTGCGCAGGCAAATCCTCCTCAGCTCCTTTATTTCCCAGGGCCGTTATTGACCCTGCCCCGCTGTCCCGCTACGCCCTTGCCAGCTGTTTTTAGGAGGATCCCCATGCCCAACCCATCGATTCTGATTCTGCCCGGCGACGGGATCGGCCCCGAAGTCATGGCCGAGGTGCGCAAGATCATCACCTGGTTTGGCGACAAGCGCGGCCTGCAGTTCGATGTGAGCGAGGATCTGGTCGGCGGCGCGGCCTATGACAAGCACGGCAAGCCGCTGGCGGATGAGACCATGGCCAAGGCCCAGGACGTCGACGCGGTGCTGCTGGGCGCGGTCGGCGGCCCGGCCTATGACAACCTGGACTTCTCGGTGAAGCCCGAGCGCGGCCTCTTGCGTCTGCGCAAGGAAATGGACCTCTACTCCAACCTGCGCCCGGCGCAGTGCTTTGACGCGCTGGCGGATTTCTCCTCGCTGAAGAAGGATATCGTCGCGGGCCTCGACATCATGATCGTGCGCGAGTTGACCTCCGGCGTCTACTTCGGCGAGCCGCGCGGCATCTTCGAGGAAGGCAACGAGCGCGTCGGCATCAACACCCAGCGCTACACCGAGAGCGAGATCGAGCGCGCTGCCCGCTCCGCGTTCGAGCTGGCGATGCGCCGCAACAAAAAGGTCTGCTCGATGGAGAAGGCCAACGTGATGGAATCCGGCATCCTGTGGCGCGAGGTTGTGACCCGTGTGTCTGCAGATTACCCGGAGGTCGAGCTGTCCCACATGTACGCCGACAACGGCGCCATGCAGCTGGTGCGCGCACCCAAGCAGTTCGACGTCATCCTGACCGACAACCTGTTCGGCGATATCCTGTCCGACTGCGCCGCAATGCTGACAGGCTCGCTTGGCATGCTGCCCTCCGCCTCCCTCGGCGCACCGATGGAAAACGGCCGCCCCAAGGCGCTCTATGAGCCCGTGCACGGCTCCGCCCCCGACATCGCGGGCCAGGGCAAGGCCAACCCGATTGCCTGCATCCTGAGCTTTGCCATGGCGCTGCGCTACAGCTTCGACCAGGGCGCCGAAGCCGACCGCCTGGAAGCTGCGGTCGAGAAGGTTCTGGCCGACGGCGTGCGCACCGCGGACCTGCTGGCCAGCGAAGGCGTAGAGCCCGTCTCGACCAGCCAGATGGGCGACGCCGTGGTCGCTGCGCTGGACGCAAGCCTCTGATTTCAGGACATTCTCCGGATCACTCCAAGCCCCGCCCGGTTGTCCGCGCGGGGCTTTTTCATGCCCGCCGGCCCCCTGCCCCAAGCCGCTAAAAAGAATTCTCAAAAACCGCATCTTTCTGTGGAATCGCCCTTGTCAAACCCCGCGCCCTGGGCTATTTCGCCCCCACGGTCGGAGTGTAGCTCAGCCTGGTAGAGCACTGTCTTCGGGAGGCAGGGGTCGGAGGTTCGAATCCTCTCACTCCGACCAATAAAACAAGGCGCCCAAGGGCGCCTTTGTTGTTTTTAGCATACCGCCAATACGAAACAGCAGCCCAGGCGGGCGCCTGTTTCGGCGCTCAGGCGGCTTTCATTGCGGAGCGTTTCAGCTGCTTCCACAGCACATCCAGCGTCTGCTTGGTGCTGCGAGGATCCCGGTAGAGACGGATTTCCAGGTCAGTGCCCAACCGCTCGTCGACGATGGCAAAACGGCCGGAGGCGATCTCCTGGCGGCACAGGCTCAGCGGCAGCCAGCCCATGCCGAACCCCTCCTGGATCATCGCCTTGACGCTGTTGGCCAGCGCGTTCTGATTGACGACAAAGACCTTTTGCGTGGGCAGCAGCTGGGTCAGCGCGAACTCCTGCACCGAGCGCAGGGCGGACACCGCGCCATAGGACAGCAGCGGCACCGCGTCCTTGCTGCCGGCCGCAAATCCAAACTCCGGCGTGCCGTCCGCGGCGGTGCGCGAGACCGGCACATAGCGGTCGGTCGACAGGGTCAGGTATTCGAAGTTAGCGACCTCCAGCGGCCCCAGGAAATCCATCGACGGATGCCAGTAGGTCAGGATCACATCGCAATAGCCCTGCTGCAAAGCGCTCACGAACTGATCGGCGGCCCAGGAGGTGGAGTTGAGGTCGGTATCCACCCCGCCCTCGCTCGCCAAGGGTGCGATCAGGGTCTTGTAATGGGTCATGTACAGCGACTGCGACGCCGCAAAGCGGATCACGTTTTCGCCCGCCGCATCAATGGTCTGGCAGCGCTCGATGGTTTCCTCGTAGGTGCGCACCATGATGCGGGACTGGGACAGGAACACCTCCCCTGCCGGGGTCAGCGTCAGCGGCAGGGTCTCGCGGTTGATCAGCCGCACGCCGATTTCATTCTCCAGCGCCCGGATGCGGCGGGAGAAAGCCGGCTGGCTGACATTGCGCTCTTCGGCCGCGCGCGAGAAATTCTTGCACGCGACCAAAGCCTCGAAATCCTTAAGCCAGATGATGTCCAACTAGCGTCCCGTCCTAGCCGGCGGCCACCGCATCCAGCCTGTCTTCTTCGACAGCGTGGCAGGCAACAAGGCTGCCATCGGGCTGGTGAATGGCTTTCGGCTTTTCACTCTTGCATCGTGCGTCCGCAAAGGCGCAGCGGCTTTGGAACGGGCAGCCTGTCGGCAGGTTGATCGGCGTCGGGATCTCGCCCTTGAGGCGGATATGGTTCGGCCGGTCGTCCTTCAGCTGCGGCACCGCGGACAGCAAGGCCCGAGTATAGGGGTGTTTGGGGCTGGAGAACAATGTCGCGGTGTCCGCAACTTCGCAAACCGACCCGAGGTAAAGAACCGCAACACGGGTTCCGAAGTGCTCCACCACACTCAGATCATGCGTGATGAACAGGTAGGTCAGACCGCGGCTTTCCTTGGCTTCCAGCATCAGGTTCAGCACCTGCGCCTGGATCGAGACATCCAGCGCGCTGATCGGCTCGTCCGCGATGATGAACTCGGGGTCCACCGTCAGGGCGCGGGCAATGGCGATACGCTGGCGCTGACCGCCGGAGAATTCATGCGGATAGCGCTTGGCCCAGCTGGGATCGACGCCGACCGACAGCATCACTTCGGTCACCTTGTCGCGCACTTCGGCCGCCGAGGCGTTGGGAAAGTGATGGCGCACCGGCTCTTCCAGCGCCTGCCGGATGGTCATGCGCGGGTTGAGCGAGGCATAGGGGTTCTGGAAGATCATCTGGATCTTCTTGCGCAAAGGCTGCATCTCGCCGCGCGACAGGTTGTCGATGCGCTGCCCGTCATAGCGGATCTCGCCCGCCGTCGGGGTCAGCAGCCCCGCCACCAGCCGCGCCACGGTCGACTTGCCGCAGCCCGATTCGCCCACAACGCACAGCGCCTCGCCGCGGTTGGCGTCCAGAGTGATGTTGTTCACCGCGTGGACCGAGCGGGTTTCCCGCACGAATTTGCCCTTTTTGAACTTCAGCGTCTCCAGGAACCCGTGATCGAGATCGAACCGCTTTTCCAGGTTCTGGATCTCCAGCAGCGGGCGGTCAGTGTTTGCGTCCTTCATGCCCGTGCCTCCTGACGGTCTTCATCGCTGTGCAGGCGCTGCACCTCATGGCAGGCCACTGCGACCTCACCGTATTGCACGATTTCCGGCACCCGGCTGCGGCACAGGTCGGTGGCGTATTTGCAGCGCGGGTTGAAGGCGCAGCCCTGGGGAATGCTGGCCAGGCCCGGCATGTTGCCTGGGATCTGCTTCAGCCGCTGGCCCGGCACCGTCTGCTGCGGCAGCGCGTTGATCAGGCCTTGGGTATAGGGGTGCTGCGGGTCGTTGATGATCTCGCGGGTGCGTCCGGCTTCGATGATCCGGCCTGCATACATCACCAGCGTGCGCTCGGTCATCTGGCTGACCACGCCCAGGTCGTGGGTGATCAGGATCAACCCCACCTGGTTGGACTGGCACAGCTCCAGCATCAGCTCCATGATGTCGGCCTGGATGGTCACATCCAGCGCCGTCGTGGGTTCGTCCGCGATGATCAGCTGCGGATCGAGCAGCAGCGCGATGGCGATGATGATCCGCTGCCGCATGCCGCCCGACAGCTCGTGCGGGTACTGTTCCAGCCGCTCCTCCGGCGACGGAATATAGACCTCGCGCAGCTTGACGATGGCAATCTGGCGCGCTTCCTCGCGGCTCAGCTTGCGGTGCGCCATCAGGGTTTCGATCATCTGCTGGCCGATGGTCAGCACCGGGTTCAGCGTGACCATCGGATCCTGAAAGATCATCGCCATCCGGTTGCCGCGCAGGTTGCGCAGGCGCTTGTCGTTCATCTGAACGACATCCTCGCCGTCGAACAGGATCTGGCCGCTGTCGATATAGCCCGGGCGGCTCAGCAGGTTCATCAGCGAAAAGCCGGTGATTGACTTGCCGGCGCCGCTTTCGCCGACGATGCCCAGACGCTCGCCCTTGGCCAGATCGAAGGAAATGCCGTTTAGGGCAGTAACCGTCTGGTCGCGCATGGCGAATTTGACGGTGAGGTCGCGAACGGAAAGAAGGCTCATCGCGTTACCCCTTGTAGAGTTTCGGGTTCAGGACGTCGCGCATCCAGTCGCCCAGCAGGTTGATGACAAGAACCAGAACCACCAGCACCACGCCGGGAATGGCGGTGATCCACCAGCTGCCGGAGAAGATGTAGTCGAAGCCGGAAGAGATCAGCGAGCCCAGCGACGGCTGGCTCGGCGGCATGCCCAGGCCAAGGAAGCTGAGCGAGGCCTCGGAGATGATCGCATTGGCGACCTGCACGGTGGAAATCACGAAGATCGGCGACAGCGAGTTCGGCAGGATGTGCCGCACCATGATCCGCATCGGCCCGAAGCCGAGGACACGGGCGCTGTCGACATATTCTTTCTTCTTCTCGGCCAGCACGGTGGCGCGCACGGTGCGGGCGTACTGCGGCCATTCCGCCACCCCGATCACCGCAATCAGGAAGACAACGGCATAGCGGTTGAAGGTGTCGGAGCCGAACATCGCCTGCGTGACCGCCAGAAAGATGATCGCCACCATCAGGGTCGAGAACGACAGCTGAATATCGGCAAGGCGCATCAGCAGGCTGTCCAGGCGGCCGCCGACATAGCCGGCCAGCAGCCCGATGGAGATGCCCAGAAAGGCCTGCAGCGCCACCGCGCAGATGCCGATCAGCAGCGACAGGCGGGTGCCGTACAGGATCGTCGACCACAGGTCGCGGCCCTGGTCATCCGTGCCCAGCATGAATTCCGGCAGCGCGCCGTCGATCCAGACCGGCGGGTATTCCGAGTTCATGATGTCAATGGACCCCGGATCGTAGGGATCATAGGGCGCGATCATCGGCGCCAGGAAGGACGCCACAGCAATCACCAGGAAAACAACCATGCTGACCACCGCCACCGGGTTGCGGCGGAAGCTGTAGCCCATGTTTGAGTTCCAGACCTTGGACCAGCGCGATGGTTCGGATTTCGGGTTCAGCGTTTCGGTACTCATGCGCCCATCCTCGCAATATTCACGGTCGGGTTCACCAGCCCATAGATCAGGTCGACGATGGTGTTGGTGACCACAAAGATGAAGCCGACAACAATCAGGTAGGCCACGATCAGCGGGGTATCGACACGGTTCACCGCCTCAAGGAACATGAAGCCCATGCCCGGCCACTGAAACACCGTCTCGGTCAGGATGGTGTAGGCCACCATGGTGCCGATCTGCACGCCGCCCACGGTGATCACCGGCAGAAGCGTGTTCTTCAGCGCATGCACAAAGTAGATGCGCCACGGGTTGATGCCCTTGGCCTTGGCGTATTTCACGTATTCCGACTGCAGCACTTCCATCATCTCGGCCCGGATCAGGCGGACGAACAGCGGCAGCATGATCGACGCCAGCGCAACGGAGGGCAGGATGATGTGCATCCAGCCGTCGGCGGTGGCAAAGTTGGTCTCCCAATAGCCCCAGACATGCACGGTGTCGCCGCGCCCGTAGGAGGGGAACCAGCCGTATTCCACCGAGAAGACAAAGATCATCAGGATGGCGGTCAGGAACACCGGGATCGAGATACCGACAATCGACAGGCCCATGATGACGCGGCTCAGGATGCTGTCCGGCTTGATCGCGGTATAAACGCCCAGCGGCACCGAGAAGCCGATGATGATCAGGGTGGCCCCAAACACCAGCTCCAATGTCGCGGGCAGCTTCTTCAGGATCACGTCCAGCGCCGGCTCCTTGAAGAAATAGGAGGTGCCCAGATCGCCCTGCAGCGCATTGCCGGCAAAGCGCAGGTATTGGGTCACGAAGCTGTCGTTCAGCCCCAGTTCATCGCGCAGCTGCTGGCGCACTTCTTCGGACACCGACTGGCCGACCAGCTCGCGCAGCGGGTCGCCCAGGTTGCCCTGGATGGCAAAAGCAATCAGCGAGATGACGAACATCACCGCAATCGCCTGAATCACTCGCTTGGCGAGATAGGCAAACATCTTCCTGACCTTTGTAGAGTTCGATGACAGCGCAGGCCGCAATGCCGAAGGGACCGGCGGAGCCTGCAATCGCAGCCTTGGCGGCCGCTTGTTATAGGGGTGGCCCGGGCCGGCCGGGGGAGACCGGCCCGAGTCTTTTCAGTGGCTTAGCTGCCGGTTTCGACAACCAGGTCACCGAAGTAGGGGAAGTCCAGCGCATTCACGATTTCTGCCGCGTTCATGCCGGACTTGGCGCCCCAAGCAAGGTTCTGCCAGTGCAGCGGGATAAACGCCGCTTCGTTGTACAGGATGCCTTCCAGCTTCTGCAGCAGCTCCGCACGCTTCTCCGGATCGGTTTCCGCATTGGCCTGGTTCATCAGCTTGTCGGCTTCCTCGTTGCAGTAGTTGCCGGAGTTGTACTGGCCGTTGCCGGTTGCTTCATCCGGGCAGGCGGTCAGGAACTGATGGAAGTTGGCAGAGTCTTCTGTATCCGCGTGCCAGCCGATCATCATCATGTCTGCTGCGCGCTCGTCGAACGCCGGCCAGTACTGCGCCTTGGGCATGGTCTGCAGGTCAACTTTGATGTTGATCTGTGCCAGCATCGAAGCCACCGCCTGCGCGATCTTGTCGTCGTTCACATAGCGGTTGTTCGGCGCCATCATGGTGATCGAGAAACCATCGGCATAGCCTGCCTCAGCCATCAGCGCCTTGGCTTTTTCCAGGTCGAAACGCGGTGCCAGCGCCTCGTCATAACCCAGGTAACCGGCCGGGCTGGCCTGCGCGCCGACGGTGCCGAAGCCGCGCATGATGCGGTCAACGATGCCTGCGTTGTTCACCGCATAATCGATCGCCTGACGGACGCGGGCGTCCTTGAAGGCTTCGACGCGGTTCTGGTTCATCTGGAAGGTGATGATGCGGGTGCCGGGCATGGTGATCAGGTCAACGCCCTCGGCCTCTTCCACGCGCTTCAGGTCGGTCGGCGGAACCGGCGCGATAAAGTCCACGTCGCCGGACAGCAGGGCTGCCACGCGGGTCGGGTCTTCCTTGATCGGGGTCAGCACGATCTTGTCGACGTTGCCGCCGCTTTCGGTGTCCCAGTAGTCAGCATAGCGGTCGAACACGACGCGCACGCCCTGCTCACGCTCGGAGACGATGAAGGGGCCGGTGCCGGAGACATTGCGCGAAGCAAAGCTGTCGCCGTGCTTGACCACTTCGGCCTTGTCCTTGCCGTCAGCGGTGGTGCCGGAATAGAAGGCGCTGTCCATCGGGAAGATGTAGGTCGCGGTGTGCAGGACCAGCGGATACGGCTCCGAGGTCTTGAGGTCGAAGGTCATGTCGTCAACGACTTCGACATCGGTGAAGGGGGCGAAGATGCCCTTGAAATCGTCACTTTGCTTCAGACGGTCAAAGGTCCAGTCGACGTCCTTGGCGGTCAGCGCATTGCCGCTGTGGAAGGTCACGCCGCTGCGCAGCTTGAAGCGCATGGTGGTCTCGTCGATCTGTTCCCAGCTTTCGGCCAGGCGCGGTTCGAACTGCAGGTCCTGGGTCCAGCGCACCAGCGGGTCAAAGACCATGTGCGACAGCTGCAACGTGCCGCCGGACAGCTGCTCGTGCGGATCCAGCGAGACCGGGTCAGCGTCATAGGCAACGCGCACGGTGGTTTCGGCATAGGCAACCGGTGCCATCGCCACCACCGCAGCAGCCGCCAGGCTTCTGACAAATTTCGTCATTAGGCATACTCCCCTGTGATTATGCCGCAAACGCTAGCCTGCGCGGCGGGAACTGTGAAATGCCTATATCGCATAGGGTATGCAGGACTCACATCAGGGCTATGCAAGAAAGGAATAGCTGAGCCTGAGCAAAGACTTACTCAGACTGTCCGGCACCGCCTCCGCCTTCGCAAGGCGGCCAATCCGGCCCGCAGCTCGTGCATAACCTGCGCAAAAGGGTGCCGGGAACGCGGTCCAGTGCGCGGTCCGTGAACTTTGCCTTCTGCGGTTCCAGCATGTTCCCCTTCAGGACCCGCTAAAGATCTTTTTCAAGCGGAGACCTCCCAAGCTGCCGCGGCGCGGCGCGGAGTGCCGTTTCCAGATGCCAGCGATGGTCAGCGCCGCCGCCACTTGCGCCGCGGCAAAGACGGCCAGCGCGGGCAACAGCCCCAGCATGTCCGCCAGCGCACCGCTGGCAATCACCGGCAGCGAGAACCCGCAGTAGGCATAGGCAAACAGACCTGCTGTGGCGCGGGCGCGGTCTTCCGGCGCACGCTGCGACACCTCTGCCAGGGACGCCAGATACGTGAACCCGTAACTCGCCGCGCTGGTGATGCAGGTTCCGGCCAGCACAAGGACCAGCGCCTGCAGCCACACCCCCGCCAGCAGCGCCAGGAACCCAAGCGGAACCAGAACAAACCCGGCGGCAAGCGCCTGGCTGTTGGACAGACGGCGGGCAACCGGCTGGCACAGGAAGCCGGTAAAGATTGCCAGGAAAATCACCAGCCCGGTCCAGCCGCCCAGGCCGTGCGCCGCCAATTGCAATGGCACCACGGCGATGGTCATTCCGGTGGCGGACCAGGCCAGCGCCATCGCGGCGCCATAGACCCAGGTGCCGGACGGAAACACCGGCAAGCGCAGCAGCGATACCCTCTGCGGCCGGTCCGCCCGCGGCAGGGCAAAGATCAGCGCGGCCAGGACCGGCGCGGCGGCCAGCAAGGCAACATAGCTGACCGGGACCAGCACCACCCCCTGCACCGCCAGGCAGATCCCGGTTGCCAGCGCGCCGCCGCCGAACCCCAGCGACGTTGCCGAGGTAACGGTCAAAGCCGCCGTGCGGGCCCGCCGGTTGCCCAGGATCTCTGTCATCCAGGCGGTTCCGGCAGTGGTCGCCAGCGCTGTCCCGGCCCCCAGCAGTACCCGCGCGGCGACCAGGCTGGGCCAGCCCGGGGCCAGAACCAGCAATCCGGTGGCCGCCCCGCCAAGGATCAGCGCCAGCGCCACCGGAATGCGGCGCCCGATCCGGTCCGACAGCCCCCCAAGCAGCAGCAGTGCCGGCATCAGCCCCGCGGCATAGGCCGCAAAGGCCACCGTCACCGCCGTTGCCCCAAGACTGCTGCCAGCCGCATAGACCTCGTACAGCGGGGCCTGAAGATTGACGGCAAAGGTCACCGTGAACAGGCACAGGGCCAGCAAAGACGCAGACAGGAAACGGGGCATGACGCGAACCTCAAGGTTGACTTGAGACCGGGATGCCACGAGGCTCAATCCATGACAATTTTTCCATTGTACTAATGACAGCGCCCCGATGAGCAAAGCCAGATACATCCGGCTTGCCGACCTGATGTCCAAGGCGATCCGCGAGGGCAAGCTGGCGCCCGGGTCCAGACTGCCAACGCACCGGGCCTTTGCCGAGGCATCCGGCGTCGCCCTGGCCACCGCGACGCGGGTTTACAAGGAGCTTGAGAGCCGGGGGCTGGTCGCCGGCGAAACCGGCCGGGGCACATTTGTGCGCGACCCCGGCCTGCCCATGACGCTTGGCGTTCATCAATCCGCGGCTGAAGGGGTCACCGACCTGGTTTTAAACATGCCCGGCGATCCCGCCGACGCCGCCATGCTGCGCGCCGGGCTGCGGCGGCTGGCTGCCGCGGGCGACCTGGAGGCGATGCTGCGCTATCAGCCCCACGGCGGGCGGATGCATGAGCGCCGGATCATTGCCGGGCACCTCTTCCCACGCCTTGGCCCCATCGACGCGGACCGGCTGCTGGTCACATCGGGCAGCCAGCACGGCCTGGCCGCCGTCTGCCTGGGGCTGTTCCGGCCCGGCGATGCCATTGCCGCCGATGCCCTCACCTATCCCGGTTTCAAATCCGCCGCGGCCCTGCGCGGCCTAGAGCTTGTGCCGGTCAGCTCACCGCAGGGCATCATGGATCCGGACGATCTGGACCGGCACTGCCGCCAGCGCACGATCCGCGCGGTCTATCTGATGCCGACGGTCCAAAGCCCGCTTGGGGCGGTCATCGATGAGGCAGCGCGCCGCCGTCTGCTTGCCGTTGCCGAGCGCCACAGCCTTCTCATCATCGAAGACGCCGCCTACGCCTTTCTGGAGCCTGACCCGCCGCCCAGCTTGCTGGCGCTGGCGCCGGACAGGACCGTGTACATCGGCGGGTTCTCCAAGAACCTCGCGACCGGGCTGCGGCTGGGGTATATGGTTGCGCCGCCCGCGCACACCGCGCCGCTGCTCGAAGTAATCCGCGCCACGACCTGGAACGCCCCGGCGCTGGTTTCCGCGCTGGTGACCGGATGGATCGAAGACGGCACGCTCAGCCAGTGCGAAGAAAACCGCAGGCGCGACGGGGCTGAGCGTCAGTCGATCCTCAAAAGCGTTTTTGCAGACATGCCCGTCCTTGCGCACCGGAACGCGGGCTTTGCCTGGCTGCCGCTCGGCAAGGGCGTGCGCGCGCAGCCCATCGTGACAGAGCTGAAGGAGCAGGCGATCTCGGTATCGGGTGCCGAGCCGTTTGCGGCCACCGCAGCCGCGCCGCAGGCCTTGCGGCTGGCCTTTGGCGGTGTGCCAAAGGCAGGCCTCGCCGGCATCCTGCAAACCGTGAAGGCGGCGGTGCGCAACCAAGATCCGCCCGCCTGATGGCGGCGGCTGCCTGCTGCGCTAAGGGGCCGTGCGCCCTTTGCGCATTTGGCCCGCGTTCGCTCCAATCCGAAATCCTTGCTTTGGACGGCCCGCAATGGCAGCATAAAACCCGGAACGCGCTAGGGCAGCGAAACCGGATTCGCACGTCAGTGGGACGGCCGCGCCTCTTCCAGTCTTCAGGTTATCAGTAACGGGCGCAGCCCCGGCGGCGCCGGGAGTGCAGGTTTATGACACCATTTTCACGAGTCTATTATTTCGGCGACAGCCTGACGGATGAGGGCAACGCCGTAAACCTTCTGGCGTCGGTGATCGAGCCGGTCATTCTGACCGGTCTGATCCTTGATTTCGGCAGCATCCCGTCATCACAGGAACTGGACGCGCTGCGCGCACAGGCCAAGACCGAGGCCAGACAGACCGTTATTGCCAGCTTCTCTGAAATCGGACCCGCAGGCGCGGTGACCAATGCACTGACCCATGCCAGCTATGCCGCTGCCCTGGGCGGGTTCGAGGTTCAGAACTATGCAGTCGCAACGGCGACGGCCCTGGGCGACGGGCTGCTTGAGGACAGGATTGACCTGGAAGCGCAGATTTCGGATTTCGCAGAAGATGCCGCTGGCGGCGTGCCGGCGGACTCGGCGGCGTTTCTGCTGATCGGGGGCAATGACTTCACCTCCCTGCTGGACACCGTGCAAGACCAGCAGATCACCACCGAGGCCGGCTTCCTGGCTCTGGCAACCCCGGTGATCGAAGGTCTGATCGCGCAGATCACCGCCGCGGCGAACACGCTCAGCACCGCCGGTGTCGGGACAGTGTTCCTGGCAACCCAGCCGCGGGCAGGCTTTTATCCGGAGTTTGACACGCTCTCCCCCTTGTACACCGGCTTTGCCTGCCTCCTCATTAGCAATTTTAACGGCCTGATAGCGGACACTATCTCTGATCTTCGCAGCACCGGGACTGACGCCCGGGCGGTCGACCTATCTGCCGTCTCGGAAGCCCTGACCGAGGATCCGGCGGGTTTCGGCATCCTTGCGGAGCGGACCGATTACCTGATCGACGGCAGCCCCTTTGACAGCGATCAGGTTCTGGCATGGGACGCGATCCACCCGGCCGAGACCGCGCATCAGCTGTGGGGCGCCTACAGCGAATTCGTCATGGGCGGCGGCAAGACCGCGCTGCTGGACGGCGGCGCAACGGACCGGGGCTGGGGGGCCAAGGACAACGCCATTTTCGCGCTCGGCGGCGATGACACCATCCGCGCCGGCGGGGGCCATGATGCCGTGGCCGGCGGCAGCGGAAATGACGGCATCCGGGGCGGCAGCGGTAACGATGTGCTCCTGGGCGGCAGCGGTAATGACACCGTGCAAGGCAACCGGGACGACGACATCCTCAGCGGCGGCGATGGCAATGACCAACTGCGCGGCGGCGGCGGCAACGATGTGATCGCGGATGGCCGCGGCAGCGATTTGGCGATTGGCGGCCGGGGCAACGACACCTTCATTTTCACCGAAGCCGCGCTGGCTGGCGGCGGCGGCGCTTCGGCGGACACGTTCCGCGGCGGGGCGGGGTCGGATACGCTCTACCTCGTTCTGGATGCGGCGCATTATGCAGCGTTCAGCGCCGGCAGCGCCGATGCTGTGCTGAACAGCCTCGGCATCACCGTATTCGGAATCGAATTCATCCGCGCCATCGACGGCCGCAGCAATATTGCCGACCAGCTTGACAGCTTTGACTGGTTTCAGGCCGCCGACAGCTGGGGGGCGGTTTCTGCGCCGCAATCAGGCGACGCGCTGCTGGTTTGACGGCACAGCCCGGGCACAGGCCGCATCGGATCTAGTCAATCCCATTGGCCCGCTGCAGTTCCCGCACATACCTGGTGATGCCCTTGACGTCGGCATCGGTCAGCCCCTGCTGCACAGGCATGTTGCCGAACTTCCAGTGGTGCGCGCGCACGCCGTTGCGGACCGCAATCATGAAGGCCGCATCGCCATGGTGCGAGGGCTCATATATTTTGTGAACAAGCGGCGGCCCCATGCCATTGCGGCCCGCAGCGCTATCGCCGTGGCACTCGGCACAGACCGCGTCAAAGGCGCGCTTGCCGATCATGGCAGTATCACTCAACTCCGGCGGCAGCTGAACCGCGGTCAGCGGCGCGCCGGGCTCCAGCACGGCGCGCTGCGAGGTTGCATCGTCTCCGCCTGCGCTGCTGTAGACGAAATAGACCGCGGCGGCTGCCACGGCAGCGGCGGCTGTGATGGCAAAGATCTTTCTCATAAGGGAGTCTTTCTTTGGTGGGTGAATGACGTGCCGCAATGGGCAGGGGCCGGGGTGTAGCAGGGACGGCCCGCAGCTTGCGCAAATCCAGCTGCCGCGCCCGCGGGCGCGGCAAAGGCGCGGATCTCTTGGTAGCGGATCCGCACGTCTTCGCTTTGCTGGTAAAACCGGAACAGATCCTTCAGCGGCGAGGAGAATTCCTTGTGCGCCGACAGCATTGCCACAAGCGCACCCAGCGAAACCCGCTCCTGCAGCACGAAATAGCCACCCAGGGAGTAGAACAGGAACGGCGTCAGCGCGGTCAGGAAGTTATTGATCGCCTTGGCCAGAAATTTGAGGCGGTGGATCTGCAGGCGCAGGTCCTGCAACTGCCGGAAACTGCGCGCGGCCGGCAGCGCGCCCTGCCCCGAAGCCCGCATGTCCCGGTCCAGGATTTCCCCCAGCATGCGCATTTCGCGGATCCGTTTGCGGGACACTGTGTTCACCCGCCGCTGCAGCCGCGGGACAATGATCAGTTGCAGCGGCAGCACCGTCAGCGCAGCCGCCGCCAGGATCGGGTCCTGCACGAACATGAACAGAAGGATCGTCGCCAGCGTCCCGCCTTGCAGCAGCGGCACCGTCAGCAGTTCTGAGGCAAAGCCGCCGACCGGCTCGACCTCGGGGCCCAGAACCGGCATGACGGCAGGCTTGCGCCGTTCGGGCCGGTCCCGCCGCCACTGCCGGTAAACGGCAAGGCGGAGGCGGCGCACAAAACGCTCGGCAACCCGGCCCTTGCTGATGTTGAGCCAGTATTTGTTGAGGCCATTGAGCGAGATGGCCGCCAGATAGGCGCCGCACAGCAGAAACAGCAGCGAGACCTGCGAGAGCTCGAACCCCAGGACCGGAACTGCGATATCCTGGCTTTCGAAGACACGGTTCACGATCTGCTTGGGCAGTTCCAGGGTGAGGTAAAGGATCGGCATCGCGGTCAGGCTGAGCAGGACCAGAACCATCTGATGCCGCCCGGTTGTGCGCAGGATCTGGCGCGGCAGACCTGCCCATGCGCCGCCATCCAGTCCTTGCTCAGCAGCACCGGCTGCTGGCGCCGCCTGCAGGCGCCGCCGCAGCAGCCAGACGGCCTGGGCCGCCAGGGTCACGGCCAGCAGCGCAGGGGCCAGCACCAGCACCAGATGCATCATCGGGTGCAGCCAGGCCGGTGCCGTGCTGTCGTAATTGAAGCCCAGCGCCGCCGCCGCGTCATGCGCAAGAGAATGGAGTTCCGGCATCGGCCGTCCTTGTATCGGTGAACGGAAGGCGGGCAGGCCCGCCTTCCGCCGCAGGTTTACTTCAGCGCGGTCAGGGTCAGCTTGCCCTTGATCCGCTCGGCAACGAATTCGATGGGATCGCCGGCCTTCAGCTGGTCCAGCATCGCGTCATCCGCCACCCGGAACACCATCGTCATCGCTGGCATCTCCAGGTTCACCAGCTCCTCATGGATGATGGTGACCTTGCCAGACGCCGCATCGACTTTCTTGACCGTGCCCTTGGTGAAGCTCCCGCCGTTGCCGTCAAGCACGGCAATCGGCCCGTGCATGCCGGATTCGTAATGGCCGGGGATCAGGCAGGCGAACTCAAATGTGCCGGCGTTGGAGAAGGTCCAGACCACCTCCCCCGAGGCGCCCGGCTCCAGGCGCACCGAGTTCGGGTCGTCATGCTCCATCTCCATCTTGGCCATCATCGCCTTGTGGTGGACATTGCGCTCGGCCGTATCCAGCACGAACTCATGCTCCAGCTCGCCGGCGTTGGTGATCACGAATTTCACCGTCTCATCCTTGGCAAAGGAAAAGCTGGACGGCTCAAACAGCATCTCACCGTCATCGGTTTCCTTCATGGTGACGGCGACCTCGCGGTCCGCCTGCGCAGCCTTGCCGGGTTTGCCGACCTCCATGCCGCCGTGTGTGCCGCCGGCCAGGGCCGGGGCGGCGAAAAAAGCGCCAATCAGCGCTGCGGAAAGGATCTTGTTCATGTCTGTCTCCTCGTCAGGTTTGGTAGAAAGCCAGGGCTCAGCCCTTGGTGGTTGGTTTCGGGGTAATGCGGGTCTGCGCGTCTCCCACGCGGGCAAAGTCCGGCAGCTCGCCGGTCCACTCATAGGCCTGGGTGCCGGGCGGGTTCTCGTACCAGCCGGGATCGCTGTAGTCGTTTGCAGCGATGCCCTCGCGCACCTTCACGACCGAGAACATGCCGCCCATTTCCAGCGGCCCGTAGGGCCCCCAGCCGGCCATCATCGGCACGGTGTTGTCGGGCAGCGGCATCGACATCTCGCCCATATCGGCCATGCCTGCGGTGCCCATTGGCATGTATTCGGGCTGCAGCTTGCGGATCTGGCCGGTCAGCTTGCGCTTGTCGGCACCGATGAAGGTCGGAATGTCGTGGCCCATGGCGTTCATCGTGTGGTGCGACTTGTGGCAGTGGATCGCCCAGTCGCCCGGATGCACCGCGTCGAACTCATAGGCGCGCATGGCGCCGACGGGAATGTCGATCGACACCTCCGGCCAGCGGGCGCTTTTCGGAACCCAGCCGCCGTCGGTGCAAGTGACCTCGAAGTCGTAGCCGTGCATGTGGATCGGATGGTTGGTCATGGTCAGGTTGCCGGTCCTGACCCGCACCCGGTCGCCCTGATTGACCACCAGCGGGTCGATGTCCGGGAAGATCCGGCTGTTCCAGCACCACAGGTTGAAGTCCGTCATCTCCATCACCCGCGGCACATAGGAGCCGGGGTCGATGTCGAAGGCGTTCAGCATGATCAGGAAATCCCGGTCGACGGGCATGAAGGCGGGGTCCTTGGGATGCACGATGAACATCCCCATCATGCCCATCGCCATCTGCACCATCTCATCCCCGTGCGGGTGGTACATGAAGGTGCCGGATTTGATCAGGTCGAACTCATAAACAAAGGTCTTGCCGGGCGGGATGCCCGGATGGCTGAGGCCTGCAACCCCGTCCATGCCAGAGGGCAGGATCAGCCCGTGCCAATGAACCGTGGTATGCTCCGGCAGCTTGTTGGTCACATAAATCCGCACCCGGTCGCCCTCCACCGCCTCGATGGTGGGGCCGGTGGACTGGCCGTTGTAGCCCCAGAGGTGGGCGATCATGCCGTCGGCCAGCTCGCGCTCGACCGGCTCGGCGACCAGGTGGAACTCCTTCACCCCGTTGTTCATCCGGAACGGCAGCGTCCAGCCGTTCAGCGTGACCACCGGGTTGTAGTCCGGCCCGGTGGTTGGGGCCAGCGGCGGCTGGGTTGCCGCGCTGTTCATGCTGGCGGCCTCGGGCAGGCCCATGTTCGCGGTCTTGCCCCAAGCCTGGCTGGACACCAGCGCAGCCCCCGCCGCGCCGGCTCCAAGCATTTGACGTCTGTTCATCATGTCATTTGATCCTTTCAATGGCCTGCGCCGCCGCCGGCAGCGATCTCGGCGCTGCCGCCCTGCGGAGCTGATTCCGCACCGCCGCCATAGATCGCGGCGCTGACATTTGCCTGAGCCAGCCAGAAATCGCGCTTGGCGTTGGCCGCTTCCAGCGAGCCCGCCAGCTTTTCGCGCACGTCTGTCAGCAGTTCGAAGGTGCTGGTGATCATGCCGTTGTAACTCAGCAGCCCTTCCTCCTCGATTGTCCGGCGCAGCGGCAGCAGCACGTCGCGGTAGTGGCGCGCAATCTCGTAAGAGGAGTGATAGGCCAGCTCTGCGCTGCGGGCTTCTGAGCGGACAGTGACCGCCCGTTCCGCCAGCGCATTGGCCGCCTGCATGTAGGACAGCTCCGCCTTACGCATCCGCGCTTTGCCGGTGTCGAAAACCGGAATGGCGAACTCCAGTTCCAGCTGCGGCAGGGTTTCGGTGTCTGTCACCCCGTCCTCCCGCTCGCGCTCGGACTCGGCCCCAGCGATCAGTTCCAGGTCGGTGACCAGCCGGGTCCGGTCTGTCAGGCCAAAAGCCCGAGCCTGCGCTTCCAGCCCCAGCTTGGCCACCTGCAGGTCTACCCGGTTCTGCAGCGCCGCCTTTTCGATGGCCGGCACTTTGCTCAGCGATTTGGGCAGCGGCGGCAGCGCATCGGGCACATAGTAATTGGCATCGCTGCCCCACAACCCCATCAGCCGGGTCAGCTCCTCCTTGGCAAGCTTTGCCTCCAGCCGGGCGCGGGCCACCTGCCCTGCAAGCTCCGCGTTAAAGGCGAACTCCCGCGCTTGGCTCGCCTTGTTCAGCGCGCCGGTCCTACCCAGCTGGCTGGCCAGCTCTGCCCCCGCCGCTGCTGTCTCGCCAGCCTGGCGCAGATAGCTCAGCCGCTCAAAGGCCGCCACGGCGTTGATCCACGCCTGCCGGGTTTGCCCGGCCAGCGCCAGCGTGTCGTTCACCGCGTTCAGCTGCGCCTGCTGGAACTGCGTCTCAGCCACGGCGATGCGCTGCTTGCGGGTCTTCACGTCCAGCAGGTTCACAGCGATGGTGGATTCCAGAGCCCGGTACAGGCCCAGTTCCGGCGCGCCGATCCCCATCAGGCCGATAGCGACCACCGGGTTCTCCGGCGTCATCTGCTGCCAGGCCTCCGCCGCCGACAGCCCGACTGCGGCATAAGACGCCTGCAGCCCCTTGTTGTTCAAAAGCGCCGCCTGCACCGCGGTATCGGCAGAGATTGTCTTGCCCTGCACCAACTGCCGGACTTCTTTCGCCAGCGCCTCGTTCTGGGCCTGTGTCCGGGCAAAGGCCGTACGCTTGCCGATCGCGGCCGCTGTCTGGCTGGCGACCTCCTGAAACCCGGCCTGCGGGCTGGTGTATTTCTCCGGCACCGCCGCCGAACAGGCGGCCAGCACCAGGGGCGACGCCAAAAGAACGCGCCAAGTTTTCGCTGTCATCAGTGGCGCTCCTGCTGCTGCTCGTTGACACCGCGCCAGGACACAGGGCCGCGGGGCGTGTGGTTTTCAAATCCCCTGAAAGGGGACTGGTAATTCAGAGACCGGTAGGGGCCGGAGGGCGCGGCAGCACGTTGCAAGGCTGCGGTATCGGGCAGCGCCGCCGGTGACTTGGCGCACGCCCCCAGCAGCAGGGCGCCTGCCCCGGCCAGTAAGAGAGATTTCATGTGTTTTTCCTAAGAAATATCTGCGCGGCTCCTGCATGGATGTGCAGGAGTGATTAGCGGCCGTCAGAAACGGTTCAGATGTCTCAGGCTTTTGGCGGGCGCAGCAGGGAATTCTGTTGCCGGGACGGCAGCTGCGAAGCTTCTTGCCTCCAGCGCACTGGGCGCTTGAGGGCGATTTCCCCCGGCTGCAGGGAGATCACCGCAACCGCCATACAGGCGCCTGAGCAGCAGTTTCCAGTGTCGCCGGCGTTTTGCGGCGCCCCCTGGGGCTCATGCGCCCCTGCCTCGGAAAGGTCTTGCGCCGCAGCGGTTACGGCAGCGCCGTCATGATTGCTGCCACTGTGCACAGACGGCGTGTTGCCGTGATGCCCTGCAACGGCATGCGCGGCGGATGGCAGCGAAAAGCCCAGCACAAGGATCACTGCACATGCAGCAGCCACCCTGATCAGCCGGAAGATATGTGCCAGAAACGCCATGCGGGTATTTCTCCTGACAGGACCGGCCCGCGTCAAGACGCCAATGATGCATTCAGCGCACAAATTTGCGGTTTTCTGAGGTGTTTTCCCCGGTTCTGCCAGGCTGATCGCGGGCGCCCGCATCGCCCCGCAAACCCTCCCGCGCAGGAGGGTCGCAGCGGACCAGAGGTGGCGATTCGGGCGCTGAACAGGCCGGCAACGCAGGTTCATTCGCGGCCCCTGAAGCGCTTGATTTCGCAGTGCCGGCTGGATCAGGAAGCTGGTCGCCCGCGGGCGTCCGTCAATCTGCCGCGCCACCCGCGCTTGGGAGAGGCCGGTGCCACGGGAGACAGATCCGCCAAGGACTAGGTCAGAACGCGCTCCGTCACGGCGGTGCCCAGCAGCACACCGCCAAAAGCGCGCGGTTTAGCACGCGTGCGAGATGGCCGCTATCAAACAGGTGCCATACGGCGGCCCTACCGCTGGCTCAGGCCAGAAGCCCCTTCGGTCCGCCGCACTAGGTGCTGTTTACTGAGAGAGAGCAAAGGGCAGCTAACGGTCCCCGGCAATCGGCGGGAAACAACCTATGGAAGATTCCGCAACTTGCCACGGTGCAGCCCGTAAAATACTTCCGTCGGCGAAGCACCGGTTCCATCCACCGGCTCCCTCTTCAGGCTTCCGCCAAACTGTTGTGCCAGAGACGTTCAGCAAAACTCCGCGCCTCGCTAAAATTTAGTTGCACAAGCAAGTTGACGAATCGCACGCTCTTACTCATCTTCACACCCACAGATTGTTTGCACATGCATTCAGGTGGAGGTTTAAGTGTATTTACAGCAACTAACGGACTCATTGAAGTCGATTGCCCAAACGGATCCGTCCCGCACGGCTCTCTCCTGGCCTGGCAACGAAATGAGCTACAGCGGCCTTTGGAACATGGCGCAGGATCTGGCTTGGCAATTTCCGGAAAGTGTAACGGCCGGAAGTCTCGTGCTGGTCGAAAGCAGGAGGACCCCCCGCTTCACGGCTCTTATGATCGCCCTTGGATTGTGCGGCGCCACGCCGCTCGTGGTGCCGGACCGGCTTGGCGGTGAGCTTAAGGACAAGCTGATCGCCCGCTCAGGCGCCAGCCACATTGCCAGCTTCACGGATGCGGGAAGGCTGAGGGTTGCGGAGACCGGACAGGCCCCGAAGCTTCCCGCCGGCGAGCAGGTCCCGCTCTGCCTGACAACCTCAGGATCGACCGGGGTTCCCAAAGTGGTGGTGCTCAGCAAGACCGGGGTGAACGCTTTCTTTGACTGGGCACAGGGCTGTTTTTCAATCCAGCCCGGCACCAGGATCCTCAGCATCGCCCCATTCAACTTCGATCTGAGCCTGCTGGAACTCTGGGCGGGCCTGGACGCGGGAGCCGAAGTCATCCTCGCCGATCCCGAACGGTCGGCGGAACCCGGATACCTTGCGGATCTCTGCGCCGAGGCGAAGCCGGAGATTGTCCAGGCAGTCCCCCTGTTTCACGAGCGCCTCTGCGCTGCGCGGCGCGCTGACCCGGGGTTTTCACCGCGCCATGTCATCGTGACCGGCGAAGCGGCACCCCGCGCCTTGCGCCGGCAGATGGCCGGGCAGTTCCCCTCCGCGGTCTTCCACAACATCTACGGCAGCACCGAAACCAACGACAGTTTCATCCTGACGCTGGGCGCCGAAGACTTCGCCGCGGCAGAAAAGCTGGGGATCGGCAGGCCGATCGCAGGCACGGACTATTACGTCACCGAAGACCCGGACGAGCCGGGAACCGGCGAGCTGTTCACTGCGACCCCGTTCGCCGCCAGCGGCTATTCCGACCCCGAACAGACGCTCAACGCCTTCCTGCCCCGGCTGGAGAACGAACGTCTGGTCACCTATTTCCGCACCGGAGACCGGGTGCAGCGGCAGCCGGACGGGTCCCTGCTTCTGATTGGCCGCGCAGATTACGTGGTAAAGCTGCGCGGCGTGCGCACCAATCTTCTGGATGTCGAAGACGTCATCCGCTTGCATGAGGCGGTGCGCAACGTGGCCACCGTACCCTACCGCGACATTGTCAGCGGCCAGCAGCAGCTGCTTGCCGTGGTGGAAGCCTGCGCCGGAGCCTCCGTATCCAACCTGCAAATGCGGGCCCACTGCGCCCTGCACCTGCCCAAGAGCGCCCTGCCCAGCCGCTACGTGCTGACGCAGGAGCCTCTGCCCAAGACCTCAACCGGCAAAATCAACCGCGGCGCTGTGCAGCGCCTTTATGCCCCCAAACCGGAGAAAAACGCATGACCATGCGACAGACGATCAAATCCTTCATCTGCGAGGAGCTGCTGGCCGATGACATTGCGGTCTCAGACCTTGAGGATGACTATGACCTGCTGCGCAACGGCGTGGTCGACAGCCTCTCGCTGGTCCGCCTGGTCGCCTGGACCGGCGAAGCCTACGGCGTCCCCATCAACGAGATTGAGATCGCACCGGAAGATCTGGCCACAGTGGCAAAGATCGAAGGCTTCATCGCGCGCCACACCAGCGTCCCCGCCTGAACCCGCGCCTGAATTTCTGGCATCACAAATTTCCAAAAGGACTACCGCAATGTTTCTTCGTGATATTTCCAGCATCGAAGCCGTCAATTGGGGCAATGGCACCAGCGTGCGGCTGCTGACCAAAGCCGACAATATGGGCTTTACCGTCTGCCACACCGTGGTCAACCGCGGTACTGAATCAAAGCTGCAGTACCGCCGCCACCTGGAGGCCTGTTACTGCATCAAGGGCCAGGGCAAGGTGGTCAGCGCCGACGGCCAGACTGTCCTCGAAGTCCTGCCCGGCTCTCTGTATGTGCTGGACCAGCATGACGCCCATCATTTGATTGCCGATCCGGAAGAAGACCTGCATCTGGTCAGCGTGTTCAACCCGCCTCTCGACGGCACCGAGCATCACCAGCTCGATGCGGCCGGGTATTCGCAGTACTGAACCGGGCTTGCACATCATGTTGGATATTGCTTTTGACAAGGGGGACAGTCCCCTTGCGGCCTCCATCGGCAAGGCTGGCCAAACCTGGAACAGCAGTGCGGAACCGCCCGCACCGGACTGTCCGCGCTGGCAAGCCCTCAGCGAAACCGGTCTGTTCCGGCTCGCCTGCGACCGCGATAAACCTTTTGCGGAGCGAAACATCGGCATCATTCACGCGATGGAGCGTTTGGGCGAAGAATGCCGCGATGGCGGCTTCACTTTCGCGGTGGCGACCCACCTCGCCAGCACCCTGACAGCGCTCGACAGGTTCGCCAGCGCCGAGCTGCGCGCCGAAGTGCTGCCGGACCTGGTGGCCGGGCGGCGCATCGGCGCCCATGCGATCAGCGAAGCGGAAGCCGGGTCTGACGCGCTGGCCATGACCACCACAGCCCGCCGCGACGGTCCGGACTATGTGCTTGACGGTGACAAGGCTTTTGTCACCAACGGACCCATCGCGGATGTCTTTGTGATCTATGCCAGAACCGCCGGCACCGGTGCCGGCTCAGTTTCCGCCTTCCTGGTGGACCGGGACACGCCGGGCCTGACGGTCGCCGGGGCCAAGCCCCTCGTAGGCTTGAAAACCTCCATGAACGGGCCGCTGCAGCTGCGCGGCTGCCGGGTGCCTGCCAGCCGGCTGATCGGGCGCGAAGGCGCGGGTTTCATGGTGCTGAGCCATGTCATGAAGCAGGAGATCCTCTATTCCTTCATGGCCAATGTCGGACAGATGAAGCACACGCTGGCGCGCTGCGTGCGCCATGTGCGCAGACGCCGGCAGTTCGACCGCCCGATCGGCGATTTTCAGGCGGTTTCGCACCGCATCGCCAATATGAAGATGCGCTACGAGATTTCGCGGCAGTGCATCCTGACCGCCGCGGCCCGGCAGGCCCGGAACAAGGACGTGACCAGCGATGTGGCGATCGCCAAGATCTACGTCAGCGAGGCGCTGCTGGCCAATGCCATTGATGCGGTCCACCTGCACGGCGGGGTTGGCTACCTTGAGGAGACGGGCCTCGGCGAAGGCGTCGCGGATGCCCTGGCCGCGCCGATCTATTCGGGCACCAACGATATCCAGCGCGGGCGCATCGCCGCAATGATGGGGGTTGGATCATGAACGGCCTGGCGCCGGAGCAGCGCGCCGCCCTCGCCGCCACCGGCGTGCTCGACCTCCAGCACCCGGAGGTGCGCGCAGCCGCGGAACGGGCGCTGGCGGACGGCGCGGAGGATGACACAGCCAAGGCGGTCGCCTTCTACTACGCCGTGCGGGATGGAATTTCGTACGAGGTCTTCGGCACCGGGCTGTCGGAAACCGACTTGAAGGCCAGTTCGATCCTCAAGGCGCGGCGCGGGTTCTGTCTGCACAAGGCCATCTTGTTTGCGGCGCTGTGCCGCTCGCAAGGCATCCCCTGCCGGATAGCAGCGGCGCGCGTGCGCAATCATATCTCCTCTCCGAACCTGACCAAGCTGGTGGGCGGAGATGTGTTCCTGCACTGGTTCAACCAGGTCTGGCTTCAGGGAAGGTGGATCAAGGCCGCGCCGGTGTTCAACCGGCTTCTGTGCCGGATCTACCGCATTCCGCCGCTGGAATTTGACGGCACCGGCGACGCTTTCGTCCAAGGCCACGTGGCAGGCCAGGAGATGCAGTATCTTGACACGCCGGTGCTGTTCGAAGCGCCAACGGCAGAACAGCTGGTGCAGCATGTTGCCAGCCACCACCCCTTGATGGTGCCTGCCAGCCTGCGCGTGCCCCGTGAACGCGAGATAGCGGCGCTTTAGCGCCGGCCTCAGCCCTCTCTCACTCAGGAAAACGAACCCGTGAAACAAATCCACGTCTATTCAGATTTCGTCTGCCCCTACTGCCTGCTGGCGGAGCCTCTGATCCGCGACGCCGCCGCAGCAGAAGCGGCAGAGATCGTCTGGCATCCGTTTGAACTGCGCCCCGATCCGGTCCCGACCCTGCGCCCGGAAGACCCCTATCTGCCTGCGGTTTGGCAGCGCTCGGTCTACCCTCTTGCCGAACGGCTGGGTCAGAAGATCACCCTGCCCACGGTTTCCCCGCAGCCGCGCAGCGCCCTCGCCTTTGAAGGTTTCGCCTTCGCCAGCGACCACGGCCGCGGCCATGAATACACGCTTGCGGTCTTCAACGCCTTCTTCGCGGAGGATCGCGACATCGGCGACATCGGGGTCTTGGCCGCGCTGGCCGAAGCGGCCGGGCTGGATGGCGCCGCGCTGCGCCAGGCGCTGCAGGACGGGCGGTATCGCGCCCGCCACGCCGAAGCCCTGCGCGAAGCCGAAGCGCAGCAGATCAAGGCGGTGCCCACCATCGTGATCGGCACCACCCGCATCGAAGGGATGCCCACGGCCGAGGGCCTGCGCAACGCCCTGCAATCTCTTGCCGCGGAGGAACAGGCATGAACGGCGGCATTCTCGCACCGGAGCTCGCCGACCGGCTGATGCAAGATGTCGTCGCATTGTCCGCAGCCCGGGTGGCGGAAGGCGGCGTGCCCTTTTCGGCCCAGGTGGTCACCCCGGACGGCCGGGTGCTGGGTTCTGGTGTCAACACGGTCCTGGAGGATCACGACCCCACTGCCCATGCGGAGGTCTGCGCGATCCGCGATGCCTGCGCACGGCACGGCCGCACCAACCTTGCGGGCACCGTCCTGCTGGCCTCCGGCGAGCCTTGCGCGCTGTGCTACATGGCGGCGTTATTCGCTGGCGTGTCCGAAGTCCTCTATGCGGTCAGCGCCAGCGAGGCGGCCCGCTACGGCTACGGCTACGGCACATCCTACCGGCTGCTGTCCGGCTTCCCCGAGCATTTCCCCCTGCCGGCCCGCCATCTGGCGGTGCCCGGCGCCCATACCCCTTTTGAAAACCAATCCCCTCAGTTCAGGAGAGTTGAAAAATGACAATTCAAGACAAGATTTTCCGCCCCGACGGATGGTCGGCCACCGCGCGTCTCGGACTGGTGGTGCCGCATGCGGACGTGGGCCCGGAGGCCGAATGCGCCGCGCTTGGCGGCACCCAGGTCTCTGTCCACGGCGCCCGCATCAATTTCAGCGCCATGCGGGCCGGCGGCGAGATGGATCCGAAAATCCCCCATGATCCGGTGGAGAGCTTCACCCAGCCGCCCTACATCGACGACATTGCCGCCTCTCTCTGCGAGTCGCCGCTGACGGCCCTGGGTCTGGCGTTCACAAGTTCCGCCTACAAGCACGGCCCGGAGGGGGAGCGCGCGCTGGTGGAGCGCCTGCGCCCCCGCCTGAGAGGGATTCCGGTCGTCACCACCTGTCTTGCCGCCGAAACCGCCCTGCGCAGCCTCGGTATCAAGCGGCTGGCCATCGTGAACCCGGCCTGGTTTGACGAAGACCTCGATGCCCTTGGCGCGCGCTATTTCGAGGCAGCCGGCTTTGACGTGGTTCACCACGCGCCCTGCGGCCTGAAAAGCGGTCAGAAATACGTCTCCCCGCCCGCGCTTTACGACTGGATCAAGACCACGGTGGCCCCTTCCGGCGCTGACGCCGTTTTTGTCGGCGGCAACGGGCAGCGGGCGATTGGCGTCATTGATGCCGTCGAAAGCCAGCTGGGCCTCAAAATGCTGACCGCAAACCAGGTTTTGTTCTGGGGCGCCCTGCAGGCAGCCGGTGTTCAGCCGTCTGTTGAGGGATACGGGACACTTTTTTCTAAGAATGTAACGCCTGTGTGACTTCAAAGTCTGGCAAGTGGCGCGCAGAAGCAATATCCTTGCTTGCAAAAGCAAACGTGTACTGCGCGCCATGAGCAGGACGAAGGAGCCACGCAATGAAGCTAGATGTTTGGGATCAGATAACGGCCTTGTTCTACGGGATCGAAAACCAGCTCACGGAAGAGCTGCGCAGGACCAGCGACCTTGGCCTCAGCGAATTCCGGACCCTGAAACATCTGTCAGAACAACCTGACCTGGAGCTTCGGATGCAGGAACTGGCGGAATTTCTGATGCTGACCCAAAGCTCGACCACCCGGGTGGTCGAGCGGCTGGAAAAGCGGGGGTTTGTGTTCCGCGACAGCTGCCCCTCCGACAAACGAGGCAAGTACTGCGTCCTGAACGAGCATGGCAAGAAATACATCGAGGAAGCCGCCCCGGTATTCCAGGACTGCCTGGAGCGCGTGCTGAATAAGACCTTTGAGCAAAAAGAAGCCCGGGAGGCTGCCCGCGCTCTTTGCGTCTTGACCGAAGCCTGATGAAACATCCGGCGGAGGGCTTCCTCCGCCGGTGTCCAACCGAAGTGGCAGTCTCTCCAAATTAGGTGCATGCACAAATAAGCTTATTGACACGCGCTGCCGTCCCTCATTATGTTGCATGTGCAAGTAAATATATTCCGCCCTCCATTTCCACGGACGGGCCCACCCAAAATTGCCCCCGCCCCGCGCGCAGGGGGACAACCCGAAAGGAACAGTTATGCACTGGGTTTATCTGATGATCGCAGTCGTCTTTGAAATCACCGTGGCCATCGCCGCCGGAAAATCAGAAGGTTTCAAGAACGTCAAATGGACCACGATCACGCTTGTCAGCGGCGTGGTCGCAACCATCTTCCTCAGCCTCGCCCTGCTGACCTTTGACGTGGGCGTCGGCTACTCGATGTGGACCGCGCTGGCCGGGGTCGGGATCGTCGCGCTCGGCGCGATGTTCTTCAACCAGCGCCTGAGCTTCTCCAAGGGTGTCGGCATCCTGATTGTCATCGGCGGTGTTGTCGGCCTGCGGATGAGCGGCGCCGCGTGACCCGAATACCCTTCAATTTCCTGAACAGATTCAAAGGAAAAAATCATGACTGACACACAAACTTCTGCGTTCCCCGCGGCAGAGACCGGCAACAAGGGCGCCTGGGGCGCACTGCTGCTGGCCGGGGCTTTCGAGGTCGGCTACGCCCTGAGCGTCGGCGGCAGCCAGGCCTTCACCGTGCTGACCTGGTCGGTCTCGGCCATCGTGTTCTTCTTGCTGACGCTCTATTTCCTAAGCGTCGCACTGAAGACAATCGACGTCGGCATCGGCTACGCCGTCTGGGCCGGGATCGGCTCGATCGGCGCCGCGGTGCTGGGCGCCGTGCTGCTGGACCAGCCCTTGACCCTGGCGCAATCATGCTGGCTGGCGGTTATCATCGCGGGGGTGGTCTGGCTGAAACTGGCAGACAGCCCCAAACTCAAATAGACCAGCGCGCTCCGGCATAAGGGAGTGCCTCAGCTCCAGCCGGATCCGGCTTGGCCAACGCCCGCGCGCCCAGAAAGGCCCGGGCGTTTTTGCCGGCGGCACCGGATGGCAGATCAATTGCTGATGTTCTGACCGGCGCATCCGCGCTGCGAAACACGCAGGCCCTGGTCTCTCGACAAAGCACCGGAAAGCGACAATAGTCCAATACCGCGCCCATGGAAGAGCGGCAGGTATGACAAATACAGACATGGCAAGGCTGGCCGACCCGCTCGGGCAAGCAAGTATTCTCATCGTGGACGATGAGCCGGGCATGCGCAATTTCCTGGTGAAAACCCTGCGGCCGCTGTGCCAGCTGGCGGATGAGGCCGAAAACACCGAAGCCGCCGCCGCGCTGCTCAATACCCGGCAATATGACGTGATGATCCTCGACAACATCATGCCCGGCCAGAAAGGCCTGGACTGGCTGGAGGAGCAGCGGCGCGAAGGCGGCTTCACCGATACCATCCTGATCACCGCCTACGCCGACCTGCAAACGGCGATTGACGCTCTGCGGGCCGGTGCGTCGGATTTCGTTCTGAAGCCTTTCCGCTCCAACCAGATCCTCAATGCCCTGCGCCGTTGCATCGAGACCGCCCGGCTGAAGCGCGAGAACATGCTGCTGCGGCGGGAGCTGGAAAGCACTGGCGTCGGGCGCCGGCGCCGCCGCGAGCTGGTCGGCGCATCGCCCGCCATCAGCCAGGTGCGCGCCCTGCTCGACCGGGTGGCACAGGTCTCCACCCCGGTGCTGATCACCGGCGCCTCCGGCACCGGCAAGGAGGTCGCCGCACGCCATCTGCACGCCCGCTCCAGCCGCGCCGGAGCGCCTTTCGTGCCGGTCCAATGCGGCGCCATACCGGCGGATGTCATAGAATACGAGCTGTTCGGCCACGCCCCCGGTGCTTTCCCCGGCGCGCCCGCGGGCCGCGAAGGCCTGCTGGCCTCGGCGCAGGGCGGCACCGTCTTCCTTGATGAGATCGGCGAACTCACCCCCTCGGCGCAGAACGCGCTGCTAAGGGTGCTGGAGGATGGCCGCATCCGGCCGATCGGCACAGAACGGACGGTTCAGCTCGATGTCCGCTTCGTGATGAGCTCCAGCCGCGCGCTGCCGGAGGCGGTGGCCGCGGGACATTTCCGTGAGGATCTTCTGTTCCGCATCAACGTGATCGACGTGGCAATGCCGCCGTTGCGCGAGCGCGGCACCGACATTGTTGAGCTTGCCGGGCTGTTCCTCGACGAAATCTCTGCCCAGCTGCAACTGCCGCCGCTGGAGTTGTCCGCAAGCGTCAAATCCGCCCTGCTGCGCCACGACTGGCCCGGCAATATCCGCGAGCTGCGCAACTTTATCGAGCGCTCGCTGATCTTCGGCAGCTTCTCCCTCGACACGCTGGCCCCGCCCCGTCCGGCGGCTGACATCCTGCCGCTGGAAGAGGTGGAGCGCCGCGAGATCCTGCACGCACTGGAGGCCGCCGGCGGCAACCGCAGCGAAGCGGCGCGGCGTCTGGGGGTCTCGCGCAAGACCATTGACCGCAAATGCGCGGCTTGGGGGCTATAGCCGGTGCCAAGGCTGCGCTCCTTGATGCGGTCGGTCCGGGTCCGGCTGCTGCTGATCGCGCTGCTGCCGATGCTGGTGCTGATGCCCTTGCTGCTGGGCCTTGCCACCTGGCGCTGGTCGGAAAAGACCGACGGCCTTCTGATCAGCAAGGTGAACGGCGATCTGACCATTGCCGACCAGTATCTGGCCAGGCTGACCGCCACCTCGGGCGAGCTGCTGGACGCGGTGGCGCAATCGGTCCGCTTCCGCAGCGCGCTTACGGCGGGCAGCACCGCGGATTTCCTGGCACAGGAACAGGCCCGGCTCGGTCTTGATTTCCTCTATCTGGCCGGCCCTGAGGGCCGGGCCGGGTTCTCACCCGCGGACTGGCCCGTCCTGCGCGGCGCGCTGCAGGGCCAATGGCAAAGCGCGGTCGACATTCTGGACGCCGCCCAGCTGGACGCGCTGGCCCCCGGCCTTGCCGCCCGCGCCGCCATCCCGCTGGTGGCGACCGAAGCTGCACTGCCCACCGACCGCACCGCCGAGACCCGCGGCATGATCATCCACTCTGCCGCACCGGTGGCCCTGCCAAACGGCCAGACGGCGGTGCTGGCGGGCGGGCGGCTCTTAAACCGCAACCTGGACTTCATCGACACCATCAACGCGCTGGTCTACCGCGAGCAAAGCCTGCCGGAGGGCAGCCAGGGCACCGCCACGCTGTTTCTGGAGGACGTGCGGATCTCCACCAATGTGCGGCTGTTTGAAAACGTGCGCGCGCTTGGCACCCGGGTCTCGGCAGAGGTGCGCGGCCAGGTGCTGGGGCGCGGCGACGTCTGGCTGGACCGGGCCTTTGTCGTGAACGACTGGTACATCTCCGCCTACGAGCCAATCCTCGACAGCCGCGGCAACCGGGCCGGAATGCTCTATGTCGGCTTTCTGGAAACCCCGTTCCGCCAGGCCAAGCGCAGCACGGTGCTGACGCTCGGCGGGGCATTCCTGCTGATTGCAGCAATGTCGGTGCCGATTTTCCTGCAATGGGCCGGGCGCATCTTCCGTCCGCTTGAGGGCATGACCCAGACCATCGCCCGGGTCGAGCAGGGCGATCTGGCCGCCCGCAACCAGCCCCAGCAGGACGGCGGCGAGATTGCCCGGGTGGCGGCGCATCTGGACAGCCTGCTGGACCAGCTGCAGGAGCGCGACCGGCAGTTGCGCGGCTGGGGCGAAAGCCTGGAGGCCAAGGTCGAGGAGCGCACCGCCGACCTTCGCGAGGCAACCCGGCGGCTGGAACGGACCACCGAGCGGCTGATTGTCTCCGAGAAGCTCGCCGCGGTGGGCGAGATCACGGCCTCGGTCGCGCATGAGATCAACAACCCGGTGGCGGTAATCCAGGGCAACCTGGACTTGGCCCGCACTGTTCTGGGCCGCCATGCGGAGCCGGTCGAGGAGGAGTTCCGGCTGATCGACGATCAGGTCTACCGCATCGGCGTGATTGTCTCCAAGCTGCTGCAATTCGCCCGGCCCGAGGAATACTCCGGCGCCGCAGGCCTGATTTCCCCGGCCGAAGTTGTGGCAGACTGCCTGGTTCTCACCCGCCATCAGATCGAGGCCACGGGGATCGAGGCAGAGGCGCATCTGGCCAGCACAGGCCAAGTCAGGATATCGCGCACGGAATTGCAGCAGGTGATCGTCAATCTCATTCTGAATGCCGTGCAGGCGATGCCCGGCGGCGGCCGCCTCACCCTGACCGCTGAGGATACCCCGGACGGCGTGCTGCTGGCCGCCGAGGATACCGGCACCGGCATCCCCGCGGACCTGTTGAACCGCATCTTCGATCCATTCTTCACCACCAAGCAGGCGCAGGGCACCGGGCTGGGCTTGTCGATCAGCCACCAGCTGGTGAGTCGCGCCGGCGGGCGCATCACCGTGCAGTCAGAACCCGGACAGGGCACCCGGTTCGAAATTTTTCTGCCCTCGCCAGCCGCCGCCTGATCCGGACAAATTGGCGCAAAATTGCAGGCCCCGGTTTCCCCCCTGCGGACAGAATGTCCCGCAACTGCCGGCAGGCGCCGGGCCGGACAGACAAAGTGCCCACACAAGCATTTGTTATTAAACAATTATTTATTTGACAGCTGGGCCATACGTCTTCCTTTGTCAAGCTACGGCACATTGCCGCGGGCCATTCGGGGCGGCCGCAATAGGAGGTTGCAACCGCCGGAACAGCACTAGGGAGGACACCACATGAGTACGCCATCATCCGGCGCGCTGAGCTTTCTGCACAAGCACCACATCACTGCCAAACCCGGCTTCAACCGCTGGCGGGTGCCGCCGGCTTCCATCGCCATCCACCTTTGCATCGGCTCGGTTTATGCCTGGTCGGTGTTCAACCCGCCGCTGACCCGCGAGCTGGGGGTGGTCGCCTCCAGCGCCGACGACTGGAGCCTCAGCTCTGTTGTCTGGATCTTTTCGGTGGCTATCGTCTTCCTCGGGCTGGCTGCCGCCTTTGCCGGCAAATGGCTGGAGGAAGTCGGCCCGCGCATGGTCGGTGTCGTGGCGGCGCTGCTGTGGGGCGGCGGCTTCATTGTCGGATCATTTGGCATCTCCAGTCATCAGCTGTGGCTGGTCTATCTGGGTTACGGCGTGCTTGGCGGCTGCGGACTGGGGCTGGGCTATGTTTCGCCGGTATCAACGCTGATCCGCTGGTTTCCCGACCGGCGCGGCATGGCAACCGGCATGGCCATCATGGGCTTTGGCGGCGGCGCGATGATCGCCGCTCCGGTCAAGGGCTGGCTGCTGGATTTCTATGAAACCGCCCCCACCTATCTTGGCGCCCGGGATGCGGTGCAGACCGTAGTCGAAAACGGCCGGGTCTTTGCCGAAACCGCACAAGGCAAGATCGAGGTGGTAATCGCCAGCGCAACCCAGGCCGCCGAGTTCGGCGGCGAGGCCGGCGCCTATGTTGTGGGCACCGGCAATACCGGCGCCGCCCAGACTTTCATGACCCTGGGCATCGTGTATTTCGTGGTGATGATCCTGGCCGCCTTCCAGTACCGGGTCCCGGCCAAGGACTGGAAGCCTGAAGGCTGGGAGCCGAAACCCGCCGCCTCGGGGCTGGTGACCCAGAACGACGTGCATATCGACCAGGCACTGAAGACACCGCAGTTCTGGCAGCTGTGGGTCATGCTGTGCTTCAACGTGACCGCAGGCATCGGCGTGATCGGGGTCGCCAAGACAATGATGTCCGAGATCTTCGGCTCGGTGATGCCCTTGGTGGCAACCGCCGCCTTCGCCTCGACCTATGTCCTGATGATTTCGGTCTTCAACATGATCGGCCGGTTCTTCTGGGCTTCTGCCTCGGATTACATCGGGCGCAAGGCGACCTACATGTGCTTCTTCGTGCTGGGCACTGCGCTCTACCTGTCGATCCCCTACTTCGCCTCTGCCGCCGCGGCCAACCCGTCACTGGTCTATCTGATGGGCTTCTATCTGGCGACGATGCTGATCTTCTCGATGTACGGCGGCGGTTTCGCCACAATCCCGGCCTATCTCGCCGACATGTTCGGCACCATGCATGTCGGCGGCATCCACGGCCGCCTGCTGACCGCCTGGTCTACCGCGGGCGTGCTGGGGCCGCTGGCGATTACCTCGCTGCGCCAGATGTCGGTGACCAGCGCGGTCCAGGACCTGGCCGCCAAGGTCGATCCTGCCGCCTTTGCCGCGAAATTCGGCGCGCCTGTTGCGCAGCTGGACCAGCTGGTGGCGGCCAAGACCGTGACGATTGCCAAGCTGATGGAAATCGCACCAGCCGGCACCGTGGACCCGACCCCCAGCCTTTACAATACAACGATGTATTGCATGGCGGCGCTGCTGGCGGTGGCCTTCTTCGCCAACCTCCTCATGCGCCCGGTGAAGGAGCACCACCACCATGACGAACCGGAACTTTAGGCCGTTCCGGGAGAGTAAAGCCGCCAGCCGGGGCGCCCTCAGCGCCCCGGCTGCACATGCAGCCTGCATTCAAGACAGCCGGTTTACGAACAGAGATCGAAGTTGTTGCCGCAGCAGCCGGATGTGCCGCAAGCTTTGCGAAGATAACGCCCCTGCCCCAAGGCGCTTGCTGCCCCGGCATTTTTCATTTGACTGGTGCGCCTGCCATCCGGCCGGCACTCTGAACACGGGTTCTGATGTAGCTTGCGCGTCAGCCTCCACGGAGAAACCCGGTTCCTCCCGCGCCAGGCGCGACCCTCCCGATTTCACCGCTCCGGCGCATCCTTTCATTTCGCGGGTGTCAGATCACCGTCCGGCCGCAGCCCGGAAGACACGAGGTCTTCCGAAGTGAAAATCAGGGAAGGCTTCGCCACTGGCGGAACAGGAGGCGCGAGCGAGGATGTTGGAGACACGAAAAAGGAAAGGTTCTGCCGCAAATGGCAAAACTATGTGTCGCCCGACAAGAAGTGTCGGGCGACACATAGTTTCTCCTTTTTAGGGAACTTGGCTGATTGATTTTAAAGGGAAATATTTTCATCCGAAGCAGCTAAGTTACCTTTAGCGACTCACAGATTTACCTTTGGATGAAGCAGACATTCATGCAGCGCGCGGCGAAACCGGGCTTCGAGCCCATATTACCGAATGCTGCGCGAGAGAAATGAACGCGTAGGAACTGTGTAAAGCCGCCATTGGCCGAAGTTCTGCGCCCCTGGTCAGGACGCGATTTCCCTTGCCTGCTCGCGCAGGGTGAATTTCTGGATCTTCCCGGTTGAGGTTCTTGGGATGGCCGTGAAGATAAACTTCCCGGGGACTTTGTAAGGCGCAAGGTGGTCGCGGCACCAGCTGCGCAAGGTTTCTGCGTCCGCCTCGTGCCCCTTCGCCAGTTCGACAAAGGCACAGGGGGTTTCACCCCACTTTTCATGCGGCATTGCCACCACAGCAGCCACCGCAACCGCAGGGTGGCGGTAAAGCGCCTCTTCGACCTCGATCGAGGAGATGTTCTCGCCGCCCGAGATGATGATGTCTTTGGACCGGTCCTTAAGCTGGATATAGCCGTCAGGGTGCATGACACCCAGATCGCCGGAGTGGAACCAGCCGCCGGCAAAGGCCTCCTCAGTGGCCTTGGGGTTGCGGAAATAGCCCTTCATCACGACATTGCCGCGGAACATCACCTCGCCCATGGTCTGGCCGTCGCGCGGCACCGGCTGCATCGTCTCCGGGTCCAGCACATCCAGCTGTTCCAGCGGCAGGTAGCGCACGCCCTGGCGCGCCTTCAGTGCGGCCTGTTCGGCAGGCGGCAGATCCGACCAGCCGCTGTGCCAGTCATTGACCACCGCAGGGCCGTAGGTTTCCGTCAGCCCGTACAGATGGGTCACGTCGAAGCCTGCGGCCTTCATCCCGGCCAGCAGGCTTTCGGGCGGCGGCGCGGCGGCGGTGAAGAACTGCACTTGCTCGGCGAGATCGCGTTTCGCCTCCTCCGGTGCCGAGATCAGCAGCGACATCACGATGGGGGCGCCGCACAGGTGGGTTACTCCCTCGTCTGCAAGAGCGTTCCAGATCGGTTCGGCCCGCACCTGCCGCAGACACACATGGGTGCCTGCGATGGCGGACAGGGTCCAGGGGAAGCACCAGCCGTTGCAGTGGAACATCGGCAGGGTCCAGAGATAGACCGCGTGTTTCTGCATCGAGGTGGTTAGCGCGTTGCCCTGCGCCAGCAGATAGGCGCCCCGGTGGTGCGAGACCACGCCCTTGGGGTCGCCGGTGGTGCCGGAGGTGTAGTTGATCGAGATCGCATCCCATTCGTCTTCCGGCATCAGCCAGTTGAAATCGGGGTTGCCGCGGGTCAGGAACACCTCGTAGTCGGCGGCCTCCACGTCTGTCTTCGCGCCGTCATACTCTGGGTCATCATACTGGATCAGTACCGGCGAGACCGTGGCAAGCGCCAGCGCCTCCTGCATCAGCGGCATGAATTCCCGGTCCACGATCACCAGTTTCGACATCGCGTGGTCGAGCTGGAACGCGATCACCGCCGCATCCAGGCGCGTGTTGATCGAGTGCAGCACTGCGCCGCACATCGGCACGCCGTAATGGCACTCCAGCATCGCCGGCGTGTTGGGCAGCAGCGCCGACACGGTGTCGCCGCGGGTGATGCCGTTCTTGGCCAGGGCCGAGGCAAGCCGCCGCGAGCGCGCGTAAAACTCCGCATAGCTGCGCCGCAGGGACCCATGCACGATCGCCGTGCGGTCCGGAAAGACGCTGGCGGCGCGTTCCAGGAAGGTCAGCGGTGTCAGCGGCTGATAGTTCGCGGGGGTGCGGTCCAGACCGGTGTTGTACGGGTTGTCCGTCATGATCTTAGTGATCCTGCCATTTGGGGCTGCGTTTTTCGAGGAAGGCGCTGATGCCCTCTTCGGCATCGCGGGCGAGCATGTTGTCGACCATCACGCTGGAGGCATAGGTATAGGCGTCGGTCAGGGGCATTTCCCGCTGCGCATAGAAGGCGCGTTTGCCGGTGGCCAGGGTCATCACCGACTTGGACGCGATCTTGCGGGCCATTTCCATCGAGGCCTCCCGCAGCCCTGCGGGCGGAACGGCGCGGTTGATCAGGCCGATCTCCTCTGCCCGCCGGGCCGGGGTCATGTCGCCGGTCAGCAGCATTTCCATTGCATGCTTGCTGGTGACATTGCGCGACAGGGCCACCATCGGCGTCGAGCAGAACAGGCCGATATGCACCCCCGGTGTGCTGAACTGCGCGGTATCCGCCGCAACGGCCAGGTCACAGCTGGCCACCAGCTGGCAGCCCGCCGCAGTGGCGATCCCCGTGACCTCGGCAATCACCGGTTTGGGGCAGTTCACAATCGCCTGCATGGTGGCAGAGCACATCGCCATCACCTTGGCAAAATAGGCCCGCCCGCCGTCCGCAGCCGCGCGTCCGGCGGTCATCTCCTTCAGATCATGCCCGGCGCAAAAGGCCGGGCCGTTTGCCGCCAGGATGACAACGCGCACCTGCGGGTTATCCCCCGCTTCGGCAAAGGCTGCAGCCAGTGCCGCCAGCATGGCTTCGGACAGGGCATTGCGCCGCCCGGCATCGTTCAGGGTCAGACGCAGGATGCCGGCGTCATCCAGGTCGCGCAGCAGGATATCGGTGTCTTGCACGGGGCTCTCTCCTGTTTTGAGGGTCAGTGAACGTTGATCTCGACGAAGTCAGCCAGTGTATTGGCGATGAAACAGTACCGGTGCGCCCGGTCCTGCATTTGCGCCAGTTCCGCATCATTGACCTGAAAGCCAGTGTCGAAACGCACCACCGGGTGCATATCCAAGCGGTTCACCGACATCTTGCCCTTCGGGTTCTTGCCCAGATGCGCCACCACATGATCATGGTAGCTGGCCACTGGCCAGCCGGCCTTGGCGGCCAGAGCAAGAAACGTCAGCATGTGACAGCTGGACAGGGCCGAGGCCAGCGCCTGCTCGGGATTGGTGCAGCTGGGGTCGCCGCCATAATCGGGGGCGGCGTCCACTTGCACGTCGTAGCCGTTGTTGAGCTGAACGGTATGCGCGGCCGTGTAGGCGCCGGGCTTGAGCTCAGGCTCAATGCGATGCCAGTGCAGATCGATCGAAATATCCGACATTTCCGTAAGTCCTCGTTCTGGCGTTAGCTTGCTGCGAGCGATTTCTTGGGGTCGTAGAAGGGGATTTCGACAATCGTGGCCTTTGCCGGGCCGCTGGCAGTCTTCACTTCGACTTCGGTGCCCAGTTCAGAACTCCCTGCCGAGACCATCGCCAGTGCGATGTTCTTTTCAAGGCGCGGCGAGTAGACGGCCGAAGTCACCTTGCCGACGGTGCCGCCATCTTTGGTGATCGGCCAGAAGGTGGTGTTGGGGCCTTTCAGCGGTTCACACTCGATAACCAGCCCTACCTGTTTGCGGCTGACACCTTTCTCCTTGATGCGGCGCAGAGCTTCCTTGCCGATGAAACCGGTTTCCATGCCGAGATTCACCAGCCGGTCAAAACCGAGCTCAAAGGGGTTGGTGTGGATGTCGGCATCAGCGTGATAGGACAGCATGCCGCCTTCGATCCGCCGGATCGAGGAGGTGTGGCCCGGCTGCAGGCCAAAGGGCTGGCCCGCCGCCATGATTTTTTCCCACAGCTCGCCTCCGCGCGATCCGTCCTGCAGGTACAGCTCATAGCCCAGCTCGCTGGACCACCCGGTGCGCGACACGATCAGCGGAATGCCGTCCAGATCAACCTCGCGCAGCCAGTAGTATTTCAGGTCCATGATGCTGTCGCCGAACAGCGCGCGCATGATCTCGCCGGACTTCGGGCCTTGCAGCTGCAGCGGCGACACATCGGGTTCGCAGATGGAGACATCCATGCCGGAATGCACCGCCACGCCTTGCGCCCACAGCAGGATGTCGCTGTCCGCCAGCGAGATCCAGAAGTGGTTTTCCGCCAGCCGCAGCAGGATCGGGTCGTTCAGAATGCCGCCGTCGGCATTGGTGATCAGGATGTATTTGCACTGGCCAACGGCCATTTTCGACAGGTCGCGCGGGGTGAGCATCTGCACGAACTTCGCCGCATCCGGGCCGGTGATCTCCACCTGGCGCTCGACCGCCACATCGCACAGGATCGCGTCGTTCACCAGGTTCCAGAAGTTCTGCACCGGATCGCCGAAATCGCGCGGGATGTACATGTGGTTGTACACCGAAAACCCCTTGGCGCCCCAGCGGACAGTGGCGTCGAAATAGGGGGATTTGCGGATCTGTGTGCCGAACCCGAAGCCGTCTGATTGCGTCATGTCTTTCACCCTTTTCACCGGCGGCCCGATCAGCCGCGGCCTGTTTGAACTGGGTGAAGGATTACCCCCGCAGTCAGGCCGGAAGCGGACTGAAAACAAGCTGCGGAAAGCCCGAACGGGCTGATGCCGGCGGGCTGGCAGACCGTTCAGGCGGGGTCCGTCATTTGCCCGGCCTGGCCGTCAGGCCGGAGAGATTCGGCTGGGCGGATTTGACGTGGCGCGTCACGATGTAGGTCATGTAGCGGTCAATCCCCAGTTCGGCCGACAGCAGGGTTTCCATCAGTTCCTGAAAGGCTGGCAGGCTTGGGGTGAAGACCTTCAGGACGTAATCCATGCCACCGCCTGTGGCGATGCATTCGGTGACCGCGTCCAGCTTCCGGATGTGGCCCTCGAAGCGATCAAAATCAGACTTGCGGTGATGGGTCAGCGAGACCGTCACGATAACCTGCGTGTAATCGCAGACCCGGTCGAGCGCAATGTCGGCGTGATAGCCGCGTATGAACCCGGCTGCCTTCAATTTCGCAAGGCGGGTCCAGCACGGGGTTGGCGACAAGTTGACGATCTCCGCCAGCTTGGTTTTGCTCAGCTGGCCGTGTTTCTGGACTGCACTAAGGATGCGGATATCGGTCGCATCGAGGCTGAACTTGTCCATGCATCAGGGCCTTTCAAAGCAAGGGTTTGGCGGTCCAATACAATCACCACCATCAACCCGGAAGCAACATCTTGCTCCAGCAAGGCTGGTTTGGCGCGCAGGCCACCGGCTGTCCTCTGGAGAAAACTGCGAAAGAGCGTCTTGCATGAAACCTTTAAAACCAACGGCCGCTGCGTCATGGTCAAATCCAGGCCTAAGAATTCCGGGGCGCTCCGCAGCTGACTGTTCTGAAAACCGGCTTAACCGGCCTATCGACTGCCGCCAAAAGGTGCAGTGAAGGTCCGGAAACCGCCCTTCCAGCGGGTCGCCGCAGACAAAACGCGCAGTTTGCCGCCTTTGAAGCAGCTTGCAGCGAATTTTCACTTAGTCCGCGACCTGTAAATTGCCTCATGGAGCGGTTATGGCTCCTGCTGAGGGCATTCTGCCCCTTGATAACGGGACCGTTGTTAAGGAACGACCCCTTTTGCTGGAGCAGGACTTGACTGTCTGGCTGGGGCAACTGCGCCTTCTGTAAGAGACAGTAGAAATCCGCGCGGGGCGCGCGGATTGCATATCCCAGGAGTCGGGACAGGGCATCGACGGGCTGCG